>Ga0315289_10000046_pt1 | contig 192651 bp, 140 predicted proteins | sample YL17G11_40_MG_FD_203452 | JGI IMG/M metagenome (GOLD analysis project Ga0315289, IMG submission 203452) | Sediment microbial communities from Yellowstone Lake, YNP, Wyoming, USA - YL17G11_40 | ecosystem: Environmental > Aquatic > Freshwater > Lake > Sediment | place: USA: Wyoming | collected... | reverse complement strand
TAACATCTCGACGACCACCAACGTGCCCTCTTGACCGCTTCACGCTGGACCGATTGCCATACCTGTATCCCCGCCGATCCACAAACCACTTGACGGGGCTTAGGGAATCTACTCAGCCAGGTCGCACCCGTCAGCGCGAATCCCCTTGACATCCTGGGAACCGATATGGTATAGGATAGCTGGCCAAGGGAACCAATATGGCCCGGAAGTGGGTCACAGGGGCATGACCGACTTGCCGGACACACCAACACCCAAAGCACCCGTCGCGAGCATTCGCCTGCCGGATGAGCCGACGTTCGAGCTGGTCGGGGACCCGTTCGTGCGGACGCTCGAAGAGCCGAACCTGCGGCTGAAGCTCACCAATGCCATCGCCGAGGCGATCGGGACGGTGCTGATGATCCTTCTCCTGCAGCGCGGGCAGCAGAAGTGGCTGTCAGCGATACCGCTGGCGAGGTGGCGGGAGATTCTGCGGGAGGAGACACGCCGACCGCGAAACCCGGGGGAAGAGCGGGAGAAGCTGCTCCGTCGGCTGGCGGTGGACGTAGCGCGGGTGGAGGTGTCGCGCGATGGCCGGGTGACGCTGCCAAAGCACCTCGCCGCGAAGTGCGGCATCACGAGCGAGGTGACCGTCTGGCCGCGCATCGACCGCTTGGAGATCACACCGGGGAAGGGCCAACCCTCAAAGGAAGAGCGGGAGCGGATCGAGGGCCTGTACCCGGAATACCAGGGAGGGGTGACCGGGCTGATCTGATGGGGCCGCAACGCAGAGTCGCCGGCCCGGGTCAGGGCCGCCCTGCCGCGCACCAACCGCCGCAGTCATCGCAGCTTCCTTCGCAGCCTACGAACCACCGCCGTTGCTCCCGCGCGGCATGGCCACCGCCCCGCACACAGCTTCGTCGCAGCAATCGGGACGCAGGGCGGCCCCACCCCTCCCACCTACCCCTCGTGCGCAATCCTTTCGATGATCGTCTCTTGCAGGACCGGGTCGAGGTGGGTGAAGTACTCGCTGTAGCCGCCGACGCGGACGATGAGGTCCCGGTAGGCTTCGGGGTCCTTGCGGGCGGCGATGAGGGTCTGCTGGTCGACCACGTTGATCTGTAGCTGCATCCCCCCGAGCCGGAAGAACGTGCGGATGAGCTGGACGACCTTCTCGCGGGTGGCGGGCGTCTTCACCATGGCCGGCGCGAGGCGGAGGTTGAGGATGAGGGTGCCCGGCGCGAGGGAGTGGTCGATGCGGGTGACCGACTTCAGGAGCGCGGTGGGGCCATTCTGGTCTCGGCCGGCGATGGCGCCGATGGAGTCCACGACCGGGTCGCCGGACAGGCGGCCGTCGGGTGTGGCGCCGATGGGCGCGCCCTCGTACCCGTACGTCACGAACATGATGCACGACGGCAGGAAGCGACCGCCCCGCCAGGGAGCATAGCGGCGGAACTCGCGGAAGACGTGCTCGGCTGCCTCGGCGACGAGATCGTCGACGTAGGGGTCGTCGTTCCCATACTGCGGCGCCGACTTCAGCAGACGACGCAGGTCCTCGTACCCCTCGAAGTTGCTCTCGAGGGCGGCGTGTAGGTCGGCCAGGGAAGCGGTCCGCTGGTCGAAGATGACGTGCTTGATCGCGGCGAGCGAATCCCCGACGTTCGCGAGCCCCGCGATGCTCACCACGCTCCAGTTGTAGCGCGCCCCGCCGGCGTGGAACTCGCGACCCCGCCCCACGCAGTCGTCGATGAGCAGCGTCCGCACCAGGTTCGGTGTGCGCTCGGCGCGAAGGCGCTGGTGCTCGTTGATCATCGCGACACACTGCGCTACTCCGTACTCGACCTGGCGCCGATAGGCCTCCACGACCTGCTCGAACGTCGCGAACTCGGGCAGCGGGCCGGTGGCAGGGCCGCGGCGCTCGCCGGACTGGCGGTGGATGCCGTCGCTGAGGGCGAGTTCGAGCATCTGGAGGACGTTGAAGCTGGCATCGAGGGAGCCGCAATTCGAGCGGCCGTGGATCATGATCTCGGTGCAGCCGCCGAAGGCGAACTCGCGCAGGTCCCGAGGGTCCAGGCCGAGATGGGCCTGGGATAGGGCCTTGACGTACACCTCATCGTTGTAGAGAGCCGGCATCCCTCGGCCGGTAGCAATGGAGTCGATGGCGGCGAGAAGGAGTTCGTCGGGGTCCTTCTGTGACACGCGCAGGGCCAGGTTGGGCCGACGCTGCCGCGCCCGGGCAGTGGCGCGCATGGCGTGGTAGGTGAGCGGGTTGACGGCGCTCTCGCCGTCGCCGGTTGTGCCCCCGATGGCGGCATTCCAGCCCCCTACTTCCTCGACGCGGCGCCAGAGGGTGTCGAGCAGGTCCCCAACCTCGGCCTCGCCGAGGACACCGGCCTCGGTGTCCCGCTGGTAGTGCGCCAGGAGGAACTGGTCAACCCGCCCAAGGTCGTCGCCGTCGAGGTAGAGCAGCACATTGGCGGCGACGACAGCTTCGTAGAAGCTTCGGGCAGGACGGAGGGGGACCTGCCGCAGCGCCTCGGCCAGCCGCCCCCAACGCGCGGAGGCGTCGCCCTCCATCAGCTCCGCCTGGCGAGCGGCCGCGGCCTGGTAGCGCGCGACGTACGCATGGATCCCCTGGAGCAGCTCCGTGAGCGCCTCGTAGACGGCGACCGCCTCCGGGTCGAGCCCCGTGCACACATCCCGGCGGGAACGCACTCGCTGCGCGGTTCCCTGCAGGCCCTCGTCGAGGACGCGCCCGAAGTGGATGATCGAGTGCCCCTGCCACCCGAAGTGGCAGTAGCCGTCCCACGTGTCGGCGAGGCGCTCGAGGAGGGCGTGGTCACCGGCTTCGGCTTGCTGCCGCTTGGTCGCAAGACGTCCCCGGTCGACCACGATCCCCGCACCGTAGTACCAGTAGACGATCTGGTCCGCGAACCACGGGTTGGGACCGGCCGGCGCGAGCAGGCCATCGTTCCCGAGGTTGACGGGCGTGTGCTCCAGGACGCAGCGCAGGCCGGCGCCGACGCGGACGACGTGACGGTCGTCGGAGCAACCGAAGTAACCGCTGGCGAAAGACTCCCCCAAGGCGAGCAGGCGAGCGACGTCCCAGTCACCGGGGGGCGGCGGAGCTTCGTGAGGCGTGGCACGAGCTGGGGCCTCGGCGGGCTGTGCGTGCATGGAGGGCGGTCACCGTCCTTGCGGGAGTCGCACCTGCGGTTGCGGGTTGTGCTTCGGCGACCGCAGGTGAGTTTCCTGTCAGGCAACTTCCGGCCGACGAACAAGGGAATGGGGTCGCCCGATGGGAACGAACACCGGGCAGACGGGCCTGGTGCCCGCCTGCGCCTGGGTCGAAGCGGATCGCCCGCTCAAGGTGAGTGACCATGCTGAGCCTGGATGGCGCCTGGAAGCTGCAGGGTCTCGAGCCGGGGCAAGGCGCCGCCCTCGGTGCGCACCGCGGTGACTTCGACGACGGAGAGTGGTTGCCGGTCATGGTGCCGGGGGATGTTCATCGGGCGCTGGTGGCGGCCGGCGAACTGCCGGAGCCGTTCGATGGGATGAACGTGGAGAAGTGCCGCTGGGTAGAGGACAAGGAGTGGTGGTACCGGCTGACCTTCGACTGCCCGGCTGAGCTGGGCGAGGCGGCGGAGCTCGTGTGCGAGGGACTGGACACCTACGCGACCGTCTGGTTGAACGGCGTGCAGGTCGGCGAGTCGGCCAACATGCTCATCAGCCACACCTTCGACTGTGGTCAGGCCCTGAGACCGGGGAAGAGGAACGTCCTCGCAGTGCGCTTCGATCCCACGGTGTCGACCGTAGGGAAGCACCGCGCGGATCACCTGTGGTCGGCCTTCTTCCCGCACCGCCCGTGGGTGCGGAAGGCGCAGATGAACTTCGGCTGGGACTGGGGCCCGCGTCTCGTGACGGTGGGTATCTGGCGCGGCGTGAGCCTGCGCGAGAAGCGCAGTCCGCGGCTCGTGAGCCCCTACGTGCGCTGCCACGCGCTGAGTGCGGAGGGCGCGGTCGTCATCGTCGGGGCGGAGATCGAGGAAGACGAGAGCGGGGGGCTGCAGGTCCGCGTGGAGCTTGGCGATGGGGAGAGGACCTTCGAGAGCGTGGCCCAGGTGGTTGATGAACGGGCTGAGACGCGGATGATCGTCCCCGAGCCCCGCCTCTGGTGGCCGCACACCCACGGGGAGCCCGCTTTGCACACGGCGCGCTTTGCGCTGACACGCGAGGATGAGGTGCTCGACGAGGCGACCGTGCGCACCGGGCTGCGGACCATCCAGGTCGTGCAGAAGCCGGACGCCGAGGGGACGGGGAGGAGCTTCACCGTGCACGTGAACGGCCTCCCGGTGTTCTGCCAGGGCGCGGACTGGATACCGGTCGACAGCTTCATCGGCTCGGCGCCGCCCGAGCGCTACCGGCGCCTGGTGAAGATGGCGCGCGAAGCGCACATGAACATGCTGCGCATCTGGGGCGGTGGCGTCTACGAGCACGATGCCTTCTATGATGCGTGCGATGAGCTGGGTGTCATGGTGTGGCAGGACTTCATGTTCTCGTGCGCCGCGTACCCGGATGACGACGAGGAGTTCCGGCACATGGTTGAGGTGGAGGCAGATTCGGTGGTGCGGCGGCTCCGGAACCGGCCGTGCCTGGCGCTCTGGTGTGGGAACAACGAGAACGACTGGATCGACGACATGCAGCACCCGGCCGACTCCGGCGCGCCGTTCTACGGGCGGCGCATCTACCACGAGATCCTGCCCTCGGTCTGCGCGCGCCTCGATCCGACGCGGCTCTACTGGCCGAGCAGCCCCTACGGCGGGAACGACCACAACTCGGAGCTGGAGGGCGACCGACACAACTGGCAGGTCTGGGCCGGGATGAGCCTGCCGAGGCGGTTCGGGCAGCAGCTCCCGGGCGGCACGACGCCCGAATCGGTCTCGTTCCGGTGGTATGCGCGCGACCGGTGCCGCTTCTGCTCCGAGTTCGGAATCCACGGCTCCCCGCCGCTACGCACTCTGAGCCGCCATGTCCCCGAGGGCGACCTCGCGTACAACTCGGAGCAGTTCCTGTACCGGATCAAGGACTTCGACACCGAGCGGAAGGACCGCATGATGGCCGCCCACAGCGGGCTGCCGACGGACCTTGCGGACTACGTGATCAAGTCGATGCTCACCCAGGCGGAGGGGCTGCGCTTCGGCATCGAGCATTACCGACGCGGCATGTTCCATTGCAGCGGGGCGCTCTTCTGGCAGCTCCACGACTGCTGGCCCGGCATCAGCTGGAGCGTGATCGACTACTACCTGAACCCGAAGGCCGCGTACTACTACGCGAAGCGGGCGATGGCGCCGGTCATCCTGTCGCCGGAGCTGACGCGCAGCGAGCTGCGGGTATGGGGCGTGAACGACACGCTGCGGGCTTGGATGGGCCTGGTCAACGTTCGTCACGTGGACCTCCAGGGGACGGTGCGCGCCTCGCGGGCGGTGCAGGGACAGATCCCCCCCAACAGCGCGGCGTTGGTGGCCACCCGGCCTCTGACTGAGCTCGGGATGGCGCCTGGGCAGGAACCGGGCGGGTATCTGGTCTCCGGCCCAGCCGGCAGCGGCATCCCGGAGAGCATGGTGTTCGGGTCGGAGCTGAAGGACGTGCCGTTCCGCCCAGCGACGATCAGGGCCGCATGGCGGAGCCTGGACGAGACCACTTGCGAGGTCACGTTGTCGTCGGATGTTCTGGCCTACTTCGTGCACCTGGTGTTCCCGATCGACGGCGTCGAGGCGTCGGACAACTACGTTCATGTGATCCCCGGCCAGCCGGCGGCGGTCGTGGTGCGATCGCCGGAGCCGCTCGACCCAGAGGCGGTTCAGGTGAGGTCGCTCAACCCGTCGGTCGAGGGGTGGGAGCCGCGGGTTAGGGAGGGCCGACCGCGCCGGCGCAATCGCCGACGACGGCGGGACGAGTAGCCGGGACAAGGGAGGATACCGCCGGTGAGCGCACTGCACGAGAAGCTGGTCCTTCGAGGCGTGGTGGTGCCCGCTGTGACGCCTTGCCACGAAGACAACAGCGTCAACTACGAGGGGTTGCGGGACAACACCGCCTGTGCGGTCCAGGATGGCATCGTCACGGGGCGAGGCGTGCTGCTGGTGGTGGGTGGTGGGGGAGAGTTGCCGTTCCTGACTCACGAGGAGCGGCGGAAGTGCATCGAGGTCGCGGTGAAGGCTGCGGACGGCAAGGTCCCGGTGGTCGGCGGCGTGCAGGACAACGGGACGGCCATCTGCATCGACCTGGTGAAGCAGGCCCAGGACGCGGGAGCGCTTGGAGTGCAGCTCGGGCCACCGTGTCTCTATGACAATCACACCGAGGATGACATCCTCCGGTTCTACGAGGCGGTGGCGGCGGAAGTGGAGATCGCGATTCTCGCTTACAATACCTGGTGGACGTCACTCAACATGACGAGCGACCTTCTGGTGAAACTGGCGGCGATCGACAACGTGGTGGGGGCGAAGTGGTCGTCGCCGGCGATCTACGACTACCTCCGCGGGTATCGGCTGGCGGCCAACAAGCTCGCGATGATTGACAACCAGGGGATGCACGTCCAGGCGCATGTGATGGGGGCGGTCGGGTTCGTGTCGAACACGGGTGACTTCTGGCCCCAGCATGACCTTGAGCTCTGGGACATGCTGGAGCGGCGGGAGTACGAGAAGGTGCCCGAGTACCTGTCGAAGCTGAGCTGGCCGTTCTACGAGTTCAGAGGCAGAATCAGCGGGCGGACGGGCGGCGAGGCGGCGCCGAAGAAGGCGACGGCGGAGCTCGTGGGTCGCGCTGGCGGTCCACCGCGCCCGCCGACGAGGCCGCTGACGGCGGAGGAGCGGGAGGAGCTGCGGCGGATCTTCGTCGCGGGCGGCGTCCCGGGGCTGGTCTAGCCGGGCACGACCGAGAGGGAGCACTGGCTGCGGGGCTTCCAGCACCACGAACCGCAGCCGGAGTGTCAGACCATGCGGATCATCCAGGCAGTCGGCGGCGGACGGTCGCTCAGTGACCTCTCGTGCCTGCGCCTGAACATCGCACCACCCAGTGAAGCCAAGCCATGAAAGCCCCTGAGGACGGCAGACCCAAGGACGCCTCATCCCGGTTCGTGCGCGTGCTACGGATCATCGTCGGCAAGGCCGGGCCGGCCGCCGGCCTCATCATCCTCTACCTCTACTTCGGCGCAACGACGCAGGCGTTCTTCACCAAGGACAACCACGTCGCGATGGCGCTGCAGATCGCCGTGGTCGCGCTGCTGGCCATGGGGGAGACGTTCGTCATCGTTGCTGGGGGTATCGACCTCTCCGTCGGCTCGGTGCTGGCGCTCTCAGGAGTAACGACCGCGCTGCTTCTGACGCGCGAGCACACGGTGCCCGTGGCCGCCGCGATCGGCGCGGGGATCGGCGTTGGAGCCCTCTGTGGGCTGGTCAACGGGTTGCTCATCACCCAGGCGCAACTGCCGCCGTTCATCGTCACCCTCGGGACGATGGGCGTGTGCCGGGGTCTGGCGAAGATCTGGACCGAGGCCCAGAACATCGACCTGTCGAATGCGCAGGCGTTCACGCGGCTGGGGTCGGAGCGGGTCCTCGCCGACTGGGTGCCGGTCCCGGTGCTCGTCCTCGCTATGGTCGCCCTGATCGCGTTCCTCATCCTGCGGTTCACCGCGCACGGGCGCTACTGCTACGCGATGGGATCGAACAAGGAGGCGGCCAGGCTGTCCGGGGTGAACGTCAAGTTGCACACCACCATCGTCTTCGTCACCTGCGGACTGCTGTCCGGCCTAGCGGGCGTGGTGCAGACCGCGCGCCTGGGCATCGGGCAACCCACTGGGGGGGCCGGTTACGAGCTGGACGGCATCGCCGCGGCCGTCATCGGCGGGGCGAGCTTGATGGGCGGGGTCGGGACAATCTCCGGCACCGTGCTCGGCGCACTGATCATGGCGGTGCTGCGAACCGGTTGCGACCTCAAGGGGCTCAGCCAGCACTGGCAGGAAGTCGTCATCGGGGCGGCGATCGTGCTGGCCGTGCTCATGGACCGGATCCGTCAGCGCTGACCAAACGGAGGCAACGAAGATGCGTCGCGTGGTACTTCTGCTGTCCGTCGTTGCTCTCGCCGGGGCTCTGGGCTGTACGAAGCCTAGGCAGACTCCCCCAACCACAGCCACCTCGTCGGGCACCGCGGAGCCGGCCGCGCCGGGCACCCAGCCCAGTGGGAAGGCCTACAGGATTGCCGTGGTGCCCAAAGGCACCGCGTACTCCTTCTGGAAGGCCGTGAAGGCGGGCGCTGAGGCGGCCGGTAGGGAGACCGGGGCCCAGATCGAGTGGAAGGGCCCAGCGGAAGAGACCGACGTCGCACGCCAGGTGGCCATCATCGAGAACTTCATCACCTCGCGCGTGGACGCCATCGTCATGGCGGCCTGTGACGCGAAGGCCCTCGTGCCCAAGGTGAAGCAAGCCATGGAGGCGGGAATCCCGGTGATCACGATCGATTCCGGGATCGCCACCGATGACGCGCTCTCCTTTGTCGCGACCGACAACGTGAAAGGCGCGCGCCAGGGCACCGAGAGACTGATCGAACTCATCGGCGGCTCGGGGAAGGTCGGCATCATCCCGTTCATCAAGGGCGCCGCGACCTCGGACATGCGCGAGCAAGGGTTCAGCGAAGCGGTCAAGGCGGACCCCAAAGTCCAGATGGTCAAGCCCCTCTACTCGCAGGGCGACGCCGAGAAGGGCATGAAGGCCGCCGAGAACATGATGACCGGCAACCCCGACCTCCGGGGCATCTTCGCGGCGAACGAGCCCGGCGCCATCGGTGCGGCCCGGGCGATAAGGCAGCGGGGACTCTCCGGCAAGGTCAAGCTGGTGGGGTTTGACGCCGCCGAGACCGAGATCAGCGCGCTCAAGGACGGGGTCATCCAGGCGCTGGTAGTGCAGGACCCGTTTAGGATGGGCCACGAGGGCGTCAAGGCCGCGGTGGACGCCATCCAGAAGAAGCCGGTCGAGAAGCGGATCGACACGGGCGTCGTGGTCGTGACGATGGACAACTTCAGCCAGCCCGAAGTGCAGAAGCTGCTGTATCCGGACCTCGGTGGGCAGTAGGCGCAGGAGCAAGGGACCGTACCGTCAGCGGGAGCGCGCGATGCCCGCGCTCCCGGTCGCGACACCGGCCCTCGTGGTCCAAGCCGCGCCTACAGAGACCACATGAAATGACGGCCGAGCACACCGGCGACGGCGCCGATGCTGGTCCAGCGGTCGCGGCTCAGGCCGGGCAAGGCCTCCGGCGGGCTGCCCAGGGAATCGGACATCGCGGCGGCGCCTGTCCTCAGCAGTTTGTGCCCCTTCGCGATGTGCGCCTCGATGGCCTGGAGTTCCCCGTCGCCAACCCACACGCCGTTGCACTGGGGGCAGCGGTCCAGCCACACTCCCGAGCACTCCGCGTACTGGTAGCCCCCCATCGGAGCGGCGCAGCCGGGGCACCGGAGACTCTCCCGCGCGGCAGCGGCTGAGTCCGGTGGCGCCTCGGTGGGCTTGACCAAGGCCTCGAGCTTCCTGAACTCCTCGGGGTGCTTGCGGGTGAGCGTGGAGAGCTCTCCGTGGTCGAAGAAGGTCCCCCCGCACTGGGTACACACGTCGACCGTCATGAGCTTCCCGTGGGCTTGGTAAAGCGGCTGACGGCATCGCGGGCAGTAGCGGGCAGCGTCCATTCAGTGACACACCTACCCATCTGTCTAGAAGAGCCACCGCCGGCCCAGGAGCACTCCGACGATGTCCAGCCCTATCCAGCGGGCTTCAGGCAGGTCGAGCCCCTCCGCCGGAGCCAGTGGGGGCCGCCCGGGAGTGTAGCCCAGTTCCTGCCGCGCGGTCTCAGCATGGGTCTCCACGGCCTTCAGCTCGCCATCGTCGGCCCAGGCTCCATTGCACTGCGGACACTCGTTCAGCCAGATGTCCGTGGACCCGGCGTACCGATACGCCTCCATCCCCGTCTCACAAGCCGGACAGTGGATCATCTCGCGCTGCTGGCTCTCGTCCCGCCCCCGGCCGGCGGGCTTGATGAGCGCGTCCAGCTTGCCGAGCTGCTCGGGCTGCTGCCGGATCAGCTTGGCCAGCTCGCCGAAGTCGAAGAACGCTCCGCCGCAGGTCGTGCACACATCCACGGTCATCAGGGCCCCGCGGGCCTGGTGGAGAGCGACGCGGCATCTGGGGCAGGTCCTGGGTGGGGCGTCCACGGGTGGCGCCTCCTTGCTGCTAGCGCCCTCGGGCCTCCTCCGCTGCCCGCACGAGGGCGTTGAAGGAGTCGGCCTTGAGCGACGCGCCGCCGACGAGGCCACCGTCGATCTCGGGCTGCTCCATCAGGCCGGCCACGTTATCGGGCTTCATGCTGCCACCATAGAGCACGCTCATGTCCGCGGCGGTGCCGGCCCCGAGGCGCCCGTCGATGGCGGCGCGGAGGACGGCGATCACACGATTGGCCTCGGGCGCATCGCAGACGCGACCCGTGCCGATGGCCCAGACGGGCTCGTAGGCGAACACCAGGCCGCGGACCTGCTCGCGGTCCAGTCCATCGATTGCCGCGAGGACCTGGTCACGGATGATGGCATCGGTGAGGCCCTCCTCGCGCTCGGGGAGGGTCTCGCCCACGCAGACGATCGGGGTCAGGTCGTGCGCGAGGGCCGCCTTGGTCTTGCGGTTGACCGAGGCATCGGTGTCGCCGAAGACGCGGTGGAGTTCGTCGGTCATGCCCTCCTCGGGTACGCCGAACCGGCCGCGGCGCTCCGAGTGGCCGATGATCACATACTGGGAGCCGCACGAGGTGAGCATCAGCGGGGAGATCTCGCCGGTGTAGGCGCCGCTGTCCTTCCAGAAGAGGTTCTGTGCACCAAGCTTGATGTTGCTGCCCGCGATGACGCTCTGGACGCGGTCGAGGGCTGTGGCCGGCGGGCAGAGGATGACCACGACGCGCTCCACTGATCCGGCGCCCTCGACGACACCTCGGGCCAAAGACTCAGCCTCGGCGAGGTCGCAGTTCATCTTCCAGTTGCCGGCCATCATCGGCACGCGCATGGCAGTGCGCCTCCTTCGGAGTACACGGTGGCCGCTCCGGCAGCAAGGCTGCCAGCGCCGCGGGTCACGCGTTGTCGAGACACTCGATGCCGGGAAGAGGCTTGCCCTCGAGGAACTCGAGGGACGCGCCGCCGCCGGTGCAGACGTGGCCCATCTTGTCGGCGAAGCCCATCTCAGTGACGGCCGCGGCGGAATCGCCGCCGCCGATGACCGTGAAGCCCTTGCACCTGGCTACCGCTCCGGCGAGGGCGCGCGTGCCGGCGTCGAAGGGCGGAATCTCGAACAGACCGACCGGGCCATTCCAGAAGAGCGTGTCGGCCTCCTCGGCGATGCGGCAGAACTCGGCCGTAGTCTCGGGACCGACATCAAGGCCTTCCCAGCCGGGCCGGAGGAAGGAGATCGGGACCTTCTTGACGTACTTGCGGTTGGTGACCCGCTCGGCCATCACCACGTCGGTGGGCAGCTTGAGGCGCGACAGGAGTTCGCCGCCGGTGCGTAGGGTCTCGCGCGCGGCGTCTTCGCTTTCCTTGGAGTACAGGGAGTCGCCGATGCACTTGCCGCGAGCCGCCATGAAGGCATAGGTCATCCCGCCGCCGATCAGCATGGCCTCGCACTTGGGCAGAAGGTTCTGGATGACGCCGATCTTGTCGGCGACCTTCGCCCCGCCCAGGATCACTACGAAGCCCTTCTGCGGCGCCGCCAGAATCCTCGACAGGGCCGCCAGCTCCCTCTCCACGAGGAACCCCAAGACGGCGGGCCGGGCAAGCTCGGCCACGCCCACCGTCGACGAGTGGGCGCGATGGCTGCTTCCGAAGGCATCGTTCACGAAGCAGTCGCCCATGCCGGCGAGGGCGCGGGCGAGGTCGGCATCGTTCTTCGTCTCGCCCTTCTCGAAGCGAGTGTTCTCGAGCAGCAGCACCTCGCCGGCCTTGAGGGCCGCGGCGGCCTGCCGGGCGTCATCGCCGACCGTGCTCGCGACGCATTGCACGGGCCTGCCGAGAAGCTCACTGAGGCGCTCCGCCACCGGACGAAGGCTCGACTTCGGGTCGGGGCCCTTCGGACGGCCAAGGTGGGAGAACGCCACGATGCTGGCGCCTTGGGAGAGAACATAGTTGATGGTCCCGAGGGTGGCGCGGATGCGTGTATCGTCGGTGATCTTCGCGTCCTTCAGGGGGACGTTGAAGTCCGCCCGAAGGAGCACGCGCTTACCGCCCAGATCGATGTCTCGCACGGTGAGCTTGCTCACGGGTCAGCCTCCCTTCGACGCGTGAAGAGACGCCCTCACCCGTCCCCGAGGGACCACGGTGAGGGCCGGCAGGGCGGGCCGGGGAGCCCGCCCTGCATGGGATCTCGCTCTGGGCCTCTACAGCCCCTTGCTCGCGAGGAACATGACAAGGTCCGCGGTGCGGTTCGAGTACCCCCACTCGTTGTCGTACCAGCCGAGAACCTTGGCCATGCTACCGATCACCCGGGTCTCCTGCGCGTCTATCGTGCAGGACGCGGGGCAGGCCACGATGTCGGCGAGGACGATGGGCTCCTCGGTGTAGTCGAGGTACGGGGCCAGTGGGCCCTCGCTCGCGGCGGCCTTGTAGGCGGCGTTGATCTCGTCCTTGGTCGCCGGCTTCTGGAGGGTGACGTTGAGGTCAGTGATCGACCCGGTGGGCGTGGGCACGCGGAGCGCGCCGCCGTCCATCTTGCCCGACAGGGCCGGGATGACCTCGCCGATCGCAGCGGCGGCGCCCGTCTTGGTCGGGATGATGTTGATCGCGGCGGCCCTCATGCGACGCTTGTCCTCGTGCGGGAAGTCGAGGATGCGCTGGTCGTTGGTGTAGCTGTGGACGGTGGTCATGAACCCACGCTCGATGCCCCAGTTGTCGTTGAGCACCTTGCACATGGGCGCCAGGCAGTTGGTGGTGCAGGAGGCATTGGAGATGAGCTTGTGGGCCGCCGGGTCGTACATGTCCTCGTTGACGCCGAGGACGACTGTGACGAGCATCTGCTTGCAGGCCACGTCCTTCATCTTCGCCGGTGCGGAGATTGCGACGCGCTTGGCGCCCGCCTCGAGGTGCAGGGCGGCCTTGTCGTTGGCGAAGTGCCCGGTCGACTCAAGGACGACGTCCACGCCCAAGTCGGCCCAGGGGAGCTTGGCCGGGTCGCGCTCCTCGAGGCTCCTGATCTTGACGCCGTTGACGACAAACCCATCCGCGCCGAGCTCCACGGTGCCCGGGAAGCGGCCGTAGATGCTGTCGTACTTCAGGAGGTGCGCCAGGCTGTCATTGTCGGTCAAGTCGTTGACGGCCACCAGGGTGATCTCGTCCGGGTAGCGCTCGAGAACCGCCTTGGTGACCTGCCGGCCGATGCGGCCGAATCCGTTGATGCCGAAACGTACTGCCAATTCGATCCCTCCTCCGGGGTCTCTGCCGGGCTGCGCCGGCATCCGAGTAGGTCGTTCGCGCATGGGTGTCTGGCGAACGCCGCCAACCGATCTCCGTCGGCTAGATCACGGGCTCGGGCACCGGCGCCAGCCGAACCGTCGCCTGCGCCAGCTTCTCCGGATCGTGCCGAGCGTAGTCGTCCTGTGAGATGAGGTCGCCGCAGATGGGTATCAGGCCGAGCCGGCCGACCTCTTCGGCGTCGGGCTGGACGATCGACGCGCCCGCTCGGTCGTAACGTCGCAACACTTCCGGGCTGGGTACGGCCTCGTTGATCAAGACGTAATCGAACACCTTGCCGCCCGCGTGCGCCGTGAGGGTGCGGACCTGGTCAGAGGCGCGCACGAGCCGGTCGGTCTCGCCCGGCTGGGTCATCACGTTGCACACAAGCACGCGGATGGCGCTCGTCGCCCTCAGGGCATCCACAATGCCCGGCACCAGGAGGTTGGGCACCACGCTGGTGTAGGTGCTGCCGGGCCCGATGATGACGAGGTCGGCCTCCAGAATCGCGCCCACGGCCTCGGGCAGCGCGGCCGGGCTCGCCGGGACGAGGTAGACCTGCTCGATGCGGCCCTCTGTGCGGCTGACATCGGTCTCGCCCTGGACCACCGTGCCATCGGTGAGGCGGGCGCACACCGCGATGTGCTCGAGGGTCGCGGGCAGCACGCGGCCGCGGATGGCGAGGACCTTGCTCGTCTCCTTCACCGCGCGCTCGAAGTCACCGGTGATGGCGGTGAGCGCGGCGATGAACAGGTTGCCCAGCGAGTGCCCCTCCACTGAGGAGGCCTGCTGGAAGCGGTACTGCAGGAGGCGAGCCATCAAGTCCTCGTCATCGGCCAGCGCAACGAGGCAGTTGCGGACATCGCCCGGGGGCAGCGTGTTCATCTCACGCTGAAGCCGACCCGAGCTGCCGCCGTCGTCGGAGACGGCGACGATGGCGACGATGTCGCTGGTGTGGCGCTTGAGACCGCGCAGGAGGTTCGAGAGGCCCGTGCCCCCGCCGATCGCGACGACCGACGGCCCCTGAGGTCGTCCCCGGTGTTCGAGTAGGACGTCGACCAGCTCGCGGTCGTCCCGGCCGCGGAGGGGCTCGGAGACCGACCGCACAAGCTGCCCCAAGGCGAGGAGAACGATCGCCAGGCCCAGGGCGGCCAGGACCGTGCCGGCCACCACTGCCGCCTGGGTCGCGTGGCTCGCGCCGAACGCCCGGGAGAGGATGTCGGTCAGGTCGAGTACCGGCCCGAGACCGATGGCGAGCGCCGCGCCAAAGGAGACGGCGGCCAGGCCCGCCAGCAACAGCCCCAACCACCGCTTGACACGCAAGCCGGGGTAGAACCACCGGAGGAATCGTGGCAGCTTCTGCCACTTCTTGGGCGCGACGCTCATCAGGTGTCGGCGTCCTCTATGGGACTCACAAAAAACGGCCCCGCGGGCCGTTTGGGCGGTCGTAGAGCGGACGAGCAAACGCAACTGACCCCATGGCCCGTCGTTCCCCCTCCGACGGCGCGCGAGAGCCGATGGTCCCGCGCCGGGTAGTATAGCACGTGGCGAAGCGGGGGTCAATGCGCGGACGGGGCACGTGGCGGCCCATGTCACCTGGTCGCCGTCACGTACTGCCTCAGCACCCTGGCGTCGTGTGGGAGCACCTCGTCGGCCGGGCGGAAGCTGATCCACTCGCCGGAGAGGTGGCCGGTGAAGCCGATGGTCGCCAGGAGCCGGATGGCCTCGCCATGCGGGATGTCGCCCTCGCCCATGAGGGCCATCTCCCAGCCCCCGGAGGGGTCCGCCGGTCGCACGCCGTCATGGACGTGGCAGTGTCGAACGAACGGTTTCACCTGCTCGAAGGCGGACTCCATGCTGTCGCCGGCCCGGAAGGGGTGCATGACGTCCCAGACGATGCCCACATTGGGGTGGTCGGCGAGGTGGACTGTGTGGGCCGCATCGGTAGCGCGGCTGAAGTCGTCGTGGGTCTCCAGGCACACATTGGCCTTGCGGGAAGCGGCGTACTCCCCGCATCGGTGGAGGCACTCGGCCACGTACTTCTGGGCCTCCTCGCGGGGCACGTCGGCGGGAATCTGGCCGCCGAAGATCCTTAGGTTCGGGCAGCCGAGATCCGCCGCGAGGTCGAGGTACTTGAGGGTCAGCTCGACACTCGCGTCGCGCTCCGACGCCGGCATCGAGGAGTAGGTCCGCGAGGTCGCGAGGCAGCTGACCTCAACGCCGCAGTCGGCGAACTGGGTCTTGACCTCCCGGCGCCGCTTCTTCGTGGTGCGCAGGTCGATGCCGTGCTTCTGGTCGACCTCGACCCGCGGCTCGACGCCGTCGTAACCGTAGCGGATGGCGGCGGTGAGGATCTGGTTGAGGTCCCAGTCCGGGCAGACCCAGGTCATGAAGCTGAGTTTCATCGGAATGCCTCCGGAACGGCCTGGTCTCATTGTCCGAGACGAACTGCCAGGATGCGGAGCCTGGTGATGCCTCCGGGAGTCGTGATCGCGACCTCCTCGCCCTCCGACCGACCCAGCAGGCCCTCGCCCAAGGGCGACTCCACGGAGATGCGGCCCAGCTTGTAGTCGGCCTCGAAGAGCGGCACGAGCCTGTACTCGATCTCCTCGTCGTACTCGAGGTCGAGCACGGTGACGGTGCTGAACAGGGCCACGGCGCCGGTGTGCTCGTCCGTGGGTTCAACGATCACGGCGTTGGCGAGGACCGTCTCCAGCTCGGCGACGCGTCCCTCGACGATCGCCTGCTGGTACTTCCCCTCGTGGTACTCGGCGTTCTCCGAGAGGTCGCCCTGAGAGATGGCGGCGCCGAGCATCTCGGCCACCTCGCCGCGGCGGGTGAGGAGCTGCCGAAGCTCCTCCTCAAGTGCGGTCCTGCCGGCCTGGGTCATCGGGAACTGCCGGGGCATTCTTCCTCCGATGGATCTCCGGACAAGCAGCGGTCCGCGACGAGGCCTCGTCGGTACGTGGACTGCCCTCTTCTCCTCGGAGGGCGCAAGTCCCTTGTGGCGCCCTGCCGAAGCTGGCACCGGGTGCGGGCGTGGGCGGCAGGAAAGCCGCCTGCGGGAAGCAACCTTCCCGCCCCTGGAACGTACTAGCGGTGAAACGGCGTTACGGAAGGTTGCGATCACCATGGTGGGCCAGGACCGCTCGCTGGTCGCCCGTGCGCAGGCGGGAGACTTGCGAGCCTTCGAGACCTTGGTCGAGCGGCACCGCCGGCGGATCTACCGTCTGGCGTACCGGATGACCTGCACCCACGAGGACGCGGACGACGTCCTGCAGGAGACGTTCGTGCGCGCCTACGGCAACCTGCGCCGGTTTGACCTGGGCCGCCCGTTCGCCAACTGGCTCTGCACCATCGCCGTGAACCTGTGCCTGGACCGTCGCCGGCGATGGCAACGCGAGAGGCAGCTGGGGTGGGAACAGGTCGAGGAGCTGCACTGGCAGCCGACGGGCAGCGGGCCCGCCTCCCCGGAGAAGGCGGTGGAGAACGGCGAGCTGCGCGGACGACTGCACGGCGCCATCGGGCGTCTGCCACGGCGCCAGAAAGCCGCCCTCGTGCTCTTCGAAGTCGAGGGCCTGAAGATCACCGAGATCGCGGAGATGATGCGCTGCAGCGAGGGAGCGGTCAAGTCGACGCTGCACCGCGCGCGCCGCCGTCTGCGCGACGATCTCCGCGATTACGTCGAGGGAAGGAGCTGACGACAATGACCTGCCGACAGGCGAACAAGCTCATGGAGCACGTACTCGATGGTGATGAGGGTGAAGGAGATGCTGATGAGCTTCACGAGCACTTGCGCCACTGCGATCGCTGCGCCGGGGAATGGCAGATAGCAGGGCAGGTCAGAGAACTGATGAGGGACTGCCGGCCGCCGGAACCGGAGGATGACTACTTCGAGCGGGTCACCGCGAGCATCATGGTCCGCGTCAGCCGAGCCGCGAAGCGGCCGGCGGAGGAGTCACCGGTGATCACCTCGATGCGCTACGGCCCGCTCGCGATGAGGGGCGCCGCGGCGAGCTTCATCTTCGCCTTGGGACTCCTCGTGGGCGCGGTCGCGCTCTCGCCCGAGGATTCGGGAAGATTCGTCCCCGACCCCAACCTGCGCGACGTACGGCTCGTACCGGCCCTGGCCCATGCTGGGGCTGGTACGGTCGGCGGGCTCTGCGGTTGCCCGTTCCCCGTCGAATCCCCTACCGCAGGTAACGCCCATCAGCGCGCCAACCGTCACCTCTGGATTCCGGTCGCCGCGCCACCCGCCGGAGAACGCAGTGATACGGATCGAGGAGCGCCTTGTTGCAGCCCAATCCCCCTCCCCGCCAGATGACCTCGTGGAGTCGCCGCCGTCAGACGAGCACCGCGCGCCCGGTTTGCGCTGACCGGTAGCACGCCTCGATGACGCGATGGTTCCACAGGCCGTCCTCGCCCGGAATCGGCGGCGGCGTGTCCTCGGCGACGGCCCGCGAGAACGCCTCCACGTGGGCGCGGTAGATGTTGACCGGCTCGGGCTCGACAGTCTCCGCCGGGACGGGCCCCTCGCGCACCTGGGCAGCGTCGTACGCCTTCCCCCCTCGCTCAAGCACCGCAGTCAGCTTCCCCGGTGAGTCTTGCCCGATCGTGCCGAACGACACGACGCTCCCCCGCGACCCATAGACCTCCAGCGCGTTACGCGCCGCGTCGTCGGGGACGTTGAACAGCGCATCGACCGCCCCGATGGCGCCGGTCCTGAACCGCAGCAGACACACGGAAGTATCCTCGGACCGATAGTCCTGCACGCGGTTCGCAGTGTAGGCGCTGACCTCGGCGGTGCGCCCGAAGAACAGCTCGAGCACGTCTATGCAGTGGTTGCCCATGTCGGCCAGGGCGCCGCCGCCGCCGAGAGCCGGGTCCTGCCGGAAGGCGCCGGCGATCGGCGGGTACCAGCAGTTGAGTTCGGCTCGGCCGAAGACAAGCGTGCCGAGGTCGCCCGCCTGCACCATCTCCCTGAGCCTCACGTGGCAGGCGTGGAAGCGCATCATGAAGTTCACGCCCAGCTTGACGCCCCCGCCGAGAGCGGCGGCGACCAGCTCCTCGCATTCGGGGACGGTGCGCGCCAGGGGCTTCTCGCAGAGGACGTGCCTCCCCGCCCGGATCGCCGACAGGGCCTGATCGTGGTGGAGCTGGGTGGGAGTGGCGATGTAGACCACGTCCACGTCGCCCGAGGACAGCAGCTCGTCGTAAGAGGCGGAGGCCCGCACGCCGTACTTGGCTGAGACCTGCGCCAGGCGCTCCGGGTCGGCATCGTAGACGCCGACGAGCTGCGCGTTCGAGGCGGGGACGATGCCCTCGGGAATGGTGCGCCGGTCGGCGATCCCGCCCGCGCCGACGACAGCCCAGCGAATGCTCATGGGGGACCTCCGGTAAGGGGGCGACCCGGCGGGTGACGTTCAGGAAGCCGCCGCCGTTGGGTCAGACACGTTCTCCGGCAGCCTCATCGCCGGAAAAGGCTGTCTGACCCCTGTTCAGGCGGCTTTCTGAACACAACCAGCGAGTCGCCCCTACTTCGTATACGCTTCCGCGACCTTGCGGACGATGCGGCCGATGTCGGCGGCATCCTCGGGCTCCATGGTCGGGTGGACCTGCAGCTTGATAGTCCGCCTGCCCAGGTCGGCGGCGTTCGGACAGAACACCTGGCTGTAGTCGATCACGCGTTGGTTGTGCGGACAGGTGAAAGGGCAGCCGGTCGGCCCGTAGCCGGCGTGCTTGGTGAACACGTCTTCCTTGTAGTCCTCGGGCCAGTCGCCGACCATGGCACTCGGGTATCCCTCGGCGCGCATGGCCCGCACGAACTGGTCGCGGTCGACGGTGAGCCGGCCGAGGTTGAGGGTGATCGGGTACTTGTACCAGCCGTGTGTGCAGCCGGGGGCAACGTAGGGCGGGTCGACGGCAGGCAAGCCCCCGATCTCCGCCGTGATCGCCTCCGCGTTGCGGGCGCGGCGAGGGAGGTTCCACGTTTCGAGCTTCGCCAGGGCCTGGAGGCCGATGGCCGACTGCATCTCGGTCATGCGGAAGTTGAAGCCGATGGAATGGTGAATGTACAGGTAGAGAGACTCCATCTCCAGCAGATTGCGCCGTTCCTCCTCCCAGAACCCATGATCCTTGAACGTGCGGGCTTTCATGGCGAGGTCGTCGTCGCTGGTCGTGACCATGCCGCCCTCGCCGCCGGTGGTGAACGTCTTGTCCTGGCAGAAGCTGAAGGCGTTGATGTGGCCGATGGAGCCGACGCGACGCCCATGGTATTCCGCCCCATGGGCCTGCGCGCAGTCCTCGATGACGGCGAGCGCGTGCTCCGCGGCGATCTCCATGATCGGGTCCATGTCGGCCGGGTGGCCGTAGAGGTGTACGGGGATGATGGCCTTGGTCTGGGGTGTGATCTTCGCCCGGATGTCATCGGGCGAGATGGTGTGCGTCTTGGGGTCTACGTCGGCGAAGACGGGCACGGCATTCTGCTGGATGACGCACATGGCGCTAGCGATGAACGTGTAGGCGGGCGTGATCACCTCATCGCCGGGGCCGAGGTCGAGCGCTCCGCAGCAGACGTGGAGCGCGCTGGTGCCGCTGTTCACCGCGATGCCGTGCCGAGCGCCGCAGAACTCGGCGAACTTCTGCTGGAACTCCATTCCTCGCGGGCCGGTCCAGTAATTCGGCCGCCCCTCCCGGAGGGGATCCATGGCCGCCTGGATGGTGTCTTCATCGAAGTAGGGCCAACGGGGGAAGGGGTCCTTGCGCACTGGGGTGCCGCCATCGGTGGCCAGCAACTCCGCCATGTGGCTCGCCTCCTGACGCGTCCGGGGTGTCGCGCCCAGGTTCGCCGCCTCGGGGGAGCGTCCTGCTTCAGCGGCCCTTGATGACGTAGATGACGAGGCCGACCGGGTAGCAGCAGAGGACGACTGCGAGCCACCAGAGCGGGGCACCGAAGTAGAGGATGTCAACGATGAGCCAGAAGAGGAAGACGGACTCCCAAAGCAGGAAGACGATAGCCACGGGCCACTGGAGCACTTGAGGAACGCCAGGAAGCACCACAAGCCCACCGAATATGTAGATGGCGATCCCGATCCACGGGTAGATGTCCCACAGACGGCCGCAGCTCTCGACGACCTTGTGGTACCAGGGCTTCCGGATTGCCGCGCGAGGAGCGGCAGCGGGTGACGCTTGTGGGCCGGAAGGTGCCGTGGCGGGCGGTGGTTCTGGCACGGGTGCAGGCTTGGGCGGCTCGGCGCCGCACGACATGCAAACGTCGTCGCTGGGGTAGACCGGCTCACCGCAGGCTGGGCACTTCGAGCGGTCGACAGTCACGAGGAGTCACGCTCCCCTGAGGCTCGGCCAGGTTGACCTGGCAGGGGGGAGTGCGCAACAAAGTTGCCAAGCGGGAGTCCGTCACTTGCCCGGGGCGGGAAGGTCCACCGGCACCGCCCCCCAGGCGCCCTGATCGCCGGCGTGCAGCTCGAACTGCACGGTGTAGGAACCGGGGGCGACGGGGCGGCCCTGGTCATCGCAAGCATCCCAGATGATCTCGTGAGGCCCGTCGGAGACCTCGCGGTCGAGCAGCCGACGGACAACCCGTCCGTCTGCGTCGACCGCGCTGATGGCGACGCGGCCCGGGACGGGGAGCACGTACGCGAAGCTCAGCTTCCCGCCGGCAGCCTCGGTGAGCTTGGGCTCGAGGGCGAGGGCGGCTGCGGGACCGAGAATGGCTAGGCGCTTCGCGGTTCGCGCGAGCGGAACGTCCACCCAGTAGCGGACCTCCGAACCGGCGGCGCCCTGTTCAGACTGGATCCGGAGGCCGACGCGGAGGAGGTAGCGGCCATCGGGCACCCGCTGCCCCTGCTGGTCAGTGCAATCCCACACGAAGACGTAGTCTCTGCCGAGCGCGGGCGGTGTGGGTGTGAACTCCTTCACCAGGTCGCCATCCTCCCGGGTGACGCGAACCTGGAGGGCGGGGACGCCCTGGTCCTGGTCGGCCAGCGTGGGAGGCACCTTGGCCCGGGCGGTGAGAACGTCATCGACGACCGACATGTCGGACAGGAGAAGGTCGCTCAGCGGCGGGGGCGGCACGGGTTGAGCACTGGCGCGTCGGGACGCCTGGCTGAGGTCCGTGGGGATCGGCACGACCGCCTCGGCGATCTGCGTGCCCTGCGGGCCATCCACCGTGTTCCGTACGGCGAAGAAGAAGCCGCCGCCGTTAGCCTCGCCCTTGGTGGCCGGCGGTCTCCAGGGAGCCTCCTCCTGCCCATCGGCAGGCGCGGGACCGGACTTCAGACGGTCGACCACCCGGCCATCGCGAGTGACCACCGACACCTCCTGGCGTCCGACGGGGCTCATGCGGTAGTCCAGGATGACATGACCGGCGTCCTCGACCAACTGGTTGACCTCGACGGACGCCGCCGCCAGCCCGAAGGCCTGGGTGTTGAAGCCGCCGTTGGGCGCGAACACACTGAGACCGACGGTCGAGGCGGCGTGGGCCTCCGGGTACACGGGCTGCATGGGGATCTCCTGCCGAGGCGCCAGGCCGGGTTCGCCTCCGAGTGGAGCCGCCGGAACTCCCGGCAGTGGGGCGCCCACGCCCGCCCCCGGCGCCGCTCCCCCGGCTGCACCCTCGCGCGCGTCCCCACCTCCGAAGCCGCCGCCCAGGCCGCCTCCGCCGCCTTGGGCCGGGCCGAGTTGGCCGCGACTCCGTGGCAGGACCATCCCGAACTGAGGCAACGCCAGGGCTTGAGGGGTCCCGAAGCTCCACGTGAACGTCTGGGTGGTTCCCGGTGCCAGGCCCGCGACAACCAGGGTCATGGAGTGGGCTAGGTCGACCGGGATCGACTGGCCGCCGCTCATGAGCGGAAAGGCGATCAGCTCAAGCTGGTTGAAGAGGTTGACTGCGTCGTTGTCCGGCAGCAGGCGCCGAACCCACTCAGCGCGCTGGCCCATCACTACCACCTCGACCTGGTCGATCATGAGGTGCAGCGTAGCTCGCATGGTCGGCGGCGCGGCCCAGCGAACCACCGGGCCATGGTGCTTGCCGTTGCCCATGGCGACGTCGAGCCACGTCCTCAGCGGACCGACACCGAACAGCAGGCTCCCGCTGAACCACGCCTGGAGCATGTTGCCCTTGCCCCCGCGACGAGCGTCGGGGCCCATGGCCCGCCAGAACTCCGGCCCGAAGCGGATCGCCGCCACGTCATAGGGCGCGCCGTGGTAGGCCCGCAGGATCTGCGGCAGGATGGCCTCGACTCCGGCGGCAGCCGGACGGCCCGGCGCCATGCCCGCCGCGTCCTGCGCGGCGCAGCGGGCCGGGAAGCCCGGGCAGGCCGCCAGGGCGAGGGTCAGCAGGAACGCCACGTGTAGTGTGATGCGATGGTAGCTGTTGCTCATGGATCGATCGGTCCTCCCCCGAGGCAAGCGGCTACTCGTGAGGCTCCTCGGAAGCGGCAGGCTGTATGGCCTTCTCCAGTTCAGCGTCAGCGCTGTCGACATTCGAGACGAGCGTCGCGGCAAGACGTGGGCTGTTGAGTGCGCGATCCAGCGTCGTCACATCGGTGGTCAGACGCCGGGCCAGGGCGGTCATCTCCGTCCGGCTGAGCCCCGTGCCGCCAGACGGCTGAGGCCGCCACGCGGCGTAGTACACTCGGCCCGTGGTGAGCCCGCCCGTCGGCCGCTCGTATGTGGTCAGAGGCGCCCCCAGCATCGTCCCCGCCTCGGCAGGTGCTGAGGTGGCCGGCGTCGTCGGGGCAGCCGAGGTGAAGGCGACGCTAAGGAGCGATGTCGTGGGTGAAGCGGCGGGCGCCTGGCGAACGACGGTGCGCGTCCGCCACTGGACCACGGGCACCTCGACTCGGACCGGAACAGGCTTCTCCACCGTCACCGTCCGCACTGGGCCGGGCACGGTCTCCGCGACAGTCTGGGTGTGGGTGACCGTCCTCGGGAAGGCCAGATGACCGAACGTCAGGCCGAGGACCAGACACACCGTGGCGAAGGCCCACGAGAGGCGCCAGGAGGGTGCCGGCCTTGGTGCGGGCTGACGATCGCGCTCGCGGATCCGGGCGCTGACCTGGCGGGCGAGGGCATGGAAGTAGGCGTCGCCCGGCTCGTCGGCGTCCGGAGCGCGGAGCACGGTGTCCCAGCGCTGAAGGGCCTCGGACTCCCGCGCGCAGAATGGGCACTCACGAAGGTGCTCGTGGAGCTGCACGAGCAGCTCCGCCGAGGCCTCGCCGTCAAGTGCCGCGTGCATCAGTCCGATTGCGTCTGCACATTTCATGGTGACCACGTCCTCTGTTGACCAGAGAGCGGGTGGCCGGTCGCCGGTTCGCCCGCCCCCTCCTCATGGAGAGCTCGACGAAGGTTCTCGCGGGCGCGGTGGATCGTGGCTTTGACGGTGCCCTGGGAGCAGCGCATGATCTGGGCCACGCCCGCGATACTGAGATCATCGAGAGTGAAGAGCGAGATGGCGGCCTTCTGTCTGGGAGGCAAGGCGGCCATGGCCGCTCTCACTCGTCCTAGCTCCTCTTTCGCCTCGGTCAGGTCGGCGGGGTCGGGGGGAGCGGCCGGCGCCCAGTCCGGCGGCTCGCCCTTCACCGTATCGTCCAGCGGCTCCATGACCCGACGCCTCCGATAGCGCCGGAACGACATGCAATGGTTGGTGGCGATGGTCAAGAGCCAGTTGCGGAAGTTCCCATCCGCCCGGAATCGGGGCAAGTTCTCGTATGCCCGCAGGAAGGCCTCCTGGGTAGCGTCGCCCGCGTCGTCCGGATCGCCCAGAAGCCGGCAGGCGAGCCGGTACACGGTTCGCTGGTGCTTGCGGACCAGCTCATCGAAGGCTCCTCGGTCGCCCTGCCTGGTCCGGGCGACGAGTGCCGCGTCGCTGTCTCCCATTCGAGCAACAACACCTGTCTCGGCGGGCGCCGTCACACAAGGGTATGCCCGGCGGGAGCGTTCGGTTTACCCCCAAGAGGAGAAACGACGACTCGGGAGGGGAAGTTCGGGGCCGGGGACCGTTGTTCACAGGCAGCGTGGCTGCCTCTGCCGCCCGGCGGCATCGCGTAACCGAGTCGCCCCGCGACCCGCAACGGCGTGTCGGTCGCCGAACCACCAACCTACGCGGCGTGGGCGAGGGCACAACGGCGCGCTCAGTACGCGCCGCGACCGGTGATGACAGCGGGGATGGTTTGGGCGAGGATCTTGAGGTCGAGCCAGACCGAGCGATGGCGGATGTAGTGGATGTCGAGGCGGACCCAGTCCTCAAACAGGATGTCGCTCCGGCCGCTGACCTGCCAGATGCAGGTGAGGCCAGGCGTCACGGAGAGGCGCTCGAGCATCCATGGCTCGTAGCGGGCGACCTCCTCGGGGATGGGCGGCCGGGGGCCGACGAGGCTCATCTCACCTGTGAGCACGTGCCAGAGCTGCGGCAGCTCATCGATGCTCAGCCTCCGGATGATGCGGCCGACGGGAGTGATGCGCGGGTCCTGGCGGATCTTGAAGACCGGTCCCGTGACCTCGTTCATGCCCTGGATGGCGGTCTGCAGGCTGACGGCCTGGGCGCACATGGAACGGAACTTGAGGAAGCGGAATCGTCGCCCCCCGCCCCCCATCCGCTCCTGCAGGAAGAAGACCGGGCCGGACGACTCAAGCTTGATCGCGATCGCGGCCAGGAGCATCACAGGCGAAAGCAGGATTAGCGCCAGGAGAGCGCCGACCACGTCAACAATGCGCTTGACGATGAGGTAGCCGGCCGGGCTGTCCGCGAGAGGTACGACGGTGGGTGTTGCGGCCCGGCTGCGCGGCCAGACGGTTGGTGTCGGCTCCGCGACCATCGCTGCTCCCTCGTCCGGTCCTGGCGTTGCGCTACAGGATACCGGCCAGGGGTAGCTCTGAGGTGAAGTGAGAGCAAAAGGATTGCAACATGACAGCGGGCTGGTCGTCGGAGTCCGTACCGAGGTCTCAGGGGCGTCGCCTCGTGCCGTTCCGTGCCCGCGGGTCCCCTGACCCGCAGCCGTTGACGGCACTGGTGGTTGCGGGTCGGGGGACCCGCGGGCACGGAACGGCCAGACATGACGGCCGCACTGGGACTTCCATCCAGGCTCCGGTTGTCGGCCCTCGGAAGGGCGTGCCCCGTGTCGGGGAGAACTACCGGGCGCCGGCGACTCGGGCACCGGGAGGAGATGGGCCGTGGGTGACACACTTCGCTTCATCCAGATCGGCTGTGGTGGGATTGGCGGGTCGCATCTGGCGCTACTGCGGGGACGGGCGGACGTAGCGGTCGTCGCCGCCTGTGATGTGGACGAGGGCGTGCTGGAGCCGCTTCGTCGGGAGGGAGTGGCGACGTACACGGACTACCGCGCGGCGCTCACCGAAGTCGAGGCCGACTGCGCCGTGGTGTCGCTGCCCCACTACCTGTATCCCGAGGTGGTCAACCTGGCTCTCGCGCGGGGGCTGCACGTTCTCAAGGAGAAGCCGTTTGGGCGAGCGCTCGAGGACGCGCGGAGCATGGTGGAGGCCGCGCGCCGGGCCGGGAAGCTGCTGATGGTGGCGGGCCAGGCGAAGCACTACCCGGCATTCAAGCGGGCCAAAGAGCTGGTGGACCAAGGCGCCATCGGCAAGATCATCGTGTGCCGAGCGACGATCACCTACCCGTGGGGAGGCGCGCTCTCGGGGAGCTGGTCATGGCGAGGGGAACACGCGAAGAGCGGAGGGGTGGCGGTCATCGATAGCGGCTGGCACATTCTCGACCTCGTCCACTGGTACTGCGGGGTGCCGGCGCGGGTCTCGTGCTTCCTCGGCCAGGGCCGAGCGTTGCCGGGCGCCTACGACGTGGACGATCGCGCGGTTCTCACGCTCGAGTTCGCGTCCGGCGCTGTCGCTGCGGTTGTGTGCTGCTTCATCACGCAGCCGTCGCTGAGGCAGGTCGTGCTGCACGGGTTAGACGGAGCGCTCGACATCACGGCTGAGCGGCTGGTCCACGTGGCCAGGGATGGGGCAGAGGAGCCGCAGGAGTTCACCGAGGGCAGCCACTCCCTCGAGCCGCAGCTCGAGGCGTTCGTGAGCGCTGTGCGGACGGGCGAGATGCCGGCGTCCGCCTGTGAGGAAGCCTACCAGGTCCAGAGGATCATCGATGCGGCCTACCGGTCGGCGGAAGAGGGTAGGGCGGTGGTGCTGAGGGAGTGAGGGATGGGACCGGCTACCCAATCGCGCCCACTGCCGCGAGAGCAGCCTCAGTCAGCACTTCCGCTGCCTCCGGCGCGACGGCGTTCCACGCGGGCTCGTAGCCGCCCTGGTCGTAGGCCTCGGCGATGGGCACGTAGCCGATCGAGTCGTTGCCCAGGCTGACGGGCACGGTGAGCGGGAAAGGAGAACGCCGTTTGACCGCGTGGCCGATCTCGACGAAGATCTCGCCGGGCAGGCTGACGAGCGCCATCGGGCCGATGCGGAGGGTCTGGACCTCAGTCTCGAGGGTCGTCCGCCCGGCGTACTCCCCAGCCAGGTGGCGGAGGTAGCGTGACTGGGCGTCGTCGCCCGTCGGCGACCCGCCAGTGGAGAAGTCCTTCAACGGCAGCGATACCGCATGGCGAACGGCGGCGATTGGCATATCAGACTCGAAGGTGATTGTGGCTGCCACACGGCGTACCTCGCGGGCGAGGGCGTAACCGACGGCCTCGCGGGACCCCGGGCCCCGCACGAAGGGCACCTGGTTGCCCGCGCAGCCCAGGCCGAACACAAGCTGCCTTCCGAGCGCTTCGGACACGACCTCCTGTAGCGCTCCAGGGAAGTCCGCGGAGATGTCGTAGAAGGCTTCGTCGCCTGCGCCGCAGACGGGATGGCAGGCGAACGAGACCAGGCCACCGAGCAGCGCCCCATCGTCCCCCTCTGCCAGCAGGACAGGCACCTGTGGGTCGGTCGGTCCCCAACGCAGGCCGGCGAGGTCACCCTCGGCGGACAGGTCTGACGGGCTGAGCGCCGCCGGGCGAGCGTCCGAGAGCCCCAGCGCTCTGGCCGCCTGACGCGCCCCCTCGGTGGACGCCCGCGAGGCGCCGCCCGACGGCACGGTGAAGGCCATCCGGCACTGGCCGGAGGCGTCGAGTGGACGCCGGTTGTAGCTGATCGTGGGGCTCCAGCCGCAGCCCACACCAATCCGCGCCGGTTGACGTCGGGAATCAGCCAGGGCAATGCAGCCGGCGAGCTTCTCGGGCAACTCCGCCACGTACGCTAACGGGATCGCGGCGTCCAGATCCTCTGGCAGGTAACCCGTCGGACGCAGAGCCGGGCCGAAGTGCGTGTGGGAGGCGCAGACGAGAACCGCATCGGGGGAGAGGCCACACGAGCTCTCGGCGCCGGCCCGGACTGCGGCTACGAGATCGGCGTCCACACCAAGGAGATCGGCGCCGACGACCGCGATGCACACCCCGGCGCGCTCCAGCACCATAGCCCTGGCATGGAGCGGATCACGCACGCCCTGCGCCGGGTGCTCGCGTCCCCCGTAGCCCGCCAGAGCGCAGCCCGGCGGCGGGGTGATGTCGACCTCGGCGAAGCCGGCAGTCATCATCCGGTGTTGCCCGCTAGGACCATAGCCCTTGGGCGAAGGCCTCGGCGGTGCCGCCGAGGATGGCGGACATCGCTTCGGGGCTGAGGAAGTTGCAGTAGGTTCGCACCCATTCGAGCGTCTGGGGATACGTCAGCCGGGTGAGCGTGCCGGGATAGTCCGAGCCCCACATGATCTTCTCGGCGCCGACGAGATCGACGGCCTCCTTCAGGAGGTCACGCGCCTTGGGGGCCGCGAAGTCCTCGCGAGTGGCAAAGGGCACCGCCGAGCAGCTCACGTACACTCGCGCATCGCCGGCCAGGCGGACCTGCTCTTGCCAGCCCTCGGCCGGCGCGCCGCCGAGGTGGGCGATCACAACCCTGATGTTGAGCTCTTCGACGAGGCGGCGGACATCCTCCACCTGGTCCTCGCCGCTCACCAGGTGGAGGAAGAGCGGCATGCCCAGCTCCTCTGCCTGGCGCCAGACCTTCCACTCCTCGCTGCCGCCCATGGTAGTGCCCGGCGCCAGGGCCAGAGTGCCGGGCCACTCGATCTTCAGGCCGCGGAGGCCCCGCTCCCGGCAGTCGCGTAGCTCCTGTGCGGCCTCGGCGCCGCGGGCAGGCTCCACGATGGCGAAGCCGAGGAAGCGCTCGGGCCAGCGGGCGACCGCGCCGGCGACGTACCGGTTGTGGAAGCCGTACATCGGCCCCTGGACCAGGAACGCGCGGTCAACCCCTACCCAGTCCATGTGGGCGAGCGCAAGCTCGGCGGGGCTGTCGGTTCGCTCGAAGCAGGGCGGCAGCAACTGGACCAGGCCCTGGGAGCTCTGCGCCTTCCCGTAGACGCGCGCCTGGTAGGGCAGTCGGCCGTCGGTGCCGCCCACGCGAGGGCACACGTGCAAGTGGCAGTCGATGATCACGAGATCGCTCCCCCCTCTTGCGGGGACGTTGTCGCCGGATGGGCGGGAACGAGGCGGGTCGACCCTTACCTTCGCCGGATGATCTCGTCGCACCTGCGGCGGCGAAGGCGGATCGGCGCCCCAGGCGGAAACACCGCGCAGAGCGTCGCGCCCCAGGTGCGGCGGCGGTCATCCACGCAGGAGTAGCCCATGCCCTCTCTTGTCCGATGGCTGGTTGGGGTCGTCGCCCTGGCAGCCTTGCTCCCCGCCGTCTCGGCGGAGCCGCCGCCGCCTCTCTCGCTGGACGGCGAGTGGCGGTTCCGTCTTGACCCCTACGGCGTCGGCACCGAGGAGCGGTGGTTCGCCGCCCGCTTGCCCGACCGAATCCGGCTGCCGGGTTCGACGGACGAGCAAGGCTTCGGCACTCGGACCATCGACCCTGCGGTGGGGCGTCTGACCCGCGTCTACCAGTACGTCGGCCCGGCCTGGTACCAGCGCGACGTGACGGTCCCGGAGCCGTGGCGCGGCAAGCGGGTCACACTGTTCCTGGAGCGCTGCCACTGGGAGACGCAGGTGTGGATTGACGACCGGGAGATCGGGGTCCGCAACAGCCTGATCTCGCCGCAGACACACGACGTGACGTCGGCGGTGACGCCGGGCGAGCACCGGTTGACGATTCGGGTTGACAACACGGTCAAGATCGACATCGGCGGCTGGGGACACTCGATCACCGATGAGACACAGACCAACTGGAACGGGATTGTGGGGCGCATGGAGCTGCGCGCGAGCGATCCGGTCTGGATCGAAGCGCTGGACGCTTTCCCCGACGTCGAGAAGCGCCTGGCGAGGGTGCGAGCTACCGTAGGCAACGCGACGGGGGCGCCGGTGAGCGGCAGCCTGAGGCTGAAGGCGACGGAGGGCGCGACCAGGGTCGAGGGGACGAAGGCCTTCGAGGCAGCCGGAGAGCACACGACGGTGGAGATCGACCTGGCGCTGGGAGACGCCGTGAGGCTGTGGGATGAGTTCTCGCCGACGCTGTACCACCTCACCGCGTCACTCGAGGCCACCGGGGGCGCGCGGAAGCTCAGCGACGAGCGGCGTGTCACCTTCGGCATGAGGGAGTTCGGCAGGAAGGGCACGCAGTTCGTGATGAACGGGCGGCCGATCTTCCTCCGCGGAACGCTGGAGTGCGCGATCTTCCCGAGGACGGGGTACCCGCCCACCGACGTCGCCTCCTGGCGGCGCATCTGCGACATCGCGAAGTCCTATGGGCTGAACCACCTGCGGTTCCATTCGTGGTGCCCTCCTGAGGCGGCCTTCGCCGCGGCGGACGAGGCAGCATTCATGTTGCAGGTGGAGACGCCGCTGTGGGTGGGCAACGCGGTGGACGCCGACCCGAAGCGAGCGGAGTTCATCCAGGCGGAGGTTGACCGCATCCTCGATTGCTACGGCCATCACCCCGCGTTCTGCATGCTGTCGATGGGGAACGAGCTGCTGCTAGGGGGCGCGGACTCCACCTGGCTGCAGAAGCTCGTGGACCACTGCCGGCAGAAGGACCCCCGACACCAGTATACCTGCTGCACTTCGCCCTATGATGCCCGGCGGAACGATGACTACTTCGTCTCGCACTTCGGCCCGGGCGGCGCGCTGCGCGGAGCCGGCCGGCTGAACTCGGATCGTCCCTCGACCGACTTCGACTACAGCCGCGCCATCGCCGGGGCCGACCGGCCCATCATCGCGCACGAGCTGGGCCAGTGGGCGATGTACGCCAACTTCGAGGAGATACCGAAGTACACAGGGCCGCTCAAGCCGCGCAACTTCGAGGTGTACCGGGAGTCACTCGCGCGGCACGGGATGCTGGACGAAGCGGAGGCGTTCCGCAAGAGCTCCGGGGAGCTGATAGTGAGGCTCTATAGGGAGGAGATCGAGGACTGCCTGCGGACACCTGGCCTGCCGGGGTTCCAGCTCCTCGATGTGCACGACTTCCCGGGCCAGGGCACGGCGCTGGTAGGGATGCTCGACCCCTTCTGGGACTCGAAGGGCCTCATCACACCCGAGGCCTTCCGGAGGTACTGCTCGCCGACGGTGCCGCTTCTGCGCATGTCCCGGCGGGAGTGGACGACGGGAGACACGTTGACTGCGCGGGTGGAGGTCGCTCACTACGGGCCAGGGCCGATCGCCGACGCGGAGGTGAGATGGTCGATTCGCGAGGAGGGCGGCCAGGAATTGGCCTTGGGGAAGCTGCCGCGAACCACCCTGCCGACGGGCACGGTGACACAGGTGGGGGAGATCGCCGTGCCGCTCGCGAAGGCGCACGCGCCGGCGCGGCTGACGGCGACGCTGTCGATGGAGGGGACCGAGTTCGCGAACGACTGGAGCGTGTGGGTCTACCCGCCGGAGCTGCCATCCGAGCAGCCTGGCGACGTGATCGTAGCGACCGAGTGGAACGCCGAGACGCGGGAGGCGTTGGCGAAGGGCAGGAAGGTGCTTCTGCTTCCGAAGATAGACCGGCTCCACCGGACCATCCCGGGGAGCTTCACGCCGGTGTTCTGGTGCTTCCGCATGTTCGGGAACCAGCCGGGCACGATGGGCATCCTGTGCGACCCGAAGCACCCGGCGCTGGCGCAGTTCCCCACCGACTCGCACGGCGACTGGCAGTGGTGGAGCCTCCTGACGAGGTCGAAGGCGCTCATCCTCGATGACGCGCCGGCGGAGTACCGGCCGATCGTGCAGGTGATCGACAACTTCGACCGCAACCACAAGCTGGGGGCGGTGTTCGAGGCGAATGTCGGGGCAGGTCGGCTGCTCGTGAGCACCATCGACCTGGTGAGCGACCTCGAGTCGCGCCCGGCGGCGCGGCAGCTGCGCCACAGCCTGCTGGCGTACATGAACAGTGAGGCGTTCCGGCCGAAGGCGGCGCTGAGCGTAAGCCTGCTCGATCAGCTCCTGGAGCCGTCGCCAGTGCTGAAGCTGGAGGGGGCGCCCAAGGACCTCGCGAAGGCCGTGCTGTATGCGAAGGCCGCAATGAACGTGCCACTGAGGACCTCCCAGCCCTGGCAGGCGGCGCACGACCAGGTGGTGGTGAAGAAGGAGGGGTTCGGGTACTCGATCTCGGGAGGCACGTGGCAGGACGAGACGGGCGCGGCCTGGCACGACCCGCATCTGGGCTTCACGGTCACCTGCCCGAAGGCCTGGGAAGGCACGCTGTACGCCCACTTCCATGACTGGAACAACCTGGGTCGCACGGCCACGCTCGCCTTCGAGGGGAAGGACCTCGGCACGCTGGGCGACTATGCGGGGCCGGGCTTCTGGCTGGCGCTGCCGGTGACGAACGCGGACTCGGCCGACGGGCAGCTCGCCCTGAGCGCGACGGCCACCAGCGGGCCGAACGTGATGATCACGCAGATCGTTCTCATACCGAGAGAGGGCACACCCCCCCAGCCATGAAGAAGGCGATGACCTCCAAGGAACGCACGCTGGCCGCCTTCGCTCGGCAAGAGCCGGACCGCGTGCCGGTCAACTACCAGGCCAACCCGGAGATCGACCAGCGGCTGAAGGCGCGCTACGGCCTGGCGGCGGGCGATGACGAGGGACTGCGCAGGGCGCTCGGAGTGGACTTCCGTGGCGTGGGCGCGCCGTATGTGGGACCGCCTCTGCACGAGGCCCCGCCCGGGATGCAGGTGAGCATCTGGGGCATCCGGACCCGCTGGGTCGGGCACGAGGCCGGCGGGTACTGGGACTACTGCGATTGGCCGCTCCGTGAGGCCACGATGGAGCGAGTGGAGTCGTGGCCCCTGCCCTCGCCGGACGACTTCGACTACTCGCAGGTCGCCGAGCACTGCCGGCAGTACGCCGAGTTCTGCGTGACGACCGGCGGCGCCGGCGGGGATGACATCATCAACTTCACCGGCATGTTGCGCACGATGGAGCAGGTGCTGGTCGACCTCATCAGCGACGACCCGGTGGGGTTGCGGCTCATCGACCGGCGCACGAGCATCGGGCTCGAGGTTTGCCGCAGGACACTCGAGGCGGCCCAGGGCGGCATCGATGTCCTGTGGATCGGCGAGGACCTGGGCACCCAACGCGGGCCGACGATGAGCCTCGAGCTCTTCCGCCGGCACATCCGTCCGCGGCTGCAGAGGCTGTGCGACCTCGCCCGCGAGTTCGGCATCCCGCTGATGATGCACTCGTGCGGGTCGAGTAGCTGGGCGTTCGACGACTTCGCGGAGATGGGGATCGGCGTAGTCGACACTCTCCAGCCGGAAGCGAAGGACATGGCGCCGCCGTACCTGAAGGCGCGGTACGGCGACCGGCTGGCGTTCCATGGGATGATCTCGACGGGCGGGCCGGTCGCCTACGGGACGGTGGACGAGGTGGTGGCGAACGTGCGGGAGACGCTGGAGATCATGATGCCCGGCGGCGGGTACGCCCTCGCGCCGACTCACTGCCTGCAATCGAACTCGCCGACGGAGAGCGTGGTGGCGATGTACGAGGCCGCGCGGACGTACGGCCGCTACTGAGGGACCACGGTGACCACCCTGGCTCGCGTCTTCCTGGCCGTGACCATCTGCCCCGCCATGGGAGGCTTCGTCGGGCAGACGGCCGGGCATGCGCTGGCGGTTGCCGGGAAGGCGGACGCGGGGCTGCTGGCGCGCTGGGAGGTCACCGGGCTGCTGGTCGGTGTGGTCGCGGGGCTGGTATTCGCCGTGCTGCTGATCCGGTGCGCCGTGGGCTTCGAGGGGAGGCTGCGGGGGCGCATCGCCGACCCGATCACCATCGCTCTGGGCTTGGCGGGGGTCATCGGCCTGCTCATGCGGCGCGCGAAGCTGCCCCCGAGCGTCGTGGGGCTGGAGACCGGTATCACCGCGTTCGTGTGGGTCCTGGGCTTCGTGTTCGTCGTCCTCGCCATCAAGTTCCGACCGCGGCCGGAAATCGCGCTACCACACCCGGGCACGGGTGTGGACCTACCGGAGGGTGATCTGCATGTCTGAGGGAATGCGAGCCGCCGTCATCGGGGCGGGCGGAGTCGGGAAACACCACGTGAAGTGGCTGATGCGCGCCGGGTGTGAGGTGCTGGGGTTCGTGGGAACATCCGATCAGAGCATTGCCCGCACCACCGACACGCTCAAGACGATGTGTGGCTGTGCGGGCAAGGGGTACACGACGGTCGATGGGCTGCTCGCGGAGTGCGGGCCGCAGGTCGTGAGCGTGTGCTCGCCGATGAGCCTTCACTACGGCCATGTCATGATGTGTCTGGTGGCCGGCGCGCACGTGTTGTGCGAGAAGCCGCTCGTCGGCAGCATGGGGCTGAATGCGCGCGCCCAGCTCTACCTCGGCGAGAAGCTGGTGGAGGCGGCGCGAGAGCTGAACCAGCTACTGGCCGTCAACACGCAGTATGCCGCCGCGGCCGAGCAGCTGCGCGCGATCTGCGAGCAAGCGGGCGTTCCCGCCACGCCGGTGACCGACTTCTTCATGCAGATGGAGTCGCGGGGCACCAAGGGGGGGCGGGAGTACGAGGCCATCTGGCACGACCTGGTGGCTCATCCACTGAGTGTGCTGCTGGCCCTGGTGCCCGAGGGGCAGGTCGACTGGGGGTCCGTGAAGTGCGTCCTTGAGCCCCAGCGGAACGAGTGCACCTTCGACTTCGTCCCGCCCGGCGGCCCCGCGTGTCGCGCGCGGATCCTGCTGCGGAACGTGCCCGAGGGGCCCATGGAGCGGCAGTTCACCATCAACGGGGTGAACGTGAAGTACGAGGGCCGCAATGACGAGGACGGGGTGTACTGCGCGTACTTGATGCAGGGGGACACGGAAACGAAGGCTCGGGACTTCATGGAGGCCTCGATCACACGTTTCGCTCAGGCGGCGCAAGGCGAGGGGAGTCCGCTCGTGACGGGTGAGGTAGGGTTGAGGAACCTGGAGCTGCAGCTGAGGCTGCTCGAGGGAGCGGACCGGCGGACGGCCTGAACCACGAAGACACAAAGACACGACGAACGGCAGGGCACCCGCCGTTCGTCGTGTCTTTGTGTCTTCGTGGTTCGGGCCGTTACTTCAGTGGCCGAATGCGGAGGTTGCGGAACCGCACGACCCGGCCCTGCCAGTCGCCGCCGCCGTGGACCTGCAGCGCGATGGCCCCCTCGGCCGGGAGGCGCTCTTCCTTGTCGACGAAGTCGACGGTCTGGTTCGCATTGAGCCAGACCTGGATGCGCGGCGGCTGGCCCTGGACGATCGCGCGAATCTCGTTCCACTCGCCCTGCTTGTAGAACCAGAACCATCCCGGGTTCTGCTCGACCCACCCACCAATGCCCTCGCCGTAGAGGGTGCTGACCTCGCCGCCGGGTCGGTAGTCCACGGTCGACTGGTAGCAGCGTCCGTCGTCCTGGCAGCGGAGGAAAAGGCCGCTGTCGATGTCCCAGTCGGGATTGGTCTCCACGCGCACCTCGAAGTCGCCGTGCCGCTTGTCGGTGAGCAGGAGGCCGCCATCGCCGGGCCGGTCCTGGGTGCCGGTGATGGCGCCATCGACCACCTCCCACTTCCCGCCTTCGCCATGTCCGGTCTTGACGGTGTGCCAGCCGGTGAGCGTTGTCCCATCGAAGAGGGGGGCGAACTGGTCCTCCGGCGCCCAACCGACCCGGAGGGGTCGGTAGCGGATGTTGCGGTACTCGATGGAGGTGTGGTTGCCCTGAACCATGAGGCACCCGGGGCGCGTGACGTTCTCGTCAACATGAGTGCCCGTCGGCGCCTTGATCTCCGTGTTGTCCTGCACCTTCTCGCCGTTGAGCAGCACGGTAGCATGGGCGTACTCGGTGATCTTCCCATCACGATCGGCGCGCGGGGCGGTGAAGGTGATGTCGTACGTCTGCCACTCGCCGGCGGGCTTGGCCGCGTTCTTCAGGGGAGGGGCCGTCGCCCAGATGCCTCCGCAGACCCCGGGGCTGAGTTCGGTTGCGCTGGCGGAATCGAGGACCTGGACCTCGTAGCGCCCCTGCAGGTAGACGCCCGAGTTCCCGGCCGGTGGGACGCGGAACTCGACGTGCAGCTCGAAGTCCGTGAAGGTCGGCTCGGTCATCAGGTCGGTGCTCGGCTTCTCGTGGGTGGCAACGTTCGTCAGGATGCCGTCCTGAACGCTCCACCCGTTCGGGCCGTTGGGATTGACCAGCTTCCAGCCGGTGACGTCCTTCCCGTTGAACAGGTCGATCCAGCCCTCATCCGCCGGCTGCTGACAGACGGCCGGGAGGGCCAGGGCGAGCGACAGCATGAGCCCTGCGAGCGCCGCGATGAGAACACGTGACTGGTGCCGCATGATCGTTCTCCTGTGGTGGTTTGGGCACAGCGAAGGGAGCTTCGCGTCACGGACGGCGTTTTCCTTCCGGTCGCAGGAGGAAGCTGTGTGGCGACCGGGGAAGGCATCCGAGTCCAAGAGCCCGGGGACGTCGCTGGTCACACTGGGGGGTGCTCAACGTTGAAGATCGGCTTGCTGGACTCGGTTCTGGGTGTGTCGTGGCCTGAGCTGTCAGGGAAGGCTGCTCAGCTCGGGTTCGAGGGTGTGGAACTTGGGGTGGGCGCCGCATACCAGGAAAGCCCGCTCTGGAACGCCATCGCGTGCAGGCGTCTCAAGCAGCAGGCCGAGGAGTCGCAGGTCGAGATTGCATCGGTCTGCCTGCACACCTGCTGGGAGCTCAGCCCGGCCTCGCCGGATGAGAGCGTTCGGGAACGAGCGGGGGACCTGCTCATCGAGGCATGTTCGTGTACCCGGCAGGTGGGCGCGAGTGCCATCCTGGTCCCGGTGACGCCGGGGGGCGAGGCCGACGGGGAGGCCGCCGCGGAGCGGTGGCGGGAGGTGCTGTCGCGGACCGCCTGGGCGGCCGAGAAGAACGCCGTGTGTCTCTGTCTCGAGAACGTTGGGTCGCCCTTCGCGCGAACGGGTGAGCAAGTCGCGATGCTGGCCGACTCGGTGGGCTCGAGTGCCGTGGCCGTCTACTACGACCCCGGGAATGCGCTGCACGCAGACGTTGACCCGGTCAACGAGGTGCTCATCCTCGGTGACCGAATCCGCCAGGTGCACGTGAAGGACCCGGGGGGCGACTTGCTCGGCGACGGGAACATGGACATCCCGTCGCTCATCAAGGCACTGCAGACCGTTGGCTATGGTGGGTGGCTGATCCTCGAAACCCCGCCGACCGCCGACCCGCCGGCGGCCGCCAGGGCCAACCTGGCGTACCTGAAGGCGCTGCTGTAAGCGGAAACGGGACTGTACCCCTTTCCGCTGTCGTTCAGGCGGAGAAGGGGACTGTACCGTTTCCGCGCCTACGGCCCCACGCGCCACTCCAGAATCCCGCCCGAGAAGCCCTTCTGTAGCCTCACCATGATCTTCAGCTCCGTCGTAGTGACCGGGCTGAAGGTCACCTTGCTGAACTGGTCGAGCCGGGTGCCGTACGCCGACGCACTCTCGATAGGCTTCCACTCCTTGCCGTCCCTCCAGAGCAGTTGCCAGGACTCCGGCACGCGGCACATGCCCACACCCGTGTCGTCGAACCAGTAGACCTCGCACTCCGAGACCTGCCGCGGCTTGCCGAGACGGTAGGTGATCCACTCCTCGGTGCCAAGGTGATCCCACCAGGTGAAGCGGGGGATGCTCTGGTCGTTGGAGCTCTTCGGCAACTGGCCGTCGCTGCAGGCATCGACGGTGTCATTGGACCAGCAGTGGGAGACCTCGTGTCGCGGTGGTGGCGGAGCTTCCCATTCGCGGCCGTCGGGGCCGTCGCCGATGACCGGGAAGGCGGCGAGGCGGAGCCGTGCACAGCCCATGGGGATGAGGCGGATCTCGGTGACCGGTTCGGCGGACTTGATGGGGCTCTTCTGCAGCGTGGGGCAGAGGCCCCGCTCGAGCCGCCAGTTGGGGATGAGCCGGGCCTTCGCGATCAGCTCGACTGGCGCCGTGTCGGGTGTGAACGGCTGGGAGGGCACGGGGCCGTCACGCCTGACGACCTCGAACGAACCCGCTGGGTCGTCCGCGCTCAGCACCAGCCCGCAGTTCCACGGCGTGGTGGGGAGGACTTCGTAGGCGGGCCAGGCGTCGGTGCCGCCATAGCGCACCCACTTCTCGCCGATCCTCAGGGAGTAGGCGAGGGGGCCGCGGTGGACCGACACGGCGTCGTTGTTCGTGGGCCAGGCCCTGACGGAGATGCGCATGGGGAGGTCGAGGGCCACTTGGTCGCCGGACTTCCAGGTGCGGTCGATCGCGACGTAGCCGCCGGGTTCCGCCTCGACCTTCTGCGCCGCCCCGTTGACCTTCACCTGCGCGTCGCTGCACCACCGCGGGATGCGCAGGTAGAGCGTGAAGGCAACGGTGCGCGGCATGGAGAGCTTGAGGTTCACCATCGCGCCGAAGGGGTAGTCCGTGTCCTCGGTGATGGTGACCGGCGTTCCCGGACCGAGGCCCACCTCGGCCGTCACGGTGCTCGCGCAGTAGAGGACGGCGGCGAGGCCGTTGTCGCGCGTGCCCATGAACAGGTGCTCGGCGTAGTAGGGCCACCCGTGGGAGATATTGTGCTGGCAGCAGCGGTAGCCGTAGGGGTCGTAGGCGAACATGTTGCCGCCGTTCTGGATGCCCGGAGCCTTGTTCTCCTTGTCCAGTTGGGGCTGGTTTGTCGCTGTGAGGTAGTGCAGGCCCTTCAGGTCGGGCGGCTGGGCGACAGGGGCGGAGTTCAGGGCCACCTCCTCGCACCGATCGGCGTAGAGGCTCTGGCCGGTGAAGGTCATCAGCATCTCATCGCTGTGCATGAACTCGATGATCGAGCAGGTCTCGGCCGCCTGGCGCGGGTCGCGGTAGCCCTCCCGGCAGTTCTCGTCCGCGCCGAACATGCCGCCCGGGCACTGGCCGTAGAGGTCCATGACCTCCTGGTAGCGCTGCTCGGTGGCTTGCAGGTGCTTTGGGTCATGGCTCAGGACCCAGTACTCGGCCGGCTCCCGGAAGCCCTGGCAGATGTTGACGCCATGCCAGGTGGGGAAGCCCTCGGTCCAGTTCGCCGTGTGCTCGTGGACCTTCTTCGCAAGGTCGAGCAGCCATGACTCGCCGGTGCGGTTGTACAGCCAGTAGACGCTCTCCAGCATATCCCCCGCGCGCACCTTCTGCCAGCTTCCGGGGAGCAGTTGGTCAGGCGGAATCCTGTCGACCCAGTGGAAGTAGCGGGTCATGAAGGGGATGACCCGCTCGTCGCCCGTCGCCTCCTGGAAGGACTGGAGGGCGTTGAGCATGATCATGTTGGGCCAGAGGTCGTTGCTCTGCTTGTTGGCGCGCGGGCCGAAGTAGCCGTCCGGCCCCTGGCTGGCGAGAGTCGCGTCGAGCCAGATCCGCGCCTCCTTCGTGATGCGCTCGTCCCCGAGGACGTAGCCGAGATCGCCGAAGCCTTTCAGCCAGTATGGCAGCTCCTCCCAGCCGTTCTTCCCCTCGCCCTGAGGGCTGAGCCAGGCGTTATCCTGCTTGTCGCACCAGGGGCTGATCTCGGTCAGGTGGCCGGTCATCCCATCGGCCTCGAGTTCCAGCAGATGCCGCAGCCAGCCGGCAGGCTTGATGGCGCCGATCGGCAGCTTCACGAGGGGATTGGGCATGAGTGGAGCCCGATAGCAGGTGTAGAAGGCGTTCTCGCCCTCGGTCGGAGGGGTGGCGACGACCCGCACCTTGGCGTCCGTGTCACCTCGGGCCGAGCCGGCGATGAGGACGACGCAGCTGGCGAGCAGGGCCGCAGCGGGCAAGGACATGTGGCTCACCTCGGTCTCAGGTGGACGAGTGAGAGGTAGGTTGGGCGCCAGCGGGGCGAAGGCCTTCATTGCCTGGGAGCGCGAGCATCTTGCTCGCCGCGGTGGCCAGTGTGCCGACGCGAGCAAGATGCTCGCCCTCCCAGGGGCCGTCACATCTTCTGCCCCGTCTCCGGCAATCCCTCGCTGCCCACATGCTCCACGCCGCGGAACACGTGCACGGCTCCCTCGTACTGGTCGATGACGAAGCAATAAGCCTGCCCGCCGTCCACCGGTTCGGCGCAACCCGTGAGGAGGGTGTAGCGGGAGTCGTTGCGGGGGTTGGGCAGCTTGTAGGAAGCCGCGAGAGTGCCGTCCTCCATGACCGTGACGACGTGCGTGAGCTGGTCGACCACATAGAGGTAGACCTTGCCGCCAGCCACAGGCTGTGCCGCGGCACAGGCCGCGAGGCGCAGGACCGCTTCGCCGCCCGCGCCGGCGTTCTGGCCTCGGCCAAGTGCGCCGAAGGCGACAAGAACCGCGACCGACAAGCCTAGAACCGTAGCCGCTAGTGCGCCCCAGTGTCTGCTCTGCATCGTACCGGCCTCCTTGTGTCAGTGTGGCATACCAGCCGCCACGTTCGGTTGGGGATGCGCGCAACCCTTCCTACCTGGAACGGGGGTCTTTGGGCCTGGTGCCGGGCGTCCTCGGTCACCCCCAGCGCAGGTCGATAGCGATCCCGTTCGGCAGATTGTCGTAGGTCAACAAGAGCGTGTCCCCTTCGGTCCGTACGTCGATCTTGACCTCTCCGCCGCTCGCGGACGTCCCCCGAAGCGTCGCCATCTTCCGCCCTCCGGTCCAGAGGCGGCAAGCGCCCCTCACCCCGAGGGCGCCGGAGACGATCAGGCGGGTGCGGGTCGGCTCCTCGCTCTTCCACTCAACGCACGATGAGCAGAAGAGAACGCGGGGCTTGCCGGGCTGCATCAGGCCGCTCACATCACGCAGGACGGCCAAGCTGTCCGGGGCGAGATGGACGTCGTCGAGGACCGGCAGGTCGGGTCTCAGCGGGTCGACGTAGTGGCCCTCGATCCGCAGTTCGCGGTCGAACGTCTTGGCGATCACGTAGTCGCCGCGACGCAGCTTGAGGTAAGGCTTCTCGACGTACTGCCTTCCAGCCGCGGCGGTGAGCCGCGCAACCAGCGCACGCAGTTGGCGGTCACCCAGCTCAGACCCCGCGAAGTGTCGGCCGGGTAACCCGCAGAAGAAGGCGTGCCCCTTCCCGACCTGCTGCTCCAGGACGAGAGCGTCGGCGCCACTCGCGACGAGCGGCTCCGCGCCGGTGCCATCGTGAGTCACGAAGGCCTGGCCGACGGGAATCTGCCACAGGTCAGCGCTCCCGGGCCAGCGCGGGGCCTCGAAGCGGCGCGTCACGTCCGGCGCCGCGGTGGAGGCCGAGACCTCGTACTGGTTGCCCACGTCGACGCGCATGGTCGCCCGCGAGCCGCGGTCGAAGGGGAACCGGTACACGATCGACGTACGACCATCACAGAAACGCGCCTGCGGCTGCGCGGCGGTCAGATTGGTGCGGTCGTCGTGGTGGATGTACGCCCGCTCGCCCTCTGTGCCCGGCGTGAATGTATCATCCAGCGGCTTGCCGTCGCGAGTGCCCTCGAGCTCGATGCTGGTGATGAAGGCACCCCAGCCATCGTCCTTCAGCGTGTCCTCGAACTTGATGTAGACGGCATCGCTCTCGGCGAGGAAGGAAGACAGGTCGATCTCCTCGACCTTGCGGTTCTCCAGGTTCCGCCCTGTGTAGTCGGTGCGGGCGACAACCTGCCACCTCTCCTGGCCGCTCGGGCCGCCGGCGAGGCGGCGACCCTTCACCTGCAAGCCCAGGAGCGAGAGCAGGTGGTCGGTAGGTCCGTGGAAGCCGGCCTTCTTCCACCACTCGTCCGCCTCGTTGTAGGCATCCTCGCCGCCGCAGACGAGCAGCGACCCGCCGGCGCGGACCCATGCCGCGAGCTTCTCGTTCGCCAGCCGCGACTCAGGCTTGAGCGCATCATAGGAGACGAGAAGCGTGTGGTAGGGTGCCAGGTAGCCGGGAGTATCCAGCCGGTCGAGGTGCGCGATCTGGACGGGGATGCCCCGCATGAGAAGCGGGAGGCAGAGACCATAGAAGTCGTCCATGTCGCTGGCCGAGGGCTCACCCCGCTGGAACATCGCCGAGTCGGCGATGAAGGTCGCGATGCCCTGGGTGCCACAGTCCCACTGGACCCTCACCCGTGGCCCCTCTCCCACTGGGAGAGGGGAACGGGGTGAGGCCTGATTCTGCATGTCGCTGAGCACATTGATGACGCTGGCGATCTCGGTGGCGAAGCCCGCAGGCACGCGGCCGAAGATGCGCGTGGGCCAGGGCATTGTCTCGAAGCGGTCCACCTCGGGGAAGAGGAGGGAGGCAGCGAGCGTGCGTTCGTAGTTGGTGTGGTAGTCCTCCATCGCCCGGTCCGGGTTGTCCTCGAGGGGGTCCATGAGGAACCACACGGGGATGTCCAGCCCGCGCACCAGGTTGTGCGACGAGCTGTACTCGAGGAAGGCGTTCTCGAAGGTGCGCTCCGCCGACTGGCCGCGGTAGGTGACCTGACTGCGGGCGGTGCCCGTCCAGACTTGGGCGACCATCTCATCCACCAGCCCGCTCTTGACCATGTCCGCATGGGCGAAGGTGATGCCCCAGGCGGTGTAGTTGAGCGGACTGTGGGCGAGGAGGAAGCGGGCCGCCTTCGGGTTGGCCTGGCGGGCGGCCTGGTAGATGCCGGCGAGAAGCTGGTGTTCGAGGCGGGCCTTGAGGCGCTCGGCCTTGAGGCGAGCATCGACCGACGACGCGGGGTCCTGCCACGGCTCGCCGTACGCGGCCTGCCACTCGCGCTTGAACGCTTCGCTGTAGCCGGCGCGGTTGAAGAACTCGGGCTCCTCGGGGCAGACGGCCTCGGCGCCGTTCCGGACCCCGGCCGCGAAGTAGTCGGCCATGATCCGCCGCCGGTTCGCGGTCGGCACCATGTAGTAGCTGCCCGGGCCGCAGGTGAGCGGCGTGCCGGCAGCATCGGTCTGGGGTTCGTCGGGGTGGGCCTGAACGTACTCGGGGCCGGCCCGGAAGCCACCCATCACGTCGGCGACGTAGCCGAAGCTCTGCCATGAGCGGATGCTGCTCTCCTGGTTCCCGGCGACGATGATGCGGTCCACCTTCAGGTCGTTGTCCTCGCGGTAGCCGGTGGGCGTCTGCAGGCTTGCAGTCCTGCGGCGGGTGAGACGCGTGCTGCGGGCCTTGTCGGCTGGGGTGATGCCCAGAGCGGCCTCGAGAGTGTCAGGCAGGCCGTTCCGGTTCGCATCCTCCGGCTTGCCGCGGGGCAGCTTCACCAGCTCGAAGGCATCGCTCCCCGGTGGCGGGAGGACGCGACCCGGCTCGGCGGCATCGGTGCCCCGCAGCAGAGCGGCGGAGTGCAGCCACACAGTCGACGCGGACCACACCTGCAGGGACACGTCGGCGGCAGTGGCGCCCTCGGGCGCCGTGACTCTGCCCTGCACCAGCCGCCACTCGCGAATGTGCGCTGGGAGAAGCGGACCTGTCTGCCCCAGGAATCGGCCTCCGCCGAAGAAGCGCACGTAGAGGTGCGCACCCTCGCCGACCCGGTCGTCCGTCTTCACCCAGGCCGCGACGGTCAGCGTTTCCCGGGGACTCACGGGCACGCTGCCGCTGGTGGCACCGGCCCAGTCCTTCCCGCCCGCGTCGAGCTGGAGCGCGAAGTCGTCGGTCTTGCCGGACTGGAGCCAGGTCACGCGGTTGGCCTCGGGCTCGTTCAGCGACCAGGACGTAGGCTCGAACACGCCCTCACGGAGAAAGGGGTTGGCGAGCAAGTTGTCGGCCCTCCCGTCGTGGCAACTGGCAATGACTGTGGCGAGAAGCGCGGCAAGGCCGGTGAGCAGGCGAAGCCGTCGGTGCATGGCAGAGCGGCGCATGGCCGGGATTCCTCGGGATTGGTGCGCAGGCCGGGAGGCCTGTACCACGCGGTACGGAGTGGGCCAAAGGGGAGTTCCTGAGGCGAAGGGAATTGCCCTGCCGCCCCCAAGGCGTGGAAGCATGTGACGCACGATGGAGGCGGAGCGCCGGGGATAGGGGAACCTGCCAGGTAGGAGCGGTTTCAACCGCGATCGCCGTGGACACTCGCGGGGGGCGGTCGGTTCGCGGCCCCCACGCGACCGCATGGACGAAGGAGCGAGAACCATCGTGCGAAGGGAATCACTGCAGTTCCTGAAGGACTTGCTCAGCGCGCCGTCTCCCTCGGGGTTCGAGCAGCCGGCGCAACGGGTGGCGAAGCGGTACATCGGTGAGCACGCGGATGAGGTGCGGACGGATGTGCACGGCAACCTGATCGCGGCGCTCAACCTCGGCGGGAGCCCGCGGGTGATGCTGGCGGGGCACTGCGATCAGATCGGGATGATGGTGCGGTACATCAACGACCAGGGGTACCTGTACTTCTCGAGCATCGGCGGCATCGACTCGGCGGTGCTCTCGGGGATGCGGGTCCTGATCCACACGGAGAAGGGGCCGATCCCGGGGGTCATCGGGCGGATGGCCATCCACCTCCTCCCGCCGGAGGATCGGGGCAAGCTCCCCGAGACCGCGAAGCTGTGGATCGACATCGGCGCCAAGGACAAGAAGCATGCGGAGAAGCTGGTCTCCATCGCCGACGCGGTGACCTTCGATGTGCCGGTGGTGGAGCTGCAGCAGGACCTCCTGACAGCACCGGGCATCGACGACAAGATCGGCTCCTTCGTGGTGATGGAGGCACTGCGTCTGCTGGCCGGGACGCCGCTCAAGTGCGCCCTCTTCGCCGTGTCCACGGTGCAGGAGGAGGTGGGCCTGCGTGGGGCGGTCACCAGCACGTACCACGTGCATCCGGATGTGGGGATCGCGGTGGATGTCACCCATGCCTCCGACTACCCCGCCGCGGACAAGGTGAAGAACGGGGAGCTTGCCCTGGGCAAGGGGCCGGTCATCGATCGTGGCGCCAACATCAACCCGATCCTCGCCCAGATGCTGCTGAGCACGGCGAAGAAGGCGAAGATCCCCATCCAGGTTGCGGCCGCGCCCGGAGGCACGGGCACCGATGCGAACGCGATGCAGCTCTCGCGCGGCGGGGTTGCGACGGGCCTGGTGGCGATACCCAACCGGTACATGCACACCCCGTCGGAGATCATCAGCCTGGGCGATGCGGAGAAGGCGGCGAAGCTGATCGCCGAGACGGTGAAACAGATCACGCCGCAGTTGAGTTTCATCCCCGAGTAGCGGAGAGGCTGGGTTGCGACCAGACCGGGCTGCCGGCAGGGCTGCCCCTGCTCCTCCTCAAACCGACACCGACTGCGCCCCTGCGGGAGCTTCCGTAGGGGCGCGATTCCTGGGGTTGTGCCGTCTCTGTCTCGCGGCGGCGGTCGCCGGGATCGCGGCCGCCCCGGGCTTCGCACGGACCAGTGAGGTCGAGCGCAACCTGGAGGCGATGATCGGCCGGGCGGCAGCCGAAGTCATGGCGCACGAGTACGGCACCATCGACAACCCCCTGCTCCAGAAGTGGGTCGATGCCGTCGGCGGACGGGTCGCCGGGCCCTGCCCGCGGAGGGACTTGCCGGTGCGGTTCCGCGTCCTGGACACGCCGCAGAGCAACGCGTTCTCTCTCCCAGGGGCGTACATCTTCGTCACGCGGGGCCTGCTGGCCAGTGTGCGGTCCGACGATGAGCTGGCCGGGGTGCTGGCGCACGAGGTGGGGCACTACGCCGACCGCGACTTCCAGCGGACCATCCTGCGACAGCTCGCCTACGTGGGCCTGCAGTGGGGGGTCGAGCGGCTGGACGAGGAGCAGTGGCTGACGCCGATCCGCGTGGTGCAGGTGCTGGACTCGCTGCGCGCCTCGCGGGAGCAGGAGGACGACGCCGATGAGCGAGGGGTGCAGTACGCCTTCGAAGCCCGGTACGACCCCGAGGCCATGGCGGGCTTCTACGGCCCGATGCCCGGGGCGCGCCGGAGGGCCAAGCCGTGGTACCAGATGATGCTGGAGACGCACCCGGATGCCCTGAGGCGGCAGTCGAAGTGCCTGGCGCGGAGTCGGGCGCTCGAGGTAGCGGAGCCGAACCAGCTCGCGGCTCTGGCGGCGGGCCTCGCGGGCCGTTTCCGGTATGCCGCGGCGCTCGCGAGCTATGAGCGTCTGCGCGAACTGCGACCCGAAGACCCGGCGCTCCTGCTCGCCACGGCGAGAATCCATCTTCTGCGGGGTGAGAACGGCAAGTGCCGGGAGGCGTGCGAGCAGGCGCTGCGGCTCGCGCCAGGAGACACCGAGGCAACTGCGCTCCTGGGCGAAGCTTCGGCGCCGCCACCGCCGGTGCCGGAGGCGCTGGCGAGGCCCTCGGCGGGGGGAAGCCCGGTTCCGGCGCCCGACCCGGCGGCCGTGGCGAAGTTCCGGGCGCTTACCCGAGCGCTCGTGCGGAACTACCCGCTCGAGCAGGCGCTGAAGTGGGCCCAGGCGATCGATGTCGAGGGGAGGGACGTGGGGTGGCTCTACCTGGTAGCGAAAGCCCGGCTCCTCCTGATGGCCGTCGAACGGCTGCGCTGGCGGCTGTTCGAGGTGAGTGGGATGGTCACGAGTGCCGTGGCCGAGTGGCCAGAGGTGGCGGGGGCGCCGAACCCGCCAGACATGGCGCAGGCGCTGACGGGGTATAGTGAAGCAGTGAGGGCAGGCTGCCAGGCGGCGCGCCGCCTCGATACGGCAGCGGGGTCCCTCCCTCCGGTGATGGCGGCGCTGGCCTTGACCGGAGCCCACGACCCGCTCGGGCGGATGAGCGCGTCGCGGTTCGCCCTGATGCAGGGCGACCTGCTGGTCGTCGAGAACCACACGCGGATGGCGCTGGAGTCATGCCGGACCGCCGCGGCGGCAGTGGCGGCGGCGGAATCGGCGCGACTGGCCCTCCGGATCGACAGCCAGTTCGCCCCCGCTGCCGGGAGGCAGAGGGCGATCCAGATCGGCTTGGCGGGGACTCGTCTGGGCCTGACTACGAACGAGGTTGGGACGGAGATTGGGCTCCAGGGGGGCCTGGGCGCTGCGTGTCGGTCGGCGGCCCAGCGACGGGCGTCTGAGGGGCGCGCGGGCAAGGGGTCGACGTACCAGGAAGCGGAGTCGGTGAGGATTGTGCTGAAGCTGCTCGCGGAGGAGATGAGGGAGGCGTCGGCGGCGGGCGAGGGCGGCTCGTCACCCGGGGTCACGGACGGCGGCGGGAAGGCGCGCGAGTAGCGAGCCGAAGACGAGGAGTCCCGGCGTGAAGCTGGCGATCATATCGGACGTGCACGCCAATCTCCCTGCCTTGCAGGCCGTGCTGGCGGACATCGCCGAGGCGAGCGGCGTACACCGTACTCTCTGCCTCGGTGACATTGTGGGCTACGGGGCCTCGCCCAACGAGTGCTGTGAGCTGTTGCGAGAGGCCAAGGCGACCTCGGTGAAGGGGAACCACGACCGAACGGTGATCGAGGAGGGCCGCGAGGAGTGGTTCACGCCGCAGGCGCGGGCGTGCATCCTGTGGACGCGGGAGAAGCTGGAGGAGCGCAACCGGCGGATGCTCGCGCCCCTGCCCGAGGTGCGACAGGTGGAACGGGTCACGCTGTGCCACGGGTCACTCGTCGAGCCGGACGACTACGTCTACTCCTGGACCGAGGCGCTGCCGAGCTTCGCCAAGCTGAGGACGCACGTGGGGTTCCTGGGGCATTCGCACTACGCGGCGTGGTACTACCACGAGGCCGACCCGCCGCGAGGCGACGGGGAGATGATGCCGCTCGCCGGCACGGTCAAGGTGAACCTCGACGGCGCGTACCTGATCAACCCGGGAGCAGTCGGCCAGCCCCGTGACGGCAACCCCGCCGCGGCGTATGTGCTGTTCGACGACCAGTTGGAGGAGGTCGAGTTCCGGCGCATTGAGTACGACATCGAGGCCGCCGCGGCGGCGATCGTCGACGCCGGCCTCCCGACGAGCATGGCGGCGAGGCTGCTCTCGGGGATGTGAGAGGAGAATGATGAAGGCAGAATGATGGATGCTGAATGACGGCACCGCCGGCCGGGTCGTCGGCATCGTTCGCCGTTCATCATCCGCTCTGCATTCATCACTTGCCTTTTGTCGTCTGATCGATGATGACTGCCCCCAATATCACCAACCCCCTGGCCATGAGCTGGTAGAACTCGTCCACCTTCATGAGGCCGAGGCCGTTGTTGAGGACGCCGATGAGGAGCGCGCCCAGCACCGTGCCACCGATGCTGCCGAGGCCGCCTGAGAGGCTCGCGCCGCCGAGGACCACCGCCGCGATGGCGTCGAGCTCGGCGTAGTACCCCGTCGTCGGGTCGCCCGCCCCCAGGGTCGAGGCGGAAACGACGCCCCCCAACGCCGCGAGCAGGCCGGCCGCAGTGAAGATGATGATCTTGGTCCGTGCGACGGGAACGCCGGACAGGCGGGCGGCCTCCTCGTTCCCGCCAATGGCGTACACGCGACGCCCGAAGACGGTCCGCTTGAGCAGGAGGTAGCCGATGACGACGACAACGGCGGCCAGCACGGCGGTGCGCGGGACGGGGCCGACCCGCTCGCGGCAGAGGGTCGTGAAGATCTCGGGCAGGTTGCCGAATCGTCCCCCACCGACGTAGACGTTGGCGATGCCCCGGGCCAGGAGCATCATGGCCAGGGTCGCGAGAAAGGGGTGAATGGAGAACCGCGTGATGACCAGGCTGTTGAACAGCCCACACGCCGTACCCACGGCCAGGCCACAGAGGATCGCCGCCAGCACGAGCAGCGCCGTCGGATGAGCCGGCGAGAGCGCCAGCCCACCGAGCGCCAGGCCCTGGGCGAGCACGCCCCCGGCGACCGTGCCGCCGAGGGCCAGCACCGACCCCACCGAGAGGTCGATGCCGCCCGAGATGATGACAAAGGTCATGCCGACGGCGAGGATCAGGTTCACCGACACCTGGTCCGCGATGTTCAGCAGATTCGCGGGATTCGTGAAGGTGTGGTTCTCGGTCGCCAGGGCGAAGTAGATGCACAGGATGACGAAGCCGAACGCGCTGCCGTAGCGACGGACGAACACGGCGACAAGGGAAGTGGAGTGCGAGCGGTCATCCATCATTCATCACTCATCGCTCGCCACTCACGCCTTGGGCTCCTTCGACAGTGACTCCTGGTCCACCACCGCTACCGGAACGGGCACCTTCTGGGGCGCCCTGCCCCCGTTGAGGTAGGTCACGACAGCCTCGATGGTCAAGCGGGCGATGTCCTTGGGGTGCTGAACCACATCCGCTTTGAGCGATGAGCCGACGAGGATCTCCTTGCGCGCCTCGGGCGTGGCGTCGTAGCCCACGATGACGATGTCCTCCCGCTTCGCCTGCCGGAGGGCGGCGAGCGCGCCGAGCGCGGAGTCGTCGTTGATGCCGAAGATGCCCCTGAGGTTCGGGTTCGCCAGGAGGGCCGTCTGCGTCTTCTGCTGAGCCTTCACGCGCTGGCCGTCGGCGGCGGGCCGGTCGACGATGCGCATCTCCGGGTACTTGGCGATGGCCTCCTCGAAGCCCTGGGTGCGGTCCTGCACCGAGGTCACGGTCGGGTGGTCGATGATGAGCACGTCGCCCTGGCCCCCCAGCAGCTTGGCCAGGCACTCGCCGGCGAGGCGGCCGCCCTGGACGTTGTCGGAGGCGACGTGGCAGACCACGTCGCCCTGATTGGCCGCGATGTCGGCGGTGAACACAGGGATGTGCGCGTCGTTGGCCAGGCGGATGGCCCCGCCCACGCTATCGGAGTCGGCCGGGCAGACGATGATCGCATCGTACTTGCCGACGATGAAGTTCTCCACCTGGTCGCGCTGGCGGGCGGACTGGAACTCGCTCGACTGGATGTCTACCGTCGCGTTGTACTTGGCCGCGGTCTCCTTGAGCATCGCCTCGAGGTCATTGTAGAACTGGTGCTTGCGGGTGAGCAGGGTGGCCGCGAGGCGGTACTTCTTCCAGCCGCCCGGCGGCTCTTTCGGTGGTTCGAGGGTAGCCGACGTCTCGGGCTGGGTCGGCGCCGTCGAGTCCTGAGGCTGGCGCGGCGGGGTCGTTGGGGTGGTCTCGCTGGGCTTCGGCTTGGCGGGGCAGCCGGCGAGCATGGCGACCAAAACGGCGATGAGGAGCAACAGAGCGAGGACGGCCCCGAGGGAACGCATGTGGGTTCACTCCTTGCGTGAGTCGCGCCCCTTTCCCCCGCGTCGCCGCGTATTCCTTCAGCGGTGTCCGGGCGGGCCGTCGTTACGGAAGCGACACGCATAGTTTGCGCGTGTTCTCCCGCCCCGGTGGTATCCAGGGAAGTACTGCCCCGGGTGTCCAGGTGAGGTGGGCGGGGAGTGGCGGCGAGGGGGCTGTCGGTCGCGGCCGCTCACGCGGCCGGAAAGGGACGACCTCTCGTGGCGAAGCGAGAGCTGGCCAGGGAACTGGAGTACACGTACGCAGCAGTGATCGGCGTTGCGGCGATCGCTGCTCTGGTCCTGACTGGCCTGCGCAGCCCGGTGCCGCCATGGCATCAGCTCGTCGCGTTCGCGGTCGCAGCCTTCCTGCTCGGGTCACGCACCCTTCGGCTGTCCGATACGGTGGGAAGCGTCAGTGTCGGCTTCATGTTCGTGTTCGCCGCGCTGATGGAGCTGGGGCCGCTTGGCGGCGCTGTCGTTGGTGCGGCGAGCGCCCTTGGCGGCGCTCTGCTGGCGCCGGACCTGCACTATCGCCAGAGGCCGCTGGTGGTGGTAACGGCGGTCAGCAACATCGCGCTGGCTGCCGCCGTGTCAGGTTGGGCCTACCTGAGCCTCCACCAGGCGTGCGCGGAGATCGGGTTGACCGCTGGCATCCTCCCTGCGTTCGTCGTGACCGGCATCTACTACCTGATCAACTCCGCGGGCGTGTGCCTGATGGCATCACCACGAGCCGCGCAGTCGGCGGCTCGCCTGTGGTCCGGCAGCGTCGCCTGGACCATGCTGCCCTTCTACTTCGGAGGCGCTGCGGTGGTGGGAGTGCACTTGGTGTCGCAGGCGCTCGGGCCGGTCGTGTGGCTGGCTCTCATCCCGGTGGTGCTCCTGGTACACTTCGGGCTGGTTCTGCGCACCAGGGCCCGCGTCGCTGCCCAGTTGGCCCAGGAGCGAGTGCCAGCCGACTAGGCGCAGGGCGACGAGAAGAGAGGGGACGGAGCCCGGGGCAAGGAACCGGGCTTCGTCCCTTTCTGTGTGGGGGTGGCCTCATGAGTGCCTCGCGGACCTGTTGCCTGGTAGCGCTTGCCGTCTGCGTTGTGTTGGTGGCGGCTGAGGAGGCGCCTGCAATGCCGGTGGACCAGACCGCATATGGGAGGTCGACGCTGCGTCTGGAGTGGCGGCCCGGGCCCCAGGAGATGCGCGATCCGGCGCGGCGACAGGAGATCGAGCGTGGATTCGTCGAGGGTGGTGTGGGCGCACGATGGATCAGTGTCGTGGATCCGCTCGGAAGCCCGGTGTACGGCTCAGCCATCCTGCCGACAGAGGACCCGAAGGCCGCTGAGAACGAGGCGATACTCAAGCAGTGGGTTGGGGAGCTACACGCCCAGGGCATCCCTGTGCTCTCCTGGTACCCGCTCATCATCACCAAGTCGGGCTGGGCCAAGCATCCGGACTGGCGGCAGGAGTTCATCGTGCCGCAGCCGGACGGCCGACACAAGGACATCGACTGCTGCATCCATAGCGGGTACGGGCAGGCGCTGGTTGACTTCTGCAACGAGGCCATTGATCGGTTCGGTCTCGACGGCATCTGGTTCGACGGCAGCGCCTGGACGCAGATCTGGGACCGGCCCGTCCCCCTCTCGTGTGTCTGCGCCGCGTGCCGGAAGCAGTTCAAGGGGGATACCGGCGCCGACTCGCCGACCGAGGCGAACTGGGGCGACCCGCGCTTCCGCAGGTGGGTGGCGTGGAGATACGAGGCGTTCGGGAGGTACCTGGGGCGACTGGCGGAGGGGATACGGAGGGCCCACCCGGAAGCGGCAGTGGTGGTGAACCACTACCACCGGCCGGTCATCCCGTGGCAGAGCGCGATCCCGCTGAACCCCTACGCGGCCGACATCATCACCGGGTCTGAGGCTACCGGCGAGGCGCGGGTCGACCTGACCATGCGGCTGTGCCGCGCTTACGGCAGGGCACAGTCCGAGGTGTGGCGGCCCTTCGATTGCGCGGCCGACCCCGAAACCGCGCCCCAGACGGACGAACTCCTGCACCACGCCCTGACGTGCTTTGCGGCTGGAGGGATGCCGTCGTTTGGGGGCGGAGACGCGCAGCTCGTCGGTCCGACGGCGGGCCTTCTGTCGCCCATCATGAAGGCGATCCATCCGTTCGTCGGTGGCGAGTCATACCCCTATGCTGCCCTGCACCTCTCGCAGCAGACGGAGACGTTCTACCTCTCTCGTGACCCAAAGGGTGTGGACTGGAGCCTCGAACCGTTCTGGCAGTCCATTGAGGGCTGGACGCAGGGACTCGGCGCGGCGCACGTGCCGCCGGACTACGTCTATGACAAGGACCTGACGGCCGCGAGACTCCGGCGATACCCCGCGCTGCTGCTCCCGATGTCGTTCGCCCTCTCGCGGAGTCAGGTCCAGGCCATCGTGGACTTCGCCCGCAATGGGGGGCTGGTGGTCGCTGGACTGGCTGCCGGATCGCTGGACGAATGGGGGGAGCGGCAGCCGCACAGCGCGCTCGGGGACGCGCTCGGGTACGCGTTCGACCGGGTGCCCAGCCCGGCGGCCGATGAGTGGGAAGCAGTGACGCTCAAGCCCACGGGACGAGGCGACCCGATCTCGACCACCGCGCTGAGGGTCCCCCTCAGACTCACGAACCACGCGTGGGAGGTCCTCTACCGTGAGAGCAGCGGCGCGCCGGCCATCGCGCGGCGGGGGTTCGGGCGCGGGCAGGTGCTGGTCGTGAATACGGACCTCGGGCGCATCGACCGCGGATGGCAGCCTGTCGCCGGCGGCAAGACGCGCCTCGCAGTGACCGACCAGGTCGCGGCCTCCGGCCGGCACTCGCTGGAGTTCGTGGACGATCCCGAGGCGCCGTACCCCTTCTGCCCGGACATGGAGATGCACTTCAAGTCCTTCGGGCCGCCCGGGTCCGCTGGCGGCCGGATGACCTGCGACCTGCGACTGGGGAAAGGCGCGGTCGCGGCCATCGAGCTGCGCAGCAGCGTGAAGCCCCACGGTGGGGCCGCGCTGCAGTTGGGCGGGCACGGGAAGCTCGTGGTCGGCGACCGGGCGCTGGCGGACGTGCCGCTCGACAGGTGGCTGCACCTGGAGATCAGGTTGCGGTTCGGACCGGCGGGAGCGACCTACGGTGTCTCGTTGGCTACTCCCGGCCAGGCGCCGCAGGTATTCGCGAGTCTGCCGGCAGTGGACCAGGGCTTCTCGCGCTGCGACTGGGCGGTCATCTTCGGGCTCGGGACAGATCCGGCGACATTCCACGTTGACAACGTGAAGATCGAGAGGCTATCGGCTGATGGGCAAGCCGCGGCAGTGCTGGCGGACGACTTCGAGGCCACGGGGGCTGGGGGCACCGTCGCCTCCAGCCCCGTCCCGGTGATTGCGCGCATGGTCAGGGAGCTTGCGCCGCCGTCCATCGAGGCGGAGGCGCCCGACCACATCCGGGTGGGCATGTTCCGGATGGCCGGCGGCGAGGTCCTCGTCCATCTGCACAACCTGAACGGCGGTCACGGCGAGTGGCAGCAGGCAAAGGGCCCGGAGGTCAGGCTGCGGGCGCGGGTGCCCGTGCAGTCTGCGGAGTCGGCGCTCACTGAGCGGCCGCTGGTCATCCGAAGCGAGGGCCGGACCGAGGTGATCGTCGTGCCGTCCGTGGGCCTGTACGAGGTCGTGCGGGTCAGGCTGCGGTAGAGCGGCCTGAAGCGCTGGCCAGGCGCAGCAAAGCCCGTTCACTCGCGCGCGAACTGGTCCCACCCCTCCCCGGGAGGCACCCACTCGGAGCCGTCCGCCGCCCTGACCCGCACCCCCTGTCCTTCCACGACCGAGCCGATGCGCGTCACGGCCAGGCCGAAGCGGCGCCCCGATTCCGAGATCAGGCCTGGTACGGCATCGGGTGGGGCGGTGAAGAGGAGTTCGTAGTCCTCGCCCCCACCTGCGGCCCATGCTCGGGGATCCACGCCAAGGGCCTCGGCGACTTGGCAGGCTTCGCGTGAGATAGGGAGGACGTCTCGTTCCACGATGATCGCCACGCCGCTCTCCGTGGCGAGATGGCCGGCATCGCGGACAAGGCCGTCGCTGATGTCAATGGCGGCGTGGACGGCGCCCCACTCGACCAGGAACCGGCCGAACTCGATGCGCGGCTGGGGCCTCTTGTAGCGAGAGATGACATGGTGGGTAGCAGAGAGGCTGGCCATCCCGCCCCGCAGGCTGGCGAGGCCCGCCGCGGAGTCACCGAGAGTGCCGGTCACGAGGACCGCCTCGCCGGGACGCGCCGCGCTGCGACGAAGCTCGCGGCCGGTCGGCACGAAGCCGGCGACGATCACATCGACCCCGAGCGGCCCCTCCGTAGCGACGGTCTCGCCACCGGCGAGGGTGGCACCGAGGGCGTCACCGGCGTCGGCGGCGCCGCGGACGATATCGCGGGCAAAGACGAGTTCCTCGTCCGGGGAGATGAGCAGCGTGAGCAGGAGGGCGACCGGCCGGCCGCCCATGGCGGCGATGTCGCTGATGGCTGACAGAGCAGCGCGCGCGCCGATCTCAGTCGGAGTTAACCACTCGCGCCGGAAGTGCCGGCCTTCCACCGCGGCATCGCACTTAAGCAGCAACGAGCTGCCTGGCTCGGGGGCCAACACCGCCGCATCATCGCCGATGCCGACGGTAACCGAGCCGGTCCTCGAAGGCGCGCTCGCGCGCACGCCACGGATGAACTCCAACTCACCGGCCTCGCGCAACCGCATCGCCCTCGCCTCCTGCCGTGGCCGTCAGTCCTCGGTCCCCCGTCACGACGTCGTCGACCTCACAACCAGGTGTATCGGGTAGTTGGAGGCCGATTCGGGCATGGTTAGGAGCCGCAGAATCCGTCCCCCGTTCGGCGGCACCTCCTCCTTCGTCAGCACCTCCTCGTTGAAGCCGCGGAGGACGCCTGTCTCGTGGAGGACACCGTCGATGAGGAAGAAGCCCCGCATCAGGCCGCCGCTTGCGCGCACAGTGATCTCGACCTTGCCGGGGTTGGGGGTGGGGTTGACCAGCCCGATGGCGACTTCGTGGAGCACGCCGTAATCGCCGGCGAGCTGGTGTCCGGCGTCGCTGACCGATCCCTCACGGCCGATGGTGATGAAGGTCCACTTGCCCCCGATCTGGTGCTCGGCCTCGATCACCTTGGCGGCGCCGAAGCGGAAGTTGGTCAGCTTCGGGGCTTCCGGGAGCTTCTCCGGTGTCAGCTCCAGCCACCGGTTGACCGACTGGGGCCGCTCGGCGCAGATCTCGAGGTAGAGCGGGCCGGGCGTGAGCGGGGTGATCGTGCCCAGGCCGCTCACGATCGCGTTGCGCGGGATCAGTGTCCGCACGATGTCTGAGGCGCAACCCGGCGGCACCTGTAATAGGTAGCCGCTGCCGGAGAGCAGCTGCTCCCAGAACCGCTTCGCGGCGGCGTGGCCGGTCGAGAGCTCGTCGACGTCCGGCCCGGCCTCGCCCAGAGAGACGTGGACCGTCCCGCACTCGCGACCGGTGTTCGTGACGCGGATCACGAACAGGAGGGGTTCGTCGCTGGCGTTGAGGTGATGGTAGAGCAGCCGGACCGGACGGGTCGCGTCGATCTGTTCCCGCAGGAGACAACCGCGGCTCGGTATCCGCTCCGGGGAGTTGCTGACCAGCACGTCGATGGGCTGGCTGTCGGGCGGCTGGGTTCGGCGGATTGAGACGGACACCGCCCGCTTGGCCTCGATGTACTCCTCGCCGCTCGCGACCACGGTGACGGAGTAGGTGGGGTCGGCGCCCTCGATCGAGGTGACCTCGACGCCCGCGCCCGGCTCGGGCGTGACGCCGCACAAGGCCGCGTTGGCCACGACCCTCCGGGCGAGGTCCTCGGCGTGCGCCCTGCCGGTGAGGGTGCCTGTCGCCGAGGCGCGGATGACCGCGGCCCACTTCTTGGCCTCTATCTGGAGGGTCAGGTCAGCCCGCCCGGCGTGGAGCGTACCGATGGCGACCCCGCGGCTCGCGCCCGAAAACGACAGCCGACGCTCAGCGGCCTCGACCGCGACTCGGGCGACGTCCGGGGCACTGGACTCGGCGCGCAGGGTTCTCCCCAGCGGGCCGCCGTAGCGGAGGTAGCGGCTCTCCCCGATGGGCACCAGGAGGGACGTATCGCCGCCGATGGCGAGGTAGGGCTCCTTCAGGGCCGCCCGGATGCCCTTGACCCACGCCGCGGCGAGCGCGGCAGGTGTGGAGCTCGAGAGCTTGGCCGTCTCGCGGTCTGCCACGACGATGGTCGTCGCGCCGGCCCGAACCGCGGCCTCATCGTTCGGCGCGGCGGCCACTGAGAGGTCAGGGCGGGCGAGCCCGGCCAGAAGGGCAGTGGACAGGGCCTCGGCGGCGCGGTCGGCACGGGCGCGGACAGAGGCGGTCTTGCTGCGTAGCCGGACGACGACCTGTCCGCCGCACAGGACCTCGGCGACGTGGATGCCGCCGAGCGCGGCCTCGCGCGTCTTCATGACGACGAGCCGGTCGGCGAGCGAGGGCGGGGCTACGGCCATCAGGGCCAGTGCGAGTATCCCAACCATCCGACGGCAGGGCCGGCGATGGAACATGACTCACCCCAGGGTTCAGGCAGAAGCACAACAGACACCCCTCGCGACGGCGCAGGAGGTGTCTGTCAGGCTGAGCACGAGTGGTAGTTGGCCGACGAGGGGCGCTACTCCTTCGGGGAGCCGTCCGCCTTCCTCGACCGGAGATCCTCCAGTGCCTTGAGGCGCTTGAGCACCTCGGGCAGCTTCTGGGTCGCCGCCAACACGCGAAGGGAGTGGTTGTGCGGCTTGGCGGGGTAGCCCGAGTAGTAGCCCGGCTCGGGCAGATCGCTGAACACGCCTGCCTGGCCGCCGATGATGATGTCGTTGCCGATGGTAATGTGGTCGTTCACCCCGACTTGCCCTGCCATCACCACCCGGTCGCCGATGCGGGCCGACCCGGAGATGCCGACCTGGCCGCAGATGAGGCAGTCCTGGCCGATGATGACGTTATGCCCCACATGGACGTGGTCGTCGATCTTGGTGCCGCGGCCGATGCGAGTCGCGGAGACCGTGGCGCGGTCAACCGTGGCGTTCGCGCCCACCTCGACGTCGTCCTCGATGATGACCGTCCCGATCTGCGGGATCTTCCGATGCTTGCCGCTCTCTTGGATGTACCCGAACCCGTCGCCGCCGACGGAAGCGCCGGGATGGATGGTGACCCGCGATCCCGTCGCGACGCGGTCGCCCACGTAGGCGTGGGGGTAGATGATGCAATCCGCGCCGATGGTGACGTGGTCGCCGACGTAGGCGAGAGGGTAGACGATGGTGTTCTCGCCGAGGACGGTGCCCTCCCCGACGTAGGCCTTGGCGCCGACGCTCACGCCGCGGCCCAGCTTCGCGGTCTCGGCGACCACGGCCTGCGGGTGGACGCCCGGGAAGACGTTCGGTCTGGGGGCGAAGATCTCCAGAACCTTGCTGAAAGCCAGCCGCGGATCCTCGGTCAGAATCATCGGCTTCTGCCCCCGAGGAGCGTTCTTGGGCGCGATGAGCGCCGCGGCCGGGCTGGTATCCGCGACCGCCAGAAGCTCCGGTCGGTCGATGTAGGTGATCTCCCCCTCACGGGCGTGCTCGAGGCTGCCGGCTCCGCTGATCGCGATCCGGCCATCCCCTGTGAGGCTGCCATTGACCATTGCTGCGATTTCCGAGAGAGCGACTGTCATGGTGGGTTCCGTCCCTCCCAGGCGGATACCGGCCCACGGTAGGTGGGCTAGCGGGTTCTCGCCGCAAGCTCGCCGGGCGGGGCGACCGGTTGGGCCGCCCAGTAGCGACGCAGCGGCAAGCGGAAGCTCTCCGTGGCATCCGGAAGGTCCTGGCCGGGCGGCGCGTCGAAGCGCACTGCCACGCCGGCCTGGAGCGCAACGGACCGGATGGCGTTCACCGTGTTGCGCGCCACTCGGTCCAGGAGTTCACTTCGCGCGGCCGCCAGCCGCGCTCTTCGTCGTTCCCACGCCGCTCTCTGCTCGCTCTCGATCGCGCGGAGCAGAGCCGCGAACTCGTCAGTAGAGGGTGGGGGGGGCGTCTCGCGCCGGTCGCTCCCCGGTTCGACGGCCCTGACCGCAGCGTTCGCGGCCTCCCGTTGGCCGGCCCGAACTGCCCCGCCGCTCTCCTCGAGCTGCCGCAAGTGGGTCGCCTGCCGCTCCTCTACCGATGCGAGCATCGCGCGCGTTCCCTCCTGGAGCTTCCGGTCGGTCTCCCGCCGCTTCTGCCGCAGCTCCTCGTCAGCCTGACGGCGCACGGCGTCTCCCTCGGCTCCGATCTCGCGCCAGATGGCCGCTTGCCGCTCGACGGCTCGCGCCGCCTCTGCGGCGTCCGGCGAGGCCGCCTGGTAGCGAAGTTCGGCCAGCTCGCCGGCGCGCTCCTCGACCGCTGCCCGTTGCGCCCGGACCACCCGGAGGGCGAGGCCATCGCTCGCGCTCTGCAGCTCCTCCTCGACCCTCCGCGACAGACGACCGTCGGGCCCCGTCGCCTCCGTCTGCGGCCACGACGCGAGCAGTTGCCTCGCGTTCTCCAGATCCTGCGCCAGGGCGGCGTCCGCCTCAGCCTCCTGCGCCGCGAACCGCCCGACTGCGGGGAGCGCCCCCTCGGCCGGCACAGCCGGCGCTCGCCCCAGAGGGCCCACCATGAACTCGGTGATCGACTTCACGTCGGCCTTCGGCCGCTCCTCGAGCGCCCGACTCAGCTCCGCGACTTCCGGGTAGAGCGGGTGCTCTGAGACGAGCGGTCCGATGCGAACGAGCGCCGGCTCCCCGACGGGCACGCCTGGCAGCTCAATCGTCCGCGCCGACCTCGCGCAGCCGCCAACGGCCACCAGAGCCAGGGCGGCTGCCGCAGCCGCGCCGGCCCTAAGGCTTGCCGCCCGCCGGGGCCGGTGGCTTGTCACCTGCGCCTCCCGCGGGTTTCGCTGCCCCGCCCTCAGCGGCAGCCTTCGCCGCCGCGTTGACCCGCTCGACGACCAGGTCCGTGATGTCCTCTCCGCCCAGAAACACGACCGCCTTGGTCAGGACCAGCGCGTAGCCCTTCTCGGCGGCGATCTGCTCGATGATCTTCTGGACCGGCTCCATGAGCGCCACACCGAGCGCGTCCTGCTTGTCGCGCAGCTCCTGGTCGGCCTTGGCGGCTTCCTGCTTCAGCTCACCCTCGCGCGCGTGCCAGATGTCCTGCAGGAAGGTGAACTTGTCCCGCTCCTCGGCGGTGCGGTTCACCTTGGCTTCCAGGTCTTTGTAGTCTTTCTCCCGCTTCAGGCTCTGGTCGCGCAGCGCCTTCTCGCGGTCCTTCTGAGCCTGGGTCCACGAGGCCTCGGCCGTGGAGTAGATCTGCACGGCTTCCTTCCACTCGTCGGCCGTAAGGAAGGGCAACTGACTCAACTGGTCGAGCAGGCGCTTCCTGGCTTCGGACCAAGCCTGGAGGTTCTTCTCCTCCTGGATCTTGCGTTCGAACCTCTGGCCGACCGCCTCGATATCCACGATGGCCACTCTGAATGCGGCCGTCGGAACGGGCTGCGCCCAGGCGCCACACGAGGCCGCTGCCAGGCATCCCAGCGCGAACAACACGGCCGCGATGTATCGCACCATGCACGAATCCTTTCAGCGCGGGAGTCCTTAGGGCCCCGATTGGAGGTGTAGACAATCCTGCCGGTCGGAGGTTTCAGGCGATTCGGGGAGGGGATAGGGGACAGGCGGCGGCAGGGAGGACGGGACAGACGGATCTTCGGACGTCCGAGAATCTGTCTGTCTCGTTTTCCCTAGCGCAACCGCCGGGCAAGGCCGTTGGCCCAGGCGTCGGCGAGCTCGGGGATGTCAAGGGTGAGCAGGCCGTCGATCAGGAGAACCGGCGTGTCCGCGACCGCCCCGATGCGGATGGGGGTGACGGCTCCGTCGGCAAAGACGGCTTCGAACTCCTCCTCCATGCCGGCAGGCACCTCTGCCACGAAGCCGCCCGACTCGGAGAATAAGAGCTTGTCAGACCGCAGATCGCTTCCCCGCGCGGACAGGTCAACCTGGGCGCCCAGCGCGCCCCTCGCGTAGCCGCCCAACACCATCTCCGCCAGCGTGACGGCGAGCCCGCCATCGCTGATGTCGTGGCAGGCGAGGACGAGGCCGGCGTCGACGGCGTCGATGATCCCGTAGATGGCCGCGCGCTGCTCGTCCCAGCGCACCTGCGGTACATTGCGCCCCAGGCCGAGCCCCATCGCCTGGTAGTAGGCCGACCCGCCGCACTCGTCGTAGCGCGGGCCGACCAGGTAGAGGGCGCTGCCGGCCCTCTTCAGTTGCATCGTGACGGCCTTGGATGCGTCGGGCATGACGCCCACGCAGGCGATGATGCCGGAGGGCTCGACAGCGCTGCCGCCGGCCGACTCATTGTAGAAGCTGACATTACCGGAGACGACGGGGACGGGATCGCCGGGGTGCCCCTTGAGGCCGATCTCCCGCGCGGCGTCGGCGATCCCGCGGACGCCCTCAATGAACTGCCAGAAGGCGGTCGGCTTCTCGGGATTGCCGTAGTTGAGGCAGTCGGTCAGGCCCGAGGGTGTCGCCCCGACCGCCGCCACGTTGCGGCAGGCTTCGGCGACGGCGTTGGCGCCGCCCCAGTACGGGCTGATGGCGCCGTAGGCGGGGTTGCCGTCCATCGAGAGAGCGACGCCCGCCGGTGACCCCTCCAGCGGTGCGCACACGGCCGCATCGGCCTCGCCGGGGCGGACGACCGCGTTCCCCTGCACTTCTGTGTCGTAGGCGCGGTAGATGTACTCCCGGGAGCACACGTTCTCGTGCCCCAGAACCTTGAGCAGCGCCTCGCCCAGGTCCGTTGGCTGCTCGAACTCGGGCTCCTCCTCCCCGTGCAGGCGGGGCTGGGACTCCCGATCGTAGGCGATGCCGGAGGTCACGGCCTCGACGGGCGCATCGCAGACGATCCTGCCCTCGTGTTGGAGCACATACCGCTTGGTGTGGTTGAAGCGCCCGACCACACGGGCGCAGGCGCCCTCGTAGACGTTGGGGAGGTCCCAGTCCTCGTTGTAGATGCGGAGGACTTCCGGGGTGAAGCGAGCCGGCACGGCGAGGACGTAGCGCTCCTGGGTCTCGGCGCAGCAGATCGTCTCGGGCAACAGGCTAGGGAGCCCCACGTGGACCTGATCGAGGTCGATCTCGACTCCGAAGCCGCCGGCGGCGGTAATCTCGGATGACCCGCAGGCGAAGCCACCGCCGCCCAGGTCCTTGATGCCGATGGGGTAGCCGTTGCTCTTGGCGGCCTCCCGCACGGCCTCGTTAGCCTTCCGCATGGCGAGCACGTTCTTAAGGAACGGGTCGTCCACCTGGACAGCGCCGCGGTCCTCCGCCTGTTCCTCCTCGCTGAGGATCTTGCTGGCGAAGGCCGAGCCGCCGAAGCCCGAGTCGTCGGTCGGCTTGCCGACCAGGATGAGATCGTACGGCTCGTGCGCCGCTTCCGGGGGTGCGGCGGAGTGGATGATGTCCTCTTCCGCCACCAGGCCCAGCGAGACGACGTTGACGAGGCAGTTGTCGTCGAAGGCCTCCCGGAAGTAAACGTCCCCGCCGAGGTTGGGCACGCCGAGCGCGTTGCCGTACTGCCAAATGCCCTCCACGACGCCATCGACGACCCAGCGCGTGCGCTCGACGTGGGCGCCATGGAGCGCGCCAAACCGGAGCGGGTCACCGACGGCGATGACCCGGGCGCCCATGCAGTCTACGTCGCGCACGATGCCGCCGATGCCCGTCGCGGCGCCCTCTCGGGGGAGGACCTGCGAGGGGTGGTTATGGCTCTCGTGAGCGATCACGACGCCGTAGCGCTTCCCGTTGTGGACGCACAGCTCGATGATCCCGGCGTCTTCCTGCGGACCGAGGATCACATTCGCGGCGTCGGTGGGCAGGTACCGCTTGAGCGTAGCGCGGGAGCTCTTGTAGGAGCAGTGCTCACTCCACTCGACGTTGAAGATATGGACTTCGGTAAGGGTGGGGTCGCGGCCGAGCAGGTCGTGGATGCGCCGGGCCTCGAAGGGCGTCAGACCGACCCCGTGTTGCTTGAGCGCTGCGGCCAGCTCGTCATCGTTCATCCGGGAGACCGGAATCTGTCTCTCGTCAAGCTCCATGGTCGCTCCCTCACAGCATCATGCGCGATCGGCGGGCGCTTCCTCGGTGGCGGCGGCGAATCCTGCTCCCCGCCAAAGCGCCGGGGCGACCACTGCTGGTCGCCCCGCATCGGGTAGGTGCAAGTTGGGTTGCCGTGAACTATGGTGTGGCGAGGCTCGGGATGTTGGTCTCGATGTCGCGGGCGTTCCGCCACTTGGCGTGACCATCGGCGAAGCCGACGTTGGAGCCGCCGTTGTGGCGGGTGAGCTGCTGCCGGACCGAGTCAGGCGCGGGGATGAGGCCGCACGTGCCGTTGTTCTTGCCGGGGAGGTTGTTGATGCGCGGGTTGGGGTACGCAAGCGGCAGGCCGTTGCAGACCGTCCAGAGCCAGTGACAGGAGTCGCCGACGTAGGCGACCTCGGCGGGGCGCTGGATCTGTGCCATGGCCAAGTGGACGCCGCGTCCCGTGATGTTGCCGTTGACGCCGTACTCGTCGGTGTACTGGATCCAGGGCGACCCCGCGTCGGTGAAGTAGCCGCTCGGGCAGTTGAACAGGTTCCAGTTCTTGACGTAGGGCTGGATCTTGAACCGCCACCAGCACTCGTTGTAGCAGGGCGGCGTGATGCACGCGCCCTGCATGCCCGTGATGTAGTCATCATCGGGGAACCTCTCGTCGTAGTCCTGAACGTACATCATCGCGGCGAGGATGAGCTGCCTGGTGTTGGACCCGCAAGCTGCCTGCCGGGCCTTCTCTCTCGCCCTTGCGAACACCGGGAAGAGGATCGCCGCCAGGATGGCGATGATCGCGATGACGACGAGGAGCTCGATCAGTGTGAAGCCGCGTCTCATGGTCACCTCACCTCACTCGTCAGTTTCTGTTGCCGCCGCCCGGCTCTTCGTCGGGTCGGACCGCGATTCCTTCTGGGCGATTGTTGACAGTGGGGGCGAGGCCTGCTATCATCACCACCGGAGGAGTCGGTACAGATAATGGTGAAGATTGACTACGAGGCGCTGAAGCGGAACTCGACGGAGCAGCTTCATGCGCTCGAGGAAAGCATCGACCGCAACACCAGGCGGGAACAAGAGCGCAAGCGCCAGGACGAAGAAGAGGCCGCTCGCAAGAAGCGGAAGAAGCGCAAGCGCAAGCAGAGGAAGTAGGCCCGGCCCCGTGCCGGTTTCGCGGAAGGGTGGATGGCGGCGTAGCTCAGTTGGTAGAGCGCGCGGTTCATACCCGCGTCGTCGGGAGTTCAAATCTCTCCGCCGCTACCAATCCCCTCTCCCCCGCAATCCGGGCGAGCCGACAGCGGCCCTCTGAACTTCGACCGGCGGGCATGGCCCGGCGGTCATTCTGTGCTAGGTGCGGCCCTTCCGCCCTGCGAAGCGGGATCTGGGCCAGGTAACGCCATGAGCCTAGTCAGCCGGGACGACCTCGAATGGCTCATCGCGCTGGCCGATAGCGAAGGGCTGGCGGAGCTGGAGGTGAGCGGCCCGGACTGGGGTGTGGTGGTGCGCCGCATGACCGCGGCGCCCGCGGCCGCGGCCCACGCCGTCTTCCACGCACCCGTCCCGGCTGTGCCGGCCGCCCGAGTGCGCAGCGACCTCGTTTCCGTTAGGGCGCCGATGGCAGGGATCTTCTACCGGTCTTCAGCGCCCGATTCGCCCGCCTTCGTCGAGGAGGGTGACGAGGTCCAGCAAGGGGAAACCGTGGCACTCATCGAGGCCATGAAGCTGTACAACGACGTGGAGGCCCCCTGTGTCGGGCGCATCGAGAAGATCCTCGCCGCCGATGCGAGCCGCGTGGCCGCCGACCAGGACCTCATGCTCATCAGACCGTCCGGCGAGTCCGAAGGCGGCGAGCACGGCGCCTAGCGGGCGAGCGTCTCCGACGCTCGTGCCGCCTCTGAAGGGCTGAGCGAGATGGACGAGGTTGCGGTCGGCATCATCGGGTACGGGATCGTGGGGTCTGGGGCGTACCATATCCTGACCGACAACGCTGACGAGATCGCGGTCCGCGCGGGGGCCACCCTTCGGGTCGCTCGTATCGCCGACCTCGACTGGGATCGTCGGCGCGAGATTCCCGTGCCCCCGGCCGTGCGCACCACCGATGGGCGCGAGATCGTCGACGACCCCGAGATTCGCATCGTGGTCGAGACCATCGGTGGCACGGGTGCGGCGCTCGACTTCGTGGTGGGCGCCATCCGCCAGGGGAAGAGCGTCGTCACCAGCAACAAGGAGCTGATCGCGAAGCACGGGGCGCAGATTCTCGACGAGGCCGCTGAAGCGGGAGTGGATGTCGGCTTCGAGGCTGCGGTGTGCGGGACGATCCCCATCATCCGCTCGCTCAAGGAGGGCCTGGCCGCCAACCGCATCGAGCGGATCATGGGCATCCTCAACGGCACGACGAACTACATCCTCACCGAGATGACGGAGAAGGGGATGCCCTTCGCCGAGGCCCTGTCTGAAGCCCAGCGTCGCGGTTTCGCGGAGCAGGACCCCACCAACGACGTCGACGGTACCGACGCAGCGTGCAAGATCGCCATTCTCTCGGCCATCGCGTTCGGGAAGCGAGTGCCGGTAGATGCGATCCACCGGGAGGGCATCCGGGACATCACCCCCACCGACATCCGCTATGCGCGGGAGCTGGGGTGCGTCATCAAGCTGCTGGCCGTCGCGCAGCGGGCGGACCGCGGGAGGCTCGAGGTCCGCGTGAGCCCGACCTTCCTGCCGGCGAAGCACCCGCTGGCATCGGTGTCGGGCGAGTTCAACGCGGTGTTCGTACAGGGACACGCCAGCGGGCCGGTGATGCTCTACGGGCGCGGGGCGGGCGCCATGCCGACGGGGAGCGCGGTCGTCTCGGATGTGATCGACTGCGCCCGGAACATCCGCCTGAACGCGACCAACCGAACGCCTTGCATCTGCAGCGGCGCGGCCGACGTGAAGAGCCGGGAGGAGTGGGTGACCAGTTCCTACCTTCGCATGCGGGTGGCCGACCGGCCGGGCGTCATGGGCGCCATCGCGACGGTCTTCGGCGAGGAGGGCGTGAGTTTGAAGTCGGTCATCCAGCAGGATAGCGTCGGCGGGTCCGCCGAGATCGTGTGGTTGACTCACCCCGGGCTCGAGGGGAAGCTGTCGCGGGCGCTGGCGCGAATCCGTGCGCTCGACGCCGTCGAGGACGCCGCTCCCGCGATCCGGGTGGAGGGGTGACTGTGGCCCGCTCTCCCGTTGGTGGCGCGGCTTCAACCGCGACCTCCCAGTGTCGCCCCGGACCGTGGCGCGGCGTCATTGCTGAGTACGCCGATCTTCTCCCTATCACCGATCAAACGCCCCGCCTCACGTTGCTCGAGGGTGGCACGCCACTCGTGGAGAGCGTGCGGATTGGGCCGGGGCTGCCGGGCCGCGTCCGGCTCCTGTTGAAGTGCGAGGGGCAGAACCCGACGGGCAGCTTCAAAGACCGGGGCATGGTAGTCGCGGTGGCGAAAGCCATGGAGGAAGGGGCGCGGGCGACGATCTGTGCCTCCACCGGGAACACCTCCGCCTCCGCTGCGGCCTATTCGGCCCGCGCGGGCGTTCCCTGCCTCGTCGTCATCCCCCACGGCCACATCGCCCGGGGGAAGCTGGCCCAGGCCGTTCGGCACGGCGCGCGAGTGGTGTGCGTGGACGGCAACTTCGACGATGGCCTGCGGGTGGTGCGGGAGATCGTCCGCGACTACCCGATCGCGCTCCTGAACTCCCTCAACCCCTACCGCATGGACGGGCAGAAGACGGCCGCGTTCGAGATCGTGGACACCCTCGGGGAGGCGCCGACCTACCACGCGCTCCCGGTGGGGAACGCCGGCAACATCACCGCCTACTGGTGGGGATACTGCCACTATCGCGAGCTCGGCCTCATCGGCCGGCAGCCCAGGATGCTCGGCTTCCAGGCGGAGGGCGCGGCCCCGCTCGTTCGCGGGGAGCCGGTCGCCGAGCCGGAGACCCGAGCCACCGCCATTCGCATCGGCAACCCCGCCCGGTGGCAGGACGCCATGCGGGCCGTCCACGACTCGCAGGGCCACATCTTCAGTGTGAGCGAAGAGGAGATTCGCAGTGCCTACTGTCGCCTCGCCGGGGAAGAGGGCATCTTCGTCGAGCCCGCCTCGGCGGCGTCGGTGGCCGGTGTGACGCGGCTGGCCGAGAACGGGTTCTTCGCCGACGATCCGGTCACCGTGGTCTGCACGCTGACCGGTCATGGCCTCAAGGACCCCGAGTATGCGCTGGAGGATGGCCCGTCGCTCGAACCGGTCGAACCCCGCGCGGAAGCCGTCCTCGAGCACGCGGGGATGAGTTCGCGGCCTGCAGCGACACCGACGGTCACCCGAGCCGGAGGTGGATGCTGATGGAACAGGTCGTTCTGCGCACCGAGCTCCCCGGGGCCCTCTCCCGCCGCCAGGGCAAGGTCCGGGACATCTACGACTACGGCGACGGGCTGCTGATCGTGGCGACTGACCGCATCTCGGCGTTCGACGTGGTCATGGCGAACGGCATCCCGGGGAAGGGCAAGATCCTGACTGACATCTCGCTCCGCTGGTTCGGCTTGACCTACCGCATCGTGCCGAACCATCTGCGGAGTGCGGACGTGTCGGACTTCCCCGAGCCGGTGCGTTCGCAGGCCGACATCCTGGAGGGGCGGTCGGTGTGGGTCCGGAAGGCGCAGGTGGTTCCGGTAGAGTGCGTAGTGCGAGGGTATCTGGCGGGCTCAGCGTGGAAGGAGTACGCCCAGTTGGGGACCATCAACGGACAGCCGGCGCCGGGCGGGCTGGTGGAGTCGAGCCGCCTGCCCGAGCCGCTCTTCACCCCGACGACCAAGGAGGAGGCGGCGCATGACGTCCCGGTCACCGTGGAGGAGACCGAGAACCTGATCGGGGCGGAGCTCGCCGGGCAGATCCGCGACCTCTCGCTCGCGCTCTACCACTTCGGGGCGGAGTACGCCGACCGGCGCGGGTTCATCCTGTGCGACACGAAGTTCGAGTTCGGCCTGGCCGGCGGCGAGCTGATGCTCGTGGACGAGGTGCTGACGCCCGATTCCTCCCGCTACTGGGACAAGATGCAGTACGAGCCCGGCAAGCCCCAGGAGGCCTTCGACAAGCAGTACGTTCGGGACTACCTCAACGCCCTGGACTGGGACAAGACCCCTCCCGGGCCGGTCCTGCCCGACTGCGTGGTGGCGGAGACGCGGCGGATATACGAGACGGCGAGGAACCGGCTCTTCGGGCCCGTCTCCTAGAACCGGGCATACACGAAGTCACCGACGCGGCAACAGGCGCCCTTGGTTCCCTGCCATGAAGCTCCTCCTCGTCCACATCAGCGGTCTGGCTACAGCGGGCTTCGAGGAACTCGGCGGGCGCTCCCTCCTGGAGGCCGCCGGGGTCGAGGCCCTGGACGAGATAGCCCGCCGAGGTTCGTGCGGGACGGTGCCGCTGCTGCCGGAGGGCGTGATCGGGGGGCCGGGCTGGGAGCTGCTGAGCCTGCTGGGCTACGCGGAGGAGGTGTCCGCACTGCCGTCGCTCGGCGCGCTCGAAGCGACGGCGATCGGGGCGCCGCTGTACGCGCGAGACGTCGCCTTCCGGGTGAACCTGTCGAGCCTCGACGACAGCGGCGTCATCGCCGACACGTCCGGTGATGGCGTTCCGACGGCCGACGCCCTCGCGGTCATGGAGACGGTCGACGAGAAGCTGTCCACTCGGTGGCTGCGGTTCTACCGCGGGCGCGATGCGGCCCATGTCATGGTTTGGACGGATGGGCCTGCGGGCGTGCAGTGCGTGCCGGCGCCGCTCGCCCGTGGGCAGGCGCTCGCCGACGTGCTGCCGCGGGGGGACGGCGACGGCCCGCTCCGGCAGCTCATCTGGGATTCCCTCGACCTCCTCAGCCGCCACCGGGTGAACCACTGGCGCGTTGGGGAGGGGTTGCTGCCGGTGAACCTGGTCTGGCCCTGGGCGCCGGGCTTGCCGCCGAACCTGCGGCATTACGCGCTGAGGACAGGGCTCAAGGCCGTCGCTCTGGCCTCGCGGCTCGAGGTGGTTGGGGCTGCCAGAGCTGTGGGCATCCGCGCGGCTGTCTGCGGTGATGGGCTGCCGGAGATGCGGGCGGCGTTGAAGGCGGCGGGTGAGGAGAACGGCATCGCATATCTCCATCTCGATGTGAAGACGCTCTTCGAACACCCGACCGAGCCCGAGGCTCACGCCCAGGCCGTCACCCGCCTGGACACGGAACTCGTCGGGCCGTTGTTGAACGAGGTAGGGAAGTCCGCCGAGGCGGCCCGGCTCGTGGTCGTGGGCACGTGGCCCGACGATGGCTGGCAGACTCGGCCGCCGGCTCTGTGGGCTGCATTCCCCGCGCTTCGCGGTCGGCCGGCCATGGCGGACGAGTTCAGCGAGGCAGCGCTCGACGAGGCCCGGAGATTGGGCGAGGCCGAGGGGCTGCTGCGCGAGAGCCTGGCAGCGGTGAGTTGACATGAGGGCAGACGCGAACGCCGAGTTGGTCGTGGAGCAGGCGGTGCGCGCCTGCGGCGTCCCCGCGCGGGGGGACCGCGCGCTCGTCGGCGTGAGCGGAGGGCAGGATTCGACCGCGCTGGCACTAGTGTTGTGGGAACTCGGGGAGGCGCTCGGTGTGTACCTGGAGTTGGGCCACGTGAACCATGGCCTGCGCGGGGCGGAGTCGGACGGCGACGAGGAGTTCGTGCAGTCGCTGGCCGAGCGGCTTGGCCTGCCGTGCCGCGTCGCGCGCCTGGGGCTAGCGGAGGGAGGCGAGGGTGGGACGGAAGAGGGGGCTCGGCGTGGGCGGCTCTCGGCGCTGAGGGACATGGCAACGGCGGCCGGGCTCGGCGTGATCGCGCTCGGCCACACGGCAACGGACCGCGCCGAGACGGTGTTGATGAATGTGTTGCGGGGCACGGGGCTGGACGGCCTGGCGGCGATGAGGGCGAGGTCGGGGGACCTGGTCCGTCCCCTGCTCGGGGTCACGAGAGCCGATACAGCCGCATACTGCGCCGCCAAAGGCGTCGTTCCACGGTATGATAGCAGCAACGACGACCAGAGCATCCTGCGGAACCGCGTCCGCCTCTCGCTGATGCCGCTCCTTGAGCGGGAGTACCAGCCGGGCGTCGAGCGGTGTCTGGTTCGGTTGGGGGAGATCGCCGAGGCGGAGGCCGAGTGGACGACCCAGGCCGTTGAGGAGACGTACGCCGCGCTGGCTGGCCGCCAGGGCAGGCGCGTGACCTTGGGCCGGCGCGAGCTGTCGGCCCTGCCCCGGGGGCTCCGTTGGCGGCTGCTTCGGCGGGCCGTAGTGGACGTACGCGGCGACCTGCGAAACGTGGCGTTCGACCACCTGCGGGCGTTGGACGATCTGCTGACCGATGGGCAGACGGGGCACCGCGCGGAGGTGCCGGGGGTGGTGGCGGAACGGCGGGCGGCCAGCCTCCTGCTGCGGCCGGCAGAGGTCGAGAGGCGGGCGTCGTTCTCGGTGTCGCTGCCGGTGCCGGGGCGGGTGGAGGTGGAGGAGGCGGGCCTGGAGGTGTGCGCTTCGGTTCGACCGCGTGAGCTGCCCGATCCGGTGCCGTGCGGGCCATGGATGGCACAGCTTGACGCCGCGGCCGTGGGTGGTCACCTGGTTGTCCGGACCGCGCGACCCGGCGACCGGTTCGTGCCCCTGGGGATGAGCGGGCACAAGAAGCTGCAAGACTTCCTGGTGGACAAGAAGATTCCGCGCGCCGAGCGCGAAGGAATCCCGGTGATCGCGACGACGGAGGGTGAGATCGTGTGGGTCGTCGGTCACCGGGTGGCGGACACGGCGAAGGTGACCGGTGGGACGCGGACCGTCGCCGAGGTCAGCGTCCGCCCGTTGGCGCCGTAAGACCCGCCGTCCTCGTGGCCGAACAAGGAGCAGTCGAATGCGTTCCAACCAGATCGTACTGATGCTGGTGCTGGCGGTCGTGGCGATCGTGGTCTCGCAGATCCCCAGGATCCAGCAGCGCCAGCCGACGAAGAACTACAAGTACTTCAGCGACTTCCGGGCCGACTGGAACGCCGGTCGCGTGAAGTCGGTGAAGATCATCAGCCAGGACCGCGCGATCGGGCAGCTCTCTGACGGCACGAAGTTCACCGTGAAGGTGCCGCCGGACCCGCAGCTATGGCGGGACCTCAGCCAGACGCAGCCGGAGGCGAAGCTGGGGGCCGAGAGCTCCACCTGGCCGGACCGGGCGATCGGCATCGCGAGCAGCTTCCTGCTCCCGCTGCTTCTGATCTTCGTGTTCTGGATGCTGATGGTCAAGCAGATGCAGGCGGGAAGCGGCCAGGCGCTCAGCTTCGGCCGCAGTCGTCACAAGACCCTGAGCGACAGCTTCGAGCGCGTCACCTTCGATGACGTAGCCGGCATGGCCGAGGTGAAGGAGGAAGTCCAGGAGATCGTCGACTTCCTTCGGGAGCCCGAGAAGTTCCGGGCCCTCGGCGCCAAGATTCCCCGGGGCGTTCTCCTGCTCGGGCCGCCGGGATGTGGGAAGACGTTGCTCGCGCGGGCGATCGCCGGGGAGGCGAACGTCGCCTTCTTCTACATGAGCGGATCGGACTTCGTCGAGATGTTCGTCGGTGTGGGGGCCTCGCGCGTGCGGGACCTCTTCGAGCAGGCCAAGCACAGCCTGCCCGCGATCATCTTCATCGATGAGATCGACGCCGTGGGCCGTCAGCGAGGCGCGGGCCTGGGCGGCGGCCACGACGAGCGCGAGCAGACCCTGAACGCGCTGCTGGTCGAGATGGACGGCTTCGACCCGAACGCCGACGTGATTCTCCTGGCGGCCACGAATCGGCCGGACATCCTCGATCCCGCGCTGCTTCGCCCCGGGCGGTTCGACCGCCGCATCGTCGTGCACAACCCGGATGTCGCCGAGCGGCGCGAGATTCTGGCCCTGTACCTGAAGTCGAAGCCGCTCGAGGAGGACGTCGATGCGGCGGTGGTGGCGAGGCGGACGGTGGGGTTCAGCGGCGCGGACCTCGAGAACCTGGTCAACGAGGCAGCGCTCCTCGCGGCGCGGCGGAACAAGAAGGCCATCGGCGCCATGGAGTTCAGCGAGGCGGTCGAGCGGGTGATCGCCGGGCCCCAGCGCAAGACTAAGGTGCTCGGGGACGACGAACGGAAGGTGCTCGCCTACCATGAGGGCGGGCACGCGCTGGTCGGCAACTCCCTGCCCGACTTCGCCCCGACCTACAAGGTCACGATCCTCCCACGAGGCATGGCGCTGGGGTACACGATCAACCTGCCCCAGGACGACCGCTACCTCATGAGCCGTACGGACTTGCTCAAGCATATGTGCCAGGCCCTGGCCGGGAGGGCGGCCGAGGAGACGGTGTTCGGCGACGTGACGACTGGCGCCCAGGACGACCTGCAGCGCGTCTCGGAGATGGCCCGGCAGATGATCTGTGAGTATGGCATGAGCCACGAGCTCGGGCCGGTGACGTATGGGAGGAAGAGCGGGCCCGTCTTCCTCGCCCGCGACATGATCGAGGAGCGCAACTACAGCGAGGACGTCGCGCGGCAGATTGACCAGGAAGTGAAGATGCTGGTAGAGGGGGCGCTCAACCGGGCGCGCTCGATCATCGAGGAACACCGGGACGACCTCGACAACCTGGTCAAGGTGCTCCTGGAGAAGGAAACGCTGGAGCGGGATGAGGTGGAGGCGCTGCTGAAGTACGGCTGCCTGCCCGAGGCCCCGGCCGAGGCCGCCGAGGGCACGCAGGAGCCGCCGCCGGAGGCCAAGAAGCCGGCCCGGGAGCGGGGCAAGGCCCGGGGCCTGGTAGCGCCGCCGGTGCCCGATCCGGCCGCACCGTAGCCTGGGCCATCGTGGCCGGGCACTCGACCGCCCGCACGCCTCAGGACGTGCCGGGGAGGCAGGCGACCCTTGACGGCGACACCCAACAACCTGCTGCAGGCTGACGAGGCCCTGGGCAAGCTGAGGATCGCGCTGGACGAGGGGCGCGTGGACGACGCCATCGCGCTCGGCCGCGAGGCGGTGGCCGCCGCCCCCCGGTACCTGCGCGCCATTGCCGGCCTCGCCGCGGCGTTGAGGACGGCCGGGGATGACGCTGAGGCCCGGCGCGTGCTGGACGCCGTGCCGGCCAACGTCCTGGCCTCCCCCAAAGAGCTGGTAGCGATCGCGGAGATCTGCCTGAACCAGGGAGTCGAGGGCACCGCGAAGGAGATGCTTCGGACGGCTCTCGAGGCCGAGCCGACCCGGGCGGTGACTGCCGAGCTGCTGGCGCGGCTGCTCTTCTCCGAGGGCGACGTGGCCGGGGTGGTCGCCGTCTGCGAGCCGTTCCGGCTTCGGGGGAAGGCCACGCCGACGCTGCTCAGGATGCTCGCGGCCGCCTACGAGCAGTTCGGCGATCTGGCCACAGCTGCTGAGCGTGCGCAGGCCTACGCGCAGGCCGCCTACCTCGATCCCCACGCCCACTACCACCTCGCAACCCTTGAGCACCGCCGCGGCGACGTCCGCGAGGCCATGCGGCGGTATCAGCTGGCTCTGACCCTCAGCGGAGCCGACGACGAGCTGGCCGGCGCAGCCTCTGACGGGGTCCGCGCTCTGGACGCCCTGCAGCTGCGCCAGGTCACCGCCCTTGCCGCCCAGGACCCCGCCTTCCGCCTCAACCTCTCGCGTGACCTGCGGGAGACCCTCGACGAGCGCGGCTTCGCGCTCAGCGATGAGGGCCTGGCGGTCCTGGCCACGATGGACATCGAGGCGCTCATCCGCAGTGGCATGGGGCGCCAGGGGCACGGCTATCATTGACGGCAGGGGACGGGGAACAGGGAACAGGGAACAGGGGACAGGAGAGGCAGGAACACGCTCCGCGAGGTTGGCGTGCATGGTATCTGGGGTTGGGGAGCAATGTAGGGGATAGGGAAGGGTCGTTGCTCCAGGCGCTGCGGGGGTTGGACCGGACGGAGGGCGTGCAGGTCCTGAAGACGTCGAGCGTCTACGAGACAGAGCCCTGGGGGGAGAGCGACCAGGCGCCCTTCCTTAACCTCGTGGCGCTGGTGTCCTCCTCCCTTGAGCCTGCCGAGTTGCTGGCGGAAGCGAAGAGGATCGAGCGGGAGCTGGGCCGAAAGCCCCGCTACCAGTGGGGCCCGCGCGAGGTTGACATCGACCTCCTGCTCTGTGAGGGTCTGCAGGTCGACACTCCGGAGTTGGTGGTCCCGCACCCCGCGCTGATGTTGCGCCCGTTCGTGCTCATCCCGCTGGCGGAGATCGCACCCAAGGTCCGCCTGCCGGACGGGCGACTGGCGCGGGAGGCGGCCGGGCCCGATGAGGGCGTGCGGCTGTGGGCGCCGCCGAGCACGTTGTGACCGTCGCGTAGGCCCGTCGGTCCTCCGACGGGCGCCCACCCGCCGGCTTGCGGGGGAGCACGATGCCCGTCACCTCGTTCTCCTACGAAGCGCGCGACAAGGTCGGGAACACGCTCACCGGCGAGGTTCGGGCGGAGAGCCGGCAGGCGGTGGTCCGGCAGCTCCACGACCAGGGGTACGTGGTCGTCCGGATTGCCGAGCAGGCGCCCACCGTGGTCACCCCGCCCGCCCGGCGACCGGCGATCGGCGGCAAGGTCTCGCTCTCGGTGCTGGCCCAGTTCTACCGTGAGCTGGCGACACTCGTCGGCTCCGGGATGACCGTCATCCAGTCGCTCCACACCCTCGACGAGACCGTTCACCACCCGACGCTGCGCTGGGCCATTCGCGGCATGCTGCCCAACATCGAGCGCGGTCAGCGGCTCAGCGAGCAGATGAAGCGCTACCCGGAGGTGTTCTCGCCCCTGACGGTGGCCATTGTCGCGGCCGGGGAGCATGGCGGCAAGCTCGACGACATGCTCAGGCTGATGGCGGAGTACTCCGAGCGCGACATGGAAACCCAGCGGATGATCAAGCGGGAGACCTTCTACCCGAAGATCCTCCTGGTGGCAATCCTCACCATCGTGCCGGTCGGGACAGCGATCGCCACCGGCATCATGGGTGGGACCGCGGCCGGAGTGCGCGCGATCGCGCAGACGCTGCTGAGCTACCTGCTGTTCATCGGCCTGCCTGTCGGTCTCATCTGGGCGCTGTTCCGCGCCTTCAGGAGGAGTGAGCAAGGGCGGGAGAAGCTCGACCGCATCAAGCTGGCACTTCCGGTCTTCGGTGGCCTCACCACGCGGCTCGCCATGTCCCGCTTCTGCCGGGCGTTAGGGGCGCTGTACTCGGCAGGGATTGCCATGCCCGAGGGCGTACAGCTCTCGGCGGCGACGCTAGGGAACGCCGCCCTGGAGGGTACGCTCACCAGGACGATTCCCCACCTCCAGAAGGGCGGCAAGCTGAGCGACACGCTGGCGGCGAGCAACCTGGTGCCGCAGCTCGTGCTGTCGATGCTCCGGACCGGCGAGCAGACGGGGAACATCGACCAGACGCTCATGAAGGTGGCCGACTACTACGACGACGAGACGAAGACCAAGATCCACCAACTCGGGACGATGATCGTGCCCATCTGCGTGATCATCGCCGGCATCATCGTACTACTGATCGCAGGCCCCTTCTTCGTGAACCTCTACGGTGACATGTTCAAGCGCGCCCAGTAGTGCACGTTACCCCGCCGTCCTTGCCCATTGCGTGCGGCACCATGGACGACGACTTTGACCCTTACCGCATTCTCGGACTGCCGGTCGGCGCCGATGAGGCGGCGATCCGGCGCCGGTACCGCGCCCTCGTCAGGAAGCACCACCCCGACGTGAGTGCCGATAGCGACAAGGCCCACCAGCGCTTCGTGCGAATCCAGGAAGCGTACCGGGTGTTAATGGACCCGAACGAGCGCGCGCGCTGGGACAGGCGGGCGGGGTTTGTCGGCGTTGCCGGGCCACAGGTGGTCGTCACCCGACCGGGGACGCGCTTCGAGCAACGACTCGTCGAGGCGCGGTCGCTGCTTCGGCAGCGGAGACTGCGTCGCGCGCACGAGGCCGCGGCCGAGGCCATTGAGCTCAACCCGTTCAGCGCCGAAGCGTACCATCTCCTGGGGGACATCTACCTGGCCGGCGGGCACAACGAGATGGCGCAGGAGATGTACGAGGAGGCCAAGCGGCTGGAGGCACGCCCGAGCACGCACCGCGTGAACCCTTCGGACCCGATCCCGACGGCACCGGTCCACACGCCGGGAGCGGCGAGGCCGGCCGTGCGCGTGCCGGTGTTGCTGACGGGCCTGGTGGGAGTCGCGGTCTGCCTCGTACTCATGGCGATGACCGACCTCGCGGCTCGTCCGTTCGCGTTCGTCGCGTGGGGCGTAGCGGCGGCGTTCTTGCTCGCCCTCGGGGGGACGGCCTCGGGGGCGCTCGAGCCGGTCGACGAGCTGGTCGGGCTGGCCTCGGTATCCGAGCCAGGGAGGGGCGCCGCGCCGGGGGCGCTGTACCTGCTCGTGCTCAGCCTGGTCTCGCCGTACCTGGGCCTGGTCTACTACGTGCTGTCATCCATCATCACCGAGACGCGTGCCAGGAGCATCGTCAAGGTCTACGCCGCCACCTTCGCAGTGTTCCTCGTCGCCTGGCTCTCGGTGCGCGGCGGGCCGCCGGGCTACTTCCCCCTGGTCGCGCCCAGCATCGCGTTCGCGGCGGTGCTTGCCGGGTGGATCGCGGGTAGCTTCGCGGCGCCGGGGGAATGGTGGCGGCGATGACGAGAGGTCAACAGCAGCGATGACCGTGGCACGAACCATCGCCGAAGTCCGCTCCGCTGTCCGGGAGGCGCGGAACCAGGATGCCATCACCGGCTGTGTGCCTACGATGGGGGCGTTGCACGAGGGGCACCTCTCCCTCATCCGGCGGGCCCGCGCGGAGTGCGACCTCGTCGTGGTCATCATCTTCGTCAATCCCACGCAATTCGGGCCGGGGGAGGACTTCGCCAGGTACCCTCGTCAGGAAGCGCGAGACCTCGACCTGGCCGAGGCCGCCGGCGGCGACCTCGCGTTCATCCCCTCCGTCGAGGAGATGTACTCCCCCGATGCCGCGACGACGGTGCGCGTGGCTCGGCTGACCGAGTCGATGTGCGGTGCGCACCGGACGGGGCACTTCGATGGCGTCACCACCATCGTGGCGAAGCTTCTCAACACCGTCCTGCCGGATCGCGCGTACTTCGGCGAGAAGGACTACCAACAGCTCTGCGTCATCAAGCGCATGGTGGCTGACCTGAACCTGCCGGTGGCGATCGTCGGCTGTCCCACGGTTCGGGAAGGGGACGGGCTCGCCATGAGTTCGCGGAACGCCTACCTGACCGAGTACGAGCGGAAGGCGGCGCCAGGTCTTCAGCGTGCGCTCGCCACGGGGGCCGTGGTCATCACGCGGGGAGGTACGGCAGAGGAGGCCGAGGACGCGGTCAGGAAGTCGCTTGCGACCGAGCCGTTGTTTCGGCTACAATACGTCGAAGCCCGGCGGCCGGACACGCTCGAGCGTGACGACCGGCCGGGCCCGCCGATGGTCATCGCTGCCGCGGCGTACCTGGGTGGCACGCGGCTCATCGACAACGTGATCGTCGAGAAGGAATAGCGGCCATGTTGCGGATGGTGGCCAGGTCGAAGATCCACGGGCTCCGCATCACCGACAGGAACCTCGCCTACGGGGGCAGCCTGACCTTGGATGCCGACCTCATGGCCGCTGCCGACCTCGCGCCGGGCGAGCGGGTCCAGGTCGTGAACCTCGCGAACGGGAGCCGACTCGAGACGTACCTGATCAAGGGGGAGGCCGGCTCGGGAATGGTGGTGCTCAACGGCCCTGCAGCGCGTTCGGGTGAGGTGGGGGACGTGGTCCATGTGATCTGCTGTGCGCTAGTGACCGATGACGAGTTGACGCCCGATCTGCCGCGCGTGGTGTCCGTGGATGAGGGCAACCACCCATTGATCCCTTGACCCCGTCCGGGAGGGACTGAGCGTGTCGTCTCCCGCCTGGCTCCAGAAGCTCGTCGCGGTGGCCTTGGAGGAAGACCTTGGCCGCGGCGACGTGACGAGCGAAGTCTGCGTGCCGGCCGAGGCGACGGCGCGCGCGGAGATCGTGGCGAAGGCGGAGGGCGTTCTCGCGGGCATGGACGCCGCGCGCGAAGTGGCGCGCCAGGTAGGCGAGACGCTGACGCTCACACCACATCTGTCCGACGGCGATGCCGTCTCCCCGGGCAGCCTGATCGCCGAGATCGCCGGCCCCGCACGCTCCATCCTCGCCTGCGAGCGTACGGCGCTGAACTTCCTCCAGCAGCTCAGCGGTGTCGCTACACTCACCCGCGCCTATGTCGACCGCGTGCAGGGAACGAAGTGCCGCGTCGTTGACACGCGGAAGACGGTGCCGGGGATGCGAGCGCTCCAGAAGAGGGCGGTCCTCGCGGGCGGCGGCGCCAACCACCGGATGGGGCTGGATGATGCTATTCTGATCAAGGACAACCACATCGCGCTCGCCGGCGGCGTGCGGCAGGCCCTGCGCGCCGCGAAGGAGCGCGCGCCGCACATGATGAAGATCGAGATCGAGGTGACGACACCCGAGCAGGCGGGAATCGCAGCGGAGGGCGGGGCGGACGTGATCATGCTCGACAACATGACACCCGGCCAGGTCCGCGAGAGCATCGCCCGCATCAGAGGCCGCGCGCTCACTGAGGTTTCGGGCGGCGTGACGCCGGAGAACATCGCCACTTACGCCGCCGAGGGTGTCGACATCATCTCGATTGGCAGGCTGACCCACTCTGCGCCCGCGCTCGACATGAGCCTGGAGATCCCCCCATGACGCACCTGGCGTCCGGACTACTCGTCGCCTTCCTGTCAGCACTGCCCGGACTCGCCCAGGATACGGGCACCGACACGAACGTCGCGCTCGGCAAGACGTACACCTGTTCCTCGCCCGGCGGCATCGCCTGGCGCGGGCTGCTCGACGGCGACGTGGAGAGCGACCAGCCGCCGGGCTGCTTCGCGACCGGGGCTGATGCCGCCTACCCGAAGAAGATCGTGATCGACCTGGGGGCCGTCTACGTCATCGATCAGGTCATCGTCTACAGCAGCGTCAACGGCAACACGAAGAAGGTCGACCTGTGGGCCTCGCGGGACGGGGCGAGCTACAGACAGCTCCGCGAGCCGTACGTCTTCCCGAAGGGTGTCGCCCAGCGCATGAGCGCCCGCTTCCCCGCTCTCCAGGCCCGCTACGTGAAGGTCGCCCTGTGGGACACCTGGGGAGGTGGTCTGGGCGGAGACAACGTGCTCTTCCTGCGGGAAGTGGAGGCCATGGGCCAAGCCGCGCCGGTGACGGAGGGCACCAGGACCCGACCCGAGATCCCCCGCACCGCCCCTCGGACGACGAAGCTGTTCCGCCACCTCGCGCTGCAGGAGGGCAGGAAGCTAGACCTGTTGGTGATCGGGGATGACGCGGGCGTCGCGACTGACAAGAGCCGCGGATTGGCGCAGGTACTCACGGGCAGGCTGAAGGACCGCTTCAGCCTGGCCGAGGTCGAGACGACCGACGCCTGCCAGCGGGGCCTGACCGCTCGCGCGGCGCTGGTGTCTACCCTCCCCTCAGTGAACGACTCGCAGGACCTGGTGGTGGTGGCCCTGGGGACGGCCGACTCTCTGGCGTTCGACGCGGCCGATTTCCGGGACACGATGCAACGCCTATTCGCCAGACTCCTGGATGACACCGCCGCATTCATCATCGTGATTGCCCCGCCGCGCATCCCGCACTCGACCGCGCTCGGTCGCGCGGATGAGTGTACCTCCGCCGACACCGCCGATCCCGCCTGGCAGCTCGCAAGCCTGACCGCGGGGACAGAGATCGCCATCATCGATGGCGATGCTGCGATACAGGAATCCGGGCTGCCGCTGGGATCGGCCTATGCCGACAACCTGACGCTGGGGCGCGGAGGCCTGGAGGCCTTGGCGGATGCGGTGGTGAGGCTGCTGGTCGAGGCGTGAGGAACGGCGTGTCATGCCGGGTGGTTCCACAACTCGTGGCGCAGCTCTCCAGAGCTGCGGCTGTCTGCCGTTCCCCGGCCTTTCGCAGCCGTGGACGGCTGCGCCACCAGGTCTCAGCGAGGTGACACAGAATGGCTGCAGACGCCGAGAGGGACGGCGCCATCGCCGAGAGTCTGCTCCGGCAAGGGGTCATCACGCGGGAGCAGCTCGACGCCGCCCGCCAGGAGGCCCAAGGGGGCGGGGTCTCGCTTCTCCAGGCCTTGCTGCGGAGCGGGGCCTGCACCGCGCAGGATTTCGCTCGGGCTGCCGCCGCCCCAGCGCCGCGGCGGCCGGGGGGCAACGTGCTTTCGCAGTCGGCGAGTGTGGCTGACGTGTCGGCCGACCAGGCGCTCGCGGCTCGGGCCACGCTCGACAGCTACCAGGTCGATCCCGAGGCGCTCCGCGAGGTCCCCCGGTCGATCGCCGAGGAGTACTGCGTACTGCCCATTCAGGTCAGCGAGGGACGGATTCTGGTCGCGATGGCCGATCCGGACAACGTGTTCGCCATCGACGAGATCCGGAAGCGGACCGGTCGCCGGGTGGAGGCGGTGCAGATCGCCGAGAGCGAACTCGTCTCGGCCATCGACCAGTACTACTCCACCCGGGCCCGCGAGTCCGTGGTGCGGGCCAACGTGGCCGCCCGCGACCTGTCGGCCCACGTCGCGGAGGACGATACCCTCGGCGGCATTGGTACCGACCTCCTCGCCGAGCTGGACAAGGCCCCCGTGGTGCGCGTGGTCGAGGACATGATCAGCCGCGCCGCCAACCAGCGCGCCTCCGACATCCACATCGAGCCCCACGCCGATAGCTTCCTGATCCGGTTCCGTGTGGACGGCCTCCTGCAGCCGATCACCGAGCTGCCCATCGACATGCACCGCACGGTCGTCTCGCGCATCAAGATCCTCGGGGGCATCGATATCTCCGAGACCCGTCTGCCGCAGGATGGGCGCTTCGCCACCATCGTCGACGACCGCCCGATCGACCTCCGTGTATCGACGCTCCCCACCTACTGGGGCGAGAAGGTCGTGTTGCGTCTGCTTGACAAGAGCGCGGCCCTCGTCTCGATGACCCAGCTCGGGTTCCTGCCGGAGATGATGAAGCAGTACGACGCGCTGCTCCAGAGCAAGCAGGGGATGATCCTGGTCTCCGGGCCGACCGGCTCGGGCAAGTCGACGACCCTCTACGCCTCGCTCCACAAGCTGAAGGACGACACGCTGAACATCACCACCGTCGAGGACCCCATCGAGTACGAGGTGGAGGGGGTGAACCAGACCCAGGTGCACCCGCGCATCGAGCTCACCTTCGCCCGCTGCCTGCGTCACATCCTGCGCCAGGACCCCGACATCATCCTCGTCGGTGAGGTGCGCGACTACGAGACGGCCGAGATGGCCTTCCGCGCAGCGCTCACCGGTCACCTTGTGCTCTCTACGCTGCACACGAACGACGCCCCTTCGGCAGCGACGCGTCTCGTGGACATGGATGTCCAGCCCTACCTGATCGCCTCCTGCGTCATCGGCGTACTCGCCCAGCGATTGGTCCGTCGCATCTGCCCGCGCTGTAAGGAGCAGTGCGAGCCGACCCCGACGGAGACCGAGCAGCTCCGGCTCACACCCGAGCAAGCGGCGCGCATCCAGTTCTACCGGGGTCGGGGCTGCGAGCAGTGCCGGAACACCGGCCACTACGGTCGCGTCGGGCTGTATGAGCTGATGACCATGACCAACGACCTCCGGGATCTCATCGTGAAGCGGGCCAATGCCGCCGAGCTGCGCCAGGCAGCGGTCCGCGGCGGGATGCGCACGCTGCGCTACGATGGGCTCAGCAAGATGAACGCGGGGGTTACGAGCGCGAGCGAGGTCATCAAGGTCATGATGCTGGGCGAGGAGGACTGACCCCGTTGGTTGCGTTCCCCCGCGTCCAGGCAGTGCCCATCCAGAGTGAGGGCATCTCCTTCCGCGTCGCCGACGGGGAGGTTGTGCAGTACAGCCCCGGCTGCGACATGCTCCGGCCCTACCTCTTCCCGGTCATCGGTCCCTCTGGTCGCATGGTTACCCGCATGGGTCATCCCCATGACCCCGTCACTCACCGGCACCACTACTCCGTCTGGGTGGCGCACCATGACGTCAACGGCGTGAACTTCTGGAGCGATGAGCCGTCAGCGGGGAAGCAAGTCCACCGCAACATCCTTGCCCTCGAGGACGGCTCGGACTCAGCAGCGGCGAAGGTGGCAGTCGAGTGGGTCACACCGGACGGCACGCCACTGCTCGCGGAGGAACGGACGTATCGCCTCACCGATCTCCCAGGCGATGAGCGGCTGATCGACGTCCACTTGCGCCTCACGCCGAAGGACGATCCCGTCACCTTGGGCCCAACGCCGTTCGGACTGATGGCGGTGCGCGTGGCAAAGACGATGGGAGTGGCCGATGGCGGCGGCTGCATCTGCAGCTCCGAGGGTGCAGTCGGTGAGGAAGCCATCTTCTGGAAGGCCGCGGCCTGGTGCGACTACTCAGGCCCCATCGCACCGACGGAGTGGAACGGCATCACCTTCCTCAGCCATCCCGGCAACCACAACCATCCGCCCGATTGGCACGTGCGGGAGGATGGCTGGATGGGCGCGTGCCTCTCCCGGGAGGGGCCCGTCCCGCTGGCGCCGTCCCAGGTCATCGAGCTCCGCTACGGCCTGTACGTCCACCATGGGAGCGCAAGCGAGGCCGATGTCGCCGGCGCGTACAGCGCCTTTGCCGCCTCCGAGTCCCGCCCGTGCGAACGCTAGCCGGTGAGCCGTGCTCGAGGGGGATCGCCCGATGCAGGAAGAGGAACGGATCGAGGCGTTTCGGCAGGACTTCCTCGCCGCCGAACGCGAGATCGGCAAGATGATCGTCGGCTTGCAGCACGTGGTGCGGGGCGTGCTGATGTCGTTCCTCGCCGAGGGGCACGTGCTGCTGGAGGGCGTGCCGGGTCTGGGGAAGACGCTGCTGGTGCGGACCCTCGCCGAGGTGTGCCGGCTGCGGTTCTCCCGCCTGCAGTTCACCCCCGACCTGATGCCCGCGGATGTCACGGGCACGAACCTCATCTCGGAGGACGATCAGGGCCACAAGTACTTCGACTTCCGCCCCGGCCCGGTCTTCGCCCACATCGTGCTGGCGGACGAGATCAACCGCGCGACCCCGAAGACGCAGAGCGCATTGCTGGAGGCCATGCAGGAGCGGCAGGTCACCGTCGCGGGCCAAGTGCGACGACTCGAAGAGCCTTTCATCGTCCTCGCCACACAGAACCCCATCGAGATGGAGGGCACTTACCCGCTCCCCGAGGCGCAGCTCGACCGCTTCCTCTTCAAGCTCGCAGTGCCGTTCCCTAACCTGACCGAGCTGGAGACGATCATCGACCGTACGACAGGGGCTGAGACCCCGCAGCCGCAACCGATCCTCGAAGCGCCGCGCATCATCGAGATGCGCAGGCTGGTGCGGGAGGTTGTGGTGGCTGACCACGTCAAGCGCTTCGCGTTGCGCATCGTGCTCGCGACTCACCCGGACGGGGAGGAGGCGCCGGCGACGGCCAAGCAGTACGTCCGCTACGGCGCCAGCCCGCGCGGCGGCCAGGCCCTCATCCTCGCCGGGAAGATCACGGCGCTGCTCGACGGCCGGAGCGCGGTCGCCTTCGACGACATCGCCGGGCTGGCGAAGGACGCTCTCCGCCACCGGATCATCCCCAACTTCGAGGCCGAGGCGGAGGGCATCGAGACCGACACCATCATCCAGGATGTGCTGACGGCCCTCCCGCGACAGACGGTGGCGGTGGCGTAGGTTTCAGCCGCGACCGCCGTTGACGTTCAAACGACGAACGGCGGTCGCGGCTGAGACCGCTCCTGCAAACGGCAGAGGCCCCTACGCCTGCCTCGGCCCGTACTCGTCGGACCCCTTCATCGGCAGGTGAACCAGCCACACGTTGCGGTACTTCACCGGGTCGCCATGGTCCTGGAGGAGAAGCGGGCCCGGCTCGCCCAGGCTACTGTCGACGGTGCCGCCGGTGGGCGCATAGAGCGTCACGTTGTTCTGGATGACGAGGCTGTTCTGGATGACGGTGACCTTCCCCGGCTCGATCACCCACCCGAGCTGGTCCGCGCGCGCAGCGCGGAAGATGATGTCGTAGGTCTGCCACTCGAGGGCCGGCTGGCAGGCGTTCACTAGCGGCGCGTGCATGTTGTAGATGGCGCCGCAGTCGCCCAGGCCGGGAATCGCCCACCCGTACGAGTCGAGCACTTGGATCTCATACCGCCCCTGCAGGTACACCCCGCTGTTGCCCTTCCCCTGGCCCGTCGCCTCGGGCATGTCGGGCTCCATCCACTCGAGGTGGAGGTAGGCATCGCGGAAGGTCTCGGTACTGAGGATGTCCCCCGTACCGCGAGCGACCGTCATGACACCGTCCTGGACTTCCCAACCCGCCGGTTGCCCGTCCCGTGTGTGCCAGTTCGCGACGTCCTTCCCGTTGAAGAGCGCGACCGCCCCTGGCGGCGGCTGCTGATTGAGCGCCATCGGTGACCCTCCTTCAAGTGGTGCGCGAGCGCGTCTTCACCACCGGGGAGCCGCCCACCTCCGTCCTGGCGAGTAGAGGGCGGGCAGACGCCAGTGACGAACCTCAGGGCCGCCTCAGGTTGGGCAACACGTCAGGAGACCACACATGCCAGCTCCGCAAGCGGCTGTTCCGGAGACCGGCGTGCCCATGCCGCTCTGGCCGAACGGGGCCCCAGGCCTGAACGAAGCCACGCCGCCCGAGGTGCCGAACATCGTGCCCTTCGTGCTCCGGACGGAGCAGACCCGCGGGGCGGTTGTCGTCTGCCCTGGGGGTGGGTACGCCGGCCGGGCCGACCACGAAGGCAAGCCGGTTGCGGAGTGGCTCAATGGTCTGGGCCTCAGCGCCTTCGTGTGTGACTATCGGGTGACGCCGTACAAGCACCCGTACCCCTCGCTCGACGCCTGCCGCGCGGTGCGATGGGTGCGTTACCAGGCCGAGGGGTGGGGGATCAACCCGAGCCGGATCGGCGTTCTGGGCTTCTCGGCCGGCGGGCACCTCGCGTCCACCGTCGGCACGCACTACGACGCAGGCGATCCGCAGGCGCAAGACCCGATCGACCGCGTCAGCTCCCGCCCCGATGCGATGATCCTCTGCTACCCGGTCATCACCTTCGGGGACCATCGGCACCATGGCTCGATGGTGAACCTCATCGGCGAGAACCCGCCGGACGCCCTGCGGGAATCGCTGTCGAACGAGAAGCAGGTGACGCCCGAGACGCCGCCGACCTTCCTCTGGCACACGGCGGATGACGAGGGCGTACCGGTGCAGAACAGCCTGCTGATGGCCGAAGCGCTGGCCCACGCCCGGGTGCCCTTCGAGGTGCACGTCTTCCAGTCGGGGCCCCACGGACTGGGCCTCGCACCCGGCGACCCGCACGTCGCCCACTGGACCGAGCTGTGCGGTGAGTGGCTGACGAAGCTGGGCTTCCAGGAGTCTCGTGTGAGTTGGGAAACCGGGACTGGACCCTTTTCGCTGTCGTTGAGGCGAAAAGGGGACTGTACCGGTTCCCCAACTCAGCAGCAACCGGAGGTGGCCCGATGACCCGGTTCATCCCCCTCGCGCTCCTCTTGGTATGCCTGGGAGCTTCGCGGGCGCCCGTGGCCGAGCCGCAGCGTCCCTTCTACGACCCCGGCTTCTTCGAGCCGGGCGAGTCCGTGGCGACGCCGCACATCGCCTGGGCCAAGCCCTACTACCGCGGGGCGCCGAAGGTCCTGTTCCTTACGCACCGCAACGCCATGCGCGAGGTCATCGAGCTCGCCCAGCGGCTCAGCATGGACTACAAGGTGTTCGCCTGCGAAAGCCCGGGCAAGTTCGGGGAGACGGGGCAGGGCGTCGACGCTTCGTGGAGGCTGATTCGGGGAAACTCGGCGGAGGAGTTGGCGGACCGCTTGCGGGCGGACCTCCAGCGCGACTACGATGTGATCGTCGTCGGCAACATCAAGTGGGATGAACTGCCGCTTGACTGCCGGTACGACGTCCTCAGGAAGGTCAAGGAAGGAACCGGCCTCGTCGGATGCCTGTCGGGGGGGCGGGACAAGTACCTCGAGCAGGTTCTCCGGAACAGCGACTTCTCCTGGACCTGGAGCCTCTGGTCAGGAGGGGCCCAGGGCATTCCGGACTACTTCGGGATCGGCGTCTTCGACGGTGCGGTGGACTACGGCGCTGCCCACTCGGGCAAGGCGTCCCTGCGCATCGTGGGTCACGAGGTGAAGCAGGGGAGCCGCGAGGCCCCCCGGGCAGGCTACTCGCCCGGGCTGATTGCTCTCGAACCGGGGACCGAGTACGTCTTCTCGATGTGGACGAAGACGCAGGGGCTGCAGGACGGAGGGGCGCTGGTCAGCCTCCACCCGCAGCCGGGCGGCGTGCCCGTGCCGGCGAGCGATGACTGGACGCTCACCGAGAGACGGTTCACGACCGACGACCAGACGCTCGCGACCGGCGTCTACCTGCTGAACTTCAGCGTCGGCATGGTGTGGTACGACGATGTGAAGCTCGTGAAGGCCGGCGACGACAGGAACTTGCTGCCCAACCCCAGCTTCGAGAACCCAGGCCCTCTTCCGGGAAGCCTCGCCGCGGGCTTCCCCTTCCAGTCGCTCCCCGCGTTCGCTGCGAACCCAGACGCGCAGGCGTTCCTGGCGAGCGTGCTCCAGGTCACCCGCTTTGGCGAAGGCCGCATCGCGTTACTCCGCTACGGTGGGGTGCCCCTCCACCAGATGATGACCCCCGGCCCAAGCGGCGACGTGCGAACCTGCCGGCTCGACTACGACTACTACCTTGCCCTGGCGGCGAGGCTCATCCTCTGGGGCGCCAGGAAGGAGCCCGAGGTGACTGTCTCCACCCCCGCCGGCGCCATGATCTCCGGTGATAGGGAGGAGTTGGCCGGGAACCCGCTGACCTTCAGCCTCCGCGTCACCTCCCCGGTGAGCGCGGCCCGGTTGGAGCTTGCGATACGAGGTCGGCCCAACCGAGTGTGGCACACCGCGAGCCAGACGAGGGGCCTGACACCGGGCGACAACGCGGCGAGCTTCCCGCTGCCCGCGCTCCCGCGGGGGTCGTACTTCGCTGACCTCTGGGTGAAGGCTGGCGAGGCGATCGTAACCTTCGGCTCGGTCGGGCTCTCGGTAACCTCGAAGCCGAGCATCCGCGAGCTGACCCTCTCGAAGGGTAGCGCCGCCCTGGGCGAGCCGCTGACCGGCCGCGCGGCGATCGAGAACGCGCCGGGAGATGCGGTGGTCCGCTTCCGGGCGCGCGACAACTACGGCCGCCTGGTGGCTCAGCAGGAGACGCCCGCGGGGACCGGGGAGGTCGCCTTCTCTCTGCCGATGCCCCCCTCGCTGACGATCGTGGGGCAGCTTGAGGCCGCTCTACTGCTCGGGAAGGACATCATCGACGTTCGGTCGGCCGACTACTCGATCAGCGACCTCCACCCCGACCGCGCGGACGCCGAGTACGTCATGTGGATCGGCTACCCCGGGGACTTCCTCGGGCCGCTGATGGCGGAGCAGTTCACGCGCCTCGGCGTCGACGCGCAGTATGGCGGCGGACCGGGCTACGCCCCATTCGCCAACCAGTGGTGGCTGCCGTACGCGACGCGGTTCATCGACAGCAAGACAGACTGGTACCAACCGCGGCCTACTCGCCAGAAGGACGACCTCGTCCGCGACCCGTGCCTCACCGACCCCGAGTACCGGGAGAAGGTGCGCGAGGACCTAACGAAGACCGCCGAGGCTGGGGCGAAGTACTCCACCTCCGAGTTCACCCTCGGCGACGAGAATCTCTTCGTTTCTGGTCCCTTCGACCTGTGCTTCTCCGACACGTGCGTAGCGGACTTCCGCCGGTGGGCACAAGAGACCTACGGCAGCCTGGACAAGCTGAACGCCGAGTGGAGCAGCAACTGCAAGGCGTGGGACGAGGTGCGCCCCTCGACCCTCGAGGAGTGCCGGAAGACGGGCAGCTTCGTGCCCTGGGTCGACCACCGGCTCCACATGGAGAGCGTGTGGGCGGGCATTCACGGCTTCAGCCGCGACGCGATCCGGAAGGTGGTCCCCGACGCGCGGGTGGGCTACGAGGGCTCCGACACGAGCATCTCCAGCTGGGCGGCGGCGGACTACTGGAAGCTCGCCGGGGCCATGAGCCTCAACAACATCTACTACCGCGACTTCCTCGCGCTCGTGTGGCACGACTTCGCGGCGCCGGGGATGCTTCTCGGGGAGGGCTGGTACGGCGGCTATGCGGGGTGTCGGAATGAGCCCTTCATGCGCTGGTTCCCGTGGCGCACGCTGTTCAAGGGCGCGAACAGCTTCTGGGTCTGGCAGGGGTACGGCGATGCCGGCTCGGTCATGGCCTTCGACCTCGCGCCCTACCCGTTCTTCAAGGCCGGCTGCGAGGAGGTCGCGGAGATCAAGTCCGGGCCCGGGAAGCTCCTGCTCACCTCGGAGCGTCAGCACGACGGAATCGCGCTGCTCTACTCCGCCTCGAGCGTCCATGTGGCGACCGGCACGCCCGGCTTCCCGGACATGGACGTCACGCTCGACACGATGGTCCGCCTGCTGCACGATGTGGGCCTCGAATGCCGCGTCGTCTCGTACGCGGACCTCGCGGCGGGGAAGGTCACCAGCGACCGGTTCAAGGTGCTGCTACTGCCCTGCGCGCAAGCGCTCTCATCGACGGAGGCAGACCAGATCCGGCGCTTCGCCCAGGGCGGTGGCGTTGTCATCGCCGATCTGCGGCCCGGCGTCACCGATGAGCACGGTAGGCCCTACCCGGCGCCGTGTCTCGACGACCTGTTCGGCGTGGCCCAGGCGGCGGCGTTCAAGCGGGGCGAGGGCGCGCTGGAGTTCACCACCAGGCTGCAGCAGGCGGTGTTCGATGCGTCTTTGTCGGTGAAGGCGGGTCGCGCACAGGCGCGCGTGGGCGAAGCTCCGGCGATGGTCGCGAATGAGACGGGCAAGGGGCGGACGGTGCTCCTCAACTTCTCGCTCAACGGCTATGCCTCCCTCCCACAGAAGCCGGGAGTCGACTTCGCGGGCTGGGAGGAGGGGCAGGGGTACCGCGATCTCGTCGCCAGGCTCCTCAGTGCCGCAGGCGTCAAGTCCGCTGTTGAGGTGAAGCCCGATCCTCGGCGCGTCGAGGTCTCCCGCTTCTGCAGCGGCGCCAACGAGTACATCGGGATCATCCAGGCCCTGCCGGTGGACACGTTGCAGTACACGAACCGGGCTGCCTCGCCACCCAAGCCCTGGCCCGCCACGATTCGCTTCAGCCGTCGCGCTCACGTCTACGATGTCCGTGCCGGCAAGTACCTCGGCGAAGCGGAGACGGTGAACACCGAGGTCACACCGGGGGTTGCGAAGCTCTACGCCTTGCTGCCCTACCAGGTGACTCAGGTGGGCGTCGCCGCTCCCAAGGAAGCGAAGCCTGGCGACGCCCTGGCCTGGCGGTCGAAGGTCCACGCTGGCGGCGCCGTGGGCCATCACGTGCTTCGCCTACGAGTCTTCGGCCCCGACGGCAAAGAGCGGCCGCACTGCGCGCAGAACCTCCTGGCGCGTGCCGGCGAGGCCAGCGGTGTGCTCCACTTCGCCCTCGACGATCCACCGGGCGCGTGGAAGCTGGTGGTCAGGGACGTGGCCACGGGTGTCTCGGGCACCGCGCAGGTCAAGCTGTCACCGGGGGGTCAACCATGAGGATGCGAACTGCCATCACAGGGCTGCTGCTGTCGAGCGTCTGCTTCGGCGCTGAGGCGCCTCCGCGCCCCTATCCCTGCTACCGGCCAAGCGTGGCGCCGGTCATCGACGGCGAGGTGGCCGGCGATCCGGCCTGGCAAGCGATCCCCTCAGTCACGGGATTCCGCGTGCTGGGCAACGGCTATACGGAGGCGAAGCAGACCACGGCGCAAGCGTGCTGGGACGACGAGGCGTTCTACGTCGCCATGGTCTGCGAGGAACCGGATGCGGCACAGCTCAAGCCCGTGACGAGGGACGGCGGCCCGACCTGGCTGGAGGACAGCGTCGAGATCTTCCTCCAGCCGAAACCGCCGGGCCAGGTCTACCAGTTCGGGGTGACGGCCGGGGGTGCCAAGGGGGGCTTCGAGGGCAACCCGGACATCTGGAGGTGCCAGGCCGCCGCGAAGACCGGTGCAGACTCCTACAGCCTCGAGCTGCGCATCCCGTTCGCGGTCATCTCCGGCCGGGCGGCCGCCGGCGACCGCTGGCTCGGCACCTTCTGCCGGAACATCTTCACGATCACGTCCGGCGGCGACAAGTTCACCAACTGGGCGCCGCTCCAAGCCCGCTTCCTCGAGCCGGAGCACTTCCTGCCGATCGTCCTGATGGCAGAGACGCCCGATGCCGCCTCCGCGGCGAAGATGACCGAGCAACTGAACGCGGCGTACCGGGCGACGCTGATCGCCCGGCTCCGTGCCGCGGCGGCTGCCGGCCGCAAGTACACCGGCGACCTGATCGGGGCCTCGAAGGACGCCCGCTTCGCCGACCAAACGCGTGACCTGCTCCGCCAGTGGCAGGAGATCGACCGCCTCAGCAGCCAGGCCCGAGAGGCCTCCCTCCCCGACATCCGCAGAGCCATCCGCACTGTGACCGCCCTCGCGAGGTCGTCGTACGAGGTGAAGTACGAGTACCTGATCACCAGGCTGCTGGATGGTGAGTGAGAGGGGCCGAGCTACCTCAGCCCCGCCGACCGGTACGCCTCGTAAGCGACCTCAACGGCCCGCCGGCCGTCGAACCGGTCGCCCTGTTCCGCCGGCGGGGCGGATGCGTCGCCCTTCACGGCGTAAGGCTGCCCAGATTATAGGTGAAGGTCGCGAACCACGACCAGCGTGTTACGTCGGTGAGGTTGGGCTGGTCATTGACGATGGGGGCCGCGTAGTTGAGCGAGCTGACCGGACCGCCGGCGATGCCGGCGGTGAAGACGAACCGTCGGTCGCCGCCGAAGAACAAGCTGGGGCCGGCCATGTACACGATGCGCTTGGCGTCGCTCGTGGCCAACCCGAAACTCGCGCCGAGCTTGACCTTCCAGTCCGTGTTGGGGTAGACGTGAAGGAGCACGACGGGCGCCGTGCGGAAGTCATCCTCCGCGTTCGTCAGCCGCACGGGCCAGGGCTTGGTGTCATCAGGGTCCGGGGTAGAGGGATCCGGGACCTGTTGAATGTGGTACTTGCGGTCCACGAGGCGAGTGATGACGAACCCGGTGCTGGCGTCGATCTCCCACCCGCCCGGACAAACCACCCGCACGGTGGCGGAATGCGCGCTGACGCCAGAGCCGGCCAGCTCGGTAGGTGTCAGCTTGACGACGTAGTCGATCTCCTTGTGCTCATCCGCCAGCCATAGCAGCGGGTCGGTGCAGAACTTCGCCTCGGAGATGAGCTTGTAAAGGGCCCCCGCCTTCTTGAACGCATCAACCAGTGCCTCCTTGTTCGCGACTATCTGATCGTGAAGACTCTTGGCGTTGTCGTATGCGGTCTTCGTCAGGTCCGACCACTTCTCGTCTCGCGGCGGCACCGCGCGCCACGCCGTGCCCTCCGAGTCGATGAGGGCCTGCCCTGCCTTAGTAATGTCCTCCGGCGAGGGGTCCGGCTGCGGTAGAGGACCAAGCGTGTTCGTGACGGCCGTTCGCGCTTGCGTCTTCAGCTTCCCGATGCCATCTGCGGAGGATGCCGCTTTGGTCATCCCCTTCAGTGTATCAGCCAGCTTCGCCGCCTCATTCACGGCGTCAGCCGCATCGACGTACTTCCTGATGAGGTCCTCCGGGGAGCCGGCCTCCGCGGAGCCCCTGGTTGATCCCTTGGCGGCGTCCACGGCGCTCTGGACCGGTGTAGGGACTCCGCCCGCTGCCTGCAGGAAGGCCTCTATGGCGTCCTCGTAGCCCGTCGTGATGGTCTTCTCCTCAGCCTTCACACCAACGGTGTACAGCAACGTGTTCGCCGCGACGCTGAAGTCGACCGAACGGTCCTTGTCGACTTTGACACGCATCCCGCCCACGCCCTCGTGGTCGTTGACGTACAAGCTGAACCCCTTCGTCTCGCCATAGCTAAGCTTGATCGATACGACCCCTGCGGACGAAGCTCGCTCCGCCGGGCCCGTCACAAGCAGCCCGCTGAGCACCAGAGCCCCCACCCCGCCGAAGGACGTCCATGCAGGACGTGCAGCGTTCCCCATGGGTCGACCCTCCTCTCCCGGATGTGGTACTGACGCAGAAGAACCGGTCGTCCGTCGTCCGTCGCAGTGACAACCCAATTCGCCACCAAGGCCAGCATATCCTGCTGATGGGCGTCGGATGTATCATGTATGGTGAGGGCGTCCACCCTACCGGGCAACCAGGGGAGGGACTGCGGCGATTGAGGGGACCCTTGTGGTGGACGCCGACCGGGGCCGGTCGGGAGCCCCGCTGGCAGCAGCTTCCGAGCTCCGGTCGAGCACAGGGCCAGGCCCGGCCCGTGCGGCAAGCAGGGCGCGGGCTACCTCAGCCCCGCCGACCGATACGCCTCGTAGATGACCTCCACCGCCCGCTGGCCGTCGAAGCCGGTGACTGAAAGCTCGCATTCGCCTCGAACCGCCGCGGCGAAGTGGCTGACCTCGCCAACGAAGCGGTCGCCCTCCTCCGGCAGCGGTGCGAAGCCCGTCATGCCCTCGATCTGGTAGCGGGACTGGAAGCCGTCCCAGTAATGGACGAACGCGACCCCCTTGGTGCCGTAGACCTCGACCACGTTGACCCCGCCGGGCAGCGTCCAGCTCGCCTCGATGATCCCGATCGCACCGGACTTGCTGACCAGCAGCATCGCCGCGGTGTCCTCCACGCCGGGGCGGATGCTGCTGCTGACCGTGACCCCCGCGCCCTCCACTCGGGCGACCTCGCCGGCGAGGAACCGGAACAGGTCCACGCTGTGGACGCTCGTGTCCATCAGGCACCCGCCGCCCGAGACCGCGGGGTTGGAAAACCACACATCCTCCACGCCCGCAAACGGTCCGGCGAACCGGTTGCGGAACATGCGGATCTCGCCCAGCGTGCCCTCGTCGATCAGCTCCCGCACGCGCGCGACCGGCGGGTGGAACCGGTGGCAGAAGGCGGTCATGAGCAGCTTGCCCGCGGCTTTCGCGGCCTGAACCATGGCGCGGGCTGAGTCCGGCTGGTCGGCAAGCGGCTTCTCGCAGAGGACGTGCTTTCCGGCGGCGAGGGCGGCCTCGACCGGGGTGCGGTGGTAGGCCGGCGGCGTGCAGACATCGACGGCGTCAACCTCGACGGCCTGGAGCATTTCGTCATGGTTCGCGAATGGTTCGGCCTCCAGCTCCTTCGCCATGGTCTTCGCGCGTTCGAGGTCGGTGTCGACCACGGCGACGATCGACGCGCCGGGCACCGAGGCCCAGGCCTTCTGGTGCGCGTGGCCGATGCCGCCGGCACCGATGAGAGCAAGACGAAGCGTCTTCGGTTTCATCGCGGATCCCCTTGTCGTGGGCGAATCGAATGGATGGACGCCCCAGGCCACCGGGCCTGGATGACCCCGCGTAGGTTGGATTGCCGCCCGCGCGGCACCTTCACGCAGGCGCGCGGACCTGCCCTGTCGAATGCTCGCGCTGTCATGCCTCGGTCAGGAAAGGAGCGCACCCATTGAGCAAGCTGCGGGTCGGGATCATCGGCACGGGCACGCGGAAGCGGCCGCCCGGTCGCCTGGGCTTCGCCATGGCTTACTCCCATGCCAACGCGTACCGGGAGCTGGACAATTGTGAGCTGGTGACCTGCGCGGACATCTCCGAGGGGAACGCGCGGGAGTTCGCGGACACATACAGCATCGGCAAGGTGTACACTGACTACCGAGAGATGCTGGCCGAGGAGGCGCTCGACGTGGTCAGCATCTGCACCTGGATGCACCTCCACGAGCCGATGACGCTGGATGCCTGTCGGGCCGGTGTGAAGGCCATCCACTGCGAGAAGCCGATGGCGGATACGTGGGGCGGATCGAGGCGCATGGCCGCCGCCGCACAGGAGGCGGGGGTGCAGCTCACCTTCAACCACCAGCGTCGGTACGGGGAGCCCTTCACGATGGCGAAGCAACTGCTCGACGACGGCGCGATCGGGCAGCTTCTGCGCCAGGAATGCGAGTGCGGGAACCTCTACGACTCTGGCACCCACTTCATCGACATGTTCAGCCTCTTCAACGGCGAGCAGAAGGCGAAGTGGGTCATCGCCCAGATCGACTACCGCACGGAGAGCCTCGTCTTCGGCGGCCACTGCGAGAACCAGCAGGTGGCCCTGACCGAGTACGAGGACGGCGTCTTCGGGCTGGTCATGACCGGTGCGGGCGACGCGAAGCCGGTGGGATGCATCAACAAGCTCATCGGCACGGACGGAGTCATCGAGGTGGGTGTCGCCGACGGCCCGCCCATCCGGTATCGCCCGGCCGGCGACAGGGGATGGACGGTGCCCGACACCGGGGGCGCGAGCATCCACGGCCCGCGGTTCATCGAGCGCGCCATCGCCGATGTCGTGGCGTGCCTGCTGGAGGGGCGGAAGTGTCAGCTTGATGCCGGCAACGCGCTCATCGCGACAGAGATCATCTTCGGCGCGTACGAGTCGAGCCGTCGAAGAGGGCGGGTGGACTTCCCGCTCGAGATCGAGGATAACCCGCTTGCGGCCATGGTCGAGAGCCGCGACCTCAAGCCCGCCCGGGCGAGTCAGTGAAGGGAGCGGCCATGAAGATCGTGCGTTTCGCCGACAACGCCCGCACGGCATACGGGGTGCTGACCGGCGACACCATCGAGGTCTCGGTGGGCGCGCCGTTCGATGGCGTTCGGCGCACCGGGCAGGCCGTGCCACTCGCCGACGTTCGACTGCTGGCGCCGGTTGAGCCGCCCAATGTCATCGCTCTGGGGCTGAACTACCGGCGGCACGCACAGGAGTCGAACATGCAGGTGCCGGGCCACCCGCAGATGTTCCTCAAGGCGACCACCTCGGTGATCGGTCCGGAGGATGCGATCGTCCTGCCGAGGATGGCGCCTGACGAGGTGGACTACGAGGCCGAGATCTGCATCGTGATGGGGAAGCCGGCGAGGAATGTCGCGGAGGCGGATGCGCTGGATTACGTACTCGGCTACACGTGCGGGAACGACATCTCCGCGCGCGACTGCCAGCTCAGGCTGGACGGCCAGTGGGCGCGCGGGAAGAGCTTCGACACCTTCTGCCCCCTCGGCCCGTGGATCGAGACGGACATCGACCCCGACGACGAGCCCATCGTCTCGCGGCTGAACGGGCAGGTCATGCAGCAGTCGAACACCTCGGACATGATCTTCGGCTGCCGCCGGCTCATCAGCTTCCTCAGCCAGGTGATGACCCTGTCGCCCGGCACGGTCATCATGACGGGGACGCCGGAGGGCGTCGGCTTTGCCCGCCAGCCGCCGGTCTTCCTGAAGCCGGGAGACACCATCGAGATCGAGATCGAGGGGATCGGTGTCCTGAGGAACCGCGTTGTCTCTGGGTGAAGGCGAACCCGACGAGTTCCGTGCCCGGAGGTGCTGCCGTGATGAGGCTGAGAGGGGCGTTGGCGATGGGGGTGCTGATCTGCTGCCTGTTGTCGCTGGCCGTCGCCGCAGATCCCCCCATCCGGTCCGACCGGCCAAACGAGATCGTGTTCCCGGGGCAGGACGCGAAGCTCGTACGCCTCGTGATCCGGACGACGGGCGATGGTTCGCAGCCGTGCATCGACGAGTTCGAGGTCTACGGTGCCGAGGGCGGTCCGAACCTCGCCCTGGCCGAGAAGGGCGCGAAGGCCTCAGCCTCGTCGTGCCTGGGCGGCTATGCGCAGCACGCGATCCCGAATCTCAACGACGGCCAGTACGGGAACGACCATAGCTGGATTCCGGCGACGAGCGGCGAGGAGTGGGCGCAGATCGAGTTGCCCACCGTCGCGAAGGTCGCGAAGATCGTCATCTCGCGCGACCGCAACCGCCAGTATGGCGACCGCATCCCCACCGAGTTCGACGTTCGCCTCTCCCTCGACGGCAAGGAGTGGACGACCGTTCGGCAGGTGAAGACGACGGCCGTCAACGGCGCGCTGCCTGGTGCCCAAACGGGGCCTGCGCCGCCGATCCCGAACCCTCCGCCCCCGCCCAAGGTGGGGGACGACGGCAAGCTCACCACGGCGCCCGCGCCGGCGGATGTGAAGGTGCCGGAGAAGGACGACCAGGGCTTGCCCAACCTGGCCCTCAACCCCCAAGCGAAGCCCGCGGCCTCGTCGGTCTACCTGGACGGGCAGCTCCCGATCCACCAGATCGCGCATCTCAACGATGGCCAGGCCGGGAACAGCCATAGCTGGATCAGCAAGGGTGAGCCCTCGTGGGCTGAGGTGGACCTGGGGGACGTCTACTGGGTCTACAAGGTCGCCTTCGGGAGCGACACCTCCGGCCAGTACGCGGACCGGGCCGCCACGGGCTTCACGATCCTCACGGCCGAGCAGTATGACGCGGACAGCAAGGCCGCCACCTGGAAGCCGGCCCTCAAGCAGGAGAGCGGCCCGCCGGCACACACGCGAACGGAGTACAAGTTCCGGCCGGTGCAGGCGCGCTGGGTACGCATTGCCATCGAGGCGGCAAACCAGACCGAGGTCCGCATCGACGAGATCGAGGTCTACGGACAGAAGGAGCCGATCCCGGCAGAGAAGGTAGGAGCGCTCACCCCCTCTTCCGCGCGCTCGGGTTCGTGGAACGAGGAGGCGCAGCTTCGCTACGCCTTCCTGGGCGAGGAGCATGCCTGGCTGAAGACCTATGGCCGCGCGGACCTCGACCCCTCGCTGGTTCCCTACAACGGACGCGTGCAGGAGTACCCGCGCCACGTCGCCGACGACCGTCTGCCGCTGCCCCCACTCACCTCGGCGCCGAAGCTGGACGGCAAGCTCGGCGACCCCTGCTGGGCCGAGGCGTCGCAGGGCGCGGTGCGTGTGGCGGACCCCTACGACTTCGACCGTGGCCCGCTGGTCGTGTACTCGGTGACGGCTGGCTGGCGGGAGGACAGCCTTCTCCTGGCCATCCGCACCGACCGGCTGCTGAGCAGTCACCTCGCGGTGGTCTCGGCCGGCGACTGGCAGGGGGGCGGCGTGGTTGCGATCACGGACCAGGGGCTGGTGTTCAACACCTACGTAGCCGAGAACGGGCAGGTGAAGCTCGACCAGTCCACGCCCGTCGAGGGGGCGTTTGACAAGTCGCTTACCCGCTTCGAGATGCGACTGGCCCTAAGCCTCTTCCCGGGCTGCCGCGAACGTGGGGTGCGCGTCGGGCTGGGCATGGGCGGACGCCACACCAGCTCCCTCGGCCGGCCGGTCACCTTCGCCTTCTCCTCCTGGTCGGTCGCGGAGGAGGGGTCCTGTGTCGAACGCATGTTTCACGTGAAACTTAGGGTTTTACCCGGAGGAAAGGCGACCCGAATCACCGGCGACGCGCCGAATCTTGAGAACGGGGTCACTCTCTCGCCAGGGGAGTCGAAGGCTCTGTCCATTCCAGCCCAGCGTGGCCCCCTCGGCCCCGAGTACAAGCTGACCCTGGACGATGACAGCGGCGAGAGCTATGTGCTCAACCTGTTCCGGTACGATCCGCTCGAGCGCACGCTGGCGCTGACCGGCGAGCTGGCGGGTCGCCTCGAGGCAAAGGGCCTGGATGTGTCCGCGGAGCGTGCGGAGTTCGCGAAGCTGAAGGAGCGACACGGGTCCCTCCTGGCTGCCCAGCTCGATCGACCTGCCGAGCGCAAGGCCTTCTTCGAGGCCCGGCTGGCGAAGCGCAGGCTCTTTCTCCGGGAGCCTGACCTCGCGCCGGTCGGGCGCCTCCTCTTCGTCAAGCGCCAGCCCTACCAGCCGTCACACATCTACACCGACTACACCGACGCGCCGTTCCGGCCTGGGGGCGGCGTGTGCCTGATCGACATCCCCAGGCGCGAGGGCCGGCTCGAACCGGGTCAGGCCCAGGTCACACAGCTCTTCGACGCCAAGGGCGGGATCGCGCGCGACCCGGTGGCCACGTTCGACCTCAGCCGTCTCTACTTCGGCTACCGGCCGACGGCGGACGGCTTCTACCACCTCATGTCGCTGAAGCCCGATGGGTCGGACCTGAAGCAACTGACCGACGGGCCGTTCCACGACTTCTACCCCTGCCCGCTGCCGGACGGCGACGTGGCCTTCATCTCCACCCGCTGCACGGCGCGGGTGTTCTGCTTCCGCGGCGGGTCGTCGGTGCTCTTCCGCATGAAGCCCGACGGCACGGGCATCCGGCCGCTGTCCTTCGCCAGCCTCAGTGAGTGGGCGCCCTCGGTCATGCGAGACGGCCGCCTCATCTGGACGCGCTGGGAGTACGTTGACAAGGGCGCCGACTTCTCACAGACCCTCTGGTCCGTCCGCCCCGACGGCACCGAGGCCGAGCTCGTCTTCGGCAACGACATCATCCAGCCGAACGGCTACGCCTGCGGGCGCGAGGTGCCGGGCACGGACGAGATCTCCTGCACGCTGGTCTCCCACTTCGGGGACATCAACGGGCCGATTGCGCTGCTCGACCTCGGCCAGGGCCGCTTCAACCCAAAGGCCATCAAGAGCCTCACGCCGGAGGTCCCCTGGCCCGGCATGTGGCCGGCGACCGAGTGCTTCCGCGACCCGGTGCCCCTCGCCCGCGACTACTTCCTCTGCTCCCACGCTCCGCGCGACCGCTTTGGGCTGTACGTCATCGACCGGTGTGGCAACCGCGAGGTGCTGTACCTGGATGAGACGGTCTCGAGCATGGCGCCGACACCCTTCCGGGCCACCTCGCCGCCGCCGGTGCTGGCGGACAAGATGAACCCGAAGGCGGAGACGGGGCAGGTGGTGATGCTCGACGTCTACCAGGGCATCGAGCCGACGGTGCCTCGCGGCAGCGTGAAGTACATCCGCGTGGTGGAAGAAGTCCGGCATGACATCGCCGAGCACCCGAACCGCGACCACGCCGACTTCATGAAGTGGTACGCGACCCCGGTGGACGTGGTGAGCAGCCCGTTCGGTTGGCCCAGTTACGTGGCGAAGGCGCCGCTGGGCATTGTGCCCGTGGAGCAGGATGGCTCGGCGAGCTTCGTCGTGCCCGCCGGCAAGCAGCTCTACTTCCAGGCGCTCGACCAGGACTACAACGAGCTGCAGCGGATGCGGAGCGTGCTGCAGATGCAGCCGGGCGAGGTCCGCACGTGCGTCGGCTGCCACGACTCGCGGAACACAGCGCCTCCGGGCCTCCAGCCGCTTGCGCTGCGGCACGAGCCGCGGCAGCTCGAGCCGCCCCCCTGGGGCCCTGGGCCCTTCTCCTACGAGAAGGTGGTGCAGCCGGTGCTCGACGCGAAGTGCGTCTCCTGCCATGACGCCCGCCCCGAGGCCAAGCTGAACCTGATGGGCACGCTCGACCTCAACCGGGTGCCGGCGTCGTATCGGGCGCTCGTCTCCGGGGGTTGGGTGCACTTGGTGGATTGCGGGTGGAACTCCGCCGGTTGCGAGAAGCGCGAGCCACTGACCTTCGGTACCGTCAAGAGCCGGCTGTGGACGGTGCTCAACGGCGGGCACTACGGGGTGAAGCTCACGGACGAGGAGATGCAGCGGATCAAGTGCTGGACGGACCTCAACTGCCCGCTCTGGCCGGACTACATCGAGCGCAGCCAGCGGCCTGGCCCGCCGCAGCAGGTCACGGCACGGCCATAGCCACGAAGAACGGCTGTGACGGAGGGGAAGCGCGCCCATGCCGCGGGCGCGCTTCCCCTCCGTCACGGGCGTCGCCGTTGCCGTTCTTCGTGGTTCAAGCCGTTGTCGTGTCCACCCGAACCAACTCGGCTTCCGCTTCTCTCGTCCACGTGTCGCCCGGCCCGAGCTTCGCCGCCACCTCCGGCAGCACGTCCTTCAGCTTCTCGAGCGGCGTCAGCGGGAGGTCGGCTATCTGCGGATAGACGACGATCTTGCCCGCGAACGCTCCCGACTTCACCGCCTCCAGGCCCTCGTGGGCTGCGACCATCCCGCCGATGGCTGCCACCGATCGGTTGGGTGATAGCTCGCCGCGTTCGGTCTTGTGCAGTGTGAACTCGAGGTCCGAGATCGCCGACCCCGAGGTGCCGGTCATGCGCGCCCGCTTGGTGAAGACGGGCGTGAGGTCGAGGTTGGCGATCGTGCCGCGTCCCACGCCCGCGAAGATGCTGAGCACGCCCTCGGGGCCGATGTGGTCCATTGCACCGCCGATGAGCGCCGGCACGGGCGCCAGGCAGACGATGTCATCGAAGCCTTCGGGCGCGACCTCGCGCAGCTTCGCCTCGAACCGCTCGGGCGATAGGTCCTTCGGGTTGATGCACTCGAGTCTGCTGCCGGTCTGGGTGGCAGCGGCGCCGTAGCGCTCGGGCAGTGTCGCGAGTCGCGCCGAGTCGACATCGGTGGCGACGATGAGGGCCGGCCCCTTCGCCTCCTCGCACGCGCGCTGGACGTGCATCTGGCCCATCGGTCCCCCGGCGCCGATGAACCACGCCTTGCCTCCCGGCTTGATGTCCGACTTGCGGCTCGCGTAGCCCTCGGAGATATCAGGGCCTGCTCCGCCCAGGTAGTGCGTGTCGTCGTAGTGGATGCGGCCCACGTCGATGTCGACCTTGCGCGGCAAGGGCGTCGTGCGAATGATGCAGAGCACGCCACCCTTGGCCAGCGCCTTGCCGCAGGCCTCGATGGCCTCGGGGTCGAAGTCGCCGATCAGGATCATGTCGTCGAACTGCTCGCCCGACCCGGCGGCGCACATCGGGCAGGCGACCTCCTCGATGGTCTCGGCTGCGGCCTCGAGGGGGGTCCGCAGGTCCGCCGGCACCAGCCTGGTTACGACCGCGTGTCTCGGCCAGGGGCCCCCGCCGATGCGACCCCAGGTGAGGCCAGCCGCATCTGTGCCGGGGGCAACCGCGACGAACGCCCGCCCGCCTGGCGCAAGGGTCCTCCGGTGGGAGGCCCGGTAGGAGCGCTCGACGCACGCCCACGGCTCCGACAGCGCCGCTTCGGCGTAGCCGGTATCCGGCTTCACCCGGATGAGGTACGTGCCCTCGTCGCCCTCCAGAATCTCCTTCCCGATGACCACGAACTGCTCCAGAGCGCCCGGGAGCGCGTAGCCGAACGCGAGCCCCTGCCCCTGGTAGAAGATGTCGGCCTGAACGACGAAGCGGTCGCCGACTTGGTACTCGCCCCTCCGCTCCTCGCCAGCCTCCACAACCGTCAGCGCCACCTCGTGCCCCATGATGACCGGGTTCCTCGTCAGGTCCCGGCCCGCGATGCGCGGGTGTTCCGAGCCCAGCGTCAGGATCTTGATGTCCGAGAAGCAGAGGCCCGCCGCGTCGATGCGGCAGAGCAACTCCCGCGGGCCGGGTCGAGCCACGGGGATGGTGGTGGGGTGACCGTCACGCCCGAAGTTCTCCAGTCCTGTGCCCGTTAGCTCCCATGCGAGCTGCGTGGCGGGGACCGGCGTCTGTCCCTTCCGGTAGGTGTCAAGGTCGACCATGGCTTCCTTCCTGTCGGCGACCGGCTGTTCCGGGCCAGGCATGTCCGACCGGCGCGACCGGCCTCCGTGGACCGCGAGCGGCCTCGGCGCGGCTGGATACGAACGCGAGATGCCCGTCCGACGCGGGACGTGAGCCGTTGGGAGGGGCCGAATAGCCCCGCAGGGCTATCCGGCCCTAGACGCCGCAACGGCAGGCGGGCCGGATACTCGGCACAAACGACGCGCCTCGTATTCGGCCCCTCCGCGCGACACGCCACGCGATTCGGGATCGCGGACTCCCGTCTAGCGGGACGGCGGTCGCCCGTAGACTCCGCTGTTGATGTTCTTGCCCTGCAGGATCGCCTGCTGCTCGCCGGGCGAGCAGAGGGGCCACTCGGGATGCATCGCAGGGCGATAGACGGGACCGGGCACGGGATGGTTGTTGAGCCGGAGATGATAAGCCACATTCGGGTGCACCGTCTCAACGGTCTCTACCCCCTCCTGTGTGCGCACCCTCTCCGGCCCTCCGGGCCCGAGCACGAACCCATGTGCGACCTTCCACTTCCTCCTCTGCCAGAACTCAACCGCCTTGTCCGCCTCCTGGGGCTTCCCCGCACGTTTCTTGCCCACGGCCTCGAAAGCGGCCACGCGGTCTGCGTCTGTCGCTCCGCTGGCACGTGGTAGGAGCGTGAGCACTGCCATCATGATGGGGCCCGCCGACCCATCTCGCTGCCCGGTGAACCAGCAGAGCTGGGTAACGGCGTCCAGGTGCTGTGCCTTCTCGACCTCGGTTCCTGTGGGTACGCGCATGCCCTCGCCTCCTTGTGTGTCTCCTCGGCCGCCATCGGCCTACCGGGCGGCGCCGCCCTCGATCAGCCTCTGGCGGTACTTCTCGTCGGGCCGCGTGTGGATGCGGGCGACATCGCTCTCGGACAGGAACCGCGGGCCGCCGAATTGGGCGGTGCCGAGGAGGACCCGAGCCGCCTTGTCCGACATGGCCGTGATGCTCTCCACCTGCTGGGGCGACTCCCCGAGGGCGATCAGGCCGTGGTTCTGCATGAGAACCTGGCGCGGGCGCTCGCCATGGCGCTCAACATGGGCGCGCACCGCGTCCCGCACCGCGCGGGCGAGGGGCAGGCCCGGGTCCGTGTAGGGCACCCAGACGGGCGCCACGCCGCACGACACGATCTCGTCGGGGAACAGCCGGCCGGCTATCGCTTGCTCGGCGTTCTGGGAGCACAGGATCGCGTTGACCGAGACCGGGTGGGTGTGGGCGACGAAGCGGACATCAGGCAGCTCCAACAGCAAGGCGTGCAGAACGGTTTCCACCGACGGCCTGAGCAGCGTCCCGTGTACGCAGGAGCTGTCGAGTCGCTCCTTGACCTGCTCGTCCGTGAGGTCTTCGTCGAGCATGTCCAGCACGCAGCGGAGGTAGACGCTGCAGAAGCCCTCGGGCCCGATCGTCTCCAGCTCCATCCCGCTGGCCTTGACGTGGAAGCTCTCATCGTCGGTCTTCGCGGCGGTGTTCCCCTCACCGAGGATGACGTAGCGCCGGGCCGGATCGCCGAGACGACGGGACATCTTGACCAGTTGGTCCAGGATGCGGTCGGACATGTGGCTTGCCTCGATCTGCGTATGGTGAGAGCGCAACCGCCAGATGGAGGTCCGCGATTCCCCGCGACGCAGTCGCCGCGTAGGGGCGCGATTCATCGCGCCCGATCATGTGGGGGCGCCATTCATGGCGCCCAGCGTTCGGCGTCGCAGACTTCCGTCTTGGGGGCCTCCGGAAGTCGCCCTTCGCTCCAGCCGGGCCCAAGTCCTTTCCGCACGCACCCGCGGGAGGCCTTCTCCCTGGGGACGTCGAATCATCATACGAAGCACTCGGGAGACCACCCATGAACGCAATCGCCCTGCTCGTCCTTGTCCTTGGCGCGGCGGCGCCGGGCCAGGACGACAAGCCCCTCGCCGAAGGCAACCCGCCGTTGACGCAGCCCATCGTGGACACCTGGTGTCGGCTGGTCGAGTTCGCCTTCGACGCCTCGCTCTCCGCTGAGCAGAAGCAGTTGCTGCAGAAGCAGCTCGTCGCCCGCTGGCCCGAGGCGGACAACCGCGCGCGGGACGAGGTGCTCCGAGCGCCGGCGGCGTGGGAGCAAGTCTCCGGGGCGACCGGGCCGCGACGGGTGCTGATGCAGCTTGAGCTGCGGGAGGCGATGCTCGCCGCGGCCGAGGCCGACAAGACCGACCCCGCCAACAAACTGCTGCTGGAAGTGCGGGACACGAGAAACCCGGTGCTGGCCGACGGCGATCCGCCGCTGCGCCGCACCTCGGCCCAGGCGCTGGGGTCGCTGCTCGGGTGGCTGACCTCTCGCGCGCTGGGGCAGGACGTGCAACTGACGGAGGCCCAAAGGAGCGGCCTGGTTGCTGCGCTCGTCGAGGAGTACCCGGACGCGGCTCCTGGCGATCGCACGCTGCTTGCGGGGATGGAGGCGGTCGTGGCCTGGCTGCAGCTCGAGTGGGACCAGGCAAGCCCCGAGGCCCGGGCGCGGTTCAGCAGCAACGTGGCCGACCAGCTCGGAGTCGCCCGGTCGTTCCTGCCCGCTCCGTACGCCGGCGAGGTCGACACGTGGCGGCAGCCCGATGGCGTGTTCGAAGTGTCCTACCCGAGGGACTGGCCGGCCCGGTACGCCGCACTGGCGGCGCCGCTGTCGCTGGCCGACTGGGCCCTGGGCGACGTCACGGTTTTGGGTGAGGCGCCCGGCGAGGCGCTCAACCTCGCGGCGCTGCCGACGGCGGGCGCGCTCCTGATGGTCGCCGCCTTGCCCGAGCCGGTGCGCCAGGGGAAGACGCCCCTGGGGGAGGGCGTGGTCGCTCTCAGCGGCCAACTGCTCAGCCAGACGGGTCAGGCGGAGCCGGTCGCCCAGAGCGCGGCGGGGGCCAACTCCGTGCTGCTGGCCTGGCGGCACACCGACCAGACCGGCATATACAGCGTGTGGGTGAGCGCGGTGGTGCTGCCCGACGACCCCGGCTCGGCGGTGGTCATCCTGACCCGGGCTCCCGTCGATGCTGCCGCGCAGTACGAGCCCGCCTTCTCGCGCATCATCCACAGCCTGCGCCTCGGGCCCAAGGCGGAGCAGGCCCCCGTGGCCGAGACGGCCGACCCCGCGCAGGTTGCGCGCGACCTGCTGTCGCGCCCGCTGGGGGAGCAGATGAACCTGGTGGAGGGGCTGTCGAAGGGGATCAAGTAGGCAACACGGCCAGGGTGCAGCCGCAGATCGTAGGTAGCCTGGGCCGCGTGGGTCGGTCGCTCCGCGACCGACACCGCCGTTTGGCCTTGTCGGTCGGAGCGACCGACCTACGCGACCGAGTTCGCTCACCTACCCACAGGAAAAAGCTGCACCCCACGGCCACGTCCTAGCCCCGGAAGAAGAGCCCCGAGAAAGCCACGTAGCACGCGATCAACCCCACCGCCCCGAGCCCATACCACAGCGCCAGGTTCCGATACCACGGCGTCCCCAGGTTGCGGAAGAACTGCGTTGAGCGCCAGTCCACGCAGAGGTCCGGCGTGACGTTCTCCGGGCGCGGCGGCGCGGTCAGCAGGCTGACGATGATCTGGAACGGGACGCACAGCGCCCAGACCATGGAGGCGCGGAGGGTGAAGGCGACGGGGACATGGATCAGCTTGAACACCACGTACTGGAGCAGGAGGCTGACGGCGATCCCGAAGACGACCGTCGCCGCCGCGGCCTTGCCCGTGGCGCGCTTCCAGAGGATGCCGATGACGAAGATCGCCGCGAAGGGCGGCGCGAAGTGGGCGTACAGGTCCTGGATGTAGACGAACACGCCCTTCTTCAGTAGCTCGATGAAGGGGGCGATGACCATCGCGAGCAGGAGGACGACGATCGAGATCCAGACGCCCATGCGGGCCAGGCTCTTCTCGGCAGCGTCGGGGCGGATGAACTTCCGGTAGATGTCGAGGGTGATGACCGTGGAGGTGGAGTTCAGCACCGAGTCGATGGTCGACTGGATCGCGCCGAACAGCGCCGCGAGCAGCAGGCCCTTGAGGCCCAGGTGCACGAGCCGGGTGACCAGGAGCGGGTAGGTGCGGTCGGCGGCCGTCTGGTCCGTCACCGTGGGGTCCATCGCGAAGTAGATGAGACCCGGGATGACGATCATCAGCGGCAGGATGATCTTCAGGAACATCGCGAGCACGATGCCCATGCGCGCGTGCCAGTCATCCTTCGCCGCCAGCACCCGCTGCACCATGAACTGGTTGATGCAGTTGTACCAGATGCTCACCGAGACCCACTGGACGAAGACGGTGATCCACGGGAGGAGCGGGTGGTTCATCGGCTGGAAGACGTTGAGGCGGTCGTACTGGGCGCCGCCGAGGAAGCGTTCACCCGCGGCGTTGATCGCCGCCGCCCATTGGGGGCCGTCACCCATGTTCCGGGCGACCATCGCGTGCCACCCCGCGACGAGCCCATGGCCCTGCCCGAGGTAGCCCAGGCCGAGCCAGGTCACCATGATGCCGCCGATGACCATGACGATGGTCTGGAACAGCTCCGTCCAGGCGACCGACCGCAAGCCCCCATAGATCGCGTAGCAGCCGCCGGTGACGGCGATGATGACGACCCCGAACCAGATCGGCCAGCCGAACATCGCCTGCAAGCCAACGGCGGCCGCGTAGAGGATCGCGGCCAGGAACGCGGTCACATTGGCGACCACCGTGAGGACCGCGAACAGCAACCGGCAGGTGGCGTTGTAGCGCCGCTCGAGGAACTCCGGCGCGGTGAACACACGGCTGGCGAGCAGGAACGGGATGAAGAACCAGATCAGCACCGAGAAGGCGAAGATGTTGCCCCATTCCCACTGGGCGACGCAGATGCCATAGGTGTACGCCGCGCCGACCATCCCGATGAAGTGCTCGGTCGAGATGTTCGAGGCGATGAACGAGGTCCCCACCACATACCACGGCAGCGTCCGCCCAGCGAGGAAGTACTCCTCCGTCGTATCGCGCGCCTTGCGCCCAATCCACAACCCCATCCCAATCAGGATGACGAAGTACGCACCGAAGACGACCAGGTCGATAGGGGAGAGGTTGTGCATGGGCCGGGAGTTCGTGCGGCGGGGGAATGGGTCCTGCAAGGGTGAGGTCGCTGGGGGACGATAGGGGGAGGCGACACGCTACTGGATCGGCCAGCCTCCGTGGGCGTCGATCACCTCGTCGATCTCGCGCATGAGGCGGATGGTCTCGGCGAGGGCGACGATGATACGCTCGTAGTGAGTGAGGTCGTCGCTCGACAGGTTGCGTCCTCGGCGGTCCTTCAGCCACCTCTCGCAGACTTGGTAGCCGCCGACGCGGAACGCCCACACCTCGGGCGGAACGCCCTCGAAGTACTGGCCCCGCTTGCCCGCCCTCTTGTTCTCTCTGGTGAGGTAGACGCGACCGCGTTCGAGCGGGTGGTTGGTGGCGGGGTCGCGTTCGCCGGGCGCCAGGTAGCGGGGATGCCCTTTCTCGACGAGGTTCATACCGGGCACGGGGTAGTTGGTGATCGGCTGCCGCAGCGCGGGTGACTCCATCAGGTGTAGCGCGACGAGTTCCGCTCCCTTGCGACACAGCGCGCGAAAGAGGTCGAGGTTGGTGGTGAGCGGGATGCGCGGGAAGTCCCTCTTGAGGAACTTGGCATAGCGCGAGCGATAGGTGGGCGAGTAGAGAACGGCGTAGATGTAGTGAAAGACATCCTCCGGGCCGAAGGTGCGTTCGAGGTCTCCCGTGCCGTCGGGGAGGAAGGTGAGGCCGAGGCGTTGCGGGAGGTCTGCGACCAGGGCGGGGGCGAGGTTCGGGCGGCGCTCGCCGGCGGGATAGAGGCCGCTGGCGATCTCCTGCTCTGAGGGATAGAGGTAGAGGGGGAAGAACAGCGTGCCATCGTACACGGCGGCGATCTTGTGCTGGCCGCAGACCATGTTGGTCGCCAGCGTGGCGAATGGCTCCTGGGTCTGGCGGGTCGTCAAGAGCGAGACGTTGGGCTCGCGCATGTGCCGGTTGGCTGTGGGGCGGGGTCGGTCAATGAGCGCGTGGGACCAGTAGAGGAACCTAACGTCGAATGGGCGGTAGAGGCACCGAATGGCGGGGGAACGCCAGTCTGGGCACGTCCTAAGCTCGCGCTGAGCGTGGGCGGCCCTCTCGCGGGCCATGCCGTGGTGCATGCGGTGCAGAGCTTCGGGGGAAGCGTCCCTGAAGCCGCGGATCCTGTCGAGTAGTGTGGGGAGGTCGAAGTCGATGACGAAGGCATCCCGGTGCGTGTTGAGGGCCATGCTGTGGAAGGGCATCAACTCAGTGACCCCGGGCTGCGCATGGTATTCGGCGCTGACCTCGTCGGGCGCTGGGATGAAGAGGTAGGACGGAGGGGAGGGCGTGAGCTGCTCCCAGCCAGTCGCTTGAAGGCCAGACTCATGCAGCCACGCGTACTTGGCCTCCCTGAGCTCCCAGAGTTCAGCATGGTGGACTGCGGCGGGCGGCTGCTTCCGGGGGTCCCTCACTAGGACGCCGATGGCCACGCCCTGCTGGATCTCGAACACGTTCTGGTCGCGTACGCCGTGGGGGGGCTGCTCCCTCTTCCTGGTGCTACCGTGGAGGTCCAGGACGTAGATGTCGGTGAATGCGCTCATGAGCTGCTGGCGCATGCCCCGGAAGGTGGGGTTGTCCAGGTAGCCGTGGTTGGTGATGAAGGCCAGAATGCCGGCACCGGTCCTCTCAATGCGCCACTGGGCGAAGCGGATGAACTTGACGTAGTCGTCCTGCAGCCACTTGGGGTTCCGCTCCCCCAGGGGTTTCCCGTCGACCTCGTAGTAGCTGGGCACCCTTGTTCCGTCAGGGAGCCGACCTCTAAGGAGGCCGCGTATCCACTTCCCCTTATTCGCCGAGTGGCCCGAGTACGGGGGATTCCCCAGCACGACCATGATAGGCAGGTCGCGCTTGATCTTCGAGGCTTCATTGGCTTCGTCTGAGATCCAGCGGCCGAAGAGGACCTCTGACCTCCTTGCGGCCTCTTCGAGGGTGTTGGTGAGGTAGACGCCGAGGCGGTCGTCCTCGCCGAAGTCGTAGGCCCAGTCGGTCCGCTGGTGCTCGGGGAGGTCCTGAGCGGCGAGCTGCATGCCGAGCTTGAAGTGGGCGACGGCGTAGGGGGCCATGAGAAGCTCGAAGCCGAAGAGGCGCGGCAGCAAGTGCTCGCGGACGTAGCTCGACCACCTCCCGGCGTTGCCCTCCTCCATGAAGCGTTCCCGGATGAGGTCGATGATGGCGTAGAGGAAGGTGGCGGTGCCACAGGCCGGATCGAGGATGAGGACGCGGTGACTGGGCGGCGGAACGGCCCCAGCCGTGGACGGCTGGGCCACGGGGGGGAGGAGGGAGGAGTCGGCGAGGCCATCGGGGCAGCCGAAGCGCTCCTTGAGGAGGTAGTCTACGGAGCGCACGATGTACGAGACGACCGGCTCCGGGGTGAAGTAGACTCCCCGGATCTTGCGCTCCTTGGGGTTGTACTGCTTGAGGAACGTCTCGTAGAAGTGAACGATCGGGTCCTCGCGGCGCGTCTGCTGGCCGAAGTCGGCCAGGACGGACTCCATGTCGGTGTCGGCGAGTAGCTGTGCGAGGTCATCGACAATGCCGGCGAACGGCTCGTCCTCAAGCTCCGGGCCGGTGATGGTCGTGAAGAGCTTGCGGAGGAAGGGGTTGGTCTTAGGAATCTCACGCGCGGCGTTCTGGCGGCGGAAGGGCGCGAGGCTGCGGTGATTGCACCGCGCCGCGAAGAGCCCGTAGGCCAGCGTCTGTGCGAACATGTCAGCGAAGTCCGAGACCGACAGGTCCGGGATGAGGACCTCGGCGAAGGCCTGGCGGAGGTCGCACAGGGTGGCGGAGGCGGCTTTGGTGTCGAACGCCCGCACGACGATGTCACGGATCAGGTGCGTCAGGCGGGCCATGCGCTGGGCAAGCTCACGCGGGCGCTGGATCGGCTCAGCCTGGTGGGCCAGGAAGTCGCGGAGAAGGGCGGCGACCTCCTCGGCGCCGCCCTTGACCGGCAGCAAGCGGCCCGAGGCGTCCTTCGAGGCAAGGCGGGCCGAGAGGCGCTGTTGGCCGTCCACGTACCAGCGGAACTCAAGATAGTCGGTGAGGATGAGGTTGCGGAGGGCCGGCAGATAGCGGCAGAGCTGCTCGCTGCGCTCGGCCTCGTCGAGGGATGCGCCGATGTCCTTGGTCTCAATGTAGCCGATGGTCAGCGGGCCGTGCGGCGTGTTCTGGGAGACCTGGAAGTCGGGCGCGCCGCAGGCAACGCGCTTGGGCTCGTTGGTGGCGGTGAAGCCCGGCGGACCGATGTCCTCGACGAGCCGCTTGAGGTACGGCCGATAGGTCTCCTCGGTGGCAATGCCGCGTTCGATGTCCGCCTGGATGCTCGACTTGTAGGTGGTCAGCGGCGAGACAGGCAAGGCAGTGTCCTCCGGTCGGCGGGGCCACAACGACAAGGCTATTCGGTAGTGGGGCGGTGGTTTCCTGCTGCCATCGACGCTGGCCGGCGGCCCCCAGAACGCAGCGACCCCCACCCTCTTCGAGGGCGGGGGTCGTTGGTTACGGTTCGTGGGTGAAGGCTACTTCACCACGACATTGGCGGCGCGGGGGCCTTTGCGGTCCGGTACGATATCGAACTCGACCTCGGCGCCCTCCTGGAGACTGCGGTATCCCTCGCCTGCGAGCGCGGAGAAGTGCACGAACACATCCTCGCTGCCCTCAGACTCGATGAAACCGAATCCCTTGGAGTCGTTGAACCACTTGACTTTGCCAGTCGGCATAAGGGCGAACCTCCTTTCCCAGCATTCGCTAGTGACTCGCCTGCAGCGTAACCTGGGAAAGTCGGTCTGCCCAGCAAGCATCTCTCTAGCTCTCTCACGAAACCGGGGCCGTAGCTGACGGCCCCAGCGAGGGAGACCATACTCGATCGGCCCCAATCTGTCAAGGGATTTCTTCCGCTTTCCACCACATGTCGGCGGCGGACATGGTTGACAGAAGGCCGTGGGCTGGGGACAATGGGTGCGGAGGCATGTTTCACGTGAAACAACGTAGCACCTGGCGGTTGGTTGCGCTGGTCATCTTCCCGCTGGTCGTTGTGAGCCCTGTCTGGGCGGCGGTGTCGGATGGGGTGCGTTGGGACTGGCACTTTCGCGAGTCGCTGGTGGCGATTCGGGACTGGGAGACGGTCCTCGCTGCGTGGGAGAAGGGCGTGCCGGAAGGCGAGCGCACGCCGGTGCTGCCAGTGCCGACCGACGGGAGCCAGGTGGACTGGCCGAATCCGATCCCGGAAGCCCTGATTCCGTCGGAGGATCGAGAGTTGAGGGTGCGGGCGCGGTTGGTGGGGGGGAAGGCGGAGGTAGAGGGGGCCCAAGGTGGGGGGAAGGCGGCGGTTGCGCCGGGGGAGGTGGTGGCGGGGTATCACCACCCGGGTGGGGGCGGGAAGGACCGGTGGTATCATGCGTACTTCCGGCTGTTTGACGGCCTGTGCGCCTTCCGGCCGCAGCCCGCGCCGTTCGCCCTGTCGCTCGGCGCGCCGCTGGACCTGAGGCGCGGCGCGAATCAGGTGGCGGTCGGGCTCCGCAACGCCACCCAGCGACCGCTATCGCTGACGGTCGAGCTGATCCACCAATCGCCCAGGGAGCAGCGTTCGTGCGGCGAGCGAACGGTCCTGCTGGCCCCCAGCGCGGCGGACAGCGCGCGGTTCGTGGTGGACCTGGACCGCCCGGGAGGGGGGCTGCTCATCCTCAAGGTGAAGGCGGGAGGGAGCAGTTACTGGGTGCCGGTTCTCACACATGTCGAGGACGTGGGGGCGGTTCTGAAGAGTGTGGAGGAGATCCTGGCGGATGCGCCGGACGAGGAGGGGGCGGGGCAACTCGCGGGTCTACGGCGGCGGGCCGAGAGCGCCTCGGGCGGGGAGTGGCGTTCTGTCTTTGAAGAGGCGAGCGCGCTGAGGGATGGGCTGCTGCTCAAGCGGCTGCCGTTCGACACACTGATCTTCAGCAAGCGGAAGCCCTTCGATTCCGAGCAGCCATTCATGGATGCGCATCACCTACGGAACCGGCCGGGCGGGGGCATCTACCGCCTGTCGCCGGTGAGGCCGGATGGCGAGGTAACGCCGATCGTCGACTCGCTCGGGGAGGGCATCTACCGCGACCTGTGCCTGAGCTGGGATGCCCACAGACTGCTGTTCTCGTTTGGGAACGGGAACGATCAATGGGACGGCGGGCAGAGCTACCACATCTACGAGGTCAACGTTGACGGCACGGGGCTCAGGCAACTGACCTTCGGCACGCACAACGACTGCGAGCCGTTCCACCTGCCGAACGGGCAGATCGGGTTCACCTCCGACCGGTCGGAGCGTTTCGTGATGTGCGGCGGCGATCGGCACGCGCCGAACCTATTCGTCATGGAGGGCGACGGGGCGGGTGTCCGGCAGCTCAGCTTCAATATGTTCAACGACTTCAACCCGGCGGTGCTGCCCGATGGGCGGATCATCTACGGCCGGTGGGAGTACAACGAGCGGTCGGTTACCTCGCTCCACAACCCGTTCACCATCAACCCCGACGGCACCATGATGGCGCCGTACTACGGGAACGCGACCATCCGCCCGAATGTGGTGATGTTCACCCGGCCAGTGCCGGGCACTCACAAGGCGATGGCGCTCTTCACGGCCCACCACGGGCAGACGCATGGGCCGGTCGCGGTCATCGACCAGCGGCGCGGAGTGGATGGGGGCGAGTCGCTGAGGGTGCTCACGCCCAACGTGCCGACGACGGGAGAGCACGCGGAGGATAGCCGGTACGGGTGGTACAGCGATCCGTGGCCGCTGTCGGAGACGCTGTATCTGTGCTCCTACACACCGACCGTCGTGCCGTGGCTCGAGCGGAGCTGGGGCGTCTATGTGGGCGATGAGCACGGCGATCTGGCGCTGGTGTACCGAGACCCGACGATCTCCTGCGCGGAGCCCGTGCCCCTGGCGCCGCGCCCGAAGCCGCCGGCGATGGTCAGCGCGACCCGCGACACCGACGCGCAGGATGCGGAGGCGGTCCTGCTCCTGCTCGATGCGACCATCGGCCTGCCCGGCGTGGAGCCCGGGACGGCGAAGTACCTGCGCGTTGTGGAGGATGTGCCGCGGGTGAGCGTGCACCACGGAGGGGTCGTGACGACCTCCGGGACGTCCATCTACACGATCAAGCGGATGCTGGGCACGGTGCCCGTCGAGCCGGATGGGTCGGCCTACTTCACGGTGCCGGCGAATCGGAACGTGTACTTCGAGGTGCTCGATGGCGAGCAGTGCGAGATCCAGCGCATGAGGAGCGTTATCTGCCTGAAGCCCAGGGAGCATCAGACGTGCATCGGGTGCCACGAGCCCCGGACCACGGCACCGCCGAACCTGACTTCGCTTGCGCTGCGCCGCCCGCCGAGCGTGCCGTCGCCACCGCCGTGGGGCACGGCGACGCTGAGCTTCCTCCGCGACGTGCAGCCGGTGCTCAACGCAGAGTGCGTGGGCTGCCACGCCTTCGACCGGGCGGCCAACAAGGTGATCCTCACCGACGATCTGACCGACCAGTTCACGGTCGCGTACCAGGAGCTGCTGCCCTACCTGGCGGTGGCGAACGCGATGCGCTGGGACAACCCGGACGATGTGCTGGCGAGGCCGCCGTACACCTACGGGTCGAGGGTGTCGCCGCTGATGAAGCTGCTGGCGAGCGGACATCACGGCGTGGAGCTGGGCGCAGAGGAGCGGCTACGCCTGGTGAACTGGATCGACGCGAACGGCGTGTACTACGACACCTATGAGACGTCACACTGGCCGAACCGGCACATCTTCAGCGAGGCGACGCAGAAGGCCGTCGGGGACGTCTACGGGCGGCGCTGCGCGGACTGCCACGGCGAGGATGACGGGCAGCAGGGGACGTGGTGGTTGAGCCTCAGCCGGCGCGACGCCACGCACAGCCGGATGCTCCAGGCGCCTCTCGCGCGGGAGGTGGGCGGTTGGGGGCGGTGCGAGGGGACTGTCTTCGCGAACACTAGCGACGCGGACTACCAGGTGCTGCTCGGCGCGCTGACTCGATTGCGGGACGAGCTAGCGGAGCACCCGCGGGAGGACCTGCTCTCGATCCGCGGCACTGAGGTCGAGCGGCAGGTGGTGACGCTACCGCCTCCACCGCCGAGCCGGCCGATGGAGGTCGAGGTGCTGGAGGGCGACTGGGTGTACCTGAGCGACCTGAGGTGGGAGTCGGCGAAGGCGGGCTGGAGCCCGAACGGGGATCTGCTACCGCGCCTCAACCATAGCATCGAGGGGCGGCCGCTGACGCTCGGGGCCCGACGGTACCGGAAGGGCATCGGCACCCACGCGCCGTCGGAGATGGTGTATGAGCTCGGCGGGAAGTACAGCCGCTTCTTCGCGATGGCGGGTGGCGCGGAGAGCGGCGGCACGGTGACGTTCCAGGTATTCGGGGACGACCGGCTGCTCTACCAGAGCCCCGTCATGCACGGACTGGTGGAGGTGGAGAAGGTGGACGTCTCGATCGCCGGGGTCAAGCGGCTACGGCTGGTGGTGACGGACGCGGGCGACGGCTACATCGCCGACTGCGCGAACTGGGCGGGAGCGAGGGTACAGCGGGCGGGGCGCTGAGCGCGGTGCCGCCCAAGGCGGAACACAAACCACCTCCCCGTCGTCCACCACAAGCCACGCCTCCCGGTCGCCGGCAGGGCCTCCAGCGCGGAGGGGTCGGTTGTGGTGGCAGAGGAAGTGGACTTCCGGGAGAGGACCCCGGCGACGCTCACGGCGTGCGGTCAGGGCATCAAGTGCACAGGTGCAAGGGCCTGCGTGTGCTGGCCGCCCTCACCCCGCGCACGGACGCGAACCAGGTAGGTTCCAGCCGGGAGTGGTGCGCCATTGCGGGCCCACGGGCGCCACGCCAGGGTGCTGGTGCCAGGGCCGAGTCGGCGCGGAGCGAGTCCGCCGACAATGCGGCCGGCGACGTTGAGAAGATCGATCCCCACTTCGGCCGGACCTGAAAGGGTCATCACTACCTGCACCCCGCGGGCGGTCGGCATGGCCAGCGCCGACACGGCCAGCGCGCGGCCCGCGGCGGAAGTACTGCGGAAGGTCCATGACAGGGCGAAGCCCATCGGCGTCCCGGTGGCCGACTGGGCTGCCGGGCCAATCGTGATCCGGTACGACGTGTCGGGCTGAAGGAGGGCTGTCGGGTCGAGGCGGACTCGTCGGTCGCCGTTAGCCCAGGCGAACAAGCCTGGGACGGCGGGCTCCGCGGTTAGCGCGGCCTCGACGGATGCCCGGTTCATCGGGACATCGAAGTCCACTACGATGTTGGCGCCCAGGCTGACGTTCGTCCCCCGGGGGGCTGCTCGGACGACCACCGGATGTGCGCCGGTGGTAAACGCAAAGCCCTCACTCCAGGTCGTCGGTGGGCCACTGAGAGGGGCAATGCCCGGGGCCAGAGTGACCCTGTGGAGTCTGCCGGGGGCGAGCGGCGCGCTGGGGGTGAAGGCCATCTGGCGCGAATGCCGGATCCAGCGGAATGCGCCGGCGAGTGGGCTACCACCGCGCGGCGCAAGCGCGAAGTGGCTCTCCGCACTGGCCTGGTCCACCGGCCAGCGAAACTGAATGGTCACCGGGCCGTAGCGCGAGCAACCTGTTGCCCCACTGGACGGACTGGAGGAGCGAATGAGGCTGGAGGTCGTCGTGGACTCGACAACGCAGTCCTGTCGCATCGTGTGGCCGTCTCGCGACTCGGCCCCTCGGGCGACCCGGAGCCTATACTGCGCCGCGAACGCGAGATCGTCAGCAGGATAGAGCATCATGGTCAGGCCGTCCGGCCACTGGAAGGCGAACGGGACGTCCTCGAAGCCCCCTCCGACCCGCCTTCTGAACGTCGTGTGACTCTCGCCGGACGACTTGAGCATCGGCTTGCTGAAGTGCACGACTACCGGAGCCTGCGGCGACACGGCCTGAGCCCCATCCACCGGCTCGGTCGAGACAACGTAGGGGCTTACGGGGTAGGTGATCGTGAACGAGACTCCGTGCCCTGCCTCGCCAGTACCGCCGTGGTCGCTACAGACGACGTAGTACCAGGCGTTGCGCGGGAGGTCTGCAAGAGAGAGCAGGACAGAATAGTATCCCCAACCGCTCGCCAGGACCTCGCCATCAGGTGCGAGCAGGTCGACTTGAGGGCTGATGCCCGCCTCGCGTCGGCCCATGAGGATGGTCACCGATCCGCCCCGCTCGCCATAGAAGGCGTACGCATCCAGATCGCCAGTCACGATGCTAGCGGTGCGGTTGCTGCCATTGCTCACATAGTCGCCGTCGGGGTCCTCGTCCCTCGTCGAGTTCGGGCTGCCGCGAGTGGTGATGAGAGACACCCCATAGTCTGCATCACCCGTTCCATTGTGGTCCATGCACACGATCGAGTATGTGCCCGTCTCGGGCAGGTCCGGCTGGATGAGCCTCGCGGCATAGTATCCCCAGACTCTCGCGATCTCGCCGCCTGGCCCGATCAGTATCACTTGCGGCGAGATACCGCCGCTCTCCCTGCCCATCAGGATCTCCGCCCCTTCGCCCTGATGGGCGGTGAAGACGTAAGTGTCGGACTCGCCGGGCCCGATGTGGCGGTGCGACCATGTTTCACCGGGCTGGATCGCATACAGATCGCCAAGGGCGGGGGCGGCACATAGGGGGAGAAGAAGGGTCGCCAGCGCTATCACGCCCAACCGAGTCCGGTCCATTCTGGACACTCCCTTCGCGCACGCTCTGCTGGAATGGCGATCGGACAACCGCTGACCGGCGGACTCACCTGGTGCACTTCCACATTGCTCGCCCCTCCACCTTCCCCTTGGCACAGACCCAGCTTGCGGCCCCGCGCGCCGCTAGGTGGCGAGGGTGCTGAGGGCGGAGCAGTAGGGGCGTGGGCCGGGATGGCGGTCAGGAAGAGGGCACCAGGAGAACCTCGGTGTCGTCCTCGAACTCGTGCTGAACCTCGTCCTCCACATCCGTGAGAACCTCGTAGTACTCGTACGTTCGGGGGATGTCCCGATCGGGTCTCACAGGCACGTGCCACCAGTTGCCTTCCTGTCGGATGCCGTCCTCGATGATCTCAATGGTCGCGCCTTGGGGGTGCCGCTTCGCCAGCGCCCTCCGGATCAGGTCAAGGACTTGGTTCTGGTTCATCCGCTCACCCCCAACTCGCGCAGAACGACGTGCACGTCGCGTAGAGCCTGCCTGGCCAGGGGGTGGTCGACACAGGCCCCAGGAACGTACTCCGCATCCACCCGCATCTTCCATAGCCGACGGATCAGTGTGCCCAGCCACTGTCGCTGCCACACGGGGAAGCCACCAAGGCTGTTGCCCACGTAGCGCGCGAGGTCTGCATGGCTCGGGTTCAGCCTGCCTGGGGGCAGCGAAACAGTGGTAGCAATCCTGGCCGTCGCTGCGGCATAGGCCGCGAAGTATGCTCGGCTGATGCTGCTCCGGGTGTGTCCCTGGGCAAGGAGCACCTGCGCGGCCGACCGGCTGTCGATGCTAAGCTCGTCCCAGGTTGCCACGCTGACTCCCTGTGTGTGGGTCGAAGGTGATCCTACTGAGAGTTCCGAATGAGTTGGGAAACAGGTACAGTCCACGCGGCGCCCAAGCGACGGGCGCCTTGGTACAGTCCCTGTTTCCCCTGACTCCCTGTGTGTGGGTCGAAGGTGACCTCATCATACGCGCGGACCAGGGCGGTGTCAACGGTACGTCTCGATCGCGGTGGCCTTGAACGAAGCGTAGGTCTTCGAGCCGATTCCCAGGTTCAGGCGGGCGACGGATTCGGGGGTGAGCTCGGCGACAAGGGGGATCCCCGCGTCGAGGTCGATTCGCATGCGACCGCCGAGCTGCAGAATGGCGGTGACCCGGCCCTCGAGCACGTTGAGCGCGGAGCTGGAGGGGGGCTCGGGGCTGAGGGCGACATCGACTGGCGAGAAGGCGAGGAAGACCTCGCCGGGCTCCTGGGCCACCGTGCGCAGCTCAACCCCGTTGATCCTGACGACGCTGACGCCGGAGTCGTCGGGTGGTTCGGCGATGCCCTCGAGGAAGTTGACCCCCATGAACTCCGCGACGAATCGGGCCTTCGGGCGGAGCAGCAGGTCCTGCTGCGTACCCATCTGGACGACCCGACCCCGGTCCATCACGCAGATTGTATCCCCGAACGCGAGGGCGTCCACGTAGTCGTGGGTGACGAAGACGGCGGCGGCGCCGACCGAGTGGATGATGCGGCGGAGGTCGCCGCGGGCGGACTGGCGCGTCTGGGCGTCGAGGGCGGCGAGGGGCTCGTCGAGCAGCAGCACCTCCCCGCCGACGGCGATGGCGCGGGCCAGGGCCACGCGCTGACGCTCGCCACCCGAGATGCGGCCGGGCTTCAGTTCTGCCAGCGCGGAGATGCCGAGCATCTCCATGACCTCATCCGCGCGATGCTGGATCGTGTCTGCGGGCACGCGCCGGGCTGACATCCCGTAGCTCACGTTCTGACGCACGGTGAGGTGGGGGAAGAGGGCGTAGTCCTGGAGGACGTAGCCGAGATGGCGACGCTCGGGGGGCACGTTGATGCGCTGCGAGGAGTCATAGAGGACCCGGTCGCCGACCGCGATCCGGCCTTCATCGGGACTGAGCAGCCCGGAGATCTGCCCCAGGATGGTGGTCTTGCCGGCGCCGCTGGGCCCGATGATGACTAGCGTTTCCTTCGGCTGGACCGCAAAGGAGAGGTCGAGGTCGAACTCGCGGAGGCGCTTCCTGAGGGAGACTTGGAGCAAGACGTTGGCCTCTCAGAGCCTATCCCAAGACCGCGTTACCGGACACAGGAGGAGAACGGGACAGACGCGTTTTCGCCAAGCCGCTCCCGCCAACCTGCGAGTCTGCAGCGGCAGCACTGGCAGCACACGGCGGCTGCCGGTGCTACGCTGAGACTGCGGGGCTGCCTGCAGAAGGGAGTCGCACTCGGCGAGAACGCGTCTGTCCAGTTCTCCCCAAGGCAGGAATCCGCGATGCTCGTCCGGCCCAAGACGCCGCAACGGCAGGCGGGCCGGATGCTCGGCGCACACGACGCGCCTTGCATTCGGCCCCTCCGCACGACGCGCCAAGAAATTCGAGACCGCGGGCTGCTACCTACCGGAAGCTGTCTATGGGCCTGCCTATGAGGGGCTTGACGTGGCCGTCGAGGAAGAGGATGTGAAGCCCCTTGGCGTGGCCGTAGCCGTGTGGGAAGTAGGGACACCCGTTCCGGAAGGGATCGCCCATGAGCCACATCTCCGCCGGGAACTCGCAGCACTCGGACAGCACCCGGCGCGCGAAGCTCTTGCCGCCGCCACCTCCCCAGGGGGTCGGGGCGCCGGTGGTGTTGATGAACGAGTAGTAGTAGTAGCAGATGTTGCCCACGGCCCAGTTGGCGTCGGTGTTGCGCAACCCCTTGGCCCAGGCGACGATGGGAGCGGGCAGGCCCGCACTGGAGTTCAGTGCGGCCAGCGCCTCGCAACTGGGGCAGTAGAAAAGGCTACGGTTGTTGACGTAAGGGTAGATCGCCCCCGCGAAGGCCAGCTTGGGGTTGCAGAACCAGTCCCACTGAACCGGGTCGGCGCCGATGGGGAAGAGCTCATCGTAGTCCTGGGCGTACATGTGGAGCCCGAGGCCCAATTGCCTGAGGTTGCTCCAGCAGACCGCCCGCTTCGCGTTCTCCCGCGCCCGCGCGAAGACGGGGAACATGATCGCCGCCAGGATGGCGATGATGGCAATGACGACCAACAGCTCGATGAGCGTGAAACCTGATGCGTGCTGCTTGCCGTGGGGTGCCATGGTTCGCCCTCCGTGCCAGTGAGTGAGCGTGCGCCCGTGCCACACAGCATAGGCGCACGATGGGGAGCAGACGTGGAGGGGAAGGGAAGTGAGTGTGACGGAAGGGCGGGCTACGCGAGATCGCGAGTGGCGCTGCTCAGGCCCATCTGGGCGACCACGAACGCCAGGGCTGAGAAGCCGAGCATGAGCAGGGCCATGCCGACCGCCTTGTCGACGTCGAACTGCATGGTCATGAAGATCGCGACGGGGAGGGTCTGGGTACGGCCGGGGAAGTTGCCCGCGAAGAGGACGGTGGCGCCGAACTCGCCCATGGCTCGCGCCCAACAGGTCAGGACGGCGGTCAGTAGGCCCCGACTCGCCAGGGGCAGCGTGACGTGGGCGTAGGTCCTGAGCGGGCCGGCGCCGAGGGTCAGCGAGGCCCGCTCAAGCGAGAGGGGGACCTGCTCGATGGCGGCCTTGGCGATGCGCACGAAGAAGGGGGAGGAGACCACGAACTGGGCGATCACGATGGCCGCGGGGGTGAACGACAGCGGGTGGCCTGCCTGCGCGAGGTAGTGCCCCAGCAGGCCCCTCCGCCCCCAGGTGAGGATGAGGGCGACGCCCATGACGAGTGGCGGGAGAGCGATGGGGAGTTCCACGAGGGCATTCATGAGGTGCTTGCCCCGGAACTCCAGTCGCGCCAGACACACGGCCGCCGGCAGCCCCAGGAGCACGGAGAAGCCGGTGGCAATGAGGCTGCTGCGCAGGGAGAGCCACAACGAGCGGCTGACCTCGTTCAGGGCCTCCCGGCCGAAGACTGTCGTCAACGGCGCGTAGAAGAACAGCCCGGCGAGCGGCCCCACCGCCGCCAGGAGGTAGAGCGTTGCCAGGCCCAACAGCGCCATCCCCGCCCAACCAAGAGGCCGGCGCTCCGACAGGTCGTCGGAGGCCGGCCTCGCCGGTGCGCTGTTCTCCGGGAGCGTCCGGCTCACGGCCATTCGGGCGCGGGCCTCACGCAGGAGGTCTGGGCGGCTTCGGTGTGTACCCGTGGCGGCTGAAGACGTCTTGAGCCTCGGCCGAAGCGAGGAACCTGATGAACGCCTTCGCCTCGTCGGGCTGCTTGGACCACTGGATGACCGACGCCGGGATGTTGCGCGGACGCGCAGCCTTCCCCAGCAAGGGGATCGACTCCACCTTGTCGGGATGCTGGCGGGCGAACACGTCCCAGCCGATGATGACGTCAGCCTCACCCAACAGCAGGTTGTTGAGCGTGTCTTCGCAACTGCTGGCGTAGGAAGCGATGTGCGGCTTCACCTTGTCCCACAGACCGGCATCTGCCAGGGCGCTCGCGGCGATGTCCCCGAGGCAGACGGACTCGGGCTGACCGACTACCACGCGGAGATCGCTCCTGGCGAGGTCCTTCAGATCGTGAACCTGCTTCGGGTTGCCCTTGGCGACGCAGATCGTGGGTACCAAATACACCAGGACGGTGCGGGTGTCCTTCACGACGGCGCCCTTCTTCTCGGCCTTGTCCAGGAAGTCATCCGAGCCCGGTATGTACACGTCACCGTACTGCTCCTGCGCGAACTGCGTGAGGACGGCGCCGGAGCCGCCGAAGGTGATGGCAACCTTCGCACCCGTGCGGGCCTCGTACATCGAGCCGAGGTCAGTCAGGGCGGGCTTCGAGGCAGCCCCGGCGAAGACGGTGATCATCGTGGCGGGCTGCGGGGCACTGCTGGCCGGCGTGGGGGCTTGGTCAGTCGGGGAACTGGTGGCAGGTGGCTTGGTCTTCGGGCAGCCCGGTAGCACCAGAGCCGCTGCGACCGTGACGGCGAGCAGACAGACGTGCAGAGGACGAGGAGCAGCCATGTAGTGACCTCCGAGGTGGCAGAGATGGCAGGAGAGTAGCAGGCCGCGGTGGAGTGGTGGGGGAGGGATCGTGGAGCAAGTGTGGAGCGGAGCGGCGCTCACGCAGCCTTCACCGCTTGGGCGACGGCCTGCTCGAGCAGGGCAACGGCGCGGCGCTCACGGGCCAGGACCTCGTCCAGCAAGGCCTTGGCGTACGGGCGGCGGGTGACTGCCGCGTCGACGGCCGTCATCACCTTCTCGCCCTGGAAGGCCGCGGGAGACGGAAGGGGCCACTCGTTGGTGAGGAGGGAGGCGATCTCCTCGTAACAGGTCGCAGCCTCGAGCAAGGGGCGTTGGGCGGGCTCCGGCAGTTTGGGCGCGGCCTCCTTCAGGAAGGCTGCAGCCAGGCGTCGGGAGGCCGCGAGCTGCTGCCGGGGCGCCCCAGACCAGTGGATGAGATCTCCAATCGCGAGGTCGCGATCGGCGGCGTCCTGGATGAGGGCGCGATAGGCGTCGAAGCCGCCGAAGGCCTCGCCGAAACTGCGGGGTTCGTTCATGATGGCCGACGCATGGCGGAGGGCGGCGACAGCGATGTCTGCCTCGCTCGTCTCAGCCTTCTGGGCGCCGACCAGGCAGATGGGGTACTTGGCGAGGAACGGGCCGGCCCCCGCCGGGAGCAAGGTCGGCCAGGGCCCCTCCCAGCGGCGGAGGAGTTCGCCCATGGGGAGGTTCACGCCGCCGAAGGGCGTCCGCAGCGACACCTGCTCCGGCTGTGCCTTCTCAGCAGACATCTCGTACGCCGCGACCCAGACGCCCGCTTCCACGGCATTCCCGCGTAGCCCGGCCCCCGCCAGCCGGACCGGGAGCACGGCCACCAGCCCCCGGCGCAGGATGCTCGTGATCTCCTTCTGCGCCCCGTCCGGGGTGTTGATGCCGGTCCGGTAGATGGCGTCGAAGCCGAGGGTGTCCAGGGCGTTGGTGATCGGGTTCAGCGTCACGGGCGCCCCCGGCCAGGCGGCGCGATCGTTGCGGTCGTAGGTGAAGGCGAAGGCGTCGCCCGAGGCAGCCGCGAGCCAGGTGGAGGCGAGCTTGCGGCCGCCGCGGAGTTCGACCGCCGCGGCAACGGCGGGCAAGTGCGAGGCACCGGTAGGGAAGAGCGTGACATCGACCAAGGTGGCGCCGAACGTGTCGGCCTTGTCGAAACCAGCGCCGGAGAGGTCGCAGGTGCCCACGTACGCGCCGGGGAGCGTGGCGGCGGCGAAGGTGGCGCCGGTAAGATTGCACGACTGAAACGCCGCGCCGTTGAGGGCGGCCCCGGTGAAGTCGGCATCGCGGAGATGGCACTGGGTGAAGCGGGCGCCGCGGAGGTCGGCCTGGCACCACTTGGTCTGGGCGAGATCGAGGCCGGAGAACTCAAGCCCGGCGAGCGGCAGCCCGCTCATATCCGCGCCGGTGAGCGGCGCACCCGACGCGAGAGTTGACACGACCTGCTCCCGGTCGGCAGGAGCCGCCCCGCTGTTCCCAGCCTGAGCAGCAACCACGCACGTCAGCAACGTCGTGATGGGGGCCAGCCGTCTGCGCACCGCGACACCTCCCGAGTCAGCCGTCCTGGCCGTCCGTCGGTTCCTGGTCCTGCTCGGTCTCGAATGGCGTGAAGGGCCGGTGGGCCTGTGTCTCAACCTGAGCGCTGAGCTGCGGATCGTCCAGCGAGAGGTCGATGACCTGGCCCAGCTCCGGCACGAGGGCCTTGGCGCTGTACGTTTCCGACAGGGCATCGCGAAGGGCGAAGGAGGCCGGCATCTCGCCGTGGGTCACGATGGTGAAGGCGGGCGGGCGGGGGATTCGCCCAAACCACTTGAGCAGCCCGCCCCGGTCGGCATGAGCGGAGAAGCCGTCAATGGACTCGACCCTCGCCCGCACGTCGACGGTCTCCCCCATGATCCTCACCGGGGAGACGCCTTCCTTGATCCGACGGCCGAGGGTGTGGCGGGCCTGGTAGCCCACGAAGAGGATCGTGTCCTCGCGTCGGCCCAGGTGGTGGAGGAGGTGGTGGCGGATGCGCCCGGCGTTGCACATGCCGGCGGCGGAGATGACCACCAGGGGAGGGGGAGTGGTGTTGATGGCCTTGCTCTCGTCCACCGTGTGCGTGAAGCGCAGGTAGGGGAAGTCGAAGGGGTCGTCGCCGCGCGCAATGCCGTCGCGCAGCGTCTGGTTGAAGCACTCGGGGTGCTTGCGGAAGACGCGGGTCGCCTCGAGAGCGAGGGGGCTGTCGACGAAGGTAGTGAGGGAAGGCAAGGCGTGCCCCTCCACCAGGCCATTGAGGATGTAGACCAGCTCCTGGGTACGACCGACGCTGAAGGAGGGGATGACGACGCACGCCTTCCGGCTGATCGCCGCCGCGATGATCTGCCGGAAGCGGTCGACGCGGAGCGCGGGCTCCTCGTGCATGCGGTTCCCGTAGGTGCTCTCCATGACCAGGAAGTCGGTGGCCGAAGGTGCGTCCGGATCGCGCAGGATGGGGTTGTCGCCCGTGCCGATATCGCCACTGAAGGTCAGGCGGAGCTGCTGGTCGCCGTCCCGCAGCCAGAGCTCGGCGTTGGCGCTGCCGAGTATGTGGCCGGCGTCGATGAGGCGGAAGCGGATGCTCTCCGACAGCTCCACGAACTCACCGTACGCCACGGGACGGAAGTGCGAGGCGGCGGCCTCGGCATCGGCGACGGTGTAAAGGGGTTCGGCTGGCTTGGCCCCGGCCAGCTCGCCCCGCGCGAACTTCTTCTGCTCGTACGCCGCGTCTTCTTCCTGGATGTGCGCGCTGTCAAGCAGCATGATGCCGGCCAGGTCGCAGGTCGCCGGGTGAGCATGGATGTTGCCGCGGTAGCCCTCCTTCACGAGCAGCGGCACACGCCCGGAGTGGTCGATGTGAGCGTGGGTGAGGATGACCCACCTGATGTCGGCGGGCTCGAAGCCAAAAGGCTCGCGGTTCTGTTTCTCAAACTGCCCGCCGCCCTGGTACATGCCGCAGTCAACCACCAGGAGGCCCGAGGGGGTCTCGACGACGTAGCAGGAGCCGGTGACACCGCGTACGGCACCGTGGAAGTGGAGCTTCAAGATGGCGCACCTCCGAGGGTACGGCGATTATAGCACCGGGCCGCCGCACAATCAACGGCGCGTTCGGGGCCCCACGTCGCCCAAGTCGATGGCGCGGAAGCCCAGGCCATACGCGGGTGAGCCGGGCTTGAGCGAGAAGTCGCCGTGCTCAGGGTCCACGAAGAGCGGGTCGGCGATGACGGAGTGCGTGTCGAGGCGCTTGGCCTTCCACTCGTCGAAGCCGAAGGTGAGGAACTTGATGGGGTCCCCGCTCGGGCTCCAGTAGAGGTTGTAGTCGCAGATCGTTTGGAAGTTGAGCCACTGCTCCTCGATGTAGACTTTGCCGGTCTTCAGGTAGCAGAGGTTGCGGTAGACGAAGTTCGCGTTGGGCGGCGGCTCGATGCCGGCGGTGGGCGGATCGCCGTAGCGGTTGATCGCCGCACTGGCGCTCAGCGCGAAGACGTTGTTCTGGATCACGTTGCCCAGGCAGTTGAAGTTGAAGCAGAACGCGACGCGCCCCGCATGGTGGACGACGTTCTCCTCGACGACGATGGCGCCGCAGCCGTTGTCGAGGATGATGCCATCGGAGGTGTTGGGCTCATACTGAAGGTCGTGGATGAGGTTGCGGCGGATGACGGTGCCCGGTGACACGCCAAGGGCGTAGATGGCGCCGTGCGTCCCGAGCGTGCCGGTGCCAAGGTGGTGGAGGTGGTTGTACTCGACGATGTTGTCGCGGGCGCGGTTGGGGGGCATGTAGTCCCAGTTCCACCCGACCGAGATGCCCCACATCCACGAGCCGCTGATCTCGTTGTGGGCGACCAGGTTGCCGCCGCTCTGGCCGATCCAAATCGCCGGGCTTCCGAGGTAGGTCCGGCAGCCCTCGACGAGGGTGTTGTCGGTGACCGTGGTGCCCGAGGCCTCGTCGGCATCCTTCTCCCGGTTGACCGGCTCGCCGGTCTTGATGCCTCCCGCGCCGATGTCCTCGAGGCGACACCCCACGATGCGGTTGCCCTTGCAGCCGCGTCCGAACTCGATGCCCCAGCCGCCAAGATGCTCGAGGCGGCAGTCCTCAACCGCGCAGTGGCTCGCGCCGATGGCGGCGATGGCGGACGAGACCGGCAGCTCGGCCTGCGGGTAGGCGTGGCCCGTCTCGGGGATGGTCCAGGCAGTGTGGGACAGGGTGAGGTCGCGGAAGGTGACATCGTGGACCAGAGTGCCTGCGTCCACATCGCCCTCCAGGCGCACCAGCTGCTCAGCCACGGGAGCGATGGCCTCGGCCCGGGCCATGTCCTCGCCTGGCAGCGGGCAGTAGGAGAGGACGCCGGTCTTGCGGTCGAGGTACCATTCGCCGGGTGTGCCGAGGGCCTCGGCCACGTTGTCCACGTAGTAGCCTCGCGACCAGGTGAGCGGCCGCCAACTGCCGCCGGTGAAGGTGACGGCATCGGTGGGCTCGTCGATCCTCTGGATGCGGAGCCGGGCCTCCATCCAGAACTGGAGCAGCACGATCTCCACGTCGCTCAGGTTGGCCCAGGTGCTCAGGATGTCGCCCGGACGGAACCGGAAAGCCCGGTCCTGCGGGTCAGCGGGGCCGGCGACCGGATAGCAGCCCTCCTTGGGGAGATGCGCCCGCTGACGGCGCTTCCCGTTGACGACGAGCTGCCGGAAGTACCACGAACCAGCCCTAACCTCGGGAATCTCCGTCGTCCACATGCCACCTGCGGCGGGCTTCCACCCGCCGAGCGTCCTGCCGCCAGTGAGGACCGCTCTCTCGCCGGAGCAGGAGGTGTAGACAACCGGGCCCTCGGGGGTGCCGGAGTCCTGAGGCTCGAGCACGAATGGCTTGCGCAAGGCGTAAGTGCCCGCCCGCAGGAGAACGGCAACGGGCAGTCTGACCTTCCGGGCGCCCCGGCCCTTGCGGAGGGCGTCGCGGGCGCCCTCGAGAGAGGCCAGCGGTCCATCGGTGCGGCCGGCGTTGGGCGAGGGGATACGGCCCGACCAGGCGTCGTTGCCGTCGGTCGCGAGGTAGAGCTTCAGCTCGCGGCGGTCGTCGGCGCTGCCCGACGCTGCGAAGACCAGCAGCACACCGAGGGAGGCAAGTAGGAGCTGTTCGCAGTAGGTCATGGGTGAACACCGCCTTCGTGCTGCAGGGTGGCTGACAGGCAAGGATGTCTGTCCTACGCGCGTCGGCGGGCGATGAGGACACCCCCATCCCAGCCCAGGCCCTGGTCGAGGGCGTACTTGCCGGCGATCGTGAGGACCTCCAGGCCCGCCTCCTCGGCGAAGGTGCCCATCTCGGTCGGGCTGGTGATGCGGAGGCGGTCGATGGCCGAGGCTGACCAGACCCGGTCGCGCTCGTGGACGGTGTAGGTGTGCTGATCGGTGGCCACCATCGCGCGCCAGTCGGCCGTCTGGTGGTGCTCGCAGACGATCCGTACGTCATGGCCAACCACGGTCTGCGACCACTGCGCATTCCACTCCCGCCGGGGTTCGTAAGCGAGGAAGTCCACGATGGCGAGGCCTCCGGACTTGAGGGCATGGTGGATGGCCGCGAACGCCGCGTGCAGGTCGGCGTCTTCGGTCATGTAGTTCATGGTGTGGAGCAGGCACGCGGCCACGTGGAACGCCCGATCGAACGGGAGTCTCCGCATGTCGGCCTGAACGACGCGGGCTCCGGGCCTCGCGGCGGCCTGGGCGACCAAGGCTGCGGCGAGATCGATGCCGACGACGTCCAGGCCCAGTGCCAGCAGCCGCTTGCTCAGGAGCCCCGCGCCGCAGGCCACGTCGAGCACCCGCGGGCAACGCGTTCCGCCGAACCGCGCCCACGCATCCCGGACGAGCGATGCCTGGCCGTCGTAGTCGACGAAGGACTCGTTGCATAGCTCATAGTAGGCGGCCAGGGGGCCGTACTCGACCTGGCTCATGCGGACTTCGGACCTCCGACTTCGGACTTCGGACCAACGGCAACAGCGCGGTGGAAGGCGGGACGGTGGTGGGACTTCCCGACGGGCGGGCATCGCTCCTGCGATGGAAGGAGGGATTCCGTTCGGCCGGCAGCGAACATCGTGCCGACCCGACCGCAGAAAGGGGCATCCACCGTGCGACCCTGGATCATGTTCACCAAGCACCTCGAGGGCTGGGACCTCGGGCAGATCATCGATGGGCTCAGCCGAGCCGGTGTCGAGGGGGCGGACCTGTGCGTCCGGCCGGGCTACCCGGTCAACCCGGGGAATGCGAAGACGGAGCTTGCCGTTGCCGCCAAGCGCTTCGCCGCCGAGGGTCTGTGCATTCCGCTGATCACCACCCCCGGCGACTTCACCGACCCGGGCATGGACTACGCCGAGCCGCTGTTCGAGGCGTGCGCGGAAGCGGGAGTGGGGCTCGTGAAGCTCGGCTACTGGTCGATGGGCGAGGGCGGGTACTGGCCCACCATCGACCGCTGTCGCGTGCAGCTTGAGGGGTTCGCGAAGCTGGCCGAGAAGACGGGTGTCAAGCCGATCGTCCACAACCACTCGGGGAGCACGATGGGCCTGAACTCGTGCTCGGTCATGAACCTGGTGAAGGGATTCGATCCGAAGCATGTGGGCGTCTTCGGGGACGTCGGTCACCTGTCTATCGTCGGGGAGCCCTACCCGATGGCCTTCGACATCGTGAAGGACTACCTCTCGGCAGTCGCCTTCAAGGACCTGGTGCGCGAGAAGGTCGTCGTCCCCGGTGAGGGAGGCGAGAAGGCCGTCTGGCGCATCGATGTGTGGCCGCTCGGCATGGGCTTCGGGGATTTCCCGCTGGTCATGCACCTGTTGAAGGACATGGGATTCGGCGGGCCGATCAGCTTCCATTGCGAGTACAGCAAGCTCCCGGCCGAATCGATCATCCACCAGTGCAACATCGACGTGCGGTTCGTCCAGGCCATCGTCGACAAGCTCGGGTGACAGCCTCCGCGTAGGCAAGTCGCCCCGCGACTCGCGATGCCGTGTCATGCCGTTCGCGTAGGCAATGGCGTCGGGCGTCGCCGGTCGGAGGACCGACCGGCCTACGCGAACGGCGGGAGACTGCGATGGCGAAGACCATTCTGGAGATGCCCTGCGTGCCGGCGGCGCGGCGTCGAGGGTCGCGTGAGCTGCGGCGCGGGTCGACGGGGCGCACCCATCGGCTCGCCATGGCTGCCGTGACGCGCGAGTACCGCGGGTTCGTCGAGCAGGCCCACCTCTACGGTTCGTGCACCCCGCCGTCGCCGGGTGTGAGCAACATGCTGGCCGCGGCGCACTGCTTCGCGCAGGTGTACCCGGAGCTGACGCCCGTGGTGCGAGACGGTGAGCTGATCGTGGGCGCTCGGATGCGCGGAGGGGAGGGGGAGGGCTGGGGGTGGCTGCCGGATGGCATCTACCCCTATGTCGAGGGCTTCGCCAAGAACACGCCGCCGGATCGGCCCGACATCCATGAGATGGCGCTGCGCGGGCTCTTCTCGCCTCAGGGGTCGCTCAACCACAAGGTCGTGGACTACGCGGGCTTCATCCGCACCGGCTCCCTCGCGCTCGCCGAGCGGGCGCGGCGGCTGGCGGAGAGGAAGGAGGGGGAGGAGCGGGAGTTCTGTCTGGCCTTCGCCCTGGGCCACGAGGCGATGGTCGCCCACGCCGAGACGTATGCCCGCGAGTGCGAGCGCCTGGCGGGCACTGCGCGCCCCAGGCGAGCGGCGGAGCTGCGGGAGATCGCGCGCATTTGCCGGAAGGTGCCGGCCCATCCCGCCGAGACCCTCCACGAGGCGCTGCAGAGCCTCTGGTTCGCCTACATGGTCGCCAGCGACGGCACGGGTCGGATCGATGTGTACCTCAACGAGTTCTACCAGGCCGACCTCGCCACAGGCCACATCACACCCGAAGGCGCGCAGGAGCTGATCGAGTGCCTGCTGGTCAAGCTTCACGGCGACGTGGCAGAGGGCGTGATCAACGTCAGCTCGGTGCAGACGATGACCCTCGGCGGCCTGCTGCCCGATGGCTCCGACGGGACGAACGACCTGACCCGCCTCTTCCTGCAGGGCATCCGCGCCGTGCGGCTGCTGAGGCCGACGGTCTACGTCCGCTGCCACGAGAACACGCCCGAGGACGTGCTGGACCTCGCGGTCACCATGCTGGGGGAGGGGCTCGCCGAGCCGAACTTCTACGGGGACCGGCCGATCATCGAGGGGCTGCAGCGGGTCGGCATCCCGCTCGCGCGGGCCCGCGACTACGCGCTGAGCGGTTGCACGGAGGTCTGCTCACCCGGGCGGGGCAACTGGGGCTGCCCCAACGGGTGGATCAACCTGGCGTTGGTGGTTGACGAGGCCCTGCGTGAGTGCGCGCGCGACGGTATCGGCGACTCGGAGGGCATGTGGCGCGTCATCGAGCGCCACGCCGATGAGGTGGCGGAGGTCTGCCGGGTCAGCAACATCTGCGTCGACGAGCGGTTGGCCGACCCGTACTTCGCCGCCACGCTGCTCATGCCGGTGACGCTCGAACGCTGCAAGCCCATCACCCAGGGCGGTGCCGAGACGCACCTGGGCCACTGGGAGGCGATGGGCCTGCCCAACGCGGCCGACATGGTGCACGCCGCAGAGCGGCTTGGCTTCGAGGCGGGAACGCCGCTCGCGTCGCTCTTCGAGCGCCTCGACGCCGATGACCCGGAGCTTCGACGGCAGTTGCGACGTCTGCCGAAGTTCGGCAACGGCGTGCCCGAGGTCGATGAGATCGGCGGGCGGCTGATCCGCATCATGTCGGAGGCCCTGGAGCGCCGGAGCACGCCGCTGCGTCCGGTGCTGGTGTTAGGGCACCTGGCGGGCGGCGAGAACATGCACATCGCTTACGGGCTGCTGATGGGCCCGACGCTCGATGGCCGCACGCGCGGGCGGACGCTGGCCGACTCGCTCGCCGGTTCGCAGGGGTGCACGAAGGCGGGGCCGACCGCCGTCATCCAGTCCATCTGCCGGCTGGACCATTCCCGCATGATCGCGGGCAACATCTCGACGCTGCGCCTCGGCAAGGCGGACTTCGGCACGGCAGAGACGCGGAAGAACGTGGTGGCGCTGATCCGCACCTTCGTGGCGATGGGAGGCAGCCAGCTCCAGATCAACGTGGCCGACGCGGAGACGCTCCGCCAGGCGCAGGAGCACCCCGAGGAGTACGAGGGGCTGATGGTCCGCGTCGCCGGCTACAGCGCCGACTTCACGCACATCGGGCGCACCCTTCAGGACGAGATCATCGCCCGGACGGAGGGGCTGTCGTAGACGGCTCCCCTCGTCACTCCGCCATCAGTTGCGCCAGGTACCCCATGCCCTGACCGGCCGCTGCGACCGGGTCGCCACGACCCTCGTACTCAAACGAGACGAACCCCCTGTACTGCATCCGCTTCAGTTCCGCGATGATGGGCGGGTAGTCGAGCACGCCCGTGCCGACCACCGTGCCGACGTACCTCTTTCCGCTGCGGGCGACGAGAGCCGTCTCGGCGTCCGGCGGGAGAAGCTCCCAATCCTTCAAGTGACAGTGCCGCACGCGCGGCGCGACCGCCCGCAGGAAGTCCACCGGGTCCTCGTCGCCCATGACCATGTTGCCCGAGTCGTAGGTGACCATGAGGTCCGGCCCGGCGAGCTGGCAGCACTCCATGACCTCGGAGCTGGTCTGGTAGGGCGCGCGCGGGCTGCCGAAGTCCTCGATGGTGACCGTGATGCCGGCCCCGCGCGCGTAGGGCAGGACCTCGCCCAGGGTGCGGGCCACGTTGCGGCGGGCACCGGCCTTCTCCTGGCCCTCGGGGCAGACGCCGGTGGTCAGCAGGACGATGGAGGTGCCGAGTTCGCACGCCTCGTCGATCACGCGCTGGCAGGCGTCGATGCCCTGCGAGCGGAGGGTCGCGTCATCCTGGGTGAGGTCCGCCCCGCCGATATGGGAGGACACCACGAGTCCCGCATCGGCGACCATCTGCTTGACCTCGGCCAGGGGGCGGTCCCCCATCGGGCGCATGAGGTCGACCCCTTCGCCACCACACTCCCTGATGAGGGCGAAGGCCTGGGGTAGCGTGAGGGTGCCGTGGGCGAGGGAACGGGCCAGCGAGTAGAGCATGCAACCGAGCTTCATCCTATGCCTCCGTCATGGGTCATGTTGTCCGACGCAGCGGAAGCCGGTGTCGCCTTGGCGCCGCGAGGGCTCGTGGCTTCCGCCGCGACGGGTGGTCCGGAACTCCCGGGGGTCCGTGAAGTAGATCGACCCGCCGCGCACGACCCGCGTCCGGCCGGTGGGAGGACCGGCCGGATCATCGGGCGGGCTGACGGCATAGTAGCCCCCGTCGAACCAGTCGGCGCACCACTCCCATACGTTGCCGGCCATGTCGAGGGCGCCGCGCCACGACGCACCGGACGGGAAGGCCGTGACAGGGCAGGTGCCACCGCCTGAACCGACGAGCGCCTTGGTGCAACACCTGTTCGCGTCCCACTCGTCGCCCCATGGGTAGACGCGACCCTCGGGACCCTTGGCCGCGTATTCCCATTCAGCCTCCGTTGGTAGGCGAAGCCCACAGTGAGCGCAGTAGGCGACGGCCTCATCCCAGGTGACGTGGCTCACCGGATGGCCATCGGGGAGGTCGCTGCCACCGGGGAAGGCCCGACCGGTCTCCTGACAGTACCGGCGGTACTGCGCGTTCGTGATCGGCGCCTGGCCCAGCCAGAAACCACGCCGGATGCTGACCCGATGCACCGGCTGCTCGCGCGCGTCGCCCGTCTTGGAGCCCATCTCGAACTCGCCAGGCGGCACCCAGACCATGGCGCCGCCGTCGGGCCCGATGATGTCGCGGCCCACGATGAGGGGTTCAGCCGTCCTGCGCGCCTGGAGCGCCTCCGCGTCCTCGGGCCGGAAGCGCATCAGCGCGCCGGCTGTGAAGTAGGCGGCTCCCCACTCCTTCTGGCGGCGCTGGTCGCGGAGCCGCGCGCGCAGGTCAGGGAGAGGCGGGCCGCCCGGCTCCACCTCGAGCTGCCTGAGGCCCTCGAGCAGCGCCGACACTGCGGCGGACACGTCCCGGCCGGGGACCTCGATCGCATTGGTGTCGACGAGCTCCCACGCCAGGCCGCTGCCGAGGTCGTCGAGCTGGGCATGGGTGAGGCCGTGGAGGAGGGGCACGATCGGCTTCGATCTCTGCTGCGCCCAGTACACCTCCTTCCGCACGTAGCGTGAACCGAGGGCGCCAGGAGACAGGAGAACGATCAGGGCGCGGCAATGGTCGATGGCGTCGGGTATCTGGTCGCGGAAGTCGGGGCCGCCCCTGCAGTCCCGCCTGTACCGCCAGGCGGTGAAGCCGCGGGCCTCGAGGGCATCGGCGAGTGCGAGGGCCATCTGCTGGTCCTCGTCGATGTGGCTGATGAACAGCTCGGCCATGGGTCGCCCTCCGGGCGCGCCGTGTCAGGGCACGAGCCACAGCAGTCGCGTCTCACCCGTCTGCATGGTGAGGGTGATCTCCGTGGTTGCGGCGGCGAGCTTCTCTCCTGTCAGGGCATCGACAACCGTTCGCTTCTCCGGCAGGCGGATGTGCTTCTCGCCGGCGCTGGTGGCGGCGACGCCGAGGAAGTCCCGGTCAGCGAGGATCACATCGTCCGAGTCGCTGTAGAGGTGCACGCCGGCCTGCTTGATGATGCTGCGGAGAAGCTTCGCGGGTGCGTGGAGGGCGCCGAGGTAGACGGTCGTGCCGCCGAGGCGGGACGTGGCAGCGGCCGCGACCGAGCCGTCGGCGTAGCGCCCAATGGCGCGGACGCCGGGCGCCTCCTCGACCTGCCACAGCGGGTCGAGCACCGTCTCGGTGCCGAAGGCTGTCTGCAGGCCCTCGACCAGCGCGCCGCCGCTCGGGTCGGGGGTGACCATCCCCGGCTGAGGCTTGCCGCGTGTGAGGGGCAAGCCGGTTACCTCGGCCATCCGCGCATCGTCGGCCGTGTCGCCCAGGAAGCCGGCGCCGTAGAACCAGACGGCGATCTTGCCCTTCGTGGCGGCGGCGATGGCGCGACGATCCGCCTCGGTGAGGTGGAAGCAGTTCAGGAGCACGTAGGCCTTCGCGGGAGGGACCTTGCCCGCCGTGAGATCGCTCAGCAGGTGGATGCGGATAGGCGCGCCGAGGCGGAAGCACTGGCTGCGCATCTCGTACACCAGGGGCGAGTGGAGCGCGCTGGTGCACTTCGTGTAGTAGGGGCTGACCTCGTCTACGATCACTGCGATCTCCGGCGCGAAGGTGGCGGGCCGGGGCAGCGCCTGGTCGTAGAGGCCGCGCAGCCGGGCGATGTTCTCCCAGATGTCGGCTCCGTCAAGCCAGCCGACCCCGCCGAGGTCCATGTACCAGCAGGCGAGCCGCCGAGGGAGGAGCTGGGCGAAGTTGCGGTCGTGTACCCAGAAGGTGCCCTGGGGCGTGTCCACGCGGCCGAAGCCGTCCTCGGGCTTGGTCAGGTAGGTCCGCGTGTCGTCCTCGTTGAGCCACAGCTTGCCGGCGGTGCGCACGCTGTCGACCACCGACATGAACATGCCCGCGCCGCCGAGCTCGCGGTCGTTGTAGGAGATGGGTGAGGTGAGGATGTCCACATCCGGGCAGCGTAACATGCGCGCCATGGCGAGGTGACCGCTGCCCTGCGGCCCCATGGGGATGCCGTGCATGTCGAAGAGGTACCCGTAAAAGAAGCACACGAGCTTCTGGCCGCCCGTCTCCTCCTTGATGGCATGAGCCATCGCCTCGAGGGGCTGCTCCATCGCGAGCTGCTTGTACTCGAAGTAGTCGATGACCTTGCGCTCGACCTTGGGGTCGCGGAAGAAGCCGATCTTGGTGGCAAGCTGCTCCTCGGCCGAGGGCACCGCGACCTGGTCGAGGGTGATGGCGGCATCTGCCCAGGCCTCGCGGAGCGCGGCCCCCGTCCGGTAGCGGGCGGCGACCCACTGACGGAAGCCGGCGCTCATGGCGGGCGCGAAGTCGCTCAGGACCGGCTCCCACGAGCGCTCGTAGAACCACTCGCCCGTGTGCTGGCCGCAGGGGTGGTAGCCGAGCATGTGGTCGCCGTACTTCTCCTCGCAGTGGCGAACGAGGGCCCTGATCTGCTCGACGCAGTCCTTAAGCCACGCTTCGGAGGCCATGCACATGCCGTTGGTCTTCCCATCGGAGAAGCGCATGACATCATCGGGGTGCTGCTCGAGCCACCAGTCAGGTGGCGCACACCCGAAGCGGGGGAGGAGCAGGGCCTGGGGATCGCACCGGAGCGTCGTGTCCATCATCAGGTCGACGCCGGTCCAGTCGGGCTGCTCTCCCGGCTGGGGCCAGGGCATGCCGATGCCGAAGGAATGGATGTGGACGCCGGCCTTGGCGGCGAGCTTCACCTGGCTCTCATATGCGCTGGCGGTGTCGCCGCCGTAGATCGTCCAGGGCGGGCCCTGGTGGAGCGCCATGTAGTCGACGGTGCGGTTCTCGTCCGACTTCATCCAGAGGGAATAGGTGTAGCGCTGCCCCTGGGTGACCGTGAGGCCGCCCTGGAAGAAGTGGGCGTGCATGGGGTTCTGCCCGCCGCCACGGATGGTGATCCCCAGGCTCTGCTGGCCGCTGACCTTGGTGGAGGTGTCGATGTCCCAACTGACGTCGGCGCCATCCTGAGGCCGTTGGAAGAGCGTCCAGCCCCGGGCGATGTCGTCGCGGGCGCCCTCGAAGTCCGGGCAGCGCGCGAGGTTCTCGGGAGGGTTGTCCTGCTTGTCGCCGGGGTAGAGGCGCACGTTGTCGACCCACACCGTGCCGGGCGGCCCGCCGCCGACGCGGAACTGCAGGCCGGCCTGGTCGGTGGTCTCGGGAGCGGTGAAGGTGTACCAGTACTCCTTCCACTCGGGGCTGAGCGTGACCACTTGCGTGCTCGCGCCCCCGACCCAGCCGAAGAAGACCAGCGGCACCGTCGGCTTGCCGTTGACGAAGATGGTGGGTGAGCCAAGGTGCTCGCGCACCTCGGCCTGCAGGCTCGGGGCAGCCACGGCGACACCTCCAGCGTTGAGGCAGGCGATGAGGGAAAGGCAGTGCATGGCGAGCGACCTCCGATCGCGGAGACGTGAGCCGTGGGGAGGTTCGCGAGGAGCGAGGGGATTCCTTGGGTGGACGGCTGACCACGGAGACACAAAGGGCAAGAATGGGCACGAAGACGGCTGGGACTACGAGAGGATCGGCACCCCCACCGGTGAGGCGCGAGGGGAGAGGGTGACGGGGAAGGGCGCGGGGGAACGTCGGCGAACATGGCGGCGTCGTTTCTGCCCGCGGATGGCCTTCGGGCGAATGGAGGTCCGACACCATGCGACACAGCCATATCCCGTACACCAAGCAGCAGCTCTTCGGGCGCGAGCCGCAGGCTCGGCTGACGGGGCGACAGCTCGATGAGGTAGCGTTCCCGCTGGGGGGCATCGGGACGGGGATGGTCAGCCTGGGCGGCTGGGGGCAGCTGCGCGACTGGGAGATACGCAACCGGCCCGCCAAGGGGGCGGTCGTGCCGCATGCCTTCTTCACGCTCAAGGTGCACGATGGGAGGCGGACGGTGACCCGCGTGTTGCAGGGCCCCGTGGGCGGGAGCTACGCGGGGCATGGGCACTCGGTGAGCACGTCGGCGGGTGAGGGGCTGCCGCACTTCCGCCAGGTGTCCTTTGAGGGGCGCTTTCCGATTGCCAAGGTGCGGCTGAAGGACCCGACGGTGCCGCTGGAGGTGGAACTGGAGGCGTTCAACCCGTTCATCCCTCTGAACGACCAGGACTCCGGCATTCCGGTCGCCATCCTCATCTACCACCTCCGCAATCGGGGCAAGAGGCCGGTCGAGGCGACAATTCTCGGCAACCTGACCAACATCGTCGGCGAAGGGCGGGAGGTCAAACGCATCAACCGCGGCCGGCGCTCGCGGGGGCTGACCGGGCTGTTCCTGTCGGCCGAGGAAGGCGGTCGGCCGGCGCCGGACCTCGGCTCGATGGCGCTGACGACCCCGTGGGCCGAGGCGTCGGTCTGGCCGAGGTGGAGGGACGGGCAGCTCGCCAAGTTCTGGGAGGAGATCGCGGAGTCGGACACGTTCCCCCCGCGCGGTCAGGGGACGACCGATACCGGCACCGTGACCGCTCACTGCCGGCTGAAGCCGGGCGAGAGCGTGAGCATCCCGTTCCTCATCACCTGGCACTTCCCGATCTTCGAACACTGGCACAAGCCGGAGTGCGGGTGCGCGGCAGCGTGGCGCAACTACTACGCGACGGTGTGGAAGGATGCGTGGGACGCGGCAGCCTACACGACGGCGAACCTGGAACGATTGCACCGGGAGACGAACCTCTTCCGCGATACGCTGTTCTCCTCGACCTTGCCCGCGCACGTGCTCGACGCGGTCAGCGCGAACATCTCCATCCTGAAGTCCCCCACCTGCCTGCGGCTGGAGGACGGCACGTTCTACGGGTTCGAGGGGTGCTCGGACACGCAGGGGTGTTGCGAAGGCTCGTGCACGCACGTGTGGAACTACGCGCAGGCCCTGCCGTACCTGTTCCCGAGCCTGCAACGGTCGGTGCGCGAGGCCGAGTGGGAGCACAGCATGCAGGAGGACGGGTTCGTCACCTTCCGGATGCCGCTGCCGCTGGGCGCGAGGGGAACGACCGACTTCCACCCGGCGGCCGACGGGCAGATGGGCACCGTGATGCAGACCTACCGCGAGTGGCTCATCTGCGGCGACGACGAGTGGCTGCGGGGCATCTGGCCGAAGGCCAAGAAGGCGCTGGAGTTCGCCTGGAAGCACTGGGATGGGGACAGAGACGGCGTCATGGAGGGGATGCAGCACAACACGTACGATATCGAGTTCTACGGGCCGAACACGATGATGGGCAGCCTGTACCTGGGCGCGCTCCGGGCGGGGGAGCTGATGGCGGAAGCGGTGGGGGACGACGCGGCGGCCGGGGAGTACCGGGCGCTGCGGGAGCGGGGCTCGGAGTGGACGGACCGGCGCCTCTTCAACGGGGAGTACTACGAGCAGAGGGTGAACCCGTCCGCGCACGAGGCATGGCCTGAGAACCTCCGGAGACTCGCCGAGAACCAGGGCCGAGACGGCAAGTACCCCTGGCCCAAGTGGCAGTACGGGAAGGGGTGTGTCTCGGATCAACTCATCGGCCAGTGGTACGCCGAGATGCTCGACCTGGGGTATCTCTACGATCGGGCCCACGTGCGTAGGGCGCTGCAGTCGATCTTCCGGCACAACTGGCGGGCGGACCTGTCGGACCACCCGGGCTTGCTACGGCTGTATGCCCTCGGGAAGGAGGCGGGCCTGCTCATCGGGACATGGCCGAAGGGCGAGCGGCCGGGCCACGCCTTCTACTTCGCGGATGAGGTGTGGTGTGGGATCGAGTATCAGGTCGCAGCGCACCTGATCTACGAGGGGATGGTTGAGGAAGGCCTGGCCATCGTGCGCGGCGTGCGGGACCGCCACACGGGCGAGCGGCGAAACCCGTGGAACGAGTTTGAGTGCGGGCACCACTACGCGCGGTCACTCGCCAGCTACTCGGTGATGCTCGCGCTGTCGGGGTTCCGGTACTCCGCCCCGGAGGCGCGGATGGGGTTCGCGCCGCGGCTGTTCGCCGAGGACTTCGCCTGCTTCTTCTCGGTCGCGTCCGGGTGGGGTCTGTACCGGCAGAAGATGGGGAAGAGGGGGCTGGAGGCGTCGGTGAGTGTGCGGCATGGCTCGCTCACACTCCGCGTACTCGATGTGGCCTTCACGCCAGGGCCGGGGAGGACGGTGACCGCCAAGGTCGGCGGCAGGGACGTCCAGGCTTCGGTCTGGAAGCACGGACGTGGCGTGAGGGTGCTGTTCGACGAGGCGGTGAGGCTCGAGGCCGGTGGATCGGTGCGGGTCCTGCTGACTCCGCGGTAGCGGCCGCAAGATCGGACCCGACCAGGAGCGGGGGCGTGGTGCTTGTGTGGGCCGTCGGCCATCGTAGCACCCTCCACGACGAGGCCGCAAGGCGCAAGCCCTGACCCGTGCCTGGGCGGAGTGTTCCTGGGTGCATCGCGCAGGCTGGGATGCCCAGGGGGATGCTGGGGCTGTTGGGAAAGCCCTCAACGGCAACGGGGGACACTCCTCGGGTCTCGCGAACGGCGCGAGACGCGGGACAATCCCGGACAGCGGGGCTTTCTCAACGGCCCCACGATGTCGTGTTTCACGTGAAACACGTCCCGTCCTTGGCTCCGCGCATCAGGGCGCGCCGGCCTTGGCGACGCTGCGCAGCGATGGCGGGGGTGGCAGGGGAGGTGGGGGAGTGCGCACGGCAGGTGGCTCCGGGGGCGGGGGCTGCGGTTCGGCGGCCTGTGCCAGGCGTGCGAGGGCTTCCTGGGCCTCGGCATTCGTCGGGTCGAGGGCCAGGGCCCTGCTGTACGCCGTGCGGGCTCTGGTCGGCGCGTTCGCCCGCTCGCACGCCCGGGCGAGGCGGAGGTGGTAGGACAGCTCGGCGGGGCGCAGGTCGACGAGACGCGCGAGGACCTGGGCCTCCTCGTCGGCCTGGCCATCGGCCTGGTACGCGCCGGCGAGGGCGGACCAGGCTTGCTCGCCCGTCGGCCAGACGTCCGTGATGTCCCGCAGAGCGGTGATGGCCTCCGCCGGGGTCTCGATGGTGAGGGGGTCCTCGAGCAGGGCGACCAGGGCGCGGGTCGGGCCGTGGTCGATGCCCACGCGCCGCAAGGCCTCGCAGACGATCAGCGACGGCACCGCGCGGGCTGCCAGGAGCCGGCGGATGCCGCTTGTCCCCCCCCCCTCGCCGGCGGGATCGGTGAGAAGCCGTGCGTACTCCCACAGGGCGTCCTCGGGGCGCCCTGCCATGACCAGAGCCGAGGCCAGAGCCGCGCGGTAGGCGGGTTGCACGTCGGGGCCACTGGCAGCTCGGGCGAGGTCCACCGCCGCCTCCTCGTGCAGCCCGAGGGCGTTCTTCGCCAGCCCCCGCACGTAGGCGGCATCGGCGGCCGAGCGGCGGGTCTCGACCGCTGCCGACAGCACCGACAGGGCCTCCTCCGGGTGTCCGTTGAGGAAGTGAGCGTAAGCCAGGCCGACCTGTGCCGCGGGTTCGGGCGCGGCCGCCTTGGCCCTCAAGACGGCGACCGCCTGGGCAGGCCCATACTGCTTGCCCACCACCTCAGCCAGAAGCCGGTAGCCGGTGGGGTCGGAGGGGTCGAGGTCGAGGGCCCTGGTGGCTGCCACCGAGGCGTCGTTGGGTCGCCCTGCCTCGAGCGATACGGAGGCGAGCTCCAGCAGAGCCTGCCGATCGCCTGGCTTCGCTGCCACGTAGCGCAGCAGCGGCTGCTGGGCCGTATCGAGGGCGCCCTCGTCGCGGCACAGGGCAACCAGGACGCGGAGCGCGTCGTAGTCGTCGGGACGAACGCCGAGGTACCACCCGTACCGCTCGATGGCCTCCTGCCGCAGCCCGGCCTCCGCACACGTCTCGGCGGCCACCAACTGGAAGACGGGACGCCAGCGGAAGATCCCCGCGAGGCCGCGAATCTGGTCGAGCGCCACCCCCTCGCCCTCCGACCGACGGTAGGCCGCTACGAGGGTTCTCACGGCGGCGAGCGGTGGATCGGGCACGGCAAGGAGGGTTGTCAGGAAGTCGACGGCCTCGCGGGGCCGACCGACCTCCTCGTAGGTCCGGACCAGGGCTTCCAGGTACTCGCGGTCACCCGGAGCCACCAGCGCCACCTCGCGCCGCAGCCGCAGAGCGCGATCGAGGCCTCCCGACAGCTCCTCGCAGCGAGCCAGACGGTCAACCGCCCAGACGCTGTCGGGCTTCTCTGCCAGGATGTCTGTGAGCAGTTGCCGGGCCTTCTCCACCTGGCCTGTCCTCAGGCAGGCCGAGGCCAGGTCCGAGCGCAACATGATGCTCTTGGGGTCCTGCTTGAGCAGCAGCTCGTACTCGGCGATGGCGGCCGGGAGCCGGCCCTCCGCGGCAAGCAGCCGGCCGAGCGGGGAGAGGTAGTAGGTCTGTCGGGGATCGACCAGCTCGATGGCCTGAAGGTGTCTGATGGCGCCGTCGAGGTCCCCCAGCTCCTCGGTCGAGCGCGCCAGCCGATAGCGGGCCTCGACGTTCCGCGGATCGGCTCTGAGCACTTCCCAGGCCTGGGAGTTGGCGGCCCTGAGGTCGCCCAACTCCCGGTAGGCATCGCTGAGGGCCAATCGCAAGGGGAGGGCGCTGGGCCGGGCCGCGACCAGGGGGATCAGCGCGTCACGGGCGAGGTCGGGGCGGTCGAGTCGGCGGGCGAGGTCGGCAATGGCCGCGAGTGCGGTCTCGTCGCCCGGGGCCAGCTCCAGGCCGGCCTGGTAAGCGCCCAGGGCCTCCTCGCCGCGGCCTGCGGCCGCGAGGAGGTCGCCCAGGCGGAACCGCCAGATGGCGACCTGGGGCTCGAGCGCCACGGCCTGTTGGTACTGCGCGGCTGCTGTCTCCACCTGGCCGACCGCCGCCAGGCAGTCGCCGAGGCGCGCCCGCAGGCCGGCGTCCTTCGGGCGCTGGGACACCGCGGCCTCGTAGTGGGGTCGGGCCATCGCCGGCTGGCTGGCGGACATGTAGGCCTCCGCCAGCGTGATGTGAAGCTCGAGCGCCTGCGGCCCGTGCACGAGCTGCGAGAGCTTCTCGTAGATTCCCAACGCTTCGTAGTGCAGGCCCAGGGCCTGGTCTTCCTTGGCCAGCTCCGCCAGGAGCACGGGATCGTTCGGGGTAGTGGCCAGCATCCTTCGCAGAAGCTGCCGCGCGTCAAGGTGGCGCCCCGTCTCCTGGTAGAGCGACAGCAGCCCCCGAAGCGCGCCCGGGTGCCGGGGCTCAAGCGTCAGGACCGCCTCGTAGTACCGCTCCGCGTCCGCGGTCTGCTTGGATTTGCGGTGGGCCTCGGCCAGGGACATCAGGATCGAGGGGTCTCGCTGACTCTCGCCGCGGGCCGCCTGGAGGTAGGGGAGGGCTTCCCGCGCCTGCCCGATCGCGAGCAGCGATCGGCCATAGACGAGTTGCATCTCCACGTCGCCGGCGAGCTCGCCCATGATCGGCCGCAAGGCAGCCACGCTCTCCCGGTACTGCCCGAGCCGGTAGTAGGCAATCCCGAGGCCGCGCCGGGCGGAGGTGAGGCTCGGCGCCACGGCGAGGGCCGTGGTGAAGGAGCTGACCGCGTAGTTCAGCTGGTCGGTGCGGAGGTAGCACCAGCCGAGATAGTGGTGGGCGTCGGGGCTGTTGGGGTCGATCTGGAGCGCTCGCCGGAACTGGGAGATCGCGCTCTGGTAGTCACCGACGCGCATGAGCTGCTCGCCACTCGCCAGCCGCTGCGCCAGCGCGTTCCCGTTGGTCGGCTGGGACACCCCCACGGCGGCGAGCACGCCGAGCGCAAGGGGTATCGACACAACCAGGCGTCGGCCCATGAGGCGGATCACCGGCTTCCGCAGTGATGACTGCCTGGCGTCCCGGTCAGTACGGATCGCAGAGCCGCTCCTCCGCGACCTGCCACTCGTCAGCCTCGAGCCTCCGGCTGAAGCACGAGCGGTAGCCCTCGTGGCAGGCGGCCCCGGTCTGCTCGACCTCGAGCAGGAGGGCATCGCCGTCGCAGTCCCGCCGGAGGCAGCGCACACGCTGCACGTTGCCCGAGGTCAGCCCCTTGACCCAGTAGTCCTGCCGCGACCGCGACCAGTACGTCGCCTGCCCCGATTCTACGGTCCTCCTCAGCGCCTCGCGGTTCATGTAGGCGACCATGAGGACCTGAGCGGTCCCGGCATCGGTGGTGATGACGGTGACCAGGCCGTTGGCGTCGTACTTCACGTCGTCGAGGTAGGACACGGGTGGAGGACCTCGGACGTCGGACTTCGGACCAACGGCAGCGCCAACGGCGAAAGGCGGAACCGCGAAGACACAAAGGCACGAAGAACGGCCACAACGACGGGACGGCGACGGCGTTAGAGTCTCACCGGGATACCCCGCTCGTGGAGGCCGGCCTTGATCGCGCGGATCGAGGTCTCCCGGAAGTGGAAGATGCTCGCCGCCAGTACGGCATCGGCGCGACCGTAGGTGAGGGCTTCCGCCATGTGGTCGACGGTGCCCGCCCCACCGGAGGCGATCACCGGGACGCTCACCCGATCTGCAATGCGCCGGAGGAGTTCCACGTCGTAGCCGGCCTTCGTGCCGTCGGCATCCATGCTGGTGACGAGGAACTCGCCGGCGCCCCGCCGTTCGGCCTCGGTGACCCACTCGAGGGCATCGACCTCGGTGGGCTGGTGGCCCCCGTGGGTGTGGACGCGCCAGGTGATCTCCACGTCGGGCGCGGGCCCGAGCGAGGAGTCATCGCGGCCCTCAGCCGGCACCCGTTTCGCATCGACGGCGACCACGATGCACTGACTGCCGAAGCGCTCCGCGCCCGCGTCGATCAAGTCCGGCGTCAGGATCGAGGCGGTCATGATGCTGACCTTGTCCGCGCCGGCCTTGAGTATCTCGCGGATGTCCTCGACCGTGCGAATCCCGCCACCGACGGTCAGCGGGATGAAGACCTGCTCCGCGCACCGCCGGACGATGTCCCGCATGATCGGCCGATGATCGCGCGAGGCCGTGATGTCGAGGAAGACCAGCTCATCCGCCATCTCGCCGTCGTACCACTCGGCCTGCTCCACCGGGTCGCCGGCGTCGATGTGATCGATGTACTTGACGCCCTTGACCACACGGCCGTCGGTGACATCGAGACAGGGGATGATGCGTTTGGCGAGCATGGCCTGGTCCTTGAGTGATGCGGAGACAGCCCGCACGCTAGCCCCCGCGCGGGAGGCTATTCCGCTGCTGTGGGCGCCGCTCCTGCGCGAATGGCATCCGACAGGGTGAAGGCGTTGACGTAGAGCGCCCGGCCGATGATGCACCCGGTCACCCCGAGGGGCTCAAGCGTCGCCAGGGCGCGAAGGTCGGCGAGGGACGAGACGCCCCCCGAGGCGATGACCGGCAGCTTGGACGCCTCAGCGATGGCCCGCATGGCCTGAAGGTTCGGGCCGCGCAGGACACCGTCCGTGGCGATGTCGGTGGCGATCAGGCGGCGCACACCCAGGTCGGCCATTCGGCGGGCCAGGTCGGTCGCCGAGATGTCCGTGGCCTCGGTCCACCCCTCGACGGCGACGCGACCGTCGCGGGCGTCGATGCCGACAGTAACCTGCTCCGGGAAGCGGGAGAGGGCCTCGGAGAGAGCCTGCGGGTCACGCAAGGCGGCGGTGCCCATGACCGCATGCTTCGCCCCGAGACCCAATACGTGCGCCACGTCTTGTACGGTTCGAATGCCGCCGCCGAGCTCGATGGGGACATCGGTCGCACGGCAGATCGCGCGGATCGACCCCTCGTTCGCCAATCGGCCCGACATGGCGCCGTCAAGGTCAACCACGTGAATCAGCGCGGCGCCCTGGTCGGCCCACGCGCGCGCCACCTGCGCGGGATCGTCGTGGTAGACCGTCTTCCGTCGCATGTCGCCCTGGCTGAGCCGCACACACTGGCCCCCTGAGAGGTCGATGGCGGGGATGACGAGCACGTAGCGCCTCCCGGGGCGGGTCAGGTCAGCCGCTCGACCTCGCGGCGGAGGTTCTCGAGGATTCGCAGACCGATTGACTGCGACTTCTCGGGGTGGAACTGGGAGGCGAACAGGTTGCCTCGCCACACGCAGGAGGTGAACTCGTAACCGTAGTCGGTGGTTGTCGCGACGATCGACTCGTCCGTCGGCGCCACATAGTACGAGTGCACGAAGTAGACGTACGAGCCATCGGCGATCCCGTCGAGGTGCGGGGCACGCTCGCCCCTGGGCACGATCTGGTTCCAGCCGATGTGCGGCACCTTGAGGTCATGCCGGAAGCGCTCCACCTTCCCCGCGAACACCCCGAGGCCGGCCACGCCGGGCGCCTCCTCACTCTCCTCGAAGAGGACCTGGAGGCCAAGGCAAATGCCGAGGAAGGGCTTGCCGGCGGCGATGGCCTCGGTCAGCGGGCCGACGAGGCCGAGGCGGGTGAGATTGGTCATGCAGTCGCCGAAGGCGCCGACACCGGGCAGCACGATGGCCGCCGCGTCGCGCAGGAGGCCCGGGTCCTGTGTCACGGTCACCTCACAGCCGACGCGCCGGAGGGCCTTGTTGACGCTGCCGAGGTTGCCCATCCCGTAGTCCACCAGAGCGATCATCACAGAGTGCCTTTGGTTGATGGCACATCGGCTCGGCGCTCGTCGATCCGGGTGGCCTGGTCGAGCGCGCGCCCGAGCGACTTGAACGCGGACTCGAGGACGTGGTGCGCATTCCCACCGGCCTGCTGGATGACATGCAGCGATATCCGAGCGTTCTGCGCGAAGGCATGGAGGAACTCACGGGCGAGCTCCGTGTCGAACTTGCCCACCCGCTGCGCCGGCAGCGAGAGATCGCACGCGAGGTGCCCGCGACCGGAGAAGTCGAGCACGACGATCACCAGCGCCTCGTCGAGCGGGCACAGGCCAGAGCCGAAGCGCACGAGGCCGGCCTTGTCGCCGACGGCCTCATGGAACGCCTGCCCGAGGACGATCCCGACATCCTCCACGAGGTGGTGGTTGTCAACCTCCACATCGCCGGTCGCCTGGACCACCAGGTCGAACAGCCCGTGTTTCGCGATGTGACTCAGCATGTGGTCGTAGAATCCGACCCCGGTATCGAGCGTGTACTTCCCAGTGCCGTCGAGGTTCAGGCGGACGGACACCGAGGTCTCGCCGGTCTGACGCTCGATGTGGGCTTCTCTGGGCATGGTCGGGCTCCTTCGGGTCCTGATGGAGCGATCTCAACGACAGGTGACAGGTGAGGTGATTGCGGAAGTCGTGCCGTGTCCTGGAAGCGCCGGCTCCGAAGCGGCTTCAGAGACGGCCGCAGCCTTGGAAGGCTGCGCCACAACGTCACCGGCAACACCACTTGCCACCAACCGGCTAGAAGCCGGCGCTCCCAGGACACGGCACGACTGGTGACACGAGCGGCCACGGCGGTGTCGGTCGCGGAGCGACCGACCTACGCGGACTGTAGTGGCTACGCAGTGTTCTCGGCGCGGATGCTGCCCTCGCCGAGGACGGCGATGACCTGCTGCTCCAACTGCGGCGAGTACTCGACCGTGAAGGCCTCGGAGAGGAATACGTCGCGCGGGCCCTCGGGTTCGCATATGCTGAGCACGACCGGTGAGGCGCCGGGGTGCTCGGCGATGATCTCGCGCAATCGGAGCAGCGAGGCGCGGAGGGCCTCGCCGTCTTCCTCGGTGGCCGTCAGGCTGATCCTGATGCGCTGACGTTGCGCTCTCTGCCGGGCCATCTCCTCGCGCCCCTGGTCGGCCGCCTCGCGTCGCTTCCGCGGGGGTCTCTTCGCTTCCTCAAGCGACTTCAGCGAGTTCGCCAGGATCTTGAACTCGCGATACTCTCGTCCGTCGGCGGTGGCTCGCTCGTTGCGCTCGAGTCTGCCATCGACCACGACGATGGCATCGGGCACCAGGGCCTCCCGGCACTCGGCGTAGACGCGCGGGAAGACCGTGACGCTCACTTCGGAGGCCAGGCCGAGGAGCTGCAGGAAGCACATCTCGTCGCCGGCCTGGGTGGTGTAGGGCCGGAGGTCCCCGACCATGCCGCCCACCACGATCGGCTGCCCGTCGGGGAACTGATCTAGCTCCTCGATGCGGGCGGTGCAGCAGCGCTCGAGTTCGTCGGTCCGCTTGATGAGCGGGTGGTTGGTCACATAGAGGCCGAGAAGCTCTTTCTCCATCGCCTGCAGGGCCTCTTCAGGCAACGGAGGAGCGATCGGCAACGTCTCCTCAACGGTCTCGTCCTTCTGGCCGCCGAGGAGGCCAAAAAGGGACCGCTGTCCGGCCTTGACGTCCTCCTGGTGCTTCTGCCCCGCCGCGGCTGCGGAGGGCACCGCGGCCAGCACGGCGGCCCGGTCGCCGAAGGTGTCGAAGGCGCCCGCCTTGGCCAGAAGCTCGACGGTCGACTTGGTGGCGGCGTTGGTGGGCACTCGCCGGCAGAAGTCCCACAAGCTCACGTATGGCCCGCCTCGACGGCGCTCCTCGACGATGGCCTCGGCGGTCTTGGAGCCGACATTCTTGATTGCCGTCAGGCCCCACACCACCGCACTGTGGCTGACGGTGAACTCCACATCGCTCCGGTTCACGTCCGGCGGGAGGACGTCGATGCCCGACCGCCGGCACTCGGTGACGTACTTCGCCACCTCGGCGCTGTCGCTCATGATCGTCGAGAGCTGCGAGGCGAGGAACTCGGCAGGGAAGTGGGCCTTCAGGTAGGCCGTCCAGTAGGCCACCATCGCATAGCCCGCGCTGTGCGACTTGTTGAAGCCATAGCGCGAGAAGGTCTCCATGCGGGCGAAGATCGCCTCCGCCGTCTGCCGGGGCACGCCGTGCTCCACGCAGCCATCCATGAAGAGCGGCTTCATCTGCTCCATCTTGGCCGCTTGCTTCTTGGCCATGGCGCGCATGATGATCTCCGCCTGGGGCATGCTGAACCCGGCGAGCTCCGTGGCGGTCATCATGACCTGTTCCTGGTAGAGAATCACCCCGAAGGTCTCCGCCAGGATGGACTCCAGGTTCGGGTGGAGGTACTCGATCGGCGCCCCATGCCGCCGATCGCAGAAGACATCGGCCTCCTGCAGGGGGCCGGGGCGGTAGAGGGCGAGGAGCGCCGTCAGGTGCTCGAAGCAACTCGGCTGGAACCGCCGGAGCAGCCGACGCATGCCCTCGCTCTCGACCTGGAACACCGCGGCCGTATCGCCGCGCCCCAGGAGCGCGTAGGTCTCCTGGTCGTCGAGCGGCAGGTTGTCCAAGTCGATCTCGACCCCGTGGTTCTGGCGGACCTGCTTGATCGTCTTCTCGACGATGCTCAGCGTCGCCAGGCCGAGGAAGTCCATCTTCACCAGGCCAACGTCAACCACAGGCCCCATGGCGTACTGGGTCATGATGCCGTCCCCGCCCCGCTGGACGGGAACGAGGTCAGTGAGCGGGCCGGTGGAGATCACGACCGCGGCGGCGTGGACCCCGACGTGCCGCGTCAGCCCCTCGATGCGGGAGGCGATGTCGACGAGCTGGCGGGCCTGGTCCTCCTGCTCGATGACCTCGGCAAAGGCCGGGGCCTCCTTGAGGGCCTCGGCGATGCTCTTGCCGAACGGGATGGCCTTGGCGACGCGGTCGATCACGTCCTGGCTCAGGGCCATGACACGCCCGGCGTCGCGGATGGCCGCGCGCGCGCCGAGGGTGTTGAAGGTGATCACCTGAGCGACGCGATCCTCGCCGTACTTGGCACGGACGTACTCGATGATCTCGTCGCGGCGGTAGTCGGGGAAGTCGAGGTCGATGTCCGGCGGGCTCTGGCGTTCGGGGTTGAGCATGCGCTCGAAGATCAGCCCGTGCGCGAGAGGGTCGACGTCGGTGATGCCGGTGAGGTAGCAGACGATGCTGCCCGTGGCCGACCCGCGGCCGGGGCCCACCAGCATCCCCCTGTGCTTGGCCTCGCGGATGAAGTCGGCGACGATGAGGAAGTAGCCGGAGTAGTGGCACCGGTCGATGATGCTCAACTCGTAGTTCAGGCGCTCGATCACGTCCGGTCGCGGCCCGCCGTAGCGCCGAGGGATGCTCTCCTCGCACCACTGGCGGAGGTAGCTCGCCAGCGTATGCCCCTGGGGCACATCGAACCGGGGCAGGCGGAGCTTGCCGAGGTCGAGCCGCAGGTGGCAGCGTTCCGCGATCTCGAGGGAGGTTCGAAGGGCCTCCGGGGTCTCGCTGAAGACGTCGTACATCTCCGCCGGCGACCGCATGTAGAAACGGTCGGTGCCGAAGCGCAGCCGCTTCACATCCTGCAGCGCCGAGTTGGTCTGGATGCAGAGGAGCACGTCGTGGCTGAAGCTGTCTTCCTGGGTGAGATAGTGGACATCGTTTGTCGCCACGACCGGTATGTCCGCCCGGCGCGCCAGCTCGAGGAGCTGGCGGTTCATCGGCCTCTGGTCGGGGAGGCCCTGGTCCATTAGCTCCAGGTAGAACCGGCCCGGCCCGAAGAGGTCGACGTATTGCCCCGCCTTCTGCCGCGCCGCCTCGCTCTGCCCGGCCGCGAGGAACCTCGGCACTTCGCCCTGGAGACACGCCGAGAGCCCGATCAGCCCCCCGCGGTTGGCGTGAAGCAGCTCGAAGTCGACGCGCGGCTTCTGGTAGAAGCCCTCGAGGTGCGCCGCCGAGACGATGCGGAGCAGGTTGCGGTAGCCCTGCTCATCCTCGGCGAGAAGCACCAGGTGCGAGGGCTTCATGTCGACCGCCGAGTCGCGGTCGTGCCTGGTGCGCGGGGCGACGTAGACTTCGCACCCGATGATGGGGGCAATGCCGGCGGCCTCACAGGCCTGGTGGAACTCGATGGCGCCGTACATCGAGCCGTGGTCGGTCAGCGCGAGGGCGGGCATGTCGAAGGCGACGGCACGGTCCACGAGGTCGCTGATGCGGCAGGCGCCATCGAGGAGGCTGTACTCGGTGTGGACGTGCAAGTGGACGAACGGCTGGTCGGGCATGGTGCACCGCGTCAGGGAGACTTGGGTTCTGCTGGGGCGGCTGCGGGCGCCGTGGCTGGTGGGCTGGCCGACGCCGCGGACTTCGTCTCAGCCTTGGCCGCCGTGCCGGCGGCAGGTTGACCGGCGGTCTTGGGGGTCTCGGCCGGGGCCTGCGCCGAGGCGCCAGACGGCGCAGGCGTGGGCGGCTGCCCGGTAGCCGAGCCCGTCGTCGCCGGCTTCTCCTGCGCCGGCTGCGGTTGAGCGCGCTTCTCCACGCCGGCCAGCAGGTTCGAGATGTGCGTCGTCTGGGCCACCAGGATCGGCCACGCCTTCAGGCGCAGCGAGTCCGCCGCAGCGATGGCGGTCATCTGGGCCACCAGGAGGTCGCTGGTAGTGGCGTCCTGCGCGGTCTTACCGAGCACCTGGGAAACGATGGTGGTTGCCTTGGCCGCGTCACCGTTACTCAGAGCCACCGAGGCGTCCTCGAGCTGGGTGAGCACATCCGGCACGAGGGCCGGGGCCGTTGGGTTGTACGCGGCGCCGGCGGCCGCCAGGACCTGCGCGCTCGCCTCGGCGAGATCGCCGGCGTTGAGGTGGACCTCCGCTCGTTCAAGATGCTGCTGGATGCGGCTGGCCGGGGCGCCCGCGACCAGAGCCGCGAGACAGCGCATGAGCCGGGCGTCGGTCGCGGCCGCGTCCTGGTCCTGCTGCTTGCTCGCCTGGATGGAGAGCTGGCTGACCAGCCGCTTGGCGGCGATGAGGTCCTCGTTGAAGTCGGGCTGGGCCTTCTGCGAAGCGGCGGCGCTGCTGAGGCCGGCAATGCGGGAGCGGATCTCGTCCAGCTTCTGGGACTGCTCCTGCTGTGTCTGGGCGATCTTCTCCTGCTGAGCCGCCTGCTGGTCAGCCTCCTGGCCGACCGGGCTCTTCTTGCACCCGAGCGTGAAGGCAACCGGAAGCAACAGGGAGAGCATCGCTATGGTGCGCACCGGATTCGCTCCTTACGCGATCGCGCCTCGCAGGGGTCAGTGGCTACCACGGGATTATACTGCAGGAGAAGCCGACAGGCAAGTCTGTGCAAGTTCGGGGCCGGAACCCTCGTCGTGGGTGGCCCTGCATCCCCTGGCCGACCGCGCCGACTTCTAGCGCGACTTGGCCTTCGCCGGTGTCGGCGGCTTCCTCGCGGGCGTGGGGCGCTGACGCTTGGCCCGCCTCCTGGCGGCCGCCTCCTCGAGGGCTACGAGAGCTTCGTTCGCCGCCTCTTTCACGCGGTCATCGGGATCCTTCAGGGCCGCCCGGAGCGCGTCGGCAGCGCGGGGGTCACCGATGCCGCCCAGAGCGGCCACCGCCGCCCGGCGGACGCGGCCATCCCAGTGCCCGAGGACCTTGAGGAGCGCGGGCACGGCTTGCTTGTCGCCGATCTGCCCCAGAGCATGGCAGGCGTGGTACGCGACGCTCCACTCGCCGTCCTTGAGGGCGAGCGTGAGCGGCTTGACCGCCTGGGGCGTGCCGACGACGCCCAGACCCTTCGCCGCAGTGAGACGCACGACCCAGTCGGAGTCCTTCAGGCGGCGCGTGAGGTACTTGGCCACCGTCTTGGTACCCAGCAGCGCGAGCGCCTTCACGGCCGCGAACCGCACGTCCTCCTGGGAGTGGTCGAGCAGCTTCACGAGCGCCGGCCGAGCCCTGGGGCCGCGGATGTGGCCGACGGCGATCGCCGCGTAGCGCACGACCCGCTCGTTGGGATCGGACAGGGCAGCCAGCAGCGCCGGTAGCGCCTGCGGATCGGCGATGTTGCCCAGGATCTCGGCGGCAATGGGGCGGACGGTGTCGCCGCCTTGCTCGAGCTGCCTTATGACCACGGCGACGGCGCGCTTGCCCACCTGCTGCAGCGACTGGGCCGCGGCCGCCCGAACATCGGCACTGGGGGAAGCGAGGGCTCGCGCGAGGGGCTCGACCACGACCGGCCCCCGAATCTTCCCCAGGGCTTCGGCGGCCGCCCGGGCCAGCTCCACGTTGTCCAGATCGAGTACGTTGAGCAGGGGCTGGATGGCCCGCGAGCTCTTCAGGTCGCCCAGGGCCGTGACCGCGGCCCGTTGCACATCCACGTTCTGGTCGGTAAGACGCTGCACGAGCTGCTGGGCCACCGACTCGTCGCCGATGTTGCCCAGGGCTTCAGCGGCCCATCGACGGGCCGACTGGTCCCTCCCGATCAGAGCGTCCAGCAGCGCGGGGACGGCTGCATCGCCCACCTGGGCGAGGGCGTGCGCGGCGGCCTGTTGAGCGTTGACGCTGGAATCACTGAGGATCGACACGAGGGCGGGCACGGCCTCGGTCGCCCGCAAGCGGCCGAGGGCCGTCGCCGCGACGACGCGGACCTGGTACGCTTTGTGCTCTAACGATTTGGCCAGGACCTCGACCGCCTCCTCGCCTAGCTCTATCAGTTGGGCGACGATCTGGTCCTGGTCCGATCCCGGCTGCTTGGCGAACTTCTGGATGAGAGCGGAGGCCTTGCGCCTGGCTGACATCGGGCCGGGCCCCCTTCTAGGGAGGGGATTGCCATGCACCAGGACGGTCCGCGCCATGCGCGACCGCCTCGCGTGCCCTGGTCGTGCATAGCAGGCGCGGGCACCGGACCCGCGCCTGGTGGTTCGTGTGGAGAGGCGACGAGCGGCCTACTGCCCACCGGCAGGCGCAGTGCCGGCCGCGGGACTTGGCGGCGCCGAGCCAGGGGCAGCCGGGGCCGGAGCCGCGGGCGTGGGTGCGGTTCCGGTGGCTGTGCCGGGTGCGGGCGTGGTCGTCGCTGGTGCGGCGGGGGCCGCCCCCGTGGGTGCGGGCGCGGACTCGAGGCCCGGCGGCGTCGGAGCCAAGACCGTGGCCGGCACGGGCTGCGACGGGGACGAGCCAAGCGAGGTGCCGACGAGTCTGAGCCCGTCGACGATGGGTCTCACCCGCCGGGTGGCCGCCGACCTCAGATCCTCACGGGCGGCCTTGATCTTCTTCTCGTACTCACTCTTGTCTTGCTCGAGGCCCTGGGACGCCGTCCGGATGTCCCCTTGCAGACGGACGAGCTTGTCGGCTACGTCCGAGGCCACCCCTGAACCCGACGGTGTGGCGGCCATGACGATGCCCTCGGCCGCCTTGTTGAGGGAATCGATGGCCCCCTCCACGTCCGGCTCGGACTGGTCAAGGTCGCGCAGGGCCTTCCCGATGCGATTCTGCACGACGCCGAGCTGGGAGGAGAGGGCAGCCAGCTCCTTCTGCTTCCGGGCTTCGGCGGCCCTGCTGTCCTGCCAGTGTTTCCACCACACTCCAGCCACGAGCGCGGCAACTACGATCAGAATGATGGCGACCCATACAGCGCCGGAGCCGCCGGACGATCGGGGCGGAGCGACCGGGAGGTCGCTATCGTCGTCCAGATCGCTGGGCACAGGCGGCTTTGGCCTTGGGCCGGCCTTGCGGGGCCGCGAGGCAGGCTTCTGGGCGGCATCGTCTTCGTCGCTGGGGTCGCCGTCGAGGGTCTTGTCGGTATCGTCAGGCATTATTCACCCCTCGCCCGCGCAGGCCGGCACACGGGACGCGCTGGAGTCTGGCGGATTATACCGCCGGAAAGGGGCGTTGTCAACGAAGGGGGGGCGCCTCAGCCCAACTGGCAGCGGGGCCTTAGAGGAGATCGAGGAACTCATCGAGGCTCATCCCAGCATCGCGTAGTAGGCCGCGCAGTATGCCCGGGCCGAACTCGTGGTGCAAGGGGACAGCCAAGGTAAAGTCGTGCCCGTCCTTCTGGAGCATGGCGTGACTGCCGCGGGTGCGCACGTTCTGCCATCTGGCGCGCTCGAAGGGTCTGACCACCCGTCGGCCTGACAGCCCTCGTGGCAGCTTCACGGTAAGGCGACCTCGCGAAGCTGCTGCCCCGGGCGAACGGCGGCCCGGGCGCGGGCCTCCTCAGCCTCAAGCCATCCTTCGATGGCCTCCCGGATGTTGGCCAGGGCCTCGTCTTCACTTCGGCCCTGAGACCAGCACCCCTTGAGGGCGGGGTAGGAGGCCACGTAGAAGCCCCCCTCGTCCCGCTCGACGACAACTGTGAGTGCGGCCATGCCCGGTCCCTCCTGCCGGCAACCCGATGCCGTATCGGCGCCCATTGTACACGAAGTGGCCGGTGTCAGGCTACCGGTCCCTGCCCGCGCGACGCCCCGGGCAGGGGGCGGCCCCTGACGCGGGGAATCGCTCTGCCCACCCAGGCCGGATGGTCTGATGCCCGACTGGAGTGATGCCGAGTGTGCCGGCAGCCGATCCCGCGCCCTGAGCACCCGCGGCCGGACTTCCACCGCGGCTTGCGCGAGGGGCGCGATTGGGTGAACCTGAACGGGAGATGGGCCTTCGAGTTCGATCCGCACGACGTGGGCGAGACCGAGGAGTGGTTCCTACCGGGCAAGCACGCCTTCGCCGACGAGATCGTCGTCCCGTTCCCTTGGGAAAGCCACCTGGCCTGGGGAGATGAGGAGCGGGCAGGCAACGAGGACTACTTCAGCACGAGGGCGTTCCTGGCCCCCGGCTCCGTGACCAAGGAGAACCGCCGCGAGGCGCCGCGGCACGAGACAGGCTGGTACCACCGGACGTTCAGCGTGCCCGCCCGTTGGCGCGGGGAGCGCACATGGCTGCGGTTCGGCGCGGTGGACTACTTCGTCAAGGTGTGGGTCAACGCCAGGCTGGTGTGCGACCTCGAGAGCGGATACCTCCCCTTCGAGGTTGACATCACCGACTGCCTCGACCGGGCCGGCGGGAACCACCTGGTCGTGCGGGTACACGATCCCAACGACCACTCGCAGCAGCCAGTGGGGAAGCAGTACCGCTGGTACGCGCGGACGGCGGGGATTTGGCAGACGGTATGGCTCGAGCCGCGGGCAGAGACGCACATCGCCGGCATTCGGTTCGAGCCGGACATCGGCACCGGCGACGTCTCGTGCGAGATCACGCTAGACCAGCCGTCGACAGACCGGATGGGGTTCCGGCTCGCGATCCAGATGCCCGAGGGGGGGACGACCTACTACACGTGGGGGGCTGATCCCGAACGGGGCGCCGGGCCGCATGTCGCCACGGCGACCTTCGAGCAGCCCCGGCTCTGGTCGCCGGATGATCCCTACCTCTATCAGGTCTCCGTCGAGTTGCTCGACGGGTCGGCAGCTCGGGACGTGGTGCAGACCTACTTCGCACTCCGGGAGGTGAGCGTGAAGCTGCTTCCCGACAGGCCCCACGCGTATATCCACCTGAACGGGCGGCCAATCTACCTGCTCGGCGCCCTCGACCAGTCGTTCAACCCGTGGGGGGTCTACACGTTTCGGTCGGATGACGACATTCGGCGGGACATCGAGCTGGCACAGGGCCTCGGCTTCAACTTCCTGCGAGTGCACATCAAGGCAGAGGACCCGCGCTTCCACTGCTGGGCCGACCGGCTCGGCATGTTGGTGATGGCGGACATGCCGAACTTCGGGTACGAGGGCTGGTCCGAGATCGCCTGCCAGCGCTGGGAGAGGACGATGCGCGGCATCATCGCTCGCGACGCCGGCCATCCCTCGACCATCGCGTGGTGTCTGTTCAACGAGACCTGGGGCTTGGGTGGGGAGGCCTTCAAGACGGAGACGGAGAGGCAGGAGTGGGTCGAGAGGATGGTGCGGCTGGCGAAGGTCCTGGACCCGACGCGCCCGGTCGAGGACAACTCGCCCTGCCTCTACGACCACGTGACCACGGACATCAACTCCTGGCACTTCTACCTCAACGACTACCGGAAGGCGAAGGAGCACATCCGGCAGGTGGTGGAGTCGACCAGGCCGGGCTCGCCGTTCAACTACGTCCCTGGCCGGCTGCAGGGGCGGGAGCCGCTGCTGAACAGCGAGTACGGTGGCATCTCAGCGGGCATGGGCGACGTGGATGTGTCGTGGTGCTTCCACTTCCTGACGAACGAACTCCGGCTGCAGGAGAAGGTCTGCGGGTATGTCTACACCGAACTGCAGGACATCGAGTGGGAGCGTAACGGCCTGCTGAACTACGACCGGATGCCGAAGGAGCTGGGCTACGACCCGCGCGAGACGAACCGCGCCGACTTCCTGGCCCTCGACGGCCCGCCCTGCCGAACGGTGCGGCCGGGGGAGGCCGTCAGCATCCCGGCCGTCGCATCGCACTTCGGGCCGTTCGTCGGCGACCACGCCACGCTGCAGTGGCGGCTTGGGCTGACCGATGCCCTCGGCAACACAGGCGAGCTGTCCCTGTCGCCGGGCCGCCGCGTGCCGTTCCCGCGATACGCCGTCACGCCTGTGGGCGCCATCGCGGCCACCATGCCGAACCGGCCGGGTCTGGTGAGGCTCGAGGCGTGGCTGCAGACGGCCGGGGGCGAGGCGATTGCGCGGAACTGGACGTTCTTCCACGTCGTGGGCGAGGTCGCCGAGAAGAACCAAGTGGTTGCGGTGCCGCTCAGTGCCTGGCAGGGCGGGGGAGGGAGGGCCTTCGACGTCGAGGGGCAGCCGGAGGCCCTCTGGATCGAGGGTGCGGGAACTCTGTCCGCGGAGGTGCGCCTGCCGGAGGGGGCCCGAGCGGACGGCGTTACCGGGGTTCTGCTGGTGGCCGAGCTTTCGTCGTGTCGCCCGGGCCCGGGTGCGAAGCAGACCGACCACGAGAGGTGGCCATCGCGCGTGGAGGTTGCCCTGGCTGACCTCGTGGCCTGGCCGGTGGAGCTGCCGGACCAGCCGGCCGACGGCCGGGGCGTGCTCTCCCACCACTACGGCTTTGCGGGACGCTATGGGGAGCTGGTGCAGCTTCGGGTGCCGACGGGGCTGGTGCCGGAAGTGCTCGCTGGACTGGAGGAGGGGCTGGCCCTGACGATGCGGGTGCCGAGGGACCTTCCGGGCGGGTTGTGCGTCTATGGTGCTAGGGCCGGGCGCTACCCCACGGTCGCCGGCGTCTGCCTGTGGCTGGAACGTGCGCCGGGGGCTGAGTGACGAATCCTCAATGGCGGCACGACCGCGCGCGTGCCTGTCGACCATCGCCGAGGGTGCCATGACACTGGGCCTGCTGATTGCCGTCTGCTGCATGGGTCATCCGGCCGTCTGGGCTCAGGCTCCGGACGGCCGCATTCAGGAGCTCCGGAAGGCCATCGAGCGGGCCGAGGCACAGGCCGACGACCGGGAAGGCCTGGTCTACCTCTCGAACGTGCCGCTGGCGAAGCTGAAGCTGCGCGAGGCCCAGGCCTATGCGGAGGGCTACTACGGCGATCTCACCGCCTTGCGGAAGGAGCTGGACGAGGGCTTCGCTGCCCTCAAACGGATGGAGGAGAGGAAGCTCGCGTTCGAGGGCGTGACCGGGCACATCGAGCGGGGCTACGTCACGGCCAACGACAACACCGCGCAGCCGTACTACCTTTACATCCCGGAGGACTACCAGGCCGACCGGAAGTGGCCGCTGATCGTGTTCCTCCACGGGTACGTGCCCCACACGAGCCTGACCAATCCGTGGCTCTTGACCGAGGAACAGGAGCGGGAAGGCGCGCGGAACGGGGCCATCGTGCTGACGCCGTATGCCCGCCGAAACACCGACTTCCAGGGCGTGGGCGAGGTGGATGTGCTGCGAGCCATCGAGGAGACGAAGCGGTTCTACGCCATCGACCCGGACCGCGTGTACCTCTGCGGGCCCTCGATGGGGGGCTATGGGACGTGGACCATCTCTTTACGGTACCCCGGGATGTTCGCCGCGTGTGCGCCCATGTGCGGGCAGACCGACATGTTCGTCTGGTGGCCCTGGCCGCACGCGACCGCGCCGCGCTTCAAGCAGTTCCTGGGCGAGTGGGACAACCCGATCGATCTGGCGCCGAACGGGGCGGGCCAGAGCTACTTCCTGCAGCACGGAGAGTTCGACCGCAAGCCCCTCATCCCCGTGGAGCAGTCGCACATGATGGGGTGGGAGATGAACCGGCTCGGCACGCCCATCGAGTACTTCGAGCACGCCGGCTCCGACCACTTCATCTACTGGGAGATGCCCTGCTTCGAGAAGGCCTTCTCCTGGCTCGTGAAGCACAAGCTCGACCGATGGCCGAAGCACGTTCGCCTGAAGAGCTACAGCTATCGCTACGACGCCGCGTTCTGGCTCCGCATCCTGGAATACCGCAAGTGGGGCGTGCCCGGCGTGGCCGAGGCGGTGGTCGATGCCCAGGCCAACCGTGTGGACCTGACGACGGACAATGTGGGGAAGGTCGAGATCGGTCTGTCTCAGAAGCTCCTCGATCTGAAGCGGCCGGTGACCGTCGTTGCCGACGGTCGCGAGGTGTTCAAAGGCCAACCGAAGGGCGACGTTCTGGTTGTCGAGGTGGCGGCTCCCCTCATGCCGGCCAAGCAGGACGCCCTCCGGAAGAGGAGGGGGCTCTGCGGCCCGGTCGAGGATGTCTTCAACGGGCCGTTCGTGGTGGTCCCGGGCACCGGCGGCACGGCGGACGACCGGAAGACCCTCCGCGACCAGGCGAGCACCTGGTGCACGGAATGGGATGCCTTCGCCGATGGCGTGCCACCGCTGATGACCGATGACCAGGTGACGGACGAGGTCGCCGCGTCGCACAACCTGGTGCTCTTCGGTACGCCCCGGACGAACCGGGCGATGGCGGCGGTGGCCGACCAGCTTCCGATTCGCATCGAGGACCACGAGTTCACGATCGGGGGACGCACCTACAGCGGTCCGGACGTCGGGCTCGCCTTCTGCTACCCGAACCCGAAGCACCCAGACCGGTATGTGCTGGTCTACTCCGGGGAGACCTTCGGGCGGCACCTCGGCATCAACCACAAGCACGATCTCCTGCCCGACTACTTCATCTTCAGGGCCGGTCCACGCAATCCGTGGGATGACACGGACCGTCACCTGTGCGCGGGGTTCTTCGGCTTGAACTGGGAGGTTGCCCCGGATCTGATGGAGGAGGCGGAGACGGAGGAGCCGGGTACGCGGTACTTCGGCTCGGCGGACACTACCCGCGACAAGACGCTCGTGAAGCCGGTCCTGAGCCTCATCAACGGGTTCGACGCCGCGTTGAAGCTGCAGATCGATGATGAGAAGCCGGTCACGGTAGAGGTGGGGGACACTCTCACGCGAGAGGTCGAGCCCGGGCGACATCGGCTGACAGCCGAATGTCCCGACGGCATCAGCCGCACCGAGACGCGGCTGATGGTGCCCGAGTTCAAGTACCAGTGGCGAGTGCCGATGCTGAGGGTCGGGTGGCCGTAGGGGAATCACCGAATCCGGGGAGGAGTTCCGGGGGCACCGTACCTGACCCCCACCCCACGCGTCTTGCGCCCCCGGAGGCCCAGCCCCCGGTGTGCGCCGAGCGGGAGCTGAGCATGGTGTCCTCGGAACTCGCTGCAGGAAGACTACGTATGGTGTCCCCCAGATTCCGGCGGATTCGGCTGGCTCTCGGGCGGAGTATGGCGGGGACTGCGAGGCGACTCCCATGTCAACTGAGATCAGGATCTGGCAGATACACGATGACGGGCTGAGGCCACTCGCGACGACGATGGCCGAGACGGGCCGGAACGAGCCGGAGGACCTCCAGAGGTGGATACGCACCGCACCCAGCATCCTCGGGGGCGACGTCCTCATCATCGGTGAGCAGGTGCAGACGAGGTCAGGCCCGATGGACTTCCTCGGGATCGACAGTGAAGGGAACACTGTCGTCGTCGAGGTGAAGCGTGACCGTGTGCCCAGGGAGGCACTTGCCCAGGCCATCGACTATGCCTCGGACGCCGCAACTTGGGACCTCTATCGGCTGAACGAGGAGTGCCTGAAGTACCGCAAGCAGCCGCTCGACGACTATCTGAATGAGAACCTCCAGGGGATCGCCCTTGAGGACCTGACGCTGAACGAGTCGCAACGGATCCTGCTCGTGGGAGCCGGGGTGGAGGAAGCCCTCCAGCGGATGATCGAGTGGCTCTCAGGCAGATTCGGTGTGGGCATCAACGCCGTGCTCTTCACGTACGTCCGAACGAAGAGCGGAGACGAACTGCTCGCCAAGACGACGATCATCCCGGAGCAGGTGGAGGAGGAGCGAAGACAAAGGCAGGCGGGTAGGATCCCCATGTCCGACGAGCCCGGGAGCTACGAGGACGACGAGCTTCACTCGTTGCTCGCCACGTACCTCGCCGGGGACGGGGCCACGCCCCGCCGCATGCGGCGGGTCCTGCTCCCCCTGTGCCTGGATCACGAACCGGTGACCCGCGATGACATCAAGCAGGAACTGATCAAGCAAGGGGAGGCCAAGGACGAGCGACAGGCCGGTCTGGTCACCGCCACGATGTCCGGCGGACTCGGCGTGCGAGATCGGGACTACCTGCGGCAGGTGATCCGCTACGACAAGCCGCAGCCCTGGGAGAAGGAGAACTACCGGATCGAGGAACGCCACAAGGGCATGGTGCGTGAGGTGCTCGCGGAACTGGACGAGACGGCGAGCGGCGACCCCAACCGCTGATCCTGACTCCCTCTCGGGCCACGGCCATCACAGTCGTGCAGGCGGCGTGCCTGTGAGTTCCGGGGACACCATACCTGACTCCCACCGGACGCCTCTTGCGCCGCCGAAAGCCCGGCCCCCAGCGGTCGCCGAGAGAGGGCTAAGTATCGTGTCCTGGCAACTCCCCCGAGAGGTCGAGCCCGGGCGGCACCGGCTGACAGCCGAGTGCCCCGACGGTATCAGCCGCACCGAGACGCGGCTGATGGTGCCTGAGTTCAAGTACCAGTGGCGAGTGCCGATGCTGAGGGTCGGGTGGCCGTAGGGGTGGACGCCAGCCTCAGGACGACCCCAGCTCCACGCGACTCCTCAGTTGCGCCATCTTCTCCTCCAGCCGGGCCTGCTGGAGGGCGTTGGTGACATCGCCGCGCGTCCGTTCGACCATGCCCCGCGCGGCATCGACGCGGCGGCGGAGGCCGAAGCTGACGGCGTCGGGGTAGTCGAAGGTCATCAGCATGGCGAAGAGGTCGTCCATCTGCTCGAGCGTCGCCTGCGCCTGCGCCGGTTCACCCAGGCGGATGAGATCGAGAACGTGGCGGCGCATCTCCCCGATGACCTCAGCGAGGCCGTTGAGGTAGGTGGGCGGGGGAACGTTCAGCTCCTCCGGCGTGGGGAGAGGCCGGCCGAGGATGATGTGGTAGGTCTGCTCGGCCTCGGCGTACTCCTTGAGGCCGTCCTGGACGAACCCCGCGAACCACAGTGAGGGCGTCTCCCGCAGCCGTTCGTTGATCTGGACCACGGCCCCCTTTGTCTCGTCAAGCAGGGCCCGCGCCTCCTCGGCTTCCTGGCGGTGGACGTGCTTGATGGCGGTTGCGGCGGCGCGGATGATCTGCCGCGACACGTCGAGGGCATTCTCGCGCGCAGCGTCGACCCCATCGAGATAGCTCCGAGCGCCGGCGGCAATGGCCTCCAGCTCGGGGTGGTTGGTGGTGGGTTCTTCCGACACGTCAAACTCCTTCCTCCGGCGCCGTCGGTGGGCGCCCCAGTCGGCTTCGCTCTCAGAACTGCTGCTTCTTGCGGCGCTTTCTCGGCTTGGGGCGTTCCGCCTTGGCCTTCGCCTTCTCGGCTCGCTGCTTCATCCGGGAGCGCTTCTCGATCCAGACGGCCACCTGGTACCACAGGGCTATGCACAACGCGGGACAGCCGAACCACACGACGACGGTCACAACCCTCTGCAGGAACCCGTGCAGGGGGGCGTAGGTCCAGGGGCCGACGACCACTGCCAGGCCGAGGCCCATGGCCAGACCGATGATGACGAACACGACCAGCATACCCAGGAACCAATACGACGACGATCGCATGCTACACCCGTTCCCTGTGGATTGCGTCAGGCTGCGAGAGGTAACCGCTTCCCCATCAGCTCGGCTGCGACCTGCACGTGTCCGGGTCGGCTAGGCCCGCGCGCGGAGGTCGTTCAGGAGGCCCCCCGCCTGTAGGATGCGCGCCTCGCGAGCGGTGAGCTGGAGACGCGCGCTCATCGGCCGCAAGCTGTCCCCCGTGATCACTACGGCGCCGTCCCCGGCCGCCGCGAGGGCGCCATGGATGCCCGAGACCCGGAGGCGGTCCCCCTCCTGCGCCGCCGTGAGGACCGCCTCATCGGCCAGGAGCGGCAAGACGCCGAAGTTGATGAGATTGGCGCGGTGGATGCGGGCGAAGGACTTGGCGAGCACGACCCGCACTCCCAGGTACATGGGCGCCATTGCGGCGTGCTCGCGGCTCGACCCTTGGCCGTAGTTCGCTGCACCCACGATGCAGCCCCCGCCAGCGGCCCTCGCGCGACGGACGAAGTCGGCGTCAAGGCGGCCGAACACGTGCTCCGCATACGCCGGGATGTTCGACCGGAGCGGCAGCAGCTTCGCGCCCGCCGGGAGGATGTCGTCGGTGGTGATGTCGTCGCCCAGCTTGATGAGCACCTCGACCTCCAGCTCGTCCGGCGGCGGCTCCGCGAGAGGCACGGGCTTGATGTTCGGTCCGCGCACGATCTCCACCACCTCGCCTGCCGGCGCCGGGGGAACGACCATGGGGTCATCAACGTGGAAGTGTGTCGGCAGCGCCACGGAGGGCGGCGTGCCGAGGTCGCGGGGGTCGGCGATGCGGCCCGTCAGCGCGGCAGCGACGCAGGTCTCGACGCTGGCGAGGTAGACGCCCGCATCCGCAGTGCCGGACCGACCCCTGAAGTTGCGATTGAAGCTCCGCAGCGACGCGGCGCCCGATTGTGGCGCCTGGCCCATGCCGAGGCAGGGGCCACAGGCCGTCTCCAGGATCCGCGCACCCGCGTCGATCAGGTGCTTGAGGGCGCCGTTCTCGACCAGCATCGACAGAACCTGCCGCGAGCCGGGAGCGACGACGAAGCTGACGTCGGGCGGGATCGTCCTCCCCTTGAGCATCCCCGCCGCCGTCATGAGGTCGGCATACGAGGAGTTGGTGCAGCTCCCGATTGCCACCTGATCGATGGGCGTGCCTGCGATCTCCGACACGGGCGCCACGTTGTCGGGCATGTGAGGCTGAGCGATGAGAGGCACGAGGTCGTCAAGCTCGATGACCATGGCCTCGTCGTACTCGGCCTCGGGGTCGGCCTCCAGCGGCCGCCACTGGTCCTCGCGCGCCTGCGCGACGAGCCACTTGCGCGTGGCGTCGTCGCTGGGGAAGAGGGAGGAGGTGGCCCCGAGTTCCGCCCCCATGTTGGTGATGGTGGCACGTTGGGGCACGGTGAGTTGGGCCACGCCGGGCCCGCCGTACTCCATCACCCAGCCGACGCCGCCGCTCACGGTCAGCCGGCGGAGAAGCTCGAGGATGATGTCCTTGGCCGCCACCCAGGGGGGCAGCGTGCCGCGCACCTCTACCCGTCGGACCCGAGGCGTGGGGATGTAGAGCAGCGCCCCCGCCATGGCCGCCGCCACCTCAAGTCCGCCCACGCCCACTGCGAGGCAGCCGACGCCGCCGGCCGTCGGCGTGTGGCTATCGGAGCCGACGAGGGTCTTCCCCGGGGCGGCGAAGCGTTCGAGGTGCACCTGGTGGCAGATGCCGTTCCCCGCGCGGCTGAGGTGGACGCCGTACTTCCGGGCGACTCCGGCGAGGTAGCGATGGTCGTCGGCGTTCTCGAAGCCGGTCTGTAGCGTGTTGTGGTCGATGTAGCTGACCGAAAGCTCCGTCCGGACGCGGTCCACTCCGACAGCCTCGAACTGCAGGTAGGCCAGGGTGCCGGTGGCGTCCTGGGTGAGGGTCTGGTCGACGCGCAGGCCGATCTCCTGGCCCGGGCTGAGGTCGCCCTCGACCAGATGCTCGCGGATGATCTTCTCGGCCATAGTGCCCTTCACGCTGATCCCTCGCTGCCGCAGGGAGCGGACTGGAAAGGGGACGGAGCCTTCCTACGCAGCGTCCAGGGAAACCGGGACTGGACCTCTTTCGCCGCCGTTCAGGCGAAAGGGGGACTGTACCGGTTTCCCTACTCTCAGTAAGCGTGCTCGAACTCCATGCACTTGACCTCTACGCCGTCGATGGCGCCAAGCTTGGCAGCCATCTCCTGGCAGGTGCCCTCGTCGCCGACGAGCTCCAGCAGCACCACCCCGTTCGGGGCGCAGTACTCGCCGCTCACGTCGTGGAGGCCGAGACGGGTCTTGATGTTGCAGCCGTATTGGGTGAAGATGGCTTGGGCCGCCGCGGCGTCCTTCATTCGGTTGGTGATGTGGACTCCGAGGATGTGGTGCTTCGGCATGGGGGCAACGCTCCTCTCGATAGGGCACGCTTGGGTGTGACTCGCGGCCTCGGACCACTCACGGCCCGGGTGCTCTTCCCCGGAAGGCCTCCCCTCACCTTGCAGCGAATAGCGTTGGGCGTCGCTGAGGGGAATCGGTGATGCGCTACCGGGTCTTCGCCGTGGACATCGACAACACGCTGGTCTCCGGGCTGGCCGGCGTCTCGGAGGGCAACCGCCAGGCACTCGCGCGAGCCGAGGAGGCGGGCTGCCGGGTCGTCATCTGCACGGGACGAGGACGGTTCACTACGCGACCAGTCGTCGAGGAACTCGGGACGGTCAGGGGTCCCCACATCCTGTTCAATGGCGGCGCGACGTTCGCGTCGCTGGATGCGCACCCCGATGAGGTCCTGCTTCTGCCGCGGCCGTCGGTCGCGCAGTGCTTGGAGATCGCCGCACCGCTCGCGTTGGGCGTGTCGGGGTTCGAGGACCCCCGGGACGGGGACCTGGTCTACCTCGCCCGGCCAACCGAGGGCCTCCGACGATGGGCGGAGTTCAACCGCGACCGCACCCAGTGGGTGGACAGCACGGACGACATCCTGGCACGGGACCTGGTGGCGCTCTTGTTCTGGGGCGAGGAGCAGGAGGTGCAGCGGCTCGAGGGGATGTTGGGCCATCCGCCGGGCCTGACATCGCCCCGGTTGGGCGCCAGCCGCCTGCTCGAAAGCCACCTGATCGAGTTGTCGGCAACCGGCGGCACGAAGGGCGAAGCACTGGCCCGCCTCGCTCGGCGCCTGGAGGTGCCGCGATCGGCCGTGGTCGCGATGGGCGATGCCCGGCCGGACATGAGCATGATTGAGTACGCGGGGCTGGGTGTCGCGGTGGGGAACGCCGTCGAGGAGGTCAAGGGAATTGCGGACTACGTGGCGCCGCCGGTGGATGAGGATGCGGTTGCCCATGTGGTCGAGCGGTTCGTGCTCGCGTAGGAAGGCGGTGCGAGTCGCGGCCATTCGGCAAGCTCAGGCCAGGGAGCGACTCGCCCACGCGAGGTGGATGGGGGAAACGCTGTGACCGGCAAGGCCATGGTTCTGGAGCAGTTCAACCAGCCGCTGGTGGCGGCCGAGTTCCCTGTCTGCGATCTGCAGCCCGGCGAGGTTCTGGTGCGCATCGAGGCGGCTGGGGTGTGCGGGTCGGATGTGCACGTGTGGCATGGGAACGACCCGCGCACGCCGCTGCCCGTGGTCCTGGGGCACGAGGGTGTCGGCACGATCGCGGCGCTGGCGGGCCCGAAGCAGGACGTCTTCGGGCGCGACCTCCGACCGGGTGACCGCGTGATGTGGGAACGCGGGATCATGTGCGGGCAGTGCTACTACTGCGTCATCAGGAAGCAACCCGCGCTGTGCCTGACCCGGAGGACGTACGGGATCTCGCTCGGGTGCTCTGACCCGCCGCACTTCAACGGCTGCTACGCCGAGTACCTGCACCTCCGCCCGCGCTGCCACATCATCCGCATCGACGACGACATCGACCCCGCGGTGCTCGTGGCGGCGTCGTGCTCGGGGGCGACGGCAGCGCATGCGGTACAGCTCTCGAACGTGGGCCGGGGCGATACGGTCCTGGTCATCGGACCGGGGCCCCTGGGGATCTTCTGCCTGGCGATGGCGCTGGAGGCGGGCGCGGGGGAGGTCTATGTGGCGGGGAGGACCACCAGCCAGAGGCGTCTGGACCTCTGCCTGGAGTTCGGCGCGGCGGGGACCATGCTGCTGGACGCGCTAACCGTCGAGGAGCGGCTCGGGTTCATCCGCGAGAAGACGCATGGCCTCGGGGTGAACTCGATCATGGACTGCACTGGCGCGGTGCAGGCAGTGGCCGACAACCTGCCGCTCCTGGCGCCCTGGGGGACCTACTCGATCTCCGGCATCGCGACACCGGTCGGGGAGGCGCCGGTCTCGCTGTTTGAGCAGATCGCGCAGAAGAACGTGCGGCTGCAGGGGGTGTGGGTCAGCGACACGGGCCATCTGTGGCAGGCGATCCGCCTGGTGCTGGGACGGCGGCATCCGTTCGAGAGACTGGTGACGCACTGGTTCCCCCTCGCCCAGGCCACCGACGCGCTCCGGGCGGTGGCGAGCCGGGACGCCATCAAGGCGGTCCTGCTGCCCTGGCAGAGCGCCGACACCACGCCGTAGCCCTCGCGCCGCCTGGCACGAACCCGCTCCTGGGCCCGGGACGGCTTGCAGGCAGCACCCCTCAGTTGATGCTGGCGGAGCCGTCGAAGCCAGTCGAGTTGAGCCCCGGCCAGTCCGTGGTCCTCGCCGTCTTGCGGTCATACACGTACACGTTCGTGCCGGCGCTGTAGTATGGTCGGTTGGCCTGGAACGCGATGTAACGGCCATCGCCACTGATGCAGGGCGCGGTCTCCCCCGTGTTGGTGTTCAGGTTCGGCAGCCGGACGAAGGAGGACCTCCGGCTGTCGTACAGGCAGATCCCCTCGCCGTCGGGGCCGGTGGTACCGGAGAAGGCGATGTACCGGCCGTCGGCCGTGATCGTCGGATGCCACTCATCTCTGGAGCTGTTGACCCCAGGCAAGTCGATCAGCCGGGCGTTCCGACGGTCGTACAGGAACACGTCCCAGCCTCCAGGGCCGTCGGGGCGCGAGTACGCGCAGAAGGTGATGTAGTTGGCGCCGCTGCTGATGCTCGGCCACTGCTCCTTCTTTGTCGGGTCCGACGAGTTGAGGCCCGGGAGGTCCATCACGGTCGCCGTCCGCCGGTCGTACAGGTAGATGTCCGTAGCCGTCCGCCAGCCGGGGCGGTTGGAGGAGAAGGCGATGTACCGGTCATCCTCGACTCGGGAGGGTCCCGAATCCCAGGCCGAGGAGTTGAGGTTGGGCAGGGGGACGAGAGAGCCGGCGTCGCGGTCGTACAGGCAGATGTCCGTGTTGCCCTCGCCGCCGGCCCGGTCCGACTGGAACGTGATGTAGCGGCCGTCTCGGCTGATCGAGGAGTACATCCAGTAATACGATCCGGCCGGAACATTGAGGCCAGGCAGGTCCACCAGTTGGCCGAGCCGTGTGTCATACAGCCACAGCCCCCAGGTCAGGCTAGTGCCCGGGTCCAGCCGGTCAGACTCGAACACGACGAACTGCCCCGAGCTGACGTGCGGCGGCTTCCCGGCTCCCCCCTCGCCTGCCGTGCTCGGCCCAGCCGTGCGGCTTCCACCGCAGCCCAGCTCCAGCACCATGACCGCGGACAACACCACGAACACGAGAGCCCGAACCATGTTGCGCATCAGTGATCCCCCTCACTCGGGATTGCCCATGTCAGACTGGGCGCCTCGACTCTTGGCCGAACCGCCGGCCATCCGGAATGGCACTTCGCCGTCTGAGCTGCGCAAACCTGCACGTCTGGCCGCGAACGGCGACAGCGACCGGTACTGCCGTCATGCGGTGCTCGAGTCGGGCGGAAGGTCGCCAGCACCCTCCCCCGCGGAGGGGCGGACGCCCATGTCGGGGAAGTCGGCAGCATTCAGGCCTCGCCTCGCGGGCGGGGGCCAGCCGGCGTCACGGCCTGCGGCGAGAGGGCGACGGGAGAGAACGACATGCCGGAACCGATCCGACTCGGCGTGGTAGGTCTTGGCATACGGGGCTTCTGGCTGTCGCACCTGGCGCGGCAGTGTCCCGAGACCGAACTGGTGGCGATGGCGGACCTGCGCGAGGACATGCTGCACTTGGCACGCGAGAAGTTCCCGGGCGTCGGGTTGTACGCTTCGGGGGAGGACATGGCGCGGCGGGGTCCCATCGACGCAGTGGTGGTGGCCACCGGAGACCGGTTCCACGCGCCCAACGCTCGCGAGGCTCTTGGCAACGGGAAGCACGTCCTGATCGAGAAGCCTCTGGCGCAGAACTTTGCGGACTTGGCCGAGATCGCGCGCCTGCAGAGGCAGACGGGACTGGTCGTGGGCACCTTCCTTGAGATGCGGTTCAACCCCCTGTTCCGCCGCGCCGCCGAGATCGTGCAGTCCGGGGAGATCGGCCGCGTGCTCGCGGGCAGCGTCGTCGATCACGTCGGCCGCGACCGCGCGCAGTTCTTCGCGCGGGCACGCACGCGCTCCCGTGATGTGGTCGTCAGCCTGGTGGTCCAGAAGGGCGTTCACAGCCTCGATCTGCTGAACTGGTACATGGGCGCAAGCCCTTGCCGCGTGGCGGCCTCCGGGGGGCTGCTGCACTTCGGCGGCGCCCGGCCCGCCGAGAAGCACTGCCGCGACTGCGCCGAGCGCGAGACCTGCCCGCACGCCAGCTCAGCCACGGGGCGTCTTGACCCGGTCGGCATCGAGTTCGAGCACGGCGAGGACTTCTGTGTATGGTCGGAGGCTTGCGACGTGGAGGACGTGACCCTCATCAACATCGAGTACACGACCGGCGTGGTGGCCGGCTACCGGGAGGTCCACTTCGCGCCCCACTACGGGCTGCACTTCACGATCTACGGAGACAAGGCGCAGCTCGACATCGAGGCCAACCATGACACGGGCGAGGCGTGGATCGAGGTGACCGAGCGCTTCACCCGCGTGCATCGCCGCGAGCAGCCTGCCAAGGACACCGGCCACGGCAACGCCGACGCGGAGCTTCTCGCGGACTTCGCCCGCGCCGTGCGCGAGGGCCGGGCGCCGTTGCAGGGCTTGCGGAGCGGGTCCGAGAGCGCCGCAATCGCCATCGGCGCCCGGCAGTCGATCGACACCTGCAGCTTCGTGGACTTGCCGCTGGTCGACGAGGTGTGATGGCTGGGGCGTTGCCGGCCGAGACGCCCGGCCTACGCGGCTGGTGTGGACATCTACCATAGCGGGGGGCCTGGATATGCTGCCGCTCTGCTGCTCGCTTGGGCTCATCGCTGTAGTCGGCTCCTGCCTCGCGCAGCCGTCAGACTCCCCGGCGGCTCGCTGGCGGCCGCTGTACGAGGACGGCAAGTGGAGCCCGCACGTGACGGCCTGGATCGGTGACGGGACGCACTCTCAGCGTACGCCTGAGGGTCTGCTCCTTGCCGACACCTCCGCCGAGAAGGGGAGCGGCCGGTTCTACCAGCTCGACTGGCAGGCCGACCCGGCGAAGGGCGCGGCCCTGGAGGCGCGGGTGAAGGTCATCTCCTGCTCGGCGCCCTGGGGCGTGACCATGATGGTCGCGGACGGCGGCCACGAGGAGGGACTCACGCTCTTCCCGGACCGGCTGGAACTGGAGAACGCGAAGGAGACCGTGCCCTTCGACACGGTTTCGGCCTTCCACACGTACCAGTTGGCGATCAAGGGCACAGACCTGCAGTTGCTGGTGGACGGGAAGGTCCTGGTCGATGCCGCCGGGAGGTACACGACGCCGGCCCAGTGCACGCCGCCGCGCAACACGTGTGGGTTCGGCGCCGGTGCGTCCTCCGCCCAGGGAGAGGCGGTCTGGGAGTGGGTCCGGTTTCAGAGTGATCTGCCGGCAATGGCGGGGCCGAAGGCGCCTGACGTCCCCGGTCTCAAGGTCGCCATCGGCCAGACCGTTGACCTCATCCCGGACGCCATCTACACCAGCCTGTTCCGGTTCCGGGATGGTCGCCTGTCGGTGGGCGGCAAGCTGTCTACCGATCGCGGGAGGACCTGGCAGCCCGGCCCGGGAGTCGGGGTCGGGGGCTTCGAGTTCGCCGACGGGGAGACCATCTCGCCGGGGTTCAACACCAGGAAGGTGGCTGATGGGGTGTTCGAGGTGCCGCTGTCGCGCTCGAAGGACGGTGGCGCGGCCTTCACCGGCGAGACGGCGCGGCTGACCATCCCTGAGGGCACCGGAGGCACCGGCGACGACGGCAAGTACTACGAAGGCCCCTCCGTGGACCACGCCATCGTCCAGCTTCGGGACGGGTCGCTCTTGATGGCGATGTACGGGTACTTCAAGACCGACACGGTGCTCTGCCCCGCGTACCCGCCGGAGTGGAAGCTCTACAAGTACCGGAGCTGGGTGATGCATTCCACCGATCGGGGCCGGAGCTGGGACTACTGGGCGACCGTGGCCTACGACCCGGTGGTCGGCTGCGAGAGCTTCTGCGAGCCGGACCTGCTGACACTCCCCAACGGCGACATTCTGTGCTTCATGCGGACCGGCGGCAGCCCGCCGAAGTACATGACGCCGCTCTACCTGAGCACCTCGAAGGATGACGGGAAGACGTGGAGCAAGCCGGTGCCGATCGCCGACCGCGGGGTGTGGCCGAACGCCTGCCGGATGCGGAGCGGCGTGCTGGTGGTAACGTACGGCCGCCCGGACAACTGGCTGGCGTTCAGCCTGGACGACGGCCGCAAGTGGCTCGGCCACCTGTGCTTCTACCAGGGACCGACCACGAGCTACAACAGCGTCGAGGAGGTCGCCCCCGGGGAACTCCTCGTGGTGTACGATCGCGCAGGCCTGGACGCCGACGGCAACCAGGGCACGGGGGTAGTCGGGACGTTCGTCAGCGTGCGCAAACGCTGACCTCGCAGTCCGCAACCGGGGGGTTCGCTGAGATGATCACGGTCACCGGGCACACCATCGACGTACAGACCAAGACACTCACCGCGACCATCGAGAGGGGCTTCCTGACCTCGCTGAGGAGCAAGCTGGACGGCGAGGAGTACGTGAGGGCGGTTCGCCCTGCTGGGTCGGCGCTGAAGCTGGTGTACCCGCACCAGGGCACCGTGGAGGTGGTGGGTGACCTCGCCGCGACCGTCACCGGGCACCGGTTGTCGCAGCACTCGGCGCAGTTGCGCTTCAGTGGGTGGGATGCGGACGGGGTCCTGACCGTGTCGGAGGACCCAGAGACGGGCGATCTCTTGATCGAGCCGGCGGCGTACTCGTCGCGGGCAGGGGTGCTCGCCTGTCGGTGGGTGCTGCCCGGGATCCGGGATGACCTGCAGCTGGTGGCGCCCTTCTTCCAGGGAGTGAAGCTGCCGCTGAGGGACGCGCTCCTACAGCGGCGCTGGGCCTGGCCGATGTTCTGGGAGGCGGGCCTCGCCATCCTACAGGGCACCGGCCGAGGTGTCTGGGTACACTGCCGGGACGACCGGTACCGCTACAAGGCGCTGAACATCGAGGGCGGCGTGCTTGGCCTGGAAACGGAGGCCCCTGGCCCCCTGGACGGGAGCCTCGGCGTGGGCGGGCTTGCGTGGCGACTGAACGTGCACCAGGGCGGCTGGGAGGTACCCGCCGAAGCGTACCGCGACTGGTTGTGGCTGGCCTATGGGCTCGACGGGGCGCAAGCCGCCCGGAAGCCGTGGATGCACGACATCCGCCTGGCGCTGTCATGGTACAACGGCGATCCAGCGATTCTAGACGCCCTGGCCGAGCGCATTGACCCGAAGAGGGTGCTCATCCACTACTCGCAGTGGCGAACGGATGCGTATGACGAGAACTACCCGACCTACGAGCCATCGGAGGCGGCACGCGGGGTGTTCGCCAAGGCCAATGCGATGGGGTTCCACCTCATGCCCCACTGCAACTCGGTGGACATGGACCCGACTCACCCGGCCTACGCGTATCTGCGCGACTTCCAGTACCGGGATGTGCAAACCAAGGGGCTGCACGGATGGGGATACGACCCCGATGCGGGCGGCGTGCTGGGGGTGCCGAACTCCGGCCACGCCCTGTCGGAGAACCGGCGGCGCAAGGTGATGGTGAAGGTGCACCCGGGGCTGGCGATGTGGCGCTCCATCCTGGCCGAGCACATCGGCAAGGCGGTGCGGGAAGTGGAGAGCGACTCAGTCTTCATCGACGTGACGCTGTGCAGCGGGAACCTGCACAACTGCCTGGTCGAGAACACGACCTCCACCGAGGGGATGAAGCGGCTGATCCAGCAGATCGCGGAGCTAGGTGACGGCTTGGCCGTGGGCGGGGAGGGGCTCAACGAGATCACGATGCAAGGGTTGTCGTTCGCGCAGGCGCACCTGTTCGAGAGCTGGCAGGTGAACCGCGAAGGCCTGGGGCGCACGGGCGGCTGCGCGCTGAACGAGTTCCTGTTCGGGAAGCTGTGCCGCACGTTCGGCTACAGCGGGCTGTCAGGTAAAACCGAGGCGGAGGAGCTGCGCATGCGGATCCATGAGGAACACGGGGCGATCCCGACGGTGGTCGTGCGCAGCGCGGATGAGATCACATCACCCAATCGGGCAGTGAGTCGCGTGCTGGCGCTCGCCGCGAGCTGAGAGCAACTGCGCCGTGGGCCGAGGGAACCGCGACTGGGCTGACGTTGAGGGGGGGTCGTCGTGGAGCCGCCGACTGCAGCCGCCGCCTCCACGCGGGGCATGGGGGGCAGGTCCTCCTGTCCCGCACGGCTGCCCAACTGGTTCGCGAAGCGCTGCCCGCGGGGGCCGAGCTGCGGCCTCTTGGTCAGCATCGGCTCCGCGATCTCACCCAGCCTGAAGACATCGTCCAACTGCTCCACCCTGAGCTGCCTTGGACGCCGGGCGAGCGATGACCCTCGACGAGGCAATCGCCGACGCCCTGCGAGGCGAAGCCCTCGGGCCTGAGTGACACCGACTGCGTGCAGCCGGCGGGCTGGCGGCCGAACGAGGACACGAGTCCGCAGGAAGCGAACCCCAGCCGCGCCTTGAACGTCCGTGCTCTTGTGACCCTGTCGCTGCACCGGTGTCCCTGCTGACGGGGGTGCCGGCTATCCTCTGAGACCGGAGGCCTGACATGAAGCGTGTACTGACCGTGGTCCTCGCCGTGCCCCTGCTGGTCACCTTGCTCGGCGCCCTCGCGCTCGCCCAGGATCAGGAGTACGCCCTCAAGGACTACATGCCGCGGACCGTCGGGTCGAAGTGGACCCTGAAGACGACCAATGACCAGGGAGACACGACGATCACCTACGAGGTGGACAAGGCCAGGGACGTCGGGGGCCAGCAGGTCACGCCGATCCTCACGAAGGACGCCAACGGCAACCTGATGAGGGGCTCGCTGGAGATCGTGAGTGAGGACAACCTCACCATCCTCGGGTCGATCTTCGTGCCGCGTGGCCAGCAGGCGGGCGGCGCCCCGTTCGACGCCCTGTACACGTCGGCCGCCATCTTCCCGGGGAAGCTGAAGATGGGCCAGAGCGAGGAAGCCAAGGTCAAGACGAGCCGCGGCGGCCAGGAGATGGACATCACGATCAAGCTCGAACTCGCCGCGGTTGAGTCGGTGACCGTGCCTAAGGGCACGTTCGATGGCTGTCTGAAGGTGGTCACGACGACCTCCTTCGGCCGTGGCGAGATGAAGCGCACCGCCTGGTACGCCAAGGGAGTCGGCCTGGTCAGGACCGAGTCCGGCGGCTTCGGCAACCGCCCGCCTCGTATCGCCGAGCTGACCGACTACCAGCTCGCGCAGTAGCGGCGGCGTCGGTCCCGGACGCCGGCCACCTGGCTCCGTCGGCGCGATCGCGCCGACGGAGTCGCGTCGTCTCCCACCCGACCTGCGCTTGTGGGCCGTGGTTGCCGCGCGATGGGCTGTCGCGCCGAGCGGCCCGCTGGGAATTCTCTTTACATGTAAAACGTTTCAGTGTAAAGGGTAGTGTGTGGGGCGCATGACGCAGCGCCCCCGTCGGCCTGCCCGCTCGCAGTACGGCACCCGGGGAAGGCAACGATGGGACAGCGATCGTCAACGGAAGCACAGCAAGAGCGGTCCCGCCGCCTGTGGCGGGCCATGCTAAGGGCCAAGTGGGCGATTGGGAGCAGGATGCGGCGGGAGTTCGCGAACCTGGGTGTCACGCCCCCCCAGTGCCATGTAGTCGAGATTCTGGGTGACGCCGGGCCCGAAGGCGCCATGCAGCACGAGATCGCCGAACGACTACTTGTGACCTGCGGGAACACGACGGGCCTCATTGACCGGCTCGAAGAGGCGGGGCTCGTCACGCGGCGGCCCCACCCGGAGGACCGGCGAGCGATCCTGGCCACGCTGACCGACCAGGGACGCGAGCTCTACGCCCGCGCCAAGCCGCTGCTACAGCGGCGCATCGGGGAGCTGCTCGCCATCGTCACGCCGGAGCGGGGCGAGTCGATGATCGCGATGCTCGATCAGATCGTCTCCCACGTGGAGTCGTTGCCGGAACCACCGTCAGACTGATCCGGGCCAAGCCGCGCTCGCGCCGGGGCCCTGGTGGGTCCTGAGCGCCGCGAGCCGCGGGCCAGAGGGGTGAGTGCGAAGTGCCATCCTCGTCACCATCTGCGGGGGAACCCCCGCGGTTTGGCAGTGCGTTCGGAGAGGGCAGGCTTCACCCGAAGCCTCCATCGGGGGCGGTTGGGGTGATCGTCGCGCTGCTGGTCGCGTCTGCGGCATGGAGCCAACCGGCTCAGCCCCCGCTGCCCTCGGGCGTTGATCTGGGCAAGCCCCTCACCTTGGCGGACTGCGTGCAGATAGCGCTGGCCATCAACCCGGCCCTGGCCATCGCTCAGAGCGGCGTGCGCCAGGCCTCGGCCGCGGTCGCGCAGACACGGGCGGCGGAGTGGCCCGCCCTGACGCTGGAGGGGAGCGCGAGTGCCGCCAGGCTGCGGGGGGGAGCGGGCGGAGGAGGCGGACCGGTCGGCGCCGGGGGTAGCTCGACCACCTCCTGGGGCACCGACCTCGTGCTCGCTCAGACCCTCTATCAGAGCGGCCTGTTCGAGCAGGTTCGCTCGGCCAAGGCGTCGGAGAAGGCCTCGCGCTTTGGCCTGGTCGACACGCGGCGGACCATCGTCCTCAACGTCGCGCAGAGCTACTACACAGCCCTCGCCGCCAAGGCGCTCGTCGACGTTGCGGGCCGAACGTTAGGGACCTCAACGCAGCACGTCGAGGCCGCTCGCGCCAAGATAACCGCAGGAACCGCAGCACAGGCTGAGGTCTACCCCTTCGAAGTGGAGGTGGCTCAGGCCCGGTTGGGTGTCATCACCGCCGAGAACCAGGTGCGGACCAGCCTGACCAGCCTGAAGGAAGCGATCGGCTTGCCGGCGGAGGCCTCGCTTGAGCTGGCCGAGGAGTTGGGTCGCCCGGCACTGACTGAGAAGCTGCCGGACCTCTTTCAGGCGGCCTACCAGGGGCGCCCCGACATCCTGCAGCAGCAGGCCGTAGTGCGGTCGGCCCAGCTATCCCACCGCGTGGCGGAGATCCAGCGGGGACCGGTGCTGAGCGTCGGCGGGAACGCCAGCTACGGGTTGGGCGATGTCTCGCCGGGGGCCGCCGGGCAGATACAGGCCGGCGTGAGCTTCCCCGTTTTCGATGGCTGGCTGACCAAGGCACGGGCGGATAGCGCCCGGGCCGCGGCCAACTCCGCGTCGCAGGCGCTGCGGCAGCTTCAGATCGCCGTGGGGGCGCAGGTGGAGCAGAGCTACCTGGATGCGGTCGCCGCGAACAACCGCATCGACGCGGCCGAGGTCGCCGTGCGTGCGGCGCAGGTTAGCCTGGACGTAGCCGAGGGCCGGTATGCGGCGGGGCAGGGGGTCGGCACCGTCATCGAGGTGACGGATGCCCAGCTCAGGCTGCAACAGGCCGAGGTCGATCGGGTCCAGGCCTACTACGACTACAACACGGCTCTGGCCGCCTTGAGGGCCGCGATCGGGCAGTTGGCGGCGCCGGGAGTGAAGTAACGGCGAGGTTCGCGAGGAGACGGTCACCTCGCGCCCTGTAGCCCGAGAAGCCGGGGGAGCAGAACGATGGTGCAGTCGGAACAGATGCTGGAGCTGGTGAAGAAGCGGCCGGGGTCCCGGCGTAGGCTGGGGTTTGTGGTGGGGCTCGTCGTTGTGGTCGCGGCGGTCACGGTTCTGGTCGGCGGGAAGCTCCTGGGCGGCAAGAACGGCAAGGCCTCCGCACTGCGGACCGCCGACGTGAAGCGAGGCGCCATCGAGCGGACCATCGACTGCACGGGCGCAGTATCCGCAGAGACGGGCGCGGACGTGAAGATCGGGTCGCAGATCAGCGGCCGAATCCGGCGCCTGTACGCGGATCTGGACAAAGAGGTGAAGGCCGGGCAGGTCATTGCAGAGATCGACGTGCCCGACCTGCGGGCCAATCTCGAAGCGGCGCAGCGTAGCTTCAATCAGGCGAGTCTCCGGTACCAGCAGCAACTGCAAGGGGTCGGCATGCTGCACACGCAGCTCGCCAGCGCGTTCGAGCAGGCGACGCAGGGCGTGCGGCGCGCCGAGGCCGCTCGAGCCCAGGCGACCGCGGTCCAGGCGGCCGCGAAGAGCCGCCTGGGGAGCGCACGCGCCGCCGTGGTGGGCGCCCAGGCGCGACAACGACAGACTCAGGCCGCCTTGCGGTCGGCCCGGACTGCGGTGCAGTCGCAGAGCAGCCAGACCACCACTGATGTGCAGAAGGCGCAGGCCGCGCTGGACACCGCGCTGGCGGATCTGACCCAGGTCAAGAAGACGGCTGATCTGGAGGTGGCCAACAGCCAGGCGGCGCTCAGGGAAGCCGAGTCGTCCGCCAGCCTGGCCGTAGCTAACCTCAAACGGGGGGAGGCCCTCCTGGAGAAGGGATTCGTATCGGCCCAGGATGTGGAGACGCAGCGCAGCCAGTCCGAGATCGCGGCCCAACAGGCCAAGGCGGCCGAGGCGACGGTGCAGATGACCCGCGAGAAGGTGGCGGCGGACCTGGCTGCGGCGCGAGCCCAGGTCGACGAGGCCAACGCGGGTCTGACCGCGGCGAAGGCGGGGTCCTATCAGGAGACCATACGCTCCGAGGCTGTCCGCAGCGCCGAGGCGGACGCGGACAACGCCAAGTCGGCAGTGGACCAGGCGGACCTGGCAGTGCGGGCCGCCCAGGCGGACGCGGACGCTGCCCAGAGCCAGGTGGACTCCGCCGTGAGCGACTTGCGGAGCGCCCAGGCGGCGGAGGGCGCCGCCCTCGACAACCTCACGCAGGACAAGCTGAAGCAGCAGGACGTGAAGGCCGCCTACGAGGCGATGCATCAGGCGGAGGCCCAGGTCAAGCTCCAGCAGGCGCAGGTTGAGCGGAGCTACGTTCGCAGCCCCATCTCCGGCACCGTCGTCAGCCTCGCCCAGCAGGAGGGGGAGACGATCGCCGCGAGCCTTGCCGCCCCGACGCTGTGCGAGGTGGTGGACCTGAGCCGCCTGCAAGTCGATGCCTACGTGGACGAGACGGACATCGGTCGGGTGAAGATGGGCCTGCCGGCGTCGATCACGGTGGACGCCTTTCCCAGTCGGGAGTTCACGGGCCGCATCGCCAAGATCGCTTCCGTAGCGACGGTGAAGGACAACGTGGTCACGTACCAGGTCACCATCGGTCTCGACCGCTACCCAGCCGGGCTCCTGAAGCCACAGATGACGGCCGACGTACACATCAGCCTGGGCAAGCGACAGAACGTGCTCCTGGTCCCCAACGAGGCCGTCAAGCTGAAACGCGGAGGCAGCCAGGTCGTCGTGCTGAGGGAGGGCAAGGCCGAGGTGCGGCCGGTGAAGACAGGGGTGTCGGACGAGGACTCCACGGAGATCGTGTCGGGCGTGCAGGATGGCGAGAAGGTCGTCCTGGCCGGTTTCGAGCAGCTCGGCCTCCAGGGCTTCGGCAGTGCGGCTGAGGTGCCCGGATTCCTCAAGAAGTCCCCGCTGGGCGGCGCTCCGACGGGCGGCGGCAAGGCGGGCGGCAAATGAACGTCATCCGCATGGAGAACATCACCAAGGTCTACCAGTTGGGCGAGGTCGAGGTCCACGCCCTCCGGGGTGTGAGCGTGGCGGTGGATGCCGGTGAGATGGTGGCCATCACCGGCCCCTCTGGCTCGGGCAAGAGCACCTTCATGCACATCGTGGGTTGCCTCGATGTGCCGACGGCCGGCTCCTACCATCTCGAGGGCGTGGAGATCGCCGACCTCGACGACGTCCAGCTATCCCGGATCCGCAACGCACGGATCGGGTTCGTCTTCCAGCAGTTCAACCTGCTCCCCCGCATGACCGCCGTGGAGAATGTGGAGCTGCCGCTGCTCTACAACGGGCAGAGGGACCGGCGAGCGCGGGCCATCGAGTCGCTCAAACGGGTGGGGCTGGCGGATCGGGTCAAACACCTGCCAAACCAGCTTTCGGGAGGCCAGCAGCAACGCGTAGCGATCGCACGGGCCCTGGTGAGCCATCCCTCGCTGATCCTCGCCGACGAGCCGACGGGTAACCTCGCCAGCCGCCAGAGCGAGGAGCTGATGTCGCTGTTCCAGGACCTGAATGGCAGCGGGATCACGATTGTGATGGTGACCCACGAGTGGGATGTCGCACGACACGCCAAACGGATCATCCGCTTCCGGGATGGCCACGTGGTGGGCGACGAGCCCGTGCCAGATCGGCTGGAGGCCAGCCGGGTGCTCCAGGAGATGCCAGTCGAGGTCTAGCCGTGAGCATCGGGCCAGTCCCTGCCATCCGTGCGTTACTGAGTCTCGTGTATGTCAGGAAACCGGGACTGGACCAAGGCGCCCGCCGTTTGGGCGCCGCGTGGACTGTACCAGGTTCCCTGACGCACACGAGACTCGGTGGGAGCTGAGGTGCCGCGGTGAACCTGTGGGAGAGTGTCAAGATCGCGCTGCGGGCACTCCGCAGCAACAAGATGCGAACCGCGCTCACCATGCTGGGCATGGTGATTGGGGTCGGGGCGGTGATCGCCATGGTCGCGATCGGCCAGGGGGCCGCCCGGAGCATCCGCAAGCAGTTTGAGTCCATGGGGACGAACCTGCTCGTCGTCCGCGGCGGAAGCCCCCTCAGCCGCCCGGGCGGCCCTCGGCTACCCAATGAGCGCCGGAACACCCTTATCCCCCAGGACGCGCAGGCCATCGCCAGGAAGTACCGCGACACGATCGCGATGGTCGCTCAGGTACGTCGCGGCAGCGCCACCATCAAGATGGGGAACAACTCCGGGAACACCAACGTGATTGGGGGATCACCCGAGTACCCGGCCGTGACCAAGTGGACCATCCAGGAAGGGCGTCCCATCAGCCAACAGGATGAGGAGGGGCGAGCACGGGTCGCGCTGCTCGGGCGCACCGTGGTGCAGACGCTGACCGGCGACCGCACCAACAGCCCCATCGGCCAGAGCATCCTCATCAACCGGGAGCGGTTCACGATCATCGGCATGCTGGGCGAGAAGGGCGTGGGAGGCTTCGGGCAGGATCAGGACGATGTGATCATGATCCCCTCCAGCACGGCCATGCGCCGTGTCTTCAACGAGACTCACCTGAGCGAGATCGATGTGACCTGCAACACCGAGGCGGACATGGAACTGGCAACGGAGCAGATCGTCAGCCTCCTCCGCCAGCGGCACCAGCTCCGGCCGCCTTTCCCGGAGAACGACGACTTCAACGTGCGCAGCCAGGCGCAGATCCTGGAGGCCAGCCAGCAGAGCTCGCAGGTCATGACCTCGCTGCTCGGGGGCATTGCCCTGGTGTCGCTCTTAGTCGGCGGCATCGGCATCATGAACATCATGCTGGTCTCCGTGACCGAGCGCACCCGGGAGATCGGCATCCGAAAGGCCGTGGGGGCCACCGCGCACCACATCCTGACCCAGTTCCTCATCGAGGCGGTGACCATCGCCGTGATCGGCGGCCTGGTGGGGATCGGGCTGGGAGTCGCCGCGGCGCAGACGATGGGCCGGCTGCTCCACTGGAGCGTCTTCGTGCAGCCGTCGTCCGTCGTGCTGTCCGTGGTCGTGTCGGGCTCGGCGGGCATCTTCTTCGGCATCTACCCCGCCCGTCGAGCAGCCAGACTGAACCCCATCGATGCCTTGAGGTACGAGTAAGCACAAGGCCTACTGAGCCTCGCGTAGGTAGGGAAACCGGGACTGGACCCTTTTCGCCGCCGTTCAGGCGGGAAGGGGACTGTACCGGTTTCCCTACTCGGCAGCAGGACACGCGCGATACCCAGGTGAAACAGCGCCGCGCCAGGCCCCGCGCTGGCGCCCGCGTGTGGCAGCAGCCGGCGCTCCCGGGCGTTGGCGTGGCCAGGCTCCAGCCGGAGGTCGGGGAAGGGGGCGGCGCCCCGTGGTCCACCGCACGGTCGCCAAGCTCCGCGATGGGACGGACGTGCCGGTCCTCACGATGCAGACGCTCATCATCGGGAGTGGCGCGGCCGGCTTGAACTGCGCCGAGCACCTGTGGGAGCTCGGCGTGCGGGACATCGCCATCGCGACTGGTAAGCTCGGCGGTGGGACATCGAACAACTCAGGCTCCGACAAGCAGACTTACTACAAGATCGGCCTCTTCGGTGACGTGGCGGACAGCCCCATGGAGTTTGCGCGCGCACTCACCGCGGGGGGTATGTGCCACGGCGACATCGCCTACGTGGAGGCGCTGGGCTCGGCCCCGGAGTTCTTCCACCTCGTGCGCAATGGCGTACCCTTCCCGCACAACCGCTACGGGGCGTACGTCGGCTACAAGACCGACCACGATCCGCGCCAGCGGGCGACCTCGGCCGGCCCGAAGACGTCGAGGTTCATGTGCGAGAAGTCGCTGGCGCAAGTGCGGCGGCATGGCACCGCCATCTTCGACGGCCACGAGGTGATCGCTCTGCTTACGGCCGGCTCGGGCGAGGCCCGCCGGGTGATCGGCGCGCTGGCGATCGACCTCGCGCGGGTGGAGTCGGAGTCGCTCGGGCTCGTCCTGTTCAACGCCGACAACGTCGTCATGGCCACCGGCGGGCCCGGCGAGTTGTACGCGGAGAGCGTCTACCCCCCAGGGCAGATCGGGAACCACGGGATCGCCCTCGAGATCGGCGCCATCGCCAACAACCTCCCCGAGTCGCAATACGGGCTCACGTCGATTGGGTTCCGCTGGAACCTGTCGGGAACGTATCAGCAGGTGATGCCGGCGTACTTCAGCGTCGGCCCGGACGGCGGGGAACCGCGCTGGTTCCTCAACGAGTACTACCCGACGATGTCACAGGAGGCCACGAGCATCTTCCTGAAGGGCTACCAGTGGCCGTTCCATGCAGCGAGGCTGCAGGACTACGGGTCATCCATCGTGGACATCGCGGTGCACAACGAGAGGCAGGCGGGACGGCGAGTGTTCATGGACTTCGCGCGGAACCCGGTGGCGGATCAGGGCCTGGAACCCTTCGATCTGCAGAAGGTGGGGGAGGAGGCCCTGCGCTACCTGCAACGGTCAGGCGCGCTGCACGAGACGCCGTACGAGCGGCTGGCGCACATGAACCAGCCGAGCATCGACCTCTTCGCCGAGCACGGGGTCGATCTGCAGGAGCCGCTCGAGGTCGCCGTCTGCGCTCAGCACAACAACGGCGGGCTGTGGGGGAGCATCTGGTGGGAGTCGAACCTCCGGCATCTGTTCCCGATCGGTGAGCTGAACGGTTCCCACGGCGTGCGACCCGGGGGCAGTGCGTTGAACGCAGGGCAGGTCGGCGGGTGGCGGGCGGCAACGTTCATCCGGAGCGTGTACCGCGGCCGGCCGCTCGAGCCGGCCCAACTCCTCGCCGTGGCCGCACCCCAGGTCGAGGCCGAAGTGGCCAGGATAAGGCAGATGCTGAATCCGCCGGCGGGCGCCCTCGAGTCCAGGGCGCTGCGACGGGACATCCAGGAGCGAATGAGCCGTCACGGGGCCTTCGTGCGCAGCGTCAACGGCGTAGCGGAAGGCCTTGCTGAGGCGCGAAGGCAGTGGGCGCAAGTGCAGGCGCAGGGCGTGAGGGTGAAGGGTCGCGCCGGGCTCGTTGAGGGCATTCAGAACGAGCACCTGTGTCTCACACAGCTCTGCTTCCTCGAGGCGATCCACGCGCTCATTGGGCGTGGTGGTGGGAGCCGGGGCGGGTACGTGATCCTGGACGAAGAGGGGGACATGTGGGTGGAGACCAGGCGCGGCCGGGAGCTGCGGCACCGCAGCGAGAACATGGCTCTGCGGCAGGAGATCCTGGAGACGCAGGTGACGGAGGACGGAAGCGTCCGCGTCTGGCCGGTCGAGGTTCGGCCGTTGCCGGAGGACAACTCGTGGTACGAGACGACGTGGAGGGAGTGGCGAGAGGGGAAGGTGTACGAGTGACGGCGATGGCGCGAACCACAGACACAGAGAACGGCAGCCGGAGGCTCTCTCTGATGAGCAGACCCAAGGTCCTCTACGTTCCTACCGGGGCTCACACCCAGCGCGTGTTCCGCGGCGAGGTCTTCCAGCGAATGCTGGACCTGTTCGAGGTGGAGGTCAACGATACGGGTCGTGAGTTTGAGCCGCAGGAGGTGGCGGAGCGCCTCACCGGGTGCGAGGCGCTGGTGACCGGGTGGGGATCGCGCGGACTGGCCGAGGCGGCGCTCGAGAACGCACCCGACCTCAAGATCGTCGCGCACTCCGCCGGGTCGCCGCGATTCCTGGCGAGCCAGGAGATGGTCGACCGCCACTTCATCCCTCGGGGCATCACCATCTTCAGCGCCAACGGAGCGATCGCGCTCAATGTGGCGGAAGCGACCGTCGGCATGCTCATCATGACGGCGCGGCTGTGGATCCAGCACAACCAGTACTACCATGAGACGGGGAAGTGGGGAAGCCCCGACCTGCCGAGGAACGGCCAGTACCTGCGCGGGTGTAAGCTGGGGATCGTGTCGGCGAGCGCCGTGGGACGAGAGGTCATCCGGTTGCTCCGGGGCTGGGACATCCACTTCCTGTGCTACGACCCGTTCCTGAGCGAGGAGGCTGCAGAGGAGTTGGGCGTCGAGAGGGTGGGGCTCGATGAGCTGTTCGAGCGTGCCGATCACGTGACCATCCACGCCCCCAAGCTACGCACGACGGACAAGATGATCGGTCGCGAGCAGCTGCGGCGGCTGCGGGACGGTGCCGCGTTCGTCAACACCGCGCGAGGGTCGGTCATCGACGAGCAGGCGCTGATCGAGGAGGCCCAGACCGGCCGCATCTTCGTGGCGCTCGACGTGACCGAGCCCGAGCCGCCGGCGTCTGACCACCCCTTCCAGTACCTGCCGAATGTGTGCATCTCGCCGCACACGGCCGGGGCGGGGTACCACGGGTACGTGAAGATCGGGGAGACGATGCTCAAGGCCTTGGAGGACTGCTTCGCCGGGAGGCCCGTCGAGGGGGCCGTGGACCTGAGCAAGTGGGAGATAACGGCGTGACGGCGATCACCACAAAGACACGAAGACAGGGAGAACGGCAGGGCTGGAGGAACGGCACGGCTAAGGCGAGGGCACCGGGACAGGCTGGCCCGAGTCGGAGGAGGCGTACAGGGCGAGGGCGGTGGCCAACGTCTGGCGGGAGCTGGTGGCCGTGACGAAGGGGTCGCGGCCGGTTCGCACGGCGTCGATCATGTCGCGAATGAGCGCCCGGTGCTCGTAGTGCCCGAAGGCCGCAGCGCCGCGGGCGGCAGTCTCGGCGTACCCGGAGCCGACCCTCCGGATCGCCTCGTCCTCGCGCCGCTCCTCCCGGAACTGCCACTGCGTCATCCGCTCCCCGATCATGATCGCAGTGCCATCCTCCCCGTTCAGCTCGATGCGTATGTCAGTGCCCGGGTAGAAGGCCGTCGAGGCCCGGAGGAGGCCCTGGGCGCCGCCCTCGAAGTCGAGCAGCGCCGTGCAGGTGTCCTCGAGCTCCACCTCTGGATGCGCGAGGTTCGTCATCCATGCCTGCACACGCGTCGCCGGACCGGCGAGGTGAAGGAGGAGGTCCAGGTAGTGGAAGGCGTGCTGGATCGTGACCCCGGCGCCCTCCTCCCGGCGGCTGCGCCAGGCATCGGAGAGGTAGTACTCGGTCGAACGATGCCACTTCATGTAGGCATCGGCAGCCAGGACGCGGCCGAACCGGCCCTGCTCGAGAGCAGCCTTCATCGCCCGGATCGCCTCCCGCATCCTGACCTGAAGGCAGACCCCGACGCGGACGTTCGCCTGCCGGCAAGCCTCGACCATGCGGTCCGTCGCCTCGAGGGTCATCTCGGGCGGCTTCTCGACCAGCACGTGCTTCCCGTGCTCCGCAGCGCGGATGACGTGCTCGGCATGATGAGCGTTGGGTGTGAGCACGGTGACGATGTCCACGTCGGGCCGCGCGCACAGCTCCTCGGGGCTACCGACGAGCTCGCCGCCATACTGCTCCACGAACTTCGCCGCGCGCGCCGGGTCGAAGTCGGTCGCCGCGACGACGCGAGCGTCCCCCAGGTCGGCGATCGACCGCCCGTGGAACTGCGACACCAGCCCGCAGCCGATGATGCCGAACCCGATGGAACCTGACACCGCGGTCCCCCGTTCGCCCTCAGCTCTATCTCCCCTCTCCCGGCGGGAGAGGGGTGGGGGTGAGGCCTACCTCAGGTGGGCAATCCCCTCGAACGCGGCCTTCGCTCCCTGCCCCAGGAAGCCCACATCGCCGCCGTACGCCAACAGCCGCGCCCCCCTGGCTTGCCACTCCGTGGCGCCCTCCGGCGAGCCGACGTAGATTCCCGGCACGCAGTCGGCCTTCGCGGCGGCCGCTGCGACGATCCGCTCCACCACGCTCTTCACCTCGGGGTGGTCCGGTCGGCCGATGTGGCCCAGCGATCGTGAGAGATCATACGGGCCGCAGAAGATCACATGGAGGCCCGGGACGGCGGCGATGGCGTCGAGCTCATCGACGGCCTCGCGGTCCTCGATCTGGATCATGATGAGCGTCTCGTCATCCGCCTCGCCGAAGAACCGCAGGTAGTCGCACTGGCCATAGTTGGCCGCGCGGGAGACGGCGTTGATGCCTCGCGTGCCGGGCGGCCCGAAGGTCATCGCCGAGACGGCCGCGGCCGCCTCGGCCGCCGACTTCACATGGGGCACGAGGATGCCCCTCGCCCCGGCGTCGAGAACCCTGGAGACGGTCTGCGGAGACCCGTCCGGCGCGCGCACCAGCCCGACCACGTTGTGTAGGTCGCAGGCGCGGAGGCAGTTCTCCACGGTCTCCATGTCGAAGGTCCCGTGCTCCATGTCGAAGAGGCAGAAGTCGAAGCCCGAGGCCGCCACAACCTCAGCCGCCGCGGGGCTCGCGATCATCATGAACGGGCCGAAGACCGACCGGCCCTCCTTCAGCTTGCGCTTGAGGGCGTTGGGCCCCATGAGCATCACACTCCTACGGAGTGTCGTGTAAGTAGGGAAACCGGGACTGGGAAACCGGGACTGGACCCTTTCCGCCGCCGTCCGGGCGGAAAGGGGACTGTACCAGGTTTCCCCACCTGCACGAGCCTCAGCAACTACCGGCCCTCCGGCCTGCCCTCGCATACCCAGGCGTACGCGCACTTGGCGCGGTCGCACTCGGCTCCGTGCGGGAACTGGGCCTCGCGTATGCGGCCCATGGCCTCAGCCAACCACTGCGCGGCCTCGCGGGCGGCCTCAGCGACCGGCACCTCAAGCCGGCGGTCCGTCGCCAGGTAGTGTACGGTGACGGACGCCGGCAGCTCACCCCGACAGCGCGCGAACGCCACGGCGTAGGCCCCGACCTGGAAGGTGTGCTCCGCTTCCGTGCCCGCATCCCCTTCCCGCCCGGTCTTGTAGTCGATCAGGTGCGACCGGCCGTTGGCGTCCGTGACCAACGCGTCGATCTGCCCCTCCAGCACGCCACCCTCGAGCCGGGCGACGACCGTGGCCTCGGTGCGGAGGTCGGCGGCGGCGCTCACGAGCTGCCACGTTCCGCTCTTGATGAACCGAGCCAGCATCTCGGCGATGGGCGGAAGCTCGGCCGGATCGTGGCCTGCGAGGCCCAGCTCGCGCGCCGCGTCCTCGACAACGGCGGCGAGGTTCCCAGCCGGTCCCCGTCCCAGCCGCTGCAGCGCGCGGTGGGTAAGGATCCCGCGCTCCTGGGGTGTAAGGCCTCCGGCTCCCGCTCGCTCGCCCGGCGGCCGGTGCTCGGCCAGCCCGCGCACATACCGTAGCTCGTAGCACCTGGGGCATCGCAGGTACCACGTCAGTTCCGTGACGGTGAAACGGGACCTCGCCGCGAGGTCCGGCTCGATGGGCTGGATGCGCCGCAGCAGCACCGCCTCGGCCCCTGCGTCGAACGGGGGTATCGGCTGCGCCGCCTCGACCAGGTCGCGGTGTGTGGCCAGCCACGACCGGCTGCCTCGCAGCGAGGGTACGTCGGAGGGCCGCTCTGTCGCCTGGGTGACCTCAGCCTCCCACTCGCCGAACTCGCCTGTTCCCGACAGGTGGTCGCCGTGCAGCAGCTTCTCCCCAAATGCGGACCAGAGCGCGCGGATGTGCTCCCCGTTACGGCCCGGCGTGGGCAGACCGTCCTTGCCCAGCACGATGGGTGTGCAGATGATGAGCCGATCCTCGGCGCGGGTCAATGCCACATAGAGTAGTCGCTTCTCCTCGGCCGTCTCTCGGTCGCGGAGATCGCGCAGCCTGGCTTCGCCGAGCGGAGGGAAGCGGCGCTCTCCGTTCTCCGCCTCACCCTTGACGATCGGGCCGACCTCCGGGTGGAGCACCATGTGCCTCGCCGCGGTTCGCTCGCCACCGCGCGCGAGGTCCGCTGCCACGATCACCGGCGCCTGCAGCCCCTTCGCTTTGTGGATGGTCATCAGCGTGACGGCGCTCCCTCGCTCCTCCTCAGCTGGGGCCTCCCCCTCGCGCATCTCCTGCGTGCGGAGGGTCTCCACGTACTCGGTGAACCGTGCGAGCGCCTGCGAGCCCTGTGTCTCGAAGCCCCGGGCGACCTCGACCAGTTTCTGCAGGTTGGCGTACGCCCGCTGGCCGTCGAACTGGGCCGCCACGATGGCCAGCAGCGAGGTCTCCTCGAGGATGTGCAAGACGAGTTCGGACACCGGCAAGCGGTCGTTGACCCCGCGCAGCCGGTCGAGCGCCCGCACCGCCCGCATCGCCGCCTCGCGGTCCTCGGGGGAGAGGTGGGCGGGCGGAGCCAGGTCGGCGCCGTCCCGAAGGCCCCGCACCCCGCGCGCCAACCCGCCCTCCCGCCCCAGCCAGTAGATCCCCTCGTCGGAGACGCAGAACATGGGCGACCGCAGCACGCGGGCGAGTGCGATCTCGTCCTGCGGGTCGTCGATCACCCGCAAGACGGTGACCAGATCCAGCACCTCGGGCCGGTGGTAGAACCCCTTCCCGGCGACTACGTAGTACGGAACCTCATGGGCCCGCAGCGCTCGCTCGTAGGTCAGAATGCTGGTCATGGTGGGGAAGAGGACCATGATGTCCCCCCACCTGGCCCCGCGCAGCTCTCCGCTCTCGCGGTCGACCACCGTACTCCTCCCCTCCCGCACAGCCTCCGCGAGGTACCGGGCCAACGCATCCGCGGCGATCTCACGCAGGTCCCCGATCCTCACGCCGTTCTGAAGCGCATGCCCGGCGTTCTCCCTTGGGTCGCCCATCTTCGCGGCGTTCGGATACGCTACGATCAGCGTCAGATCGGGCTCGCCCCCTCGGCGTGGCCGTGTCGCCGAAAGCGGCTCATAGTACGCCTCGTAGGGCTGCCGCCCCTCGCGCGTGCCGCCCATCACCGATTCACGGGAGAACAGCTCATTGTAAAATGCCACCAGGCCCGGCTGACTGCGGAAGTTGGCCGACAGGGGCACGGTGTCGCAGAGCGGCGCGTCGCGGAACTCCCGCCGCGTGGCCTCGTACACGGTCACATCGGCGCCGCGGAAGGCGTAGATCGACTGCTTGGCATCGCCGACGAGGAACAGCCTCCCGGCCCGCAGGGCCACCTGGGCCAGCGAGGCTGCCCGAGCGCCCTCCTCCGCCAGGAACCAGATCAACTCCCGCTGGACCGGATCGGTGTCCTGGAACTCGTCGACGAGCACATGCTCGAATCGCTGCTGTTCCGCGTCCCGGACGTCGGGGAAGTCGCGCAGGAGGTCGCGGGCGAGGAGCAGGAGATCGTCGAAGTCTAGTGCGCCGGCCTCGCGCTTGGCAGCCCGGTACGACTCCAGCACGCCCGGAAGGGCGCGGCAGAAGCGGGCCGTCAGTTCGGCGGCGCTGACCTCGAGCGACTCACCCGGTGATGCGAGGTGCCCGATCGTGTCGGCCCGTTCCCGCAGTACCCGCATTGCGGCCTTCACGCGATCCAGCACCTCACCGGGCCAGCCAGCCTGCTTGCCTACGTTCGTCCGGGCGGACAGCCGGCGGAGCGCGGCCCATGCCTCCGCCGTCTCACGCGCCGGGCTGTCGGACGAGAGGACCGTCTCTAGCAGCGGCAGCAGTTGCGACCGCAGCTCCGCCAGCTTGTCGGTGGGGTCGAGCGGCTCGATCGTACGGAGCACCTCCGCGGCATCGAGGACCTTGGAGTCCTCTCTCAGCCTTCCGAGGTCACGCCCTGCATCAGCGGCGAAGGCGTCGTGCCACCTCGCGCGCACCTCCTCGGGGGACCTAGGGAGCCTGCTGAGGTCGAGCTTGCTGCGCGATCGGATCGCGTAGACAAGGGCTCCTACGAGATCGCCCAGCCCCAGGCCCGCGACTGCCACCCGAACGTCCTTGTCTCCTGCTCGCAGGTGCTGCAGGACATGCGCCTGCACGCACGCTCGAAGGCAGAGCGTGGCCTCGGTGTCGTCCAGCACAGTGAACTGCGGGTCCAGCCCCACGCGCAGTGCATGCACACGCAGCAGCCGGGCGCAGAAGCTGTGGATCGTCCCGATGTGCGCGCCTTCGAGGTCGCGGCGGTGCCGTCCCCACCGCTGCTGGGCCGTCTCGTCTCCCTCCTCGACGGCCCTGGCGTAGCGCCGGAGGCACAGATCGCGCAGGCGGGACTTCAGCTCGCCCGCAGCCTTGTCGGTGAAGGTGATGGCGACTATGCGCGAGAGATCGGCGCCGGGTCCAAGCAGGATGCGCTCCAGCCGGTCGGTGAGCACGGTGGTCTTCCCGCTGCCTGCGCCCGCCTCGACCAGCAGGTTGCTCTCGGCATCTTCGATGGCCCGGCGCCGGGCCTCCTCGTCAGGCGCCGTCACTTTCGGCTTCAGCGCCCTCCTCCTCCCTGGTCTTCTTCCAGGCGCTCTGGCGGCACACGTCTCTGAACGCGCAGTAGGGGGCACACGCCTCGACGCCCTCGGTCGAGAACCACCCGTCGCGGATGCCGGCGGCGTAGCCGGCGATGATCGGCGCGACCTCCTCCACGACCGTGCGCACGACCTCCGACCCGACGGCCTTCCTCGGCTGCAGCTTCACCTGCCCTGAGACGGACCAGTAGTACCAGCTGTCGCACGGGCGGCCTGCCAGATCGGGCAGTGCATGTGGCGCCCCGATGACGTAGATCGGGAACTGCGGGTCCCGGCCCGCCCTGACCGCCGCCAGCGACGTGCCCTGTCCCAGCTTGTAGTCGACCACCACAAAGGCCACTCCGCCCTCCGTCCGCACCCGGTTCACTCGGTCAATCCGCCCTTCAAGCAGCACGTCATCGTGTCCTGGGATGGCGACCAGGCTCTCGCCGCGCCCAAAGGACGCCTCGCATCCGACCGGTACCTGATCGGCGAACCGCTCGGCCTCCAGAGCGACCCACAGCCGGAGATCGGCGCGGCACCGCTCCTCATCGAGAGACCAGAGGGCCGGTTCGGCTACCCCCTTCTGGTGCGCGAGGCGGGCGTACTCTCGCGGGATGATCGCCGCGAGTTCGTCCAACGTCTCCTGCGCCCCGTCTGCCGCCACCAGCGGCTCACCCGGCCGCCGGGCCATGCGCCCGCGGCACAGGACCGCGAGGATGCGATGGCGGACGCTTCCGGCCTGCTTCGGGTCCACCGCCGGCTCCGGCCTGTTCACCGGTGTGAGGCCGAGCACCGACTCGCAGAGGAACGCGAACGGGCACCCGGCATACCGGCCGAGCGCGGTCGCGCTGAAGCGGTGCTCGGGGCCGAAGCGCCCACGCAGATCGTCGAGGATGTCGGGCGCGCTCAGGACGCCGACGAACGCTGCGGGCGGTTGCGCGCCCTCCCGGCCGGCCTCAATCGCAATCCCCCGCGCGATCCAGGGGGCCTTCGCCGCCTTGCCGGGCAGCCGCAGCAGGGCGTCATAGGCGACGGGCGCGGGCGCCTCCCGGTCGGCGAGGTCGAAGAACGCGCGGTCGATGAGCTCCCCGCCATCGGCGCAATCGGCGGACAGGGCGACGACCTGCGACACGGAGACGGCCTCCTCGTCAACCGGGCCGCAGAAGAGCCGGCGGACCTCCTCCAGGTAGTGGGAGGGTTGGGTCCGCCTGCCGTCGGCCTTGGTTGCGGGGTAGGAGAGCCACAGCTCCTCCGTTGCGGCGGACGCCGCGGCATAGAAGAGGATGGGCTCCTCGGCCTCCGGGCTGTGGCGGTGCTCGAGGTCGATCCCCTGGTGTTCGAGTGCGGCCAGCTCACGCCGCGTGAAGAACGGCTCCTCAGTCGCGCGGCGGGGGAACTCGCCCTCGGTGAGGCCCATCACGAAACAGGTGCGGAACCGCAGTTCGCGGGCGCTGCGGGCATCGATGACCGACACTCGGTCCCTGCCGGCGGGGGGCGGGCGGTCGCCCCTGTTGCCGAGGAGCGAGGTGAGGAGCTTGAGGTACTCACCCACGGTCAGCCCCTCCTGCGGGGCCGCGCCCGCGGGCGAGTGCTCAAGCTCGTCGAGGCCTTCCTCAAGAAGGGCAAGAGCGCGCATGTCCGACGAGGCGTGCTCCGGGAGGTCGCCTCGTGCCACGTTCTCCCACACGCATGCCTCGCGCAGGAAACGTCGCGTCTCGGCTACGCGGTCGCTGAGAGTCATGCTGCCGCCCGGATCGGGCAGCGCGGTGAAGATCGCCGGCATGGTCGCCAGTAGGGCGCGGATGAGGCCGGGGTCGAGGAGCCGATCCGCCGTTCGGGCCTCGACGCGCTTGAGATGCGCGGCGATCCGGTCAGGCCACTGGGCCCGGCCCTCCAGCACCATCGCCTCGCGTGCGACGAGGGCAACGTCGTCGGCAGACGGGCCGTTCGGAGGGGCCGCATGGGGCAGAAGGGTCACGTAGGTCGACCGGAGCAGCGCGAGCACGTCCTCGCGACGGTACCCCTCGGCCACCACCTGGTAGGCTCGGAGGACCGCCTGCACCGCGGGGGATGAGGTCGGGGGCGTTGGCGCCTCGATGTGAACGGGCACCCCCAAGCGGCGGGCGAGCTCGGCTACGGTCGGCGCATACTCCGGCAGGCTGCGGGCGATGACGGCGATGTCTCCGGGTCGGGCTTCCCCCTGGATCAGCAGAGACTTGATCCGGCGCAGGACCTCGCGGACCTCCCGGCTTCGGCTAGGGCACTCGAGAACATGGACCTTGCCCTCGCTGGGGAGAGACGGAACGAGGCCCGGTGGCGAGAAGAGATACGCGCGCAGGCGGGCGAGCGCCCCCGACGGAGCGGCCTGCGGCAGCTCCCTCACGGAGGCGCCAGGGAGCCGGGCTCGGAGGCGTTCCAGGGTGTCACCGAACCACGCGGCCAGGTTCTCCCGCCCATCGTCTTGGCTGTAGTCGAGGGTGACCAGGACCTGGGGAATGTCGTTGGCCAGCAGCTGCAGCATCTCAAGCTGCGTCGTGGTGAAGTCGGTGAACCCGTCTACGACCATCAGCTTGGCTTGCGTGAGCGGCCGGCGATCACCTCGCGCGAGGACGCCGCGCGCCCACCAGAACAGCCCCTCCTCATCGAAGTAGCGCAGGCTGATCAGCAGGGACTGGTACTCAGAGTACAGCCCCGCAATCTCGCGGTGCCAGGCTTGGGTGAGGCCGGCGCGCTTCAGAGCAGCGAGGAACGCCGTGGGTTCGACGGCGGCCCGCTTGAGGTCCGCGATCAGCTCCAGCGCCGCCCTCACGAAGCCGGGCAGACGGCCGACCGGTGCCAGCGCGATCAGCTTCCCGTCGGCCAATTGGCGTTCGATGACCTCGCGGAGGAGAAGCTCCTGAGCCGTACGGCTGATGGGTGTCGCGGTCTCGTGGTTGGCGGTAAGGATGGCCTGGGCGAGCTGGGGGAAGGTGAAGAGGCGGGGATCGACCAGCCCGGGCAGGCCTTCACCCGCCACGAGCGCCTCCCGCGCCTGGCGGACAACGCGGGCCGTGGGCAGGATGAGAAGGGCGGTGTCCTCCCCCTCCCGGCGCACCTGCTCTGCATAGCGGCGCAACGCGTGCTCGGTCTTGCCGGAGCCCGAGGGGCCGCAGAGGATCTCAACCTGCAGGGCCGTTTGCCGGGCACTTCCCATGGTCGTGTAGTTGGGCGCGCCGGCCGGGAATCCCTTGGCGTAGCAGAACGGAAACGGAGCCCTCCCCTGGAAGGTCGAGGGAAGGGCTCCGTCCTTGGCGTACCCGTCGTCGGAGGCCGCCTGCCGGGCGCTAACCGTTCCAGTAGACGTCCTTCGAGTTGTCCGTGGACACGCCTGGGTAGATGGTGTCGGGCCGGTACCACTTCGCATGCCCGTCCGCATGTCCGTAGTTGGCGCCCTCGTTATGCCATTGGGGCAGGAAGCCGGCCCACGTGGAGAGTGGGCAGCGGTCCGTGCCGCCCCAGCAACTCAGGCCCCCGACGGGGTTGATCCGCCCGTCGCCGTAGCTGAACCCACCCGAGTCGAACCACTGGCTGTTCCACATGTCACCGATGAGGATGAGCGTCGCCGGCTGCTGGAACTGCGCGATCGAGATGGTGCGGTTGCAGAGGGCCTTGCCAGAGGCGTTGCAGTTGAACCCGTACATCGTCCTCGGCGTCCCCGCCCAGTCCCAGCCTCCCCATCCGGAGGCTTTCTGGCCGCTGGGGCACGCGAAGAGCTGGTTGTTCTTGACGTACGGCATGATCCGGCTCGACCACAGACCCGAGGCGCCGGACGCCCACGACCCCGGCATCTTCTCGTCGTAGTCCTGGTTGTACATGAGAATGCCTAGCATGATCTGCTTCACGTTGGACAGACAGGAGGTCTGCCGTGCCTTTTCGCGAGCCCGAGCGAAGACGGGGAATAGGATAGCCGCCAGAATGGCGATGATCGCGATAACGACCAACAACTCGATCAGCGTGAAACCGGCCCGTCCCTTCATGATGCCGCACCTCCGATGGAGTGGGAACACCAGTAGTCTACTATGACCGGCACTGGCCGTCAAGAGTCTTGTGGCCTCGCCCTGTTCGGAGCCTGCATTGAAGTCTCAGGCTTGGGGCCTCTGGCCGTTCCGTGCCCGCCCGCAGCCCTGAGATTTCGATACGGGCTCCCCCCTGCTCGGGTGCGGCTTCTTTCCGTAGGTAGCCATCTTCCGCGGTGGCACTGGCAGCCGTCGTGTGCTGCCAGTGCTCTGGTTCAGCGCGGGGACGCCGGCAGCGGGGCTGCCGGTGGCACAACTGCCTGCAGGCTGCGGCTGCACCGCGCGTCCAGGCACGTCGGACATGCGCTTCCCGTGGAACACTCGCCCGCTGGGTGCCAAGCCCGTTACACCCGCACCCGTCTGAGACCGCGCCGGCCCGGAGAATGCGCCTTCGGGGCTCCTCCGCGCGGCGCGAAGTGTCCGATTCTGTCACCTTTTGTCACCTCACACGGCCTCTTCTGTAGGCAGCCGGCCGAACTTGCCTAGTATACTGAGCTCCGTGGGTGCCTCTGGATGATCTGCGTGAGAGAGGGTAGGATAGAGAGAGGGCGCCCCCGGATGGCCATCCGGGGGCGCGGCGGCGGGGACTCTGCCGGACTCGCGCCGAGGCGCTTTCACTGAGAGCGTCCCGCCGCTCACCCACATTCCCCCTCGCATCTCACAAGAACTCCGCGCCAAGGCGCTGCCGGGCAAGATCGATGCCGAGGGGTTCAGGGAGGTCGTTCCATTATGCACTATCTGGGCTTCGATTGCCACAAGAATCAGCAGGCCTGGACCTTGCGGGGTGCCGACGGCCAGGTGGTCGCCCGGGGCGAAGTGCCGAACGAGAGGGCGGCGCTGCGCCAGTTGCGAGCCGGCTTGCCGCCGGAGTTGACCGTGGGGCTGGAGGGTCCCCGGAACCTGCGCCGGGAGGTCGAGCGTCAGTTCGCCGACTGCTCGTGCTTCGAGATCAGTCCGGCCTGGACCCATGCTCTGCGCGAGCGCAGCCCGCTGCCCGACAAGGACGACGCCCGCGACGCCGATCGGGTGGCGGAGGCCCTCTTCCGTTACCGCGAGCAGTTGACCCCGCGGGAGCTGTCGAACGAACGCGCCGAGGCCCTGGCGGCGCTCGTGAGCGTCTACGCCCATACCGTCCGGCAGTTGACCGCGGTGAGAAACCGGGTGCATCACTTCCTGACCCTGCTCTGGCAGGCGAGCTATCAGAAGGCCTTTCCCCACGGCCTCACCATCACGGCGCGGCGGTTTTTCTCCGCCTACCCCCACCCGGCGCGGGCGCAGCACGCCCGCGGGCTGGCGGATCGACTGCGCCGCTGGTCGCACGGCCGACTCGGCCAGCCGACCGCCCTCCAGATCAAGGCGCTGGTCCGCGACGCTCCACCCCCCACCGCGGCGCAGCGGGTGTGGAGCGAGGAACTCCGCGAAGCGCTGGCGGAGTATGACCGGTTGGCCGACAAGCACGCCGGCCTGCGCACTCAGATGCAGACCCTCCTGGAGGAGATGGAGTGCCGCTGGTTGCTGGCCGAGCC
>Ga0315289_10000044_pt1 | contig 195316 bp, 187 predicted proteins | sample YL17G11_40_MG_FD_203452 | JGI IMG/M metagenome (GOLD analysis project Ga0315289, IMG submission 203452) | Sediment microbial communities from Yellowstone Lake, YNP, Wyoming, USA - YL17G11_40 | ecosystem: Environmental > Aquatic > Freshwater > Lake > Sediment | place: USA: Wyoming | collected... | reverse complement strand
TCCGGCAGCCGCACGCTCAAGGACGCCATCAACGAGGCCCTGCGCGACTGGGTGACCAACGTCCGCGACACCTACTACCTGCTGGGCAGCGTGGTGGGCCCGCACCCCTACCCGGTGATGGTGCGCGACTTCCAGTCCGTCATCGGGCGGGAGGCCCGCGAGCAGCTCCTGGCGGCGACGGGCCGTCTGCCGGACTATGCCGTCGCCTGCGTGGGAGGCGGCAGCAATGCCATCGGTCTCTTCCACCCCTTGCACGACGACCCGGTGGAGTTCGTGGGCGTCGAGGCGGCCGGCGAGGGACTGGACAGCGGCCGGCACGCCGCCAGCCTCGTCCAGGGTCGGCCCGGCGTGCTCCACGGTACCCTCTCTTACCTCCTTCAGGATCAGGCCGGGCAGGTGCTGGAGACGCACAGCCTGGCGCCCGGTCTCGACTACCCCGGCGTGGGGCCGGAGCACTCGTTCTACAAGACCAGCGAACGGGCCCGCTACGTCGCCGTGGGCGACCGGGAGGCGCTGGAGGGCTTCCAGCTCCTGAGCGAGACTGAGGGCATCATCCCGGCCTTGGAGCCATCCCACGCCCTCTACTACGTCTCCAAGCTGGCGGCTGACCTCCCGCCGGAGGCCATCATCCTGGTCTGCCTCTCGGGCCGGGGCGACAAGGACATGGAGATCGTGGCCAAGGCCCTGGAGGGTGCGAAGTAGCGAATGACATCGCACCGCAGCGCTCGGCGCCCGATAGTCTCCCGCCAGGTTTGTCCCTCCCTGAGAGCGAACCCTATAATGGGCTGACGCTGTCTCGGAGGCCCAACCTGACGCACGAACCTGTCCCTGCCGTCTCTGAGGGGATGCCTCGGCCCGCAACGACACCCCCGTGGGGCCTGCGCGATGTCCTCATGGGGGTGGCCTTCCCTTTTGCCATCTGGGCCACTGCGCTTGGTCTCGCCATAGCGTCCGGCGCTGGGGCTGACGACGGCGCCAGTACCGGCGAGGTCATCGGCGGCCTCGTGATCACGCTGGTCCTCCAGGCAATTCTTCTGGGCCTGGCGGCTGGTCTGACACTGCGCAGGTATGGTGTCTCCTGGCGCGACCTGGGATTCCGCCCTTTCCCCAGCAATTTGTACTGGACTGCTGGGGCCGTCGCCATCGGCGCTCACGTGCTGATTATCTCCTATGCCGCCATCGTGGCCGCCGCCGGCGCCGGCGCCCTGGCGCCACAGCAGAGCCTGGAGAGCCTTTTCGAAAGCCGTGCCGTCCTCCCCTTCGTGGGAGTGGTGACGGTGCTGACCACCCCTGTGGCGGAGGAGACCTTCTTCAGGGGCTTCGTGTTCGCTGGGCTCACGCGAAGGCTTGGAGTGGTGGGGGCGGCGTTGGCCAGCGGGCTGCTGTTCGCCTCCTTCCATGTGTCGAGTGGTGATTCCGCGGGCCTGGTGATCCCCTTCACCGTAATTGGTGTGGCACTGGCGGGTCTATACCGCCATACCGGTTCGCTGTGGAGCTCCATCATGGCGCACTTCGTGTTCAACCTCGTGAGCTTCGTCGCCCTTACGGCTGTTGTCCAGAGCGGTGGTTCGGTTTGAGTCGTATCGGTCCAGCACTGGCGACGGCGCGGGAGCAGGGGCGGACGGCCCTGGCGCCCTTCTTGACCATTGGCTACCCGGAGCCCGCTGCCTTTCCCGGCCTGGTGAAGGCCCTGGTGGAGGGCGGCGCCGACATGCTGGAGTTGGGCGTGCCCTTCAGCGACCCCCTGGCCGACGGCGCTACCATCCAGCGGGCCAACTTCGTTGCCCTCCAGCACGGCGTGACCACGGGGGTCTGCCTGGAGGCCGTGCGGAGCTTGAGGTCGCAGGGGCTTGAGGTTCCGGTACTGCTTATGGGATACTACAATCCAATCCTGGCCTACGGTCTGGAGGGCTTCGCAGCCGACGCCGCCGCGGCCGGGGTGGACGGCTTCATCGTCGTCGACCTGCCGCCGGAGGAGTCGGGGCCGTTGCAGGAGGCCTGCCGGGCACGCGGCCTGGATCTGGTGTACTTGCTGGCCCCGACCTCGACGCCGGAGCGGGTGGCTCTGGTAGCCCGACAGGCGTCGGGGTTCGTATACTGTGTTAGCGTCACGGGGGTGACAGGGGCCCGATCCTCCCTGCCCCCCGAGCTCCCCGCCTTCGTCGAGAGGGTGCGTTCTGAGACCACGCTGCCCCTGGCGGTGGGGTTCGGCATCTCGCGCCGCGAGCACGTGGAGTCCGTGGGGCGTATCGCCGAGGTCGCCGTCGTGGGCAGTGCTCTCATCGATATCATCGAGTCGTCGCCCGTCCGGGAGCGGGAAGCGAGGATAAGAGCGTATGTGGAGGTGCTTGCCGGCCGTGGTGGAGCCGCCAGGGACCGTCGTACTAGGTAGGTTGCATCAGCCATTCTGCCTGATCGACGGAGTGCGTGCTCCCGTGGCCGGTTCCTTCCTGGCCGCTCGCCCGGCAGGTGGGCGCGTCTAGGCCGGCCAGTTTGGGGGCACGCAGCGCGGTGAGGTCGGAGGGCATGCGCTGTCGGGGCATCCGCGGCGCAATCACCGTCGATGCTAACACTAGGGAAGCCATCCTCCGGGCGGCCACGGAACTCCTGTCGCAGATGGTCCTGGCCAACGACGTTCGGCCCGATGAGGTGGCGAGCGTCCTCTTCACCACCACCCGCGACCTGAACGCCGACTTCCCCGCTCTGGCGGCCCGCGAGATGGGCTGGAATGACGTAGCCCTCCTGTGCGCCCACGAGATGGACGTGCCGGGCAGTCTGCCCATGTGCCTGCGGATTCTCCTCCACGTCAACACGGAGAAGCAGGCCGAGGAAGTGGTGCATGTCTACCTCCGGGGCGCCCGGGTCCTGCGACCGGACAGGAGTGCTTTCGAGTAACACTCGCGGAGGACATGATCCGATGATGGTCATAATGAAGAAGGACTACAGCGAGGAGGAGATGAGCGGCCTCCTCAGACGGTTGGAGGAGGTCGGCCTCTCCGGCCACACCATCGTGGGCGTGGAGCGCACGGTGGTGGGTGTCGTGGGCCAGGTATACCCGGAGCTGTCCGATGAGTTGGAGACGATGCCCGGCGTCGATGACATCGTCCCCATCAGCAAGCCCTACAAGCTCACCAGCCGGGAGTTCAAGCCTACCGACACCACGATCAAGGTCGGCGGCCTAACGATCGGGGGCGGCCAGACGGTCGTCATGGCCGGGCCGTGTGCCGTGGAGTCGGAGGAGCAGTTGATGTCCACGGCGCGGGCCGTCAAGGCCGCCGGAGGCCGCGTCCTGCGCGGGGGCGCCTTCAAGCCGCGCTCGTCGCCGTACAGCTTCCGGGGCTTGGAGGAGAAGGGCCTTCAGATCCTGGCTGCGGCCCGCGAGGAGACGGGCCTCGCCGTCATCACCGAGGTGATGACGGAGCGCGACGTGGACCTGGTGGCGAATTACGCCGACATCCTCCAGGTCGGCGCCCGCAACGTCCAGAACTTCTCCCTGCTGGAAGAGGTGGGGCGGGCGGGGAAGCCAGTCCTGCTCAAGAGGGGTTTCGGCTCTGAGGTGCAGGACTGGCTCCTCTCCGCTGAGTACATTGTCTCCCAGGGGAACCGGCAGGTGATCCTGTGCGAGCGGGGCATCCGCACCTTCGAGACGGCTACGCGCAATACCATGGACCTGAGCGCCATCCCCCTGGTGAAGCGCCTCAGCCACCTGCCCGTAGTGTCCGACCCGAGCCATGGGACGGGCAAGTGGTACCTGGTGGAGCCCATGGCCATGGCATCCATCGCCGCTGGTGCCGACGGGCTGATTCTGGAGGTGCATCCCAACCCGGACCGTGCCCTCTCGGACGGGGCGCAGTCACTGACCTTCGAGAACTTCGGCCGGCTCATGGAGCGGGCGAAAGCCGTCGGCGAGGCCGTGGGCCGGCCTCTGGCCACGGCTTCGGCCTTCCCAGCCAGAGCCTGACGGCGTGGAGACGCCTGGGTGGGGGCCGTCGATCGGTAGACCGGCGGCCCCCGCTGCTCCTGACGTGTTCGAGATCAAGCTGCCCATCTTTGAAGGCCCTCTCGATCTCCTTCTGCACTTGCTGGAGAAGGAGGAACTAGACATAACGACCGTGTCCTTGGTACAGGTCACGGACCAGTATCTCTCTCACCTGCACTCCCTGGAGGTCATCAACATGGACGCCCTTGCCGACTTCATAGCAGTGGGCGCAAAGCTGCTGCTGCTGAAGTCGCGGGCCCTGCTTCCCCGGGAGCCTGGGGTCGGCGAGGAAGACGAGGAGGAGGACGTCGGGGAGGAGCTCACCCGGCTTCTCATCGAGTACCAGCGGTTCAAGGAGGCGGCTTCCGCTCTTCGGGAGCGGGAGGACCAGGGGCTGCGGTCCTACCCCCGTCTAGGCCCTCCGCCCGAAGTGGCGCTTTCCTCGGGATTGGACCGCGTCACCCTGCGCAAGTTGACCCGCATCTTCCGTGACGCCCTGCGACGGCTCCCTTCCGGGGGCGACGAGGAGAACACCATCCAGGGGCAGGAGGTAAGCCTCCAGGAGAAGGTCGAGGAGATCCTCGCTGCCCTAGCGCTGAAGGGACAGGTCAGCTTCCGAGGCCTGGTGTCGGCGTGCCGCTCACGGCTGGAGGTGGTGGTCTCCTTTCTGGCCGTGCTGGAGCTCATCAAGGCTCAGCGCGTCGTCGCTGAGCAGGACCGCCTCTTCAGCGACATCAGGCTCCTTCCCCTCGCCGTCGCTGAGCCTACCTGACGCTCGGGCGGCCCGAGCACCGGCGATAGCCACGCCCAGCGATGCCCCCAGCAGGTCGAGTCCGTACTCAGACGGCCTGGCCTCCCGCTCCGGCACGAAGAGCTGGTGGACCTCATCGGTGGCGGCGTAGAGGGCGGTGAGGAGGAAGGCCAGTGCCGCCGTCCCGCGGCGGGGCCGCCGGTCGGTGACCAGAGCCCGGCGTAGGAGGGCTGCCAGCACGGCGAACTCGAAGACGTGGGCCAGGGCTGAGGGTAGGGCCGGCCAGTGCCGGCCCAGGGGGCGGGACTGTGAGGAAAGCCAGAAGATCGCCGCCGCCCACACAAGCGGTGGCATCCAGCGGCGCCGGGAGGTGGTGTGCATCCGCCTGCCTGTGGGCCCGGCAGGCTCGCCTTGAGCCTGCCTCAGGGCTGTGCTAGTATGCCAGTTAGCCAGACCTCTGACAACGGGAGGGGGAAGCCCCCCTCTCTCCTTTTCGGCGGTCTTCCCAGCCATGAATAAGCGCGAGAGAGTGACGGCGGCCCTGGGCGGCCGGCCCGTTGACCGGGTACCGGCCAGCTTCTGGGGCCACGACTTTCTGCGGGAGTGGGGCGCCCGTGGGCTGGCCGACGCCATGCTGGAGAGCTTCCGGCGCTACGACTGGGACTACATGAAGGTGAACCCGCGGGCCACCTACTACGCGGAGGCCTGGGGATGCCGCTATCAGCGCTCCGGCGACGCCGCCCGGGGGCCGGAGACGGTGGACTTCGTCTTCAAGTCGGCGGCTGACCTAGAGAAGATCAAGCCCGTTGACATCGGCCAGGGCCCCTTTGCCGAGCAACTGGAGGCCCTGCGACTCATCGGCCGGGGCCTGGGGGGAGAGGCGCCCTTCATCCAGACTGTCTTCTCGCCCCTGGCCGTCGTCGGCCGCATGGCGAACGGGGACCGGAAGGCCATCCGCCGCTGCATGGGAGAGGCGTCGCAGGCGCTCCACGGCGCTCTGGCTGCTGTGGCGGGCACCCTGGCCGCCTACAGCCGGGCTTGCCTGGACGCCGGCGCCAGCGGCATCTTCTTCGCGACGGTGGAGTGGGGCACCTATGACAACGCCACGGCCGACCAGTACCGGGAGTTCGGTCGTCCCTACGACCTGCGGGTGCTGGAGGCGGTGCAGGGGGCGGAGATGAATGTGCTCCACATCTGCCGGCCCCGCAACATGTTCGACCTGCTGGCCGACTACCCGGTACACGCCATCAACTGGGCGGCCGGCGAGCCCGGCAATCCCAGCCTGAAGGAGGGCCTGGCCCGCCTGACGGACCCGCCTCCCGGACGGGCAGGCGGGCAAGCCCGCAGCGACAAGGCCGTGATGGGCGGCGTGGCCGTGGCGACCGTGGCGGAGGGCACGCCCGATGAGGTGACGGCGGAGGTGCGCCAGGCACTTTCGGAGACAGAGGGCCGCCGCTTCTTGCTGGCGCCGGGCTGCTCCATTCCGCCCCAGACGCCCGAAGCCAACTTGCTGGCGGTCAAGAATAGCCTGTAGATGTGGTCTTACCTCTGTCAGACGATGGGCCGTAGCGGCAGCGAGGAGAAGCCGTGATCCTGACTCCCGATGAGCTGGCCCGGGCGGCGCCAGGCACTGAAACCGCCGTCACCGTCGGCGTCTTCGACGGCGTGCACCGCGGGCACCTCTACCTATTGGGTCGCCTTCGGGAGCGGGCCCGGTCCCTGGGCCTGGCCAGCGGTGTCGTCACTTTGCACCCCGCTCCTCTCCAGGTGCTGCGCCCCGAGAAGCCCATCGCTTACCTGTGCAGCCTGGAGGAGCGCATTGAGCTCCTACGCGGCGCCGGCGTGGACTTCGTGGCCCCCGTGACCTTCACCTCGGAGCTGGCCCAGCTCTCGGCCCGTGACTTCGTGCAACTCCTCGTGGACGAGCTCCAAGTCAGGTTCATGCTGGAGGGCCCGGACCATGCCCTGGGCCGCCGCCGCGAGGGCAACGTGGCCGTTCTAGCTGAGCTGGGGCGGGGAATGGGCTACCAGCTTGAGGTTCTTGAGGCCTTAACGGAGGGCGAGCAGGTGGTCAGCTCCACCGCCATCCGCTCCGCCCTGGCCGAGGGGGAGATGCGGCGGGTGGCGGAGCGACTGGGGCGACCCTTCTCTCTGCGTGGGCCGGTGGTGGAGGGGGCGCGCCGTGGCAAGAGCATCGGCTTCCCCACAGCCAACATAGCCGTCGGCGCCGACCGCGCCCTCCCGCCCTTTGGGGTGTATGTGACGTGGGCCTACCTGGGGGAGGCGCGCTACAAGTCCGTGACGAACATCGGCCGTCGACCCACCTTCGACAAGGGTGAGCGCACCATCGAGGTGTACCTGCTGGACTACCAGGGGGACGACTTCTACGGTCGCGACTTGCGCATCGACCTGCTTGAGCGCCTGCGCCGGGAGAGGCGCTTCGCCAGCGCCGAGGAGCTCCGGGCTCAGATCCAGCGCGACGTGGCCGCTGCCGAGGCTGTCCTCCAGGAAGGCTGAGGAGCGCCGTGCTACCTGTTGAAGAGCAGATACGCATCCTCATGCACGGCGTCGAGTACGGCGACGAGCAGATCCGCGTCACCATGGACCACGAGCTGCGAGAGCGCTTGCAGGAGGGGCGTCCCCTGCGTGTCTACCTGGGCGTGGACCCATCGGCGCCGGACCTCCACCTGGGCCACACCGTCCCCATGTACAAGCTGCGCCAGTTCCAGGACCTGAGCCACGAGACCGTCTTCCTCATCGGCAACTTCACCGGCCTAGTGGGCGACCCGAGCGACAAGGACACCCGCCGGCCCATCCTCACGCCTGAGGAGTTGGAGGCGAACGCCCACACCTACACCGAGCAAGCCTTCAAGGTCCTAGACCCGGACCGCACCATGATCGACTACAACGCCAACTGGTTGGGGAAGCTCACCTTCACCGACCTCATCCACCTCGCCTCGAACTTCACGGTGGGCCAGTTCTTGCAGCGTGAGAACTTCGCCCTCCGCCGTGAGCGGGGTGACCCTATCTACCTGCACGAGTTCTTCTACGCCCTCATGCAGGGCTATGATGCCGTGACCCTCCGCTGCGACGTGCAGGTCGGGGCTACTGATCAGCTCTTCAACATCATGGCCGGCCGCACCCTCCAGCGCGCTTTCGGCCAGCGGCCCCAGGTGGCCATCTGCGTCCCCATTCTTGTTGGCACCGATGGCCACATGCGCATGTCCAAGACCCAGGGCAATCACATCGCCCTCAATGACCCGGCGGACGAGATGTACGGCAAGGTCATGTCCCTGCCGGACCACCTCATCGCGGACTACTTCATGCTGGTGACCCGTGTTCCGGCCGAAGAAGTGGAGGAGATAGGCCGCCAGCTCCAAGAGCGGTCCGTCAACCCCATGGAGCTGAAGAAGCGCCTGGCCCGTGAGATCGTCGGCCAGTACCATGGCCCGGAGGCGGGGCAGTCGGCCCAGCAGCAGTTCGAGAGCGTTTTCCAGCGCCGCGAGGCGCCTGGTTCCGCTGCCGCTTGGCGAATCGCAACGAGCCCGAGCAGACACAACTTGCCGACGGTTCTGAAGGAGCTGGGAGTGGTGGAGAGCCGTTCTGAGGCCAGGAGGCTCATCAAGCAGGGCGCGGTCGAGAAGGATGGCGCGGTAGTGTCCACGGATGAGGTAGAAGTTACTGAGGGCTCCGTGATCCGGGTTGGGAAACACCGTTTTCTGAGGGTAGAGGTACGCCCTGCAGACTAGCGGGAGTCCAGAGGGGCCGAGCCCCTCTGGCGGGGGGTGCGGGGGGTGTCCCCCCGCAGAGTATGGACTCTGACTTTAGCATTGACTTGTCCGAGGTGAACCGGAACCTGGACGCGGCGGAGGTCGTATCGCTCTACTTTCCCCTTCTGCGCAAGACCTTGCTCATCGATACGCGCCGCTCGGAGCTGGACGGGCCGCTGATCAGGGTCGTGCCCATGGCCACCACGCCAGAGGAGCGCTTCCGGAGCCTACGCCAGATGCGTCCGCGCTTCCCAAGGCCGGAGAGCATTACCATCATCCCCTGGCCCAAGTATGTGGGCAGCCTGACCCGACTGGGCGTCTGGGACCACATAGTGGACCGCTTCGCCGAGTGCGGCGATCCCGACCTGGTGCGCCAGTGCGAGGCTTGCCTCCAGGAGCTTCTGGCGGCCGAGCGTGAAGAGATTGGGCGTGCCATCCGGGGCGAGGGCTTCCACAACCTGTGGAGCCTTGGTGGGGAAGGCGGCGAAGCGCGTGAGGGCGGGGCCGAGGAGGAGGACGGCGGAGCCTGAGCCGCCGGGGCAGAGGACATAGCGCAAAAGACACAACGCAAAGGGCCGCTCCCATGGGAATGGCCCTATGCCCCATACAGAGCCCCTCTCTTAGGAGCCTTCTTTCTCTTTGCGCGCCTGCTCCGCGATGCGCTGGGCGACGTGGGCGGGCACCTCTTCGTAGTGGCTGAACCGCAGACGGTAGCTGCCCCGGCCCTGCGTGATGGAACGGAGGTCGGTGGCGTAGCGCAGCACCTCGGCCAGCGGTGCCTGGGCCTCGATGACGCTGCTGCCGTCCTGAGGCGTCATGCCCATCACTTTGGCCCGCTTGCTGTTCAGGTCGCTCATGATGTCGCCCGTGTTGCTCTCGGGGACAGTGATGGACATGTTCACGATGGGCTCCAGGAGCACGGGCTGGGCATCTTGCGCCCCCTTCTTGAGGGCGGCAGCACCCGCGAGCTTGAAGGCGATCTCTGAGGAGTCAACCGGATGGTCCTTGCCGTCAAAGAGGGTTGCCCTGAGGTCAATGAGGGGGTAGTGGGCAATGACCCCTTCCTGCATGGACTCGAGAACCCCCTTCTCCACGGCCGGTATGTATGTCTTTGGCACCACCCCTCCCACAATGCGGTCCACGAACTCGAAGCCGCTGCCCCGCGGCAGGGGCTCCAGCTTGATGGCCACCCGGGCGTACTGTCCGTGGCCTCCCGTCTGCTTCTTGTGGGTGTATTCGGCAGAACCGCTGGTGGTGATGGTCTCCTTGTAGGGCACCCTGGGCGGCGTCAGCTCTAGGTCCACGCCGAACTTGCGGCGCATCTTCTCGGCCGCTACCTCCAGGTGGGAGTCGCCCAAGCCCGAGAGGATGGTCTCGGCGGTGTCCTGTTCGCGGTGGACGCGAAGGGTGGGGTCCTCCTCAGTGATGCGGCTCAGCGCAGAGCCCATCTTGTCAAGGTCAGCCTTGCTCTTGGGATGGACGGCGGCCGAGTAGCAGGGCTCGGGAAAGGCGGGAGGTGTCAACACCAGAGGCTTCTCGCGCTGGCAGAGAGTGTCGCCGGTGGCGGTGGCGGATAGCTTGGGCACGGCGCCTATGTCGCCGGCCACTAGCTGCGATACCTGCTCCTGGCTCTTTCCCCGCACCAAGAAGAGCTGCCCGATGCGCTCGTTGCTGTCCTTGTTGCCGTTCATGACCTGCGAGTCTGACTGCAGGGTGCCGGTGAAGATGCGCAGGTAGGTGAGCTTGCCCACGTAGGGATCGGCCGCTGTCTTGAAGGCGATTGCGGCCAGCGGTCCGCCCTGGCTTACCGATAGCCTCTCCTGCGGCCCTGAGGGGCCCTGTTGCGCCGCCACTTCGCCGATGTCCTGGGGCGAGGGCGCGTAGTTGACTAGCGCATCCAGCAGCAGCCCAACGGCGATGGTCTTGGTGGCGGAGCCGCTGAAGACCGGCATGATGGTGCGGGAGATGACGCCGGCCCGCAGGCCCCGGCGCACCTCTTCTTCGCTCAGTTCCTCGCCCTCCAGGTACTTGTTGATTAGGGCGTCGTCGGTCTCGGCGACGGCCTCCACGAGCTGCTCCCGGTAGCGGGACACCGTCTCGGACAGGGAGGAAGGAATCTCGTTCTCGCTGCCCTTCTCACCCGTGTACGCTTTCATGGTCACCAGGTCGACAACGCCTTCGAAGCGGTCCTGGGCGCCGATGGGCACTTGGGCGGGCACGCACTTCTTGCCCAGGACACTCCGAAGCTGGCTGAGCGTCCCGCCGAAATCGGCATTCTCCCGGTCCATGCGATTGACGAAGACGATGGTTGGAAGGTCGCGCTCAGCGATGAAGCCCAGGGCAGACTCGGTGCCAACTTGGACGCCGGAGGCGGCGCAGACGACGAGGATCGCCAGGTCGGCGGCCGCGACGCCTGCCTTCACCTCGCCAACGAAGTCGGCATAGCCCGGGGTATCGATTAGGTTGATCTTGTGGCCCTTCCACTCGCAGGGAAGGAGGGAAAGGTTGATGCTGAACCCACGCTTCGCCTCGTCCGGGTCGTTGTCAGAGGTAGTGGTGCCGTCGTCGATCTTGCCCAGGCGGTTGATCGCCCCGGCCACATAGAGGGCGGCCTCTGAGAGCGCGGTCTTGCCGGTGCTGCCGTGTCCCACCAGGACGGCGTTGCGGATCTCCTTAGTTCGATACTCTTTCATGGATCTCCCTCTGCCTTGCTCAGCCGGGCAAGGGCGATCTTAGCGTAGCCCCCTGGGAGCCGCAAGGGAGTGTCAGCTGTTGGGCAGACTCCGGCGGTAGCGGGCCACCAGGCTACGAATGTAGGCCGCGTGCTCGCAGTCGTGCTCCAGAAAGCGGCGGAGCACCTTGCGCGCCGACCATTTCTCACCGCGGTGGGTGGTGACGCGGGACAGCTCCCCCTCTGTCAGTCGGATCAGGCGGTGGTAGGCCCAGCTCCGGATGGCGGCCATCTGCGGGAAGGGAGACCGCTCCGAATCCTCTTCTAGGCGGGCCATGTAGCTCGCCTCGGCGTGGGCCATGTGAAGCAGCGTCTCGGCGATAGACCACTCCTCTGGCGCGGGCCGCCAGTCGAGCAGGCTGTCAGGCACGTCCCGGAGAAACTCGAGGAGGTCGCGCCGAGCGTACTCGATCACGCGCACGGTCGCCTGCAACTCGTGGTGAGGGACGGGCTCGCTATCAGCGGCAAAGAAGGCGACGGGGTCGCCGGGATCACACGGGTAGCTGCCCGGCATGGATGCTTCCTCCTCCACTTCGATCTCCATCACTTCCGGCTCGGTGGGCTGGGCTGGAATCTCCCGGTGGCCGGCCAGCCAGGCCAGATGCTCAGTGATGTTGCGGCGCAGGCGCTCCAGGGTCTCCTCTCGTGTGCTCCCCACAGCGAAGCAGCCGATGAGCTCGGGGACGTGCGCCATGCACGTCCCATCGCTGCCTACCTCGAGACAGACCCGATAGCGTGCCAACTTCCCTCCGGTGCTTCTCCCTGCCGCCTGGCAGGTGTCCTTCGACCGTCCTACATCAACGGTAGGAAGTCCAGGACCTCCAGCTCCAGCTTATCGGGGCTGCGCCGGTCTGCGGAGAGAGAGTACACCATGTCGATGAGGCTTCCCGGCTCCGGCAGCCCGCTTGCCTGCCTGTCCGGCCCGCCTGTCCGGCAGGCAGGCAGGCGGCCCAGCCAGCCAGACTGTCGGCTGTCGGTGAGGGCGTCGCCAATGTCGAAAGCGATGGCTGGCCATACGGCCGGTCCATCGCGTAGCTTGAGACGCAGGTGCTGACCATCGCTGCCGACGGCCTGGCACTCCAGCACCGTCACGTTCCGGTTGAGGAAGGTCGGTCGCGGGTTGCCGATGCCGTGGGGGGCCAGCAGCCCCAGCCCGCGGATCTCGGCGGCGCGCAGGGCCCGCAACGGCATGGGTGCGTCCACCTCGATGGTGGGGGCCAGGTCCAGCGGAGCCAGCTCGCGGGCGGCCTCTTCGAGCAATCGCTCCTTGATGACGGGCAGGGCCTCGTTATCGGCGGTGAACCCCGCCGCCTGCCGGTGGCCGCCGAAGTGCAGGAAGAGCCCGGCGTACCTTCGCAGGGCCCCCACAATGTCGAACTCGGGGATGCTGCGGGCGCTGGCCCGGCTCGTGCGCTCACCCAGCTCGTAGACCACCGCCGGCCGGTAGAGCTCCTCGGCCAGGCGGGCGGCCACCAGCCCAACGATGCCCGGGCTGAAGCTTGGGTGTCCCAGCATGACCAGCGGCGATTGCGGGTCCTCGCTGCTCCACAGCTCCCAGGCCAGGGACAAGGCAGCCAGCGTCTCGTGCTGGCGCTGCTGGTTCAGCTCGTCCAGGCGCTCGGCCAGGCGGGCTGCCTCGCCCTCCTCGCAGGCGATGAGCAGGTCGTAGGCCAGGCGGGCGCTGGCCATTCGGCCGGCGGCGTTGAGACGCGGTCCCAGGGCGAAGGAGATGGCCTCGGCATCGAGCCGTCTCGAGTCAATACCCGCTACCCTCATCAGGGCCCGCAGTCCCGGACGCGAGGTCCGCGCCAGGGCGGCCAGGCCTCGTCGCACCAGCTCGCGGTTCTCGCCCAGCAAGGGCACCATGTCGGCGACTGTGCCCAGCGCCACCAGGTCCAGATGCTCGTCCGCCTCGAAGTCGGTGCTCAGTGACTCGTGCAGGGCGGCCATGAGCTGGTAGGCGAGGCCCACGGCAGCGAGCCCCTCCAGGGAACTAGAGGCTGGGAACTCGGAACTAGGGGCCTCCCCTGCGCCCCCTAGTTCCCAGTTCCTAACTCCCGGTTCCCTTTGGGCCAGCTTTGGGTTCACCAGCGCCTGCGCCGGCGGAAGCTGCTCCGGCAGCGCGTGGTGGTCCAGGATGATGACATCCATCCCCAGGGCGCGGGCGTGCTCCACCTCCGCCACCGAGCTGGTGCCGCAATCGGCCGCCAGCAGGAGGTCCGCCCCCTGGGCCCGCAGGCGGTCGATGGCGTCCGTATTGAGCCCATACCCCTCCCGGAAGCGGTCTGGGATGTGGACGAGGACGCGGCCTTCCAGGGCCTTCAGCCCCTGCGTCAGGAGGGCGGCCGCCGTCACGCCGTCGACATCGAAGTCGCTGAAGACAGCTATCACCTCGCCCCGGCCCAGGGCGAGGCGCAGGCGCTGCACGGCGCGCTCCATGTCGGGTAGCAGGAAAGGGTCGGAGAGCGCCGGCGCGCCTTCCAGCAGGCGACGCGCCTCGTCTAGCGTCCGCACTCCTCGATTGGCCAGCAGCCGCTGGAGCAGTGGAGGATAGCTGCTGGAGCGCAAAGCGTCGGTGCGTTCGCCTGTGCGAAGACGCCAGCGGCGGCGTCCGCCGGCCAGGGTAGGAGCTTCCGCTTGCACTGCCGACTCTCTAGCTTTCGAACCGCCGAAACATGACGGTGGCGTTGTGGCCGCCCAGGCCGACCGAGTTGGACATGGCCACCCGCACCGGGGCCGGCCGCGCTTCGTTGGGCACGTAGTCTAGGTCGCAGTCGGGGTCGCGCTCCTGGTAGTTGATGGTGGGCGGCAGGACCTGGTCCCGGATGGCCAGCACGGCAACCAACGACTCCAGGGCGCCGGCCGCGCCCATCAGGTGGCCGGTCATGGACTTGGTGGAGCTGACGGCCAGACGGTAGGCGTGCTCGCCGAAGACCTGCTTGATGGCCAGTGTTTCCACCCGGTCGTTGAGGGGAGTGCCGGTGCCGTGGGCGTTGATGTAGTCCACTTCCTCCCGTGCTAGGCCGGACTTCCGCAGGGCCATCTCCATGCAGAGGATGGGGCCGCGGCCTGACTCGTGGGGGGCCACCATGTCGAAGGCGTCGTTGCTGGCGCCGTAGCCGGCCACCTCGGCGTAGATGCGGGCGCCGCGGGCTCTGGCGTGCTCCAGGTTCTCCAGCAGGAGGGCAGCGGCGCCCTCGGCGATGACGAAGCCGTCGCGCCGGCGGTCGAAGGGCTTGCAGGCGCGGGTGGGGTCCTCTTTGTCGTCGGCCATAGCGCGCAGGGCGTGGAAGCCCGCCCAGAGAACGGGCACCAGCGGCGCCTCGCAGCCGCCGGCCACCACTGCCTCCGCGTCGCCGCGGCGTATGGTCTCCCAGGCCTCGCCGACGGCGCCTGAGCCCGTGGCGCAGGCCGAGACCACGGCCATGTTGGGGCCCGTGGCCCCTAGCGCGATGGCGATGTGTGCGGAGGCGGCGTCGGGCAGCATATGCGAGATGAGAAAGGGGCTCACCCGGCGGTGGCCTTTCTGCTCCAGGATCTTCTGCTGCTCCAGGAGGAGGCCGTGGCCCCCGGCGCCGGACCCGAAGATGACGCCCACCCCGGCGCTCTCGGCCTCTCCTATCGAGAGGCAGGCGTCGCGGACGGCCTGGAGGGCGGCCACCACGCCCATCTGGGCGCTGCGGTCCATGCGCCGCAGTTCTTTGGCCGGGATCCAGTCTTCGGGCCGGAAGCCCTTGACCTCGCCGCCGATCTGGACTTCGAAGGGGGAGGCGTCAAACAGGGTGATGGGAGCGATGCCGGAGCGGCCGTGGAGCAGGGCTTGCCAGGTAGAGGCGGCGTCGTTCCCCAGGGGGGTGACTGCCCCCAGCCCCGTCACGACCACCCGTCTCACAGGATGCGCTCCGCTTCCATGGAGGCCGTCGCCAGGAGGGAATCGGGCGGTTCGTCCTCGCCCAAGGTGTAGACCGGGATGCCCTTGCTGACGCGACGGGCGATGCGCGATAGGGCCTCGCCGGGACCCACCTCCACAAAGGCCGCCACCCCCTGGTTGGCCATGGTGACCAGGCAGCGCGCCCACTGGACAGCCGAGCAGAGCTGGCCCGAGAGTTCCTGCCGTACCTCCTCGGCCTGGCTGAGAAAGAGAGCGGTGATGTTGGAGACGATGGGCACCTCCGGGTCGCGAAAGGGGACGCGGGCCAGGATGCGGCCCAGTTCGGCCGCCGCCTCACGCATCATGGGGGTGTGGCCCGGGACGCTGATGGGCAGACGGATAACGCGGCCTCCCTTCTCGCGGGCCAGGGCTATGGCGCGCTCCAGGGCCGGCGTCTCGCCGGCGATGACCGTCTGACCGGGGGCGTTCCGCGCCGCGACACCAACCTCGCCCTCGGACGAGGCCTCGGCGCACACTTCCTCGGCCGTGTCGTCGTCAAGGCCGAGGAGGCTGGCCAGGCCGCCGGGACGGCGCCGTGCCCACTCCTTCATGATGCGCCCCCTCTGAAGCACTAGCTGAAGCGCCTCGCCGAAGTCGAGGGCGCCGGAGGCGGTGGCGGCGCTGAACTGCCCCAGGCTGTGCCCGGCCAGGACAGAGGGTGCCAGGCGCCTGCCCGCCGCCTCGAGCCTCTCGCGGAGGTGCGCGAGGTAGGCGATGCTGGTCGCCACGATGGCAGGCTGGGTGTTGACCGTGTCGTCCAGGGCCTCCCGAGGGCCCTCGAAGCAGAGGCGTGAGAGGGGGAAGCCCGCTGTCTCGTCGGCCTGAGCGAAGACGCGCCGGGCGGCCAGCGAGAGTTCTTGGAGCCGTTTGCCCATGCCGAGGTGCTGCGAGCCCTGGCCAGGAAAGAGCAGGGCCAGCTTGCCTCCGCCTTTGTCCACAGCGCCGCCTTCCTGCACCTGCGAAAAGGTTTCCTCCCCCGCACGGATGGTACTATAGCACGGTCTGAGAGGCGCTAGAAGGGGGTAGCCGCGTCACGGGCCTTGGCCAGCACCGATTCAACGAACGATGCCTTCCCCTCCGTGTACGCCTCGCGGTCTGCCCCGAACCTGGCGGCCAGTTGTCTCTTCAACTTGTGGTACCGTCTGGCCTCATCCGGGTGGCCGCGCAGCAAGTCGCGGAACAGTATGTGGCTCTTCCAGAAGTCGCTTTCCTGCTCAACCATGTGTAGGTGATGCGTCCGGGGTGTGCCCTTGCCGAAGAAGAGCCTCCCGGGGATTCCCGCCTCGCCCCGGAACTCGTAGCCAAGGCTCTCCAGCGCTTGGACGCACCTCTCCGCCGCAGCAAGCTCAGGGACGCTGACCATGATATCGATGATCGGCTTTGCTCCCATGCCGGGGACGGCCGTGCTCCCGATATGCTGGATATCCAGGGCGGCATTGCCTAGAGCGTCGCGAATACGCCCCTTCTCCTCTTCGTAGAGCCGCGGCCACCTGGGATCGTACTCGATTACCCTAACGGGTTCGTTCATTTCTTGGGGGCTTCCCGGATCGCGTTGACGGGCGACCGCGAGGGTCGTGATGGGCGACCGCGAGGGTCGCCCCTACATTGTCTTCAGGTCCTTGATGGCGCGGGGCAGCAGGGGCAGCAGGTCGCCGGCCACGGGGCCGGCATCGCCCATCTCCCGCCGGGCCTCATTGCCCGCCGCGGCGTGCACGTAGACGCCGCAGACGGCCGCCTGGAAGGGCGAGAGCCCCTGGGCCAGGAAGCCGGCCACCGCGCCGGCCAGCACGTCGCCGGTGCCGCCGCTGGCCAGGGCCGGGTTGGCGAAGGGGCTTAGGGAGGCGCGACCGTCTGGGGAGGCCACCACCGTGTGGGCGCCCTTGAGGACCACCGTCTTCTCCCACTCTCGAGCGTATTCCACGGCGCAGCCCAGGCGGTCAGCCTGAATAGCGGCGGCTGGCCGGCCCGAAAGGCGCGACATCTCCCCCGGGTGGGGCGTGACGATGGCCGGCGCCTTCAGCTCCCGCCACCAGCCGGGCGTCCTCGCCAGGGCGTTGAGGCCGTCGGCGTCGACGACGACGGTAGGCGGTGGATCGTCGGGCAGGGAGAAGAGGACCCCCCGCACGAAGCTCTGGGTGGCGCCCCGCTGGCCCAGGCCGCAGCCCAGGAGCAGTACCTGGTACCCTTTGACGGCACGGAGGACGTGGTCGGCGGCCTCTCGCGCCAGGCCGCCTTCTTCCTCGGGCAGGGGAAGGTAGGTGGCCTCTGTGAGGCCGGAGGCGATGACGGGGTGCAGGCTGCGCGGGCAGGCCAGGGTGACCAGCCCCGCCCCCACCCGGTGGGCGCCGGCCGCCGCCAGGTGGGCGGCGCCGACGTAGTTCTCGGAGCCGGCCACGACGAGCACCCGCCCGAAGGTGCCCTTGTTGGCGTCCGGCGGCCGCTCGGGTAGCAGGGCGCGCACGCCCGACGCCGTCATTAGCTCGTAAGGCAGGTCGTCGGTGAGCTCCGGCGGTATACCGATCTCCACCACCTGCACCCGTCCGGCGTAGCGGACACCGGGGTGGGTGTGTAGACCGACCTTGGAGCAGCCCAAGGTGACGGTGTGGTCGGCGGCCACAGTCATGGGGTCGACGGCGCCAGTGTCGGAGTTGAGGCCGCTGGGGACGTCCACGGCCAGCAGCGTGGGGGGCTGAGGTCGTGAGCGCGCCCTTGCCAGCCGCGACAGCAGCTCCGCCAGCCGTCCGCCGATGGGACGGGCGGCGCCGGTGCCCAGGAGGGCGTCCACCACCAGGTCGGCCTCCGCCAGCGCGGCATCCAGCTTGGCGAAGTCACCGTCGTCCTCGGCACACTCCACCGACACTTCCCCCTCCAGCAGGCGGCGGTAGTTGGCATCGTCCTCGCTGCGGGGCTTCAGGAGGTAGACCTGCACCGCGGCCCCCCACTCGTGGAGGTAGCGGGCGGCCACCAGGCCGTCGCCGCCGTTATTGCCGGGGCCGGCCAGGACGACAATGCGGCGTCCCTCCAGGGTGCCGAGGGCCATCCAGCTCTCCTGGGCCACGGCCAGCCCAGCGTTCTCCATGAGGACGTCGGTGCCGACGCCCGCCTCGGCGGAGAGCTGGTCGATGCGGCGCATCTGGTCGGCGGTGACGAGCTTCACAGGCGACCCCTTTCTCGGAGCCAGCGCAGGAGCCGGTCGCGGGCCACGCCCGGCTCGTCGATGCCCGCCTCCTGCACGCCGACGACGATGGCTAGGGCGTGCCGGCGGGTGTGGCTCAGGCTCACGTCCAGGCTGTGGAGGCCGATCTCCTCGGCCCGCTCCTGGGCGCGGCCATAGAGATAGAGCAGCGGCTTGCCGCGCCGGTTGGGCAGCACCTCGATCTCACGCCAGGCGAGGCCGCGGGCGCCGGTCCCCAGCGCCTTCATGGCCGCCTCCTTCGCCGCGAAGCGGGCCGCCAGCTCGTGGACGCGCCCGCGGCAGACGGCCACCTCGACGGGCGTGTAGACGCGCTCCAGAAAGCGCCGGGGGAACCGCTGAAGGACACCGCGAACGCGGTCGATCTCCACCATGTCGATGCCGACGGCGAGGTTGGGCATGGCAGGGGGAATTGTAGCACAGGCGTCGGTATGGACGGTGGGACGGCCTGTGAAGCAAGACGGTCGACGGAAGTAGGCCTGGGGCCTATCCGCTGGACTGCGGCGGTGTGGTAGAATCCCGTAGAGGTGTGAAGTGGCCATAGAGACGCTTCGGACTGCAACATTTGAGGAGGGGGTGCCTTACCATTGCGGCACCGTGGTAGATGCCCTGTTCCCTCCGACGGTGGAGCTGCTGCCGCAGACAAACCAGTTGTACGAGCTGGACCTCGCGTGGGGGGAGTTCAAGAGCCTCTCTGAAGAGGAGCTTGTCAAGCGGGGGGCCTATTTCAAGGCGGTTCATGGTCTCCCCACTCATCACCACGAAATCTGCCTTGCAACTCCCAATCAAGTGAATCCCACGGCAGCGAAGGCACGGAAGCACTTCTTTGAGGCAAACATGTTCGCTGTCGGGTATGCGACACACGGGCTGTTCCCCTACCGGGGGAAGTTCCATCCCCAGATGGTGAAAGCCATCATGAACATCATAGGGCTCAAGCCCGGCGACACGGTGCTTGATCCCATGCTGGGGTGCGGGACTGTCTGCATCGAGGCCTCCATAACGGGGATCAACTCCATTGGCATAGAGCCCAATCCGTTTGCCTGTCTGATGAGTCGTGCGAAGCTGGTGGCACTCGACATGGACACGTCTCGATTTGACCTGCTTCGCGTGCACGCGGACGAGATAGCCGCTGAACTGGATCCACGGATCAAGCCTCAGCTGCGAATGATGGCCGAGGCCGATGTGAAGAAGGAGCTTAACGACGACAGACTCAGACAGCTGTTGCTGCTGTGCTACTTAGATGCCATGGGCTACGCACGCCGCCGCAAGAATAAGACGGCTCGTGTGCTGTTCCCTGAGCTTCTGGAGCGTTACTTTGCGGCGGTAACATGCTTCAACAACGTCCGCAAACAGCTCCGGCTCAGGCTGGGACGCGGCCGGATCATTGAGGGCGATGCGCGGGACATGGGCCAGTGGGTTGCCAGCGAGTCCGTGGACGGCATCGTGTTCTCGCCTCCGTACTCGTTTGCCATTGACTACTTGGACAACGACCGGCTGCAACTGGAGTTTATGGGGGTCGACGTTGAGGCGCTCAAGGGGTGCATGGTTGGGCTTCGGGTTGACCGAGGGGCCGAAGGGACCTTGGTCGAAAGGAAAGTGTCCACCTACTTTCAAGACATGGATCGAGTGTTGGGCGAGTGCTCTCGGGTGCTGAAGCCGGGCCGGTGCTGCGTCGTAGTTGTGGGCTCCAACACGAATCAGACAGGCGGGATCTTCCTCGAGGATACTCTTGTGGACTTGGCGCGGCGGCAGGGTATGTTGCTGTTCAAGGACACGGTGCGTGAGATCGAGGGCATCAGGAACACGATGCGCGACGAGCACCTGCTATTCTTCATGAAGCTTTAGGCCTCCCTTCGAAAGCCCTCAACGCAGGTACTTGCAGAATCTCCGGCAAGTTCTTGTAGGTGTAGACGAGTCCTTTGCTGTTTCCCAGGATGGGAGCCAGCACATCGTTGATCCGGTAGAAGCCAAGACCGTCTACGACTGAGATCAGAGTGATATTCCGGGCGTAGGCAGCTCTGGAAAGCCGCTCGATTCGCGAAGCCTTGTCTCTGGCCGTGCCGCCGTCTTCAGCCACCTTCGCTTCAATAACAACCTTTGGCTCGTCCTTGTTGGGGACAAAGAAGTCGGGGGCCTGCTCCCAACCTGGCACTTTCTCCCGTGTGCCGACCCGATAATAAGGCACGCCGCGCTCCTTCAGCAGTCTCTCAACTGGCCCTTCGAGCAGGTCCGCCTTGAGGGAGCTGCTTGCGTTGATGGCTTGCCCGAATACGCTGCCGATGTAGCGCTGGTAGAGTAGGGCACTGTATGCGACGCCCCGATTCGCCTTGTCCGCCACGGATTCCCAGTGCTGGCGCGTGTCGCTCTTGTCCGTAAGAGGTCGGAACTTGTCTAGCTCCACGTCCTCCCGGAACGGCAGGAGCTCGCCTCTCACCGCCTTGAAGATGAGGCTACTGAGACCTGGGCAGGCGGCTTCCCATTTGCTTTCCAGCGCTGTCCCAGATTTCAGTCCGCGCTTTTCGATCGAGTCGAGGGTATCTCCAGAGAGCTTCAGGTCGAATTCCTCGCGGAGCATGTAGCTGAGTTGATTTGGCGTGTACGCCATGATCATGCGGAACACCACCAGGGAGCGCGGCTCTAGCCTGAGCACATGGGCTATCCGCTCTGGAGTAGCGGCAGCGAAGTCCGGCAATAGGTCCATGATACGGCTGTAGATGGCGTTGAACTCATCCTCCTCCAGCAGTTGTCCCGTATCCCAAGGCACCATGTGGAAGCTCGGCGACAGTTGCTGCGTATATAGCCGGGCACACTTTCGAAAGCACGTGCCAGCCGCTTCCTTGAGGGGATCGCCGTCGGCCAATCCGACGTAGCACTGTTCAGCCACCACCTGCCAGATCCGGCGATCTGTCGTTGGCTCAAGAGCTTCGAGCGCTGCCATCTTTTCCGGAATGTCGGCTGCAGCGAGTCTTTCGCGAAGCTGGTCGTCCCGCATGTGCGCTCCTCGTCGGTCCGATCCGAAGAGAGCTTAAGTTCAGGAGTCACGTGAGTCAACGGCCATCCAGGGTCTGTCCATGTAGACTGATACAAGACCAGACGCTTATGCTAGGCCCACCATGACCGCCACTATCATCGACGGACGGGCCGTGGCCGGGGAGATACGCGCCGAGCTCCGCGAGCGCGTCGAGCGGCTGCGAGAGCGCGGCGTCGTGCCCGGCCTGGCCTTCGTGCTGGTGGGCGAGAACCCCGCTTCCATCTCTTACGTGCGCTCCAAGGCCCAGGCCTGCGAGGACATCGCCGTCCGCTCTGAGACCATCCGGCAGCCCGCCGAGGTCAGCCAGGAGGAGCTGCTGGCCCTCGTAGCAGAGCTCAACGCCGACCCTGCCTGGCACGGGATCCTTGTACAGACCCCGCTGCCGCCGCACATCAGCGAGGACGCCGTCGCCCGCGCCATCGACCCCGGGAAGGACGTGGACGCCCTCAACCCGGTTAACATGGGCCTTCTCCTCCGCGGCGAGCCAGCCTTCCTCTCCTGCACGCCGGCCGGCATCCAGCAGCTCTTGCTGCGCAGCGGGCATGACCCCGCCGGCAAGCACGTCGTCATCTGCGGGCGGTCGAACATCGTCGGCAAGCCGCTGGCAGCGATCCTAATGCAGAAGCGGCCGGGCGCCAACGCCACGGTCACCGTCTGTCACACCGGCACCCGCGACCTGGCCGCCATCACCCGCCAGGCCGACATCCTGGTAGCCGCTATGGGCAGCCCCGGCGCCATCACCGCCGACATGGTGCGCGAGGGGGCCGTCGTCATCGACGTGGGGAACAACAGGGTGCCGGACGCCAGCCGCAAGAGCGGCACCCGCATGGTGGGGGACGTGGACTTCGAGGCCGTGGCCGAGAAGGCGGCGGCCATCACCCCCGTGCCGGGCGGCGTCGGGCCCATGACGGTGACCATGCTCCTCTGGAACACCGTCCAGGCCGCCGAGCGGGCGGCGGGCGCGGAGGAGGGACGAATACGGTGAGGTTGATGCGGCGGCTGCTGGTGCGCGTGCTTCTTCTTTGCGGCGGGTTCTATCTGGTCAACTGGTACCTGGTGCGCAATCAGCGGCGCGGCCCCATGCCTTTCAGCGAAGCCGCGCTCCTGCACAACCCTCTGCGGCCTCTCGTCCACCCCGTGCGGCGCACCCTGGAGCGCAGCCACGTCGAGCCCGCCGCTACCGTCCTGGAGCTGGGCCCCGGCACCGGCTACTTCTCCGTGGAGGCATCCCGGATGACAGGCCCCGGCGGCCGCCTCGTGTGCCTCGACATCCAGCGGCCGATGCTCGCCGAGCTGGCTGGACACCTGCGGGATGCCGGCGTCACCAACGCCGGCGTCATCCTGGGCGACGCCACGCACCTGCCGCTGGCTGATGAGAGCGTCGACACCGCCTACCTCGTTGCCGTCCTCGGCGAGATCCCCGACCGGCCGCGGGCGCTTTGGGAGCTCCGGCGCGTGCTGCGTAGGGGTGGCGTCCTCTCTATCACGGAGACCCTGACCGACCCCGACTACCAGTTCGAGGACACAGTCCGCGACCTGTGCCGGGCCGTGGGCTTCGAGCCCCTGGAGCACCACCGCGGCCTCTTGGGCTACACGATGAGCTTCAGGGCGGCGTAGGGGGCGCTAGAACGAGGAGGGCCAGAGTGGCAGAGGACGTGAAAGCCATAGACGCCTGGATGCAGCCCGGCGCTGAGGCCTTCCTCAACGCTCCAATGTTCGAGTCGCTGCGCCGCTGGACGGGCCAGACGGGCCCTGTCCCCGGCATCCCCATCGAGACGACCATCGAGCAGATGGACGAGGCCAACGTGGGGTTCGCCCTCCTCAGCGCCTGGTGGGGGCCCACTGGCCCCATCATCCCCAACGACGAGGTTGCCGCCATCGTCTCGCGCTGGCCAGACCGCTTTGCCGGCGTGGCGGCCGTGGACCTCCTCCGGCCCGTGAAGGCGGTGCGCGAGCTCCGGAGGTGCGTGCGCGACCTCGGGTTCAAGGCGCTGCGCATCGTCCCCTGGCTCTGGGGCCTGCCCCCCAACGACCGCCACTACTACCCTCTGTACGCGGAGTGCATCGAGCTGAGCGTCCCGTTCTGCTACCAGACCGGCCACACGGGGCCGCTGCGGGGCTCGGAGACCGGCCGTCCCATACCGTACATCGACGAGGTGGCCCTCACCTTCCCGGAGCTGGTCATTGTCGGTGGGCACATTGGCTACCCGTGGACTGAGGAGATGGTGGCCGTCGCCAACAAGTACCCCAACGTCTACATCGACACCTCGGCCTACGTGCCGTCTCGCTATCCGGAAGAGTTCGTGCGCTATCTGCGCAAGCGGGGCCAGGACAAGGTGCTCTTCGGGACCAACTACCCGATGCTCCCCTTGAAGCGCTCTGTCGAGGAGGTCGATGCTCTGGGCCTTGATGCGGGCGTTCGCCGGAAGTTCCTCCGCGACAACGCCGTCCGGGTGTTCAAGCTGGGGGACTGAGTACGAGAGCCCCCGCGCCGCCTGTCCGCGTTCTGAGTAGGGGCGGTTCGCGCACCGCCCCTACTTCTTGACCCGGAAGTCCTCGCTAATGAAGTTCTCGGGGTCCAAGGGGGTGTTGCATACCGCCACGTAGCGCCCGGGCCTCTGTACTCGGAAGCGGAAGGTGCTGGCGCCGGCCACGGGGGTCGGCTTGGCCGAGGTGTCCGGGTTGGGGGGCAGCGTATCGCGGCCCAGGAGGCGCCGGCTGCGGTCCCGGTGTACAAGGAAGCAACTGATGTCAACGGCCACCGGGTAGCGCTGCTCGTAGGTGACCTCCAGGGCCATCTCAGCACCCATGGCGGGCTTGCCCCGGATGCGTAGGTCCAAGAAGAGATCGGTGGAGGAGTCGTCGCCGAACCTGATGCCACAGCCGCTCAGCAGGAGGGCCAAGGTGGCCAGGGCGGCCAGGTGAGCGGCCCGCAAAGGCGCGAAAGGCATGGCGGAGGTCTCCGTCGAGGGAGTCGGTGACCGATCTCGCGCCATCATAGCATGGCCCCGCGTAGAGGCAACGATGGCCCCCCCGGTATAATGGTCTCGATGGAGATTCGAGAGCTGCACGCATGGGACCTCAGCATCCCGGAGGCTGTGGCGATCCAGAGGCGCCTGGCCTCGCAGGTGGTGTGTTCAGGCGGCCTCGGCGAGGTGCGCACGGTCGCCGGGGTGGACATCGCCGTTCTGGAGAAGGGCCGGCGCGCTCCCGCTCGCGGGGCTGTGGTCGTGCTCAGCTACCCGGAGCTGGAGCTGCTGGAGCAGGCTGTGGTGGAGGCGGAGGTAACCTTTCCCTACGTGCCGGGGCTCCTCTCCTTCCGGGAGACGCCGGTGCTCCTGGAGCCCCTGTCGCGGGTGCGGAAACCTGACCTGCTGCTGGTGGATGGCCAGGGCTTTGCCCACCCCAGGCGCTTTGGGCTGGCCTGCCACTTGGGGCTTCTCCTCGACGTGCCGGCCATCGGCTGCGCCAAGTCGCGCCTCTGCGGCGCGCACGCCGAGCCCGACCGGGCCGCTGGCTCCCGAACCGAGCTGCGGGACGGCGGCCAGGTCATCGGCGCCGTGCTGCGCACGCGGGACGGGGTGAACCCCCTCTACGTCTCTGTCGGGCACCGAATCGGCCTCGCGGAGGCGGCGGAGTGGGTGCTGCGCTGCTGCCGTGGCCTTCGCCTGCCGGAGCCAACGCGACTGGCGCACCAGGCGGCCGGTGGGCGCCTGCCGCCGCCCTCTGGCCGGGCAGGCAGGCCCGCAGCGGAGGCTGGCCGCCAGATGTCGTTGTTTGGGGCGTAGACAAAGAGACGCAGCAAGAGGTGACCAGAGCCTATGCAGGAGCTGAAGGACAAGCTGACCGAACTGGAAGCCCGCATATCGCATGTGATGGTGCGTCTTTGACGTGCCCGCCGCCGAGCAGGAGCTTCGCCGACTAGAGGACGAGTCGGCACGCCCTGACTTCTGGGAGGACGGTCAGGCTGCCCAGGAGACTATGAAGCGCCTGGCCGAGGTCCGCCAGAAGGTCGAGACCTGGCGTGGCCTCGAGGCCCGCCTGGGCGAGCTCCGCGGGCTGACCGAGCTGCCCGGCGCCGAGCAGGAGGAGGCCCTCATCGCCGACCTCAGGTCCGACGTGGAGGCTCTGGCTGCCCGCCTGGACGAGCTCGAGTTCGAGCTCTCCTTCTCGGGCCCCTACGATGACCGCGGCGCCATCTTGGCCATCCACGCCGGCGCCGGCGGCGTCGAGTCCATGGACTGGGCCCAGATGCTCCTCCGCATGTACCTGCGCTGGGCCGAGCGCCGCGGCCACCGGGCCGACGTTCTGGATCTGAGCCCCGGCGAGGAGGCGGGGGTAAAGAGCGTCACTGTCGAGGTGCTAGGGCCCCACACCTTCGGCTACCTGAAGAGCGAGCGCGGCGTCCACCGCCTGGTGCGCCTCTCTCCCTTCGACGCCGGGCACGCCCGCCACACGTCCTTCGCCCTGGTGGAGGTGATGCCTGAGGCTGAGGAGGGTGCGGAGGTGGTCGTTGACCCCGAAGACCTACGCATCGACGTCTATAGGGCCAGCAGCCATGGCGGCCAGAACGTACAGAAGAACGCCACCGCCGTCCGCATCACCCACCTGCCGACGGGTATCGTCGTCACCTGCCAGAACGAGCGCTCTCAGCACCGCAACCGCACCTCGGCCATGAAGGTGCTGGAGGCGCGCCTCTTGGTGCGGGAGCTAGAGAGGCAGGCCGAGGAGCAGGCCCGTCTCAAGGGCGAGCACGTGGCGGCTGGCTGGGGCAACCAGATCCGTAGCTATGTGCTGCATCCCTACAAGATGGTCAAGGACCACCGCACCGGCTTTGAGACCAGCAACGCCGCCGCTGTCCTCGAGGGCGAGATCGACGGCCTGCTTGCCGCCTATCTGAAGCACACCCTGGGGGAGGACGGAGGGTGAGACGCCTAGTCCTCCTGCTGGCGGCGCTGGCCGTTCTCGCGACCCTGTGGCCTGCCCGGTCGACAGGCAGGCCGGACCTCGGGCGGGCACAGCAGGGCATAAATGACCTTTCCCAAGAGGTCCGCAGCCAGTTCCCCGAGGGTATCGTCTTCAAGCTGGACTTCGTGAGCGAGGAGGCCGTCAAGGAGGTCCGATTCCGCTATGCCATCGCTCCTGACGGTGCCCGGGCCTACGGCGTGCCCGATTGCGTCGGCGTGACCGCCGTCCAGTGCACCTTCGACCTGGAGAGCACCGTTGACAACTTCCTCATCCCCGGCGTTGAGATCACGTATTTCTGGGAGATCAGGGACCACGCTGGCAATATCATTGAGACGGAGCCCGGTCGCTGCATGTACGAGGACGACCGCTTCCAGTGGGAGACCCTCTCCGAGGACGGCCTCACGGTCTGGTCCTACGATGCTTCTGAGAGCGACGTGCGCAGCCTCCTCAGCGCCGGCCGGGAGACCCTCGAGCGCATGGGTGTCCTCCTGGGCACAAAGATGGACTTCCCGGTGAAGGTCTTCCTCTACGACAGCGCTCGGGACATGGAGCCGGTGATCCTGGCCGGCCAGCTTTCACCCCAGGGCGGGGTCGTCACTCTCGGCGAAGTGGTGGTCTCCGACACGGCGGTGGTGGCCAACGACGCCTTCTCGTTGGATATCCTCCGCCACGAACTCAGCCACATCGTCCTGCGTCGAGCCGTCAGGGGGCCGTTCCGGAATCTCCCTGCCTGGATCGAGGAGGGGGTGGCCGTCTACGGCCAGTCGCGGCCGATGGCGGACATGGAGAGCGCCCTGGAGTCGGCTATCGACCGCAACCAGCCGCTGTCAGTTCGCAGCCTATCCTCGGCCAGCGTCGGCGAGAGTGAGGGCAGCGTCAGTCTCTTCTATGGGCAGTCGTACAGCCTCGTGCGCTTCCTGATCGACGAGTACGGTGAGGAGAAGTTGCGCGCGCTTCTGGCCGCCTTCCGCGAGGGCAACCGGACGGACGATGCCCTGATGCAGGTCTACGGCTTTGACCAGGACGGCCTGGAGAACGCCTGGCGCGGGAGCGTAGGGCTCCCCGAACGCGTCATCGAGGAAGGGCAGGGGCAGCCGCCGCGGCCGTTGCCGCAGATAACCCCCTTCGGCGCCGGGGAGTCACCGCCCGAACAGGAGGTGGCGCCGGCCGCCGGCGACGAGGAAGACGACGGCGTAGCGGTGGTCGCTCTGATGGTCGTGGCTCTGGCAACTGTGGCTGTGGCAAGCGCCTTCGCTGGGGCCGCCGTGCTGCTGCTGCGACGGCGCTAGCGCTCCGTCTTCGCCGTGCCCTCGCCCACCGAGGGTGGTTCTCTCTCCAGGTACAGCTCCTTGGCCCCGAAGTAGGGCGGCCGGTAGTCGTAGAGGCCGGCCGTGCTGCGACGGGCGTCGACGACGTAGTAGAAGTGGTACCCCTGCTCCTCTAGAGCTCGAAAGTCGTCGTACTCCAGCAGCCACATATAGCGGACATCCCGTTCCTCGTCGATCGCCTCGCCCTGGTCGGAGAGCATGCTGATGGCGCCGTAGTCGTGGTCCAGGATGCCGGGGCTGAGCTCGTCCCGGTGGAGGACGGCCAGCTCCGGGAAGATGAAGCCCGTCAGCACCACCGAGTGGCGCGGCACCTCCGCCTCCCGCACGTCATAGGCGAAATCCATCTGGTTGCGCAGTGTGTCCAGGTCAGAGAAGAGCATGCCCCCGCCCAGGCGGGCATTGGTGAAGGTCTCCAGGTTCACCGTCTCTCCCGGCGAGGTGATGTCGAGGAAGCCGGCCAGGAGGATGACTGCCAGGGCGAATCGCAGGGCTCCCGGACGGAAGTAGCGGGCCATCAGGAAGAGTCCAAAGGGGAACACGGGGGTGAGGTAGGCGATCTCGTGGGGCAGACGGGCGAAGGACACGAAGTAGAGGACCACCACGGCGACCCACACCAGGACGTGGGGATCGGCTCGCACGTCCTCGGGCAGGCGGCGCAGGTTCCGCCGGGAGAGGACGAGGCCGGCCAGCACGGCCAGGGCACCCAGCACACCCAGACCGTCCTTCCCCAGCCGGTTCAGGAAGGACTGCCAGGGCACGGAGGCGTCGTAGAAGTGGAGGAACCGCAGCCCGTAGACGGCGACGACCGGCGAGTAGGCCACCAGCGAGACGGCCAGCAGTGCAACCACGAAACGGGCCACGTCCCTCGTGCGCCCCCCTGCCCGTCCGCCGGGCGGGTCGCGCCAGAGGAGGAGGCCCAGGGGCAGGGCCACCGCGCCGGAGGTCATCCGGAACCCCACGGCCAGCCCCAGGCAGGCCCCCGCCAGGCCGGGCCGGCCCTTCATCGTCAGCAGGTAGCTTCCCAGGATGGCGGTCAGCGCCCACATGTAGTCCATGGTCATGACGCTGTTGATCCAGAGGAGGGGCGCGAAGGCGAAGGCGATGGTGATGGCGCCCCGCGCTGGCAGCCTCAGCTCTGCGGCGAGGCGGGCGAAGAGGTAGACCCCCAGCAGCGACACCAGCACCGTCGACAGGTTGGTCCAGACCCAGCCGGCGTTCACCAGGGGCACGGTGACGAACTCATGGAGGGGGTAGCCGGGCAGGCGGGAGGGCAGGTACTCGCCGGTGTCGAGCAGGTGATGGGCGGTGAGAGCGACGCGCCAGGCGTCGGGGTCGGTGCCGTAGCCCAGGTTGAGGAAGGGCATGCGGCTGACCAGGTAGACGATGCCGAGGGCCAGGAAGGCCCACGGCCGTGCGAAGTCAACCTCCACGGCCCGGTCCAGGAGGGCGGCCGCCGCCGCCCACGGCGACGTTACCCTCCCCGGCGCGGCCTCAGCGACACCCAAAGCCCTTGTCCTCGATCCAGCGGTCGAAGCGCCGCAAAGTTGGTCGGAATCTGCGGGATGAATCCCGCAGATTCTATGAGCCAATCCCCGAAGCTGCGGGTTCCTGGTGCTAGAGCAATTGTCTCCACACTCTCCTGGGAACCCCTGCGTAGCTGCAGGGCTTCAGCCCTGCCAAGAGGACTCAAGGCAGACCTGAAGGTCTGCAGCTACGGTCGTGCAGCACGAAGCTGCTTCCTATGGCGCCATCAATCCCTAGGGGCTTCTCCAGATGTCCTCAACCGCCCCCGGTCGGCGAAATGATAGCGGACGGCAAAGGGCGGCGCCAGCCGCTACGCGCACGCCGCCAAGCATGGCCACGCCGCTCAAAGCGAAAGCGTGGCAGTGTTTGTGGCCCCCCTACTCCTTCGTTGTCTCGAAGTCTACGGGCTCGCCGAAGGCCACCCACTTGCCGCCCTCTACCCGGTTGTAGACCTCGATCTCGAAGGGCCGGTGGTCCGTGGGGCTCATGTTCACCGGCGTCAGGCAGGTGGAGCACTGGAAATCGCGGATGGTCTCGGCGGCCTCGACGAGGCCCTCCCGGGTGAGGTCCGGCCCCGCCCTCTCCAGGGCCTCCACCATCAGCTCGGCAATGACTGAGCCGTAGAGGGTGAAGTTGCTCGGTTCGATATTCGGGGCGTACTTCTCGATGATCTCGATGTGCTTCTGGATGCCCGGGTGGTCCGTCTCGTACACCTGATGGCCGAAGACAACGCTGACTACCCCCTCGGCGTTCTCGGCGCCGGCCAGATCGATGAAGATGCCGCTGACATCCACGCCGCTCACCAGGATAGGCACGTCCCAGGCCAGGACCTCGCGGGCCGTCCTCACCAGATTAGCGGACTGGACCGGGCCGGCCACCGAGACGACGACCTCCGCCCCGGCGTTCTTGAGACGCTGGGTCTGGGCGGTCACGTCTCCTGTCATCGCCTCGCACTTCTCGTCGGCAATGATCTCTACGTTGCTGCCTTCGAGACCCATGTTGACGCCGGCCAGGCCATCCACGCCGTATTCATTGTTCTCGCGGAGAACGCCGATCTTCTTCCCATCGTAGTTCTGAACGACGTATGCCCCGAGCATGCGGCCCTCGATCTGATAGTCAGGTATGCCGCCGAAACGGGTCTTTGCCGGGGGCTCCGTGAACTTGTGCACCCCGGTGGCAAGGAACATGTCCGGGATGCCCTGCTCCTCCAGGTACTTCCAGACGGCGTTATGAGTCTCGTCACCCAGTCCGCTGATAATGGCGAAGACCTTGTCCTGCTCTACGAGCTTGCGGACCACCTCCACCGTGTCTGGCGGGTTGTAGTGGTCATCGCCGACCAGGACCTTGATCTTGCGACCGTATACGCCGCCTTCCACGTCGTTGATGTAGTCGAAGTAGGCCCGCATCCCGTCGCCGACAGGGGCAAAGGCAGCCACGGGGGTCTGGCTGAGGGGAAGGTGGCTGCCCAGCAGGATCTCCGTGTCCGTGACGCCGGGGACCTCCTCGACGGCTGGCGAGGCCTCGGGACTGGCCACCGCCGTACCTGCGGGCGTGGGCGCTTCGGCCTCTTCCTTCTCCCCGCAGGCCGTCAGCAGCAGGGGGACCGCCATCAAAGCGGCGATGACCATCATGGGGGCGCATCCGAATCGTTTCATAGCGAGGCACCTCCTGGGCGACTACTGGCCGGAGTTATGCTACACGGCCCACGCCCGGCGCGTCAACGACAGCAGTGGAGGGTAGAGGAGGCCAGCCACTCCTCATGCGCGTCAATGCCGCGGAGGGCGAAAGAAGGTCGCTCGTGGCAGATGTCGCCGCTAAGCCGGGTCGCGCCGCAGCCCGAACGCGGTGGGAAGCTGGAGCGGCCTCAGGGCAGTATCAACCTTCCGCCGCCGGGCGGCTGCTGCCGTTGCCGGGGGGTCTCCTGGGTTGGCGTCGTCGGCCCTGCTTGTCCCGAAGGCGGCGGCAGGCCGGCGCCCTCGGCCACCTTCAGCACCTGCTCCAGAAGCATGCGCTCGTCCATGGCCCCCACCACCAGCGTCTGCCCGTTGAGGACGGTCGTGGGGACGCCGCGCACCTGGTACCGCTGCGCCAGGCGGGGGAACTCGCTGACCTCGATGACGTCGGCTTGGACGTGGGGGCTCTCCAGGGCCATCCTGTGGGCGGCACGCGCCACAACCGGGCAGTGCGGTCAGGTGGGGGTGACGAGGACCTGGATGGAAACGTTCTCCTTCAGCTTCTTGAGCCGTCTGGCTGTCTCCGGGGCCAGGTCCACCTTCCCCCGCGAGGCGTCCACAATGCTCTCGATGAAGCCGGGGAACTCGTTGCCGGAGGGGATGCCGTAGAACTTGATCGCCCGGTTGGCCGGCCCGCGGATGACGATGGCGGGGATCCTGTCCACTTTCAGCCGGGACGCCGCCTCGCGGGCCTCCGAGAACTCGTGTACCGTGAGCCTGATCTTATCGTTGAGGGCGGCCAGCTCCACCACCATCTGGCGCACGTCCTCGCAGAAGGCGCACTCCTCGCGCCCCGGCACGTAGAGAACGCTCGCCCGCTGCGTGAAGTAGTCGATGCGGACCGGACCCACCAGCTCACTGGCGAACTTCTGCTTGATGTACTCCTGCTCTCGAAGCGGTATCACGGCACGACCCCTTAGGTTCCCGAAGGCCAGCCTTATGGCCACTAAGGAAATGACTATCAGCCACAGATGGACACAGACAGACACAGATTGCCCGCAACAGGTTCCGCCGGCCCGAGAATCTGTGCTCTATCTGTGTGAATCTGTGGCAACCTAAATAGTTGATGGCCATCAGGCTGGCACGGCAGCCAGGCTCAAGCCTGGCCTTCGGAGGCTACCATCACCCCCGTCAAGATGGCGGCGGCTTCTCGCCCTCTAGCCGTCGCCAGGCGACGAAGAGACGCTGGAGGGCGGTGAAGACGCTGACCACCGCCAGCACCCAGAGGGCGATGAGCACCTGGTCGATCACCAGCCCCAGGCCCAGGACGATGACCCGCTCCGGGCGGGTGAACAGCCCCTCCTTCAGCGCCAGCCCTGCGACCTCGGCGCGCGCCCGCACGTAGCTCACCATGATGGACCCGACGACGGCTATGAAGGCCAGGACCACCTCCTGGCGGTGTCCCCCCTGGCTGAAGTAGAAGAGGACGCCTCCCAGCACCGCGGCCTCCCCGAAGCGGTCCAGCACGGAGTCGAAGAGGCCGCCGAAACGGGTGACGCGGCCGGTCGCGCGGGCCATGGCCCCGTCCAGGAGGTCCAGAGCCGCCGCTGCCAGCACCAGCAGCCCGCCGATGAGGAAGTGGCCGCTGGCCACAAGGGCCGCCGCGCCCAGGCTGCCGGCCAGCCCCAGAGCGGTGACGGCGTTGGGGGTGAGGCCTGTCCGGGCCACCGCCAGGGCCACCGGGTCCGTCAGGCGGCGGGGCAGCGAGTGAGGAAGGAGGGTAAACGTCTTGCCGCGCGTCACAGGCCCCCTCACCGGTCAACGACCGTCGCCTCGGGCGACGGGCTGGACTGTTTCTCGTACTGTAGGCGCTGGTAGTAGGAGAGCACGCGCTGGGAGATGCGCTCCCAGCTAAACTCGGGTGCCCGCTGCCGCCCGCGCTCCCCCATGACCTGACGTAGGTCTGGGTCGCGCAGGAGTTGGAGGAGGGCGTCGGCCAGGCCCTCGTTGTCGTTGGGCAGGACCAGCAGGCCCTCCACGCCGTGGGTCAGGACGCCGGCATAGCCCTCGATGTTGCAGGCTACGATGGGCTTGCCGGCCGCCATCGCCTCCAGTAGCACGATGCCCTGGCTCTCATGGCCGGTGGCCGGGGCGCAGAAGATGTGGGCCGTGCGGTGGTAGCGAGGCAGCTCCTCGTAGGAGGCGTAGCCGGCAAAGACCACGTCCTGAAGGCCTGCCTCCCTCACCGTGCGCTCGTAGCCCCGCTTGAGGCGCGTCTCCGGCCCGACGATAAGCAGGCGCGTGTTGGGCATCTCTTCCTTCACCCGGGTGTAGGCCCGCAGGAGGTTGGCGACCCCCTTTCGCTTCTCCAGCCGGCCCACGAACAGGATGTTTAGCTTGCCGTCGCAGTACTGGGGCAGGGGCTCCAGCGGCGCCGAGAAGTGGGCGATGTCCACGCCGTTGGGGATGATGTTGTAGTAGCCCGGGAAGTAGCGGCTCACCAGGCGCATTGCGGGCAGGGAGACGGCGATCTTGCCGTCCAGGTTTCGGAACCAGCGGCGCAGGACCCGCCGCCCGTAGGCGTACCAGCGGCTGCCGCCGCCCTCCCTGGCGGCGTGAAAAGTGGCGACGTTGACCGCCTCCGAGAAGCGCACGAACTGCACGGGTAGGAAGGCCGCGAAGGGCTCATGCATGTGGACCACGTCGAACTTCTCCGCGGCCAGAACCCGCCTCACCTGGGGGGCCAGACGGAGGGAGAGGGCAACGCGTGCCACGGAGCCGCCGGCCGGCACGCCAATGGGCCGCCCGATGCAGATGACGTTCTCGCCCAGGGTGGAAGACTGCGGCCGGGAGCAGGGCGCTACGATACGTACCTCCTGGCCCAGTCCCTGGAAGTTCTCGGCCAGGTGCTGGATGTGAGAGTTTACGCCCCCCGGCACTGCGAAGTCGTAGGGAGAGACGAGCCCAATCTTCATGTCGGCACGAATCGCTTCACGAAGCTGGCGATGGTGCGCCGCCAGCCCATCTTGCGGGGTGTCACCAGGAATCCCCGCACCTGCTGACGTGCCATCTGCCCCAGGCCGATCTCCAGCATGCTGGGGTGACGGCCGCTGACGCCCTGAGTGGTGTGGGCCAGGATGGCCCGGCGCAGGTCTTCGGCGTCCTGCCCGTCGAAGAGCGTGTAGGCGCTGCCGACCACGGCCAGGAAGTGGGCGTCGCTGCCGCCCACCGCCGCCAGGTGGTAGCGCTGCTCGTTCAGACGGCGCGCCTTCCCGATGCCTACGCGGGCACCGGCGCTCAGGTTCGCTACCTCGATGCCGTCGAAGTAGGCGCCGTCCCGTCCTTCGCGCAGGACGCGCTCGATCATCCTGCGGCCGATGCTGCGCGTCAACCAGCTCATGGGGTGAGGGATGATGCAGAGGCCGCCCTGCCGGTGCACGGCCTCCAGGGTCTCCAGCAGGGGCCGCAGGCTCTCGATGGGCTCCTCCAGGTAGAGAGCCAGCAGGTGTCCCTCCAGGGTGGTCACCTCAGTGCCCGCCACCACATCGAAGTGGTAGCTGCCGCGGGCGCACATCTCGCGGGCCTCTAGACCCGGCCGCAGGTCGTCATGCTCAGTGACGGCGATGACCGTCAGGTCCGTGTTCTCCTGTGCGTGCTCCAGCAGCTCCGGCAGGTCGGCCATGCCGTCGCCGCGGGCGGTGTGGATGTGCAGATCGGCTTTGCCCAAGGCGGTTCACCTGCTTTGCGCCAGCCCCAAGGGAGGCGGGTAGCTGCTCCCCAGCGTCCTCATTTTACTGCAAGCGAGGCATTGGCGTGTCGCTCACCGGGATGCCCCTCAGCCGCCATCGTCCTCCTGTCCCCAGATGGGCTCTAGGACCGTCCACTGGCCGGGGTCCTGGCGCAGATACTCCTCGAAGCGGGCTAGGATCCTCTTGGTGGTGACCCGTACGTCGTGCTCCTCGTTGCCGGTGCGCTCCAAAGGCAGGGGCGGCTCTATCCAGACCTCGGTGCGGCCGGGCCCCAGCCTTCGGTGGAAGGTCGGCACGACCTCGGCCCCCGTCCGGACGGCCAGCATCGCGGCACCGAGGGGAAAGCGTGCCGGCGACCCGCACAGGGGCAGCAACCGGCCCGTCTTCTGTATGTCGCGGTCGCAGAGAATGGCCACCGCGCCGCCCTGGCGCAGGTATCGGAGGGCCCCTTTGACAGACGACATGCTGACGGGCCGGTAGGTGTGTCCGTGCGTGGAGCGAAGGCGGTGAGTCAGGTCGGAGAGCTGGCGGGGCTGCAAGGGCTCCGTGAGCACATAGACGTAGATGTCGGCCGCAGCCAGGGCCTGAACGGCCAGCTCCGGGTTACCGTAGTGGGCGCTGACCAGCACGACCCCCTTCCCCTCGGCGATAGCGTTTTGCAGGTTCTCGAGCCCGTGAACGTTCATGTCCTCCTTCAGCAGGCGTTCAGGATCGATTCGCGGCAGGCGGATGAGGTCGGCGTAGTAGCGGGTGATGTTGCGGAAGACCTCGCGGGCTGCGCGGGACACTTCCTTCTCGGTGGCGCCGGGCCCCAGGGCGTGGCGCATGTTGTCCTTGACGTGCCTGCGGGTGCGGCCCTGGAGCAGGTAGGATGCGTCCGCCGCGGCCCTGGCGATGGCGTAGGCGGCCCGTGTGGGAAGCCAGGCAAGGGTCTTGTAGACGACTAGGAGGGCAACGTACTTCCACATGGGCCCGTCGGCCTGCAGACGGCGACCTAAGCTTTGGCGGACAACGCTTGCTCAGGCTCTCTCGCTGGCTGGGGTGCCACCCACAGAGTTCTGAACATGAACCACTGGTCGGGGTACTGGCGGATGAAGCGTTCCAGGGACGACATGATCTGCTGGGTGAGCCGCTGGACATCCTGTTCCTCGTCGCCGCTCGGCTGGAAGTGGAGATCGAAGTCTAGGATGGGCCGGATAAGCTTGTCGTCGTGGGCCTCGCGAGCCAGGACCGCCGGAATGACGCGGGCCCCAGTGCGGAGAGCGAGGCGGGCCGGGCCTGTCGGCACCTCCGCGGCGGCCCCGAAGAAGTCGACGACCACGCTGGGCCCCGGCGCCGGCACGTCGATGAGCAGGGCCAGGAGATCACCGTTGCGCAGCGCGCGCAGTACGCGGGGTCCTAGCCGCTCCATGGGTATGATGTTCACCCCCAGTTGCCGCCGGTGCGCCTGCACCAGGTCGTTCATCTTGGGGAGCTCGAAGGTCTCTGCGATGGCGTCGACGGGGTAGCCGTGGGCGGCCAGTCCGGCGGCCCCCATGTCCCAGTTGCCGAAGTGCAGGGTGACGAAAATGATCCCCTTGCCCTCGGCCACGGCAGCGTTGAGGCGCTCGAAGTCGTCGAAGACGATGCGGCGCCGGACCTCCTCGCGCGACATCGTGTAGAAGTGGATGAAGTCCACCACGTACTTGGAGAAGTTGCGGAGGGTGTTGCGGGCCACCCGGCCCAGCACCCGTCGGTCGCTCGTGCCCAGCACCCGGGAGAGGTTCTCGTGGAGGGCGCGGCGTCCTCCGCGGTAGAAAGGATAGCAGATGTCGGCGATGACGGGGGCCACGAAGTAGCCCACCCGGGTCGGAACAGGCCGGCCGATGAGGATGATGAGGCGGAAGGCCCAGTAGACGAAGTGGTGGAGGAGCACGCTACCCCTTGGCAATGAACTTCTCGACCATGGCGCGGGCCTGGTCGTCAGTGAATTGCTGGGGTGGCGACTTCATGAAGTAGGCAGAGGGGGCGATGAGAGCTCCGGCGGTGCCTCGATCGAGGGCCAGCTTGCAGCAGCGGATGGCGTCGATCACGACTCCTGCCGAGTTGGGGCTGTCCCACACTTCCAGCTTGACCTCCACGTTAAGGGGGACGTTTCCGAAAGTGGTCCCCTCCATGCGGATGTGGCACCACTTGCGGTCCTCCAGCCAGGGGATGTGATCGCTGGGGCCCACGTGGACATCCCCCGCCGGCAACTCGTAGTCCAGTTGGGAGGTGACAGCGGTGGTCTTGGAGATCTTCTTCGACTCCAGCCTCTCGCGTTCCAGCATGTTGAGGAAATCGGTGTTGCCGCCAAAGTTGATCTGGTAGGTGCGGTCCAGGCGGACGCCACGGTCGCGGAAGAGGCGGGTCAGCACCCGGTGGACAATCGTGGCCCCCACCTGTGATTTGATGTCATCGCCGATGATGGGCAGGCCGCGCTCTTCAAAGCGCGCCTGCCAGTAGGCCTCCCGGGCCATGAAGACCGGGATGCAGTTGACAAAGCCGCAGCCCGCCGCCAGCACCTGCTCCACGTACCACTTGGTGGCCTCCTCTGAGCCCACGGGAAGGTAGTTGACCACCACGTGCGTCTCTGTGGCCTTCAGGATGCCGACGATATCGGCCGTGGGCCCGGGCGCCTTGGTGATGATCTGGGACAGGTACTTGCCCAAGCCATCGTGGGTCATGCCGCGGGAGACAGAGATGCCTGTGAGGGGGACGTCGTAGAAGCGATAGGTGTTGTTGGGAGGTACGTAGATAGCCTCGGCCAGGTCCTTGCCCACCTTGTTGGCGTCAATGTCGAAGGCGGCAACGAAGTTGATGTCCCTGACATGGTAGCCGCCCAGGCTGGCGTGCATCAGGCCTGGGACAGAGGCTTTCTCGTTGGCGTCCCGGTAGAAGTGGACGCCCTGAACCAGCGACGAGGCGCAGTTGCCGACCCCGATGATGGCGACGTTGATCTTTGCCGAGTTAGCGCGAGCTTCCTTCACGCTGGCCCTCCCGTTGGCACTGCGACTCTCAAGCCTTCCACCGAGGGCACCACTGCCTTCGAGCGAAGCAGCCCTGACCGCCGACCGGCAGCGATGTCCCCCTGACGAGGGCAGGGCGCGGGGCAAGATGCCCTGCGCCCTCGAATCGCATGCATTCTAGCAGGCGCCGTGGCCACCAGCAAGAGAGAGCACGACAGCGGGCGTCGCCGCAAGACGCGCCCCGAGTAGACACTACAGCAAGGGGGTGGCGATACCCTTATCGCCACCCCCCGCCCAAGAGACTAGAGCCTGCAAGCAGACCTCGGTTCCTATCCCTTCCCGATGCGGTACATCTTCGTACCACAGTTAGGGCAAGTGCCTGTCGTTGCGGGCTTGCCGTTCTTCATCTTGGTCTGCTGGGGGTTCCTCATCTCCCGCATTGCGCGGCACTTGAGGCAGTACGCTTGCACTCGACTTCACCTCCTTATTTTCCCTCGGGCAGCGCCCTCTCGCTCAGCTGGCATCCCGCCGACCAAACCCGTTTCCATGCCGCCCGCGGCCGCCGCCGACCGCCCTTCTTGGGCGACGACATAACTGAGCTTATCGTCACAGAGATTCTGCGACGGCTCCGTCGGTTCCCGGCCTCTGCCCGTCCCCCGCTGATCTGCCGTCTCACTTCCCCGAGTGTCCAGATTCGCGGCGAACGTGGCGGATCGGGCACGTTGCTTGCATCATAGACATTTTTCGGGGCTTGTCAAGCGATTTGGAGGCGGGAATGTGAGCGCGCTAGTCACCTTCGCCGTCCTCTACCGTAGCAAAGACCTTGTCGGGCCGCCAGAGACCGCCTCGCCCTTCGTAGCGGAGGACGGCCACAAGATAGCCGCTAAGGGAGTAAGCGCGGCAGCCCATGCCTGGTAGGAGGCGGCGCCGCTTTGCGGCGGGAGTGAGGGGCAGCTCCAAAGACCGGCCAGCCCGACTCCACCGCTCGTTCCGCTCGCCGATGATGGCTGCCGGCCACTGAAGGAGGGCGGCGTCCGGCGCGTACAGGAGGCCGGCCCAATGGCCGTCGCGAAAGGCCCGGCGCAGGGCGTCCGGGTCCACGGCCTCCTCGAGCCGGAAAGGGCCGACGCGAGTGCGGAGCAGACTATCTAGGTGGGCGCCGCAGCCTAGGCGCTCGCCTAGGTCGTGGGCGAGGGTGCGGACATAGGCCCCACGGCCGCATTCGACTTCGACGTGGAGCAGCGGCGGCTCGAACGAGAGAAGATCCAGGCGCCCTATGAGCACGCGGCGTGGCTGGCGTGGTACCTCCTGGCCGGCGCGGGCATAGCGGTAGAGGGGCACGCCCTCCCGCTTGATGGCGCTATACATGGGCGGCACCTGCCATGTCTCCCCCGTGAATCCCCGGAGGGCTTCCGCTGCCTGCTCCCGGCTCACGCTGGACGGGTCGGCGGTGGCGGTGACGCTGCCCCAGGCATCGTAGGTGTCGGTGGAGACGCCGAGGCGGATGGTAGCGCGATATGTCTTCACCTCTTCGATCAGGTACTCGGTGACGCGGGTGGCTTGTCCCAAGCAGACGGGCAGTACGCCTTCGGCGGCGGGGTCGAGGGTGCCAGCGTGGCCCACGCGACAGCGTCGGTCCCCGGTGGCCTCCCGCGTCAGGCGACGGATCAGGGACACCACATCGAACGATGACCACCCCTTGGGCTTGTTGACGTTCAGGATGCCAGCGAGGGTCACGGGGAGTGCGTCTCTTCGTCGGAGGTCGCCTCCTGGATGAGGGCGAGGAGGCGGGCCCCATGCTCCAGGGTATCGTCGCGCCGGAAGCTGAGGTCAGGGGTGCGGCGCAGCGAGAGGCGCTTGCCCAGCTCGCGGCGCAGAAACGGGCGGGCGGCTTCCAGGGCCCGGAAGGCGTCTTCGTGCTCCTCCTGGCTGCCCATGACGCTGATGAAGACGCGCGCGTGGCGGAGGTCCACCGAAACCTCCACCTCCGTCACCGTCACCAGGCCGCCCAGTCGGGGGTCCTTGACGGCGCGGCGGAGCAGGTCGCTGAGCTCCTCTCGGAGGAGGTCATTGATGCGTTCAGTGCGGCGCGTCATTGTGGATCCTGTGAGCCCGCGCGCCCGCACTCCGCTTCGCGTCGGCGCCTGAGTTGCATGGGCATTCCTCTCGGACAGGAAGTGGAGTTGGAGGTTCTGGCGGCGCTCAGGCTCATCCGCCGGGGGCGGACCTGCCTTTGGCTGCGGAGGCACGCCCCTCTGCCGTGCGGGCGGGCCTGGCCGCCGTGGGGCGGCTGGCCTCCCGGTGGTAGAGCTCGAGAACGTCGCCCTCGCCGAAGTCGTCGAACCCTTCCAGGCTAATGCCACACTCGTAGCCGTCCTGAACCTCACGCACGTCCTCGGTGAAGCGGCGCAGGCTCTCTACCCGGGTGTCGGCCAGCACCTGGCCGTCGCGGAGGACACGCACGAGGGAGCCGCGGCTGACGGTGCCGTCGCGGACGTAGGAGCCGGCCACGTTCCCCCGGCGCCTGATGCGGAACACCTGTCGCACCTCGGCGTGGCCGTCGATGACATCGCTGTAGACCGGCTCCAGCAGGCCAAGGAGCGCCTTCTCGACGTCGTCGACGAGTTCATAGATGACCTCATAGTAGCGGATATCGACACCCTCGGCCTCGGCCATGCGGCGGGCGCCGGGCTCCGGTCGGGCGGAGAAGCCGACGACGATGCCCTTTGAGGCCACCGCCAGCATCACATCGGACTCCGTGATGGTGCCGGAGGCAGCGTGGATGATGCGCACCTTCACTTGCTCGGTGCTCAGACGCTCGATGGAGTTGCGGACGGGCTCGATACTGCCCTGGACATCGGTCTTTAGGATAACGTTGAGGTCACGGACCTTGCCCGCTGTCACCTCTCCGAAGAGGGCCTCCAGGCTGAACACCCGCTGCTCGCTGGCGGCGGCTGCCTCGCGCTGGCGCTGACGCTCTTCGACGCTGGAGCGGGCTAGCCGCTCATCCCTCACCACCTCCAGAGTCTCGCCGGCCAGGGGCACCGCTTGCAGCCCCAGGATCTTCACGGGCTGCGAGGGGCCGGCCGACTTCAGGCGGTGGCCGCGGTCATCGAACATGGCCTTGACCTTGCCCCAGGTGCCTCCCACCACCACCGCGTCTCCCTGGTGGAGGGTCCCCGTGTGCACGAGTACGGTGGCCATGGGCCCGCGAGTGTTGTCCAGCTCTGCCTCTAGGATGGCACCGACCGCCGGACGGTGAGGGTTGGCCTTCAACTCTTGGACTTCCGCTACTACGAGCAGGTTGTCCACGAGGTCCTTGAGGCCCTCGCCGGTGCGGGCGGACACCGGGACGCAGACGGTGTCGCCGCCCCACTCCTCGATGACAAGGCCCCGCTCGGAGAGCTGATGCTTCACCCGGTCCTGGTTGGCACCCGCGAGGTCTGTCTTGTTCAGGGCCACCACAATGGGGACGCCGGCGGCCCGGGCGTGGTCAATGGCTTCTACGGTCTGGGGCATGACGCCATCGTCCGCCGCCACCACCAACACGGCGATGTCGGTCACCTGGGCGCCGCGGGCGCGCATGGTGGTGAAGGCCTCGTGGCCGGGAGTGTCTATGAAGGTAATCGGCCGGCTGTCCACCTCCACCTGGTAGGCCCCGATGTGCTGGGTGATGCCGCCCACTTCTTCCGCGGTGACGTGGGTCTGGCGAATGACATCTAGGATGCTGGTCTTGCCGTGGTCCACGTGGCCCATGATGGTGATCACGGGCGGGCGAGACTGGAGGCTGGCTTCATCTTCCTCGGCGGGGAGGGTGGAGGGCCTCTCAGGCGCAACCTGAGCTGCCTCCGGCGCGGCCGACTCCTGGGGCTCGAACCCCAGGTCGTGGGCAACGATGGCCGCCGTGTCGTAGTCGACCACCTGGTTGACGCTCGCCATGACACCGTTCTTCATGAGCTCCTTGATGACCTCAACTGGGGATACGCCCAGGAGGTCTGCGAGCTCCTTGACGGCGAGGGCGCGGGGAATCTGGAGAACGCGACCGGCGCCACCGGCACTGGCAGGGGCAGCAGGCTGGGCCGCGGCCTCCGAGGCCACGGCTCGCGGCGCCCGCCGTCCGCCTGCTCGCCTGGTGCGGTTCGCGCCTCTAGGGGTCATGACACTCCTTTCATGGGCCCGCAGTCCCGCCGGCCGGTGGCTCCGGCGGGAGGTTGGCAGCGAAAGCCTGCAGAGCCACCCTGTCATCCTCTCTCAGAGTGGTGCGCAGTGCCTTCGACAGGCGGTCGCGTCTCAAGGCCTCCTCCCAACAGACCGCTCGGCGGCACAGGTAGGCGCCGCGGCCCGACTTCTTGCCCGTGGGGTCCACCTCCACGGCCCCCGTGGGAAGGCGAACGATGCGCGTCAGCTCCCGCTTAGCCGTGGTCGTCCGGCAGGCGACGCAACTCCGCTGCGGCAAGCGCCGAGGCCGGGGCTGACCCTTGGTGCTCATTGGGACCGGGGCCGACAGCGCGGCCGGGGCTAGAGTTCCTCCTCGAGGTCTTCGAGTTCTTCCTCGTCCGGGATGACGGGCCGCCGGGCCCGCCGGGCCTTCTTAGGCTTTGGCAGCTCCGCTTCCGGTTGGCTGGCGCGGGTGCCCTTCTTGGCTTTGCCACGCTTGCCTTTGCCTTCGGTCGGCAAGTCGGTCGGCCTCAGCAGGTCCTCGGCGAAGCGGATCCGGGGCTTGGCCGTCGTCGGCGCCTCGGTCGCGGCCGCCACGGGTTCGGGTGGGGCCTTGCCCTCTGCTGCTACTGCGCCTTCGGCCAGCGTCTCGGGTGCCGTGTCCTCGGGTTGGAGGGCCATGACCGCTTCTTCCTCAGGCGTCAGTGTCCTCGGCTTCTCGAGGGCTGTGACGGCAGCAGGTTCTGGCTCCACGGCCAGTGACGCGGCCGGCTTCAGTACGGCCGGGGTCGGCTCGGCTGGCGCCTCCTCCGGCGGCCTAAGGGCGGCCTCCTGGTCAGCGATGGTTTGGCTCTTGATGTCGATGCGCAAGCCCGTCAGCTTGGCCGCCAGGCGGGCGTTCTGTCCCTCCTTGCCTATCGCCAGGGAGAGCTGACGGTCGGGCACCACCACCTCGGCGGTGTTCTCCTCGGGGTGAATGACGACGCGGACCACCTGGGCGGGGCTGAGGGCGTTGGCGACGAAACGTGCGGGCTCGGGGGCCCACTGGATGACGTCGATGCGCTCGCCGTTAAGCTCGTTGACGATGTTCTGGATGCGGATGCCCCGGAGACCTACGCAGGCCCCCACCGGGTCGACGCCTTCCTGGCGCGAGGCGACGGCCACCTTGCTCCGAAAACCGGGTTCCCGGGCGATGGCTTTCATCTCCACCGTTCCCTTGTAGATCTCTGGGACCTCCAGCTCAAAGAGACGGCGGAGGAGGTTCTTGTGGGTTCGCGATACCAGCACCTGAGGTCCCTTGGTGGCCTTGAACACGTCCAGTAGGTAGAGCTTGAGCCGCTGGCCGGGACGGTAGTGCTCTATCCGTACCTGCTCCATCGGCGGCAGGAGGGCCTCTGTCTTCCCCAAGTCGATGATGACGTTCCGGGCCTCCATCCGTTGGACGACGCCGGATAGGATGTCACCCTCTTTGCCCGAGTACTCCTCGAAAACGACCTCGCGCTCGGCCTCGCGCAGCCGCTGGAGGACGACCTGTTTGGCGGTCTGGGCGGCGATGCGGCCGGCGTTGTGGGGCGTTACCTCGATATCGATAGTGTCGCCCAACTGGGCGTCGGGCTGGAGATGGTGGGCCTCCTCCAACGTCATCTCCACCTTGGAGTCGACTACCTCCTCAACCACCGTCTTCTGCATGTAGACGTGGACAGCGCCGGTTTCAGGGTCTATCCTGACTACGAGGTCAGCGGAGGCCAGGTTGTCCTTCTTGTAGGCAGAGGCCAGCGCCGTCTCCACTGCTTCGAGGACCACGTCTCTGGACAGGTTCTTCTCTGCGGAGACCTGCGTTATGGCCGTCAAGAATTCACTCTTCATGTTCCAGGTCCAACCTCCGGGCTGGCGGTGCCAACAAAAAAGTGGGTCTCGCCCACTTCCGGAAGACTCCTTATGGCAGGCTGAGTATAGCACGAGCGTGGTGGGCCTGCAATACCCGACTCGGTCGACCGGGAACCGTGGACCTACTGTTGGTCCCCACTTGCGACCCGGCCTCACGGTAGTATGCCCGGCGTGACCTTCCGTCCCCACGAACTGCGTCGCCTCTTCTACCGGCCCAGCTTCCTTGGCATGTTCAGCCGTTTCCAGGAGGTCATCAATGGCCACGTGTCAGCCGGGAGTGTTCTTCTGGATGCCGGCTGCGGGACTGGCCGCACGCTGCTCTATCGACGCCACCTGCCGTGTGTCCGGGTCCTGGGACTGGACATGTCGCCTCACGCCCGTGACAACCCCAACGTGGATTCGCACGTGCGGGGCGATCTAGAGGCTTTGCCCTTCCCCAACGCTTCCTTCGACATCGTCCTCAGCACCCACGTGGCCGAGCACCTTGCCCACCCGGAGACCGCCTTCGGCGAGATGGCTCGCGTGCTGCGGCCAGGCGGCCGGCTTCTGCTCCTGACGCCCAACCGCCGCCACTACGTGCCCCTTCTGGCCCGCTTCCTACCCCTGCGCTTGCACGTGGCGGTGAACCGGCGTCGTGGCCTGGACGAGGACGAGGTGTTCCCCACGCTCTACCGCGCGAACACGGCCACTGACCTGCGGCGCCTGACGGGCGGAGCGGGCCTGCACGTGGAGCGGCTGGAGGCCTTTGAGACGGAGCCCGAGTACCTGGCCTTTCACCCTCTGGCCTACGCCGCAGGCGTCCTCTACGAGCGACTGGTCAATCGCTACCGGGTGCTGGCGCCCCTGCGCGTGAACCTGCTCCTGGTGGCCCGCAAGCCCGCATAGGGCGGTCGCTGGGTCGGCTGGCAACCGGCGTCCCAAACGAGGCCGGAGCTGGCCTATCGTTTGCTGTGCGTCGGCGTGGCTAGCTGGCAGAGGACGCCTGGGCCGCGGTGCGCAAGGTGGTGATCCGGGAGGCGATCTCTGCGGCCGCGCCGGCCAGCGGACAGAGGGCAGGATCCGTCTCCCGGCGCCCCTTGAGCTCGACGGCGTCCTTCTCCAACGTGCGGGGGCTGACGGTGACTCTAAGGGGCATGCCCAAGAGGTCGGCGTCGTTGAACTTGACGCCGGGGGACTCCTCGCGGTCGTCGTAGAGAACGTTGATGCCGGCGGCTTCCAGGTCGGCGTAGAGGCGGTCGGCGGCCTCGGCGACGCCGGGGCGGCCGGAACTCAGCGCCACCAGGTGGACATCGTAGGGGGCAAGAGACGCGGGCCACATGATGCCCTTGTCGTCGTGGTTGGCCTCGACGACGGCAGCCAGCAGGCGCTCCAGCCCGATGCCATAGGAGCCCATGACGGCTGGGCAGGCCTGGCCCTGCCGGTCGAGGAAGGTGGCGCCGAGCTTCTCGCTGTAGAACGTGCCCAGCTTGAAGACGTGGCCCATCTCGATGCCCCGATAGCGGCGCAGCTTGAAATCGCATGACGGGCAGGGGTCGCCGTCGCGGGCGAGGGTGATATCCGCGACGACGTCGGCCGACCAGTCGCGGCCGTAGTTGACGTTGCGCAGGTGGGTGTCAGGCTTGTTCGCGCCGGCCACGAGGTTGGGCGCCTCCGGTGCCGAGTCGTCGGCCACCACGCGTATGCCCTTGAGGCCCCGCGGCGAGGCGGAGCCGGCCACCAGGCCAACGGCCTCGACCTCGCGGTCGTCCATGAGACGCACTTCATCGACGGCGAGGACGTGGCGCAGCTTCGTCTCGTTGACCTCCAGGTCGCCGCGAATGGCCACGAAGACCGGCTGGCCGCCGGCGGAGTAGAACACAGCCTTGAGAGTCTTGCCGTGCGGCAGGTCCAGGAAGCGGCATAGCTCCTCGATGGTCTTGATGCCCGGCGTAGGGACTTCTTCGGCCGGTAGGGGTTCCTCCGGGTCGGGCCGGCGCTTGCGGATCTCCGCCTTCTCCGTGTTGGCCGCGTAGCCGCAGCCCTCGCAGAGCACGGCCTCGTCCTCGCCGATGTCGCAGAGATACACGAACTCCTGGTTGTCGCGGCCGCCCATGGCCCCGGAGTGGGCCTGGACGACGACGGTAGGCACGCCGCAGCGGTCGAAGACGTTCCTGTAAGCCCGGAGCATCTTCTGGTAACTCACGTCCAGGCCGTCCCAGTCCACGTCGAAGCTGTAGAGGTCCTTCATTCTGAACTCGCGCAGGCGGATGAGGCCGCCGCGGGGGCGCGGCTCGTCCCGGAACTTGGCCTGGATCTGGTAGAGGAGGAGCGGCAGGTCTCGATAGCTCTGGACGTGACGCTTGAACAGGTCGACGGTGATCTCCTCATGGGTGGGGCCCAGCGCCAGGTAGCGGTCGCGGCGGTCCTTGAGGACAAAGAGGTCGTCGCCGAAGGCCTCTCGTCTGCCTGAGGCCTCCCAAATCTCGATGGGGTGAAGGGCGGGCAGCATGACCTCCTGGCCCCCGGCGGCGTCCATCTCCTCCCGGATGATCTGCTCGATCTTGCGCAGGACGCGCCAGCCCAGGGGCAGGTAGCTGTAGACGCCTGCTGCCAGTTGCTGGATGAGGCCGGCCCTAAGCAGGAGGCGGTGGCTGTCGGTGTCGGCCTCCGCCGGGGCCTGGCGCATCGTCTTCCCGAAGAGCTGAGAGAGGCGCATAGATGGCTCCGGGGGCCCAACTGAGGGGGTCTGCTGAAAGCACCCTCGCACCAGTCTCGTCATTCTGAGCGCAGCGAAGAATCTGATCCCGCGAGACTCTTCGCTTTGCTCAGGGTGACATAACGGGGAAGTCTATCAACACGTCCTAGGGGGCCCTCAGCAGCAGGATAGGGCAGCCATCGGGACGGGTCAAGCTGAGCGCGGGCTAGATCGCGCCGCGTTCCCGCAGGTACCCGATGGCGGCGGCGACCGCGTCGTCGGGCTGGCGCTGGTCGATCTCGAAGACGCGCAGGGCGGTCGACGGCAGGCCGCGGGCGATGTACTCCCACTGCACGTCGCCCCGGCCGGGCGCCCGGTGGTCGCCGAGGCCGACAACGTCGTGGAGGTGGCAGCCGATGGCGCGCGGCCCAAGCTCGCGCAGCCACCGCTCGCGGTCGGCGAGCCCCAGGCGGTGGAGGACCTCGGCGTGGCCCACGTCATGCCAGAAGCCGACCAGCTCCGGCGGGTAGGGCGCCAGGAGCTCCAGGGCCTCCTCTGCCTGCGGGATTTCGTGGTAGTGGTAGCGGTTCTCCAGGCCCAGGGCGACGCCCCGGCGCGAGGCCTCCGCCGCCAGATCGGCCAGCGAGCGGCGGGCCGCTTCCAGGTACGGGCTCTGCTGCTCGCGTCGTTGGCGTCGCAACTCCTCCCGCAGGCTCTCGACCTCCTCCCCCTGGCGCACGCCGGAGTCGAAGAGCCGCCGTAGCCGCCTCTCGGGCTCCATCATCTGGCTGCCGACGGCGCCCAGGTGCAGCACGACGCAGCATGCCCCCGCCCTCGCTGCCCACTCCAGGGTGGCAGCGTTGTAGGCGACCGCTTGGCGTCGCTCGGCCTCGTCGGTGGAGGCCAGGTCGAAGCTCTCGCTCCAGCGGCCGTCGCCGTGCTTCACGCGAGGCGAGGGTGCGTGGAAGCTGGCGATGGGGAGGGCGCCGTCCTCCATGAGCGCCTCGACGCCCTCGCGGGGGACGACGTAGTTCACCTCCAGGGCGTCGTAGCCCAGGGAACGGGCCGCGCGGGCGAACTCCCGTAGGTCCGCAGAGAAGCGCTCCTGCTGCGACCACATGGTCGAGAGAGCGAGGGGCATTACAGCCCAATCGTAACTGAGGGTGACATACTCCACAACGTCACGGGCTCACCGGAGGCTCAGTCCAGCCGACAGGCTGTAGAGCTCCCCCCCCCCCGACCTCTAGCCACCCCTTGGCACTAGCCCCTTTACCATCCATCCCACGCTACTGTACGATATTCACCGCTTCCCGCCCCCGTCGAGCAGGTCAAGCACGAGTGAACCAGTGACGTCTCCGCCACCCAACGAACCTCACGCCGCTCTCCCTGCCGGCGAGGCACAGCAACTCACCGAGCAGATACGTGACGCTGCTCGGCGAGCACGAGGTTCCGAGTTGAAGCTTCAGGGCGAGGTGGACGCGCACCTCCGCTCGACCCTGGCCTCGTTTGGTATCGACTATGACCCCGTCGTCAATAAGAGCCTTAGTCGTTCCTACGCCTCCAGCGGCCGCCCGGATAGCCTCTTCGGGCACCTGGTGCTCGACTACAAGAGTCCGGGCACGTTGGAGTCCGCCTCTGGCCTGGCGAGCGCCAAACGCCAGGTCGTTGACGACTATCTCAAGCCAATATGCACACACCACGGCTCCCTGGACCCGAACGAAGCGAGCAAGTGGGTCGGCATCTTGATCGACGGGCGGTCAATCTCATTTGCTAACTTCAACGGTGACGACGACTGGTCTTGGACGCCCATCCGCCCGCTGAACAGATACTCCGTACTCACGCTCCTTCAGTACTACCGTGCACTTCACCGCAAGCCCCTCGACCCCTACTTGCTCAGTCGCGACTTCGGTCGTGACTCCCCCGTAGCAGTCGCAACCATCCGGGTCCTCGCTCAGTATCTCGCCACACCCTCCACCCGAACCACGATGCTTTTCAAAGAGTGGAGGCGCATGTTCGAGCAGGTCTCCACCTACGAGCTCGATCAACTCCCGGCCCTTGCCGCGTGGGCCCGCTCTATAGACCTTCCGTGCAGAGAAAACCCTTCATTGCTGTTGTTCTGCCTTCACACCTACTACGCACTCATAGTCAAGTTCCTGACAGCAGAGCTAGTAACCACTAGCCAGTATCTCGCCCTCGAATCATTTGTGGAAAGCCTAGCCCACGCCTCCACCAGCGCGCACTTCAAATCCTGCCTTGAGCGCCTCGAATCAGGTGAGGTCTACCGTGACCTGCGAATTACCAATTTCCTCGAAGGCGACTTCTTCGCCTGGTACCTCGCCCAATTCGACCAGAACCTCGAAACGGCTCTTCGTGATGTAGTAGTGCTCTTCCAAGGCTACGAGCCAGCCACCGCCAAGCTCAGTCCTCGTCGATCCCGAGACCTCCTCAAAGTCTTCTACAGCGGTGTGATCGACCAACAGATTCGCCACGACTTGGGTGAGTACTACACCCCTGACTGGCTCGCCGAACTAACGCTCGACCGCGTCGGTTATCACGGCGACTCCAGCGCTTCGCTACTGGACCCAGCCTGCGGCTCAGGAACATTCCTAGTCTTGGCCATTCAGCGTCTCATCAGCCACGCTAGGGCGCACGGTCTTCCTGACTCCCAAATCGTGCAACGAGCGCTCGACCACATCAAAGGTTTCGACCTGAACCCCCTCGCCGTCATTTCCGCTCGCGCCAACTATTTGCTCTCGATTTCTGAGTTCTTAGCCGAGTACGGAGCCGACATCGAGATTCCCGTCTACCTCTCCGATTGCATCAACGTCCCGACACGTCAAACCGTTGACGGCGTCCCATGCCTCGTCTACTCCCTAGATACGGAGATAGGCGAGGCCCAGATAGCACTTCCCCAATCGCTAGTTCACCCTGACGTGATGGGTAAAGTCCTCCTCCAGGCCGAGGAGGACGTCCTCGCTCGGCGCTCAGCGACGGCCTTCCTCGATGCCCTTATGGCCGACGCGACAGTCGCCCCCCGCCTCGGCCCAGAAGAACAGCGTCTCCTATCCCAGCTCTTCAACCTCCTCGCTCATTTCAAGCAGAACGAGTGGGACGAAATCTGGTGCAGAATCGTGAAAAACTACTTCGCGCCGCAGACAATAACACCCGTCGACTACATCGTCGGAAATCCGCCGTGGGTCAGATGGAGTCGGCTACCCCGTCGATACCGGAACCGCTGCAAGCAGTTCTGTTACCACTACGGCTTGGTGTCCGGCAGAGGATATGCCGGCGGTATCGAAAGTGACATCTCGACCGTCGTAACCTACTCCTCCATCGACAACTGGCTCGCTCCCAGCGGCACCATTGGCTTCCTGATAACCGCCACAGTCTACAAGTCGGAGTCCGCACGTGGATTTCGCCTCTTCCAATTGCCCTCCGGCACCCCAATTCTCCCACAGTACATCGGTGACCTCGTCTCTCTGCTCCCTTTCCCCGATGCCACGAACAAGACATCCCTGTTCGTGGCGCGCAAGGGCTCCTCCGGTCACACCCCACCCGACCCCTACCCCCCAGACGGCGTCCCATATGAAGTGTGGAATCACGCAGACCGCGGCGGACGGATCGACCCGAGACTGACCCTCGAACATGTAACCGCAAAGACCACCCGCAGACAGTGGCGAGCCGTCCCCATCGCTGAGCCCGGCAGCCCTCTCTTCACCGGACCACCAGCCGACGTTCAGGCCATTGGGCCATTCAGAGGCTGCTCGCCATACCTAGACGCTGCCCATAAGGGCACAACCACCGACGCCGCCCGCGTCTACTGGGTTAAGGTCCTCGCACACGACCCCCTCACCCACCGTGCCAGGATTCGCTCACTCTTGCCCCACGAGCTATCACGCGCCCGAACCGACGGTGTAACCACTACCACTGGCTTCTGGATTGAGGCCGACCTGCTCCACCCTCTCATCAGGGGACGCGACATCGGACCCTTCAGCTACCACACCGATGACTGGTACGTGATCCTCCCGAACACCCACTACGACGACATGGAGTCAGACGACCAGTTCAGACATTCGCACCCGTTAGCGCACCGCTACTTCACCCCAAACCGCCGCCTGCTCGTGGCACGCTCGACCTACACCCGATACCAGACACACTTGCCTTTCTACGCCATCTTCGACGTTGGCGACTACACATTCGCCCCCTACAAGGTGGTCTGGATGGAGCAGCAGAACCCTAGCCGCTTCCGTGCATGTGTCATCGCCGAACACAACACTTCCCTCGTGCCCAACCGCATACTAGTTCCCGACCACAAGCTCTACATGCTTTCCCTCGACCGTGAGGACGAGGCCCACTTCGTCTGCGCCCTCCTGAACTCCTCCCACCTTCGCCGCATTCTCGGCGGCTTCCTTGAGGCTGCTCAGATCGGCACCACTGTTTTCCGCTATGTCCGCATTCCCACCTATGACCCCTCGCATCCACGCCACCGCGCAATCGCTGACCTCTCGCACCGTGCTCACCAAGACCGCGCGGGCCGCCGACTCCAGGCTGATCTTCCGACCCCCCAACAGCAACATCTCGACAATCTTGTAAGAGACCTCTTCGCCTAGAGCACACTCCTCCACGCGGAGCCCCTTCCGGCCCGAGCCCCCGGCACGCCAACGACCCCACGGCCACGGCACCGCTAGTGCTGCAACGCTTCGCCGAACAGAGCGGCCGCCGGTCCGCCCGACGCACCCCGGGTCGCCGGGGCGGGGAGCAATGGCCGGCGACGCGGGGGACATGCGTCCCGGCGGCTGAGGCCGCCCACGGGCGACCCCTAGCGTGCTACCCGGAAGCCGAGGGCAACAAAGATGAGGCCGCCCAGGAGGGCAGCCACGAGGCTCACGAGCAGGCCGACGCCGTCGCGACGGCCCAGGGCCGGCACGAGCAGCCCTCCCGCCAGCCCGCCCAGGGCAGCCAGGGGGAGCGCCAGGAGCGTCCCGCGGCCCCGGCAGGCCACGGCGGCCACCAGCCAGCACACGCTTCCCAGCACCGCCCAGAGGAGGAACATGAGGGCTAGCGCAAGGACTTCGAGGTTCATTTGCACACAACCCCAGCGTGAACGCTGGGGCGTCAATAGGCGGGCTTATGCTACCGCCTGATGGGACCCGTAGGGACAGAGCTTATGGCCATAAAGGAATTATCTTTACACTCTCCTGGGCAGCCCTTCGTAGCTGCAGGGCTTCAGCCCTGCCAAGAAAGCAGTCCTGAGGGCAGACCTGAAGGTCTGCAGCTACGGTGGACAGCATGAAGTTATTCTCTTGAAGGCCATTAGCTCTGTCCAGGGCCGAGCTGAAGCTCGGCCCCTACGGGATCGCCGCCTGCAGGCGGCGCGCCGGCCATCTCGGCGATGAGCCTGTCCCCCTCCTCGATGAGGGCGGGCAGGAAGTCCTCCTCATCCACGGTGCGCACGACCTTGCCCTGGCGGAAGATGACGCCGCGGCCCTTGCCGCCGGCAATGCCCAGGTCGGCCATCCTGGCCTCGCCGGGCCCGTTGACGACGCAGCCCATGACGGCGATGGTGAGGGGCTTCCCCAACCGCTGGAAGTGCTCCTCCACCTTGTTGGCCAGGGGAATGAGGTCGATCTCGACGCGGCCGCAGGTGGGGCAGGCGACGATGGTCGGCCCTCGCTGCCGAAGGTTCAAGGCCTTGAGGATGTCCCAGCAGACGGGCACCTCTTCCTTTGGGTCGGCGGCCAGAGAGACGCGGATCGTGTCGCCGATGCCCTCGGCCAGCAGAATGCCGATGCCGGCGGCGCTGCGGATGGAGCCGGCGCGGGGTGTACCCGCTTCGGTGACGCCCAGGTGCAGGGGATAGGGCATGCGGCCGGCAATGTCTCGATTGGCCGCCACCATGGTCGGCACATCGAAGGCCTTCAGCGAGACCTTGATCAGGTCGAAGTCCATCTCCTCCAGGAGATGGATCTCCCAGAGCGCGGCCGCGACCATGCGCTGATGCGCGGGCGGTGGCATCTCGCCCTCGGCCAGCGGCGGCAGAGGCGGCAGGCTGCCCGCGTTTACCCCCACCCGGATGGGCACCCGGCGCTGACGGGCTTCCCGCACCACGGCCCGTATCTTCTCCGGGTCGCGGATGTTGCCGGGGTTAAGGCGCAGGCCGTGCACGCCCGCCCGGAGGGCCGCCAGCGCCAGACGGTGGTCAAAGTGGATGTCGGCGATGATGGGAACGGGAGTGGCCCGCAGGATCGCGGGCAGGACGGCGGCGGCTTCCTTGCCGGGCACGGCCACCCGGACGATCTCGCACCCCAGATCGCCCAGCTCCCGGACCTGGCGCAGGGTGGCATCGGCGTCGGCCGTGTTGGTGCTGGTCATGGACTGGACGGCGATAGGGGCATCGCCTCCGACCGTGATGCCCCCAACCTGGAGGGGCTGCGTTTTCCGCCGCTGGGTCATCGGAAGATGCTATCGCCCCGGATTATGCGCACGACGTCAAAGTAGCTGAGCACCACCACCAGGGTAAGGAGCGCCACCAGCCCCACCAGGTGGACGAGGGCCTCCTTCTGGGGGGCGACCCGCCGGCCACCGCGCGCCACCTCCAGCAGCACGAAGACCATGCGTCCCCCGTCCAGCATCGGCAGGGGCAGGATATTGACAACGGCCAGGTTGACGCTGAGAAGGGCGGCGAAGTCCATGAGGACCTTCCAGCCGGCCTCCTCAACCACTTCTCCCGTGGCCTGGGCGATGCCAATCGGCCCCGAGAACCCGGGGTTCGCGCCTCCCTTGATCCAGGAGATGATCCCGTTTCGGGCCAGGGTCAGAGAGTCGAGGGTGTTTCTCACTCCCTCGGGCACCGCCCTGAACAGCGAGTAGGACTGCGTCTCCGTGAACGTATACTGGGAGTGGATGAGGATGCCCGTGGGGCCCTGAGCGATGCGCAACTCCTGCCCGACATCCAGCTTGTACTGGTCAGGCAGGCCCGCGGCGATCCTAACCGCCTCCGGGCTGACGCCTAGCCGCTGGGCGACCGAGATGAACGACTCCTGCTCCTTGGCTGTGTAGGTCAGCACGTCAAGCCCATCTGTGATCCTGATCTCCTGGCCCGGATCGAGGGTGGATTTGATGCCGGCTGCCGCCCGCACGCTGGCGGTGCTCAACCGCAGCCGTTCCGCGACAGTCTGGACATCCTCGCCGGGCTCAACGACGTGGACTATGTCGGGTGCTGCCCAGCGCGCCTTCACCGGCACGTCTACGAAATCGCCCTGGCGCTTGACGGTCAGGGTAATGGTTTCGCCGAGGTTGAGGCGAATGGCCCGGCTCGCTTCCGGGACGTTCTGGACCTCGTGGTTGTTGATCTTCCAGATGATGTCTCCTTGCTGAAGGCCGGCCTCCTCTGCCGGGGAGTCCGGCATGACCTCATCGACGACGGCGCGGCCCGCGGGGACTTCCCGCGGGACCATGAATACTACGGTGAAGAGGGCGATGGCGAAGAGGAAGTTCATAAGGGAGCCAGCGCCGAGGACGACCAGCCGCACAAGCCGTGGCTTGCGGGCCAGGCTTCGGGGGTCGGAGGGGTCTTCCTCTCCCATCAGCCGCACGAAGCCGCCCAGCGGCAGGGCATTGAGGGAGTACTCCGTCTCGCCCAGCTTCTTCGCCCAGAGTCGAGGCGGGTAGCCCAGCCCGAACTCCAGCACGTGAACACCGGCTAGCTTGGCGGTCACGAAGTGCCCCAACTCGTGCACCACGATGAGCACAACGATGATCGCGATGAAGGGGGCTACGGAGTTGAAGATGGTCACGTCTTCGCTTTCACCCAATCCTCGGCCCAGGCGCGGGCCCAGGCGTCGGCCTCCAACACTCCCTCTAGAGAGAGATCGGCGCTCGAACGGTGGGCCGCCAGGGCTCCCTCGAGAACCGCCGCCATCTCCATGAAGCCCAGGTGCCCGGCCAGGAAGTGCTCGACCGCCACTTCGTCGGCGGCGGCGAGGACGGTGGGGTACGTGCCGCCCCTGGCGCCCGCCTCCAGTCCCAGCCGGAGGCAGGGAAAGCGCCTCAGGTCCGGCGCTCCGAACTCGAGGCTTCCCACCTGGACCAGGTCCAGGCGCGCCACCGAAGCGCAGGGTAGTCTCTCCGGATAGCAGAGCGCGCACTGGATCGGTAGCCTCATATCCGGCATCCCCATCTGTGCCTTGATGGAGCCGTCTTTGAACTCCACCAACGAGTGGACGATGCTCTGGCGGTGCAGGACGATCTCGATGCTCTGGAAGGGGACGGCGAAGAGCCAGCGGGCCTCTATTGCTTCGAAACCCTTGTTTAGAAGGGTCGCCGAGTCCACCGTTACCTTGCGACCCATCTGCCAGGTGGGGTGGCGCAGCGCCTCCTCGGGCGTCACCCATCGTAGCTCGTCCAGAGGGCGGTCGCGGAACGCGCCGCCGGAGGCGGTGAGGATGATGCGGGCGATTGAGGAGCGCTCCTCGCCCCACAGGCACTGCCAGATAGCGCTGTGCTCGCTATCGACGGGGCGGATCTCGCCGCCGCCGCGCTCGGCTGCGTCGGTGATCAGGTGGCCGGCCATGACCAGCGCCTCTTTGTTGGCCAGGGCCACGGTCTTGCCAGCGCGCAGGGCTGCCAGCGTGGGGAGAAGGCCGGCCTTGCCGGTGGTGGCCACTACTACCAGGTCCACGTCTGGATGGGTGGCCATCTTCTCCATCGTGGCCCAGGTGGGCTGCGGCGCTGTGGGGGTTGACCTCAGTCGGGCGTAGTCAGCCTCGTTCTCGGTCGCCACCAGTCGGGGCGCGAACTCGCGGACCTGCTGTTCGAGAGCGGCCACGTTTCGCCCGGCGGCCAGGCCGATGACGCGAAAGCGATCGCGCAGGCCGCGCACCACGTCCAGCGTCTGCCGCCCGACGGAGCCGGTAGAGCCGAGGACGGCAAGACCCCTTAAGGCAGAATCCATAGTAGGTAGTAGTATAGCACGACGCCTGTGAAGAGCAGGCTGTCCAGCCGGTCCATGAGGCCGCCGTGCCCCGGAATGAGGGGGCTGGCGTCCTTGACCCGCATCCCCCTCTTTAGGAGTGACTCCGCCAGGTCGCCCAACTCGGCAGCCAGTGGCACCAGCACTGCCACCGGTACGATGAGGGCGGCCTCCAGGCGCAGACCCAAGAAGTAGTTGAGGAGCAGGGCGGCAGCCAGCCCGAAGAGGAGGCCGCCCATGGCCCCCTCGACGGTCTTGCCGGGGCTGATGCGAGAGGCCAGCGGCCGGCGTCCCAAGGCTCGGCCCACGAAGTAGGAGGAGGTGTCGGTGGCAAACGTGGTGAAGAGGGCAAGCAACACCCAGTCGCGGCCGTCGGGGGCCTCGCGAAGCAGCACCAGGTGGCTCCCCAGCCAGCCGATGTAGAGCACCCCCCCGACGGTCCAGAGCCAGCGCTGGAGGCCGGCCGTGGGGTCGCCGGCCAGGGTGACAAAGAGCAGGGGCAGGAGCACTACGCCCGTCCCGAACCAGAGGAGCCAGTCTGCCCCCACCAACGCGCCCGCCGCAAGGGCTGCCGAGAGGGAGGCGGCGAGCAGGGCCAGGGGATGCCGCCAGCCCAGCAAGGGGGCTTCGAACTCCAGGGTGGCCACCAACAGGACCAGGGCCACGGCCGCGGCATACGCTCCGCCGCCGGCCAGCACGAGACCGACGATGATGGGGAGCCCCACCGCGGCGCTGATGACCCTTTGGGCTAGCATGCGGGAGTTCTGGTTCTCCGAGGCTAAGAGGACGCCGCCTGCTTCCGGCTGTTCCTCCCCTCCGCCAGGGGCGGATCCGCCTTTGGCGAAGGTGGGCGGACCAGGCCGAACCGGCGCTGGCGGTGGCTGTAGGCCTCGAGCGCCAGGTCGACCTCGGCGGCGTCGAAGTCCGGCCAGTAGGTGGGGGTGGCGTAGTACTCGGCGTAGGCCGACTGCCAGAGCAGGAAGTTGGACAACCTCATCTCCCCCGCCGTGCGGATGATAAGGTCGGGGTCCGGGAGCTCGGCGGTGTACAGGTAGGAGCGAAAGACCTCCTCGTCGATGTGCTCCGGCGGCAGGCCGTCGGCCACGATGCGCTGCACGGCGTCCAGGATCTCGGCCCGGCTGCCGTAGTTGAAGGCCACACTCACCGTCATCCGCTGGTTGTCCTTGGTCAGCTCGATGGCCTCGTGCACCTTCTTCTGAAGTCTGGGGGAGAGGGGGTCAAGCCGGCCAATGTGGAGCAGGCGGATACCGTTCTCGTGGAGGGAGTTGATTTCGCGGTTGATGACGCGGCCTAGGAGTCGCAGGAGGGTGTCCACCTCCTTCTTGGGGCGACCCCAGTTCTCGGTGGAGAAGGCGAAAAGGGTGAGGTACTCCACCCCGCGCTCGGCAAAGGCCTCGATAACGCGTCGAATGTTCTCGGTACCGGCCCGGTGTCCCGCCTGACGCGAGAGCCGTCGCTGCGCCGCCCAGCGGCCGTTGCCATCCATGATGACAGCCACGTGCTTCGCCACCCGGGCGAGCTCCTTTTGCCTGAGGTGGGGGGCGGAGTGAGCTACCATGGTCAGAGCGGCCGCTGCCGTTCTATACCTCCAGCAGTTCTGTTTCTTTCTCCTGGCCCAGGTGATCTACGTCGCTGACGCGGCGGTCGGTGAGCTTCTGGAGCCGGTCCTGGGCGCGCCGCTCTTCGTCCTCAGAGACGTGCTCGTCGCGTTGAAGGCGCCGCAGCTCCTCCAGGCAGTCGCGTCGCACGTTGCGCACCTCCACGCGTCCCTCCTCCACCTTCTTGTGCACCATCCGCACCAGGTCTTTGCGCCGGTCCTCAGTGAGGGGCGGGATGACCAGGCGGATGATGTGGCCGTCGCTGCTGGGGTTGAGGCCCAGGTCCGACTTCTGGATCGCCTTCTCGATGGCGCCGAGGGCCCGTGCGTCCCAGGGCTGAATTGTGAGTAGGCGCGCCTCGGGGGCGCTGACCGTAGCGAGCTGGCTAAGGGGCAGGGTGGAGCCGTAGTACTCCACCTTCACGTGGTCCACCAGGCTCGGGCGGGCGCGGCCGCTGCGGATGGCAGCCAGGTCCCGTCCCAAGGCCTCAACGGCCTTCTGCATCCGTTTCTCGGCATCAGCCAATACGTCCTCTATCATTCCAAGCCCTCGTCCTGCCCAGGCTAGCGGGCTTCTGCCCCGGGGGCGCCCATCGAGGCCGCTGTCCACTCTCCGTGACGTAGTCCCTAGGGGGCGCTCGGTCTGATTGGGGAACACCTCCTGAAGATGCGACCAGGAGCTGAAGGGCCCCGACGTGGGGCTAGACGGTGGCCCGAACCGACTGCTGGCTTCCCACCAGGGTGCCGATCTTCTCTCCCCGAACGGCGCGCACGACGCTGTCCGGGGCGGAGAGGTCAAAGACGATGATGGGCAGGGCATTCTCCATGCAGAGGGATAGGGCAGTACTGTCCATCACCTCCAGACGGCGGTTGATGGCCTCAATGTAATCCAGAGTCTCGAAGCGGCGCGCCTGCGGTACCTGGCGAGGATCGGCCTCGTAGACACCGTCCACCCCGTTCTTGCCCATGAGCAGTACCTCGGCCCCGATCTCGATGGCGCGCAGGGCAGCGGCCGTATCGGTTGTCATGTAGGGGTTGCCGGTCCCGGCGGCGAAGAGGACCACTCGGCCCTTCTCCAGGTGCCGGATCGCGCGGCGGCGGATGTAGGGCTCGGCCACGGCCTGCACTGCGATGGCCGACTGAGTGCGTACGGTGAGGCCGGCCTCCTCTAAGGCGTGCTGGAGGGCCAGGGCGTTGATGATGGTGGCCAGCATGCCGGCGTAGTCGGCGGTGGCCCGCTCCATGCCGTGCTGGCTGGCCTCTGCGCCGCGGAGAATGTTGCCCCCTCCTACGACCACTGCCGTCTGCACCCCCATGTTCAGGACGCCTTTGATCTGGCTGGCGACGAGTTCCAGCATCGTCGGGTCAATGCCATACTGGCGGTCTCCCATGAGCGCTTCGCCGCTCAGCTTGAGGAGAATGCGCTTGTAGGCGGCCCGGGGCATGGTCTTCTCCTGGTCACCGGCCCAGCTCGAAGCGAGAGAACCGGCGTACTTGGATGTTCTCCTTCGTCTGGGCAATGGCCTCGTTTATCACATCCTGTATGGTGCGTGATGGGTCCCGGATGTAGGGCTGGAGGAGGAGACACATCTCGCCGGGGTCGCCCTCAGCGTCGGGGGGCAGGTCGTCGGGGGAGATGGAGATGGGACCGGTGGCTGCCACCTGCATGGCCAGGTCGTGAGCCAGGGCCTTGAAGGTATCGGTACGGGCCACGAAGTCGGTCTCGCAGTTCAGCTCTAGCATGGCACCGATGCGACCTCCGGCGTGGATGTAGCACTCCACCAGACCCTGGGTGGCGCGACGGTGGGCCTTGGCCTCGGCGAGGGCTAGGCCGCGCTGGCGCAGGATATCGGCCGCTTGGTCTATGTCGCCGTCGACCTCCTCCAGCGCTCGTTTGCACTCCATGACGCCGGCGCCGGTGCGCTCGCGTAGCTGCTTGACAACTTCCGCCGGCACAGCCACGGGCTCTTACTCCCCTGCGCTATTCCCCGGCGCCGGGCTGGGCACAGCCAGGGCCCCCTCTTCCGCGGGGTCGGGCTCCGGCTCGTCCGGCGAGGCGGAGAAGGTCTGGCCGACAGATGCCAACTCTTCCACAGGGTACCCGGCCTCGGCGCCGTACTCTCGCGCTGTCAGGCCCTTGAGGACGGCGTCCGCGATGCGGCTGGTCATGAGCTTGACGGCGCGGATGGCGTCGTCGTTGGACGGGATGGGGTAGTCGATCTCCTCAGGGTTGCAGTTAGTGTCGACCATGGCCACGATCGGGATGCCGGAGCGGACGGCCTCGGCCACGGCGATGCGCTCCATGCTGGCGTCGACAACGAAGAGGGCGCCAGGGTGTCGTGTCATCTCCTTGATGCCGCCGAAGTGGCGGTTAAGGCGCTCTATCTCGTGGTCGATCTTCAGGGCCTCCTTCTTGAGGAGACGCTGCAGCTCGCCGCGGACGCGGGCTTCCTCCAGGCGCACGAGGTGGTCGATGCGACCTTGGATGGTTGCGAAGTTGGTGAGGGTACCGCCCAGCCAGCGGTTATTGATATAGGGCATCGAGCAGCGCTTGGCCTCTAGCTCGATGGCGTCACGCGCCTGCTTCTTGGTGCCCACGAAGAGGATGCTCCCTCCGCTCGCCACCAGGTTGCTGACGAAGTCACAGGCCTCGGCCAGACGCTTCACCGTCTGCTGCAGGTCAATGATGTGAATGCCATTGCGCTGCGTGAAGATGAAGCTGCGCATGCGGGGATCCCAGCGCCTTGTCTGGTGCCCGAAGTGGACTCCCGCCTCCAGAAGCATCTTCATGGATACGGGTTCGGCCAAGTCTGCTCCTCTCGTGTCTCTGTCGAAAGAGGGCCCCGGGAGGGGCCCAACGCTGGACGGCGATGACGACCGCCGCAAATCAGGCCTCGCGCCAGAGGTGGTTCCCCTGGCGCTGCGCCAGTATAGCACAGGGCCGTGGGAGCGGACAATCTGGTGTACTCGTTCGATGCATCCCGTACACCCACCTCCCCTCGTCCTGCGCTAGGCGGGACACTCCTGGGAGAAGAGCCCGCTCCTAGTCGACCCGTCTGACCGGTCATTGGGGTGCTCAAGGGGTGTTTCTGGCAGAGCGGGGGGGCAGGAGGTGGCCTGAGGAGGGTATGGTTGCAGAGTCCCATGGGTGGGGATTCGGCACGGCGTTGAGGCCGAATTCGCCTGTGCTATACTAACAGCGCCAGGCCGGGGGAGCTTTGATCCATGAGACGGAGAAACCTCCTTTCCATCGTTGATCTGGGGCCGGACGAGTTGCGCGCGGTGGTCGAGATGGCTCTGCGCATGAAGCAGGACGGGTACGCGCCGCTCCTTCAGGGCAAGACGCTGGCCCTTCTCTTTGAGAAGGCCTCGCTGCGCACCCGCGTCAGTTTCGACGTGGCCATGCGCCAGTTGGGCGGCCACGCTGTCTACCTCTCGCAGGCGGAGGTAGGTCTGGGACAGCGGGAGTCGGTGGGCGACATAGCGCGGGTGCTGAGCCGCTACGTGGACGGTATCGCCGCCCGCACCTTTGCTCAGTCCACACTGGAGGCGCTGGCGAGGTATGCTTCCGTGCCCATCATCAACGCCCTCTCCGATGATGAGCACCCCTGCCAGGCATTGGCCGACCTGCTGACCATTTACGAGAGGAAGGGTCGCCTGGCCGGCCTCTCGCTTGCATACGTGGGCGACGGCAACAACGTGGCGGCCTCTCTGGCCCAGGGCTCAGCCATGGTGGAGATGAACGTGGCCATCGCCTCACCGGATGGCTACGGTCTGCCGGTGCCTGTTCTGGACGAGGTGGAGCGGCTGGCCTCCCTGACGGGAGCGTCGGTGCGGGTTGTCACCGCGCCTGAAGAGGCAGTGCGCGGCGCCGATGTCGTCTACACCGATGTCTGGACCAGTATGGGGCAGGAGGACCAGCGGCAGGAGCGTCTGCAGGCCTTCGCGGGATACCAGGTGAACCAGCGGCTGCTCTCCCTGGCTGCCCCTGATGCCATCTTCATGCACGACCTGCCCGCCCATCGAGGGGAGGAGACCGTCGACGAAGTCATTGACGGCCCCCAGTCCGTGGTGTTCGACCAGGCGGAGAACCGCTTGCACGCTCAGAGAGCTATTTTGGCACTGCTGATGGGCGCAGAGACGGGCTAGGAGGGGGTTGGCGGCGTGGCCCGCCTCGACGCGCATGACAGGCCGGTGGCCCGCCCGGGGCGCAGGCTCCCATGGCCTGCCTCCTGCCGTCGGCCGGGCTGCTGACGGGTTGGCCCATGTCAGATCTTCTGGAAGGCCTGAGGGATACGCTGGGGGAGCTAGACGCCCGCAGCGTCTTCGACATCCTTCTCATTGCTGCCATCTTCTACTGGGTGCTGCTCCTCCTGCGGGGCACCACGGCCATGACCCTGCTGCGGGGCTTCGCCTTTCTTCTCATCGCCGCCTTTGTTCTGGCCCGTCTCTTTGACCTGAGAGTCCTTAACTTTCTGCTGCGCAACTCCCTTATCGGCCTGGCCGTGGCCATCCCTATCATCTTCCAGCCCGAGCTCCGGCGTGCCCTTGAGCGGCTGGGAAGGTCCGGTGTCCGGGCCTGGCTCGGCAGGCCCAGCTACGACGTTCTCATCGACGCGGTGACCGAAGCCGCCCTTGGCCTGGCCGAACGCCAGCACGGTGCCCTAATGGTGCTGGAGCGCGACACAGGGCTGCAGGACTACATCGATACCGGTGTGCGGGTGGACGCGGCCCCCTCGGCGGAGCTTCTCAAGGGCATCTTCTTTCCAAGGTCGCCCCTGCATGACGGTGCCGTTATCCTCAGGGAACACCGGGTGGTGGCGGCGGCCTGCACCCTGCCTCTGTCTGAGAATTCATCCGGGGGCCGGATGGGCACTCGCCACCGCGCCGCCCTGGGCGTCAGCGAGCGCACGGATGCCATCTCGGTGGTGGTTTCCGAGGAGACGGGCGACATAGCGGTGGCTGCCAACGGCCGGCTGGTGCCACGGCTGGACGAGACGCGGCTCCGGGCTACCCTGGTCAGCTTGCTCAGCCAGCCGGCTGCGGCAGGACCGGGTGGCCGGGGGTAACGGCGATGGCGAAGGGGTAGGGACATGCTGCCTTTCTTGTCTGCCATCCGTCGGCTGGTCGCCCTGGCCTTCGGGCGGGGCTTTGGCTCCCTGAGGGCCAACATCGGCCTCGGCATCCTCTCGCTGGCCCTTGCCGTCAGCCTGTGGGCTTTCGTGACTGAGGAAGAGAACCCGACCCGGACGGACTTCTTTTCCGGTGCGATCCCAGTGGAGACGGTGAACGTGCTCGAAGGAATGGCCGTCGCCAGCCTCTCGGACGCAGCGGTCAGCGTCCGCGTGTCGGCCCCCGATGACGCCTGGGATGACCTGACTGTCGAGGACTTCCGGGCCATCGCCGATCTCTCTGCTGCTAAGGCTCGGGAGAACACCATCACCCTGCGTTTGCGCAGCGAACGGCGGCGGGTGGAGGTGGTGGAGGTGATTCCCGCTAGGGTCACCGTTACCCTGGAGCCAGTCACCACCAAGATGGTGCCCGTAGCGGCGAAGCTCATAGGGACGCCCCCCCTGGGCTATGGCACGGTGCCGGGACAAACTACCCCTGAGCAGGTGGAGGTGACGGGGGCGGAGAGCCTGGTGGCGTTGGTGGAGGAGGCCGTGGCCGACGTCAACGTGCAGGGGGTACGTGTGCCCGTGGAGCAGGTGTTCACCCTGGTGCCCCGCGACGGCCGCGGCGGCGACATTGAGGGCGTGACCTTGACCCCTAGCACAGTGGAGGTGGTTCTCCCCGTTGTGCAGCGGGAGATCACCCAGGTCTACGTGGTGACACCCCTGCTGCGAGGTGCCCCCTCCGATGGCTTTGAGGTCACCTCAGTGAGCGTGGAGCCGCCCTTCGCCGTTGTCACGGGGACCATCGAGAGCCTGCAATCGCTGACAACGGTCGCCACCGACGAAGTAGAGGTCGACGGGGCTACCTCGGACGTTGTGCGGGCGGCGAAGCTGCGGCTCGCGCCAGACCTGACGGTCGTAGGAAGCGATACCGTCACGGTTCGGGTCTCCGTCTCGGCTGCCCGGGGCCAGATCCGGCTGGGGATCACCCCCAGTGTCGAGGGGCTGGAACCGGGTGTGCGGGCGGCCATAGCCACGACCCTGGTGGAGGTCAGCGTCGCCGGAGACATACCGGTGCTGCGAGCGCTCACGCCTGCCAGCCTCGTGGCGGTTGTAGACGCCTCGGGCCTGTCAGCGGGACGGCACGCCCTGCCGGTGCAAGTGACGGTGCCCCCAGGCCTCCAGGTGGTGGGCGTGGAGCCGGCCACCGTCATCGTCACGCTGAGCCCGGCATGACTGCGCGCGCTCCTCAGTCCCGCGCGTCGGCTGAGGCGGGCGCAGGGCCGGTGGCGGCCATCGTCGGCCGCCCCAACGTGGGTAAGTCCGCCCTCTTCAACCGCATGGTACGGGGACGGGTGGCCCTGGTGGAGGACATCCCCGGCACCACCCGCGATCGCCTTTACGGGAACGTCGAGTGGCGGGGTCGCCTGTTCCGGCTGGTCGACACGGGCGGCCTGGACCTGGAAGCGCGCACCTCCCTCTCGGCCTTGGTGCGGCAGCAGGTGCAGGCGGCCGTCGATGAGGCGCAGGCGATCTTGTTCGTGGTCGACTCCAGCGAAGGTGTCACGGCCGCCGATATGGAGGTGGCCGATGTCCTCCGTCGCACGGCGAAACCCGTCCTGATGCTGGCCAACAAGGCGGAGAGCAGGACACGCCAGGAGGGGACGGTTGAGTTCTACGAGCTGGGGCTGGGCGAGCCCCTTCCGGTCAGCGCCCATCATGGCACGGGCGTGGCCGATGTCATGGACCTCCTCATCGATATTCTTCCGCCCGCGACGGCCCGGGAGGAAGCCGGGGCTCTGCGCATCGCCATCGTGGGCAGGCCCAACGTCGGCAAGTCGCTGCTCCTAAACGCCATCCTGGGCGAGGAGCGGGTGATTGTGAGCGAGGTGCCGGGCACTACCCGGGACAGCATCGACACCCCATTTGAGTACGAGGGGCAGCGTCTGGTCCTCGTGGACACGGCGGGCATCCGGCGGCGGGGGCGCATCGAAAGTGGTCTCGAGAGGCACGCCGTCCTCCGCGCCCGGCGTGCCGTCGAGCGGGCGGACGTGGCCCTGCTGCTGCTGGAGGCTCCTCAGGGGGTGACGGCGCAGGACGCGCACATTGCCGGCTACGTAACGGAGGCCTTCTGTGGCCTGGTGATGGTGGCTAACAAGTGGGACCTGGTTGGCGGCGACGGCTCCAACCGCCGGGAGTTCGAGCGCTTCGCCCGCCAGCGACTTCGCTTCCTTTCCTGGGTGCCTCTCTGTTTCGTATCCGCCAAGGAGCGTACGGGCCTTCCGGCCTTGCTGGAGCAGGCCCTCCGTGTCGGTGAGGGGCGGTGCCGTCGCATCCCGACAGCAGAACTGAACGCTCTCGTGCAACGGGCGGTGGCGGAGAAGCCGCCCCCGACATCGGGCAGCAGACGCCTGAAGCTCTTCTACGTCACGCAGACAGAGGCGGCGCCGCCCACCTTCGTCTTTTTCGCGAATGACGCCTCACTGGTGCACTTCTCCTACCAGCGTCACCTGGAGAGGGTGCTGCGCAAGGCCTATGGGTTCCAGGGCACCCCCCTGCGCCTGATCTTTCGCACTCGGGGGGAACGGTAGGATGTGGTGGACCTTCCCGGCCATAGCTCTCATAGGCTACTTGCTGGGGTCGGTCCCGCTGGGCCTCATCGCTGGCCGCCTGATGCGGGGCGTCGACATCCGCGACTACGGGAGTGGAAAGACCGGCTTCACGAACGCCCTGCGTACTCTTGGCCTTCGAGCCTCCCTGCCTGTGCTGGTGGGCGACCTAGCCAAGGGAGCCCTAACAGTAGTCATCGCCCGCGTCCTCTCCGACAACGCCTACGTTCAGGCGACGGGAGGGCTCGCCGTCATCATAGGTCACAACTGGCCCGTCTTCGCGGGATTCCGCGGTGGCCGGGGCGTTGCGACGTTCGTTGGGGTGCTGGTGGGGATGAACCCGCTGGTGGTGCTGGCCCTGCTGCCCGTGGGCGTGGCCATCGTGGTGGTCACGCGCTACATGTCAGTGATGTCCATCTCCAGCGCCCTGCTGGCCGCTGGCGTGCTCATCGGGCTGGCGGCGGCAGGCGTCCTGCCGGTGGCCTACGCCGTCTGCGCTGGCCTGGCCGCGTTGCTTATCGTTGTCCTCCACCGTGAGAACATCGGGCGCCTCCTGGCGGGCACGGAGCCCAAGATCGGACGTGGCGGTGAGAGGCGGGCCGGACAGGTGGGAGGGAGTTCGTGACGGGAACGGAAGATACAAGGGGCGCCGCGGCGCTCATGCGCCGGCAGGCCAAAGCGGAGTTCGGCGACATCCAGGTCGGCTCGAGGCCGTTCAGCCCATCAGCATCCATACCTACTGCAAATTGACATCCCTTTTTGGCCGCCGCTAGACTGGACGAAAAGAGGTCTGGCGGTTCAAGGCTGTGACTCTGGAGACCTACCTGAGAGAGCTGGTCGATGCTGCTCGTCCGCTGGGCGTGGCCAGGCTCATCAGTCTGTCCGATCTGGCGCCAGACGAAGTCTCCCTCTTTGAAGACGCCTGGCGTGCCACCGATGTGCGCCGCCGCCGTCAGGTAGTGGACCGGCTCATTGAACTGGCCGAAGATAACGTTGAGCTGAACTTCGACGCCGTGTTCCGTGTCAGCCTGTGCGACTCTGACGCCGAGGTACGGCGCTCCGGAGTCCGTGGGCTCTGGGAGTACGGGGGTAGGGACCTCATACCGGCGCTGGTCGCTCTTATGCTGAGAGATGTGGATGAGGGAGTGCGGGCGGAGGCGGCCCAGGCCCTGGGTTGCTACGCCCTGAGGGCAGAGCTCGGCGAGGTCAGGAAGTCAGACGCGGCTACCGTGGACGACGCCCTGCGGAGGACGATTGCCGACACGGGGCAGGCCACCGAGGTGAGGGCCCGTGCCGTGGAAGCGGTGGGAGTCCGCAGTCAGCCCTGGGTGACGGAGATCATCGAGCAGGCCTACCACAGCGGCCAGCAGCGCCTGAGGGTGAGCGCCCTCCACGCCATGGGCCGCAGCTGCGATGCCCGCTGGCTCTCCACTCTGGCGCACGAGCTGAAGAGCGAGAACGCAGAGATCCGATACGAGGTCGCCACTGCCTGTGGCTCCCTGGGCGAGGAGGAGGCGGTGCCCTACCTGCTGCCCCTCTTGGACGACGACGATGCACAGGTCCAGGAAGCGGTGATGCAGGCCCTTGGTCGGATCGGCGGGCAGGAGGCCAAGCAGGCCTTGGAGGAGTGCCTGGCCCACTCGGACGAGCGGGTTCGCGATGCGGCTCTAGCCGCCCTGTCCGAGGTTGACATCGGGGAGGACCCCCTGGCCTTTAAGCTCCGTGGGTAGGCGTTCGCTTGGTTAGACATGCCTCTCCTAGGCTCAGGACGGAGCGCGCTACCTCGGCGGGGGGCGTCGTCTTTCGTCAGGGCCCCTCAGGAATCGAGGTGGTTCTCTGCGGGAGGGACCGGGACGCCGTTTGGAGCTTGCCCAAGGGTACACCACAGCCGGGCGAGGACCTGGCGGCGGCCGCCGTCCGCGAGGTCGGTGAGGAGACGGGCCTCGAGGTGGCCATCGACCGGGAGGTGGGCCGCATCAGGTATTGGTTTGTGGCCGGGGGTGTTCGCTATCGCAAGACTGTTCACTTCTACCTCATGTCGGCCACCGGCGGCAGCGTCGATGAGCACGACTGGGAGTTCGATCGCGTGCAGTGGTTCCCGGCGGGGGAGGCGCTGGCCGCCATGACCTACCCCAACGAAAGGGTCATGGTTCAAAAGGCGTTGGAGGCGCTGGGGGGCTCGGTGCCCGCCAGTGGCGTTGCCGAAGGGATGTGACGTCATGACCTCGGTCGTCGAGGGCGAGGTGGTGCGCGGCGCGAGGGTGGTGCTGCGAGAGAAGCGGCCGTCCGACGCACCCGATGACTACGCCTGGCGCAGCGATCCGGAGATGGCTCGCTTCGACGCCACCCGGCCCTTCAGGGCTTCCTTCGACGACTACCGCGCTCTCTACGAGGATGAGCTCACCCATCCGACCTCTTTCCGCCGCAGCCTGGCCATTGAGGACCACGCGGGCCGTCACATCGGCAATGTCATGTGGTACAACATCGACCATGCCCGCGGCGAGGTGGAGTTGGGCATCACCATCGGCGTCCGCGAGTATTGGGGGCAGGGCTACGGCAGCGATGCCGTGAGCGCCATCCTGCGCCACATTTTCGAGGGGACATCGATCAGGCGCGTCTATCTGAAGACCCTGGACTGGAACGAGCGGGCGCGGCGTTGCTTCCAGAAGGCCGGCTTCGTGGCGTACGCTACTAGCCGCCGCGGCGACTACGATTTCACCCTCATGGAGGTGCGGCGGGAGTGGCTCATGGCGGGCGACGAAGGGATCCCGGGCCAGGAGGAACCACAGGCTTAGTCTGAGCGCGGTGCCGCGGATTCACACGAAGGCCAGCCCTAGGGCTGGCCTTCGCATCGTACGCGGGAGATGCTGGCCGGCGCGCCTCAGCCGGTGGCGGCTGGTGTCCCCGGCCGGCCCGGCAGGTCCAGGTCTGGGGGAGGCGGCGCCGGGTTGGGGATGCCCGTCATCAGTCGCTGAGGGACTATCTCCAGCAGCTCTTCCAGGGTCCAGCGGCTTGCCTTGTAGATGGTGCGCATGGGTGTGGGGTGGTAGAGCAGGGAGACCTGCCCGCCGGAGACCCCGAAAATCTGACCGTTCACGTTCCAGGCCGCGTCGGTGCAGAGATAGGCTGCCATGGGCGCTATGTCCTCCGGGTCGGCCAGGGCTGGGCCGCTGGGCCTCTGGGCGGCGCCGGCCTGGCCGCCGGTCTCTGGGATGCCGGCGCGGGCCCGAAGGTCGCGCGCAGCCTGAGGGACGCTGGCCGTCATGCGGGTGGCCGCTCCGGGGGCGATGGCATTGCAGGTGACGCCATAGCGGCCCAGGTCGCGGGCCACCACCCGCGTGAAGCCGGCGATGCCCGCCTTGGCGGCACCGTAGTTCGCCTGGCCCGGGTTGCCGACGAGCCCCGAGGTGGAAGACATGTTGATGATGCGACCGTAGCGCTGCTGCCGCATAAGGATGCAGGCGGGCTTCGTGCAGGCGAAGTGCCCCTTCAGATGGACGGCGATGACCGCGTCCCACTCCTCCTCCGCCATGTTGAATATCATACGGTCACGGAGGATGCCGGCGTTGTTGATCAGGATGTCCAGGCGGCCCCAGGTGTCCAGCGCCGTCTTGATGATGCTCTCGCCGCCCTCCATGCTGGCCACGGAGTCGTAATTGACGGTGGCCTCGCCGCCGGCCTTCTTGATCTCGGCCACCACCTCGTCGGCGGGCCCCGCGTCGTGCCCGGTGCCATCGGTGGCGACCCCGGGGTCGTTCACCACCACCCGCGCGCCCTCTTGCGCCAGCAGCAGGGCCATGCCGCGCCCGATGCCGCGTCCGGCGCCTGTCACTATGGCGACCTTGCCCTCAAGTTCCTTTGTCACGTCAACTACCTCCTCGGGATCGACCGACCACCGTCGCCGGGGCGAGTCGGGACGGCCGACCCGGAAAGAACAGAGGCGCTCACCGTTCGGCTGAGCCTTCGGCCCGAGCTCAGGCCGGGGGCTCACGCCGAAGCCCCGCCGCCAGCGCCTCGTAGGCTATCCCCCTCCCTGGCGGGAGGCTATCCTCGTGACGGCAGCGCGACGACGGCCGTCCCCGGCGAGGTCTTCTGCCCCTCCGGGTTCTCCGTCCAGACGTCTAGCTCGACGAGGTTCTCGCCGCCCTCCTGGCGTTTACCGGTAACCACCCCGCGGCAACTGATGTCTTGGTTAGGGTAGTCCATGCCGCGGTACTGGCAGCCGAACTTCTTGACGCGACCCTTCTCACCTATCCAGGCGTGGAGCATCTGGCCCAGGAAGGCATGCTTGAGGGCCCCGTGGACGATGATCCCCTTCAGCCCGGTGCCTTGGGCGAAGTCCTTGTCGTAGTGGATCTGGTAGAAGTCCCCGGAGCCGGCGGCCCACATCACTAGCTGCTGGCTGCTGCAGTTCTTGACCAGCTTCGGTATCTCGTCCCCTTCCTTGATGTCTTCGAAATAGACCTGCTCGGCCATGTGTTCCTCCCTATGTAGGAGCTGCGGGGGTCGAGCATGCTCGACCCCTACGGTTGCCGGCTAATACTGGAGGGCCGTCCCCCGCATGATGGCCACCACCTTGCCCTGCTGGTTCCGGTAGGTGGTCTCGGACTGGATGATGAGCATGGGACCGAGGCTCGCCTGGCGCTCAGAGAGGTTGGCGATCTTGGTGGTCGACGTGACCACATCCCCGGCGCAGATGTCCTCGAAGTACTCCACCTCGGTGCCGCCGTTGAGGACGCGCTTGAAGGGAGACTTGAAGCCAGCGAAGGGGCTGGGAGCCGCCCCGGCGGGATGGAAGACCGGAGTGCCCAGGTAGGCCGGTGGGCAGGGCAGGTCGCGGTAGCCCCTCTTGCGGGCCTGCTCTACGTCGTAGTAGACCGGGTCGGTGTGGCCTACCGCGCGGGCGAACATGCGGATCGCCGTGCGGTCGACCTCCACCGTCTGCGGCTCCGACTCGCGGCCGATGACCGCCTTCATTTCGTCGGTGATGATGGAGGGTTGAGTCATAGTTCACCTCCTTGTGGGTAGAAGGGTGGCGAGGGTTACGTTTGCGTGAGCTGCGCGCGGTCACGAGAATACATCGGCGTCCCGGCGGTGTCAACGAGATGGGGGCGTGCAGTGCACAGGTGGCGCAACCTCGTCTCCTGCTGCGTGCTTGGCAGCCTACGCCCCAGGTTCCTCAGAAGAAGGGGACCGGCTCTGGGCCGACAGCAACACCCCACCCGATGCCGGTCTGGCGAGATGGCTGGAGGCCGCCGAATCCTGGGGGCATGCTCGGGCTGCCCCATCCTGTTCGCCGTCGTCGTCTGCTTGGACCTGCGCGGGCCTCTCTGAGGAGGGGCTACGTCGCCCGCGCGAGGGACTCCCTCACGAACCCTTCCACTCGCTCCAGGCGCTCCAACTTGATCTGAGTGACGTCCACGATGTCCGGCAGGCGCTGGCGGAAGGCCCGCATGTGCTCGCTGCTGCCGTGGGCGCCCAGAGCCGCCTCGTCCTCGTAGACCTCGTACCAGACGATTTCGGAGGGCTCGGCGAAGGAGCGGTGGCAGGCATAGGCGAGGCACCCCGGCTCGTTGTCGCGCACCCGCTGTGCCATGGTGCGCATAGCCTCCTGCGCCTCGGCCTCCTTGCCCTCCTTCGTGCGAAAGCGGGCCAGCAAGACGATCATGGTACACCTCCTCGGTGAACGGCCGGCCGTCGGTGGTGCCGGCAGCGGTGGTCCCTGCTTCTGGCTCGTGTGGTGAATCAGAGATCCGCAGCCAAATGTCATTCTGAGCGTCAGCGAAGAATCCGTGATGGCAGGCGTGGTCCGACGGATGCTTCACTTCGTTCAGCATGACAAAGACAAAGCATTGAATCTGTTAGCGAATCTCTCACTCAGGACACCAGTGCATCGTACCTACCGTCACAGGGCGCACTCAAGGTAGTGGGACCAGCCAGCGAACGCCGTCGGGCTCGCCTTCCGCCGACCATCCCGAGGTCCCCCCGGCGTCGATGAGCCACCACCGATAGCCGTCCGCCTCCGCCGGGCCATCGCGCACCTTGACCGCAGTCCCGTCCGGCAGGCACGTTCGGACAGTCGCGCTCAGAGTCGGCCTCTCCCTGACGTTGAGGCACGAGGAGGTGTCGGCGACTATGGCGCTCACGCCCCGGCTGGGGCGAGGCGGCCCCGCGTCTTTCAGCAGCCGCCACACCTCGCTGCCCGCGACGCCGTACCTCCACACTGACACTGTACCCATTCCCAGCGCGAAGGCGTGCTCCACGAACCCCCGCCAGGCGTCGCTGTCCTGCGATGCTCCCTGGCCGGCAGGGTAAATCGGAGAGCCGTAGGCGTCCAGCAGGCTGCTGGTGACGTCGAGCAAGAACTTGGGCGTGATGCCGTCCTCGCCCGCTGGGAACCCGCTGGACTCGAAGCGGCTTAGGTTCCCCGAGGTATCGAACGTCTCCCAGTAGATCTGGGGCGCGAAGCCTTGGGAGAAGGATGCAAACTCCGCCAGGGGAATCCTGGCCATCACCCAGGGCCGTGGGTCCAGCGAGACCCAGAGTGTAGCGCCGGGCTGCAATCGCCGGAACTCGCGCCCGAAGGTGAGCGCGTCCTGCGGTGTGCCCTGCCAGAAGCCCGAGTGCGGCTCCAGGTCGATCGTGAGGCTTCGCGCTCCGGCGGCGATTACCTGCGCGCAAATCTCGGCTTCTCGCTTCGGTTCCAGGCCCTTTATCAGGCACCAGGCGTGGAAGGGGACGCCGTAGGTCTCGTAGTAGCTGGCCAGGGCGGCGATTTGGTCCGGGCCGGAGATGGCGTAGGGGGACGCGTCATATCGCGACATCCAGTCGGTCCCATCGTGGGTCTTGAGCAAGATACCCAGGTCATGCTGGGCGAGCACGGAGACGAGTTGCTCCGGCGGGCCGTCCCGGGAGAACTGCCACACCCACCCAAGGTGTCGCTGCCCGCGGGCGCGGTCGCGCCGCGGAACGGGCGGCGAAGGGGGAGGAGGCTCGCAGGTCAGGCCCAGGCTCACGGCGGCCGCGAGGGCTGCGCCCATCCCCAGGAAGTGGCGTCTGCTCAGGCGCCGTCTCAGGAGCATTCGCTGACCCGCGGCATCGAGAGCTCCTCGGAGGCCGGTGGCCTCCCCGGTGAGCCCCCAGCGCCTCCCCTCCTGTCATGCACTGGTCAATAGGTTGGGCGTCGCTCCTGGGGGTTGTCAAGAGGGAAGACAGACAGCCTCTACGTCAATCAACGTGCACAAGGTCAAGGATCCTTGAGAGGCCGTTGGCTTGGGGGAGCTGTCCTCTTGCCCGGTGGTAGCGGCCCGTGGAGGCGCCGGCCGACGACACGCCATCGCTGGTCCCCGCTCTAGGCGGTGCGTGAGCTCGCCTGAACCGCCGCCTCAGCAGACCTATGTAGTCGCCAGCCGCTCCAGGAGCACCTGGACGGCGGCTATGACCTCTTCGGGCGCTTCCATGGGGATCAGGTGACTGGCGGTCGTCACCGGCCGGTCTTCGGCGGTGGGCAGCAGTTGCGCAAGGTCCTGCGCGGTGGTGGAGGGAACCCCCTGCTCAGCGAGGCCCCGCAGTACGATGGCTGGCACGCGCGCATGGACGATCTCTGGCCAGAGGTTGAAGCGCAGCGTTTCGGCGTAGATGGTGGCCTCGGTCTCCGGGCTGCACTTCAGCACCACCTGCCCGTCGCTGCTGGAGCGGACTGCTTCCTGCACGTACAGGTCAAATACCTCCGGCCGCCACCTGACGAAGGGGAGCTTGCCTCCCAGCGATTGCCGCATCGCCTCGCGCGATGGCCATGCCCGTCGCCGCCGGCGTGCGCCTTGGAAGAGGTCGCTATCCTCCGCCCTCTCCGCATGACTGTATGCTGGCTCCGGGAGGATGACCGGGTCAACCAGAACGAGACCCTTGACCAGGTCTGGGTGGCGTGCTGCGCAGAGAGCGGCGGCCGCGCCGCCCACCGAATGCCCAACCAGAACGGCTGGTTCTAGCTCGAGGGCCGTGAGCACGCTGGCAACGTCATCCGGAAAGACGCTCCACCAGTAGGTGTCGCCGGGGTCGCTGTCACCGTGACCTCGGAGGTCCAGGGCGAGGACACGCGCCCTGGACGCCAACGTGCGAGCGACCGGATGCCAGAGCGCGGCGAGGAACCCGGTGGCGTGGATGCAGAGGATCGGTTGGCCCTCGCCGCCCCAGTCGAGGAGATGGAGCCGGAGGCCGTTCGCTTCCACGAAGACGTCGCGTGTCCCTGGAGGCGTCAGGAGAACCCCTCGCCACGGTACGCCTGCTCGTGGCGAGGACAGGATAGGCCGCCCGCCGCAAGCTGCGTCCGCACTAGGATTATGGTCTTCCGCAGGGGCCTAGGGCAAGCGGTGAAGCGGTGCGACTGTTGCGGACAGGCACCGCTCCGAGACTACCCCTTGTCGATCCAGTAGTCGTACTTGTAGAGGCCGAAGCCGTAGGCCGTGGCCGCGTATCCCTTGATGTAGTCGTAGGCGCACAGGTATCCGTACGGCTGGTACAGGACCAGGGTCGGGCCGTGGCGCTTCAGGATCAGGCGCTGGACATCCTGTGACAGCTTGATCCTCTCTTCGTCCTCGATGGTCTCGATTATCTTTTCCAGGAGTGCGTCAACCTCCGGGTCCTCGACGCCAAGGTAGCTGTCCTCCGTGCGGCCCCAACCGTAGGTGTGGTGCGACTGTAGCTGGATCTCGTCTGAGAGGTAGCTCAGGTGTGTGAACGAGGTTGTCACGAAGTTCCCGCCCAGGAGGTCGGCCAGCCACGTGCCCAGCTCGGCAGACCGCAGATCGACGGTGATGCCCGCCTCGGCCAGGTTGTCCTTGATGATGGCAGCGCGGTCGGCCCAATTGCCGAGGTTGGCGAAACTGAGCTCGAAACGCAGGTCCTCCGCTGCCGCTGCGGTGAGCAGTTGCTTTGCCCTTGCTATGTCTCGCTGGTAGGCCTGCTCTATCTCCTGCGGCGGAAGCGCCGTGTCCCACAGCGGGCCGACGGGCCCCGCCAGCTCGGCGCCGCCGAAATGCAGCTTGTCGATCATGGCCTTCCGGTCCAGCGCCAGGTCCACGGCCTCCCGAACGCGCTGGTCCTTGAACGCCTCCAGCCTGGCTCCGTTGAGGACGAAGACAGCATACGGGCGGGCAAGGTAGCTGTGAACGCTGACGCCGCCGACGTCCCGCACAACGTCGGCCTTGAGCTTGTTGTCGGCGGTGTACACATCGATGGCGCCAGCACGGAAGGCCACCTGGATGGAGGAATCATCCGGCATGACCTTGACGTTGCTGCCGTCGATGTAGGGGATCTCAGGACGGTAGTAGTTGGGGTTCCGCACCACGTCCATGCCCTCGTCACGGGAGTACCTCTCCAGCATGAAGGGCCCGCTGCCGATAGCATGCGATTTCAGGTCGCCGAACTGCTCGACCGCCTCCCTGGGAACGATGGCGCTCAGCGGGCTGCCCAAGGTCATCAGCATATAGCCATAGGGCTTTGAGGTGCGGTAGACGTAGGTTCGGTCATCAGGCGCCTCGTGCCTGTCGGTCCAGTCCTTCCACTGCTCGAAAGCGCCGGGCAGGCTCCTCAGGCGATCAATGCTGTAGACGATGTCCTCGGCAACGAGCTCGCGGCCGCTGACGGGCGGGATGTCCTGGAAGTGGACGCCGCCGCCGAGCTTGAATATCCAGTTCAGCTCGTCCACAATCTCCCATGATTCGGCTAGGTCGCCGACCGTGCCCTGCCAGTCCGTTGCATGGACGACATAGCCATAGAAGGTGGGCGCTGGGACGACCCCCTCGGTGGTGTGGGGGTCGAGACTGAGAATGGGCGCCAGGGAGGCCAAGTGAATCGTGCCGCCGCGCTTCGGCGCTCCCTGGCCGGTCTCGACAGCCTGTGGCGTTTCCCCCGCCTCCTCTTCACCCCCGCCGCACCCGGCGACGGCCAGACCCGCGGCCCCCAGGGCTCCTCCTAGGAAGCTACGCCGAGATAGCCTTGCTCTGCCGAGCATCCTTGGCCTCCCCTCTGATTAGTTTCCGTTCAGCCTGCTCAACCCGGAATGTCCCCCAGGGCGCCCTTCGACGCCTCCGCCACGGCCTTTCCCTGCCTCAGAGTTCGGAGCCTACGGCTTGGGGTGTGCCTCGAAGAAGTCCCACATCAGGTCTGTGGCGCTGATCTCGCGGGTAGTGAGGCCGAAGGGAATATCGATTGCGGCCCCCGGCCACGTGTGCCCGCCACCCTCGACGACGTACAGCTCCACCGTCGCCCCTTCGTCGCAGTGCTCGTACTGGAGGAGGCGCGCGTGCTCGGTCGCCTGCGCCTCCTTGGGGATGCTGGCGCACCCGTTGTGCTCCGCCCACTTCTGCGCTGACTCCTCGATGGGGGCCACCCGCAGGCCTGAGTCGCTCACGGGACCACCCTCAAAGGGGACGAGCCTGTCGTCGGTGCCGTGGAAGGCGATGACAGACACGGGGCGGGTGGATGGACAGCCAGGGAAGAAGAACAGCCCTGCGATGGGTGCGACGGCGGCGATGCGCTCCGACAGGAAGCAGCCGAGGGTCACGGACATGGCCGCGCCGTTCGATATCCCTGCGGCGTACACTCGCGAGGGGTCGATACAGAGTTCTGACTCCAGCTTGTCCAGCAAGTCGCTGATGAATGCCACGTCATCGGGCGCCGCTGCCTCAACCGTGGTGAAGTTCCAGTGCGGCCTAGCCCCCGTCCCCTGCGGCGTGACGACGATGAAGCCCTCCTGTTCGGCCTTCACCGGCAGGCCGCTGTAGATCGCCTGCTGTCCGGCGTTGGAGCCATGCCCGTGCAGGTTCACGACGAGTGGTGTGGCGTCTTCGCCCGTGTAGGATGTCGGGACGTAGAGCATGTACTCCCGGTCCAGCCCGGCTGAGGTCAGCGTCTCAGTGAAGCTGCCGGGCTCGTGCGGGCGGGCCGGCACGCAGTCGGCCGAGGCGGGGGTTGGAGTGGTGGGCGCTGTCGGTGCGGGCCCCTCGTTGCAGGTGGCTGCGAGCACGGCCAGCGAGGCCGCCAAAACAACGATCCAGTCGCGGAGCCGGCCTGTGCCGCCCGCAGACGGAGGAACGCTGGGTGCAGAGACGAGATGCCGAATTCGCAAGAGCTACCTTTCGCCCATCAGGGGCTGCGGACCGCGGATCGGGCGGCGGGAAAACAGCGGTCGTTAGCCCGCCCTCATGGCTTGGCGTGCCTCGGCGATGGTCACGACCTTCCCGCTGTAGGAGGGATCGCGGGTGACCAGCCACAAGGCCGCCTCGGACGCCGCCTCCGGCTTGTCCCAAGTCGAGTAGTCGATCTCCGGGTTGCGGAAGACCCAGCCCTCAGTGGCGATGTTCAGCTCGATGCGCAGGGCGTTCACGGCGATCCCGTGCGGCTGGAGCTCGGCCGCCAGCCCCTGGGTGAGCTTCTCCAGGGCGATCTTCGACACCGAGTAGGAGAGCATCCCCGGCATCAACACCTCCGCCAGGTAGGAGGATATGTTGAGGATGCGACCGCTCCCCTGCTCCAGCATTCGGGGCAGGAAGGCCTGGGTACAGAGCGCCGGGCCCCTCAGGTTCACGTTCAGCACCAGGTCCCAGCGCTTCCGCGGGGTCTGGTGGAAGGGTGCGGGGAAGCTGATGCCGGCGTTGTTGACCAGGATATCGATGCGGCCAAGACCCTCCAGGGTGCGGCGGGCCATCTCGTCCACCTGGGCCTCGTCAGTGACGTCGGTGGGTATGGCCAGGGCGCGACGCCCCAAGGCCTGCACCTGGCGTGCCGTCTCCTCGATGGTGCCGGGCAGCTTGGAAGGGGCAGACTCCGTAGTGCGGGCGGTGACCACCACATCCGCCCCCGCGCGTCCGAACTCCACGGCGATGGCCCGGCCGATGCCCCGGCTGGCCCCGGTTACCACCACCACCTGGTCTTGTAGAGGCAGAGTTCCAGATGTCATGAGCTACCCCCGAGGTTCGTCTCACCGCCGTGCTGCCCTTTGGGCCGCAGCCGGCGACAGGAATCGACACGACCGCCGGGTCACGGGTGCCGGGACGGGGTGCTCGTACCGCGAGCAGCGGTCCAGAGCCGGCACGCGGCGGAATCAGCGTGGAATTATACCCCGCACCGTGGTGGTGGTCTACCTGCTCGGCGGGTCGCCTCGCTAGGCGGCTCGGCTAGGTCCCCTCGGCTGACAGTGTGTCGATGACGCGCTCCAGGTGGCTGCGCGCCATCTCTCCTACCTCAGCGAGGTCTGGATTCTTGGCGACCGCCAGCATCTCTTCTGGGTCCTGTATCGCCACCACCGACCCGCCGTCCTCCTCGTAGACGATGACGTTGCAGGGTAGCAGGAGGCCCAGCTCTAGGTGCTTTTGCAGCCCTACGTATGCGATCGAGGGATTGCAGGCGCCGAGGATGTCGTACTTCCGGAACTCGGCGCCGAGCTTCTTCTTCAGCGTCTCCTTCACGTCGATCTCGGTTAGGATGCCGAACCCCTCCGCCGCCAGGGCCGCCTTTGTCTTCTCGAGAGCGGCCTCGTAGGCGATGGGAAGTCGGGCCCGTAGATCCTTTTTCGCTGCCATGGGGAACCCCCGTCCTTTCCGATGGCTGGCCGCCGTGCCGGACGACTCACCCAGTCATGATACACAATGCCAGCGGCGGCAAGGAATCGAACGACGCGACAAGCCTGACCATGGTCACGGATTCCAGCCGCTCTTCACGCGCGGGGTGTGCCCCTCACGTCACGGCTGCCGCGGTTGCTGGCCCTGGTGCGCAACGGGGCGGTGGTCTATCCTGCGGCCAAGGGAAGCCCGGCGGGCGCCCGCCCCGCCGGGGACCGCCGCCGGTCGCTGGTCGCTCTCGCCGGGGTAACAGCCAATCCGCCGGAACAGGGGGTATCGAGATGCGTGCTGAAGTCGTGGGGCTGGCCGCTGCCACCATCGTCGCTTGGGGCACCTGGGGAGTGTTCAGCAAGCTGGCCGTGGAGCGGATCGAGCAGCAGGTACTGGTATGGGGCAGTCTCATCACCGTCCCGGTGATCCTCCTCATCTATCTCGTTGCCAGCAGCCAGCTTGCCCCGCTGAAGATGCACGGTCCTGGCGTAGCGTTCGCCATGCTGGGTGGCGTTGGAGCGGCCATAGGCACCGTCTGCTTCTATCTGCTGCTGGAGCGAGAGCGCGCTTCGCTGACTGTGTCCCTGACCTCCCTGTATCCGGCGCTCACGGTTCTTCTCTCGGTGCTGTTCCTGCGGGAGCATCTGAGCGGCACCCACGTGCTGGGCATCCTCTTCGCCCTGGCGGCGGTGGCCCTCCTCAGCCGGTGAGGGGAGGTGGAGCCTGGCTGGGGAATCTGAAGGGGCCTCAGCCGAAGTTGTGCGCCACCGGCGCCACCAGCTCGCGGGGAACGCGCAGCGGCCGGAACGACTCCGCGATGACGTTGGTGGTGCCGTCCCGCCGCTGGAGCCGGCCTCTGACCACCAGGAAGGGCTCGGTGCGGACGAGGGCCCGGTAGCGCAGGTAGACCGCGGGCTTGACCACGACGTTGGCCAGTCCAAACTCGTCCTCCAGCACCAGGAAGACGAACCCCTTGGCCGTCCCCGGCTGCTGGCGGCAGACCACCAGGCCCGCCACCTGCACCGGCGAGCCGTCGGGCAGGTGCTCCAGGTGAGCGGTAGAAGCCAGCCCCTCATGCAGGTGGGGTCGGATGAGGCCGATGGGGTGGTAGTTGGGCGAGAGGTTAAGCACTGCGTAGTCGGCCACCAGGCGCTCCCAGTGGGTGAGGTCCGGCAGACGTACCTCGTCCTGCTCCGTGGGTAGCGGCAGCGGCATCTGGCGCTCCGCCGCGTTGCGACCGTCCGACTGGTAGACCAGCCCTAGCTGCCACAAGAGCTCGCGACGGTTCAGGCCGAAGTCGTCGAAGGCGCCGGCCCGGATCAGGTTCTCCGCCGCCTCTCTCCGCAGGCCTGTCCGCCAGCAGAAGTCCCGCAGCGACCGAAATGCTGCGCCCGCTACGCGCGTCTGCGGCTGGGGCCTGCCCCGGTCGCGGGCCTCCTCGACGGTCCTGCCTCCCTTCTCGCCCACGCCGTCCACGTAGCCCAGGCCGATGCGCACGGCCTCGCCCTCCGCCGTGCAGCGCCGGCGGCTCAGATTGATGTTGGGCGGCAGGACCTCGATACCGTGGCGCTGGGCATCGTTGACGAGGACGTGGGGCGGGTAGAAGCCCATGGGCTGGGCATTGAGGAGGGCGCAGGTGAACTCTAGGGGGTAGTACTTCTTGAGCCAGGCCGACTGGTATGACAGGAGGGCGAAGGCGGCGGAGTGGCTCTTGGGGAAGCCGTACTCGGCGAAGCCCAGGAGCTTGTCGAAGACCCTGCGGGCCGTGGCCTCAGCGACGCCGCGGGCCCGGGCACCCTGATAGAACTCCTCCCACATGGCGGCCATCGCCTCCCGCGAGCGCTTGCGGGACATGGCCCGCCGCATCTGGTCCGCCTGGCCGGCCGTGAAACCAGCAATGGCCATCGCCGCCTGGATGACCTGCTCCTGGTAGAGGATGACCCCCAGCGTCTCCTTCAGGATGGGCTCCAGGCTGGGGTGGTCGTAGGTGACGGGCTCCCTGCCCTGGCGGCGCCGGATGTAGGGGCTCACCGCCTTCCCCACGATGGGCCCCGGCCGGATGATGGCTACCTCCACGGTCAGGTCCTCCAGCGAGCGGGGCCGTGTGCGGGGCAGGGTCTGCATCTGGGCGCGGCTCTCCACCTGGAAGACGCCGACGGTGTCGCCGGCGCAGATCATGTCGTAGACGGCGGGGTCGTCGAAGTCGATGCGGCTCAGGTCGATGCGCAGGCCGCGGCGCTCCTCGATCTCGTCCAGGCAGTAGTCCACCAGCGAGAGCATCCCCAGGGCCAGGAAGTCCACCTTCACCATGCGCGCGTCGTCGATGCTGTCCTTGTCCCACTGGCAGACGACGCGGCCGGGCATGGCGGCCTTCTCCAGGGGCACCAGCTCCACCAGCGGCTTGGAGGAGATGACCATGCCGCCCACGTGCTGGCTGACGTGGCGGGGGAAGCCGCGGATCTGCTCGGCCAGGTCCACCAGGTCCCGCCAGCCTGCCCGGCCAGGGAGGGGCGCGTCAAGGCGCTCGCGGAACTCCGGGTAGCGCGACATCTCCTCTCGCAGGTGGTCGGCGGAGCGGTGCTCCGACAGCTTGGCCAGCCGGTCGAGCTCCGCCTCCGGGAGCCCCAAGGCCTTGCCCACGTCGCGGACGGCCGAGCGCAGGCGGTAGGTGGGGAAGCTGCACACCAGCCCGACGTGCTCCTGGCCGTAGCGCTTGTAGACGCGCAGGATGAGCTTCTCCCGCACCTCGCGGCTGAAGTCCAGGTCCACGTCGGGCACCGAGGCCATCTCCTCGTTGAGGAAGCGGCCGGGGAAGAGGTTGTTCTTCAGGGGGTCGATGTGCGACAGCCCGATGAGATAGCAGACCAGCGACCCCACGCTGCTGCCGCGCCCTCGGCCCGGCGGCCGGTCGGCGTGGTGGGGGCCGTAGACCTCGCGGGCAACCTCCTTGCCCAGCTCCAGCAGGTCGCGGTAGATGAGGAAGAAGCCGGCCAGCCCGTGCCTGGCGATGAGGCCCAGTTCCTCCTCCAGCCGCGCCTCCACCTGCGACGGCAGCCGGCCGCTCAGCAGCCCGTAGCGCCGCCTCGCCTCCTCGCAGCAGAGGCTGTGGAGGACGCCGTCGGGCGTCTCGCCCGGCGGGCAGGGGTAGCCTGCCCTGAGCGAAGTCGAAGGGTCTGGGAAGCGGTAGTTCAGGTCGCGGGTGAGGTCGAACCCCTGCCCTGAGCTTGTCGAAGGGGCGCAGCGCTCGGCGATGCGGACGCTGTTGGCCAGGGCCTCCGGGCAGTCCGCGAAGAGGCGGGCCATCTCCTGCGGCGACTTCAGGTAGAACTCGCTGTTGGGCCGCCTGAGGGTGTGGGAGGCTTCGAGCGTGGTGCGGTTCTTGACGGCCACCAGCACGTCCTGGAGCCGGTGGCGCTCCCGCACGTGGTAGTGGACGTTGTTGGTGGCGACGACGCCCAGCCCCTGCCCTGAGCCTGCCGAAGGGGTGAGACGGCGCGCCAGGGCGACCAGCTCCCTGTTGCGGGCCGTGTCGCCGTGGACCAGGTTCTGCTGGAGCTCGATGAAGAAGCTCCGCCGCCCGAAGATCTCGGCGTAGCGCTGGGCGGCGGCCTCCGCCTCCTCGATACGGCCCTCGGCGACCAGCGACGGCACCTCGCCCCGCCGGCAGCCCGAGAGGGCGATGAGCCCCTCGGTGCCTGCCCTGAGCGCGCCGCGAGGTGCAGTCGAAGGGTGGCGGGCGAGAACATCCGGCTCGATGCATGGCTCGCCCCGCTCGTGGGTCAGGTGGGCATGGGAGAGGAGGCGGCAGAGGTTGGCGTAGCCCCGCTGCGTCTCGCAGAGGAGGGTCAGGTGGTGACCGTTGGCGAGCGTGACCTCGGCGCCGGTGATGGGCTGGAGGCCCCAGGCGCGGGCGGCCTGGGCGAACTCCATCGCCCCGTAGAGGCCGTCGTGGTCCGTGAGGGCGAGCGTCTCATAGCCCAGCTCCCGCGCTCTCAGCACCAGCTCCAGCGGTGAGGACGCCCCCTCGAGCAGGGACCAGTGGGAGTGAGCGTGGAGTTCGGTGTACAGAGACATGGCAGGAGAGAGATGGATGGGTCTAACTCTGTCCGGGACCAGGGCCTGGAGGTTCCTCTTGCGACCGAGCCAAGGAATACTCCACAGTTATCACTGAGCCGATTCGCGGCTGCTTTTCCCAAGGCATTTCTCCCAACAAGCCGAACTCTGCTTTCAATAGTCTGACGAGGACGCGCTCAGACTGTCTGGCGTGTTCCTCGTTGACATCAGCAGGGTTGCCATGGAGAGCGTCGTTGCGCAGTCGTGCAAGAGCGCGAAACACATTGACAATCTCATCTTCCCATCCGTGCCCAGCGGCATAGTATCTGAAACGTTCTGTGATGGTGGGTTCAGTAAGGCGCTGAATTAGCAGGCTGGTTGTCTGCTCATCAAACTCCTCAGAGAAGCGCTTCCGGAGACGGTTGAACCGCTCTTCGCGGATGCGGGCCTCATCGACGGGTCCGTGCTCGGCTGCATAGGCGCTAACTATTGTCTCGATGCCGATGAAGTAAGAGAGAAGCTGATCTATTGGTGCTCCTGCCTGAATTCCACGCTCATACCATGCTAATGCTAGGCGGCGTGCACGGCTTACTCTATCCTCTGTAAGCAGATGGGGGAGCAGCAGGTCAACGGTGTCTAGCTCAATCATCTCAGCTTGGCGCGGCACTTGGGCGACAACCGGTATTCGAAGCTCGCCGAGCTGATCTCTGCCTGAGGTATGGTACGGCTCTGAAAACACGATGTTCCCGACTACGTGGTCGCCAATACAAAGGGCCATGAGGCCCAAGAGACTATAGGCGAGTCGCTCTGCATCCTCCAAGGAGTCCCCCGGGGCGATGATCTCGATGAATCTCCCTTGGGCCTCGGCGGATCCAGATGGCGCTCCAGACATCGAGATCTTGCCTTCTTCGACAGTCACTTGGTCGATGGGTTGTATTCTCTCACCTATGATCGTTCCCTGGCGTAAGCGGATGACCACATCTCCCACTCTAATGACTGCATCGTCTTCCCAGCCTAGGAATGGTGTAGCTATGACAAGCCGATGGAACATTCCCCGGTTGGGAATGTGAGTAAGGGGCATCGGTTCGGTTTCGAGATCGTTTATCCATATATGGGTCTGGATCGCTGGTCCTACTAGGCGCTCCCATCGCACTTCGAAGGGCTGCTTCAAAGCTGACGGATCCCGAACATTGACGGTCACCTTCACATACCGTTTAGGGGGTGAGGTAACCTTTGAGCCGTTAGGATTAGTGAGAGGACCATGTAACTCCTCTTCCAACTGCGATGGGTCATCCGCTGTTGTTGTCCAAAGCTGCGCGTCGCCAGCGATAGTCCAGTACAACAGCCCTCGTGCATACTCTTCTGTACTCAATCTCATTTCGTCCACCTCCGTGTCAAAGAATAACCCATGCCCTCGGAATATCACGAACCCACGCATGAGCCACGTGAGTGGGATGTCAGAGGAACGGGCTCTTCAGGGACCTTGGATAAGCCACCTTCCATTCAGTTTTCTCGCCAGGTCCCTGTACACCGTCACCACCCGCCCGTCCTCCAGCGCCACCTCGAAGTATAGCCGGCTCACCGGCCGCTCCCGCCACCACTCGTCGTCGATGCGCCAGGTGTCCTGTACCTGGAGGACGCGCAGTCGCCGGCCCGCCAGCGTCACGGCCACGGGCCGCCCTTCGCCATCCGCCTCCACGGCGATAGGCCTTGGCTCCCTCAGGGGTCGTAGTCGATGAGGGCCAGCCGGCGTTCGGGGATGCGCGACCATGGCTCCACCTCCACAACGTGATAGACGGGCGACTGCCCGAAGCGGGCCTTGAGCTGCCGCAGGGCCTCCTCCAGTTGCGCCCGGCGCCGGCCCTTGGCGGCGAAGAGGCCTGCCTGTTTGCCCGTTTGCCCTGTTAGCCCGGACAGCGTCACCTCCAGCTCCTCCACCGGCCCAGGCAGGCCTGCCGCCTCCAGGGTGCAGCGCAGCACGTAGAGCACTTGATCGCGGTCGGCGGTGGCCTCCCGGAAGGTGATGGTGCGCTCCCAGCTACGACCGCTGGTGAGGGCGGCGCGCAGCCGCATCTGGCGCACGGCGTGGTGGTGCAGGGCGGGCCGGTTGAAAAGCCTGCCGAGGAGCTGTCGGCCGGCCACCAGGAGGGCCTCGATGCTGACGGTGGGCTCGGGGAAGGCCAGGCGCTCGCTCACCGACTCCTGGTGTCGGCGGTGTCGCAGGGGCTCGCGGTCCAGGCCGTGGGCCAGCTCCCAGAGACGCCGGCCCTCGGGGCCGAACTGGGCTTGGACGGCCCCCAGGGGCAGGGCCGCCACGTCGCCGATGGTGCGCAGGCCGAAGAGCCCCAGCCGGCGCAGGCTATTGGGCGAGCAGGGGAGGAGAGAGGCATCCAGGGGTGCCAGGAAGGCGGCCTCCCGTTTTGCCGGGACCACGCACACCTCGCCGGGGGCGCTGGTGACGGCTGCCGCCCAGGCCGCGAACTTTCCTTCCCCCAGGCCGGCGCTGGGCAGCAGGGAGCCGGTCAAACCATCCTGCCCGTGGGCCAGGCGGACGGCCTGCACCAGGGCCTCGCCCAGGGCCATCTCATCCCAATAGAGGCCCTCGAGGCCCTCTACTGCCACGTAGGCGCGGCCTATGTCCGCTGCCTCCACCAGGGGGCTGATGCCCTCCAGGGCGTGAAGGACAGTCTCGAAGGCATCCTGGTAGCGGGTAGGGTTGGCGTCAAGGAATGTGGCCTTGGGGCAGAGGGCGAGGGCCTGTCGCAGGGGCATGCCGGGGCGCACTCCCTGGGCTTCGGCCTCTGGAGAGCAGTCCAGGACGACCTTGCGCTGCTCCAGGGCGCCGCCGATGACCAGGGGTCGCCGGCGCAGTTCGGGCCTGTTGAGGAGCTCCACGGCGATAGGGAAGTGAGGGATGAGGACGCAGGCTACTCGCATAGATCAGGCTCCTGAGTGAATACAGTAGAGGCAGCTTGACGCTATATTATTAGAACGGACGTTCTTTTGTCAAGAGGTGCGCCACCAAGGAGCGGCTGACGATTGGTCGGGGAACTCTCGATCCCCGCCTGAAAGGCGGGGGCATAGATTCGCCCTCTGATGCGCCAGCCTTATGGCGTTAAACGAAATAAGTTAATCCTGCGGATTGAAATCCGCAGCTTCCTCGAAGCTGAGGGTTTCAACCCTCAGAGGTGAATCTAAATACTTGAGAACCATCAGGCTGGGGTTGTGTCTCGCCGGAGCCCAGGGGCTAGGTAGCAGCGATGGCAGGGGCGAGATCTTGTCGCCGCTTCAATCCATCCGTAGACTGAGCGCAACGCTCGCACCGCGCAGCCGGGAGACGGGAACCAGGGCTGCCCGCGAGTGACGGAGGATGTGCACGATGCCACAGGAGACTGGCCTGCTGGAGCTGGCGACGGGTGTGTTCGCCAAGATCTACCCAGAGGGACGCACCAACGCCGGCTTCGTTGTCGGCGACGAGGCGGTGCTGGTGGTGGACGCTCTCATGACCCCTGGCCTAGCCCGTGAGCTACAGGAAGATGTGCGGCGCGTCTGCGACCGGCCCATCCGCTACCTCGTGAACACCCACTACCACGGCGATCATACCTTCGGCAACGAGGTCTTCGCGCCGACGCCGATCATCAGCCACCAGCGCTGCCGGGAGGAGATGGCGGAGCGCGGCGAGGCGTCCCTCCGCCGCTTCGCCACGATGCGGCCCGAGCTGGCCTCGGAGCTGGAGGGCGTCCGCATTCGCCTGCCGGATGTCACGTTCAGCGAGAGCCTTACCGTCGACCTTGGGGGGATCACGGCGCAGCTCACTCACCCCGGTCCTGCCCACACGGGGGGCGACACCTTCGTGTACGTCCCGGAGCGGCGGGCGCTCTTCGCCGGAGACCTGCTCTTCGCCCGCATGGTCCCCTTCATGGCCGATGGCCACCCGCAGGGCTGGGTGCAGGCGCTGGAGCGACTGGAACCTCTGGACGCCGATGCCGTGGTGCCGGGCCACGGGCTCATGGCGACGAGGAAGGAGCTGCGTGAGCAACGGGACCTGCTCGCCGACCTTTGCGCGGTCGCGGCGGAGGCCCTCCGCAGCGGGGTCGGCGAGGAGGAGGCGGCGAGCTGGCCACGACTTGAGAAATACGCTGGCCTCCCCCGCGCCGAGGGGATGGCCATTGGCATCGGCCGGGCCTATGCCGAGCTGCGGCGGGAGCTGTAGGCGCCCTGTTGAGTTCGCATCGGGCAAGACATGATTCCAGACATGGGGGGAGCCCTGTAGCGGTTCCTCACCAGTCTTAGGGAGTCGCGGTTGTCAGATCCCCGGCGTTTGGTGGCGAGGATACGGCGTGCCGTCGAAGGCCCAGACCACAAGTGGTGGGCCCTCGGCGCCGTTTCCATCGGCGTGTTCATGTCCACCCTGGACATCAGCATCGTCAACATCTCCTTGCCCCGCATCATGGGCGACCTAAACGCCAACCTGAGCGCCATCCAGTGGGTGGTGCTGGCCTACCTGCTCACCATCACCTCTCTCCTCCTTACGTTTGGCCGCCTGGCCGACCTGATGGGACGCAAGAGGGTCTACATAGCCGGCTTCGCTGTGTTCACCCTGGGCAACCTGCTGGCCGGCCTCTCGCACAGCGTCATCGAACTCACCCTAGCGCGGGCGCTGACCGGCGTCGGCGGCGCCATGATCCAGGCCAACGGTGCCGCCATTACCGCCGCCGTCTTCCCGCCTGAAGAGCGGGGCAAGGCCCTGGGGCTCAACGGGACGATCGTGGCCGCCGGGTTGGTGACCGGTCCCACCGTCGGCGGGGTGCTGACCGACGCGCTGGGCTGGCGGTCGATCTTCTTCGTCGCCATCCCCGTGGGACTCCTGTCCATTCCCTTTGCCTCTCTAATCTTGAAAGAGGAGCGTATTTCGATGCCCCGCGGCATGAGGCGGGAACCCTTCGACTGGCCAGGCGCCGTCCTCTGGGCCGGCTTCCTTTTCTCTCTCCTCTTCGCGCTGAACCGCGGCCCGGACATCGGCTGGAGCTCGCCTGCCATCGTAGCGCTGTTCGTGGCCAGCGCTTTCCTGGTGGTCGGCTTTGTGCTGGTGGAGCTGAGGAACGCCTATCCCACCATTCGCCTCAGCCTCTTCCGCGTCTGGGGCTTCTCTGCCGGCTGCACCGCCAGCTTCTCGAGCTTCGTTGGCCAGCAGGCGAGCACCTTCCTCATGCCCTTCTACCTCCAGATCGCTCTCGCGCTCAGCGCTCGCACCGCGGGCCTCCTGATGACGACTGTCCCGTTCACAATGGCCTTGGTCGCCCCTGTCAGCGGGCGCTTCTCAGACCGCTACGGCTCCCGCGGCCTCGCCACAGCCGGCCTGGCCATTGTGGCGTCGGGCCTCTTCCTGCTCTCTCAAGTCACGACGGCCGGCCAGGGCTACGCCCCCATTGTTGGCACGCTCGCGCTGCTAGGTCTGGGCATTGGGATGTTCCAGTCCCCCAACAACAGCTTCATCTTCGGCTCCGTGCCGCGGGAGCACTACGGGGCGGCGTCCGGATTCATCGCCACCATGCGCAACGCTGGCAGCTCGCTGGGCATCACTGTGTGGGGCACGATCGTCACCTCCAGGCTGACCTCACACGGGTTCGGAGGTAGCCTCCAAGCTGCCGTGGGGAACCCAGTGGTAAGGGGTGAGGTGACGCCCGTCTTCCTCGATAGCCTGCACCTCGCCATGTACGGAGCGATCGCCGTCGTGTTCGTGGGCATTCTGGCCTCTGGGCTCCGGGGGGCACCGCCTCTGACGGCTCCTGGTCCCGCGCCCGCTCGGCAGGCTGGTTGACACTCCTCGCGCCTGGGTTTCATCATGCTACCGGCCGGCTGTTCTTGTCTGAAGCTTCGGGGGTCGTCTGCGCTGCGGGGCAGCTTGGATCGCAGAAGGAGGCTAGCGGTGAAGGTCCGTGCGAACGGGATACTCATGAACTACGAGCTGGCCGGGCAGGGGAAGTGCCTGGCGCTGATCCACGGGGCCGGCGACAACCTCCACATGTGGTACAACCAGGTGCCCGTCTTCTCGCGGCGCTTCCGGCTTCTCACCTATGACGTGCGGGGCTTCGGTGAGACGGAGCTACCGGAGTCGGGATTCGGCATGGAGGTCTTGGCGGACGACCTGTGCGAGCTGCTGCGGGCTCTCGCCATCGATGAGGCCTTCGTCCTCGGCTACTCGATGGGCGGGCGCATTGGGCTCCAGCTCGCCCTCCAGCACCCCGAGGTGGTGAAAGCCCTCGTCCTCGCCAACAGCGGCGTGGGGGTCGCCCCGCGCACGCCCGAGGCCGAGGAGAGGCGGCGTGCCCTTGCCTCCCTGCTTGAGCGGGGGGACATCGAGGTCGTGTCGGAGCAGATGACGGTGGCCTCCTTCTCGCCAGGATTCAAGGAGCGCAACCCCGAGACGTTCCAGCGCTACAAAGACGTCAAGCTGCGCAACGATCCCCGCGGCTTCGCGCGCCTCTGGGGAGCGATGGCGACCGCCTCGCCGCCGGACCTGAGCGGCCTCTCCTGCCCCGTCCTTATCATCGCCGGCGAGCAGGATGGCTTCATGCCGCTCGACACGGCCCGCGCGGCTCAGTCCGCCATCCCCAACAGCCGTCTTGAGGTCTTGCCCACTGGGCACGCCGCCGCCATCGAGGCGCCCGAGGACTTCAACCGCATCGTCCTCGAGTTCCTGTCCGAGGTCGCGGCCTAGGGAGCGGCCTCGACGCGGGAGCCAGAGTCCCCGAGAGGGGGCGGAAGCAGATGGTCGCGTGCAACAGGGCAGGTCCTACGCGTACCCCGTTCTAACCCTTGGGGTGGCCGCCGTCTCCTGCGCGGCCATCCTGATCCGGGAGGCTGACGCTCCCGCGCTGGTCATCGCCGCCTACCGGATGGGGCTGGCCGCAGTGCCGGTAGGAGCCCTGACTCTGGCGACAGGCCGTCAGCAGGTCTTGCGGGACGGCCGGTGGGCATGGCCTCTCCTGGCCGGCGCATTCCTTGCCCTGCACTTCGGCTTCTGGATCGCGTCGCTCCAGCAGACCTCCGTGATCACATCGGTGGTGCTGGTAACGACGAATCCACTGTTTGTGGGCCTCGCCTCGCCGTTTGTGCTGGGCGAACGAGTGCCGGCGATGACGTGGGTGGGCATCGTCATAGCGACAGCGGGGGCTGTCTTGATGGCTGCTGAAGACGTGGGCGAGGGCCTGAGGACAGTGGTGGGCGACCTGTACGCGTTGCTGGGGGCGGTCTTTGGAGCAGGCTACCTCATGATGGGGAGACGGGCCCGCCCGCAGGTGGCCTGGGTGGGGTACGTCGGCGTCGTGTATCCGGTGGCGGCTGTCCTGCTGGTCATCTCCGTGCTCGTGGCGGGGGAGCCGTTCACCGGCTACAGTGCCAAGACGTTCGTGATGCTTGGCCTGTTGGCGCTGGTGCCGCAGCTCGTGGGCCACTCGGCCATCAACTGGGCCCTGGCCTACGTCCCTGCTGCCCTGGTCGCGGTCGCGATCCTAGGGGAGCCGGTGGGCGCGACGGCTCTCGCCGCCCTGGTCCTGAACGAGACGCCCAGCGCGTTCGAGATCGCCGGGGCGCTCCTGGTGCTGGCGGGAGTCTACGTCGCGCTGCGACCGGGGCGCGTGCCAGCGGGGGAGTTCGGCTGAGGCCCCGCCACGCTCGTCCGAGGCGCGCCTGCCTGGCAGCCCTGGCGCCGGCGCAGCCGCCAGAGCCGGTGCTCCAGGGCCTCCCTCTGGAGCGCGGGCATCGTCGGTCCCGCGCCGCGCAGGGAAGTCAGCTCCAGGAGCGACAGGGCCCGCCGCGTCAGGGCCTCCGCCGCCGCGTAGTCGTGGCGGCGGTGCTCCTCCAGCTTGGCCAGCTCGATCAGGGCCTCCAGCCTCCCATCTGGCGTCCCGCCGTCGCCGGCCCCCTGCCGCCAGAGGCGAGCGGCATCCTCCCATCGCCCCAGGCGCCGGCAGAGGCGGGCCAGCCGTTGCAGCGCCAGCGCCCGGTTTTCTCCGTCGACGCCGCCCTCGAGGGCGGCCGCGTAGAGGCGTGCCGCATCTGCCAGCCTGCCTTCCGACTCGTCCCAGCGGGCCACGGCCAGGCAGTCGTCTGGATCGGCGGGCGACCGACCACCCGCCAGGTGGCCCAGGTGGGCGACCAGCGTCACCAGCGAGAGGACGTCTAGAGCGTTGTGGCGGAAGACGGGTCGCAGAGGCTCCGCCTCGTTCCTTCGCAGGTAGTCGAAGTAGAGCGCTGGGATAGCCCAGCCCGGGATGTCGCCCTCGCGCTCTGCGCCGAGCAGGCTCTCTTCTAGCTGGGCCAGGCGGCAGGAAGGGAGCCGCCGCCGGTAGAGACGACGGGCGGGGTACAGGAGATCCAGGTGGGGCAGGCCCGGCGGTGGGGCCGGCAAACGATTCAGGGTGAGGCGGGTCTCCAGCAGGGGCAGGTCGAATCGCCGGCCGTTGAAGGAGACCAGGGCCCGGCAGACCGCCAGGGCCTCGGCGACGGCGGCCAGCATCGCTGTCTCGCCGCTCAGGCCAGCCAGGAAGAACTGGCGCAGCCGGAACGAGCCGTCCCCGAAGGTACCGAGCCCCACCAGGAAGACGTAGGTGCCGGTCCCGCCGGCCAGCCCCGTCGTCTCCACGTCGATGAAGGCGGCGCCGGCGAACTCGTCGGCGCTGAGGCCGAGCGCCAGGCGTCGCAGGGCTGGGGCCTTGAGGGCCAGGGCGTCTCCAAGCGACAGGCGCCCGTGGCGGTGGTCCAGGGGCCACCACTCCTCGGATAGGTAGACGGCGCCCCGGCTGGTCTCGATGCGCCGGAGCCCAAGTTCCGGCGGTAGCTCGCGGGCGCGGCGCGTGTACGGTGCGGCGAGCGACGCCGCCTGGTCGCCGGCTGACGCGTATGCCCTCGCTGAGGGCGGCTCGGGTCCCACCTGAAGGGCGAGCCGTAGCCTCTCACGCAGCTCCACGACTCACCAGCCTGCTCAGCAAGGTGACGGCGGCGCGCTTGCCGTCCGGGGCTTCGTCGAGGCCGGGCCCGACGCAGGACGGGCAGCCACCCGTGCAGGGGCAGCGGCGCGCTAGCTCCAGGGCGGCGGCCAGGACGGGCCCATGCGCCGCGTATAGCCCCTGGGCGAGGCCGACCCCGCCGGGGTGGCGTTCGTAGAGGAAGACGGTGGGAGCACCGGTAAAGGGAGAGCGCACCTGAGCCACGGTGTGCAGGTCCTTGGGGTCGCACATGAGGAAGAGGGGGGCGACTCCGGCCAGGAGGTGGGCCATTCCCCAGAGGCCGGCCAGGAGTTCCGGCCGCTCCAGCCCGGCCCAGGCTGAGTCCTCGAGGGCGAGCCAGTAGGCCGTGGTGTGCATGTCCTCCTGGGGGAGGTGGATCTTGCCCCAGCCCACGTTCTCCTGCGTGTCGAGCTTGATCTTCTTGAAGATGGTGGCCAGGTAGGTGACGGCCACATCGCCGTGGCAACGACGGCAGGCGCCGTCACTGACCTCCGCGGTGGCCTCCAGCACCTTAAGGTCGACGGCCAGGTTGGCGTCGGTGTAGTAGTCGACGTTCACAGGCCGGACGTAGGCCTTCTTCTCGTGCCAGTCCAGGCGGTCCACGTGGTACTGCTGGCCGCCGTGCATGTAGATCGCCTCGTCGTGGATGAGGAGAGGCGCCGAGGGGCGGTCCACCTCGCCGACCACGCGGGGACGCGGCCCGTCCTCCACGATGACAAAGTTGTCGATGGAGGCGCTGCGCAGGCTCACCTGCTCGGCGGGGTAGGCCTCGCTCATCCAGTGGTAGCGGCCGTCGGCGGCGTGGAGGATGCCCTCTTCCGCCAGCAGCTCCAGCAGGTCGGCGGTGTCGGCCCCAAACTCCTCGCCTTGAGAGAAGGGCAGCTCGAAGGCCGCGCACTTCAGGTGGCTGACGCGGATGATGAGGTTGTCGGGGTTGATGAGACCAGCCTCCGGCGGCGTCCCGAAAAGGTACTCCGGGTGGTAGGCCAGGTACTGGTTGAGGGGTGTCGAGGTCGTCACCAGGACGGCGAAGGAGAGGCCGTCGCCGCGGCCGGCCCGGCCCATCTGCTGCCAGGTGCTGGCCCGGCTGCCGGGGTAGCCCAGGAGGACGGCCGCGTCCAGGCCACCTATGTCGATGCCCAGCTCCAGCGCGTTGGTGGCCGCTACGCCGCGCACCCGTCCGTCGCGGAGGCCGGCCTCGATAGCCCGGCGTTCGCGCGGCAGGTAGCCGCCGCGGTACCCCTCCACCGGCGGTGGCTGGCCCGGCTTCGACGGCAGCGAGTCGCGCAGGTGGCGCACCAGCAACTCGACCGTGAGCCGGCTGGGGGCGAAGACGATGGTCTGGACGCCGGAGCGCAGGAGGCGCGTAGCCAGCGTTCGCGCCGCCTTGAGGGCGCTGCGCCGGATGCCCAGCTCTCGATTGACGACGGGCGGGTTGTACAGCGCCACCATCTTCTCGCCCTGGGGCGCGCCGTTGCGGTCGACCACCGTCACTGGCGCGCCGACGAGGCCCTCGGCCAGCTCGCCGGGGTTGGCTATGGTGGCCGAGCAGCAGATGAAGACAGGGTCGGAGCCGTAGAAGCGGCATACGCGGCGCAGGCGGCGGATGACGTTGGCCACGTGGCTGCCGAAGACGCCCCGGTACTGGTGCAGCTCGTCGATGACGACGAAGCGCAGGTTCTCGAACAGCTTCATCCACTTGGTGTGGTGAGGGAGGATGCCCGTGTGCAGCATGTCGGGGTTGGTGACCACGATGTGGCCGGCGGAACGGACGGCGCGGCGTGCGTCGGCGGGCGTGTCGCCGTCGTAGGTGAAAGTCTTGACATCCGCGCCCAGGTCGGTGACGAGGCCGTGCAGCTCGTCGAGCTGGTCCTGTGCCAGGGCCTTGGTGGGGAAGAGGTAGAGGGCCCGCGCCTCGCCGTCGCGAAGGATGGCGTCCAGGACGGGCAGGTTGTAGCAGAGGGTCTTGCCTGATGCCGTGGGCGTCACCACCGCCACGTTCCGACCGGCCAGCACCGCTTCCACGGCCTGGGCCTGGTGGCTGTACAGGCGGTCGATGCCGCGGCGGCCCAGCACCTCGGCCAGACGGCCGTCCAGGGTCGCTGGGAAGGGCACGAGAGAGGGCGGTGTCGGTGGTAGGTGGCGCCAGGCGGTAAAGTTGGGGGCCAACTCTGGGTCCGATCGCACACCTTCCAGGATCTGCGCTAGCGATAGCGACATGGGGCGCCTCCTCGTACATGCGTTCGGGAGCTGGCGCCAGTATAGGGCTAGAACGGACGTGCGTCAAGGCTGGCCTTCTTGAGTGACTGGCTCGTCATTGGTGGGGGGATTCTCCACCCCCGCCTGAAGGCGAGGGCATAGATTCGTCTTCTGATTCCCCAGCCTTGAGGCTGGGGTCGTGTCCGAACCTGGCACCCTAAGGCCCACCAACATCGCACCAATCACCTTCTTGACTGCGAAAGACGCTGTCGGTGGTTCCTGGCTTGGACGGGTCTATGTGCTACCCTTGTCTTTGAACAGCCGCAGACACGAGTTGGGCGTCAACACCGTCGATTCTGAAGCCGCCATTCGAACAATAGGAGACCGCTGTGCCGTACGAGAGCAAAGAATTCCCCCATCGTTCTGAGGAGCGCTACCGCGAGCGCTGGAAGTGGGACGAGGTAGCTACAGTCACGCATTGCATCGACTGCTACCCGGAGTCCTGTCCCTTCAAGGCTTACGTCCGCGACGGCGTAGTGGTGCGGGAGGAGCAGTCCGGCATCTTCACGACCGTCGAGCCGGGCGTGCCGGACATGAATCCGGCCGGCTGCCAGAAGGGCGTGGCCTGGAGCCAGTTGTTGCACGCGCCCGAGCGGGTCCTCCACCCGCTGCGCCGGGCCGGCGAGCGGGGCGAAGGCAAGTGGCAACGCATCTCCTGGGACGAGGCCCTGACGCAGGTCGCCGACGGCATCCTCGACGCCATCCAGGAGTCAGGACCGGATTCCGTCATCTACGAGGGCACGCCTGCCCAGGGTGGGCTCATGGCGGGCACGCTCTTCGGTGCCCTAGCCAGGCAGCTCGGCACGGTCTCCACTGACGTCAACGCCAACATCAACGACTTCGGCCCCGGCCTCTACCTGACCTTCGGCAAGTTCAACTCGGTGGGCAGCGCCGACGACTGGTTTCACTCGGAGCTGGTGCTCATCACCTGTGCTAATCCGGTCTATACCTGGATGACCACCTACCACTTCATCGCCGAGGCGCGCTACAACGGCGCCGAGGTGGTCACCATCGCGCCCGACTGCTCACCCTCGACGGTTCATGCGGACTACTTTGTGCCCGTCAGACCCGGCAGTGACGCTGCGCTGGCCCTCTCCATGTGCCAGGTGATCATCTCCGACGGCCTCTACAACCGGGACTTCGTGGCACGCCAGACTGACCTGCCGCTGCTCATCCGCGAGGACACCCGCCGGTTCCTGCGCGCCTCCGACCTGGAGGAGGGCGCCCGGGATGATCAGTTCTTCTGGCTGGATGCCAGGCGCGAGGCGATAACGCCTGCGCCAAGGGGGACACTTGATGCTGGCTCGGTAGAGCCGGCCCTGGAGGGCTCCATCGAGGTGGCGCTGCGCGACGGCAGCCGCGTCCGGGCCCGCCCGGTGTTCGAGTTGCTGCGGGAGCGCCTCGAGGCCTACGCGCCGGAGCAGGCATGTGGCATGGCGGGTGTCCACCCCGACTTCATCCGTCTGCTCGCCCGCAAGGCCGCCAGCAAGCGCACGAACCTGCTCATGGGGCTGACCTCGGGCAAGTACTTCCACGGCGACCTGATCCAGCGCTCCTGGGCCCTGCTCCTGGCCCTGACAGGCAACTGGGGCCGCAAGGGCACGGGGACGCACCACTGGTCTATCGCCGGCTTCGACGGGGCATTCTTGTTCCCGACCAAGAGCAAGGCGGGCGTTGAGGAGTTCCTGGGGCTGCTGGCCATGCAGCGCTTCTTGGTCGATGCCATCAAGGCAGAAGACCCCACGATGACGGATGAGATGGCGGCCATCGAGATGATGGTGCGCATGGCCGAGGGCGGCGGGAGCTGCCCCTCGGCGTTCTTCTGGTACCACCACGCAGGCTACGCCGAGCGCTGGCGCCGCTACACCGACCCCACCATGAAGCGCCCCTTCGACGACTACGTGCGGGAGGCCAGCGAGCGCGGCTGGTGGCGGGCGGCCGACCGGCCTGGGCCCGAGACAGAGCCGCGCGTTCTCCTCGAGGTCGGCGGCAACATGCTCCGGCGGTCTCGCGGCGGGAGCGAGCTCTTGCTGAAGGACCTATGGCCTAAGCTGCGCCTCGTCGTCTCGGTCGACTGGCGGCTGTCCACCACGGGGCTGTACTCGGACATCGTGCTGCCTGCCGCTCCTTCCTACGAGAAGGTCTCCTTTCAGCTTCCCATGCCCCGGCACATGGGCATCACCTTCTGCGACCGCGCTGTGCCGCCGCGGGGGGAGGCGAAACCAGAGTGGGAGATCGCCAAGGACCTTGCCCGGAAGATCGAGGACCGGGCCAGGGCCCGTGGGCTCAGCGAGCACGTGGACGCCCGCGGCGTCACTCTCCGCCTCGACGGCCTCTACGACAGCCTCACCAAAGGGGGCGAGATCCTCACGGAAGAGCAGGTGGCAGATGAGATGGTGCGCGATACGGCGGCCGCTGGCAGCATCCCGCCCGATACGACGCTGGAGACGCTGCGTGAACGGGGCTACGTGCGCTTCACCGACATGGGCACCACTGCCTACGGTCTGAACCAGGCTACCGAGGTGCGTCCGGACGAGACCTTCGCCCCGTTCCGCAATCACGTCGAGAAAGGGCAGCCGTATCCGACGCTGACCCGCCGCGCCCAGTTCTACATCGACCACCCTTGGTTCCTCGAGGCCGGCGAGGAGCTGCCGTGCCACAAGGACAATCCACCGCAGGGTGGGGACTACCCGCTGGAGCTACTCAGCGGCCACAACCGGTGGAGCAGCCACTCCATGAACCAGGTGAACCGGCTCATGCTGGCCACCCACCGCGGGCACCCATTTGTGTTTCTTAACCCGGAGGATGCAGCGGCCCGAAGCATCAGCGACGACGACGAGGTGCGCGTGTTCAACGACGTGGGGCAGCTCGCTGTCCGGGCGAAGCTCGCGCCGGGTGTCAGGCCGGGGACGGTCATCCTCTACAACGGGTGGGAGCCGTACCAGTTCCCCGGCTGGCGGGGTTCAGCCGACCTTGAGCCCGGCCTGGTGAAGTGGCTCGGCTTCGCTGGCGGCTACGGTCACCTGCGCTACTGGCCCTTCCAGTGGCAGCCCGTTCCCAACGACCGGGCGGTGCGAGTGCAGGTGGAGCCCGACCCGCGCGGGAGGTAAACGCGGCCTAACCGCGCTCCTCCCGGCGAGTGATGCCGTCTACCTGCGCCAGCTCTTCGGCCGTGAGACGCCACTCGACGGCGCGCACGTTCTGCTCGACCTGCTCCGGCTTGGTCGCGCCGGCGATGACACTCGCGACGTGCGGCTGGCTGGCCAGCCAGCCTATGGCCAGCTCCAGCATGGTGTGGCCCCGCGACTCCGCGAACGATTCCAGCCTGGCGAGCATCTCGAAGTTCGGCTCCGTCAGCACCTGCTCCGCCATGGAGCCAGCCCTGGCCAGCCGGGTGCCCTCCGGTGCTGGCTCACCGGGCCGGTACTTGCCCGTGAGAAAGCCGCTCGCCAGCGGGAAGTAGGGTAGGACCCCCAGGCCGTAGGCGTTGCACGCCGGCACGAGCTCGCGCTCGATGCGCCGGTCCAGCAGGTTGTACTGGTTCTGGGCTGAGATAAGAGGCGATAGGTGCTGGGTGCGCGTTATCCACTGGGCCTCCACCACTTGCCAGCCGGTGAAGTTGGAGCAGCCGACGTAGCGCACCTTCCCCTGGCGCACGAGGTCGTCCAGGGCGCGCAGGGTCTCCTCGATGGGGGTGCGAGGATCCGGGAAGTGGATCTGGTAGAGATCGACGTAGTCGGTGCCCAGGCGGCTCAGGCTGGCTTCAATGGCGTGAAAGACGTAGCGGCGGGAGGCGCCGCCCCGGAGCGGTCCCTGCCCCATCGGCCCGACGAACTTGGTGGCGACGATCACCTCCTGGCGATGCCCCTCCAGCGCCTTGCCCAGGTACTCCTCGGAGAGGCCGCCGGGCCCGTAGAGGTCCGCCGTGTCGAAGAAGGTGACCCCCAGTTCCAGCGCCTTGTGGACGACTGCCGCCGTCTGCTGCTGGTCACACCGCCGTCCGAAGTTGTTGCACCCCAGCCCGGCTGTCGACACCTGCAACCCCGAACGGCCCAGGTTCCTGTGCTCCACCGCTCCGCCTCCTCACTCTGCTTGCTTGACGCCAGACGAGGGCCGGGCTCAGGCCCCGCGGCCGGCTCTGAGAGTGCCGCCGGCCTCCGCGAGGAGGGTGCGGAAGCCTGCCAGAGCCAGGGTGTCGTTCGCTCCGTCCTCGATCATGGCGGCGCGGGCGTCTCGCATGAGCATCTCTACCACCGTGCCTTTGGCGAGTCCCATGCCCCCCCAAATCTGCATGGCATCCGAGGCGAGCTCGAAGGCGGCCTCGGTGCAGTACACCTTGGCGGCGACGGAGTAGTGCAGGGTGGGCTGGCCGGTCAGGAGCCTGCGATTGGCCATCCGAGACAGCGAACGCGCCGCTTCCAGCTTGGTGAACATGGCAAACAGGCGGCGTTGAATGAGCTGGTGTTCGACGATGGGAACACCTCCCTGAACGCGTTGCTGCGCGTAGCTGAGCGCCTCCTCGACGGCGGCTCGTGCCACGCCGCAGAACGTGGCGCTCATGCCTGCGTTGGCCCCGGCAAGGAGGGTGTCTGTGGCGGCGCCGAATAGGCCGGGCTCGGCGAGCATGTAGTACCGCGGGATGCGAACGTTGTCGAAGAAGATCTCGCCCTGGTTCAGGGCCCGCTGTCCGAGCTTGTTGAGCGGCTTGCCTCGGCTTACTCCAGGCACGTTGAGCGGCACGACCGCCACGCCGGTGCCTGACATGCCCTGCGCTGGGTCGACACAGAGGAAGGCCAGGGTGTGGGTGGCAATGGTGCCGTTCGATACCCAGGCGGACTTCTGGCCGTTGATCACCCACTCGTCACCGTCCAGTCGGGCCATGCACTCGAGGTGGATGTCCGGGCGGGCGTGTTCGCCGGTGAACAGGATGGCGTCGGAGCCGCGATCGGGCTCGGTTGCGCACCAGCAGCCGATGTACTTGCCCTCCTTGTCCTCGACGTACGGCATGACGACCTCCCGCATGAGGTCGGGGTTGCCGACCATGGCGGCGAAGCGGAACGGCATCGACGTAACGCCGAGGCTGATCGATAGCGCGGAGCTACCCCAGCCGAGCTCCTGGCCGACGACCCATCCGTCCATGGGGCCGAAGCCGGGCCCGCCGAGCTCTGGCGGGAAGGCACGCAGGTGATAGCCCGCCTTGTAGGTCTGCCGGAACACCTCCCACAGGCGAGATTGGGGCGCGATGACCTCCTCGGGCGATAGGAGGTCCAGCTCCAAGGCGGCAGGACGCAGCACCTCTGCGGCGAACCGATGGGTCTGCTCTCGTAGCTGTATCTGGTTCTCAGTCAGACTTTCGTTCACGTCGATGGCAGGCATGAGCTTCTCCTTGTGTCGCTGGCGCTTGGGGGTCCGCGGCTGGCGCTGTCCTACCGGCCGGTGCCGAGGCTGTCGCCCGGGGGGCGCCCGGTGGCGCCTGGGCGCTGCGCGCATTGTACCAGCTATTGCGCCTGGCGCAACCGTCGTGCGGGAGTGGCCTTTGCGGGACGCCGAGGGCTATCATGCGCTTGCGATCCCAGTCCCGCCGGCGTGGCAGGCCGGCTGAGGCTCATGGTGATCGACATAACAAACCGTCAGCCACAGATGGGCACAGAGAGACACAGATTGCCCGCAACAGGTTCCCCCGGCCTGGGAATCCGTCTTCTATCTGTGACAGTCTGTGACAATCGAGGAGGATGCCCATCATGACTGATTCTGCGTCGAAAGTCCTGACCGAGCGCCGCGGCCGCACCTTCCTTGTCACCATCAACCGGCCCGAGGTGCGGAACTGCGTGGACGCCGAGACCGCTCAGCTCCTCTTCGAGGCCGTGGAGGCGTTCCGGGCTGACGGCGGCCTGGACGTCCTGGTGCTGACGGGAGCCGGCGATATCGCCTTCTGCTCCGGCGCCGACCTGAAGGCTATCGCCGGCCTGGCCGCCCGCCCCGGTGCCCAGGAGTCCGGCCCCATGGGCATCTCCCGCATCACCGACATCGACAAGCCGACCATCGCCGCCGTCAACGGCTACAGCACGGCCGGTGGTCTGGAGCTAGCGTGCTGGTGCGACTTCCGCATCGCGACCGAGAACGCGCAGTTCGGCGTCCTCAACCGCCGCTGGGGGGTTCCTCTGCTGGACGGCGGTACCTATCGCCTGCCTCGCATCATTGGCCTGGGCAACGCGCTCTATCTCATCGAGACAGGGGTGCTCGTGGACGCGGACCACGCCCTGCGCATGGGCCTGGTCCAGGAGGTGGTCCCGAAGGGGGAGGCCGTGGGACGCGCTCTGGCCATCGCCGAGGCCCTCTCCGCCTACCCTCAGACGGCCCTCAGGAACGACCGCGCGGCCGCTCTTGGCGGCCTGTCACTCTCGCTGGCCGAGGGCCTGGAGCTGGAGGTTGACGCCCACCGGGACACGGCGAGCGACCCTGCGATGGGGGAGTGGCTGCGCCGCTACGCCGCCGGCGACCGCCCGCCGCCCCTTCGGCCGCCGCCCTGACGCGGCGGGTCGCCAGCCTTCGCAGGTGCGTTCGTAGGGACAGTCGTGGAGCGGGGGACGGGACTCGAACCCGCGACAACCTCGCCTGAAAGAAGACGCCCTGTTCCCCTGCCGGTATGCCAGGTCACGCCGCGGACTCAAGCGTCCGCTGGGAGATGCGATGGAGGGGGGGCGCCTAGGTCCTGGAGGATACGCTCCCAATCTTCCACGGCCCGCCTCGCCAAGTCGTCAAGATCGCCGATATGAGCGTCTTTGCCGTCTAGCACCTCCCCTGTCAAGACAGCCTTCGCTGCTCCAGCACCTGATATCCGCGGTGTACCGTCTGGAGCTAAGGTCATTGCGACGCTTGACCCTTTCTCCTGACCCGTTGTCATGCGCAGGACCCGCCGCGCGTCTACCAGCTTGGGCGATTTGCCTGAACGCCCACCATCTCTTGGCGGGTAGCCATGCTTGTCGTTGTTCGACAGGTCGATCACCACGCGAATCTCGAACGAGGCGTCCACGGCGCTATCGACAGACGCCGGATCCCTCCCGTTCCTCTTGGCCCACTTCCGCGCGTGGCCATGGACATTGGCGATGTTGTGGATGAGGGAATACGCGAGATTTTCGATCTGCTCTGCCTTCAGGCCTCCCGAGAAGTCCTGGTATACACCCACCAACCCGCCAGATTTTACGACGCGCGCCCGAAGCTTGGTCAAGTCCTGCTCCTCGCCGGCGTCTATCGCGGCGTAGATGCGCCGAATCCTGTCTCGGAGATCATCGGACATCGCTACGCTCCCGTGATCGCGCGATCTTCGGGTAGATTCTGGAGCGGGGGACGGGACTCGAACCCGCGACAACCTGCTTGGAAGGCAGGGGCTCTACCAAACTGAGCTACCCCCGCTCGCCGTGCTACATTCTAGCATGACGACCAGGGGGCAGCCAGGCGCGGTGTTACAGGATGGCCCGACGAAAGGAACCAGGTACGGGTAATCGCGCCCGTCCAGGGGGAGTTGCCTAGACCTGTTTCTCTATGAACGCAAGGAACTGGGCGCCGAAGGGAGATAACCGCCGCGCCTTCAGCCCCTCGCCGCTCATGGTCGTACCGAACCCGTCGATGTTAGTCAGGCCTCTGTTAAACAATTCTCGCCCTATTAGGTTGTAGAAGTCTCGCTTGTCCTTTAGGTCGGGGAAGGCCTCCTCAATGACATGGCCCAGTCCTCCCATCATGAGATCCGGCCATGGCTTGCCGTCTTTCGTGAACCACTCGGGTGGGTTGGAGAGCAGCTTCAAGATTCGCAGGTGCCAGGGCGTCAAAGTGTCAATCAATTCGAGGAACATCAGCTTCAAGTCGTCTTCCGGCGCGCTAGGTAGAGCCGAATTCTGGACTGCATTTCGCAGGGCTTCGAGTTTCTCCTGCTGGTGGCTCCTCATCGCGATCTGCGACGCATGGATCGCGGCCGTAATGAAGCTGTCGTTGTGGGACAGAGACTCAGGTGTTATCTCAGCGACCTTTTCCCTCAATTCGTCGACCGCTTCGGCCACGGTCTTCACCCACTCATCCCTTCGGCGCTCCAGCGGGGGCGCAAAAATGAAGGCGAAGAGCTCCGCGGCAGGGCCGCCAACCACCGGAATTGCTGAGAGGATCGCCTTCGTGACTGCCTGCGTAACGTCGCCGGAAGATCTGGTCGGCGGTCCTGGTAGTGGCTCCTCGGCCATCAGCTACCCCTCCACCCCATGTCCATGAGGTGGCACCTGGCTGCGTTCACAGGCTCAGCACATTCCGGCGGTCAGCGCTGAGGCCGGGATGTCTGGAAGGCAGGGGCTCTACCAACTGAGCTACCCCCGCTCGACGGCATTGTACAGGCTTTCGGTTCGCCCGTACAGGCGCGGTGCCCACTTGGGGGAAAGCTACCGCCGCTTCCCAACGGCACGAAGAAACTCAGATTCCGAGACGTTGCCGAGCTTTAGGATGCTCCTGAGCGTGCCACGCGGGATATCTTTCCTCCCAAGGATGATGACCGTCACGTCCTTGGTGCCCTCGGGGCGCTGACGGTACATAGAGAGGTGGCTGCCGCCGCTGGGATTCGAGTCAGGAACGAAACCCAGTCGCAGCAGGGCGCTCATCGGCCTTTGGCTTGATACGAGGGGCAGTCGCTGGCGGCGCGGCGGGCTCACTCAGGCGGAAAGAGGAATCTTGGCGACGTACGGCCCGACGAAGGCGTCCGGGTGGAGCTCGTACGCTCGCTTCAGCCTGCTGGGACGCGTTTTCCTGACGGCAATGCCCTTCTCTCGGAAGATCCGGGGGCGCTCGCCCAGGCGCTCAATCGTGTTGAGGTACTCGAGCGTTGCCTCCTTCACGTTGGCGAGCGCTTCCTCAAACGTATCGCCACAACTGGCTGTTCCCAGCTCGAGGCAGCGGGAAACGAATGACTCCCCCTCCTTAGACACCTCCAGCGTCAGCGGAACAAAGGCAACCGCCGCCATTCAAAGACACCTCCGGGGTCGTCAGTGCGCGCCAGAAAGTCGACCCAGCAACTCGAGCGTCTCTTCAAATGCTATCAGCTTTCGCCGCGCGCGCCAAGGGCCACGGAAACACCGCGCCAAACCCTACCTCAGTGCCCGGCCCGACGCGATGGGCGGGGTCCGCTGTGCCGTCGCTGTCGCGTCGCCGGGAGCGGGACAGCACGGGTCGGAAAGGGCTCGGCGCGGAGGTCGGGTGGTGGCGAGCTCTCGGGGGGAAGGACCGACGGGGGTCCGCTTTCCCGAGCAGCGGCGGCGCGACATCTGTGCCCCCCGCAGACGCATGCCGTCCTGGGGGCAGACGGGGTGCCGAGTGGCTCAGATGGAGACCGCCCGCGGCCACGGCTCCCGGCGTGCCTGAGTCCACAGCGCGTTCACGTAGTTGAGCGCGAAGTGATTCTGGGCAAGATGAAGCCAGAACGCACCCGGTTCGGTCAGCTCAGTGTACCCGCGTCGGCGAACCGCCAGCCCGGCCCGCTCCACGGCTCTCAGCCACCAGCGGGCCTTGGGTGCATCCTGACCGAGCACTGCGTCGAGGTCATCCAGCGGGATGCGTGTGTCGTAAAGGCGCCAGTACAGCCACCACCAGCCAGACATCTGACCGGCGAACGCCATGCGGAGCGCGACTGTCATTCGCCCCGCACGCGCTGCGCAGATCCAGGTGTTGAGATCGAATGTGTTGAGCACGAACCCATCAGGAAGGTGCGATCCAGCCCCGGGGCCGATCCCGATATAGCCGTCCCGGGTAACCGACGAGTAGCGCGGAACGGTGCCGCGCCTGAAACCCCACACCGACACTCGTTCGAAACCATGTTGCGCGCACCACCCGCCGATGGCTCGGTAGTGCGCCCGGCGCGTGCTCAGATCTGGCATGCGCACTGCCGCCAAGCGCAGGTACTTGCCGACCGAGGTGTACGGGAACGTGAAGAGAGGGTAGGTCGTGAGTTGGTTCGCGCCGAGCTGTGCGGCGCGAGCCAGATCTGCGGTCACGTCAGCGATCGTCTGCCCAGGCAGAGCGAACATAAGATCCACGTTGACGGAGGCAAAGCCGCTTTCTGCGAGCAAAGCAAGGGCATGCTCCGCCACGGCCGGTGGGTAGCCGCGTCCAAGGGTGGCGAGATGTCTGGGATGGAAGGATTGTACGCCGAGCGAGACGAGCGCAACGTCTGCATTGTGTAGCTGCTGCACGGTCTCATTGTCCACGTCAGCGGGGTTTGTCTCGATGCAGACATCCCCCGTCAGACGGAAGCGTTCGCGCACGCGGCTCAGCACACTGGCGATGCTGTCCAGCGCAAGCGTCGGCGTGCCGCCGCCGATGTAGACGCTCGTGATCTCGGCCGGCCCGATCGTATCGGCCCACCAGTCGACTTCGGCGATCGCCGCCTGGGTGTAGGGTTCCACGAGTGCGGCATCGAAAGGGGTCTTGGTGTAGGGACAAAAGGGACAGCAGTTGCGACAGAATGGCACGTGCAGATACAGCGAGGTGCGTTCGACGCGCGGTGGCATCCAACCCTCGGGCGGTGGCTCGAAGACCCAGCGCTGGGCGGCTCCCACAAGGTAGCGGCGGATGGCGCGGGTTGCCAGGCGTATCAGCGGGTGGTCCAGACGGTTCACCAGTATCTCAGCATGCCCAACAGCGCGCTTGGGCGGAGGCGCTGAAACTCCGTGAGCTCCGTGCAGGCAGCATAGCCACAATCCGGGCAGATCTCATCGGAGGCGCGACAGCATACGTACTCGCCGTCGATATCCATCACATAGGCCACAGGCAGGCGCCTCGGCCAATTGCCGGACTTGAGGGCGAGCAGGCCAGCCCGTGAGTTGATGACCGGCAGGCCGGCCTTGATGCAGCCGAGGAGCCGGTCGATGATTGGCACACGTTCCTCGGCGGTCAGGAACAACTCATCGCGCCCGTAGTAGGGCGTGTGAAAGTAGAACATGACACCCATCACCGGGAAGGCGGTTGCCGGCACCCAGCGCAGGAACGGCTCGATGCCATCCGCGGTGTTTCTGTCGATCACGTAGATCACGGCGACCTTCGGGTGCTGAGCCTGGCGCACCGCCCGTTCGACTTGACCGAAGGCGTTCCCTCGCCGCTTCTCGAAGGTGCCGGGCAGCCCGTCCATACTGGCCCATACCAGGTCGGCCGACGTATCGAGCCCAAGTGTGCCGTTGGTATAGACATGCACATGGAAGAAGCCAATCCGCTTCGCCGCGACGATCGCATCCTCGAGCGTGTGCCCTCCGTCGCGCCATAGCATCGGTTCTCCGCCGCTAAAGTACAGCTCGCGGAAGCCGCGGTCCCACGCGTTCTGCAGCGAGTCGACCAACCGCTCCCAGGTCATATCGGGACGGCCGGTGTTAGAGACCTGGCAGCCCTTGCACGCAAGGTTGCAGCGGTCGGTCAAGGCAATGCCGTAGATCAACGGTTCCGGATGCTGCAGAACGAGGAAACGCCATGTATACGGGAGGTAGAAACGGAGCCTATCCCAAAGGATTCCGGCTCTTCGAAACCCCTTGGAATCGCGGCGCCCTTGGTCTGTCTGGATCTTCATGGGCCGGGGTTTCACTTTCTAACCTGGTGACCTGGAAGTGGGCTCCGCCCGCAGTGAACGGTATCCTAGCCGTGAGCCCATATTGTGTCAACGTCCTACTCTCTGCCCATGAAACGACGGCTCTGCCGCACGTTCGGTGCGTTGTCACATTCCATCCCGGCCCGTACGGCGTGCGCCGTGCGAGAGGAGCGCAGGTCTGTTGAGTGGATGTGATGACCGGGCCAGGCCAGTTATGGTGTCTTGGTGGGGCGTGTGAGCACTCGATGACTGTGGCAATTTCGCTTCGGAGTGCCGCTTCTGACGGTCGGCGCGGGCGCAGGGATGTTTGCAAGGCAGGGGCTCTGCCAACTGAGCTACCCCCGCTCACAGTAAGGAATTGCGCAGACTTCGCTCCCGCCTGTCCAAGGCAGGCGCGTCCAGTGCATCCCCACGCCGCCCATTCTGCGTCGCAAGGTAGGCCTGCGGTTCGTGCTGCGGCTCCAACGCCTCTACCTTGCGACTTGTGGGCCGACAATTGACCCGGCGGTTGGCTTCACCGTAGTCTGGGATTCACACAGGCTGCCGCGCAGGTAGGTGCCAACGGAAACGAAGCCATGACCTCTGCCGTCACCATCTCCAGAAACGAAGTCGACGCGATCATTTTCGACATGGACGGTGTGGTGACCAAGACGGCGTCGGTCCATGCGGCGGCCTGGAAGCGGCTGTTCGACGACTATCTCGAAGAGCGCGCGGCCCGCGAGGGCAGCGCGGTCCGGCCTTTCGACGCTGACGCAGACTACCGGCATTATGTCGATGGAAAACCGCGGTACGATGGTGTTGTGAGCTTCCTGGAGTCTCGTGGCATCTCCCTCGCCTACGGCGAGCCGGACGATCCGCCGGATAGAGAGACGGTCTGCGGGCTCGGCAATCGAAAGAACTCGTATTTCCAGCAGCACCTGATGGAACACGGCGTGGACGCCTACGAATCAACAGTCGACATAATCATCAGGGCAAGGGCAAAGGGCATAAGGACGGCGGTCATCTCTGCCAGCAGGAACTGTGACGATGTTCTGAGGGCCGCACAGGTCCTGGAGCTGTTCGATGCCAGGGTGGATGGCACGGACGCGGACGAGCTTGGGCTCCCGGGCAAACCCGACCCGGCGGTCTTCCTGGAGGCTGCCAGGCGATTGGGGGTCGCTCCCGAGCGTGCCGCCGTGGTCGAGGATGCGATCGCGGGCGTACAGGCCGGCCGCGATGGCCACTTCGGACTGGTGATCGGTGTGAACAGGTCTGCCGAGGCCGGCGTGTTGAGGGAGAACGGCGCGGATTTCGAGGTAGCCGATCTCGCTGAAGTCGTCGTGGCCGATGAGGGATCGGCGGCGACGGCAGACTTGCACGACCTGCCCTCGGCCCTGGAGCACGCGGAGGAGATACGCCAGCGGATGCTCGGTAAGCGCGTCGCCGTCTTTCTTGACTATGACGGCACGCTCACGCCGATTGTCGATGACCCGGACCGGGCGATCCTGGCAGACGAGGTGCGCGCCACCATTGAGAGGCTCGCGAGGTGTTGTGCGGTGGCCGTCGTCAGCGGCAGGGACCTGGAGGATGTCCGGGGCCACGTGCGTATCGAATCGATCTACTACGCCGGCAGCCACGGCTTCGACATCGCTGGCCCCGGAGGATGGCACACGGAGTACGAGCAGGGCGCGGTGTTCCTGCCCGCGCTGGACGAGGCCGAGGCCGACCTTCAGGAGCAACTGAGCTCCGTTCCCGGTGCCCGGGTCGAGCGCAAGAGGTTCGCCATCGCCGTCCACTATCGCAAAGCCCTCGAGAAGGATGTCCCCGCGATTGAGCGGGTCGTCGACCGCGTGCGGGCGGACCATCCGAGGTTGCGAAAATCGATGGGCAAGAAGGTCTATGAGCTCCGGCCCGGGATCAACTGGCACAAAGGCAAGGCCGTGCTGTGGTTGCTTGAAGTCCTAGGTCTCGATCAGGCGGGGGTTCTTCCCTTCTACATCGGCGACGACGTCACGGACGAGGACGCCTTCAGGGCGTTGGAGGGCCGCGGAATCGGCGTTGTCGTCCGGGACGGGCCACGGCGCACGGCGGCCCGCTTTGCCCTCCAGGACCCAGCAGAGGTTCACCGCTTTCTCGCGATGCTCGTTGGGGAGCTCGAGGCGAGGCGCGTTGGATAGGTGGTCTTTTGTCTACGAGGGGTTCAGCCCTGATCAGGAGGGCCTGCGCGAAGCGCTCTGTACGCTCGGCAACGGCTATTTCGCCACCAGAGGCGCGGCGCCGGAGGCGGATGCTGACGATGTCCACTACCCTGGCACCTATCTCGCCGGCGGCTACAACCGGCTCACCACGGAGATCGAAGGCCGCACTATCGAGAACGAGGATCTGGTTAACCTGCCGAACTGGCTCCCCCTCACCTTCCGCATAGAAGGGGGTGACTGGTTCGACCTCAGAAAGGCGGACATCCTCTCCTACAGGCAGGAGCTGGACCTCAAGAAGGGACTCTTGATCCGTACCGTCCGCTTCCGCGGCAGCGATGACCGGGTGACGACGGTCACGAGCCGGCGCTTCGTTCACATGCGAAACCGGCACCTCGCTGGCCTCCAGACGACGCTGGTTCCGGAGAACTGGTCGGGGCGCCTGGACGTGCGCTCTGCGCTGGATGGTCGCGTCGTCAACGCGGGCGTCAAACGTTATCGTCAGCTCAGCAACAAGCACCTGGAGCCTTTGGATATGGGGTTGGCTGGGGAGGAGGGCGTTTGGCTGAAAGTCAGGACTAGTCAGTCGCGCATCGAGATCGCGATGGCCGCGCGGACGCGTGTGTTTGTCGACGGCGAGGCAGTGGCGGTGGTCCGGAGCACGATCCGCCAGCCGGACTCCGTCGCCCAGGAGCTCGCCTGCGATGTTTCGGCGGGACGTAGGGTGACCATCGAGAAGATCGTGTCTCTCGCCACGTCACGAGACCGTGGCATCTCGGAGAGCGGCCTTGAAGCTCGAAAGGCGGTCGAGCGCGCTGGCGGGTTCGATGAGTTGCTGGAAAGCCATGTTGTCGCATGGCAGCATCTCTGGGGGCGCTTCGACCTCGACGTCACCGACGGCGACGACACGACGCTCATACTGCGGCTGCACATCTTCCACCTGTTGCAGACTGCCTCGGTCCACACGATCGATCTCGATGCCAGCGTGCCGGCCCGCGGCTGGCACGGCGAGGCCTACCGCGGCCACATCTTCTGGGATGAGCTGTTCATCTTTCCCTTCCTGAACTATCGCCTCCCTGAGCTGACACGGGCGTTGCTGCTCTATCGCCATCGCCGCCTTCCCGAGGCGCGCTGGGCCGCCAGAGAGGCAGGCTATCGTGGGGCAATGTACCCCTGGCAGGGTGGGAGCAGCGGCCGCGAAGAGAGCCAGAAGGTGCATCTCAACCCGCGGTCCGGACGCTGGCTCCCCGACAATAGCCATCTGCAGCGGCACATCAACGCCGCCATTGCCTACAAAGTCTGGGAATACTACCAGGTCACCAGCGACACGGAGTTCCTCCACTACTACGGCACGGAGATGCTCCTCGAGATCGCTCGCTTCTGGGCCAGCATTGCGACCTACAACGCCGAGCTGGACCGCTATGAGATTCTGCACGTCATGGGGCCTGACGAGTACCACGACAGCTATCCGGACGCCGACGAGCCCGGTCTCAACAACAACGCCTACACGAACATCATGGCGGTGTGGGTGCTCTGTCGCGCGCTGGAGGTCCTCGACATACTGCCGGACGGGCGCCGGCAAGAGCTGTGCGAGACCCTGCATCTGGAGAAGGAGGAGATCGAGAGCTGGGGAGATATCAGCCGCAAGATGCGCGTGGTCTTCCACGACGACGGTATCATCAGCCAGTTTGAGGGCTACGACCATCTAGCGGAGCTGGACTGGGACGCATACCGTAGGAAGTACGGCGACATCCAGCGTCTTGACCGCATTCTGGAAGCAGAGGGCGATACCCCCAACCGCTACAAGGCGTCGAAGCAGGCGGATGTCCTCATGCTGTTCTACCTGTTCTCCGCCGAGGAACTGCGCGAGCTCTTCAGCCGGCTTGGATACCGCTTCGAGCCCGAGACGATCCCCAAGAACGTGCGCTACTACCTGGAGCGAACGTCGCACGGCTCGACCCTGAGCCGCGTCGTTCATTCCTGGGTCCTGGCGCGCTCCGACCGCCCGCGGTCCTGGAGGTTGTTTGCTGAAGCCCTCGAAAGCGACGTCGCGGACATACAGGGCGGGACTACGGCGGAGGGCATTCACCTCGGCGCCATGGCCGGCACCGTCGACTTGATGCAACGGGGGTACACCGGCGTCCAGGCCCGCGGCGACGTGTTGTGGTTCAACCCGTGCCTACCAGAAGAGGTGGCGTCTCTCTCCCTGCGTCTGCGGTATCGTCAGCACTGGCTTGAAGTCCAGATCACGAGCGACCGGCTTAGGGTGAGCACCCACAAGGACTCGCCGGAGCCGATCAAGCTGGGTTTCAAGGAAAGGGTCTATCAGTTGAAACCGGGCGACGCTAGGGAATTCGTGCTTTAGCCAGGTCGTGGCGATGGCGGACAGGACCATGACCGCTCGCCCGGCCGGTCCCATGACATCTCGCACTACCTCCGGCGTCTCGGTTTCGTGCGCACAGGGTCGCTGCCCGGCGAGCTAAGGGAAAAGATCGGCCGGGTGGAGGGCAGGCTGCGCTCGGGTGTGGTGGGAATGGTGCACACCAGGCGGGTGGGCAAGCAGGAAGGAGGAGCCCATGACGGTTGAGCGGGAATCCCCGGGAAACATGGTGGCGCTGCCCGTTGGCACGCTCCGGCTCCTCGTGGGAAGCATTGTTGTCGCCGTTCTGGTCATGCTCGCCATGCTGGCCGTCGAGGTCGTCATCCTCTTTCAGGTCTTCGATCTGATAGACCTGGTTGACGAGCTCGTCCACCCGGCCTAGGGGCCGCCGCCGGCATGCCCGACACCCGCGTGGTGCTGGCCGCCACCCACACCCAGTTGCGGCCCGGCGGGCTACGCCGCGACACGGTTGGGGCTCCGGCCGATGTGACCGCCCGCCAGATCGCCAGTGCCGTCGGTCGAGCGGCGGCCGCCAGCACGCCGAGGGCTTCCGGCGCGGGCTATTCGGCGGCGTCGAGCGAGTTGTGGGCCGGACGGCGGAGGAAGATTTGTAGGCACTGAAACGGAGCCCCGAAGAGGGTATCGCGATAGCCACCCCGTCAGGCATACTGCTGCCACGAAGGCTCAGAACGAGACGCGCGCTTGCGGTCGTGATACCGAAGGAGGAGTGTCACATGGGCATCCAGCATGAGGACCCCCACGCCATCAGCGATGCAGCCAAGGACCTCATCCGTGCCAGGGACTCAATCGTCGAAGAGCTCCAGGCCCAGAACTACTACGACGAGAGGATCGAAGCCACCAAGGACGACGAGCTCAAGAGGATCCTCATTCACAACCGCGATGAGGAGAAGGAGCATACGGCGATGCTCCTCGAATGGCTGACGAAGAGGGATCCTGAGATGGCCAAGTCCTTCCAGGAGCACGATGTCGTCTAGCAGGCGGGACTACCGCTCCTGACCGGGCCTGCGTGCTGAGGCCCGCAGTCGTGTTAGGGGGCCGTCCGATGAAGCTGGGTTGCCCCTCCTGGTCCTACTGGGCCAGCATTGGGGAGCGATGCTCTCCGGGGGTCCCGCCTAGCGATTGACAGTGAGCCGTTGCCACCAAGATGGGCCGGCGAGAAGGCGGCGGGACCCCCGCCGCCTTCCCTAGTTGGTGAGAGCCAGCCGCCTCCGAGAGGGCGTTCTCCCGAAGGCCCGGCCCGGCCCCCTCTTTTCTTCCACAGTCCCATCCGCCGGCCAGCGCACCCCTAGAACGTTGGCCGGGTGAACATACCGGCACCGGGCCCCGAGCCACCGATGCAGATGTATATCGCGTCCAGCAGGTCAACCTGTGTCAAGTCGTTCGCCGCCGCGGGTGCGGCGGGCGAGTAGCCCCGCCAGGTGGCGCCTGCTTCGAACTTCCAGATAGCCTCGAGGATGCCCGATGGGGACACGGCGCCAGCGATGGTGGTGATGGCGGTAGCATCCGGATAGGTGCTGCTAACGTTGTTGCACGCATCACCCTGGAGCGGTTCCTGCTCGGTGGGCCCCGCTGGCGGTGTAGGCGTCGGAGTCGGCGCGCTTGGCGGTGGCGTAGGCGTCGCGGTCGGGGTATCTGGCGGCGTCGGCGTGGGTGTTGGGGCCGGCGTATCCTCAATCACGAAGACCTGGTTGCTGCCGAAGTTGGCCACGTAGATGAGGTTCGGCGGTGCGAACTCCACGCCTCGCGGGGCGGTCCCCACCGGCAGGCCAGGGTTCACTACGACGGGAACGGGAAGGTTCGCGTCGAGGACCGAGATGGTGTTGGCGCCGCGGTTGGCCACGTACATGTGGCCGGTGGCCTGGTTGAATGCCAGGCCGTAGCTGCCAGCCCCTGTCGGCAATCCGGGGTGCACCACATTGGGAATGGGAAGGTTCGCGTCGAGGACCGCGACAGTGCCGTTTCCGTGGTTGGCCACGTAAATCTGGCCGTGGATGGGGTTGTACGCCACGTCCATGGGGTCAGTACCTGGCGCCAGCGGCACCGGCGGGGATGCGACAGGAGGCGACACGGTCGCGTTCAGGACCCAGATGTCGTCACTGCCGAGGTTGGCGACGTACATGCGGTGGTTGGCAGGGTTTAGTGCCAGGCCGGTGGGATGGTTCCCAACGGGTACGCAGCCCAGGTACGTGTTTGCGACCGCGTTGATGCCGGCAACGCAGTTGTTGCCGGCCGCAGTCACGTACATCTGATTCAGGAAGGGGTTAAATGCCACATCCCAGGGGGCGGACCCGGCTCCCACGCCGATGGGTGGTCCGGCCAGCCCGGGTGGGGCGGGGTTGGCAGCGTTGATGAAGCCGACGTTGTGGGTGCCGCGGTTGGCAACGTACATGAGGTTGTTGTTGGGATTGAATGCGATGCCATAGGGCGAGCTACCCGGCGGGAGCGGCACCACGTGCACCACGTTGTTGAAATTGGGGCTTAGTGGGTTGGCGTCGATAATTGAGATGTTGTTGCTGCTCGCGTTGGTCACGTAGATCTGGCCGCCGTGGTTGGGGTTAAACGCCACGCCGAAAGGCCCGTTGCCGGCCGGCTGTACGGGGATGATCGCGACGACCGTAGGGGCCCCCTCAGCGCTGCGCTGACTCACCAGCAGCGACCCTGCCGCCAGCAAGGCTAGGACGCCCGCCGCTGCTACAACCGGGATCAGCCTCCTGAAATATGCCTTCATGCTTGTCCTCCCTTACATTTGCAGGCTGGACTGTACTGCCGCACTCCGGGCCGCTGGCCTCACCTGGGCCGGGGCCTCGCCTCCCTGCGGAGCGCAAAGGCCCGCACTATGCGAAGTACCACACGTTTGGTACCCCTGTCAACAGGGAGATCGCGCGGGGGGGCACGTGAGGCGGCGCGTGCCCAGCTTGTGGGCCTTGGGCCCTGCTGCGGCGGCGGAGATGAAAGAAAACCGGCGGGCGGGATCTGTAAGGATTTCGGCCCTCAGTTGTCTAAGGGGTAGGAGCGGGCAAAGACCCGCCCAGCCGGAGCCAAGAAAAACAGGAGGTTTTCAGATGTCGGTTCTAAGGCCAACCCGCAAGAGCACCATCATCAACGGACTAAGCCCCGAGAGTGGGGCAGAGCAAAGGAGGAACACGATGATCTCTACAAGGAGCCCTTGGCTCAGCCTGTGGCGTCTGGTGGCAGTTCTTAGCGTGACTATGGCGCTCCTGGCGTCGGGCCGCCTGTCGGGCGTGGCCGCAGCCGATGACATCTATTGCATGCATCACGCCAACCCCGGTCCCTGGGTCGGGCCCGGCACGGTTGTCCTCTACCAGGACTCCGGCTTCTGTGGCAAGTATGAGAAATTCTGGGCCGACGACCCTGACCTGACGAACAACCTCATAGGCAACGACCGGGTTTCCTCTTTGGAGGTCGGTGCTGGAGCAGCGGTGATCCTTTGCCAGCACGCCAACTACGGCGGCATCTGCGAGGTCTTCAAGGAGGACGATGGTAACCTGAAGGACAACCCCATAGGCAACGACCGGGCCTCTTCCCTGAGATTCCGGCTCCCGGCTGCGCCGACAGCCGCTCCTGAGACGGTTGTCCTTTGCGAGCACGTCAACTACGGCGGCATCTGCGAGGTCTTCAAGGAGGACGATGGTAACCTGAAGGACAACCCCATAGGCAGCGACCGGGCCTCCTCCCTGTATTTCGGGGCGCGGCCGGCCGCCGCCCCTGGTACGGTTGTTCTTTGCGAGCACATCAACTACCGTGGCACCTGCGAGACCTTCGCGGCGAACGACCCTGACCTGAGGAACAACCTCATAGGCAGCGACCGGGCCTCCTCCGTAAGGGTGGGCGCCGGGGTGATCGGTATTCTTTGTGAGCACATCAACTACGGCGGCAAGTGCGAGGACTTCATGCAAGACGACCCCGACCTGACGAACAACAACTACAATCCCGGTCGTTGTCTTTATCTATGTTCCTTTGGCGTAGGCAACGACACGGCCTCCTCCCTGTATTTGAAGCCGCGGCCGCCGGTCATCCACTGAGCAGCCGCTGTGCTGGAACACGCACGATATCGGCCGAGGGCAAGGATCCCGGATCCCTGCCCTCGGTCTTTTCCTGCCTGTTCCGTCGCCGCCGGGAAGGTGGCTTGACTGGCAGAGGCGCGATCGATAGAGGTGCGCCGCAGGGGTCTGGCAGCCTGGGCTCGCACAACACGGGGGCGGTCGCGAAGGCCGCCCCTGGTCTCTGAGTCGAGGTCCGTGTCCAGGCCGGGACAGAGCACTCGATGGCTACGTCGTGGATCGCGCGGCCGCCTCTCCCTGGCAGCCACGGAAAGTTCTTGTACGAGCACCGGCCTATGCCCCAGCGATTCCTCTAGGTCCTCAAGACCGAGGCACGCATGCGCCCAGCGGCCGTGAACAGCGGCGCGCCACACTTGGGAGCTGGCCTGGCCAAGTCTGTAAGGATTTCGGCTCTCAGTTGTCTAAGGGGTAGGAGCGAACAAAGGCCCGCCCAGCCAGAGCCAAGAAAAGGAAAAGGGGGTTGTGAAGTGCCGATTCAAGCACTAGCATGCAAGACGACCATGACCAGCGGACACTAAGCCGCCATAGTGCGGTACAGCAAAGGAGGAGCACGATGATCTCCACAAGGAGCCGTTGGCACGGCCTGTGGCCTCTGGCGGCAGTTCTGAGCGTCACCCTGGCGTTTGTGGCTTCCGGTTGTTCCGGGGGCCAGTACGGCTTCGTGACACGGACTGACACCGGCAAGACGGTGAGCGGCGTGAGGGTCGAATACATAGATCCTAACGGAAAGAAGGGTTCCACTGTCACCACCGGGATTGGCTACTACGTCTTCCCGGGGAAGGGTGGCCCCTCCGAGGGGTGGGTCAACTTTCAGCTATCGACGTGGTGGGGCGGATTCGGCCCTACGAAGCAGACGAAGTTCGTCACCTACACCAAGGAGGGTGATAAGCTGACGGCTCGCGTCGACTTCTCACTGAAACCATTCCTTCCCGCTCAGAAGTCAGCCGAGAACCTGGCGTGGTCCACGGCGAGGCCGTTGGGGGATATGCAGCTCATAGAGAAGAGGGAGGTCAGGTGGCCCTGCAAGGGCGAGCTTGGGGTCGAGTACCCGCCAGCCGGCGTGAAACCGGGGGGACCGCACTGTTCCCTTCCGGGGTACTATCTCGTCTTTAGGTTCCCCGGGGGGCCCTGGTTGATGGACTTCGCCTACCGCACCGACTGCGAGGGGAAGCTCATTGTGCCCCAGTGGTGGCATATCCTTTCAGGCGCGAAGGCGTCTCCTGTTCCTCCCGCCGAACCCGGGGTCTGCAAGTCGGGGGGAGGGGGAGGCTTCCTGCCGACGGCAACGCCAGTGGCGACAGCAACCACGGTGCCAACCGCCACCCCGACAGCCGTTCGCACCCCGACACCGCCTCCCACCCCCCAGGCGCTCCAGGCCGACCTGGCGCTGATTGACCTCTTCCCGAACCAGCTGCCGACCGGATACGTCTTCGCCAGGATCAGGAACAACGGCCCGGACACGGTGACGAACTTCAGCGTTACGCTGGACTGCTCGGTCTGCGCAACGTTTAAGGCGACCGGGCTCACGAACTGCTGGTCGTATCAGAACCCGGCCTATTTCGGCGCCTTCAACCCCGGCTACGTGGCCGAGAAGGACACTGGCCTATCCATCGATGTCAACATCGCCGACTATCAGGTCCAGTGCACCATGCTGGCGCCCGCCTTCGATCCCAACCCGGGCAACAACTCGTTCTCGAAGATGATTTCGTCGGGCGGTCCACCGCCGAGTCCAGAGCCCATTGACTAGACGGAGGTGACGCACCGCGGCGACCAGAATGCTGCTCACTGCTCCAAGCGGTACAAGCGGGTAAGGGCCTGCCCAGCCGGAAGCAGACGGGTGTTTGAAATGACGGTTCTTGGGCTAACTCGCAAGGCTACCATCATCAACGGACTAGGCCCCGCGTCTGGGGTGAAAGAAAGGAGAAACATCATGATGCCCAGAAGGAACCCCTGGCAAGGGCTGTGGCCCCTTGTAGCACTCATGAGCATGACGCTGGCTGTCCTGGCTTCCGGCTGCCTGTGGGGCACGGTGAAAGGCCCCACGGGTGATGGTGTGCAGGGCGCGACCGTGACCTACACCGATTCCACGGACCGCACGGCCTCCACTACGACCGGTCCCAACGGCTGGTATTCCTTCAAGCTCACATCGGCCCCCCTGCCCGGGCCTGTTACCTTCAATGTGAGCGCGCCGGGCTACCAGACGATCACGCCGGCCCGCGTCGTGGAATACAATGACAACCCCAATGCCAGTTTGGACGACGTTTCCAGCTTCTGGGAGATCCAGAACTTCAGCCTGTCTCAGGGCGCGCAGCAGCCCAAGAAGGCCGACCTGGCGCTGATCGACCTCGTCACGCCCAACCTGCCCGGCGGATATGTCCTCGCCAAGATCAAGAGCAACGGGCCGGACACCATGACCAACTTCAGCGCTACGCTCGACTGCTCGGTCTGCGCATTGACAAAGGCGACCGGGTCCACGAACTGCTGGTCGCAGCAGAACCCGCGCCATTTCGACGCCTTCAACCCCGGCGACGTGGTCGAGATGAACACCGCCATAACCCTCGATGCCAACACCTACGACTATGATGTCGAGTGCGAGGTGCAGGTGCCCTTCGACGATCCCAATCTGGGCAACAACATCCGCTCAGAACACATCAGCTGGGGCCCGCCGCCGCAGCCGACGGCCGACTTGGAGGTGGTGAGCGTATTCCTCAGCGCCACACCGGTGGGCACCGCCTCCGTTCAGATCGGGAACAAGGGCCCAAACCCGGTGACGAATGCTGCCGTAACACTCCAGTGCCACAGCACGCCAACACCCAAGCCCGGGTCCGGGAACCCGGCAACGCTCCCCTACTCTGGTCCCAAGAAAGAATTCAATGTATCTCTCGGTGTTTTGCAGCTAGTGACAAAGGACTCGGGACTGCCTATCAACGTCGCCGGCTACGACCACTTTGTGTTCTGTCAGATGACCACGTCAGTCCCAGGTGACGACCCAGGCAACAACGTGATCACTAATATGTTCTATTAGACCGCGAGCGCGGCGTGGCCGGGGGTAGGGATCTTGAATCCCTGCCCCCGGTCCTTCTTCTCCCTGTCTCTGCCGCGCCGAGGATGATGGGCCAGCCAGCCACTCACTGACAGGGCTGGTGTGGGCCAGGCAGCAGTGGCCAAGCCGTGGCTCCGCCGCCCCTCGAAGACTTCCCGGGCTCTTTCCGCCGGTTCAGCTCCCCGCACGTTGCGCAAGAACGGTCAGGCGCATTATGGCCAGGGCCTCCTTCGGGGCTGAGCGCGCACACCGGGAGACATGGCGTCTCAGGGCCGGCCCGGATAGCTCGGCCTCTAGACGTCCCCGATACGGATGGAGTCTTGCCACCCCGCAGGGTACTATGAACGAAAGGCGCCCAGCGGCGACCGGGGTCTTCGTTGACCCGCCAGCTCGGTGCGGGGCAGAGACCCTTCGCCGCAGACTCGGGGGGGGATGCGATGAGCGAGATGACCACGCACGAACGTATCACGCGGATGTACGGGCACCGGGAGGCCGACCGCGTTCCGCTCTATGAGACGCCGTGGGGCGCAACGGTGGAGCGCTGGCGGCGTGAGGGGCTGGGCGACGCCAAGTACTTCGACTACTTCGGCCTCGACAGAGTGGTGCGCCTCCACGTCGACAACTCGCCCCGCTTTCCCTCCGCTGTGCTGGAGGACACCGACGACCGCCTCGTCTTCACCAACACTTGGGGCGCGACCATAGAGTACCTAAAGCATGACTCATCTGTGGCCGCGACCGAGATCACGGTCAAGACGCCGGACGATTGGCTCAAGGCCAAGGAGCAAATGACGCCGTCCGACGATCGCATCCCATGGGACTACCTCAAGAACAGATGGCCGCGCTGGCGAGAGCGAGGCGTGTGGGTCCCCGCCGTGGGCTGGTTTGGCTTCGATGTCACCCATGCCTTCTTCATCGGCAGCGAGCGCCACCTTCTGGCCCTGGCCGAGAATCCTGAGTGGTGCGTGGACATGTGGCGTACAGAGCAGGACCTGAGCCTGACCCTGCTCGACAGGGTGTGGGACGCGGGCTATCACTTCGACGAGCTGATGTGGTACGACGACATGGGCTACAAGCAGAACCAGTTCTTCTCGCTGAGGATGTACCGAGAGCTCTTGAAGCCCATACACCAGAAGGCAATCGACTGGGCGCACGGCAAGGGCATCCCGGCGTACCTGCACTCGTGCGGTGACATCAGGCCCTTCATACCCGACCTGGTTGAGATGGGTCTCGACGCCCTGAACCCGCTGGAGGTCAAGGCGGGGGTGGACCCACTGGCCGTCAAGCGCGAGTTCGGTGACAAGCTGCTGCTTCACGGCGGCTTCAACGCAGTGCTGTGGAACGACGTGGAAGAGATGGAGGCAGCGGTTCGTGAGAACCTGCCCGTCTTGAAGGAGAACGGCGGCTACATCTTCGCCACCGACCACTCCACGCCCTCCAACGTGAGTCTGCTGGACTTCAAGCGGATCGTCGAGGTGGTCAAGGATGTGGGGCGGTATTGATGCAAGCGCTGTGCCCCCTACCCCCTGAAGGGTGACTGGCTCTAGTCCGGTGGGACGAGGGTTTGGCAGGCGTGGAGACACGGCCCTGCGGGTCGATGGCCATTGACGAAATACCTTGACAGCGCCCCCCCAGGGGCTTCCAAGCGCAGGGGTAGAGCCGGAGGAGCGTAGCTTTAGCTGCGCCCGCTGCGCTCAGCTCGGGCCAGGACAGAGCTAGTGGTCGCGAACCGTCTGGTTGGACACGGCTTGGGGACGAGTGGTTCTGCCCACCCGCCCGCCCAGAGAAGGTTGAATGTGGGGGACACCCCCACACCCCTTCTGCACTCCCCCGGGGCCGTGTCGGGTTATTGTCTCAATTGCCATAGGCCCGCGGCTGCGGAGATTCCACATCATAGGCTGCGGGACGCATCCCGGAGGCTCACGACAAGAGCCCCCGCCAACTACGAACCAGTCAGCTCGAAGGACGTCGCGTTGACATAGCTCTCAGGCTGATAGAGAATCGGCCTGGCCCGCTTTGATTGGGGCGTACCTTTGCGAGGGCCAGAGCGGGATGCGGTGGCCTCGCTGTGGCCGCGAGAATCCCTGAGCGGTCAAGTTCTGTCGGGAGTGTGGTGCCATCCCCCGTGTGGGAAAGGAGAAGGGGCGACGATGCCAAACGTGCGTGCCAACGGAATCAGCATCGAATACGACGAGTTCGGCGACCGGGATTCGACGCCGCTGCTCCTGATCATGGGGCTCGGTGGCCAAATGGTGATGTGGGATGAGAGCTTCTGCGAGCAGTTGGCGGACCGCGGCTTTCGCGTCATCCGCTTCGACAACCGCGACGTGGGACTCTCCACCAAGTTCCACGAGGAATGCCCGCACCCGGCCAGCCTTCTTGCCGATGCGTGGCAGGGCAAGAGCATCAACCCGCCGTACACCCTCGATGACATGGCCCAAGACGCGGCCGGACTCCTCGGAGCACTGGGAATCCCCTCGGCGCATGTGGTTGGCGCCTCAATGGGTGGAATGATCGCCCAACTCCTGGCTATTCGCCATCCACACCAAGTGCTGACCCTCACTTCGATCATGTCGACGACGGGGAACCCGGAATTGCCTCAGGCAGAACCGAGTGTGCTGGCGCTGCTGATGCAGCCGGTGCCCGCCGGGCGCGAGGCAAGGATCGAGAGTGCCGTGGGCGCGTGGCGTGTGATTGCGGGTCCGGGGTTTGAGTTCGACGAAGCCCGCATTCGGGAACGCGCTGGCCTCTCGTACGACCGAGACCCGGACCCTACGGGCATGGCTCGCCAGCTTCTGGCCGTCGTGTCCGCCGGCAGCCGGAAGGAGGCGCTGAGGTCAGTGACGGTGCCCACCCTGGTAATCCACGGTGATGCCGACCCGCTGGCGCCGATCGCCGGGGGCTTCGACACGGCCGAGGCGGTCCCCGGCGCCAAGATGCTGGTGATCGAGGGCATGGGCCACGCACTGCCCGAGGGCGCCTGGCCTCGCGTGATGGACGCCATCGTGGAACTGGCGCAGCGAGCCAACTGAGCGGCACACGCCTCGCTGGTGGTCGAACCGGCTGAGGCACGTGCGCCGGCAGGCGGCCTCCGCCAGCGTTGCCGGCACCTAACCCAACCTGGCCGTCTATCTCACCGGCAGGTAATCGCACGGGGTCTTCGTAGCCAGTAGGTCCCCGGAAAACCCGAGCACAATGTTGGTGCCGTCCGGGTTCATCCACGTGAAGTAATCCTGCCCCCAGTCGCTGTAGTTGTACTCGCCCGGTGCCTGAAGCATCTGGACGACGTCGTCGTAACTCATGCCGAGCTGAACCTGCTCGCACTCCTGCCGCGTAATGACGTCTTCCTCTGGAAGTTCCACACTCGGCGCCGGTGCCGGTGCACGCGGACCGCCCACCAACAACTCTACGTCGTCGATACGCGCGCCGCCGCCCACTATTCCCGTCTCGCGGTCCGTGTCAAACTCGAACCAGATCTCGACGTCATCTCCCGCCCACTCTGTAAGATCAGCCTCCGCCTCAATCCAACCGGAGCTGGAGCCCGAGTATATGGCGACATACTTGGGGTCCAGACGGCCCTGGTGGTGGACATAAGCTCCGAGGGTATCATATTTCGGCTCCGTCTCGTACCACGCCCTAAATCGCAGAGTGATTGGGGAGGCGTCGGGGAGCGTGAAGGCCCGCCCGAGGAGAGCGTTCTCCGAGCTCCGGTAGTTGACATAGGCTGCGCAGGGGGGTTCCGACTCGCAGGAGTGATCGAGCGACCAACCGTGCCAGCGGTAGCTCGACGTGTCCCAGTTGACGAGTGAAGAGAAGTCATCGTAAAAGATGCGCTCGGCCTGGTCCTCAGGTTCGGGCAAGCCCGTCGGTTCGACGTTAACGGTCTCGGCTGGCTCCGGTGGTTGCGTCGGCCCGTTGTCGGGGCCATCCGGGCGTTCAGTAGGAGCGGGCCCTGGGCCTGGCGGTTTCTCTCCGTCACAGGCCGTAAGCGCTAACGCCAGCACCGACAGGACGCCGAGTACCAACACCACGGAAATGCTCCATCGTTTCGATCCTGGCCACATTGGCTCCCTCCTTCCCAGGAATGCCGGGGACTTCGCTGCTCACCGTCTCTTGATGCGCCCTCCGACTTATCTTTGCGGCGACTACACCAAAGAGCCCGACCTGCGGCTCCGGCTCCATCAAGCGCTCACTGCTACTACGCGCCGTCGGCCGCAGGCAACTGAGGGGAGTCGGCCGCCGGCGGGCGCACGGGGGCGTATGGTGGCTATGTGCCCACATATCCAGTACGCGCAGAAAGCCGGCGGGGCGAGCAGCCGCTTATCAGGCCCGGCGGAAGGGACGCCCTTCCTCCATCGTCATCACCTGCCCCCGAATGGCACGTGGAAGGAGTCAGCAGTCCATGGCGACAACACTGCGACGCATCATCAGCGGCCACAACGAACAGGCGAGGTCCGTGGTGGTCGCCGACAAGCCCCCCGTGAAGATGGGGACCTTGTTCGGCGTGTGGGCCACGGGCCGTGCGCCGTGCAGCTACGGAAGCGAAGACGGCGTGGCGGAACGTCCTCCGATGTGCTTGCTGCCCCTCCTCATTCCGCCGTCGGCGTTTCGTAGGCGCTGGGACCGGGCTGGTCGAAGTAGCCAGCCGGCGGCGTCGGCGTCATGCAGTCCGTGGTTGACTCAAAGTCTATGACGTCGCCAAAGGCGATCCACTTGGGCTGGGGCGGGTCGGTTGAGCGGTCCATTTCCCACCGCGCCATCATCTCCGCCTCGGCGGCGCGGTGGTCGGTGGGACTCATACTGGCTGGGACCAGAGAGTTTGGGGCCTGGTACTTGCACTCCGCCTCGGCGGCGGCGACGAAGGAGTCAACCGTCAGGTCCGGGCCGGCCTGCTTGAGCGTCAAGGCCGTGCCCGCCGATACCAGCATGCCGCCGTACACGGTGTTGTTCCATTTTACGTCCGGCGCGTACTGCGCCAGGATATCCTTCAGCTCCGCGATGTAGGGGACGTCCGTCTCCCAACCCTGGCGGCCGAAGATGGAGCTGAGCGTTCCCTCAGAATTGTCGTAGCCACCGAGCCCGGCGACGATGTCGACGGTCGCGGCTACGCTGCACAGGAGGACCTGTACGTCCCAGGTCAGGGTTTCCTGGGAGACCTTGATCACGCTGCCGGCCTGGACGGGCGCGCCCCAGAAGACCAGCAGGTCGACATTCTCGTTCCTGAGGCGCTGAACGTGCGCCGTCATGTCGGTCTCGATCGCGTTGTAGTACTCGGTAGCCACTTCTACGTTGGCGCCCTGCTCCTCGAGCCCCTGCCTGGTGCCCTCCTCACCCTCTTTGCCGAAGTCATCGTTCTGAGCGAGGATGCCGACCTTCTTGCCGTCGTAGTTTTCGGCGATGTACGTGCCGAAGATGCGCCCCTCTGTCAAATAGTCAACGAGGGCAGTGAAGCGGGTGTGCCCCACAGGGTCAGTCAACGTGCGCGCGCCGGTCAGGGTCCAAGCGTCGATCACATTATGCTCTTCCAGGAACTTATAGACCGCCATTTCAGCCTCGGAGCCGAGGCTCCCCTGGATCATGAATACTTTGTCCTGCTCGACGAGCTTGTGCGCGGCCTCCAATCCCACCGGCCCCGTGTACTGGTTGTCTTCGACGTAGAGCTTGATCTTGCGCCCGTAGATGCCCCCGTTGTCGTTGATGTAGTCGAAGTAGGCCTTCATTCCTTTGCTCAGGTCGACTCCCCAGGCGGCGGCGGAGCTGTTGCTCAGCGGCAGGAGGGTGCCGACCCTGATCTCGGTGTCGGTGACGCCTTGCGTGGGGCCGCTTGTGGCCTTGGCGCCAGGCGTGGCCGCGCCTTCTTCCTCTTCCTCCCCACATGCAACCACCAGGACCATGGTGGCTGCCAGCGCTGCGAACAGCAGCAATACCCATCGCTTTGATAGTACCTGCATCTTGTTCACCCCCCTTGTCGTACTACCCTGCACTGGTGTCTTCAAGCATCATGCTGGAGGCGCTACTCATCACCCCCTGTCCTGGCCGGCCCACCGCCGGCCGGCTTTCCTTCCTGGACCCTTGGCGGGACAGAGTATATCAGATCGAATGGGCCGGCGGTGTAGAGGTTTTACTCCTTCCGGCGAAACAGACGCCGGGCGAGTCGGGATGCCGGCGTGCTGGCCCCGGTGGCACGTCTGGCTTCTCTCCTCTCCCGTCCCTCTCGAATGGAACCGGCGATCCCCGTGGGCGTGAAGATTATGGCCCAGATGAGGAGGGCCCCAAAGAGGGCGTCACGGCTGGTGTCGATCCCAATTTTGTCACCGAATGGGATAATGCCGATCACGAAGTCGACGAAGTCAATGCGCACGGTCATCATGATAGCAGCGAAGATGGTGCCAGCGATGGAGGCGAGGCCCCCCAGGACAATCATTATGAGCATGATGAAGGACATGCCGATCTCGAAGGTGGCAGGACCCAGGTAGCCCGAGGTGTACACGTACAAGGCGCCGCCCGTCCCAGCGTAGAGAGCACAGAGGCCAAAGGCAGTCATCTTGTAGAGCGATATGTTGACTCCCATCTGCTCGGCGCCGACCTCGGAGTCGCGCAGGGCCACTAATGCTCGACCGAAGCGGCTGCGCGTGAGGCTCCAGGCCATGGCCGTCATGATGACGGCAGGAACCATGCAGGTATAGTAGAGCCACTGGTAGTCGGTAGCCATGCCCTTCAGGGAGCTGGGAACGTGGGACGTGCTGAGGGAGATGCCCATTGTGCCGCCGGTCCAGTCCTCTACGAGACGGTGCTTGAGGATGTTCGGAAGAACGATCACCAAGGCCAGGGTGGCAATGGCCAAATAGGGGCCAGAGAGACGGAGGGCGGGAATGCCGATGAGGAAGCCGATAAGCCCCGCGAAGAGGCTAGCAGCCAGTACGGCGGCGAACACGGGGACACTGAAAGTGTTCATGAGTATGGCGGCGATGTAGGCGCCTATGGCTATGAATGCCCCATGTCCCAACGATATCTGACCGCTGTAGCCGGTAAGCAGGTTCAGGCCCATGAGAATGATGAGCCATATGGCGAACCGCGTGGCCTGGAAGGTGCGGAAAGGATCGAGGAAGACGCCAAAGAAGGGCAAGGTGTAGAGGTAAGGGAAGGCTGCCAGCAAGAGCAAAGCGAGGCCCAGAAACAGTGTCCGAGGACGAGGCAAGGCTATGGTCAAGCTACGCCCTTCCCGTTACCCGCCTGCCGAAGAGGCCCGTTGGGCGCACTATCAAGACGCCGACGATGGCAAGAAAAGCGACAGCGATGTCGATATCCGAGCCCACGTAGGTGGCCGCCAAGTTCTGCACGACCCCTAACACGAGGCCGCCTACGATAGCGCCCAAGGGGCTATCCAGCCCACCCAGTACGGCGGCGGCGAAGCCAAAGAGCAAGACACCCAGCATCATGCTGGTTGAGAGGTAGAGAGTGGGGGCGAGAAGTATGCCAGCAACGGCGCCAACCATCGCCGAAAGGGCCCAGCCCAGGGCAAGCATGCGGCCGACGTGAACCCCAACGAGCTGGCTGGCGATACGGTTCTGGGCGGCACCACGCATGGCCAGGCCCACCTTGGTGTAGTTAAACAACGCGTAGATGGCAGCCATGATCAGCACGGACGTACAGAAGACGCCGATGTTGGAGCGGCTGATGACTGCCGGCCCAAGGGCAAGGGGCGCGCCCTCAAAAGCCCCAGGGGAGGGGAAGAGCTTGGGGTCACCCCCCCATATTCGCAGCGCCACGCCGCCGAAAAGGGTAAGCAGGCCAAGGGTGAGGATGATGGCATTGAGGGAAGGCGCGTTCTCCACCGGCCGCATCAGCACCATCTCCACTGCTGCTCCGGCGATGCCAGCGATGAGCAAGGTCAGGAAGAAGGCGAACCAGAAGTTGAGACCCTCGTTCCAGAGAGACCAGGCAATAAACGTGGTGAACATGGCCATCTGGCCCTGAGAGAAGTTGACTACCCTGGTGGAACGGTAGATGAGGACAAGGGCGAGGGCGAAAATGGCATAGAGGCTGCCGGTAGAAAGGCCTGTAGCGACCTGCTGGACAAACTCCGCCATTAAAGCCAAGCCTTAGAAGCTAGGATAGCGTGGCAAAGCGCATCGACCGGCGATTGGCCTTCGGCGCTGGCCTGCCGGTAAATTGACAACCTCCAGTCGGCGTGCTCTGGCGCGACAAGAAGTGTACCTGGTACTTTGTTCTAAGGCAAGGATTTGTACTCGTTGGTAGTGGGTCAGTTTGAACCCAACAGGCCGACAATCTCTTCGATGCTCCAAACGTGGTCGCTCACGCCCGCCGCCTTCGCTGGCGTCGTGCCGAGCGACCTGTGAACGCGAGCGAAGTTGTAGTACATGAAGTGCAGAGAGACAGCGTGCATCAGGTACTCTACCTTCTTGGAGAAAGCGTTTGTCAGCCGCGTAAAGCGCCTCATCCCCATCCGCATAGTTAGGTTCTGCCGCTCGACGTAGCTGGTCGAGATGTCCTTCGGCTCAGGGCCGTACATCTTGTCGAGTATGGCGTAGTCAATGTCAGCGCCGAAGGCTTCTTCGACGGCCCCAAGGTATGCCCTGTAACCATCTGTCGTCAGTTGGACGCGGTTGGCAAGCCGGTCAGCGAGGTCAGAGATGAAAGCGCGTGCATCTGCCCCTGTGCGCCGTCCTACCAGCCAAGAGGGGACAAGTTTGGTGTCCGCGCACAGGGCCGTCCATGTCCACACGTCACCATAGCCGAACTCGCCCTTGTGCTGCTGAGGAACGTTCTTGTCTTTGGAGTAACAGAAAGACCACACCTCATCGCACTGTACCCGTTTGCAGGGAAGGTTGCGAAGGTGCTCATCCTGGTACCACTGGCAGGCTTCGCCGAGTTCAGCCAGTAGCTTTACCACCGTGTTCTTGGCTGCGCCGGTCATGCGGCATGTGGCGCGAATGGAGTTTCCCTCGACTAGCGCCGCTATCACTTCGACCCGCTTTTGAATCGGCAGCCTGTTCATACTGACCATTATACTTGACCGCCCAGGCATTGTCAACCCCTAATTCCGCTCAAATTCCGCTGCTTGCCCGAGATAGCATAACCTCGCAGAGCATGTCGACATCAACGCCCCCGTCACAGATGTGAGAGTCACTCAGAATGAATCTAAACTGGGCGTCGACAAGTCTACCCTCCTTGTGGTATAGTTGGGCTGTACTTGCTCGGGCAAGTATAGGCTAGCGACAGGGGGTGACGCAACAATGCCAAAGAATGAACATGCGAAGGCACTTTCGAAGTTGGGAGCAGCGAAGGGGGGGCGAGCCCGCGCTGAGCACGTCGATGTCGAACGCAGGCGAGAGATAGCGCGGGAAGCCGCTCTCACCCGTTGGGGAAAGGAGGTTCCGTTCGCGACGCATGACGGAAGCATGGACATAGCGGGACGGCTGATCGCCTGCGCCGTCCTGAACAATGGGAAACGGCTGCTAAGCCAGCAGACTTTCCTTCAGGCCGTAGGCCGCGCTCGAGCGGCAAAGGGTGGTACCGGAAGCGCGGCCCTTGTGCCTGGCGATCTTCCGCCCTTTCTTGCGGCTGACTATCTACGCCCATTTGTGCCAGAGGAGCTATGGGAACACGCTGCGCCAGTAGAGTTTCGGGCGCGCGGCGGAGCGAAGGCATACGGATATGATGCGGTTCTCCTTCCAATGGTCTGCGAGGTGTACCTGAGGGCACGCGATGCGGGACAGACCCGAAAGCACCAGCAACACATCGTGGAAGCGTGCGATCTTCTCATGCGTGGACTGGCGCGGGTTGGGATCATCGCCTTGGTCGACGAGGCTACTGGCTACCAAGAGGATCGGGCCAAGAACGAACTTCAAAAGATTCTAGAGAAGTACATTGCGCCCGAACTCATGCGGTGGACAAAGAGATTCCCAGACGATTTCTTTCGCCACATCTATAGGTTGCATGGTTGGGCCTATCAGCCGGGCACTGCCAAGCGAACGCCTTATGTCGGCAAACTGATCAATCGCTGTGTCTACGAAGAATTGCCGCCTGGAGTTCTTGATGAGCTGCGAAACCGAAATCCGGTGATCGATAAGGGTTACAGGCAGTTCAGACATCATCAGTTCTTGACTGACCATACGGGACACCCCCATTTGGACCGGCAGATTACCGCCGTCCTGACTGTGATGAAGGTATCCGATGACCGTGAGGATTTCGAAGAGAACTTCAAGAAGGCGTTTGAGAAGCCGATACAGGGGCGGCTGCCTTTGGTGGTCAATGTCGACAGCTAAGCCTTGTGCCAGCGGGCTCGCGCTGCCTGCTTGGCGATTTCCGAGCGCCGCTTTGCGCTCAGCTTGGCGGCTCTAGCCTTGCCGCCCTTGAGCCCGCCGAGACGCCCTAGTTCGACAGCAGCGGGATTCTTGTCGCTCGGCGGCTCTTCGGGCGGTTCGCCGGTCGCCTCTTCTACAATGGCACTGGCGAGACGGTTGAGGTCACGGGGTTTGCTTGAGCGCTTTGGCATACGGCCAGTATAGCACAACTGATGGAGGTAGCAATGCCTGAGCACCCCAGGGAACTATCGGAGCAAGACAAGCGGGAGATCATCCGGCGACGCGGGGGTGACTCCGACAAGAGCGGAAAGACGGGCGAACTGGAGATCCATCACAAGGATCGCAACCCGCACAACAATGATCCTGACAACCTGAGCGTGTTGACGAAGAGGGAGCACCGCGACCTACACAAGCGGGCTGGGCGTTAGCCCCTTTACTGAGACAACCGACCCTGTGGGTATCAGGGTCACATCTCGGTACTCCTCCTCGTCGTTACACTCGGACGCGATGATGGTCGTGTGTTCATTCTGGGCCAGTAGGTAGCCCACACTCTTGAACAGCGCCATCCTAAAATTGTCTATCTCGTTGCGCTTGCGCGTGCCGGAATAGAATCTCGCGTCGTGCCACTCCACGATCACCAGGCGTGGTATGCCGCTAGTCTCTCCCATCTAAATCCCCAACGTCAAATTCAAACTGACCCACTACCTACTCGTTCACTGGGGGTGTTGCCAGACTCGACCCCAAATCTCGTCAGTGATGTGGTCGATATCGGCTGGTGGCCAATGGTCGGTAGGAGGCGTAGACATGATGTGGCGCCGCCGCTTCGCCCAGAAGCTCTACTACTAGTACGCGCAGACCGCCCACGGGGTGAGCATCGCCTTCTGGGCCCTGGGGCGAAGGGATGGCCTTGTTTCATCATCACCTGCCCCAGACTTGCACGTGGAAGGAGTCAGCAGCCCGTGACGACAACACTGCGACGCATCATCACCGGCCACAACGAACAGGGGAAGTCCGTGGTGGTCGCCGACAAGCCCCCGGTGGAGATGGGAACCTTGTTCGACATGTGGGCCACGGATCGCGCACCGTGCAGCTACGGAACCGAAGATGAGGTGGCACAACGCCGAGTCAAGCTCGAACCCCCTGAGAATGGAACGTTGTTTCGATTCTTCAGGGTGGATCCCGAGGACCCCGCACTGAGTCGTGATGAGCTGGAACGGCAGGCGGCGGCCGGCTTCGCTGCTGTCGGGGCCGAACACTGTCGACCGGACACGACGCGCCATCCCCGCATGCACAAGACCCGAACGGTCGACTACATCATACTGCTACAGGGCGAGGTTACCTTCCTGCTGGACGACGAAGAGGTAAACCTGAAGCCCTTTGATGTGGTCATCCAGCGGGGTACCAATCACGCCTGGATCAACGGGGGTAGTGAGCCCGCACTGCTGGTGGCAGTTCTAGTCGACGCCGAGGCGCACTAGCAAGGCAGGGGAAACGCGGTGCCGTTAGCGTCGTCGGAGGGCAGGGCTCTACTGTCCTGAGCTATCCCCGCTCGACGACAGTATGGCTAGCCCCCGGCCGGTCCACAACCGCCGGGGGCCTAGCCATCTACCCGGAGGAGGAGATCACACGAAGTAGCTGGCCGCCGCCTGGTCCACCGCCTCGGGCGAGAGCACGCGGGGCGACCCTCGATAGCGGGCGGCATCAGCGATGGCCTCGACGATGTCCCGTGGGTGACAGCCGCGCATCTCTCGACCTGTCTGCACGAAATGGCGATCCACTAGGTGCTCGGCCCCATCTTGACGATAGGCCACCTCGCACCGCTGACACTCCAGGCGCAGGATCTCCAGGAATTCCTCTGTCGTTGGGTTCGGGATCTCTACCTTGTAGCGTATGCGGCGCAGGAAGGCTTCGTCGGCAAGGCTTGAGGGCGGAAGGTTCGTCAAGAAAACGGGGATAACGTCGAAGGGGATCTGGAAGCGGGCTCCCGTGTGCAGAGTCAGGTTGTCTACGCTCTGCTCCAGGGGGACGATCCAGCGGCTCAGCAGGTGGGAGGCCTGGAGCCGCTGGCGGCCGAAATCGTCAATGACGAGAAGACCGCCGTTGGCCTTCATCTGGATGGGCGCCTCGTAGGTCCTGTGCACGGGGTCCAGGACCAGTTCCAGATGGCTGGCCACTAGTTCGCTGGCGGTGACGACGGTGGGACGGCGGATGACCAGCCACCGCCGGTCGACCGCCGCCGCCGAGCGCCTGGTGGCGGACTCCAGTGCTTCGTGGCAAGACGGATCATAGAGGCGTATGATCTGGCGCGCGGCCTCCACGGCGTGGGGAATGATGATGTGCCCGTGGAGAGCCTGGCGCAGGCTCTCGGCCGCCGTCGTCTTGCCGTTGCCAGAGGGCCCGCACAAAAGGGTCGGCTTCTGAGAGCTGATGGCGTGGCCGAGTCGCTCCAGGGTGTCGGCGCTGAACACGAGCTGGGACAGACTCGATTCGATGTCCTGCGACGTCAGCACCTCCCGATGGATGGACTGGTGCTCCACCTGCTGAATGTAGTCAGCCAGAGGCACAGGTGCTGGCCCAACGTAGCCATTGAGTTGCAGGGCCGCCCCGGCGCGCGATACGCCCTCGCTGGTCAGGGCGTAGCGAAAGGCGGCGGGCGAGGTTCCCGAACCACCCGTGACCTCGCAGAGATGCTCGTGCCGGAGCAGGGTTAGGATCTCCTGTACTACCCCAATGGGCAGTGCCATTCGTTCCGCCACCTCTGCACCCGAGGGGTTGCCGGCGAAGTAGACGGTCTTTAGCGCCAGGTCCATCAGCAGCCCGCCATCGACGCCGGTCTCCTCCAGCGAGAGCGGCGCCGGTGGTAGCTCTGTCTGATCTCTTTCCGGCTCCGAAATGCCTGCCAGTCTCAGCATGTTGTCCTCCTAAGTCTCCGCGTTCGCCGTCGGCACGCCGCGAGGGTCGGCGGGCGTGATCGCCGCGCCTACAGCGGCGGCGGGGCGCCTCGCGATTCACAGGGCCTTCCACTAGAAAACGGATGGAGGAGGGTTCTATTACGGCTGCTGCGCTGACCGTCGCCTATCTGGGTGGCGCGTTCTTGGCAGCGGCCAGCGGATCGGCGCGCGTCACCAAGAGAAACAACATGAGGACGGCCGCGGCGAAGGCCGTGCCTGCCCCAACCGCGAAGGGCGCCGCCGGAGCCACCGCCTGCCAGAGCAGCCCCGCCATTACGCTGGCCAGGACAGCCGCCATTCCCACCGAGGTGTGGTACAGACCGAGGAAGGTCCCTCGCCTCCCAGAAGGAGCCGCCTCCGCGACCAGTGCCCGCGCAGTGCCCTCGGTCAGCGCCATGTAGCACCCGTACACGACGAAGAGGGGCCAGACCCACGCCGTCGAGGGGAGCCAGGCGAAACCCAGGTAGACGAAGCCGAAGATGACGAGCCCGAGGGTGTACACAAGGCGGCGGTCGACTCGGTCCGATATGATCCCTGCCGGCATGGAGAGGAGCGTGTAAGACACGTTGAACGCGACATACGCCACGACGACCAGGCTGACGCTCAAGCCCACGTCTCGGGCTCGGAGGATCAGGAAGGTATCGCTGGAGTTGCCGATGCTGAAGAGAAGGACGATGGCCAGGAAGGCCCAGTAGGCGCCGGGGGCACGCGCTGGCGGCTCGTCGGCCTCGGCGCGAGTGGCGGCTCGCGCTGGCATGTCGCGCACCAGGGAGAGGAGGACCACGGAGACGGCAGCGGGCGCCAGGGCCAGCAGCAGGACCGCCCGGATGCTCAGGCCCCAGGCACCCACCAGGAGCAGGGCGATCAGAGGGCCCACCACAGCGCCGGCCGTGTCCAGCGCCCGGTGAAAGCCGAAAGCGCGCCCCAGCAGCGGTGGCGGCGTGCCGTCGGCGATGAGGGCGTCGCGCGGCGAGGTGCGCACCCCTTTCCCAAAGCGGTCGACGAAGCGGGCCGCGAAGACCTGAGGCCAGGCGAAGGCCAGCGCCAGCAGCGCCTTGCCCAGAGCCGAGAGGGCATAGCCTGATGTCACCAGCACCTTGCGCCGCCCGACCCGGTCGGAGAGCCAGCCTGAGGCCACCTTTAGCAAGCTAGCGGTGCCCTCGGCCACGCCCTCGATGGCGCCCATGGCCGCCACGGGCGCGCCCAGCGTCGATGTCAGGAAGACGGGGATCAGGGGGTACGCCATCTCGCTGGCGATGTCGGCCACGAGGCTGACGATGCCCAGCCGGAAGACGTTGCGGGTAACGCCGGGGATGGGCGAGGGCGTCTCGGCGGAGGCGAGGTCGCGCTCCGGCAGGGCGACCGGGCTCCCAGCGGCGGCGTGCGCCCCCACTGCCGTGGGCTCAGTGGAAGAGGAAGCAGCCATGACTAGCCTTCAAGCCTTGCGCCCAAAGGTCCCCCTTGTGTCACTCTGAGCGAAGCGAAGAGTCTGGCTCGGCGAGACCGTTCGCTTCGCCTGCCTGATGGTCGTCAACAGAATGACGTTGCATTCCACCCGTAGGGGCGCAGCATGCTGCGCCCCTACCGCCCCCCCAGGGCCGACGCGAGGTCGGCCCCTACAAGGTTCATCTCGCGGCGGGTCGGGGCAGAACCCGAATAGAACCCATTTCGTTTGACGCCCCCAGGCAGGCTCAGCGTGACACAGCAGGCAGCCTTGTACCCAGACACTTCAGGCGGTGGCCAGCAGGCGGGCCCGCTTGCATCGACAGTCATCCTCCGGCTCATCGGCCTTCGCCGGCCCGAGCCGCCTCGCCCTCCACCAGCGCCTTCAGCGTTTGCAGGGAGCGCTGGAAGCCGGACTGGAGGTTCTTCTTCAGGAAGAGCCGGTCGGTCAGGGAGCTCAGCGGGTTCCCCGGCGTGTACTCGAAAACGAGAGCGAACGCGGTCCCCGCGGGCGACGGCTCGAGGCCAAACGAGACGCTGGTGGAGGACATCATCGGCACCTGGCCGTCGTGCTTCTGAAAGCGGGGAGGGTCGAACTCGCTGATCGTCCAGGTCGTCACCTGGCTCAAGGGGCCGATGATCCGGGAACGCTCCCGGTAGACCGTCCCGAGTTGAGCCGGCTCCGGCTCCACCGAGAGCATCGCCAGGGTGTCCTCTATCCATTGCGGGATGCGCCGGAGGTCGGACACGAAGTCCCAGACCGCCTGCGGGGCCGCTGCGATATCGACTGATACTTCGACTCGCGACACGTTATCCTCCTTGCGCGGCCGTCGCTCCGCGGTTCCGCCGGCGGCGTTCCACACACTCCCGCACGAGGGCCGCCAGGCGCTCGCGGGTGCCCTCTCGGTCTTGCGGGTTCAGGCTCAGGACCAGCACCTCGGGCCGCGCCTTGAAGGCGTCGGCCCAAGGGTGCGGGGCCAGCAGGACGCTGCCCAGCAGGCAGCATCCTGCGTCCAGGGCCGACTCCACGGCCTGCCGGAAGCGATGCGAGGCCATCTCCATCTTGCCGATCTCGTCCACCACGACCACGTCGGCCGAGGCTGCCGCCTCTTCCAGGGCGGGCACGCCGACCCGCTCCAGGGCGGCTACGTCCACCCCATACTTGCCCACCCGCGGTGGGCCCGCCAGGTCCACGGAGGCCAGCACGGCCTCCCGCCCGTCTAGAGTCAGCAGCCGGAACCCACGGCGCTGGCCGCCCTGACGGATCTCCTCAGTGTAGAAGCCGCCGGCCCTCAGGGACAGCTCTGCCACCACCTGTCGCAGGAGGGTAGTCTTGCCGCAGCCCGGCGGCCCCGTAATCAGGAAGGCACGCTTCAAGACGAGTTTGTCACCGCCAGCCGGTAGCCCAGCCGCGGCACCGTCACCAAGAGTTCCGTGTCCTCGCGGAGGTGCCGCAGCTTGCGTCGCAGGTTGCGCACATGGGCCCGCAGGACTTCGCCGCCACCGGTGCCTGGGTAGAAGCCCCACACCCTTTCCAGCAGCTCCTCCGTCGACAGTGCTAGGCCGGGTTTCTCCATGAACTCCCGGAGGAGGCGGCACTCGATGGGCGTGAGGCGGACCTGGCGGCCCTGGGCCTCGGCAGGAGGGCCGACCCAGCGCAGGAAGCGGCTGACAGGGTCCAGCGAAAGCTGCCCGGCGCGCACGGGCTGCACCCGCCGAGCGGGCGAGCCGTCGACGGCGGTCAGCAGACCGGCCACCGCTCGCGCCAGGGATTCGGCGTCGAAGGGGCGCCCCAGGTAGCCGTCGACGCCGGGCCGGAGGGTTGAGGGCAGCGTGCCCTCAACCTGGAGAGCGGTGCGGGGTCCGAGGAAGAGGACGGGTACGTCGGCCCGGTCCGGGTCGGCCCGCAGCCAGCGGCAGAACTGCTCCTCCGGCAGGCCGGGGGCGGCTAAGTCCAGCGCCACGAGGTCGGCGCGCAGCGTGTGCAGGGCCCGCAGGCCTTCGTCCCTGCTGGCGGCGTCTGTCACCAGATGCCCCTGGGGCGCCAGCGCTCCCCTGAGGGCGTCGCAGGCCCGCCGGTCAGAGGAAATCAGGAGGATGGTGGCCAATGGGACCTCCCTGTGCACCTTGCGCTCGGCCAGATTGTGCGGCGGGCCTCAACTCCGAACGCCCCCTAGGACGATGCTGAGCAGGCGACGTAGCCGAGGCTTTCTAGCCTCGGCGCGGCCGCTATTGGCGGGGCTAGAAAGCCCCGCCTACGGACTCGTTCAGCACCCCCCTAACACCCTTGTTCGGCCCTTGCCTCCGCTGCTACAATCAAAGTTCGGCTACAAGCCACAGTCCGCTGCTGGAGGGGATATCCGTTGCCGCTGGACGCCATTATCGTCAGGGGCGCCCGAGAACACAACCTCAAAGACATCGACGTCGCCATTCCCCGCGACCGCCTGGTAGTCATCACTGGCCTCTCCGGCTCCGGCAAGAGCTCGCTGGCCTTCGATACCATCTACGCCGAGGGACAGCGGCGCTACGTCGAGTCGCTCTCGGCCTACGCCCGCCAGTTCCTGGGCCAGATGGAGAAGCCCGATGTTGACTACATCGAGGGGCTCTCCCCGGCCATCTCCATCGATCAGCGGGGCGCCAGCCGCAACCCCCGCTCCACCGTCGGCACGCAGACTGAGATCTACGACTACCTGCGCCTGCTCTACGCCCGCGCCGGCGAGCCCCACTGCCCCCAGTGCGGGCGCCCGATCGAGCGCCAGACGGTGCAGCAGATCGTGGACGCCATCCTGGACATCCCGGCCGGACGGCGGCTCATGATCCTGGCGCCCATCGTGCGCGACCGCAAGGGCGAGCACCTGGGCATCTTCGAGGACGCCCGCAAGGCCGGCTTCGTCCGCGTCCGCGTCGATGGGCAGGTGCAGGATCTGGAGGAGGACATCGTCCTCGACAAGAACCGCCGCCACACCGTTGAAGTGGTCGTCGACCGGCTGGTGACCGAGGGTGGTGAGGGGGAGAGCTCCGCGGGGTCGGCCAGCCGTCTTGCCGACTCGGTGGAGATGGCTCTCAAGCTGGGCGGCGGCGTAGTCCAGGTGAGCATCGAACCCCCCGTAGGGGCCGACCTTCAGGCATCAAACGATCTACATTCACCTCTGCCGGTTGAAACCGGCAGCTTCAGCGGAAGCCGCGAGTTTCAACTCGCGGAGAGTAGTCAAGTCGTTGATGACCTTCAGGCAGGCCCGGAGGAGCGGCTCTACTCGGAGCACTTCGCCTGTGTCCACTGCGGCGTCAGCCTGGGCGAGATCGCGCCCCGCAACTTCAGCTTCAACAGTCCGCACGGGGCCTGTCCCGACTGCACCGGCCTGGGGGTGAAGATGGAGGTGGACCCGGACCTGGTCATCCCCAACAAGAACCTCACCATCGCTGAGGGGGCCATTCAGCCCTGGGCCCGAGCCAGCGCCACCAGCGCCTGGTACCTGCGACTCCTGGAGGCCGTCGCCGAGAAGCACGGCTTCTCCGTCCATGTCCCAATTCGCCGCCTCACGCAGGAGCAGGTGGCCGTCCTTCTCTACGGCGACCGCAAGGGGGGCATCGTTACTCTGAAGTTCAGGGGGCAGACCGGCCACGTCAACCGCTACGACACCACGTTTGAGGGGGTCATCCCTAACCTTACCCGTCGCTACCAGGAGACGGACTCTGACTACGTGCACTCCGAGATCGAGCGCTACATGGCTGCCAACCCCTGCACGACCTGCCAGGGCGCCCGCCTCCGGCCCGAATCGCTGGCCTTCACCGTGGCTGGCAAGAGCATCATCGAGGTGACGCGGATGAGCGTGGTGGAGTCCCAGTCCTGGTTCGCCCGGCTGGCCGGCCCCGACACGCCCCTCTCCGAGCGACAGCGCACCATCGCCTACCAGGTCCTGAAGGAGATCCGCTCCCGCCTCGACTTCATGGTGGAGGTGGGCCTGGACTACCTGACCCTCGACCGGGCCACCGCTACCCTCTCTGGCGGCGAGGCCCAGCGCATCCGCCTGGCGACACAGATCGGCTCCGGCCTCATGGGCGTCCTCTACGTCTGCGACGAGCCGACGATCGGTCTCCACCCCGTCGACGACGCCCGCCTCATCCGCACCCTGGAGCGCCTCCGCGACCTCGGTAACACCGTCCTCATCGTCGAGCACGATGAGGCGATGATGCGGGCCGCCGACCACATCATCGACATGGGGCCCGGCGCCGGCGAGAAGGGTGGCGAGGTGGTGGTCGCCGGCACCCTGGAGGAGGTCACCGAGTGCCCCGAGTCGATCACTGGCCAATACCTGACCGGCGCCCGGCAGATCCCCTTGCCCTCACGCCGGCGGGCCGGCAACGGCCTCTACGTCACCGTCCACGGCGCCCGCGAGAACAACCTCAAGAACATCGACGTGCGCATCCCCCTGGGCAAGTTCGTCTGTAATACCGGCGTCTCTGGCTCCGGCAAGAGCACCCTCGTGGCGGAGATCCTCTACAAGAGGGCGGCCCAGATCCTCTATGGGGCCAAGGACCGCCCCGGCGCCTGCGACGGCATCTCCGGCCTGGAGCACATCGACAAGGTGGTGAACATCGACCAGTCGCCCATCGGCCGTACGCCGCGCTCCAACCCGGCCACTTACACCGGCACCTTCACCCCCATCCGGGAGCTCTTCGCCACCGTGCCGGAGGCGCGCCTGCGCGGCTACGCGCCCGGTCGCTTCTCCTTCAACGTCAAGGGCGGTCGCTGCGAGGCCTGCGCCGGCGAGGGCTACATCGAGATCGAGATGCAGTTCCTGCCCGATGTCACCGTCCCCTGCGAGGTCTGCAAGGGAAAGCGCTATAACCGCGAGGCCCTGGAGATCCACTTCCGGGGCAAGAACATCGCCGAGGTGCTGGACATGACGGTCGACGAGGCGCTGGAGTTCTTCTCCGCCTTCCCGCGGGTGAAGAGCAAGCTCCAGACCCTAAAGGACGTGGGGCTGGGCTACATCCGCCTGGGGCAGCCCGCCACGACCCTCTCCGGCGGCGAGGCGCAGCGGGTGAAGCTGTCCACCGAGCTGTCGCGGCGCTCGACGGGCAAGACGCTCTACATCCTGGACGAGCCCACCACCGGCCTGTCATTCTATGACACCAACGCCCTCCTGAGCGTCCTCCAGAGGCTGGTGGACGCCGGCAACACGGTGCTGGTCATCGAGCACCATCTGGACGTGATCAAGAACGCCGACCACATTATCGACCTGGGTCCGCTAGGCGGAGACCGCGGCGGCGAGATCGTGGCCGAGGGTACGCCGGAGGAGGTGGCGCGGGTAGAGGCCAGCTTCACCGGCCAGTACCTGCGCCGCAAGCTGGCGGGGCACCGGGCGGAGTCGGCGGCAGCCCGAACGAGGGAGTAGACTGCATGCCGTAGCCGAGGCTTTCCAGCCTCGGCAAGAATGCGCGATGGGTAGACTATTTCGATTCCTGCTCGGGGGCCACTGCTACCACGTAACTACCCGGACTCGACACGGCGCGCCGGTCTTCCGAGACCCGACAAGCGCCCGAGTTCTCCTTGATGCGCTTCAGTTCGTCCGCCGCGACCGTGCCTACCTACTCGGCTACGTGATATTACCCGACCATCTACATGCCGTTCTTGTACCCAAAGCCGGCTACACCGTCTCCCAGATCATGCAATCGGTGAAAGGCTATACCTCCCGCGCCATGAACGCCAGGAACAAGGAGCGTGGCCCCCTCTGGCAAGTGAGCTTCTATGATCGTGGCATTCGAGACGAGGCGCACCTACTTGATACGCTGGAATACCTCCATCGCAATCCTGTCGTAGCGGGCCTGGTCCAGACGCCCCAAGCATATCCCTTTTCGTCAGCACACCCCGAGGCGCAGACAGACCTCGAGATGTTCCTTTCGGGGATGGCCGAGGCTGGAAAGCCTCGGCTACGAGACTGATTGGCTCCACAATGGCTGCGAGTGAGGTGAACGTTATGCGCTGGGAGTACCGTGTGGTGTTGGACATACAGGCTGGGAAGCAGTACGGAAATGAAGTGGCCTACCCAAACGCAGCAGGTGATGACGGATGGGAGCTCGTTGCCGTGGTGGGCTTGGCTTCGATGCGCTACCTCTATCTCAAACGGCCGAAGCCGTAGGGGCGGTCTGTGAACGGCCCTCATGTGTCCAACTATGACTACGCGCAGCCCGGCGCCTACTTTGTCACGATCTGCGCACAGAACCGGGAGTGCGTGTTCGGAGAGGTGGTCCAAGGGCAGATGATCCTGGATGGCCCGGGGCAAATGCTCGAATCGGTTTGGCGCCAATTGCCACAGTGCTACCCTGGCGTCGAGGTGGATGCCTTCGCGATCATGCCAAACCATGTGCACGGCATCGTCGTCCTCGTAGGGGCAGGCCTCGTGGGGGTAGGCCCCCGTGCCTGCCCCGAACGTCCGGGGCAACCACAGGGGGTTGCCCCTACCCCGGCCATCTCGTTGCCGGATGTCGTCCATCGGTTCAAATCGTTGACCACGGCCAAGTACGGCCGGGGCGTTCACAACGATGGGTGGCGGCCGTTTCCCGGTCGGTTGTGGCAGCGCAACTACTACGAGCACATCATGCGCAACGAGAACGAATTGAACCGCGTCCGGCAGTACATAGTTGACAATCCGGCGGGTTGGGAAGAGGACCCGGAGAATCCCTGGTCGCCAGTCTAGGCGAACCCCATAGGCAGAACTCACGTCGCGAGGCGTGCGAACGAATCGTGCAACCGTAGGGGCGGCTCGCGAACCGCCCCTACTATCGTATGACAGGGGGATCGGCTGCTATAATCGCGTAGACCACCCGTAGGGGCCTCACGGCCCCGGATGGATCAGCAAATTAAGGGGTGCCTATGAGCTCAGTTGTTAAGAAGAGGCGCAAGAAGATCCGCAAGCACAAGTATGACAAGATGCGGAAGAAGACCCGCTGGCAACGCATGCACAAGAAGTAGGGGCGTGCCATGAGCCTGGCGGTCACGGTCTACGTTCCCGCCGGGATAGTGATAGCCGCCGACTCCAGGACTACCATGACCCGGCGCGAGGTGCGCAGCGCCGACGGCCAGCGTGTCGCCGTCGAGCAGCCCCTCGTCCTGAGCGACAACGCCTGCAAGGTCATGGCCCTCCAGAAGGTGCCCGTCGGAGTAGGCCCCTACGGCGCGGCCATCATCCAGAACCGCATGGTGGACAACCACGTGGCTGCCTTCGAGGAGGCGGCGCTCGCGGCTGAAGACGACGCGGAGAGCGTCGCGGGCAAGCTGGTCGACCACTTCTGCGAGCAGTTTCCGGGCGTCGCCGTGGGGTTCTACGTCGCTGGCTACCGGTCCGAGCAGGAGCGCGCCGTCCCCTACGTCTTCCACTGCAACACGACCAGCGAGCCGCACGTCAAGCGCCTCAACCAGGATGACAGCGGGAAGATTGTCTTCGGCGTTGCTCGGGGCGGCGATACTCTCATAGCCAATCGCCTCATCGCCAAAGACTACCTGCCCATCTTCTCCGCCATGCCCTTGCAGGACGCCGTGGACTACGCTATCCACCTCATCCGCACCACTATTGACGAGCTGCGCTTTGAGCCACGGTTCCCCTCGGTAGGCGGTCCCATCGACGTGCTGGTGATCACGCCGTCGGGGATGCGGTTCGTGCAGCGCAAGGAGCTGCACGGGCTCTCGGACTGACTCCATGCCCGTCGAACTGCGCCTGGAGGCGAGTCAGGCCAAGCTCGTCTTCCTCGCTCTGGCCTACCACCTGGCGCGGCCGGGCTCGGAGCTGGACCGGGAGATGAAGACGACGGCGCAGCACGGCCTGGCCGAAGTGAGCGGCGCCCTCGAGCCGCAGCTCCACCAGGCCGTCGCCAGCATCACCCTCAGCGCCCACCAGTTCGAGCGCCTGGGCGCCGCCATCCTGGGCGCCGTCAACGAGCTGAAGGTCTATCCCTTGCTGGACGCGCGCCTGCCGGATGAGGGCGGCGGCCGGCGCAGCATGGTGGCCGGCTTCGACAGGACGCTGCGGCACCTCTTCCCGGAGGTGGAAGAGGACCCCGACGCGGCCTCGGCCCTGGTGGAGCCCCTCATTGGGCTGAAGCGCCGCCTGGACGGTGCCCTGCACCAGGCAGCGGAGGAGGAACGGCGCTCCAGCACGTCGCCGCGCCGCCCCTGGTGGCAGTTCTGGCGCCGGGGCGGCTGAGGCCTGAGCCGCGAGGCAGGCTGGCGCGTGACAGGCTGATCGGCCCTTGTGAGGGCCGGGCCCGTCATCTATCCTAGGTATTGGGACATATGGGCCAAGCACATCGTGCAGGCGCAACGGCCTCACAACCTCTCGGAGGGAACAGGTGTTAGTCCTAACGCGCAAACCAGACCAGACGATCGTAGTGCGCTGCGATGAGGCGGAGGTCAGGTTCACAATTATCCGGTCAGGTAAAGACAAGGTGTCTGTCGGCGTGGAAGCACCCCCGAATGTGAAGATCCTGCGGGGAGAGCTCCAGGGAAAGCAACCAGCAGCCTGACTCTCAGCTCTGCCCAGCGGTGCGCCGCATGGAGGCCCAGCCGGGTCCCCTTGCTCTCGCCGAAGGTGGTACACTGGTGCCGGGCCATGCCGAGCCTGCACCTGCTGATACCCCGCAGCCGCATCCAGAGGCGCGTCCGCGCCCTGGCCGGCCGTCTCAGCCGCGACTACCGCGGCAAGTCGGCTCTCTACCTGGCGGTGCTCAAGGGCGCCTACATCTTCCTGGCCGACCTCACCCGCCGCCTGGAGGAGCCACCCGAAGTCGACTTCGTGCAGCTCTCCACCTACGGGCTGCGGGGCACGACCAGTGGACGGGTACGCTTGCGCCTGCGTCCCAGCGCCGACCTGGCGGGGCGGCACGTCGTCGTCGTAGAGGACATCGTCGATAGCGGCCGGACGCTGGCGTATCTGCTACGGTATCTCGCGCGGCAGCAACCGGCCAGCCTGCGTCTTTGCGCTCTCCTGGCCCGCCAGAGCGTCCTCCGCGAGCTGTCCAGGCCTATCGACTACCTGGGCCTCGCCGTCGGCGACGGCTGGCTGGTCGGATACGGGCTGGACCGTGGCGAGCAGTACCGCACGCTGCCCGATATCTACGTCATCGAGGGGGAGTGATGGGTAGGCAGGACCTCATCGCGGCCGCCCGCGGCGACATGCCCGGCGACCTGCTCTTCCGAAACGCCCGCGTCGTCAATACCTTCACCGGCGAGGTCGAGGAGACCGATGTTCTCGTCTACGACGGCCGGGTGGCCGGCCTCGGCGCCGGCTACCAGGCGCGGGAGACCATCGACCTGCGTGGCGCCTACCTCTTGCCCGGCCTCATCAACGGGCACACCCACATCGAGAGCTCCATGCTCTGGGTGGGTGAGTACGCCCGCGCCGTCGTGCCCCACGGCACGGCTGTCGCCGTCACGGACCTGCACGAGATCACGAACGTGGCCGGCCTGGCTGGGATGCAGCAGACGGTGGAGGTGGCGGCCGGCCTGCCGCTGGAGTTGCGCCTGATGGTGGCGTCCTGCGTCCCCGCCACCGACCTTGAGACCTCCGGGGCCACTCTCGGACCTCAGGATATGGCCCAGGCTCTGGCCCTGCCGGGCGTCATCGGGTTGGGCGAGGTGATGAACTTCCCCGGCGTCGTCGCGGGCGACGGCGCTTGCCTGGAGAAGATCGACGCCGTTGGTGGGCGGCCCATCGACGGCCACGCCCCCGGACTGGGGGGCAAGGCCCTCAACGCCTACCTGGCCGCCGGCCCCCGCTCGGACCACGAGACGACCCGCCTGGAGGAGGGACGCGAGAAGCTCCGCCGCGGCATGTACCTGATGATCCGCGAGGGCACCACCGAGAAGAACCTGGAGGAGCTGCTCCCCCTGGTCACCGACCGCACGGCCTCGCGCTGCCTGCTGGTGGTGGACGACCGCTCCTGCCGGGACCTCCAGCAGGACGGCGACGTGGACGCCGTGGTGCGCAAGGCCATCGCTCTGGGGCTGGACCCTTTGCGGGCCATCCAGCTTGCCACCATCAACCCGGCCACCTACTTCGGCCTGCGCGAGCTGGGCGCCGTAGGCGCTGGCTATCGCGCCCACCTGCTGGTCTGCGACGACCTGGCACGCCTGCGCATCCGCCAGGTCTACCACGGTGGCCGCCTGGTGGCCGAGGACGGCCGGCCCCTCTTCGAGGCGCCCGGGGCGCCGATGCTCGCCCTCACCCACACCTTCCACGTCCGCGGCCTCGGCGCCCGCTCGTTCGCCCTGCCCGCCGCCGGGCCTGCTGCTGGCGCGCGGAGTGTGCGCTACCCCGTTATCGAGGTGGTGCCGGGCCAGATCATCACCGGCCACAGCGTGGAGGAGGTCCGCGTCGAGGGCGGCCACGTCGTCGCCGACCCAGAGCGCGACATCCTCAAGCTGGCGGTAGTGGAGAGGCACCGGGCCACCGGGAACGTCGGTGTTGGCCTGGTGCGCGGCTTTGGCCTGCGGCGGGGCGCCCTGGCCTCGTCCTACGCCCACGACTCCCACAACATCGTCGTTGTCGGCACCAACGACGAGGACATGTTGCGGGCCGCGCTCCAGGTGGCATCTCTTCAGGGTGGACTGGTCGTCGCCGCCGACGGCCGGGCGGTGGCGTCTCTGCCGCTGCCGGTGGCCGGTCTCATGTCGCCGCGGCCCATCGACGAGGTGGTGCGCGGTCTCGATGCTGTCGAGGAGGCGGCGCGCTCGCTGGGAGCCACGGTGCCAGCCCCGTTCGCCGTCCTCTCCTTCCTGGCGCTGCCTGTCATCCCCACGCTCAAGCTCACCGACCGCGGCCTCGTCGATGCTGAAAAGGGTCAGTTCGTGGATCTGGCCAGAGTAGCTGCCGGCGCCTTGGACTAGACCGGCCTGCTCGCCTTGTCGCACGAACTCAGCCAGTAGAGCGGCCGGACGCACCAAAGAGCTTTGTCCCATTGGCCCACTGTTTTGTTGCCAAACCGCTTGCGCACCCCCCAAGCCCGGTGTAGCATCGAGCCGATCGCCGCAAGCCGGGCGGTCGTCGAGCCCCGTGTCAGCGCAGGAGGATTGGCCCAATGACCTACACTATCACTGAGCCCTGTGTCGACGTTATGGACAAGTCCTGTGTGGAAGTCTGCCCCGTCGACTGCATCCACTACGACGAGGACGAAGACCGTATGCTATACATCGATCCCGATGAGTGCATCGACTGCGGAGCGTGCGAGCCGGCCTGCCCCGTGACCGCCATCTTCGCGGAGGACGACGTCCCCGAGAGCATGCAAGAGTACACGTCTCTGAATGCCCTGTGGTACAAGGACAAGGGGGCCGCCCGGGCCAAGGTCAACCAGCTCAAGCCTGCCTGACGCGCGTCTGTCAACGGATACGAGAACGGATTAACGGATAGCCATTATCCGTTAATCCGTTGCTTATCCGTTGACAGATCCCCTCAGTCCAAAGAGATGGGCTGGCCGTACTCCGGCTCCACTAGCTCGATGTTGCTGCCCGCGAGCGCTTGCCGGAAGTAGCCTGGGTTCTCGGTGTGGACGGGAATCAGCGTCTGCGGGGCCGCCTCGCGTATCAGGCCCAGCAGCTCCTCGGGGCCGGCGTGACCGGAGGCGTGCAGGCTAGCCTCCTCGGGAAGGGGCTTACCGCCTAGCTCGCGGCGGGGCAGCCCGACTCCCGTCATGGCGAACCGCTCCAGCCAGTTCCCCAGCCGGTCGATGTCGATTCTCTGTTCTTCGCTGAAGGCCTCGCTGGCGGAGTAGATGTAGCGTCCGCCCGACGGCCGGATGTCGATGAGGTTCTTGATGTCCCAGAAGCTGAAGCAGAGGACGAAGTCGCCCGGCGCCCGCCCGACCTCGGCCGGCGTCACGGCCCGTCCCGCGTAGCGGTCGCGCACCCGCTGCTCCCACCCGAGGGGTCGCGCTTTCGGGTCGTTGTAGAGGCGCAGGCAGGCGTGGGACGCGATGTCGGGCAGGGTAGAATCGACCAGGCGCACGGCGTCCAGCAGGTAAGCGTCCTTTGACAGGACGACCAGTTGCCGCTTGGTCTCCTGGCAGATGTCCAGGAAGGTCAGGAGCCTTTCGATGTTGCGCGGGCCGAAGTCGGCGATGACGAGGGTGGCGCTGGCCGCCTGCACCTCGCGCAGGGCGTTGTCGCGGACCTGCTCCTCGCCGACCGGCGGCTCGGCCGGCTCCTCGGGCTGCGGCGCGCGCGTCCCCTCGCAGAGCAGGGCGCGTGGCCGGAGGGCCCGCGCCGCTTGGACAAACGCCTTGCTGTCGGCCGCCCGGGACCCTGTCCCGAAGCGGATGTCCCCGGTGTAGACCACCCAGCCGGCGGAGGTCTCTACGGCCCAGGCACAGGCACCATACACGGAGTGGTCCACCGGGAAGTGACGCACCGGCAGCCCGCCGGCCTGCGACGGCGCATCGAGGAGGGCGGCCGCCTGGAGGGCTTTCGTTTTCGCCGGCGACCAGTTCCAGAAGTCAACCGCCTCCTCGCCGAGACCGCCAGCGTCCACCAGGGCGAAGGGACGGCCGTGGTAGTCGCCTTTCCGGGGCACGGTCAGCATCCCCTCATCGTCGAGAGCTCTCTCGTTCAGATAGGTGATCTCCCGCTCAAAGTCCGAACCCGACGAGTCCTGCACCGCCTTGGCGATGAAGGCCGTCATGGCGGTGGCGTAGACGGGTATCTCCGGTCGCAGGAAGGAGATGTAGCCGGTGTGGTCCAGGTGGGCGTGGGAGGCGAGGACGGCGTCAACAGGCGGCAGCTCCCGGTAGTGCGGCTGGTCGCGGTAGCGGGCCCAGAGGTCGCCGGGGGGCACCAGGTCGGGCCGGTAGAGGCCCTCGAGGGGAGGGAGAAGGCCCATCTCCAGCAGGTCGAGCAGGCCCTGGCCCGAGCGAGGGGCCAGGAACTCCTCGAAGTACTTGCCGCGCTGGGAGTAGTCGGTGCCGAAGTCGAAGAAGAGGCAGCTGTCGCCGTCCTCCAGGAGGGCCTTCGTCCCCCCGATGACGCCTACGCCGCCGTATAAGGTGATGCTAGCCATCAGGCTCTATCCGGCGAGCGGCCGCGAACCCCCGCCCGTGGGCAACGTCCACGCTGCGGTCATAGGTGATCTTCACTGGCGGACCTGACAACTCAGCGGCCCCCTCCAGTCGACCTTCATCTGTCGCTTTCTGCCGTAGCTGGGGTAGTAGATGACCCCGTGGTTGACCCCATGCAGGTATAGGTCTCTGGTCAGCTCCACGTCGGCCCGACAGTACTTGATGACCAGATCGCGTTTGCCCTCTCTCCACCATTCGACGGCCTCTATGCCTGTCCCCGTCTTCCCCCTGCCTAGGGTAGCCCCCGCAAGGTTCTCCAGACTAACGCGAAAGCCCAGCGCGTCGTACACATCTGCTAGGATGTCTATCGTCTTGTGCCGCAGCAATTCCCGAACCCCGTGACAGTACGCAGCCAGCACCCCGTAGTCAAAGCGGATGACATTGAACCCCACCACGAGATCGAACGCCGACATCTCCCTGGCAAGGGCTTCCACGTCTTCTTTGTACCACTCGCGGAAACCGTTTCGTTGGTCCCAGGTGACGGCAACTGCCAGGCCAAAGCGTTCTGGCACCCAGCCTCCCACCTCTTCAGCCAAACGCTCGGTCTCCAGGTCCAGAACGATGTACTGAGCAGCCTCCTGCTGGTTGCTGACGGCCTCCTTGCGAGGGGCTGGGGGAGAAGTGCACATGTCTGACGCTTTCTCGAGCAGCTACCCTACACGACTCAGGTGTGGGCCAGCCGTTCCCGCAGCACGTCCGACAGGCCAACCTGCGAGGGCGAGAACTCACTCCCGAATGGCAGATCGCTCTTCGGCATCAGCCTTCGCCCTTGCCACTAGCCAGCCTTTGAGCCATGTCTCTCGAACACATATCCTATCACCGCTGTCAAGCCCCTGCAAGCATCTGACCACAGATCAGGCGCCATTCGAATCGAGCCGCAGAGGGATGACCCGCCCGGGCCCCCTCTCCTCGTTCTCATCCTCTTCATCGCCATCTTCGTCATACTCGTCCCACTCGCCGTATTGCAGGGGAGACTCGCCGTGCCTCTCCGAGATCCGCGGGTAGCGGCCCACCGGCTCTTCGTCCTTGACCGATAGCACCTCCACCACGTGCTCCCAGTTATCTCCGTAGTCGAATACGTAATAGAACTTCCGGCGGGGTCTCAGTCCCAGCCTGTCCAGCTTGGCATTCCTAGCGCTGAAGGGCCTGCCGCCAAATGGGAAGTCGTTGTCTTCGAATAGGTACGGCGACGCGTACTCCTGCGTGGCGTCGCGGCGGTCCTTCGTCATGAAGAAAGAGTAGAGATGCTCGTCAAAGCGATCGAAGGCTTTGAAGATGGCCCTGTGCAACTGGTCCAGCGTTTGGCTGCCCTTCATTTCGATGTTGCGCCACACCGTCTTGTCCGTGGCCCAGGGAGGAACTCCCAGCAGAGTCACCTTCAGCCTGTAGATGTTCATCGTTGCGCCGTCCCTTCTGCCCGCTTCCACGGAGATGGCCTTGTGCCTCCAGCCTTTCCCTTAGCGCCTGTACCAGCCCGGCTATCGGCACGCGCACCTGGTCCATACTGTCGCGGTGGCGTATGGCGACGTTCAAGGCATCCAGTTCTGGCGACACACGTCGGGCCTATGACAACCGCCGGTAGGCCTCTCGGCGATGGCGGACGTAGTAGACGATTATGGTGCGAGCGTTTGAGTCGAGTTCATAGACGACGCGGTAGTCGCCTACCCTAAGCCTGTATGTCCTCTCCGTTCCCCCCAGTTTCCGCGACTCGCGAGGAGTCGGGTCGTCCTCCAAGGCCTCGATGCGGCGGAGGATCCTAGCTACTGGGGTTGGGCCAAGTCGGCGAAGATCCTTCTCGGCGGATCCCGAAAACTCAATCTTGAAGGAGGCCATCCTGCCTGAGCCTGCGCTTCAACTCCTCCAGGGTCACGGTGGGTTCATCCCGGCGCTCAGCTACCACGGCCAGGTCGTGCAGGTCCTCGAGAAGCCGCCGATAGCCTTCGATCGGGAGAACAACCGCCTTCTTCCTGCCGTCCTCGTCAACGATGTATTGTTCTCGAACCCTTACCATGTGCTCTCTCCTCCCCGACGCCATCAGTCCAGCCGCTCCCGCAGCGCCTCTACCAGGCCGGCGATGGGGACGCGGACCTGGTCCATGCTGTCGCGGTCGCGGATCGTGACCGCCTCATCCTTCAGCGTGTCGAAGTCGATGGTGACGCAGTAGGGGGTGCCCACCTCGTCCTGGCGCCGGTACCGCCGCCCGATGCTCTGTGAGTCGTCGTACTGGGTCATCCACTGGGAGCGCAGGAGCTCCCAGACCTTGCGGGCCGGCGGCACCAGCGACTCGTGGCGGCTTAGGGGGAGGACGGCCACTTTGATCGGCGCCAGCGAGTGGTGAAGGCGCAGCACCACCCGCTTCTCCCCGCGTACCGTCTCCTCCCGGTACCCGTCGAAGAGGACGGCCAGGAAGGAGCGGTCCACCCCGGCCGACGGCTCGATGACGTAGGGGACGATGTGCTCGCCCGACTCCTCGTCGTAGTAGGTGAGCTGGCGGCCGGAGAACTCGGCGTGGCGGCGGAGGTCGAAGTCGGTCCGGTTGGCGATCCCCTCCATCTCCGACCATCCCATGGGGAAGAGATACTCCACCTCGTAGGTGTCCTTGGCGTAGTGGGCCAGCTCGTCCTCGTCCAGGTGGCGGACCCGCAGGTTCTCCTCGCGGATGCCCAGGCCCAGGTACCAGTTGCGGCGCTCCTCCACCCAGTGCTGGTGCCACTCCTCGTCGGTGCCGGGCTTGACGAAGAACTCGATCTCCATCTGCTCGAACTCGCGGTCGCGGAAGATGAAGTTGCCGGGGGTGATCTCGTTGCGGAAGGCCTTGCCGATCTGGGCGATGCCGAAGGGGAGCTTGCGGCGGGTGGTGGTCAGCACGTTGTCGAAGTTGGCGAAGATGCCCTGGGCCGTCTCCGGTCGCAGGTAGACAGTGCCGGCCTGGTCCTCTACGGGCCCCACGAAGGTCTTGAACATGAGGTTGAACATGCGCGGCTCGGTGAGTTCGCCGCCGCACTCAGGGCAGCGGGCGACGCCGCCAGCCACCTCGTGGCCGTGAGTGCCCGCCGCCGCATGGCGGCTCTCAGCCGGAGGCTCACCCGTCGGCGGCGGGAGGTCGTCGGCCCGAAAGCGCTTCTTGCAGTCCCGGCAGTCCACCATTGGGTCGGCGAAGGTGTCGACGTGGCCGGTGGCGACCCAGACGCGGGGGTTCATGAGGATCGACGCGTCCAGCCCGACGATGTCATCTCGCTCCTGCACGGCGGCCTTCCACCAGGCGCGTTTGATGTTGTTCTTAAGCTCCACGCCCAAGGGCCCGTAGTCCCAGAACCCGCCCAGGCCGCCGTAGATCTCGCTGCTCTGGAACACGAAGCCCCGCCGCTTGCACAGGGAGACCAGGGTCTCCATGTCCAGGCCTGCCCCGGTTGATTCGTCGCTCACCGATTGCCTCCGATCCCGCACTACGTCTGTGGCGCAGGTTAGCAGCTTGGTTCGCGTCAGTAAAGGCAGGTCGCTCAGACCGAGAGATGCGTCTCTGCGCGGCTTGACAGCAGGCTCGGCCAGCGTGCTAGGATGGCGGGGAAACTGCATAGCCGAGCCGAATCTCCGCCGGGGGTCGGGAACGGGGAGCCATAGAAGGGGCCTAGCCTCTATCTGCTTGAAGGGGCATCTGCCGGCGAATCTGTCCCTGCCGCAGGCAGGGGCTCACCGCGCCAGGCATCCCAGGGACAGACGGCGGCGGGTGGGAGCTGTGTCTCCGGGCTTGTTTGCTGGCTGCCGCCGGCGAGGGACGTGACGCAAGGAGGTGAGGATCATGCGGTTTCTCGTGGGGTTCCTTATTGGCATGCTCATTGGCGCTTCCATAGCGTTGGCCCTGGCGCCGCAGCCGGGCAGTGAGACCCGCAGCATCGTCATCGAGCGGGTCCGGCAGCGAGCGCGGCGGGGCAGTGAAGAGGCGTCCGAGACCGCGGAAGCGTAGGCGTTGGTCAACACGAGGCCCGGCGGGCCAGCGAGCGGTGCCCCGCGTGTGGGGCTTGCCCGGCTGAGGGCGCGCAACGGCCGCCACTGGTCTTCAGGAAGGAGGTGGAGTGGAGCCTCCGCCCCTTAAGCTGGTGGTCGTTATCGCGTCTGACGCCGACGCCGACCGCCTGATGCGGCGACTTGTCCAGCAGGGGTACCCGGCGACCAAGATCGGTAGCACGGGTGGTTTCCTGCGCCGAGGCAACGCCACCATCCTCTCGGGTGTCGAGGCGGGCGAGATAGACGCCGTCCTGACCACGGTTCGTGCCGAGTGCCGGGCGCGCACCGAGCGCGTCCCAATGCAGGCACTGCCCCTCTTCGGTGAGGGCGCGGTTCTCACCGAACCGGTGGAGATACGGGTTGGCGGGGCCATCGTTTTCGTGCTGGCCGTGGAGAGGTTCGAGAAGACCTAGGGGCGGCCCTTGGCCTTCAGAGAGCAAAAGAGGCGCACGAGCTGAGGGTCAAGCTGAGTACCCGCGGCCCCCTCAAGCACCTTCAGGGCCTCGGTGCGGCGTAGGCCGGTTCTGTAGGGTCGGTCGGCCGTGAGGGCCACGTAAACATCGGCCACGCTGAGGATGCGGGCCTCGAGAGGGATATCAGGCCCGCTCATCGTCTCTGGGTAGCCCCGGCCGTCGGGCCGCTCGTGGTGGGCTCCCACCCAGAGTGCCACCTCTTCCATACCCTGCAGTCCCTCGAGGATGCGCTGCGAGTAGCTGGGGTGCTGGCGCAGGAGGTGCATCTCGCCCACGTTCAGGATGTCAGCCTTGGCGATGACCTGCGGCGGCACGCTCAGGCGGCCCAGGTCGTGAAGGAGGGCTGCCGCCCGCACAGCCTGCGCGTGCTCCGGGCTGAGGCCGGCGGCCCGCGCCAGGCGGTGCGCTTCCTCGGCGACTCTCTGCGAGTTGCCCAGCGTATACTCGCTACGGCCGTCCACCAGGGAGGCGAAGGTGCTGGCAAAGCGCAGGAGTAGTCGCTTGTCCCGGCGGGGCGACTCGGCGGGACGGAGGGTCAGGAGATCCTCGGACAACGCATCATTGTAGAGCCCCAGCCAGAAGTCGTCCCGAGAGCAGAGGCGCGCCGCCTCCTGCACCAGCGCCGGCTCGAGGGCGCGACCCGAAAGCTGCCGTAGCGAGAGGACCAGGCTGCGCCGGGCGATCAGGGGGGTGGCCTCGGCGGCGATCAGGGCCTCTGTGTGGTCAGCTAGAGTTAGGGCGCGGGTCGCCAACGGCACCTCTTCCCCTGTCAGCCCCGCCGGATAGCCGCCGCCGTCCCATCGCTCGTGGTGGGCGAGAACGAGATCAGCGGTCGGGGCCGGCAGCTCCAGACCGCCGATGGCTCGCGCCCCCAGCAACGAGTGCTGATGGAACACCTGAACCACGGCTTGGAAAGTCGCGGGGCTCCCCTCTGCTGCCATCTGCTCCGGGGACCGAAGGGGCGAGGCGGCAAAGAGGTCGTGCTCGGCGACGCCAGACAGGGTCGACAGGGCGGACGAGGCCATGGGCGCACCAATGTCGTGAAGAAGGGCAGCGTAGAAAAGGGCTTGCCGCTCCTCATTGCTCAGCCCCACTGCCAGGCCCAGGGTCGAGGCGATGTAGCAGACGCGCTGGGCGTGACCCATCGGTCGCCCCTCCGCCAGGTCCAGGCCCTGCGAGAGGGCGACCACCAGCTCTGCGGGCTCCAGGACGGGGAGCCGCTTCGGCTGGATGCCGGGCAGCGCGACACGGGCTGGGCTCGGCTCCTGGTGGAGACCCGGATTCTGAGAAGCCGCTCGTCGGGCCAGAGAGGTCACCTCTTTCGTGGGACTCGTGGGCCAAGATGGGCGCCGTGCCGGCAACGGACGTCCCACTAGAGTTATCGACCGGATCGTGAGCGGGGTTCAGACTTCCTGCCGGCAATGCTGGCGGCTGGCCCCTTGGCGGGATTGCCCCAAGGAGGACAAGGGGCCACAATTGCGGCAGGCAGACATGATACTTCAGGGACTGATCACGGGGCCGTTTCAGGGGAACTGCTTCATCGCTGGCTGCGAGCGCACCCGCGAGACCCTGGTCGTCGACCCCGGCGACGACGGAGAGGACATCCTGGCTCTCCTGGAGCGTCACCAACTCACCGTCAAGCTCATCGCCTGTACGCACGCCCATATCGACCACATCGGGGCGGTGCAGCCCCTCAGAGAGGTTACTCAGGCTCCCCTGGCCATGCATCGAGACGCTTATGCCACCAGCGGCGGCCAGTCGCGCTTCGCTGCCGCCATGATGGGACGGATGCCGCAGCCCGTGACCGAGCCCGAGCAGTTCATCGATGAGGACGACGAGCTGGCGGTCGGCGATCTGCTGTTCCAGGTGCTGTACTGCCCGGGCCATGCGCCTGGCCACCTCTGCTTCCATGGCGAGGGGGTTGTCTTCACCGGTGACGTGCTCTTCCAGTCGAGCATCGGACGCTTCGACCTGCCGGGCGGCGACGGGCGCCTCCTCCTCCGCAACATCCGCGACAAGCTCCTCGTCCTCCCAGACGAGACCCTGGTCCTGCCGGGCCACGGCCCCACCACCACCATCGGGCAGGAGAAGCAGCAGAACCCCTTCATCCTCTATCCCCGGTCCGTAATGGGGATCGACCCGGACTAGGAGGGTGCTGAAAAAGCCGTGTGGGCCGCCCGCGGTTCGACAGGCCTGCCGGCAGGCAGGCTCACCGCGAGCGGAATCCGAAGTTCGCTCGCCCTTGTATCTTGGTATAGGGCAGGGACCCAGTTTCTCAGCACCTTGCTGGTGCCTGCCAAACCGTCCTCACTGGTAGACAGGAGGTAACGAACATGCGGTACCCAGGGTCTGCTTGGCACCCACTCGCCGCCATCGCCCTGCTACTCGCGGTGGCCCTGCTCCCTTCGGCCGCCTGCGGGGACCGAGAGGAGCCTGCCGACGGCGGTGGCGATCAAGCCACAGCGAAGAGCGTCATCCTTCTCGTCGGAGACGGCATGGGCGCCGCCCACCGGACAGCCGCCCGGCTCTACTCGGTCGGCCGCGAGGGCGAGCTGGCCATGGACACGCTGCCCACCGCCGGCATGGCCCGCACCTGGTCGACGGAGAGCGTGGTGACCGACTCCGCGGCTGCCGGCACCGCCCTGGCCACCGGGGTCAAGACCTTCAACAAGGCCATCGCCGTCGACCCCGCCGGGAACCCGGTGCAGACCATCCTGGAGAAGGCCCAAGAGGCTGGCAAGTCGGTGGGGCTGGTGACCAACGTCCAGCTAGCTGACGCCACCCCCGCTTCCTTTGCCGCCCACAACCCGGATCGCGACGACTACCTCGGCATTGCCCTGGATATGTTCGAGCACGACGTCGATGTTCTGCTCGGCGGCAGCGAGGACTACTTCCTGCCGGTGGGAACCCCCGGCTGCTACCCCGACGACGGCGACCGCACCGACAGCCGCAACCTCATTGATGAGGCTATAGGAAAAGGCTACGAGCACGTCTGCAACGAGGCTGACTTCAACGCCGTCGACCCCAAGATGACGGACAAGCTCCTGGGAACCTTCGCCGACTATGCGATGGCCAGGCCCTATGCCCCCAGCCTGGCGGAGATGGCCGCCAAAGCTATCGCTATCTTGAGCAAGAATCCGAACGGCTTCTTCCTTATGGTGGAGGGCGGCCAGATCGACTTGCCAGCAGCCCACCTCAACAACGCCCTGAACACCCTCGGCGACACGGTGGGCTTCGATCAGGCGGTGAAGGCAGCGCTGGACTTCCAGGCCGAACACCCAGACACGCTGGTCATCGTCACCGCCGACCATTCCACCGGCGGCCTGGCCATCGAGGATGTGCCCCAGGACGAGGCCTGCCCGGAGCCCCAGCCGGACGACCCGCGTGAGTGCAAGACCCTCCTCCACGAGGACGGCCCCTTCGAGGAGAGCGGGGGCGCCAGATTCTGGCTCGACTGGACCAGCCTCCACCACACCGCAGACGACGTGCCCGTGACGGCCGGCGGTCCCCACGCCACGGACCTGGCCGGGTACTACGAAAACACTCACATCTTTCAGGTGATGCGCGGGGCCCTGGCCCTAACCGAGTAGCCGCCAGGCCCCGGCCGCATACCGCCAACACACGAAGGCCAGGCTCAAGCCTGGCCTTCGCATCTGTGGGTGTAGGAGCAGCGCTAGCTGATGAACAGCGGCGCCAGCACCAGGGTGACGGTGCTCAGAAGCTTCACTAGCACGTGGAGAGAGGGGCCGGCGGTGTCCTTGAAGGGGTCGCCCACGGTGTCGCCGACCACGGCGGCCTTGTGAGCGTCGCTCCCCTTGCCCAGGACGATGTACTCGCCCGGCTTCTCCGAGGGCACCTTCAGCAAGCCGGCCTCGATGTATTTCTTGGCGTTGTCCCAGGCGCCACCTACGTTGTTGAGGAAGGTGGCCAGGATGATGCCGCCGATGGTACCCACCATGAGGAGCGCGGCCACCGCCTCAGGCCCCGTGTCTCCCAGGAGCTCGGCCTCGTAGAGGAGGCGGAAGACAACGCCCACCGCTATCGGCATGCCCACGGCCAGGATCCCCGGAGCCACCATGCCCCTGAGGGCTGCCCTGGTGGTGATGTCCACGGCCCGGCTGTAGTCGGGCGTCTCCTCGCCCCGCATGATGCCGGGCTTCTCGCGGAACTGGCGCCGCACCTCCTCGATGATGTCCCCCGCCGCGCTGCCGACGGCCCGGATGGCCAGGGAGCTGAAGAGGAAGACCAGCATCACGCCAAGGAGGGCGGCCACGAACTCGCCCACGTCATTCATCCGCACGACGACGGCCTCGCCCGTTTCCTTCGCTACCTTGTCTAGGAAGGCGCTGAAGAGCAGGAAGGCCGCCAGGCCGGCGGAGGCCAGGGCATAGCCCTTGGTGAGGGCCTTGGTGGTGTTCCCAACAGCGTCCATGGCGTCGGTGATCTCGCGGGCCTCCTCCGGCGCCCCGGCCATCTCGATGATGCCGTTGGCGTTGTCCGTTATGGGGCCGAAGGTGTCCATGGCGAGGATGTAACTCGCCGACATCAGCATTCCCATGGTCGCCACGGCCGTGCCGAAGACGCCGCCATTCGGCAGGTCTGTCTGATCGCCGAGGATGAAGGAGATGATCAGGGCCGCGCCGATGGTCACGGCTGTGGAGGCAGTGGCTTCGAAGCCTACCGCCGTCCCCATGATGATGTTGGTGCCCGCGCCGGTGCGGGAGGCATTGGCGATCTCCTTCACCGGCCGCCAGGACTTCGAAGTGTAGTACTGGGTGACGTACACGAACACGACGCTGGTCCCGATGCCCACCAGGCCGGCGAGGTAGAACCAGTACCAGTTGTCGGAGGGCAGCAGCACCCGCGTGGTGATGAGCAGGAGAATGACGGAAAGCCCCATGACCACGTAGTAGCCGTAGTTGAGGGGTGTCATGGGGTCCTGCCCTTCGCGGGTGAAGAAGGGCACGCTAAGGATCCCTGCCATGCTGGCGATGAGGCCGAAGGCGATGACCACCATGGGCAGGAAGATCCAGGCCTCGGGGTGGGCCAGACCCTGCTCGCGGGCGAAGAGGTAGATGGCGACACCCAGGATCATGGCGCCGATGTTCTCGGCGGCGGTAGACTCGAAGAGGTCGGCGCCACGGCCGGCGCAGTCGCCCACGTTGTCGCCCACCAGGTCGGCGATCACGCCGGCGTTGCGCGGGTCGTCTTCAGGGATCCCCGCCTCCACCTTGCCTACCAGATCGGCGCCCACGTCGGCGGCCTTGGTGTAGATACCGCCGCCAAGCTGGGCGAAGAGGGCCACGAAGCTGGCCCCAAAGGCGAAGCCCACGATGAGGAACGGCGTGTCGTCTATCGGGTTGTCCAGGAGTTTCGAGTACACGGCGAAGATGGTGGCCACGCCCAGCAGGCTCAGGGCCACGACCAGGAGGCCGGAGACAGCGCCCCCGCGCAGGGCGACGGTCAGGGCCTCCCGCAGGCTGCGGGTCGCCGCCGACGCGCAGCGCGTGTTGGAGCGCACCGAGATGTACATCCCGATGAAGCCGGCGATGCCGGAACAGATGGCCCCAACGATGAAGGCGATGCCGGTGTAGACGCCGATCTTCACGCTCTCATCGAAGTAGCCGACGATGAGGCCGATGACAACTGCAGTGACTACGGCCAGTTGCGCGATGGTGCCGTACTGGCGGCGTAGGAACGCCATGGCGCCAACGTAGATGTAGCCGCCCACCTCCTGCATCTTCGGCGAGCCGGCATCGCGCCGAAGGACGTCGACGGCAAACCAGAGGGCAAAGAGCATCGCGCCGAGGCCAGCGACAGGCACGATCCAAACAAGCTGCATATTTGACGGCCCTCCACTCTACCCGGCACCGCCCAGAGCGGTGTCCGGGACACAGATTTGGGAGGCTCGGCGCCTCCCTCCGACGGCGACTGTACCAGGGCCGTCCCTTTCGATCAAGCGTTCACCATGCGAATTGCGTCCAGAGAATGCCATCTGGCGATAGACCACCGCCACTCCCAAGGATGGATGCCTTGGGCGTCAGGCGGCTGTGGGCACAGCACCCGCCGTCTACCTAGTGGTTCATTGGTGGGAGACGGGGACGAGGTGAGAGAGGCGTGGCTAGCGCTGGATCCGATCCTCGAACTCTCCGAGCTTGCACTCCAGGTCACGCTGGCGGACGGCGAGGGTGAGGTCGCCGCGGGTGCGCTCGAGGATGCCGCGCACGGCGTCGGTGGTGCGCCGGAGGCCGGACGTCATCGCCTCCGGGTAGTCGAAGGTGATCAGGACGCTGTAGATGTCGTCCATGGCGGTGAGGCACTGCTCGCAGTGCTCAACCTCACCGGTGCGCAGGCTGTCGAGGAGGTGGCGACGCAGCTCGCCCACCGCCTCGCCGAGGCCGTTCAGGTAGGCGGCGTTCTCCACGCCCAACGTCTGGGGCGTGGGCAGCGGCCGGTCCGCCACCAGTGCCAGTGTCAGGCTGGCCTCGGCGAACTCCTTCTGGGAGTCGTGGACGAAGCCGGCGTAGAAGATGTCAGGATGCTCCCGTAAAGCGGTCGTGACCTGGCGGAGCAGAGATCCCGCCTTGTCTATCAACTCCTGCGCACTCTGGAAGTCGCGGCGGTGCACGGCGCGGATTCCGTTGGCTGAGTGGCGAATAGCCTCCCGGCAGAGGGGGAGGCCCTGCTCACGCGCCTTGTTCTTGGAGAGAAAGTGGGCACGGATGCCCTCCATGATGGGGTCGAGCTGGTGGCTGATCTCCATTCAGTAACGCTCCACTTCTGTGTACGGGCCGGTTTGCGGGCTGAGGAAGACCTCGAGAAGGGACTCTTGCGGTAAACCGGCTGACAGTGTACCTCTGATCACCCAGCGGCCCTGGCTCCCGCCTCTTGGGTCAGAGGTCCTTCAACGGCTCGGGGAAATCCCCTTCCCGGGCGGCGTCGATCATCTTCCTGGCCGGCTCGGGAAGATCCATACCGTACTCCTGGAACTTCCGCTCCGTCCAGCGCCCGATCTGTCGGGGGTCCCGATAGTCCTCCAGGCGCTGGGGCTCGCTCCCATACTCCTCCAGGATCGTCTGCTCCGACTTGTGGTAGGCGAAGCGGGACAGAGCGCGGCTCAGGTGGTGGCCGCCGCAGTGTTTGCAGGCGGCGTCCACTTGAGAAGACATGCTCTTGACGAAGACGCTGCTCAGCCGCCCGCAGTCCTCACACTTGAACTCATAGATAGGCATGCTTCTGCCGCTCCCTAGAGGTCGTCGAAGTCGCCCCCGTCGTCGGCTCCCTCCTCGTCGGGCATCTCGCCTGCCTCCATGCGCTCAACCATCTCGTCGAACTCCGGGCCCGTGTCCTCGCCGAAACGAGAGCCCATCTTGCGGGCCCAGGCCGCTACACTCTTGGGGTCGTTCTCATCCACGCCGGCCAGGAGGGAGTCGTCATCCAGGTCGTCCATCAGCGCCTCCTCGCCGCGCACGACGGCGAAGCGGGAGACGAGCCTTTGCAGTTTGGCGCCACCGCAGCGCGGGCAGGTGGCGTTCAGAGGCGCCTCGATGCTGCGCTGGAAGACGCTCACCCGGCGGCCGCAGCCCTGGCAGCGGAACTCGTATATGGGCACTGGATATCTCCCTGCCCGCGATCGGCCTTCGGGAGGATTATATCTGGGCGCTGGGGCGCCGTCGATGGGGCTACGGCGGGCCTCCTTCGCCTATGGCGTTCTCGACGTGGTCGATGCTCAGCAGGCGGCCCGCCGGGGAGAGCTCCACCGCTACCACGTCGATGCGACGGTTCGGCGGCAGGTCCGGGCGCTCCTGGCAATAAGCCTCGGCCAGGGTGGCCAGGCGCGCCCCTTTGGCGGGGCTCACCGACTCGACGGCCGAGCCCCGCGCCTCTCCCCGGCGCGTCCTGACCTCGACGAAGACGAGGCAGTCGCCCGTGACGGCCACGATGTCGATCTCCCCCTCCCGGCGGCGGTAGTTCCGCTCGAGGATGCGGTAGCCCTTCGCCTCCAGGTGGGCGGCTGCCAGCCGCTCGCCGAAGGCGCCCAAGGCCTGTCTGCCTGCCCGCCTGGCCCGCCTGTCCGGCAGGGAGGCGGGCTGGCGCACTAGCCCACTCTCGTCTGTCACAGCGGTAGTCCTGTCATTCTGAGCGCAGCGAAGAATCTGATTCAGCGAGACCGTTCGCTTCGCTCAGGGTGACAGAACAGGAGGGTCTAATCAACAGAGCCTTTCCAGAATCGCCCGCACCGGCGCCCAAGAACGGCGATGGATGGCGCAGGGGCCCAGCTCCGCCAGGGCCCGGACGTGTTCAGCCGTGGGGTAGCCCTTGTGGCGAGCGAACCCATAGCCCGGGAAGAGCCTCTCGTACTCCACCATGAGGCCGTCGCGCTCCACCTTGGCGATGATGGAGGCGGCGGCGATGGAGAGACAGCGGCGGTCGCCGCCAACTAGCGCCTTGTGAGGCAAGGCCAGGCGTCGCAAAGGGCGGCCGTCCACGAGGATGTAGTCCGGGGCCGGAGACAGCGCCTCCAGGGCCAGTTGCATGGCCTGGCAGGTCGCGGCGCCGATTCCCACGGTGTCGATGACATCGGGCCCCACTACGCCGACGCCCACTTCGGCGCTGGGACGGATCGCCTCCGCCAGGCGCTGCCGGGTGCGGGGGCTGAGGAGCTTGCTGTCGCGCAGAGCCCCCCACCAGGAGGCGGTGTCTGATGGGTCCAGCACCACGGCGGCAGCCACAACGGGACCGGCCATGGGACCTCGCCCCGCCTCGTCGACCCCGGCGACACGGCGGAGGCCCCGGCGCCAGCACTGGAGCTCTTCGTGGAGGAGGGGGTATGTAGTCGCCATCTGCACGCAAGAACGGCCCTGCCCATGGCCTGCTACCGCTCGCCGATGGATGGTAACACCCGACTCGAGGGGCGTCAAAGCAGCCGGACCAGTGCTATGATCATGGCGCCGATCAGCCGAGAGGAGGTACCCCATGCCCGTCGTCCATATAGAGATGTTCTCTGGCCGGACCCAGGCTCAGAAGCGAGAACTAGCGCGCGCCATCACAGAGGCGGTCTGTAACATAGCCCAGACCACGCCGGAGGCGACCATCGTCATCTTTCGGGACGTAGAGCGGGACGACTGGGCTCAGTCGGGCAGGCTGGCCTCTGAAGCGGAGGACTAGCCGCCGCCCAGGTCCTCGTTGGGCCTGCCTGGCGGCGGGCGCGTATCTTGGATGGGGCATCGGGGCACCGATGCCGATAATGGAGTCGAAGGAAGTGACGTTTCGGGCGCCAGGTGCGGCTTGGCGGAGCCGCCGGGAAGCAACGACTGTGCTATGGTTTGGTGCTTTTTGTGCTATGATTGAAGCGACTGGCGAGGCAACAGAAGCTCGCCGAACCGCTGGCTGCCTCCTTCGCCCGGAGAGCGGTTAAGAATATGACGTCCCGCTGGCTGCGTAATAGCTTCATCTACCTGCTGATCCTGGTGGCAGTTGTAGCTATTGTCGTTTCCTTCTTCCGGCCTTCTTCGGGTACCGAGAGCAAAGACCTGGGTGAGGTCATCGAGCTGGCCCGCCAGGGCAAGGTCGAGAGCATCGAGGCCAAGGGTGACTCCCTCACCGTACACCTGAAGGACGATCAGCGGACCTACAAGTCGCGTAAGGAAAGCGACACCGGCATAGTTGAGGTCCTCAAGGACAACGGTGTGGAGGTGGGCGGGCCCAACGGCGTCAATGTGAAGGTGAACGAGCCCAGCCAGTTTGGGAACTGGATCGGGCTACTCATCAACTTCCTCCCCCTGATAATCTTTGGCGCCATCCTCATCTTCATGCTGAGACAGGCCCAGGGCTCCAATTCCCAGGCCATGAGCTTTGGGAAGAGCCGCGCCCGCATGATTACCGCCAACCGGCCCAGTGTCGCCTTCATTGACGTGGCGGGGGTGGAAGAGGCCAAGGAGGAGCTGGGAGAGATAGTCGAGTTCCTCAAGTACCCGGAGAAGTTCGCCGCTCTGGGCGCTCGCATCCCGCGGGGCGTGCTCCTGGTGGGGCCGCCGGGTACCGGCAAGACCCTCCTGGCCAAGGCGGTGGCGGGCGAGGCCGGCGTGCCTTTCTTCTCGATCAGCGGCTCCGAGTTCGTGGAGATGTTCGTGGGCGTTGGCGCCTCCCGTGTCCGCGACCTCTTCGACCAGGCGAAGCGCAACGCCCCCTGCATCGTCTTCGTGGACGAGATCGACGCCGTGGGCCGCCACCGCGGCGCGGGCCTGGGCGGCAGCCACGACGAGCGGGAGCAGACGCTGAACCAGATCCTGGTGGAGATGGACGGCTTCGACACCACCACCAACGTCATTGTTGTCGCTGCCACCAACCGCCCTGACATCCTGGACCCGGCGCTGCTGCGTCCCGGCCGCTTTGACCGGCACGTGGTGCTGGACCGGCCGGACATCAAGGGCCGCAAGGCCATCCTGGAGGTCCACGCGAAGGGCAAGCCCCTGGGCGGTGATGTGGACCTGAACGTGCTGGCCAAGCAAACTCCCGGCTTCTCGGGTGCTGACCTGGCCAATCTGCTGAATGAGGCGGCCATCCTCACGGCCCGCGCTAACAAGAAGCGCCTCTCTATGGACGAGTTGAATGAGGCCATCGACCGCAGCATCGCCGGGCCGGAGCGCAAGAGCCGCCTTATCAGCCCCAGGGAGAAGGAGATCATTGCCTATCACGAGTCGGGGCACGCCCTGGTGGCGCACCTGATGCCCAACGCCGACCCCGTCTACAAGATCACTATCGTCTCCCGGGGCATGGTCGGCGGCTTCACGCGCTTCCTGCCGGAGGAAGACCGCCATCTGGGCACTCGCTCCCAGTACCAAGACATGCTGGCCGCCACCCTGGCCGGCCACGTCGCCGAGGAGCTGGTGCTGGGAGAGATAACTACCGGCCCCCAGAACGACATTGAGCACGCTACCAAGATCGCCCGCCAGATGGTCACCCAATGGGGCATGAGCGAACGCTTGGGCCCTCGCACCTACGGTCGCAAGGAGGAAATGATCTTCCTCGGCCGCGAGATCTCGGAGCAGCGCAACTACAGCGAGAAGGTGGCCGAGGAGATCGACGAGGAGGTGCGGCTCATCATCGATCGGGCCTACCAAACGGCCAAGCAAACGCTGACCGAGAACCGGGCCAAGCTGAACCAGGTCGCCCGCAAGCTCATGGAGGTGGAGACCATCGAGGGCGAGGATCTGCAAGCCCTCTTCAACGCGCCCCCCGATGTCGACGTGCCCATTGGCGTAGAAGAGCCTCCAGCGCCAGAGACGCCGCCCGCGGCGGAGGGCCAGCCGCTGGCCGAGGAGCCGTCGCCGAAGCCCAAGCTCAAGCCGGGCGTCGCCTGGGGCAGCGGCCAGGCCGGCATCACCCTGGGTGACGAGCCGCCTCCTAGCTAGTCGGAGCCGTCGTTACACAAGACGAAGGCCGGGACCCTAAAGGTCCCGGCTTGTTGTCTTACCCCAGCCCAGGGATTGGCCGGACGACCTCCTAGTGCAAGGGTCCCCGCTCCGCCGATGCCCACACCGGCAGCAGAGCCCGGAGACGCTTCAGCACGGCCGGAGCCACCCAACCCGAGACGCGGCCCTCTAGGGCAGCGATGACCGAGGTGAGGGGGATCCGGTACGCGTTACCCTCCTTCTCGGCCTCCAGCGCCTCCTGGCGCAGCAGCCGACGCACGTGCTCCGGGTGATAGCCCAGGATGTGGGCCGCCTGCCGGCTGTCCACCATCAGGCCGGCAAGGTCTACCTCGTCGTCGCCCGAGCACGGGGCAAGGGCGGCCCCGACTGCCCTTACGTAGTCGCTTACGCGGCAGACCGTCTCCACGTCCCCAGACTCCAGGGCCTCCTGGAGGCGGGCCGCCAGACGTCGACGAACCGTATCTACCTTCATGGCGTATCCCCCAACAAATGTTGTACGCTCACCAAGGTAGCACAACATCTGTTGCACGTCAACCTATGCTGGCCCCGAGCGTATTGCGAAACGCCCTTGCACCCGCCTTGTCATTGCTTCGAAAATGCGACCGTCTGTGGGCTCAGGTCCTTCGACAAGCTCAGGATGCCGTATGCTCTGGCCTCGCCAGCGGCAGCTGCTTCGGCGCCCCGAGCCTGCCTGCCCGTCCGGTAGGCGGGTCGAGGGGCGCCCGCATTTTCATCGTTTGTGGTGGCGGTGGGAACCGGCATGGACGATTCTGAGCGCAGCGAAGAATCCGGTTCGGCGAGACCCTTCGCTTCGGTGCCGCGGGCACCGGCGCGTTTGACGGTACGCCTCCCCACCAGTAGAATCGAATTCGAGGCTGATCGATAGGGGGAGAACGTTGCCTGCCTACGCCATCGTCCGCAGCGGCGGTAAGCAGTACCGCGTCCAGGAAGGGGACACCATCGACATCGAGCGCCTGGCGGCGGTTGAAGGCGGGCGCGTCGAGCTACCGGAGGTGCTCCTTTTGGTCGAGGACGGACGGGTCATGGTGGGCACGCCCACCGTCCCCGACGCTAAGGTGGTGGCGGAGGTGGTACTGCACGGGCGGGGCCCCAAGGTGACCGTCTTCAAGTACAAGGCCAAGACTCGCTACCGGAGGAAGACGGGCCATCGGCAAGGTTTCACCCGCCTCGCCATCCAGAGAATCCAGGTCGGCGAGGGGGAGGAGCCCCCGCCGGAGGCGGGTCCGCCTCGGGCAGAGGCGCGTCGCCGTCGGCCGCGCAAGTCGCTGGCGGCGGAGCCGGCGGTCAGCGAGGCGGTGGGCGAGGAGCCAGCCGCTGGCGAGGCGGCAGCACCTGAGCCGGAGGGGGAGAAGAAGCCAGCCCCGCGGCGGCGACGGAAGACGGCGGAGACAACTCCGACAGGTGAGTAGCCATGGCACACAAGAAGGGCGGCGGCAGCACCCGCAACAGCCGCGATAGCCAGTCCAAGCGGCTCGGCGTCAAGCGGTATGACGGCCAGTTGGTCCTTCCCGGCACCATCATCCTGCGACAGCGCGGCACGCGCTTTCACGCCGGGCGGAACGTGGGCCTGGGGCGTGACTACACCATCTACTCCCTCGTGAAGGGGACAGTGAAGTTCGCGCCCTATGCAAAGGGCCGCCGCAAGAAGGTCAGCGTAGTGCCCGTGGCGGCGGAGTAGGCCGATGAAGCCGAAGATTCACCCCCAGTACGTCGAGGCCACGGTCCATTGCGCCTGCGGCAACTCCTGGCAAACGCGTTCCACCAAGGAGCGCCTGCACGTCGAGGTGTGCAGCCGCTGCCACCCCTTCTTCACCGGCGAGCAGCGCATCGTGGACACGGCCGGGCGAGTTGAGCGCTTCAAGCGCCGATTCGGAATAAAGGACTAGCAGGGCCTCCCGCGGGGCCGGGGTAGGAGCCTCGGCCCTTTTTGTTTATGCGGAACCATGCCCAAGACGCACTACTACGGAGGTCAGGCCGTCATCGAAGGGGTCATGGTGCGGGGCCCACGCACCATGGCGGTGGCCGTGCGCCGCCCGGACGGCACGGTGGCACTGAAGTCGGAGGCCCTGGGTGGGCTCTACACGGGCCTCCTACGACGGGTGCCCCTCATCCGGGGAGTGGTGGTTCTCTGGGAGACTCTGGTCTTGGGCATGCGGGCGCTGAACTACTCGGCGCGGGTGGCAGCGGGCGAGGACGAGGGCGAAGTCAGCAGCGCCTACATCTGGGTCACCATGGCGGTCACCTTCGTACTCGTGGCCGCTGTCTTTTTCGCGGGGCCCGTCCTCCTCACCGGCTGGCTTGAGGACATCCTGGGTGGGACGGGCGCCGTCGTCGTCGAGGGGCTGCTGCGGCTGGCCCTCTTCCTGGCCTATGTTTGGGCCATCGGCCTCATGCCCGACGTGCGGCGGGTCTTCGCTTACCACGCCGCCGAACACCGGGCGATCCACGCCTACGAGGCGGGCCGTCCTCTCCAGGTGGAGGCTGTGCGTCCCTTTCCCAACGCCCATCCCCGCTGCGGCACTGGCTTCCTGCTCACAGTGATGGTGGTGGCCCTGCTGGTCTTTACCCTGCTAGGGACGCCTCCCCTCTGGTGGCGCCTCCTGTCGCGCGTGGTGCTCCTCCCGGTCATCGCTTCCCTCAGCTACGAGGCTATCCGCCTCGGCATGCTCGTCGAGCGCATCCCTCTCCTCAACTGGCTCCTAAAGCCCAACCTTCTCCTCCAGTCGCTGACCACCCGCAACCCCGATGACAAGCAGATCGAGGTGGCCCTGGCGGCTCTCCAGGGGGTCCTGGCAGCGGAGAAGGGAGCTGCTGCCTCCGCCGCCGCACCGGGACCAGCCAACGTGTGTGGCGGCGCAGAGAGTGCGTAACACCAGCATTCCCCCACGCCTTGCCTGGCGGCAGCGGACAGTGTATATTTAGGTTGCTCCTAAGCGTAAGCTCTGTATCGGGGGGATAGCCATGCATGACCAGGAGACCCTGGAAGAGGCGATGGGCCTCTACCTACGCACCGCTGGCATCATCGACCCCTTTCGGATGAGGACGTGGAAAGGGTTGGAGCTGACGGTCACCCAGCTACGTGTCCTCCTCACGCTTCGGGATATCCCTGGTGCGCCGGCCGGCGTCCTGGCGGAGCGCCTGCGGGTTACGCCTCCCACGGTGACCGGGCTGGTGGACCGGCTGGTGCGCAGCGGGGCGGTACGGCGGGAGGAGGACCCCAAGGACCGCCGTCTGGTGCGCAACGTCCTCACGGAACGGGGCCATGAGGTGCTGGGAGAGGTGGAGCGGGAGGGGCGTACCTACCTGACCCAGGTATTCGAACGCCTCAGCCCTGAGAAGCTCTCGCGCCTCGTGGAGTCCCTGGAGGTCCTGGTCGCTGCCGCCGAGGAGGTACCCGCCCCCATGGAGGGGGAGTCACCGGCGTCCTAGCCGGGCGCTCGCGGGAGACCCCGTTCGCAATGCCAGGACACGACGCATGGCCGTCCAGATGTCCAGCCGCAGTAAGCTCATCATCATGGGCTGTACCATGCTGGGCATGTTCCTCTCGGCCATGGACCAGACGGTGGTGGGAACGGCGATGCCCCGCATCATCGCCAGCCTGGGCGGGCTGAGCCTCTATAGCTGGGTCTTCACCGCCTACATGCTCACCTCCACCACCACCGTGCCCATCGCGGGGAAGCTCTCCGATCTCTACGGTCGCAAGCGCTTCTACTTGGCCGGCATTGTCATCTTCCTAACGGGCTCGGCGCTGGCGGGCACTTCCCAGGGCATGCTTGAGCTCATCCTCTTCCGAGGCCTTCAGGGAATCGGAGGTGGTCTCATCTTCTCCAGCGCCTTCGCTCTCATTGGTGACCTCTATGCTCCGGCGGAGCGAGGCAAGTATGCCGGCCTAATGACGGGCACCTTCGGGCTGGCGAGTGTTATTGGCCCTCTCATCGGTGGGGCGCTTACCGACACGCTGAGCTGGCGCTGGGTCTTCTACGTGAATCTGCCCCTGGGTTTGGTGACTTTGGTCGTGCTCTTTGTCTTCCTGCCTAATCTGCGGGCCAGGGACGTCCAGAGCCGGGTCGACTACTTGGGCGCCGCGGTGTTAGCGATGGCCATTGTCCCTATGCTCCTGGCCTTCGTCTGGGCTGGCGACAAGTACGACTGGGACTCGCCGCAGGTGACAGGTCTGCTGAGCTTCTCGGCCATGATGTTGGGGGCCTTCTATGTCGTCGAACGGCGGGCTGCCGACCCCATCATCCCCATGTGGCTGTTCCAGAACCGTATCTTCACGGTGGCGGTGGTGGTGACCTTCCTGAGTGGTGTTGCCATGTTTGGCATGAGCCTCTTCATCCCGCTGTTCATGCAGGGGGTAGTCGGTACCTCGGCCACCAATTCTGGGCTGGTCCTGACGCCGATGACCCTGGCCCTGGCCGTGGGTGCCACCATCGGAGGGCAGATCATCTCCAGAGCCGGTCGTTACGTACTCGTGGTCGTCGCCGGGGCAGCCATCATGACCTTCGGTATCTACCTGCTGTCCCTCATGGGTACCGACACCACTCGCCTGGTCGCGACGCGCAACATGGCGGTGGTAGGCTTCGGCTTGGGGTTCATGATGCCGTCCCTGGTCATCGCCGTCCAGAACGCTTTCTCCTACGAAGTGCTGGGCGTTGTCACCTCTTCTGTGACCTTCTTCCGCTCCATCGGAGGCACCATTGGCATGGCCGTACTGGGCTCACTCCTCACCAGCCGTCTCAACTCGGAGCTGGCCGCCAACATTCCAGCCAGCGCGCGTGAAGCACTGCCGGCGCCTCTGATGGAGCGGCTGTCGGACCCTCAGGTGCTGCTCAGTCCGGGCGGCCTGGCCCGCCTTCGGGAGGCCTCAGCGCAGCTTGGCGGCGAGTCGGCTGCCGCCTTTGACCAGGTCATCGAGGGCATGAGGGTCGCACTGGCTACGTCCATCGACCATGTGTTCTTCATGGCCATGGTGACCTCGATGGCGGCAGCGGCGATCAGCGTTCTGCTACGAGAAGTCCCACTCCGCAAGACGCTGGAGATGCCGTCCGCCGCCGGCGCACCGGGCGTGAGCCCGACGCCCGTGCCTGGTGACCCGCCACTGGAGGGCCTGACGGGGCCTGCCTTCTCCGCCAGCGGCGACCGTCTTGGGCGCCCTGATTCGCCGGAGCGACTTTCCTAGGGAGCTCGGCGCCCGGGGGCTTGAGGCCCTTTGGCAGTTGACGGCCTGCGAAGGCGGCACGAGAATTGGGTATTGCAGGGCGCCTTTAGGCGAACCTAGTGCCTGAGGGAGAGCGATGGTACTGGTCTTCTTTGGCATGCTCGTCGTGGCCATCGTGCTGCTGCTCATGCTGCTCGTCTTCGGATTCACCCTCCGCGCCCTGGGCAGCCTTCTTCTCATCCCCGGCGAGTTCGCTGACATCGTGAGCAAGGGGTCGGTGCGCCGCAACCAAGCCCTCAAGCACGCCACCATGAACGTCATCGAGGAGCGGCTGGGCCGGCGTCCCCTGGGCGGCCAGGCATTGAAGGAGGGCTTCACCCTGGAGGGGGCGGCGCCGCCGGACATCGTGCTCTCGGCGGCGCGGGAGGGCTTGAGTCGGTTGAAGGCCGGCGAGCAGTACCTGGCCGTGTACCGCCGCTGCGGCCCCACTATTGCCATGGGCGCCTTCCTGTGTGCCGTGCTTTTCCTGGGCGTCCTGCTGGGCATTGGACGCCTCTCGCTGCTCAACGTGGCGCTGGCGGTGGTGGTGGCGAACCTGCTCGGCCCTCGCATCAGCACCGTTCTTCAGCGGGTCCTCTCCTCCTTCGCCGACGTGTCGGGCCTGCGAATCGTGGGGCTGGCCGGGCGGTGCCTGCCGGCGACGGGCGGCGTCCCTTCCGCGCGCTTCGAGGTGCGCACGAGAGCAGGCGACGCAGTGGAGCGTGAGCAGCGTCCCACGTAGGCTTGCTGGAGGCAGAGGGCGCGGTGGAACCGAAGGTCAAGCTCTGGGTAGAGGAAGGCGGCCTGCTGGTCCTCAGCGACTACCGGGTGCAGCTACTCCAGAACGTGGCCGACACGGGGTCGCTGGCGCAGGCGGCGGAACGCATGGGGTTGTCCTATCGCCGGGCCTGGGGCAAGATCAAGGAGATCGAGCAGAACCTGGGCGTTCGCCTGGTGCAGAGCGAGGCGGGCGGCGTCGGTGGCGGTCGGACCCGGCTCACGCCTACGGGAGAGAAGCTGCTCGCCCAATACGGGCGATTCCGAGCGGCCGTGGAGGCAGGTGTGGATCGGGACTTTGCCGAGGCCTTCGGCCCGAAAGCATAGTCCTTTTTTTGGCGGTGCGTTATGCTGCGGGCAGCATAACACAAGCAGGAATGGAGGATGGACTCGTGACGTGGCGACGGATCGCAATCATGGTTGGACTGGCAGGACTGCTGGCGATGGCAGCGGCGGGCTGTGGAGGAGGCAAGGAGATCATCCTGGCCACCACCACCAGCACCCAGGACAGTGGCCTGCTCGATGAGCTGCTGCCTGCGTTCAAGCAGGAGAGCGGCTACAAAGTGAAGGTCATCGCCGTAGGCTCGGGCGAGGCCCTGGCCATGGCCGACCGCGGCGATGCCGATGCCGTCCTGGCGCATGCCCCCAGCTCCGAGGAAGAGCTGGTTGACAAGGGCTCGGTCGTGAACCGGCAGTTGGTCATGCACAACGACTTCGTCATCCTGGGCCCGGCCGACGACCCGGCCGGCATCAAGGGTGTGGATTCGGCCACAGAGGCGCTGACCGCCATCGCCGACAAAGGGTCGCCCTTCGTCAGCCGGGGCGATGACTCCGGCACCGACAAGCTGGAGAAGAGCCTGTGGAAGAAGGCCGGGCTGGACCCGGAGGGCGAAGGCTGGTACGAGCAGAGCGGCCAGGGCATGGGCGCCACCCTCCAGATCGCCAACCAGCGTGGGGCCTACACCATCTCCGACCGCGGCACGTATCTGGCCCAGAGCGAGAACCTGGATCTGGAGGTGCTGGTGGAGGGCGACCCGGTGTTGCTCAACGTCTACCACGTGATGCAGGTCAACCCAGAGCGCTTCGGCCGTGTCAATGCTGAGGGCGGTCAGGCCTTCGTCGAGTTCATGGTGTCCGAGGAGACCCAGGAGATCATCCGCAACTTCGGCGTCGAGGAGTTTGGCCAGCCGCTGTTCATCCCCGACGCCGGCAAGTCAGAGTCCGAGCTGGGCCTCGACTGACGTAGAGGAGGGAGGGCAATGGACCTCATTTGGGACGGCATCCGGGAGGCCTTGCGCATCCTGGGCACGGGCGACTACTCGCTGTGGGAGATCACCCTGCGGTCGCTCTTCATCTCGGGCTCGGCCGTAGCGATCAGCCTCCTCATAGGCACCGCGCTGGGGTCTGTGCTGGCCTTCAACGAGTTCCCGGGGCGTAACCTGGCCTTTGCGGTGGTCAACACGGGCATGGGGCTACCGCCGGTGGTTGTGGGACTCCTGGTCGCAATCATGCTCTGGCGCAGCGGGCCGCTGGGGCAGCTCAACCTGATCTATACGCCGCTGGCCATGATCGCCGCCCAGACGATCATCGCCGCGCCCATCGTGACCGGGTTCACGGCGGCAGCCCTGCGCAGCCTCAGTCCCAGGCTGCGTTCGCAGCTCTACGCGCTCGGCGCCTCGCGTCTGCAGATGCTCTGGCTGATCCTCTGGGAGGCGAAGCTGCCCCTGCTGGCGGCGGTGATGGCGGGCTTCGGGGCCGCCGTTTCGGAGATCGGCGCCTCCATCATGGTGGGCGGCAACCTGGCCGGCGAGACCAGGGTGCTGACGACGGCGGTGGTCCTGGAGGTGTCGCGCGGTGAGTTCGCGCCCGCCATTGCCCTCTCGATAGTGCTTCTGGCCCTTATCTTCGCCGTCAACCTGATCTTGACCACGGTGCAACAGCAGGAGCAGCGCTCGTGAGCCAGGCCAAGCTCTCCATCCGCGACGTGCGGGTGAGACGCCGGGGCGTCGACATCCTGCACGTGCCGCACCTGGACGTGCTGCCCGGTGAGGTGCTGGCGGTCATCGGACCCAACGGGGCCGGGAAGACCACCCTTCTCATGGTGCTGGCCCTTCTGGAGCGCCCCTCGCAGGGACAGGTGCTGTTCGAGGGCCAAAGCGTCGAGGGCCAGGAGCTGCCGTTGCGACGGCGGATGGCGGTGGTGCTTCAGGAGGTGCTCTTGCTGCGCCGGTCGGTAGTGGACAACGTGGCCATGGGGCTGGCTCTGAGAGGCGTGCCCAGCCGCGAGCGGCAGAAGCGGGCCCTGCACTGGATGGAGCGGTTCGGCATCGCCCACCTGGCCCACCGAGGGACGCGCAACCTCTCGGGCGGCGAGGCGCAGCGGGCCAGTCTGGCCCGCGCCTTTGCCCTGGAGCCGGAGGTGCTCCTCTTGGACGAGCCGTTCAACGGTCTAGATCAGCCGACGCGAGAGGGTCTGCTGGAGGAGCTGGCGGGGGTGCTGGCGGAGACCGGCGTGACGACGGTGTTCGTGACCCACGACCGGGACGAGGCAGCCCGGCTGGCTCACCGCGTGGCGGTGTTGCTGGGGGGACGTTTGCGGCAAGTGGGCCCCGTGGCGGAGGTCTTCGCTGCGCCGGTGGACGAGGAGGTGGCGGCCTTCGTGGGGGTGGAGACGATGGTGCCGGCCCGCGTCGTGGGCGATGCTGGCGGCCTGGCTCGCCTGGAGGTGGCTGGCCATGCCATCGAGGCGGTGTCCAGGGGGCCGCTGGCTGCGGATGTGTTGGTCTGCCTGCGTCCGGAGGATGTTGTGCTCGCGCTGCCGGACGGTCTGTCGACGTCCAGCGCCCGCAACCGCCTGCCCGGCGTCGTTACTCGCGTCGTGCCGGCGGGGGTGCAGGTCCGCGTCACGGTCGACTGCGGGTTCCCGCTGCTGGCAGCCATCACCCGCCAGTCCTTGGAGGAACTTGGGCTGGGGGTGGGCGTCAGGGTCGTTGCCTCCTTTAAGGCCACGGCCATCCACCTCATACCTCGTTCCGGGGGCCACTAACGTCAGCCCACTTTGCAGGAGGACCCTTCGCTGCCATCAGCATGACATAATGTCATTTTGAGCCTGTCGGCAGGCAGGCGAAGCGAAGAATCCGTTCCTGGTATGGGGGGCACTAGTGGGCGGCTTCCACCGGGCCTGACTTCAGGGCCCGCAGCAGCTCCAGGCTGTCGGCGATGATGCCGGTGGCGCCCCAGCCGACTATCCTTCTCGCATCCTCCAGCTCCTCGACGTCCCACACGTAGAGCGGCAGGCCCCGGGCTCGCAGGAGACGGGCCAGATTCTCGTCCAGCAGGTCGCGCCGGATGGCTACCCCTGCTCGGAGCGGGTCGTCCGGAGGCAGGGCGAGGAGGGCGGCGCGCTGGCGCTCGTCGCCCACGGTGCGGAGGAGGCGCAGGTCGGGCTCATCGCGGCGCAGCTCGGCCAGCAGGTCCCAGTAGCCGGAGGAGACCTCCACGTCACTCACAGCGTTGTGGCGGCGCAGGGTCTCCAGGAGAGCGCGGGGAAAGGGCCGGGTCAGCGCCTTGAGGTCCAGATAGGGCCGGGCACGCCCTCTGGTTCGCTCCAAGACTTCATCTAGGGTCAACTGGGGCTCGCGGTCGAGGCGGAGATACCAGCGGTCCCAGTAGAGGGGCAGGAGCGGGAGCCGGCGGGCGTGCCGGGCGACGATGCGGCCGGCGTCCCAACGCAGGTCGGCCTCCACGGCATCGACGCCGGCCGCCAGGGCTCGCTCCAGGACGGCGGGGTCGTTGGCGGCCCGGTGGGCGATCGTGACGAAGCGACTGGCGCCCGGCCGCAGGCGGGCGCCGGTGCTGGGAGATGCGGAAGAGGGGCCCTCGGGCCCCTCCGTGTGCTCTCTCATGCTTCCCGGACCTGACTCAGGCCTCGCCGATGCCAAGCACGTTCACCAGCACGCGGCGGCGCTTGGGCCGGTCAAGCTCCACCAGGAAGACGCGCTGCCACTGCCCCAGTGCAAGGCTCCCGTTGAGGATGGGGATGGTCTCACTGGTTGACAAGAATAGGTGCTGGCAATGGGCGTGACCGTTGGGACATTCGTCCTCGTCCATGTTGACGGTGCGGCGCGAGAAATCGTTGTGGTGGTAGTCGGCGTGGCAGGGCGAGGCGCGCTCCAGTGCCCGAACCATGTCTTGGAGGAGAAGAGGCTCGTTCTCGTTGATCTTGACGGCGGCCGTGGTGTGGGTGGAGTAGACGGTGGCCTGCCCAAAGCGAACGCCGGAGGCGGCCACGATGGACACTACGTGCTCCGTGATGTCGACAAACTCCGGGGCGGTATTGCTCTCCACCTCCACGGGCTCGCAGCAGAAGACGGTGGCGTGCTCGTGGACCCGAACGAGGACTTGTCTCTGGGCGGGAGTCCCCGCGGCCACAATTCTCATCGGATCACGTTCCCCCCTGGATCAGATGCGCTGGCCGGAACGCACAGTTAGTGTAGCATGTTTCGGCCGTAAGGAAAGGGGGGTCTGGGGCTCTGCCAGTCGGAAATAGGGGCCACTGCCTATCTCCGCAGATAGCCCAACCCCTCGGAGAGACGCTTGGGCGAGAAACCGAAGTGACGTGGCACGGCGTCAATCGCGGCGATGTTGTCCTTGGCGAGCATGGCAAGCTGATGGCGCGTTATCGGCGGCTGGGAGAGGAGAGACTCCATGGCACCGGTCGCCAGGCGCACCAAAGGCAGGGGCACGTGTACCTTGAGCCGCCGCCTTCCCAACTCCTGGCGCACCGCGTCCAGCATCTCCTCGTAGGTCAGTTGCTCCCCGCCTCCCACCTCTATGATCTGGCCGTCGTGCGTCCCCTCCTCCAGACAGGCGACGATGCAGGTGACGAGGTCTTCCACCCAGATGGGCTGGAAGCGTGTTTTTCCGTCGCCGGCGATGGGCAGCACGGGGTTCCAGCGCACCAGTCCCGCCAGCCGGTTGAAGAACTCGTCGCCGGGGCCGAAGACGAGGGATGGCCGCAGGATGGTGTAGGCAAGGCTGCTGCCAATGACCGCCTGTTCGGCTCCCCACTTGGCGGCCCAGTAGGGGAAGCGCGGGTCTGGGTCGGCGCCGATGGCGCTAACGTAGACGAACTTGCGCACGCCGGCGGCGCGGGCTGCCTCCACCAGCCGCTCGGTGCCGCCGCGGATCACGGTGTCGAAGGTCTGCGGGCCGCGCTCCGCGATAATAGCCACGAGGTGCGCCACCTGCTCGACGCCCTTGAGGGCGCGCTCGAGCCCGTCGCCGGTGACAGCGTCCGCCGTCACCATTTCCACCTTGTCGGTCGATGGGGAAGTGCGCACGCCGCGGGCAGCAACGCGCACCGGCCTACCCTCCTGGGCTAGCCGCGTCACCAGCCGGCTGCCGATGAAGCCTGTGCCGCCGGCAACCAGGATCATAGAGGGTCTCCCTTCTCAGCCACCGCCCAAGTCTTCACCCGCAAGACGGCGATGCGGCCCTGGGGCCTACTCGACGATCAAGGTGCCCGTCATTGTTGTAGGGTGGATGTCGCAGCGGAAGAAGTACTCCCCGGGCTCGGCGGGAGCGGTGAATGTGATCTCCTGCTCGCAGGGACCCGTGCAGACCTCGGTGATGGCGTCGGGAATAAGCTCCGTAGCCGTCGAGTCAGTGTAGGCTGCCCAGTTGTGAGGCACGCCGGCATCGTCGTTGCTGAACCTCAGGGTGACGTCGCTGCCGGCCGCCACGGTGATGGTGTCCCTGTCGAACTTCATGGTGGGGACGGCCGATATCTCTATGGTCGCGGCGACGGGCGCCGTCGGCTCCGCCGGGGCCGGCGTTGGGCTCTCCGCGACGGCGGCCGGGCCGGTAGGCGTGGCCTTCGTCTCCTCTTTGTCGTTGCCGCAGGCTACGGCGACGGACGCCAGAGCAAACACAGCCAGGAACGGCAGCCAGAGAAGCCTCCTGCTTGGCATTGTTGATCTCCCTCCCGGGAACAAGGCCTCAACATGGCCTCAAGTACCCTGCATCGATCGTACCATACTGCTCGTTCGCTTGGAGCCAGGCGTAGGCCCGAAAAAGGCTGACGGAAAAGACCTAGAGAGGCTGATGGCCGGCGAAGCCGGTCTCCAGGTCATGCCAGAAGGCGATGCGCTCCTCGCCCAGGCGCCAGCAGAGGTAAACGTCGCCACCCTCGCGCAGGGCATGGAAGTCGACGAGCCCCTCGTCCATGTCCTTTAGCTCGGATCCCAGCTCCGTGATCTGACGGGCCAGGTCGCTGATGGCGGAGCGCTTCTCAGCCAGCTCTCGCTCCAGGAGGTGGCCGTCGCCGGCGGCCCGGGCGGTAGCCTCCGCGAACTCGCGGCGGAGCCGGTCCGGCTCGCGCCTGCGGGCCCGCATCTCGACCAGGATCTCCGTCAGGCGGGGCAGAAGGCCGGTGGCCTCCTCAAGGGTGAAGTACCGGGGTGGCACGGGAAACTCCCCTCGCCCTTACGCATGCACCTGGTCCAGCAGAATGTCTCCGGGTCCCGCAGGGGAGACGGTGGGGGAGGGTGCGAGCTCAACCGGTCCAGCACCTCACTGATTTGGATTGCAGATGCGGGTCAGAGCGTCATTCGCCGCCCACGTCGCCGCTGCCCTCTCGGCGTCGCTGAGCTCGTCTGGCGGGGTGTGGTTCGCCATCCACAGGAAGAAGTAGTACTGCGTGGCCCAGGCCCCCATTTCCGAGAGTGTAGCATCCTCTGTCCCCTGGCAGGTGTGGGGCTTGCCCTCGGCGTGTCGTGCCTCATGTACTATGAGCCCGGCGAAGTGCATGAGCCCGACGCTCTGCTGAGGTTCCAGCCATGCGGCATAGGAGGGCTGGGTCAACAGGTCGGATTTCAGAGTGATTCGACCCTGCGCGTCGCAGCACCCGCTGTACTGCACCGGAGCAATGTTGAACCCGGTGATAGTGCTCTGAAGCCAGTTGTACAGGGATAGAGATGTCCAGGAAAGCGGCTGGTGGAATGTCAGGGCGTCCATGGCCCGCAAGGCCTGGTAGATGGCGAGACGTGGGTTGACGCTCCCGCCGGGGTCCCTCCCATCCTGGCAGGCATAGGGCGGCAGGCCGGCGGCGGGGTCGAAGAAGATGTCGAAGTCGGCGTTGAACCGATCGAGCTCCTGTTGTGTGGGACACGTCGTCAGGAGATTGTCGATGGCCGGAGCGACGGACAGCGGCCCCGTCGCTATGGCCGGCATCTCCAGGGTGGCCGGCCCCCCGGCGCAGATGAACACGGCGTCCAGGAACCGGAGGCTGGTGAGGTCGCTGGCCTGTGGTGCGGCGGCAACGTAGGCCTGGAAGGAGCCCAGGGCGGCGTCGTAGCGCCAGACGGACTCGAAGGCGCTGGGGGGCGTGACGGCTTGTGCGAGCTGAGAGGGGTCAGTGCCGTCGGGGAAGGTGAGGCCGATGGTATTGCAGCCGGGCGTTAGGTCGATGGAGGAGGGTGGGCCTGTGGGGTCAGGAGAGAGGGGTGGCATAGAGATGGAGGCGGTGGTGTCCAGGCAAATGAAGACGGCATCGAGGAGGTTGAGGCTGGTGAGGTCGCTGGCCTGTGGGGCCTGCGGAGTGTAGGCCTGGAAGGAGCCGGTTGTGTTATCGAGGCGCCAGACGGTCTGGAGGGCGGAGGGAGGTGAGATGGCGGCGGCGAGGGTAGAGGTCTTGGTGCCATCGGGGAAGGTGAGGGTGACCATGTTGCAGCCGGGGCTGAGGTTGACGGCGCGCTCCGTATCCTGGGCGCGGGACGTCATGGTGGGGGCTGCCGAGCCCAGGGCGATGATTGCGGACAGTGCCAGGATGACCGCTGTGCGCTTCGTCATGGCGCGCTACCTCTCTCCTTGCTTCCCGCCGCTCACACGAGCGGCCGCCGCCTTGGCGGCGGGGTGCCGCGCACAGGCTAGTACCAGGCGCGGCACGCTGTCAAGCCTCGGTCAAGGCGTGTCCGAAAGAAGTGCTTCTCAGTTTGTGGCCCGGCGATCCGTCCTAGAACTCGGTGGCGCCGGTGAAGTTCCAGCGCCGGAGGTGGAGGGCGGGCACCCGGCTGTAGCCAGCGATGGCAGGCAGCAGCCGCGTCTCCCGCCCGATGGCCTCCACCTCGTTCAGGGCATCCACATAGCTCTGGGTGAAGCGGAGGTTCTTGATGGGGGCCGTGATGCGCCCCTTCTCGATGAGAAAGGTGCCGTCGCGCGTCATGCCTGTGACCACGACCTTCAGGGGGTGGACCGGCCGCGTGTACCAGAACCGGCTCACCCAAACGCCGCGCTCGATGGAGGCCAGCATGTCGTCCTTGGTGGCGTCGCCGATGCCGAGAAACGTGTTGCTCGGAATAGGCCCGAAGGTGTAGCCCGCCGGCAGGGCGTGGCCCGTCGATTGGCGACCCTCTTCCTTGCCTGCGTAGTAGCTGTCGTAGACGATGCCGCGGGCCACCCCCGCCGTCACGAAGTCGACCCGCTGCCTCGGCACGCCCTCGAAGTCGAAGGGGCTGGGGACCGTGTCCAGCGCCAGACCGTCGTCCCAGATGGAGACGTTCTCGCCCATGACCTTCTCGCCGAGGCGGCCCGACATGAAGCTGCGCCTCTCCTGGTAGGCCTGGGCGCCTAAGGAGAGGTAGGCGAAGAAGTCGAGCAGGTCTGCGACAGCGTACTCTTCCAGGATCACCGGGTACTCGCCGGGCTCCAGGGCCACGGGGTTGGCGCCGCGCAGGGCCTTGTCCACGGCCTCGCCGGCCACCTCATCGCCGTCGATGTCCCCCACGTCCAGGGAGACGCGCTCGGCGTGGCCGCCGCTGGTCTCACCCATGACCACCGTGTTGATGTCAGCCGTGCTGTCCCGGTGGTAGGCGAATACCCCCAGGGAGTTGGCGACGGTGACCTCGCCGGCGGCGGTGCGGAAGGCGCCGGCGGCGGTGAGACCGGCGCGGGTGGCAGCGTCGCAAACGCGGGCGACGACCGCGGCCCGCTCCTCTGGGCCGCAGCGGGCTGTCCGCTCCACGAAGGAGTCGACGGAGCGAACGGGCTGGGGGTCAGGCAGAGAGCGGAAGTCGGCGTTCGCTTTCTGGCGGCGGGCCATCTCCGTGGCCCGCTCCACCAACGCCCGCAGCGACTCGTCGGAGAGGACGTTCGTGGAAGCGACGCCGATCTTGGCGCCCCCCGTGGACTGGCCCAGCACCACCCGCAGGCGGATGTCGACGTCCTCTTGCTCCACGTTCTGGTGGATGTAGTTGTTGGCGAAGCGGGTGAGGGCAGAGGATCCCGAGAAGACCAGAACCTCCGTCTGGTCCGCCTCGCTTATCCCTAGGATGCGGTCCGCCAGGTTCCTAAGCTGTGATTCTCCGAGCATACCTTGCCCCTCCGCTTCTGCGCCTGCCATGGCGCCAACACCGGATACGTAGGGGCAGGGCTCGGCCCCGCCCGTTCTGGGCGCCCGCGAGAGGCACCCCTACGACGCGATGGTGGCGGCGGCGCTGCTCAGGGCTACGTCGCCTCGCTGCGTCTTGCACTGGACGATGATCTGGGTGTCGCTCTCCTTCCACATCTCGGTGATGATGGTGTCGCCCGGGAAGACGACGCCGGAGAAGCGCACCTCGAAGGTCTTGAGGCGGGCGGGGTCATTGTCGCAGAAGGTCTTGAGGACGGCCCGGCCGGCGTGGCCGAAGGTGCAGAGGCCATGCAGGATGGGCTTGTCGAACCCTCCCATCTTCGCGAAGTCCGGGTCGGCGTGTAGAGGGTTGCGGTCGCCGGAGAGGCGATAGAGGAGGGCCTGGTCGGGTCGAGTCTGCATCTCCACGGTGGCGTCGGGGGCGCGCTCCGGAGGAACGTTCTTCTTGCCGCCGGGGCCCCGGTCTCCCCCGAAGCCGCCCTCCCCGCGGATGAAGGCGCCGAAGGTGTTGGTGAAGAGCGGCTTTCCACCCTCGTCCTTCGTCTCGGCGTCCACGATGACCAGGGCGCCGGAGCCCTTGTCGTAGATGGCGCGGACGGAGCCGACAGTGGTGAGCTTGCCGCTGGGGGGGATGGGCCCCTTCAGCTCGATGCGCTGCTCGCCGTGCAGGAGCATGGCCCAGTTGAATGTCAGTACCTGGCCCAGGCTCGCCAGGGCTGCGAAGGCCGGGATGACGGCAAAGGTGGGGTAGACTTTTAGGTTCTTCTCAAAGGTGAAGTCCAGATCGTCGCGGCCGGCGCCGATCCCCAGGGCGTAGAGCATCACCTCGCGGTCCCCGTACTCAAAAGTGGTGGGCTTGAATGGCTTTCCAACAGCGCTCAGGTCCAGGGCCATATCACTACCTCCTTCGTGGTTAGGCGCTTCAGCGCTTGCGATTACCTACTTTCCTCCAACTCGGCCAGCGCGGGGTCGCTCCAGCCGAAGTGATGGGCGATCTCGTGGAGCACGGTGCGGCGCACCCGCTCCCGCACCTCGTCGTCGCTGCGGCAAACCCTTTCGATGGGCCCCTTGTAGATGAAGATGCGGTCGGGCAGGGCCATGTTGTGCCAGCGACTGCGGCGGGTTTGAGGGATTCCCCGGTAGAGGCCGAGGAGGAGGCTGCCTGGCGGGACGCCCGCTGCCCGCATCTCTTCGGCGGCGGGCCAGTCGCGCACCTCCACGTCGATGTTGGAGAGGCTCTCCGCAAAGCGCGGTGGCAGCGACTCCAGCGCCTCTGATACCAGATCCTCGAAACGCCGTCTGTCCACGACGACCCCTGGGGTATCCACCTCCAGAATGCCGCTGCGGGACTCGCGTCGCGGCTCCCCTATGATAGCGGCCGCGCTGGCTGGAGGACAGAGCCGCGACGCGAGAGGTGGCCGGGCCTGGTGCGTCAGCGCCGCTCGAACTCGTACGGCTCTCCATCCAGCACGAGCTGCCGCGCGATGCCGTTGCCCCACCGGTCGACCACCACCTTCACCCCCAGTCGTCCGTCGCTGGTACGGGACAGGCGCTCGATGGCCCGCCCCGTGTCCTCCGGGATGAAGATGTCCTCGATGCCGTACTTCACCCGCAGAGGGCTACTCGACCCCCAGTAGCCGTCGCTCTCGACCCTGCCCTTGAGCACGACGCTTGGCTTGTGCTCCTGGCGGTGGTCCTCGTAGGTCGCGACGGGCCGCCAGTAGGGATCGTCCTTCACCAGCTCAACGTAGATGCGGTCGTCCGGGTAGAAGTAGCTATCTCCCCCCAGTTCATCGGGCCGGAGGGTGGAGATGTCGTACGAGAGGGTGACGTAGTCGCCGCGAAAGAGGTCGCGGGGGTCGATGGGCTGCACTCTGAGGAGCACCGTCTCGCCCGTGAGCAAGGTGTACTGCTTGAAGCCTAGAAGGCCCAGCAGGAGGAGGAACTGGATCGCCACCGCCAGCGCAAGGCGCGGTCCCGGCCTGCTCACGACACTATCTCCTCTCGTCACCGGGGCGCGCCAGCAGGCGCCGTCGCACCGCCTCCAGGCCGGCCGCGGCGGCCAAGAGCAAGAGGCCGCCCAGGACGAAGAAACCGGAGCGCGGCAGCAGGTCCCACGATACCTCAGCGTAGCGGCTCATCAGGCCGATGGCGATGGCCGCCAGCCCCAGGTAGATGAACTTGTTGTCCGCCTGCATGTAGCCGCGTCCAATGCAGCCAAGGGCGGCCGCGAAGAACAGCAGGTTGAAGGGTACGGCGAGCGGCAGCCAGGGCCAGATCGCCGCTACGGCGACCATGGCGAGGAAAGCCAGCAGGAGGGCGGACTCCGCCATCGCCGCCGACAAGCGCAGCCCTCGCGGCAGCGCCGCGGCCAGCGTAACGACCGCTGCCAGAACCAGGGCGATCAGCAGGCCTACCGCTGGCTCGTAGGCCGAGAAGTCCCGCTCGACGCAGCGGGAGGCGCCGTCCAAATAGGTGTGGCTTTCGCAGCGGAACTCCTCCCAGAAGTCGCCGAAGGTGAGAGGGAAGGTTGCTCCCAGGGCCAGCAGCAGGCCAACGCCGATGTAGACGCCGGTGAAGCCGGCCACTGGCGGCCAGTGCGCTTGTAGGTACCCGCCGCTGTAGAGAATGATCCCCAGCAGTAGCAGCACAAGCGGGATGGCGATGCTCTCCGGCGCGTCCGGGTGCTGCGAGCCGACCTGCCACCCGACCCATGCCGTGAGGTCAACCAGACCCAGGAAGAGAACGAATCGTGAGCCGGTCAGGTACGCCAGAGGCAAGATGCCGGCCGCTCCCAGCAGGAGGCCGATCGGGCTGTCGACCGGCATGTTGTAGATCTGCTCCAGCAGGAAGATGGCTGCCTGGAAGAGGACGGCCCCCAGGAGAATGATTGCGGCGCCTACCCGGGGCTGGACAGCGAATCGGAACTGGAGGAGATACCCGGTGTAGTAGGCGAGCCCGATCCCGGCGAACAGCAGCCCGGCCTTTAGAAAGCTGGGGAAGTCCTCGCCAGCCTCCCAGTTGGCGGCGATGAACAGCAGGACGCCGGCGCCGAGCGTGAGGGCGCCGATGACGGCGACCGCGGTGATGAGCAGGCCCAGGCGCAGGGCCGCCAGGAAGCGTGCCGGTCGCGCGCCCTGGCGGGCCAAAAGGGCCTGCGCCAGCGGCTCGTCGATGAGGCCTTCCTCTCGCCAGGCCTGTATCTCCGACGCGAGCCGCTGGCGGAACTCGGAATCCGGGTCGGTGGACATCCCGCTCCTGTTTTCAGCTCCGTGGGACTCTGAGGGAATCAGGGCCTCCTACGCATCTGGCTGCTCCAATACCGGCTTGATGAGTGCGACCGGGATCCCGCAAGAACGCCCCGCTGCGTCTGGGCCGGACGTCAGTCCGGCAGCCGGTGCGACCGCAGACCTTTCACGGTGTCGAACTCGGGGTCCTTGTGCACGAGCTGCGCATCGTGAAGGAGGGCTAGGGAGGCTATCCAGGCGTCGGCCACAGAAAGGCCGCCGCGGGACTTGAGTCCGGCGGCCCGCTGTCGCCAGAGGGGGCCGGACTCGACGACCTTGACTGGCCAGGCCTCCACCAGGCGCACTGCCGCCAGGGCGTCTCCTGAAGGCAAGTCGCGGAGCAACCGGTACTGCATCTCCATGAGGGCCATGAACGGCAGAAGGACATCTTGGTCGCCGTCACCGTCCGCTTGGGCCAGAATCTCTGTGACCTTTTCGTATCCCGGCTCCGCCAGAAGCACGGCTAGGACCGCCGACGTGTCGAGGACGTAGGCCATCGTCTCTGCTCCTGGGCCTCACGCTCCCGCTCGCGTCTCCGCTCCTCCTGCCGGTCCCGGAGAAACCCCGAGAAGGTGAGCCCCTTGCCCTTGAGCAGCCCAATCGATGCACGTACGGGCTCTCGGGGTATCGGCACCACCTGGATCACTCCCTCGTGCACCCGCCATTGGAGGCGGGCGCCGTGCTCGATGCCCAGGGCGTCCCGGATCCGCTTGGGGACCACAGTCTGGCCCCGCTCGTAGACCTTCGATACCTCCGACAGAGGTTCTTCCGGCATGGCCTCTGACCTTGCCCCCTCTTTCCCTGAGTGTGACAAGCGTAGCATTGGTCTGATATCTTGTCAAGCGTCTGATCCAACCCATTTCGTCTTACTTCATCACGCCGGTCTGCACGTTGCGGAAGCGGGCAGGGGCGGCGCCGTGGCCGGTGTGGGCCACCTGCTCCGGTTGCCCCTTGCCGCAGTTGGGCGTTCCCCAGACCACCCAGTGGTCCCGGTTGCAGACGGCGTCGCAGCTGGCCCAGAACTGGGGCGTCATGCCCGTGTAGGTGGCGTTCTTCACCAGGTCGCCCAGCTTGCCGTTCTTGATTTCGCGCGCGATCTCGGTGCCGAACTGGAAGTTCAGGCGCCGGTCGTCGATGCTCCAGCTCCGGTTGGTCTCCATGTACAGGCCCTCGTCCGTGTCGGCGATGAGGTCCCCTAGGGCCCAAGTGCCGGGGTCCAGGCTGACGTTGGTCATCCGGATCAGCGGGATGCGGTTCCACCCGGAGGCGCGCATGGCGCCGTTGCTGCGCTGGCCGAGGGCCGTGGCGCTCTCCCGAGAGGTGAGATAGCCCATGAAGAGGCCGTTGCGGACGACCGGGGTCGCCTGGCCGGGTACCCCCTCGTCGTCATATCCGAAGGTGCCCAGCCCTCCTGGGATGGTGGCGTCGGCGGTGATGCTGACGGCGTCCGAGCCGTAGCGGAAGTTGTTCAGCTTCTCGGTGGTAAGGAAGCTGGTGCCGGCGAAGGCAGCCTCCGTTCCCAGCACGCGGTCCAGCTCGATGGCGTGGCCGCAGCTCTCGTGGATCTGGAGAGCGACCTGGCTGCCGTCCAGGATGATCGTGGTGACTCCTGGCGGGCAGGGCTTGGCGCGCAGGAGGGCGACCGCCTCCTCGGCGACACGGCCGGCGTTCGCAGGCAGGTCATAGCGCTCCACGAATTCCCAACCCTCGGTGCCCTGGTGCCGGCCCACGCTATTGGGGTAGGAGCGCCGCTGAACCTCGCCCTCGTCGACGGCTGTGGCCTCGAGGCCGCAGCCCGTCTCCAGCAGCACCTGCTCGATGAAGCTGCCCTCGCTGCTCCCGAAGGTCTTCTCCTCCCGCTGACAGTAGACGTTGGCCTCTGCCATCACCACGCCCTGCACCTTCATCATGGCCTCGTTGGCGCCGACGAGAAGGGCGATCTTGTCGTCCAGGGGGACGGCGAAGGGGTCCTTCTGGAAGGGCGTCTGGTAGCTGTCGCGGTGGACCTCTGGCGGGCCGATGTCTGCTTTGGGGCCGCGCACCAGTGACGAGGCACGGGCGATGCGCACGGCCTGGGCGGCCACGCGGTCGGCCTCTTCGAGGGTCAGCTTGTAGCTGCTGGCGAACCCCCAGTAGCCGTTCACGATGACGCGAACGCCGAACCCCAGGGTCTCATCGGCCGTGAGGCCCTCCACGTTCTCGTTGCGCACGGTGATGGACTCGCTGACCCGGCGCAGGACCCGCACGTCGGCGTAGGCGGCGCCCTGCTGGCGGGCAGTGTCAAGGGCTCGCATGACGAGGTCGCGCATGGTCTCTCCTCCCTACCGCTGCAAGGCGACGCCGCTGTGACGCTGGACGAAGTCGAGCACAGCGCTGTTGCTCTCTTCTTCGAACTCCACGTTGAATGCGTGGCGCCCGCCTGGGAAGACGACGAGCTTGGCCCCGGGAATGTGCTCGGCCAGGAAGCGCGAGTTCTCCGGTGGGATCAGGGGGTCCTCGTCCCCCGTCAAGACCAACGTGGGGGCGCCGATCTGCCCCAGCCGCTCCCGCGCGTCGAAACTGGTGGCGGCCACATACTGGCGGCGCCAGGCCTCCAGGGGCGGCTGGAGGCTGGCCTCGACCTGGGCGCGCAGCCAGAGGTCGTCACGGTGAGCGGCCAGGTAGGAGTCGCTGTAGCCCATCCAGATGCCGCGGTCGAAAGCCTCCCGGGCGGGCAGTTCCGCTGCCTCGGTCATGTCGCGCACCGCCTTCTCTGAAGGTGGCGTGGCCATCGGGCAGGGGCTCGTGCAGCCCAGGACTAGAGCACGCACGCGCGCCGGGTGGCGGAGGGCCAACTCCTGGGCGATCATGCCGCCCATGGAGACGCCGTAGACGTGGGCGGAGCCGATGCCCAGGTGGTCCAGGAGGCCTGCGGCGTCGTCGGCCATGTCGGCGATGGAGTACTCGGCACCCACCTTGTCGCTGCGGCCGGCGTCACGGTTGTCATAGGCGATGACGTGCAGGTGCTGGGAGAGGGTGGGGATCTGGCTCTGCCAGCCGAGAGCGCTGCCCCCCAGGCCCATGATGAGCAGGATGGGCTCCCCCTGGCCATATGCCTCGTAGTAGATGTGGATGCCGTTCACGAGGGCTCTAGGCATGGGTGTTCTCCCGTAACTTGCTGCATGGAAACGCTGCTAGCTCGACAGAGCCACGCGCAGGCCATCATAGCGAAAAGGGGTGTCTTCGGCAAAGGCGGTGCTACTCTTCGATTCGCCAAGTCAGGGATAGCTCGCGGCTCTCGCCCGGCGCCAGTCGGAGGTCGAAAAGGAAAGCCAGGCAGGCGCCCTGGTTCACCCGCTCCAGGCCCCCTTCCGAGTTGGAGACGCTTTCCACCGGGAAGTGCCAGAGCGTGCAGGGCCGGGCCAACTCGGCAACGAGGCCCACGCCGGCGCTGCCGACCACCGCCGCCCGCCGAACGCTCTCGGCCTGGCCGCTCTCGGCCAGGGAGCGCTTCTTGCCCTTCACACGAAGCGTCTGGATGCGGTCGTCGCCGTCCGGGGCCTGGATGGGGTTCAGGTTCCACTCGCTGGCGAGGAGGAAGGAGACATCCTGGCCCTCGTTCTGCACCCGGTAGCGCACCGCCACCCGCTCGCCCCGACGCGGTACCGTCACTGCCTTCTCCAGGCGCAGCGGGAGCGACTGGTCCCCCAGCGTGAGCCGCCCGCGACGGTCCATCCGCACGGTGACTTCCTCCTTCGTCTTCTCTACGGACACCTGCCAGGGGTCTAAGAGGAAGTCGTCGTGCCAGGCGTACTTGCTGGCGGCGTAGTCGGAAAGGGTGGCCTCCGGCGGCAGGAGTTGTTCCTGGAGGCCGCCGCGGCGGTGCGGGTCGAAGGCCAGGAGGGCGGCAAGGCCCTCTTCCTTGACCGTGAGCTCCTCGTGGATGGAGCGCACGGCGCCGGTGTCGTCGCCGGTGGGCTGGCGGAGGCCGGCGGCGCCCTCCGCCTCGAGCAGGGGCTCGTGGTAGGCCTCGCGGCGCCGGCTGAGGACATTGAGAAGGTTCCAGTCGTGGCGGCGCAGGTCCCACTCGGAGAGCATACCCCCCAGGTGGGGGTGGAGGCACAGAGAGAGGTCGGCGGTCTGGACCAGTACCTCCGGGCGGCCGTCGTAGTCCAGGTCCTTGCGGCGGACCTCCAGCCAATCAGTTCTACGGTGGAGGAGGTGGTCTGCCTCCCGCTCGGCGGCGATGAGACGGCGGTGGGTGGCCCAGCGGATGTGGCGCAGGTACAGGCCCCCGAAGACGCCGTGCCAGTAGGGGCAGTTGCACTGGCCGCTCCAGAGGGCGTCGCGGGCCGCTGAGGCGTTGCCACGGGTGGCGGCCTCCTCCACCTTGTGATGCACGCGCAACATTCGCTTGTGCATGGCGTTGGCCTCCGGGTACTTGACCAGGAAGTAGCGCCAGAAGCCGGACTGGAGGTGGCGCAGGAGGTCCTCGCGGCCGGAGTCCTTGGCCTCGCGGGCGAGCCGGGCGAACTCGACGCGGGCGGGGGTGGGCAGCGACCACTCCAGCATCTCGGAGTAGGAGGCGGTGGGCAGATAGACCGTGCCGCGGGCGGGGTAGCGTTCGGCGTGCTCGCCCAGGGGCAGCGTCGTGAGCCAGTCGGCGTTCTCCTCCAGGGCGGAGAAGAAGTCCTCCATCCAGCCCTTCTCCCAGCAGTGGGCGTAGGTGGTGGGCCAGCCTCCGAACTTTTCCCCGTCGTCGCCCAGGATCAGGATGCGCCCTGGCTCCTCTGAAGCCTCTCCGTGTAGGTACTCGATCACCTCTTCGACCGTCTTCCAGGGGATGGCGTAGCGGAGAATCTGGCTGCCGGGGTAGACCTTCAGGGGCAGGCCTTCCTCCTCCGTGATGTAGTAGCCGGCCAGGTCAGACTCCGTCATACCCAGGCGGCGAAAGTGGCTGTCATCGACCACTGTCCAGCGGACGCCGGCCCGGGCAAGGGTGGCCGGCAGGTGCGGCTCCCAGACCCGCTCCGTCAGCCACAGGCCCGTCGGCTCCTGTCCGAAGAGACGGCGCACCGTCTCGGAGAGCTTGGCGATCTGCCCCAGCTTGTCGCTGTCGGGGATCATGGGCAGGACTGGCTCATAGTAGCCGCCGGTCATCACCTCGACCTGACCCCGGGCCGCCAGCGCGGCGACCAGAGGGACGAAGTCCGGACGGTTGTCGAGGATCCAGTCCAGCAGGCAGCCGCTGTAGTGCAGAGAGACCCGGACGGCGGGGTGGCGCTCCAGGGCCTCCACGAGCGGGAGGTAGGCATCGTGGTATACCTGCTCGAAGACAAAGGGGTAATTGCCGACCGGCTGGTGGTTGTGGATGGCGAGGCCGAGATTGATCTGGCCCATCAGCGGCAAACCCACTACGAGAAGGTCAACTGTTTGGCGTCCACCTCGGGGTGTTCCGCAAGGTACTCCTCGCGCAGGCGGCGTGCCTGGCCGCTCTCCTGCCACTGGTGGGCCGTCGTCACGATGCGACGGTGCAGGGCCTCGGCCCGCTGTAGCGTCTCCGGTGGCAGCACGGTGGCGGCGCCTCGGGAGGCCTCGAGGAGCAGGTCAGCCCCCCGTTCGATCATGCCCGTGTCCCACCACGGCCGGCAGCTCGCCCACCAGTACTGGCAGGAGTGGAGGCCTTCGTCCAGGGCAGCGCGGGCCGGACCAGCGACGCTTTCCTCTGGCGAGGCGGCGAAGGCCGCCAGCACCAGCTCCGTGAGCTCCCACTGCAGCTCATGCAGCTCGTTGCCCGGGTGGCGCCAGTGTGAGTAGGGGGCGCCGGCTGCCATCTCGTCCTCCCAGGCGCTCCAGGACGATGGCAGGGGCGACACCGTCTCCACCTCCGGGAAGAGGTCCAGCAGCTCGGAGACGGTGCACGTGGGCAGGAGGTTGCCCCCGTAGACCTCCTCCAGGAGTCGCTCCTGGCCCGCACGGTGGTGGCCGTAGATCTCGCCATCGGTGCCAGTGAGAAGGTACTCGTGGCGTTGGCGGCAATCGCCGAGAAAGTCGAGCAGCTTGTTCGCCGTCGGGAAGCGACCGTAGGTGAGGCCGGCGCTCAGGGGTCGCTCCTTAAAGAAGAAGTGGAGATCCGACAGACCCTCCACTCGATAGGTGCGGTCCGGTCGGCAGTGGCCCAGCCTGCCGTCGTAGGCGACCTCGTCGCCGATGACCCAGTCGAAGCTCATGTCGGCCAGCACCTGCGCCACCGCGAAGCTGTAGCACATCTCCGGCGGGAAGAAGCCGTGGGGGGCGTACACCTCACCGAAGTAGTGACGGTTGACCTCCGTGTTCAGCTCGATCTGGCGACGCACCTCGGCGGCCGGGATCAGAGCGAGGATGGGGTGGTACATAGCCGACCCCGTGAACTCGATCTGACCCCGCTCGGCCAGGGCCTTGAGACCATCGATGACGTCGTGCAGGCCGTACTTGTCCAGCTGCTCCGTGAGGCAGGCGTTGATGTTGAGGGTGACCCGAGCCTGCGGGTGGCGGAGGAGGATGTCTGCAAGCTTGCGGTAGCACTCGTTTGTCACCTGACGGGTGATCTCTTCAGTCTGGGTGGGAGGCTGGTAGATGTGGATGAAGTTGGCCCAGTACATCGGGCGGCCTCAGATCTTATCCCAGTAGAGCTGGTCCCGGATCTTATGGCGGATGTCACGCGAGGCTAGGACGCGGTAGTAGCATTCTCGTTTCACCACCTCCTCCGCACCGCTGAGATTGATGGCGCGAAATGCGTTGAGAATGACCTCCTCCTGCTGGCCCCCGCCGCGATTGATCATGTTCACATCCCAGTGAGGGCGCTGGCTGGCCCACCAATACTGGCAGCTATGCAGGGCGGGGTCCATGAGGCCGCGCGCGATCTGGGCATGTCTCTGACTGGTCTCGTTGTCTGCCACCTCGTGGGCCTTCCGTACCATGTCCAGGGCGATCTCGGTGTGCTCCCACTGCAGGCGGTGTAGGTTGTTGCCGGGGTCTTTCCACAGCGGGTAGTAGTTGCCGGCCTTCAGGTCGTCGGTGGTGGTGCTCCAGGAGGACAGGTACGGCTCGACGGACTGGCCGGCAGGAAAGAGGTCGAGGAGTTCGCTAATAGTGACGATCCGTACGTCGCCCAGAGAGGGTTCATGGGGCATCGTAACGAGTCGGCGGTGACCGGCGGCCATCGGCTGCGCCTCCTGGACGGTCTGGTAGGCGCTGCTCTCCGGCTGGATGGACTCATAGACCTCGGCCAGAAACAGGCGATCCCAGTTCTCAATGTGGTGACCGAAGGTCTCAGCGTCCATGGCGGTCACAACATAACGATCCTTGCCGGCGGGGGCCTTGAGTTGCCGCAGGTGCTCCACGAAACCGGGGCCGTCGATGCCCTGGAAGCTGATCTTGTTGCTGAGAATGTCGTCGCGGAAGAGAACGGGCAGGGCATCGCCGTCCAGGGTAGCCTGGTGAATGACGTTCATGGGCCAGCCCGCTGGGCAGGCCACGCCGCTCAGGATGATCCACCGGTGGCCGCCATCCACTACCGGCTCCAGCACCTGGGGGCTGTAGCACATCTCGGGTGGGAAGAAGCCTTGGGGGTCATAGAGATCGCCAAAGAAGTGGCGGTTGGTGAGGTGGTTGCGCCGGATCTGCCGGCGCATCTCGTACTGGGGGATGAGAGGCAGGATGGCGTGGTACTTGGCGGAGCCCGTGAACTCGATCTGCTCCCGCTGGGCCAGGGCCTTCAACCGATCGATAACGTCCCCGAAGCTGTGCTCCCAGAGGAGCTCGGTGAGGACGGCGTTGATGTTGACGGTCAGTTTGGCGTGGGGGTGCTCCTCCAGTACGTCCAAGAGAGGCCGGTAGGACTCGCTGACCACCTTGGCCAGCACCTCGTAGAGCTGGAGGGGCGGCTGGTAGAAGTGCAGGAGAGGAGCCCAGTAGATTGCTGCCATGGTTCTCCGCGTGCGGACTCCGTGTGGGAGCCTTCCCCTTTCTAGGCGGGTGCGGCGCGCAAATCAATGCGCTCTCGGTCGGCGAAATCGTGGTAGTCCAGGTCCGGGAAGACGCGGTCCAGCTCGAAGTACTGGGCCACGAGCCCATCGTTCACCTGGCCCTGCTCCGCCATGTCTGCCAGGCGGTGGAAGCGCTCGAGGTGGTCCTGGAAGCGGCTGGTGGCGTAGTCGCGCGCCTGCCAGGTGGTGATGAGGAAGGGCCAGTCGCTGGACTCCAGAAGGAGAAGCTCGCGACCGGCCTGGTTGAGGGCCTGAGCCAGCGGTCCTGAGGCCTGGGGGTGGCGAGCCACCAGCCCCTCCATGCGTAGCTGCGCCTCACCGATGAGCGGCCATACCCACTCCGTGTCGGCGTTCGACCAGGTGAAGTGGTTGCCAGCCTGGCCCCAGGAGCTTTCAGGCAGGGCCATGACATCTTCAGGCGGGTGCTCCCGCACGTGGCGTGAGGCCGTGGTCAGCTCAACGTCCTCGCTCCGGGAGAGAATGCGCAGCACCTCCCGCAGCCAGCCAATCCCTTCAAACCACCAGTGGCCGAAGAGCTCCGTGTCGTAGGCGGCGGAGACGATGCCGAAGAGGCCGGTCCTGGCATGGAAGTCGCGCACCAGGTCCTCCACGAGCCCGGCGAAGTGATGGCTGTGGTCGTACATGCGCTCCTGTGCCGGTTGCGGGTTGTAGAGCTCCTTGTCTGCCAGGTCGACCCGTGCCCCCGTCACCTTCCAGTAGTGGAGGCCGGAAGTGCCGTCCTTCTTGTGGAACTCCCGGTAGTGGTAGTCGCCGGGGTAGCCGTGCTCGGCGGACCACACCTGGAGGCCGGTGCGGTTGTTGCGCCCTATGGCGGCCACTCGCGGGTCGGAGACCCAGTAGGGCAGGTAGGTAGTCTTGAGCGTGGGTTCCGGGTACCGGCCCATGGGCACCAGGTAGCGGCGGGGGATGTCGCCGTAGGGGCCCAGGGCGTCACCCATGGCCTTGCCCACTGGCAGGCCTCCCTCAATGCCATGGGTCTCGGCGAAGAAGCAAAGGATACGTTGTTGGGCGAGGAAGTCGTGGAGACCAGGCTTGACATAACCCCGGCCTTCGTCGGTGGCGTGGGTGGGCCGGTAGGCGCACTCCGGCAGCCAGAAGGAGCTGGGGCTCTGCCCGAAGTGGCGGCGGTAGGTCTGGACGCCGACCGCGATCTGCGCATGGATGGCGGAGTCCCTTTCAAAGAGGGGCAGATAGCCGTGGGTCGCGGCGCCGGCCGTCACCTCGATGAGGCCTAGGTCCTGTAGATGGCGGAAGGGCGGCACTATCTGGCGCCCGAAGCGGTTGATGAAGGTGTCTAGGAGGAAGGCGAAGTGCGCGGCGTAGAAGCGGGCCAGCTCGCAGCGGGCTAGGTCCCCCTCTTGGTCCAGATGCCGGGCGTGCGAGTCCGCCCGTTCCAGGCGCTCCCTGAGGTACGCCTCCAGGTTATCCAGCACGTCTGCGTCGGCCAGTTGTTCGCAGAGGACGGGTGTGAGGCCAACGGTGAGGTGGTAGGGGCAGCCCTCCTGGGCCAGGTCATGGAGGGCGACCAGGAGGGGCAGGTAAGTGTCCGCGGCTCCTTCGTGGAGCCACTCCTCGCCGTGGGGCCAGCGGCCGGCGCGGCGACAGTAGGGAAGATGACTGTGGAGGACGAAGGTGAAGGCCCCTTTGCGCATTATCACCCCTTCCGCTTCACGGGCACCCGCCCGGCCCCAGGCTGCAACTAGATCCGGAACGCGGCCTCACGACCTGGAGCCCGCAGGGTCGTGCCGCTTGGCAGGTAGTTGTCCTCGGCAGCAGTGATAACGACGCCCGGGCCGATGACGCAATTGCGTCCCAGGCGCAGGGAGGGTGCCAACCGGACCCTCTTGCCAAGGATGCTGATCCCGCAGTTGACGATGTCCGGCCTTTCGTCGTTGGGACGGAAGTCGTCGCCGTGGCCCACGAGGCAATTCTTGCCTATTTGGACTTCCTTGTCCAGGATGCAACGCTCGACGACGGCCCCGGACTCGACGTAGGTGCCATCAAAGATGATGGAGTCGCGCACTACCGCTCCCTCCTCGACATAGACGCCGGGGGAGAGGACGGAGCGCTCCACGTGGCCGTTGATGATGCAGCCCACGCTGATCAGGGAGCGGCTGATGGAGGCGTGACGTCCCACCTTGGCTGGTGGGAGGCCGGTGGCGTTGGTATGGACGGGCATCTCCCGGTCGTAGAGATTCAGCTCTGGCAGGTCGTCCAGAAGGTCCATGTTGGCCTTATGGTAGGCCTCGATAGTACCCACATCTCGCCAGTAGCCCTGGAACTGAAAGCCGAAGACGCGCATCTCTTTCAGGAGTTGCGGCGCAATGTCGCGGCCGAAGTCGTGGGAGCTCTCGATGCGCTGGGCGTCTGCCAGGAGCTGCTCGATGAGAATGTCCTTGTTGAAGACGTAGATGCCCATGGAGCCCAGGCCGGACAGGGGCTGCCTGGGCTTCTCGTGGAAACCTACCACCTGGCTCGCCTCATTCAGGACCACGTTTCCAAAGCGGCTCGCTTCCTCGGGAGTCATCGCGAAGACACCGACGGTGACATCGGCCTCCTTTTCTCGGTGGAAGGCGATGAGCTCCTCGTAGTTCATCTTGTAGACGTGGTCCCCAGCCAGAATGAGGACCTGGTCGGCGCGCGACTCCTCAATGAAGTAGAGGTTCTGGTGGACGGCGTCAGCGGTGCCGCGGTACCAGTCGGAGCTCTCACGGCCCAGGTAAGGCTGAAGCAGGGTGACGCCGCCGCCCTGCCGGTCCAGATCCCAGGGACGGCCGATGCCGATGTGGGCGTTGAGAGACCGGGGCCGGTACTGGGTGAGGATTCCCACCCGGGTGATGCCGGAGTTGACACAGTTGCTGAGCGTGAAGTCGATGATGCGGTAGCGACCGCCGAAGACAACGGCGGGCTTGGCCCTCTCTTCGGAGAGGACGCTGAGCCGGTCTCCCTGGCCCCCGGCCAGGACAAGGGCCACCACCCTTCTCACCCAAACCACCCCCTAGCCTGATACCTGAGCGGGTATGGTGGCGCTCTCCTTAGCCGGCGCCTGCATGCTGCTCAGATCCTGGAAGATGCGCAGATAGTCCCGCAGGTAGCGGGTGGTGAGGAAGTTCTCCCGTACAAATTCCCGGCCGGCCCGGCCCATCTTCCTTGCCCTCCTAGGGTTCTTGAGCAAAGACAGCGCCCGCTGGGCGCACTCCCCGACGGTGTTCACCAGGTATCCGGTCTTGCCGTTCACTATCTGGAGGGGTATCCCCCCCACGTTGCCAGCCACCACCGGCCGCTCCTTCCAAAGAGCCTCGGAGACCGACAGCCCGAAACCCTCTCGCACCGACTTCTGGATGACCACGTCCGCCGCCCGTTGAAGGGCGTTGACCTCTACGTTGCCCACGCCGTTGAGGTTGGAGAGGATGTGGATATCGTAGTCGTCGCCGGCGCGGCGAACCGTGCGCTCGTACCAGGCCCAGCCCTCGGGGTCATCGTGGGCCATGGAGGCGATGAGCAGAAGGTGGAGGTTGGGCAGCTCCGGCTTGAGGGCCCGGTAGACCTCAATGACGCCCAGGGGGTCCTTCCAGGGGTCGAAGCGGGAGACCTGCACGAGGAGCGGCTTGGCCGGATCGATGCCGTAGCGGGCCAGGATGCTCTCCTGCACGTCCTCCGGTAGCTCCGCGTTCTTGGCGCTCAGAGGGTCGATGGCTGGTGGCACTACAAAGGTCTGGGGGACGCCAAGCTCTTCCTTGACGTAGTCGGCCAGGGTGAAGATGACGCCGTCGTACCCCTCCAGGTGGGGCCGGAGGGTGTCCCACACCTGGACTTGGGCCTGTGTCAGGTCGATGTGGCAGCGCCACAGCCAGCGGCCGGCGGGATGACGGCCCCGCAGGTCGGCAATGAAGCCCAGAATGGCCGCTGGCTGCGGATCGTGGACGACCACGAAGTCGTAGTCAGCGTCGAAGAGCTGAGCGTTGGCGCGATTCGTGTCGAGCCATACCTCCCGCATGTGCGGCGTCCAGTTGATGAGCATGCCCTGAAGGGCGTTGTGCATGGCCTTGGTGACCTGGAAGAATTCCTCGCTGCCCTTCATTACCTGCCAGTCCGCCTGGAGGCCGATGTCGTTCATGAGGGGGACCAGGGAACCCAAGATCTCGGCCACGCCGCCACCAAAGGCGGTGGCGTTGAGGTGGAGGACGCGGGCGCCGGCAAGGGGTGCTGCCAGCTCTCGGATCTCCTCGATGCGCTCCTCGCCGACCAAGGGCGCGTAGTCCCGGAGCGCTCTGGGTGTCATGGGGACCGAGCTCAGCATCCTGCCCCTTCTCCTTCCGGCTGTCGGCTGTCCCTAGAGTGAGGCTCCCGTGAGGCGGCCCAGGAGCCGTAGGTAGTCGGAGAGGTATCGAGTGATGAGGAAGTCCTCTCGCACGTGACGGTGACCGTCGGCGCCCAGTCGGGCGGCCAGACTGCGGTCCTGGAGCAGCTCGACGACGCGGCGACTGAAGTCCTCGTTGCTCTCGGCCAGGAAGCCCGTCTCTCCGTCGCTGATCAGCTCCAGGAGGCCTGGCCGGGGCGCTGCTACCACTGGCCGTTCCTTCCAGAGGGCGTCGGCGACCCAGCGGCCGAAGCCACGGCGCAGGTCTCTCTGAAGGGTCACGTCGGCCGCCCGTTGGAAGGCGTTCATCTCGACGTTGCCCACCTCGTTCAGGCTAGAGAGGACGAAGACGCCGCTGCACTCCGTGGCCTTGCGGGCCACCTCATCGAAGGCGGATCGGGCGGGGGGCTCCTCGGGGACCATCGTGGCCACCAAGAGGAGCTGGAGGTCGGGGACCGCCTCCCGCGCCAGGTCGTAGACGTCGATGGCCCCCATTGGGTCGCAGCTCTCGTCCAGTGGCGATAGCTGGCAAAGGAGAGGCCGCGTGGCGTCGATGCCGTAGCGCTCCGTCATGGCCACTACCGATTCCGGGGAGAGGTGCATGTTCCGAGGCCCCGTGGGGTCGATAGCGGGACGGATGACCTCGATACCGCCTGCCCGCACGTCGTTGGGAGCGAAGCTGTCCGTCTCGAAGATGATGGCGTCGTAGGGCTCGATATGCTGGTGGAGAAGAAGCCAGACGTCCTCCTGCGCGCCGGAGATGTCCAGGTGGCTGTGCATGATCCAGCGCGAGGCTGCCTGTCGGCTGCCCTGGACGAAGGAACGGATGCCGGCGGGCTGCGGATCGTGCACCACCACGACGTCGAAGTCCTCAGTGAGGAGGTCGGCATTCATGGCGCTACAGCGCTGCCAGACGTCAGTCATCTTCCGGGACCAGGTGACGTAGTGGCCGCTCAGCGCCATGTACATGGCCCGGTTGACAGCGGCGAATTCCTCGCCGGTGCGTACCACCTGCCACTGGCAGTCCAGACCCAAGTCCGTCATGAGGGGGACGGATGTGCTCAGCAGTTCGGCCACGCCAGTGCCGAAGGCGGTGATGCTCAGGTTGAGGACGCGCAGGCCGCGCAGGGGTCTGGCCAGACGGGCAAGCTCCGCGACCTCACCCTCGCCGACCACCGGCGCGAGGTCCCGGATGGACCTGGGGGTAAGAGCGAGGGTTCCGTACATGGCCGCTCCTCCTGGAGGCAGGCCTGCCTGGAGGCAGGCGGGCTCAGCGCCATAGCGAAAAGCCCAAGGCATTAGCCCCGGGCTGTGGTCGCGCCGGGCATGCCTCCTGAGGTGCCCGCGAGGTTGACTGTCCGGTTCGGGCTGAGGCTCTGCCCTATCCTTGCACAGGGTGGTGAACGCATCCCCTGGGCTGGATCCCCCGCTTCCCGGCTGCCGGGCCTGTCTAGGCCGACCAGCAGCCGAGGCTCGGCTGGCATTACCTGGTGCCATCCGTGATCCTAGGCCATGACCCGAGGGGTGTCAACGGCGAGGGGGAGGGAGGCCGGAGAGGAGGGTTCTCGCCTGCCAAGCACTAGTCGCTAGCGCCGTCCTCTGGGTTCCCCGGCTGCGGTCGAGCCTGAAGCATGGGGCCAGCCATGACGTTGAATGGCACCCGACTTGCCTCCTGCCCCTCGACGCGAGCCACAATGACGTAAGTTCCCGGCCCCCCCAGCGTCAGTGGCAGGTTCGCGGCGAGCTGAAAGCGCTGGTCTTGCCCGGCCTTCATGCCTGGCGGTCGTCCCACTTCGAACTGAGCGCCCATTTTGCCGATGGAGTCCCCGTCGTCGGATTGGATCTCGATGTCGACGTTCTGCGGTCGATTCGTCTCGTTCCAGGGCACTCGGAACGCAGCCGCCAGCCCAATCGGCTTCGTGAACGGGAAGCCGCTGTTCACCGTCAACCTGTCCCAGCCTCCGCCCATCAGGTACAGTTTGCCGCCGATGATTTCGGCATGGTCAGCTAGGATCAACCACTCCACTTCCACTTGACGCCTCCTTCGAAAGGCACTACAATACCACTACAGAGTGTAGTGGAATCGGCCGATCATGTCAATGCCGGACGTTGGTGGCTTCCTCTTCGACGACGAGAACGAGGAAGAGATGGCCGCCCACGGCTTGACACCAAGAAGGGTCATCCAGGTGTTGGAGAACAAGCACATCGTGGTGCCGAATCGACGTAAGCGCCGCGCGCAGTACTTGATCGTCGGAAGAGACAACGGTGGGGCCTGCATCACAGTCCCAATCGAGCCGACTCGCGATCCCCTTGTCTGGCGGCCAGTCACCGCGTGGCCGTCTAAGGACTACGAGCGGCAGTGGCTGGAGAGATCGGAATAGACCCGTCCCCGCACGGGGCCGGAAGGCGGGGTGAGATGATGGACGACAAAGAACGAGGGGAACTACAGAGTCCGGAAACGTGGAACTGGGAGCGCGGCGAGATCCGCCCTGGTCGCAAGAAGCCGCGCGCTGTCGTCTCGGTGGCGTTCAACCGGGACGACTTCGAGACGGTCGCAGCCTTCGCGGAGCGGGCAGGGATGAAGCTATCGCAGTTCATCCGCTCGGCGGCAATCGGTTGCGCCGAGGGGAAGATGATGGTGGTGTTTCTCACCTCCGGTAGCCCGGATGGTGGTGGCGGGGGACTGCTTTCCCTTCCCGCCGTTACGGAGGCCAACACCAAGCTGGACTCGTTCAAGAAGTCCGAGGAGCCTTCGTACGCGCGCGCGTAGCGCAGGTCGGTGCGACCGGAGTGCGGCCGGCTGTGCTAGAATGTAGCACGGCGGGGGGGTAGGTCAGTCTGGTAGAGTGGCTGCCCTCCAAACATCCCGGCCTCAGCGCTGATTGCCAGAAGCGGAACCCCAAGCGAAATCGGCGCAGTTATGGAGTATTCACGGGCCTTCGAATAGGCACCTAACCAAGTTAACTTCGAGGACACCCCATGGCGGAAAAGAAGAAAACCCCCGACTGGGCCCTAGATCCATTTGAGCGTCTTCTCGATCACATTCAACAGGCTGCCCAACTCCTCGATCTGTCCATGCGCGGGATATCGGTCCTCAGGGCAATGCCACAGGCCCTTCAGGCCATAGCTAAAGCGGAACCGCCTTCTGACGTCGCCGATCATCAGGCGCAGCTCGACCGCGCCCAACAGGAGGCAGACCTCGCGCAGAGTGAGGTCGAAGCGGGATTCCCTTTACTCCACGCGCAGGCAACCATATCTCTCTGGGGAGACTTGGAAAACGCCCTGCGCACGTTTCTCGCCACCTGGCTCAGCAACGAACCGACGGCGAGGAACGTCGAGTCTGTCCACAAGTTAAAGGTCTGCTTGGGCGAATACGAGAGCATGGACCCGGACGAACGCTGCTACTACATCGTTGACCGTCTAGAACAGGATATTGAATCTCGCAATCGCCGCGGCGTGGAGAGATTTGAGTCGCTCCTTGGGGCCTTCGGCTTGGCAGGCCCTCTCGACAAGCGGCTCAAAAGGGACCTCCTCGAGCTCTATCACGTCCGAAACGTCCTCGTTCACCGCAGGGGCGTTGCAGACCGCAAATTCGTCCAGGCGTGCCCCTGGCTCCACCTATCCGCGGGCGAACAGGTCACTGTTAGTCACGAATCCTACGCCAAGTATCATCATGCGGTTGCCGCATACGTTCTCGAACTCATTGTCCGCGTTGCCGGCCGGTTCGGCTTCACCCGCTCAGAGCTTATCCAGGAAGCGCCTAGTCCGACTGGGCCTTCTTGATAAGCGCCGACTCCTCCCGACCCTTGCTGGTCACTTCCACGGTCAGATAGCCCACCCCGCCGCCCCCGCGCCGAGCCCTTTCCGGCCCGTGCTGTCCTGCTTTCGGCAACGCGACGGCGACCGCACGCCGGACCCCGGCACGGCCATCGCGTCGAGCCCACGGTTGGAGTTGGCAGGGTTACCGCTGTTGGAAGAGAGTGGCTAGTCGCCGCGGTTGGCCCGTACGCGCGTCCCCCGCTTCTTGAGGAGACGGGTGCTGAAGAGGATATCATGGGGCAGCTCGGCGATGCCCAGTTCGTGGGCTATTCGCCCGACGGTGGCCACGACCTCGTCCTTGGTGTAGCCGTGGACCATGGCGAAGAGGTTGTAGGGCCAGTCAGGCAGATGGCGCGGGCGGCGGTAGCAGTGAGTGACCTCCGGCACCTGGCCCAGGCGTGTCCCTACCTCCGACACGCGGTCATCGGGGATGTCCCAGGCGGCCATGCCGTTGGCGCGGATTCCCAGGGCGTAGTGGTTGGGGACGGCGCCCAGACGCTTGATCTTGCCTTCGGTCAGCATAGAGCGCACGAGCTCCATGACCCGCTCCTCGCTCATGCCGACGCGCTCACCCACCTCACGGTAAGGCTCGGGCACCAGGGGCAGGCCGTTCTGGATGGCGAGCAGGATCTGCCGTTCGTCTTCGCTGAGCACCTTTAGTCCGCTTCCTCCGAAGGCCTGGCTCATGGCGCTAAACGAAATAGGTTGCTCATCTCACCCCATGGGGCCCGACGGGGAGATAAGCCTCGTAGGGGCCGAGCTTGAGGGTCCTTTGAGAAAGGGGGTGTCCAGAGGGGG